>Ga0308172_1000007_pt1 | contig 547613 bp, 482 predicted proteins | sample PhyGR2_FD_202134 | JGI IMG/M metagenome (GOLD analysis project Ga0308172, IMG submission 202134) | Phyllosphere microbial communities from UC Gill Tract Community Farm, Albany, California, United States - DLSLSG.R2 | ecosystem: Host-associated > Plants > Phyllosphere > Unclassified | place... | reverse complement strand
CATGCCGAACTCAGAAGTGAAACGCCGTAGCGCCGATGGTAGTGTGGGGCCTCCCCATGCGAGAGTAGGGAACTGCCAGGCATCAAATAGTGAAGAAGCCCCGGACGAAAGTCCGGGGCTTTTTTACATCTGCATATAGCGAATTAAAGTCGGCAGATGGCTGAATTTGCATGAAAATCAGTAATAAATTGCACTAAAAACTTCGCGGCAATCACATTTTGCAATCCAGGAACAGAGACAATTCCCGCAACCAGTTAATAGATGCTTTACTCAATCCTTTGGCGCTAATTATTCGCAAGGAAAAGAGGTAAGCATGACTGATTCACAACAACAAAAAGTGGCTCTAACTGCAACGGCAGCTGACAGTAAAAAGCGCATCTGGTCGATTGTCGGCGCATCGTCTGGCAATTTAGTCGAATGGTTCGATTTCTACGTCTACTCCTTCTTCTCACTCTATTTTGCCCATGTATTCTTTCCAAGCGGTGATACCACCACCCAGTTGCTGCAAACAGCAGGCGTCTTCGCAGCTGGTTTTCTGATGCGCCCGATCGGCGGATGGTTATTTGGCTATATTGCCGATCGTCACGGTCGCAAAGCCTCAATGCTGATCTCAGTGTGCATGATGTGTCTGGGATCATTAGTGATCGCCTGTCTACCGGGCTACGGAGAAATTGGCCTTGCCGCGCCTGTCATTCTTCTGCTGGCACGTATGTTTCAGGGATTATCGGTTGGTGGGGAATACGGTACCAGCGCCACTTATATGAGCGAAGTAGCACTGGAAGGACGAAAAGGATTTTATGCCTCTTTCCAATATGTGACGCTCATCGGCGGCCAACTGTTAGCGGTGCTTACCGTTGTAGTCTTACAGCAAATTCTCAGCGATGAAGAACTTCGCAGCTGGGGCTGGCGTATTCCGTTCTTCCTCGGGGCGGCGCTCGCTGTGGTGGCATTGTGGTTGCGTCGTTCTCTCAACGAAACTTCAGAGAAAAAACACCGAGAACATCGTGACGCCGGCAGCATTACGGGATTACTGCGCAATCACACCCGTGCATTTCTGATGGTGCTGGGCTTTACCGCAGGCGGTTCGCTAAGCTTCTATACCTTCACCACCTACATGCAAAAATATCTGGTAAATACTGCCGGGATGGATGCGCGCAGTGCCAGTGGATTAATGACCGGTTGCTTATTGGTATTCATGTTGATTCAGCCGATAGTTGGCGCGCTGTCAGACAAGATTGGTCGTCGTGCCTCAATGATGATTTTTGGTGCCGGGGCAGCTATCTGTACGGTACCTATTCTGCTATTGCTGCAAAATGTGCAAAGCAGTTGGCTGGCATTTGCCTTGATCATGCTGGCGCTAATCATCACCAGTTTCTACACCGCTATCAGTGGCATTTTGAAAGCAGAGATGTTCCCGCCGGAAGTCCGCGCGCTGGGCGTTGGGCTTTCCTATGCGGTGGCGAATGCTATTTTTGGTGGTTCAGCAGAGTACGTGGCCTTACTGCTGAAAAGGGAAGGTATTGAAACCAGCTTCTTCTGGTATGTTTCGGCAATGGGCGCTTTAGCATTCCTGGTATCGCTGATGCTGCATCGCAAAGGGAAGGGGATTGCGCTGTAATTACTGACTGAGGTTCCACAGTGCGATACCGCTGGCGGCGCCGGCGACATCCCAGCTAAGATCTTTCCAACTCCAGCCGCTCCCCGCTGAGCGGCTGTCATATAACTCTTTCCCCACACCGAAACTCAACGAAAACAGAAAGCCGAAACGCAAATTCTGCCCGCGGCTGTGATTTTGATGCTGAGAAATCTCACTACCTGCGGCTGCCAGCACAGCAGAAGAGAAGTAGTGTTGCGCTTTGTCTTTGCCGGTCCAGTTATCCTGAGCGACATGCGCACATCCACTACACAGCAAAACCACGCAGAGGATAGGCGCACGCATCGGCTATAGCAGACGGCTAATCAAGCGATCGATGCGAATACGGCGCAGGCGACGAATCAGCTTGCGCACCTTTGCCGGATAATCGGAGATACTTTCCAGCTCGCGATAATGCTGCACCACGGAAGTATGCTCACGAATCAGCGCCAGCTCTTTTTCGCGCTGCTCGGCCAATTGATTCAGCGGATCGTGAATCAGCACCGCATTTTCCAGATCCAGTCGCCACGCGCGTGGATTGAGGTTGTTACCGGTGATCATCATCCATTCGTCATCCACCCAAATGCCTTTCAGGTGATAACTGTTTTCGCCATCTTTCCACAAGCGTACCGTCAGCTGACCATTATTGACGTAATACTGCAAACGGCTCAGGAAGCGACGCAGGTTAATCTCATATAGATAAGGCAGCGCCCCGATAATCTTGAACGGCTGTTCTGGCGGGATGTAGAAGTCATTGGCCGTTTTGTCGCCAATGATGATTTCAACTTCTTTACCCTGACGCAGTAAATGAATCAGGTTACGCACCAGAATGGCCGGCAGGTTAAAATAGGGCGTACACAGCGTCAGCTTGCGCTCAGCGCAGGGCATCAAATGGAAAATGGTTTTGTTCAGCAGGCTACGTTTGCCCAAGCCAACCAGCGGCGTGACGGCAAGGCAATCATTATCTGCATTGCCGGTAAACTGATAGTTAAAGCTGCGCAGCTCCTGACGGAACTGACGTGTTTCATTTTTGATTTCCGGGCTGGAAGGGCGCTCAGTTTTATCGAGGCGGTTAACCGCATCGGAATCCTTGAGATTTTCGCAGATCCACGCATACATGGTATCGGTAAGCTGTGGATTGCGGATCAGCTGATAACGGTCATAACGGTATTTATCATGCTGATGTAAATAGACATCGTTCAGGCTCGCGCCGCTGTAGAGCAGCGTATCATCAATGATAAACCCTTTCAGATGCAGCACACCGAGCGCTTCGCGGGTGTTAACCGGAATGCCATAAACCGGAATAGCGATATCCGGGTGCTGAGTCGCCATTTCGCAATACCAGTCAGCGTTGGTCACGCCGCGAGCAGCGCCAATACGACCACGCTGCGCACGATGCCAGTCAACCAGAATACAGACATCCAGCTCCGGACGTGCCTGACGCGCTGCGTACAGCGCCTGCATTATTCCCCGACCGCCGTCATCATTCTCCAGATACAGCGCGGTGATACAGATACGCTTTTCTGCTGCGGCAATTTTCGTCAGCAGGGTTTCGCGAAACTCGGCAGGCGAGTAAAGCGTCGTCAGATCCGATACGGATTGTGACAGTTTAGGCAGCTGTGCGAGGTGTTGTTGGTGTTTATTACGTTTAAATTTAGACAACATCACAGTGCACTTCTTCTCTGTTCATTGCATGGCCTTTTGCCATCAAATCATGATCCTAACGGTAAATAATACCATCAACCGGCCTGTAGAGGAGGAATTTTACCTTTCTGTACAGGTTAGCTGATGACATCACCGAGCGGCAAATTCAGGCTGACAATGCCATCATCCAGTTGAATATTCACGCGAAAATTAAGTTTTCGCGCCAGCGTAATCATGCCGCTATTGTTTGGCATGGTGATACCGTTCAATTGTTGCAGGCCATGATCGCGCGTATAGCGAATCATCTTCTCCAGTAAGCGCCTGCCCATGCCCAAGCCTTTCAGGTCAGACCGCACCAGCACGGAGAATTCAGCATCGATATTATCGGCATCGGAGATCGCACGTGTTACGCCAATGATCTCGTCGACGCCGTTGTGCTGCCGTACAGCGACAATCGCCATTTCGCGGTCATAATCAATTTGCGTCATATTCGCCAAATCTTCATGGGTGAATTCATTGATTTCACTGAAGTAACGATAGTAGAGATCTTCTTTCGTTACCTGGGCGATAAAGGCGCGCAGCTGCGGTTCATCTTCCGGCAGGATCGGGCGGAACAGGCAATATTGCCCATTTTTCAGCTGCACCTGCTCTTCAAGATGATGCGGGTAAGGACGAATCGCCAGCCGTGTTTCGTTATCACCATTAAAAGGCGCCAGCTGCAGCGTGACATCCAGCAGCGTGAATTCGTCGGCTGATGCCAGCAGCGGATGAATATCCAGGCGCTGAATCTCCGGACAATCGACCACCAGGTTTGAAACCTGCACTAACAGCTGGCTAAGCCCGGTGATATCCAGTGGTCGCAACGCGCTACGGCTGCGGACTTTGCCGCTTTTCATCGCCTGAATCACCAGATAGCGCGCCAGCGTCATATTCAGCGGCGGCAAAGCCACGGCAGCTTGCTTGTCGGGCTGCCACTCCACGCCGCCTTCGCCCAGCAGGATGATGGGGCCAAACAGCGGATCCTGTTCGACCACCACACGCAACTCCTGTGCTCCGGCGCGATTCGCCATACTCTGCACCAGCAAACCATCAACATGCGCCTGTGGATGGGTTTCACGCACGCGATCAAAAATGGCTTCAGCCGCTTGTTCCACCTCTGCGGCGCTGCGCAGATACAGCATTACGCCTTGTACCTCCGACTTATGCGGAATATCCGGCGAACGCAGCTTGAGCGCGACCGGATAGCCAATCTGATCGGCGATGCTGGCAGCCGCGGCGCTGTCGCTGGCAATCCAGGTGGGCAGCGTCGCCAGGCCATAAGCCTGCAACACCGGCTGCACTTCGTGGGTGTCCAGCGTGGTGATGCCTTTATCCAGCGCTTGCTGAATCAGCTGATGCGCCTGCGCGCTGTTCTGCGTCAAACCAATCGGCAGCGCGGGCGTCTCACGCAGTTGCTTCTGGTTGCGGCGATATTCCACCTGATGCATGAAAGCGGTAACGGTACCTTCCGGTGTGCGCCAGGTGGGAATGCCAGCCTGAGTAAACGCGCGTCGTGCACTCTGCGAAGAGTATTCGCCGCACCAGTTCGTCAGCAAAGTAACCTGCTTGCCACGCGGATGTTTGGCAACCGCAGCGATAATCTGCTCGGCGGTCTCGCTCGAAGGTGAAACGGCGCTTGGCGCATGAATGATCATCAGTGCATCAAGTTCATGGCTATCCAGCAGCCGTTCAATGCAGGCGACATAGCGCGCTGGTGTCGCGTCATCTTTCAAATCCAGCGGATTGCCGCGGCCAACGCCTTCTGGCAGCAGTGTGGCCAGCGCCTGCAAGGTTTCGTCACTTAGCGTCGCCAGCTTACCGTTGCGCGCATACAGTTCATCCAGGGCCAGCGCCGCCGGGGCCGCGCCGTTGCTGATGATCATCAGTCGATCGCCGCGTAATGGACGCATATGGCTCAGCGACTCAACCGCCGTAAACAGTTCATGCGTATCCTGTACGCGCAGTAAACCGGCGCGCTGAATCGCCGCATCCCAGGCAGCGTCCAGTCCGCTGTGAGTACCGATCATCGCCTGCGCCTGATGGCTGCGACCACTTTTTATCACCAGAATCGGTTTATTACGCGAGGCGCTGCGCGAAGCGGAAACAAAGCGACGCGCATCGCTGAGGTGTTCGAGGTAGAGCAGAATGGCGCTGGTTTTACCGTCGCGCGCGAGGAAATCCAGCAGATCATCAACGTCGATATCCAGGCTATCACCCAAGGCGATAAACCATGAGAAACCGAGGTTACGCTGCTGCGCCCAGTCGAGAATGGTGTTAGAAACCGCGGCGGATTGCGAAATAAAAGCAATGCGACCTTTAGCAATCGGCACCGGCGAGAAGCTGGCATTCAACCCTTGCCACGGCGCCAGCAAACCTAAGCTGTTGGGCCCAAGCAGGCGAATTTGCCATTGACTGGCGCAGGCTTTCAGCTCTTCCAACTGGCTGGATGGCGCCGAGAGAATAATACAGGCCTTACAACCTTTTTCGCCCAGTTGTTGCAGCAGTTCGAGATTACGTTTGGCGTGGGTACAGATGATGGCGAGATCGGGCGCGAAGGGCAGGCTGGCGATATCCGGCCAGGCCAGCACGCCGCTCACCGCTTTATACTTCGGCGTCACCGGCAATACCGGACCGCTAAATCCACCGGCCAGCAGGTTACGCATCATAAAGTAGCCGGCGCGCCCCGGTGTAATTGACGCACCGATTACCGCGATTGATTTAGGTCGTAACAGCGCTTCCAGTCCGCGTTGGCTCATCATCCGCTCCTGCTATCAAGATTGGCATGATTGTAAACGCTTTTTAGCGCGCGTGCCGATTCACCGATCGCAGGCTGAGAGCCAGCTTCAGATTCCGCTACTCAATACTTCTTCCAGAGCATGAATCGGATGATGCGGTTTCCCCGCCAGATAAGCATGACGGAAACGGGTGAAATAGTGCTGCAATTCTGCGGCGGCGGCGAGATCCCCGGCCTGTTCCAGCAGCGCGGCAGCAACTTCGGCGGTGCAGTGCTGGCCTTCGCCATGGGCCTCGCGCAGCGTGTAGCGCGAGGGCGCAGACACGTTGAGCGACATCACCGGCAACGCATCCAGCCACGGACTTTTGCGGAACATCTTACGCGCTTCCGTCCAGGTGCCGTCGAGCATAATAAACAGCGGCGGTTTGCCGGTGAGCGGCGGGCTGGTGAGCACTTCGCGATCGGCATCTGCGTAAGACGCCGGGAAAACCACCAGCGGCTGATAATGCGCGTTCTTCACCGCCGCCAGCAGCGCGGCATCCGGCTCGGTGCGTGACCAGCCAAACGCCTCGGTGTCCGGCAGCACATCGGCAATTAACCTTCCGGTATTGCTCGGCTTCATCGGCTCGGTATCGAACATCACCAGACAGAAGCGACTGCGCGCTTTCTGAGGCTGGATAGTGGCGCACAGACAGTTTTTCTGCGGCAGCAGGCAGCGTTGGCAACGAATGACACGATTACCGCGCGCAAGAAACGGGCGCGTGGCGCGCGCTAAACGTTGCGCACGTAAGCGCAGAACGGCATTTTCAAACATAAATTCGCAGGCAGGAGAAAAAACGCCAGTGTAATGGAATTAGCCGGGAAAGGTAATAAGGAAGGCCAGCACGCGGCTGGCCATCAGCGGTTTACAGCGATTCGTCGAGCCACTCGTTGAAGGGCGCTTTCGGCATTGCGCCGTTCAGCATGTCGACCATCTCGCCGTTCTTGAACAGCATAATAGTAGGAATGCTGCGAATGCGGAAACGCGAGCTGAGCGCGGGTTCGGCTTCAGTATTCACTTTCACGAAGCGCACCTTGCCGCGACGCTCGTCGGCGACATCTTTAAACACCGGTGCGAAGTTAACGCACGGGCCGCACCACGGCGCCCAGAAGTCGATCACCACCGGCAGATCGTCTTGCAGATACTTATCCAACGTGGCTGCGGTCGCGTTGGCGACTTCACCGTTGAATAGCTCGCCGCCGCAACGACCACATTTTGCTCCATCAGCCATGCGCGACTCGGGCACGCGGTTGGTTGCCTGACAGGAGGCACAAACTGTATTCATATTTACCTCAACCCGGACCTGTAAATCTGATGATTGCCGGACATTATGAAAAGGTTGAGTGCTATGCTCAATCTGGATTGCCCAATAGGTTCAATAGTTGATAGCTAAGCACCGACACATCAGGTAATCTTCGCGCTCTCAATGCTGGAGGAACAGATGAACGACGAATTTAAAGGCAAAAGCGGCAAGGTAAAAGTGATGTACGTACGTGATGAGGAGAGTGGTCAAAAGCCGAATCCCCGTACCGGCAAAGGCGGCCGTCCTGCTGCGCGCCAGGAAGATAATCGTCGTTCTGGTCCTCGCAGCGGTGCACGTAATAATGAAGAAGGTGGCCGTAGCGGCGCACGCAGCTCGGCACCGCGCGGTGCGAGTAATACCGAACGCGGTCGCAGCTTTGGTCGTCGTGACGATCGTGGTGACGACAACCGCAGCTTCGGTGATTCGCCGTGGCGCACCGTTTCTCGTCCGCCGGTCGCGGATGATAGCCAACTGGATGATGTCGCGAATAAGCCGGTCATCGATCCCGAGCAGATTCGCCGTCAGCGTCAGGAAGAGACGCGCGTCTACGGTGAAAATGCCTGTCAGGCGCTGTTCCTGAGCCGTCCGGAAAGCATCGTGCGTGCCTGGTTTATTCAGAGCGTAACACCGCGTTTCCGTGAAACCCTGCGCTGGCTGGCGGCCAACCGCAAAGCCTATCATGTGGTTGAAGATGCTGAGCTGACCAAAGCTTCAGGTACTGAACACCACGGTGGCGTGTGCTTCATCATCAAAAAACGTATGGGCATGCCGGTTACCGAGTGGCTGACCAAGGCCCCCACCAAAGATTGCGTGCTGGCACTGGAAGATGTCAGCAACCCGCACAACCTTGGCGGCATTATGCGTAGCTGCGCGCACTTCGGTGTGAAAGGTTTGCTGGTGAATGATGCTTCGCTGCTGGAGTCAGGTGCGGCAGTACGTACCGCCGAAGGTGGCGCTGAACACGTACAGGCAATCAGCGGCGAAAGCTTTGCCGATGGCCTGGAAGCGTTCCGTAAAGCGGGTTACACCATCGTTACCACCTCAAGCCACGAAGGCACACCGCTGGCGAAAGCTGAGCTGCCTGCCAAAATGGTGCTGGTGTTGGGTCAGGAGAGCGAAGGTCTGTCAGACAGCGCTTTCCAGCAGGGCGATCTCAGCCTGTCGATTGGTGGCACCGGCAACGTTGAAAGCCTCAACGTGTCAGTGGCAACCGGTATTCTGCTCGCCGAATGGTGGCGTCAGAACGCATAAAAAAACGGGCCGCAAGGCCCGTTTTTGTTTGTCTCGCTTAGTGAGCGCCACCGCCGCCACTGCCCGCACCAAATGGTGGACGCGCAAACCACACCAGCACCAGCAAGATCAAGAACACGCCCGCCGATGCCCAGAAGATCTCATTCGCTGAAATAATCAGACCCTGATTGGTAATTTGCTGCGCGATATATGCCGAGGCCTGCTGCTGGGTCATGCCCATGCTTTGCAACTGGTCATACATCTGCTGTGAATTGACGTTGTACGGATTCACCGACTCCGACAGATAGCTATGATGCATCGATTCACGGTTACTCCACATGGTGGTAGTAATCGAGGTACCGATGGAACCTGCCAGCGTACGCACGAAGTTCGACAGGCTTGATGCCGCCGCCATGCGTTCTGGCGGTAAGCCTGACAGCGTAATGGTGGTGAGCGGCATAAAGAAGCACGCCACCGCAAAGCCCTGAATAAACTGCGGCCACGCTGATGCACCAAAATCCATCCCCGGCTCAAACGTGTAGGCGCGCCAGTAAAAACAGACGGCATACATGATGAAGCTAAAGGTCACCAGCTTACGCATATCCAGCTTGTGGGCGAAGCGGCCAATGATCGGCGACAGGATCACTGGCAGAATCCCCACCGGTGCCGACGCCAATCCGGCCCAGGTAGCGGTGTAGCCATATACCTCCTGTAACAGCTGCGGCAGCAACACTATCGAGCCGAAGTAAAGCATATAGGCCAGGCTAATCGACAAACAGCCGATGGTGAAGTTGCGCATCTTGAACAACGACAAATCGACTATCGGATGGTCGTCGGTGAGCTCCCACACCAGCAACACCAGCAGCGCCACCACGGCGACCACCATCAGCACAATGATCTCGGTTGAGCTAAACCAGTCGAGCTCTTTTCCGCGATCCAGCATCACCTGCAGCGAGCCAATGCCCACCACCAGCAGTACCAACCCCACCATATCGATCCGACGGATTTCGGTTTTGGTTTCACGTCCACGCAGCGTTTGCAGCGTCAGTAACACCACCACCAAACCAATCGGTACGTTGATGAAGAAGATCCAGCCCCAGTGATAGTTATCGCTGATCCAGCCGCCGAGAATCGGACCGCAGATCGGTGCCACAATCACCGTCATCGCCCACAGCGAAAGCGCCACGCTGCGTTTCGCTGGCGGATAGTTGTTCAGCAGCAAACTCTGCGACAGCGGAATCAGCGGACCGGCAACCACGCCCTGAATGACGCGGAAGAAGATCAGCATCTCCAGGCTTTCGGACATGCCGCAAGCCCAGGACGCCAATACAAACAGGATGGTCGACCAGGTAAACAGCTTCACTTCACCGATGCGCTTGGCCAGCCAACCGGTAATCGGAATCGAGATGGCGTTCGCCACCCCGAAAGAGGTAATCACCCAGGTGCCCTGCGAGTTCGAGGCACCGAGGTTACCGGCGATGGTCGGAATCGCCACGTTAGCGATGGTGGAGTCGAGTACCTGCATGAACGTCGCCAGCGACAGGGCGATGGTCATCAGGACTAACGGCGCACCTTCAAGCGGTTTTTGTGCCATAACAGCCTCCCGCGGCGTTAGTCAGCGTTGGCACGAACGATGTCAGTAATCAGCTGGTTAACCGGCGCGAGGTCGATTGCCAACGCATTACTTTCATACGCGGCTTGCGAACGCACGGTGCTGGCCAGCGTGGCACCCTCTTTATTTTGGGTATCCACTTTCACCAGCGTGGAGAGGCCGATACGCAGCGGATGTTCCGCCACTTGTTTCGGATCCAGCTCGATACGCACCGGCAGACGCTGGACCACTTTAATCCAGTTACCGGTGGCGTTCTGCGCAGGCAGCAGCGAGAAGGCGCTGCCGGTACCCATATCCAGACCCACCACTTTGCCGTGATACTCGACGTCATCGCCGTAGATATCACTGATCACCGTGGCCGATTGGCCGATACGGACACCTGCAAGCTGGGTCTCTTTGAAGTTTGCATCGATCCACAGATTAGTGGACGGCACCACCGCCAACAGCGGGGTGGTGGTGGAGATTTGCGAGCCAACCTGTACGCTGCGACGTGAAATGAAGCCATCAATCGGGCTACGGATTTCAGTACGCTGCAGCGCCAGCCAGGCATCGCGCAGCTCAGCCGCACTCTGCTGTACCGCGGGCTGATTTTCCAGCGAGGTATTCAGAATCATCGCCTGGTTAGCGTTGTATTGCTGCACTGCCACATCCAGCTGCGCTTTGGCTGTCGCCACGGCATCACGCGAGTGTTGCAGCTCTTCGCGGCCAATCAGATTAGACGCGCCCAGCGGCTCGCGGCGTTTCAGGTCAGCTTCGGCCTGTTCCAGCGCGGTTTGCTGCAGCTTGATGGTAGCTTGATACTGCTTGCCATTGATCATCAGCTGGTGGGTTTGACGCACGCTGGTGGCTAACGCGGTCTGCGCTTTTTCAAACGCCTGCTCGGCATCGGTTTTATCCAGCGACACCAGGACGTCGCCTTTCTTCACCACGTCGGTATTATCAAACCACACTTTGTTTACGCTGCCAGAAACCTGCGCCATCACCTGCACCTGGTTGCCCGCCACGTACGCATCATCGGTTTCCTGGAAGTGACGCAGCACCAAATACCAGTAAGCCAGATACGAAACACCAATAATTACAAACACGATAGCCAGCAGGATCAGCACACCTTTGCGCTTCTTCTTTTTATTCGCTGGCTGTTGCGGGCTTTGAGCTTCCGCTGTCGCACTCATGTCGTTCTCCACGTTTTCCATTTAGTCGGGATGTGCCGATCCTTCAACACGGTTGCCCGAGTCAAAAAAGCCAGCACTTAAGCGCTGGCCGGACAAAAGGGGATTAAAATAGCGATTTCGGAAGGTGATTGTGTCGCACTTCTTGCTATTAGCGCGACAGGGAAGCGATAACCTGATCTTCGTCCATTTTATCGAGACGGTTAAGTAACTTACGGGTAATCGATTCCAGCTGATCCTGCTCATTAGTGGAGAGCGAAGACCACAGGTATTGCAGGCTCTGATGCTGCGGTGGCAGCAGCTGGCGCAGGAATTCATTGCCTTTTTCGGTCAAATGCAGATGCAGGCAGCGACGGTCGTTCTCGCTTTCACGACGTTCGATCCAGCCGCGCTTCTCCAGCTCATCAGCGATACGCGTGGCATTGGTGCGTGAAGAGCCGAGGGCAGAACTCAGTTCTGAAGGCTGAATGCTCTGATTTTCCTGTGCATCAAGGGTAATCAGCGCCATGAATAAGGTCTCGTTAATTCCCTGCGCCTTCAACATTTTGTTGCGATTATCCAGCAGTTTACCCTGCATGTGCATGCACAAGCGGGTCAAAATGATCTCCTGCAGCGGAAAATCTTTATGGCGGTTAGCACGGATGTTAAGCATCTGTTCAATGGGAGTAAACGAACTTTCCATTTTAAAAAAACCTCTTAGTTGCAACTGGTATAGTAATGATGGTGACAGATTAAGCGTAGTCACAATTTCCGCAGGTGATTGTTAGCACGATCACATAGTCAACATCTGATATTCCAGGTTGTTCCTTAACCCTGGGCATTTTGCCCTGACATCCCACCTGAACATACAGGCAGCCGATGCCATCAATTCATCTCGGGAAACCTTTTTACAGATAAATAATTTCGCGAGAAAAAATAACTCTGGTGAATAACTGCGCTGCTAACCATAACAAACCCAATCATTAATGAATAGTATTGCTCAGCGGTTTAGAACCATCTTTACGATTTCTAAACACTTTTCGCGCGCCGCTTATCCACGTAAATCAAGGTGTTGATTAACATGCTCTTAACAACGCCCGCGCGAATGCGACACCAGCCTAAGTGATGGAATTTGATCGCTAAACGGGAAGCAGTCATAGCGTGCGGATAAGAGAGATAATCATTTGTAGGTAATAGTAACCGAAAAAATTATTTCAATGGTGTGTTAATTAACAGGACGTACCAGTGCGCTATAGCGCACGCTTCGCTTATCGGGGGAAAGGAAAAGGGGAGAGGCAGCCATTTGCCGTAGCGGCGCAATTTATTGCGCTGAGTTCCTGAAGTGGAATTATTCCATGAAAAACGGCGCGATAAATCGCGCCGCTACAATACCAACGCTAATGTAAATGCGTTACTTCGCTGCCGCCAGTGCGTCCTGAATCCACTTATCGAATTCCGCCTGGTGACCTTTGATCCAGCCATCAACGTGGCCATTGATATCGGCTTCAGAAGCATGGCCCGCATGCATCGCCGCATTCTCGGCGTTGATGTCGCCAATCGGCAGCTTCATCTCAGCAAAAAGCTTTGCCGCGGCCGGATTTTTCTCGGTCCAGGCTTTGTTGGCGACGATATGCATGGTGTTCACCGGGAAACCGTAGTTAGCCCCGTTCGCCAGCTTGGTATCGACTTTGCTCTGCTCGCCCGGCAGTGAAGAGAACGGTACCTGCAGCCATACCACATCTTTACCCGGCTTCAGCACGTCGCTGACCCAATACGGCGTCCAGGTGTAATAGAACACCGGTTTGCCCTGTTTAAAGCGCGTGATGGTATCGGCGATCATCGCCGAGTAGTTGCCCTGATTGTGCTCCACGGTGTTGCTCAGCTTGTAGGCATCAATCTGGTGATTAATCACCGCTTCACAGCCCCAGCCTGGCGTACAGCCGGTCAAATCCGCTTTGCCATCGCCATTGGTATCAAACAGTTTGGCGATCTTGGGATCTTTCAGCTGTTCAATATTGGTGATGTGATACTGCTCGGCGGTTTTCTTATCGATCAGGTAACCCTGAGCCGCGCCACCGACGTAAGTGCCCTGGCGATAAAACTTCGCATCGCCGCCCGCGGCTTTATACATATCGTCGTGCAGCGGTTGCCAGTTGGTGGCAATAAAGGTGGCATCACCGGCTGCGATGGTGGTGTACGCCACGTTGTAATCAATCTCGCTTGGCTTCTCAACGGTATAGCCGAGTTTCTCCAGCGCGCGGCTTACCAACAGCGTCTGGAAGGTCTCTTCAGAGATGGTACTCTGCGTCGGTTTAACGGTGATGCCTTTACCGGGCAGGTCGGCGGCGGACACGTGCGTCGCGGCGAACGTCGTCAGGACGGCGGCGATGAGAGCTGTCTTGCGCATAGTCATTCCTTATTTTACGTGTTACGTCGAAGACGGGCGGCCGCAGCGGACCGCCCATTGAAATCAGGCTTTTTTACTGAAAGGGCGCATCAGCAGACCGAGCGGGCCAGTGCTGTACCAGTGACGGCTGCCACGGCTGCGGCTGTCGCGGCCCATCGACTGCGTCAAGCGATCGAGGATAATGGCGAGGATCACGATGCCCACGCCGCCGACGGTGGCGAGGCCCATATCCAGGCGACCAATGCCGCGCAGCACCATCTGACCGAGACCGCCAACCGCGATCATCGAGGCGATCACCACCATCGACAGCGCCAGCATCAGCGTCTGGTTTACGCCAGCCATGATGGTCGGCATCGCCAGCGGCAGCTGCACTTTGAACAGCATCTGACGCGGGCTGGCACCGAAGGATTCACTCGCTTCAATCAGGTCGGCTGGTACCTGCTTAATCCCAAGAATGGTGAGGCGCACAATCGGCGGCAGCGCAAAGATAATGGTCACCACTACGCCCGGCACGTTGCCGATACCAAACAGCATGACGATCGGCACCAGATAGACGAAGGCCGGCGTGGTCTGCATCGCATCCAGCAGCGGACGAATAATGCGCGCGGCACGTTCACTGCGCGCCAGCCAGATGCCGAGCGGCAAGCCGATGATGATGCAGAACAGCAGGGCGGTTAGCACCAGCGCCAGCGTCACCATCGCCTGCGACCAGGCACCAATCGCGCCAATGGCAATCAGCGAGACCAGCGTAGCAATGCCCATCGCCGGGCTGGCAATCTGCCAGGCGATCAGTGCGAACACCACAATCGCTACCGGCGCGGGCATGCCGAGCAGTAACTGCTGGAACGCGCTGAGGATGTAATCCACCGGCACGCGAATGCCCTGAAACACCGGGCGGAAATGGCTGACCACCCAATCAATGCCTTCAGTCACCCAGCTATCAAGCGGAATCCAGGTTTTATGGAACGGGTCCATGAGGTTGAAATGTTCCGGCGCGGGAGCGGGTGCGCTGCTCAGCCAGTCGCTGCTGCTGGCAGCATTGCTGGCGGCATCGTGGCCACCGCTGCTGGCGGCGGAGGGATCGCCCCATGCATCGGCGCTGCCGGAGCTGCTATCTGCAGGCGCGGCACCGCCGCTCGCCCAGGGATCGCTGCTGCTGGCGGCGGGGCTGGTATCAGTGGTGGCAGGTTGCTGGGTGGTTTGGCTGGCGCTTTCCCACGGATTCGCTGTTTGTTCGCTCATGATTAGGCTCCTTCACGGTCTAAAGCACGCAACAGCATGCTTTTCGAAATGATACCGACGTACTGATTCTCTTCGCTGACTACCGGCACGGCGCAGGGCGCTTGTGCCACATGCGACAGCAGATCGTTCAGGGAGGTATCGGCAGGAACCGCTAAGGGCGTGTCGAGCAGCGCGCTATCCAGCCCTTCACCGGCCGCCAGCGCGGCTTTCAATGAATCGGTGGACACCACGCCAACAAACTTCTGTTTCTCCAGCACGTAGCCATATTCGCGATCTTCATCCTGCAGCAGCTTGATGGCGGATCGCGGACCAAAACCGGCGGCTTTGCGGATCAGTGAACCCGCACTGCGACGCGCAATATCTTTGGCGCTAAACACGTGACTAATATCGACGCCGCGGAAGAAGGTGCGCACATAATCGTTGACAGGATTATTGAGAATTTCATCCGGCGTGCCGACCTGTACCACTTCGCCGCCCTGCATAATGGCAATGCGGTCGCCAATACGCATCGCTTCATCGAGGTCGTGAGAAATAAATACAATGGTACGCTGATGTTTGGCCTGCAGTTTTACCAGTTCATCCTGCATTTCGGTACGAATCAACGGATCAAGTGCTGAGAAAGCTTCATCCATTAATAAAATATCAGGATTAATCGCCAATGCGCGGGCTAATCCAACGCGTTGACGCATGCCGCCAGAAAGTTCATCGGGATAAGAGTGGGCGTAATTATCCAGGCCAACCTGACGCAATGCTTCCAGCGCTTTTTCCTGACGTTCGACTAAAGGAATGCCGGCTAATTCCATGCCAAAGGCGGCATTATTTAGCACCGTCATGTGTGGCATCAGCGCGAAGGATTGAAATACCATACTGATCTTATTTCTGCGGACTTCACGCAGTTCCGATTCCGATATTTTGGCAATATCGACACCGTCTATGATTACCTGGCCGCGAGTGGGCTCGATCAGACGATTGAGAAGGCGAACCATGGTGGACTTACCTGAACCTGAAAGCCCCATGATGACGAAGATCTCGCCTTCTTCAATGGCCAGACTGGCATTTTTGACGCCAACAGAGAGGCCGGTTTTTGCCAGAATACTCTCTTTGCTTTCGCCTTTATCGATCAGCTTAAATGCCTTTTCGGGATTATCCCCAAATACCTTATATAAATTCTTTACTTCGAGTTTAATTGCCATGCAGTAATTAATTTCCCGGTTAAATGTTTAACTATTTCTTGTTGTGGTCCTGATTAAAATTAAGCGCCCTATACCCTAACATAGTGAAATTATCTGACAACCCTGAATGGCGATATTCGGCGGCGCGCGCAGCAGTCAATGGCTAAAATCGCCAGTGCTCACAAGGGATGCGCGCGGATTAATTTTTTGCATTTGAGAAGTGAATTTATGTGCGTTTCAGACTGTTTCTGGTGCAGAGCGGCCGAAAATCAATCCAAAAGGAAGAAATATAAGTGAAATAAATGGGTGAGAAGAGCGGAAATAAGATTGGTTTAAAAATTAATTATCACTGAATCAATACGCTAAATAATTCGCGTCACAGCAAGGCGACAAGCCCGCTCGACCCAGCAGCATAGTGAACTCTGTGACTGGGAAGAGTGGGCGCAGTCAACGCTGCTGTGCCAAAAGTAGGTGCCGCCAGGCAACGCGAAGTATGACGCGTATTAGAAATTCCAGTCTTCGTCTTCGGTTTCTACGGCTTTCCCCATTACGTAAGAGGAGCCAGAACCTGAGAAGAAGTCGTGGTTTTCATCGGCGTTGGGCGACAGCGCGGACAAAATCGCCGGGTTCACGGCGGTCAGTTCGGCCGGGAACAGCGCTTCGTAGCCGAGGTTCATTAGCGCTTTATTGGCGTTGTAGTGCAGGAAGGTTTTCACCTCTTCCGCCCAACCGACTTCACCGTACAACGCTTCGGTATACACCACTTCGTTTTCGTACAGCGCCAGCAGCAAATCAATCGCAAACTGCTGCAACTCCTCGCGGCGGCCAGCATCAACGTTTTCCAGCGCCTTTTGGTACTTATAGCCGATATAGTAACCGTGTACCGCTTCGTCGCGAATGATCAGGCGAATCAGATCTGCGGTGTTGGTCAGCTTGCCACGGCTCGACCAGTACATTGGCAGCCAGAAACCGGAGTAGAACAGGAACGATTCAAGGAACACGCTGGCGATTTTCTTCTTAAGCGGATCCTCGGCGCGATAGTGCTCCAGCACAATCTTCGCCTTGTTCTGCAACGCTTCATTCTCTTCACTCCAGCGATACGCCGCATCGACATCTGCGGTGTTACACAGCGTGGAGAAAATCGAACTGTACGAACGCGCATGCACCGCTTCCATAAAGGAGACGTTCGACAGCACAGCTTCCTCGTGTGGCGTAATCGCATCTTCCATCAGACCCGGCGCACCAATCACGTTCTGGATGGTGTCGAGCAGCGTCAATCCGGTAAACACGCGAATAGTCAGCTGCTGTTGCTGGTGGTCCAGCGACTGCCACGCTGGCAAATCGTTGGAGAGCGGCACTTTTTCCGGCAGCCAGAAATTACTGGTCAGTCGGTTCCACACTTCGAGGTCTTTTTCGTCCTGGATGCGGTTCCAGTTAATGGCTTGAATTTGTTTTAGTTGCATAGTTTTCATCACAGTGAGCAGGAGACGCAGCCCTGCACCTCGGTGCCTTGAAGCGCCATCTGGCGCAGACGAATGTAATAGAGCGTTTTGATGCCTTTTTTCCACGCGTAGATCTGCGCTTTGTTGATATCGCGCGTGGTGACGTCGTCGCGGAAGAACAGCGTCAGCGACAGGCCTTGATCGACGTGCTGCGTGGCTTCGGCGTAGGTATCAATAATCGCTTCCGGCCCAATGGAGTACGCATCCTGATAGAGGTCGAGATTGTCGTTGGTCATAAACGGCGCCGGATAGTAAACGCGGCCGGTTTTGCCCTCTTTACGGATCTCAATGCGCGACACAATCGGGTGAATGCTGGAGGTCGCATGGTTGATGTACGAGATCGAACCGGTGGGCGGAATCGCCTGCAGGTTCTGGTTGTACAGCCCATGTTGCATCACTGCTGCGCGCAGCGCTTGCCAGTCGGCCTGCGTTGGCAGAGTCAGTCCGGCATCGGCGAACAGTTTTGCCACGCGCGCGGTGCGCGGCAGCCAGCGCTGTTCGACATATTTATCGAAGTAACTGCCGCTGGCGTATTTCGACTCGGCGAAACCGTCGAAACTCTTCTGATGCTCCTGCGCCAGCAGATTCGAGGTGCGCACGGCGTGATAGGTGACGCAATAGAAGTAGAGATTGGTGAAATCCAGCGCCTCTTCTGAACCGTACGCCATGCCTTCGCGCGCCAGATAACCATGCAGGTTCATCTGACCGAGGCCAATCGCGTGCGAGCGGCGATTGCCTTCCGCCACCGAAGGCACCGAATTGATCTCACTCATCTCGGAAACGGCGGTCAGTGCACGCACGGCGGTTTCCACGGTTTGCGCCAGATTGCGCGAATCCATGGCATGCGCAATGTTGAGCGAGCCGAGGTTGCAGGAGATATCTTTGCCGACGCGACGATAGCTGAGATCGTCATTGAACTCGCTGGCGCTGTTAACCTGCAAAATCTCGGAACAGAGATTACTCATGTTGATGCGCCCGGCAATCGGGTTGCTGCGGTTCACGCTGTCTTCAAACATGATGTACGGGTAGCCGGATTCAAACTGAATCTCCGCCAGCGTCTGGAAGAAATCGCGCGGCTTGATGTAGGTTTTGGTGATGCGATCGTCCGCCAGCATCTCGTCGTAATGCTCGCTGATGCTGATGTCACCAAAGGCTTTGCCGTAGATGCGCTCGACATCGTAGGGCGAGAACAGCGCCATATCGCGATTCTCTTTCGCCAGTTGGAAGGTGATATCCGGGATCACCACGCCGAGCGACAGCGTTTTGATGCGGATCTTCTCGTCGGCGTTTTCGCGTTTGGTATCAAGGAAGCGGAAAATATCCGGGTGATGGGCATTTAGCCATACCGCGCCTGCGCCCTGACGCGCACCCAGCTGGTTAGCGTAGGAGAACGCATCTTCCAGCATCTTCATCACCGGAATCACGCCCGATGACTGGTTCTCAATGCGCTTAATCGGCGCACCCGATTCTCGCAGGTTGGAGAGCAGGAACGCCACGCCGCCGCCGCGTTTCGACAGTTGCAGCGCCGAATTCACCGCGCGACCAATCGATTCCATATTGTCTTCGATGCGCAACAGGAAACAGGAAACCAGCTCGCCGCGCTGCTGCTTACCGCAGTTAAGGAAGGTTGGCGTAGCGGGCTGGAAGCGACCGCTCAGCATTTCCGCCAGCAGCTCGCGCGCTAAGGTTTCATTGCCGCGTGCCAGCGTCAGCGCCACCATGCAGGCGCGCTGTTCGAAAGTTTCCAGATAGCGTTTGCCGTCGAAGGTTTTCAACGTGTAGCTGGTGTAAAACTTCCACGCACCGAGGAAGGTGTGAAAAGCGAAACCCGCCGCATCAGCTTCATCGTGCAGCTGGCATAGGAAATCGAAATCGTACTGATTTAGCACCTCGGCTTCGTAGTAGCCTTCGGCCACCAGATAGCGCAGGCGCTCGCCCGCCGAGGCAAACTGCACGGTGTTGGGTTGCACATGCTGCAGGAAGAACTGGCGCGTCGCTTCATGATCTTTGCTGAACTGGATGCGGCCATCGGCGTCATACAGGTTCAGCATCGCGTTGAGCGCGTGGTAATCAGTTAGCGAGCTATTTAGGGTGTCTGTCGTTGCCAAAATTGGGTCACTCCCGCTTTTACATTAGCGATATCGTCGGGGGTTCCCATCAGCTCAAAGCGGTAGAGATAGGGAACCTGACATTTCTGCGCAATGATGTCGCCCGCCAGGCAATAGCCTTCACCGAAGTTGCGGTTACCGGCAGCGATCACCCCGCGAATCCCGCGTCGGTTGGCATCATCATTGAGGAATTGAATCACTTGTCTCGGCACCGCACCGCGCGAACTGCCGCCGCCGTAGCTCGGCACCACTAAAATGTAGGGCTGTTCGATATGCAGGCGCTGCTTGCCGTCAACCGGAATGCGGCGGGCAGGCAGCCCAAGACGCGTGATGAATCGGTGCGTGTTTTCCGACTGGCTAGAGAAATAGACCAGTGGAAACATGGCTTATCCCCCGACGGCCGCGAGCTGGCGCAGGCTGGCAATTTTGTCGGGACGGAAGCCACTCCAGTGATCGTCTTGTGTCATCACCACTGGCACCTGGCGATAGCCGAGAGATTTGAGGTTGTCGATGGCTTCAGGTTGGGTATCAAGGTTGATCAGCTGATAGTCGATACCTTTGCGGTCCATGGCATTTTTTGTCGCATTGCACTGGACACAGTTGTCTTTGGTGTAAATAATAATGCGCATGATTCGTATTTCCCTTTGATTGCGGTCAGATTGCGAGATACGAAGCAAATTCCTGTTTGCATCGAACTTCGTCCTTGACGACATTGGGTAGTTAGTTGATGGGTTGAATACTAGATGTAGTGGGTAAAAGGGTCAAGCCCACCAGATATAGGGTTTTGTGATTTTGATCTTCGGATATTCGCTAAGGCCAGAGATCATGCGCCTTCCAGGCCGGAAAAATTTTTTGTAAAGGGAACGAGGTGTGAGAAGTGGTTGGATTTCGTGCGATTTGGCCCTCATCCCAGCCTTCTCCCGCAAGCGGGAGAAGGAGCCGATCCAGCATAGGTGTTACAGTTGAACGCCACCTAATCATTCCCTCTCCCGCCTACGGGAGAAGGCGCTAATCAAGCTAACTATTCCCTCTCCCGCCTGCGGGAGAGGGTTAGGGTGAGGGAAAGCGCGCACTATCTCGCGCCCACAAAAAAGCCCCGCATCAGCGAGGCTCATTGCGTCAACGAACACAGGCTTATCGGCGTGAAGACACCAGCAGCGCGCCAAGCACCAGGCCTATCGCCGCACCGACGCCCACGCCGTGCCACGGCTTGTCGTGGACATAGGCGTCAACCTGCGTACCCGCATCACGTGCCGCTTGCGATACGCGACTCTGTCCGCCGCTCAGTTTGGCACGCGTCTGCTTCAACAGCGCCTGCGCCTGGCTACGGGCATTATCAACTTCGTCTTTAGCTTCACTGCCATAAGATTTAAGTAACGCCTCTAGCGAATCGGCCAGTTCGTTTACATCCTGATTGATATCAATGTCATCGTTTTTTGCGCTTCGATTAAACATTTTTTAGCTCCCTTTGATTTAACACGTAATACTTAGTGTAGACGAAGCGTGATTAAACGCAGGGATGTGCCAGGCTTTAGGGAAAATTCCGAATGCCCATGCCATCCTGCTGCTGTAAGGTTGCGGGGCTGTGAGAAGAGAGGAGCAAGCATGTATTTACGACCAGATGAGGTAGCGCGCGTACTTGAGAAAGTGGGCTTCGAAATGGATACCCAAACGCCAAAAATTTACGGTTATCGTCGCGGCGAAAACTATGTGTACGTCAATCGCGAAGCGCGTATGGGACGGACCGCCTTAATCATTCACCCGACGCTGAAAGAGAAAAGCCAGAGCTTTGCTGAACCGGCTTCAGAGATGAAAACCTGCGATCACTACACGCAATTCCCACTCTATTTAATGGGCGATTCTCAGGAGCATTACGGCATTCCGCACGGCTTCAGCTCGCGCGTTGCGCTTGAGCGTTATCTGCAGGGCGTATTTGGCGCCTGAACTTGCGCCCCGTTTCACGCGGGGCCGCAAACCCTGACTCAATCCTCTCCTTCTGCCCCGTTGCAAATCCGCACGCTGACGCGTATAACCTTGTGTCCATATAGATGTTCAGACGTCCATACGGATAAATATCATGCAAACTCAGGATACGCCTCCACAGGAAAACTTTAAGCGCACCATGAAAGTGCGGCATCTGGTGATGCTGTCGCTGGGCGGTGTGATCGGAACCGGGCTGTTCTTCAATACCGGCTACATCATCTCAACCACCGGTGCAGCTGGTACCTTGCTGGCCTATCTGATTGGTGCGCTAGTGGTGTGGCTGGTGATGGTCTGTCTTGGCGAACTGGCTGTGGCGATGCCGGAAACCGGCGCGTTCCACGTCTATGCCGCGCGCTATCTCAGTCCGGCCACCGGTTATACCGTCGCCTGGCTTTACTGGCTCACCTGGACGGTGGCGCTGGGTTCCAGCCTGACCGCCGCCGGGTTCTGTATGCAGTATTGGTTCCCAAGCGTGCCGGTGTGGACGTGGTGTCTGGTGTTCTGCATCGCTATTTATCTGCTGAATATCGTCTCAACGCGCTTTTTTGCCGAAGGTGAATTCTGGTTCTCCATCATCAAAGTGATCACCATCATCGCCTTTATCATTCTCGGTGCGGGTGCGATCTTTGGTTTTATCCCGATGAAAGACGGCAGCGCTGCGCCGGGATTACACAATCTCACCGCTTCCGGCTGGCTGCCGCACGGCACGTTGCCAATTCTGATGACCATGGTGGCGGTCAACTTCGCTTTCTCGGGCACGGAATTGATCGGCATCGCCGCCGGTGAAACCGAGCAGCCACAAAAAGCGCTGCCGCTGGCGATCCGCACCACCGTCGCACGGTTGATCATCTTCTTTATCGGCACGGTATTTGTGCTGGCGGCGCTGATCCCGATGGATCAGGCCGGGATCGTCAAAAGCCCGTTTGTGCTGGTGTTTGAAAAGATCGGCATCCCGTACGCGGCGGATATTTTCAACTTCGTGATCCTCACCGCCATTCTCTCCGCCGCCAACTCCGGCCTGTATGCTTCTGGCCGCATGTTGTGGTCGCTGGCTAATGAGAAGACGCTGCCGCGCTGTTTTGCGCGCGTCAACCGTCGTGGCATTCCGGTGCTGGCGCTGACCGTGAGCATGATTGGCGGCTTGCTGGCGCTGTTCTCCAGTGTGATTGCGCCGGACACAGTGTTTGTGGCGCTGTCGGCGATTTCCGGTTTTGCCGTGGTGGCGGTGTGGCTCAGCATCTGCGCCTCGCACTATGTGTTCCGTCGTCGCCATCTGCAGGCGGGCGGCAGCTTACAACAGCTGGCGTATCGCGCGCCGCTCTATCCGCTGACGCCGATTCTGGGCTTCCTGTTATGCCTGCTGGCGTGCGTCGGACTGGCGTTCGATCCGTCGCAGCGTATTGCGCTGTGGTGCGGCATTCCGTTTGTGCTGTTCTGCTATGCCGCATACCATGTCACGCAACGACGCAAGTCATCCCTTAAGGCTGAGGAGGCCAACGATGTCGCGTAATCCTGTCGCGCAGGCTCTAACCCAAACTGACACGCTGATTCTGGATGGCGCGCTGGCGACCGAGCTGGAGGCGCGCGGCTGCAATCTGGCCGATGCGCTGTGGTCGGCCAAAGTGCTGATGGAAAATCCTGAGCTGATTTATCAGGTGCATCACGACTACTTTGCTGCCGGCGCGCATGTGGCGATCACCGCCAGCTATCAGGCCACGCCGCAGGGTTTTGCCGCGCGCGGCTTAGATGAAGCGCAGGCGCTGGCACTGATCACCCAGAGCGTACAGCTGGCGCAGCGCGCGCGTGATGACTATCGCGCATCTTCCGCCAGCACCGCGCCCTTGCTGGTGGCCGGTTCGGTCGGGCCGTATGGCGCTTTTCTGGCCAATGGTGCGGAGTATCGCGGTGATTACGTGCTGCCGGAAGAGGAGATGAAAGCGTTCCACCGTCCGCGCGTGAAGGCGTTGCTGGAAGCGGGTGTCGATCTGCTGGCCTGTGAAACGTTGCCGTCCTTTACCGAAGCGCAGGCGCTGGTGAGTTTACTGGCTGAATTCCCTGCCAGCAGCGCGTGGTTCTCCTTTACCCTGCGCGATGCCGAACACATCAGCGACGGCACGCCGTTGAGTAAAGTGGCTGAGCTGGTGCATGCGGCACCGCAGGTGGTGGCGGTTGGCATCAACTGCGTGGCGCTGGAGAGCGTAACGCCCGCTCTGCGCCGCTTCCAGGCGCTGTGTGATAAGCCGCTGCTGGTCTATCCGAACTCCGGCGAGCAGTACGATGCCAGCAGCAAAACCTGGCACTCCGCGCCGTCGGGCTGCACGCTGCATGACAAATTCGCTGAATGGCAGCAGGCGGGCGCACGTCTGATTGGCGGCTGCTGCCGTACCACGCCGCAGGATATCGCGGCGATTGCTGCTTGTTGTCAACCGCAATAAAGCGCAGAAAATCATCAGTGATAGCGCGATTAAGCACAGAAGGGCAGTTTACACTGTCCTATCTGATGCTGAAGCGGACCTGCTATGAACCTGCGACCTCTTTTTCCTGCCTGTGCGCTGCTGCTGAGCGGCTGCGCCACCATTGTCGGCACTGAAACGCAACCGGTGAAAATCGACTCCCTGCCGCAAGGCGCGCGTTTCACCGTGCAGGATGAGACCGGACGCGCGGTGGCGCAGGGCTATACCCCGCAAACCGTCGAGCTGGCGAAATCGACCGGGAATTATTTTGGTAAGAAGCACTATCAGGTGATGCTGGAGAGTCCGGGCTATGTGCCGCTAACCTTGCCGATCGAGGCCAATGCCAATCTGTGGTATTTGCTCGGCAATATTCCGCTGTTGGGCTTCCCCGGCTGGCTGCTGGTCGATCCCTTCTACGGCGGCATGTACGATCTCAAACCAGAACATCCACAGCCGAAGCTGAACGTCGTCGGCGCGCGGGGTTAATAAGCCCGCACCGATCGTAGCGGCGCAATTTATTGCGCAATCTTACCGCGAAAAAAAACAGCGCAATTAATTGCGCCGCTACAAATCATTCAACAGTTTGAGTTACTGCGCGGTAGGCTTCACCATCGCATTGGCGCTTTTATGCTGCGCCAGATGTTGCTGCTGGAAAATGCACATGCGGATGGTGTTGCGGTATTCGCCGTTGATGAAAAATTCGTGCTTCAGTACGCCTTCCACCTCAAATCCCAGCTTGGTGTAGATATGCACCGCCTTCTTATTCTCTTCATCGACAATCAGATAGAGTTTGTAGAGATTCAGCACCGAAAAGCCGTAATCCATCGCCAACTTTGCCGCTTTGGTGGCTAAGCCTTTGCCCTGATGGGAAGGATCGATAATGATTTGAAACTCAGCGCGGCGATGCACGTGATTAATCTCGACCAACTCCACTAACCCGGCTTTGTGTCCATCATGCTCCACCACAAAGCGGCGCTCGGTTTGGTCATGGATATGTTTGTCATACAGGTCTGAAAGCTCGACAAACGCTTCGTACGGCTCTTCAAACCAGTAACGCATCACGCTGGCGTTGTTATCTAATTGGTGCACAAAGCGTAAATCTTCCCGCTCCAGCGGACGTAACTTAACCGTCATACGGTGTTCCTTGTTGTTGAATGTTGCTCCACGATGCGGCCCTGCGCCATACGCGCCGCGCGATCGCACATGTGATCGATCACATCCGGATCGTGGCTGACCAGCACCATGGTTAAACCATCTTTTTGCTTTAGATCGTTGAGCAGGTTGAGGATCTCGGCCTGCACCGACATGTCCAGCGCCGAGGTCGGCTCATCCAGCAGCAGGATCTTGGGTTCCAGCAGCAAGGCGCGCACAATCGCTACGCGCTGACGCTGACCGCCTGAAAGCTGATGCGGATAGCGATCCGCCAGCGCCGGATCGAGCCCGACATGGCGGAACCCGGCATTAATGCGGTCGTCGATGTTATCACGTTTGAGCATTTTCAGCGGTTCCGCCAGCGTGCGACGCAGGCGATGGCGCGGATGCAGCGAAGCGTAGGGATCCTGAAACACCATCTGCACATCGCGGCGCAGCTGGCCAGTAAACGCTTTGCCGGGCTGCACGGCGGTGCCCGCCAGCGACATGCTGCCGCTCCAGTGCGGATTCAATCCCGCCAGCACCCACAGCAGCGACGACTTGCCGCAGCCGGACGGGCCAACCAGACCAAAACACTCACCGGCCGCGACCTGCAGCGACACATCGTGCACCACGGTGCGCAGCTCGTAACCTTGCTTGTGCGAAACGCTGAGGTTCGCTAACTCAATCATAATTCTTCTCCAGCGCGGCACGATCCAGCACCGGCAAACGCTCGCCGTGCGTGGCTTTACTCGGACGACAGGCCCACAAGGTGCTGGTGTAAGGATGGCTGGCGTTGGAGAGTTCGGACGCCGGCAAGGTATCCAGCACGCGGCCCTGATACATCACCATCACACGTTCGCAGTGTTCGGAAACCTGTTGCAGATCGTGGCTGATCAGCAGCAAACCCATGTTGCGCTGCTCAACCAGACGACGAATTAGCGCCAGCACCTGATCGCGCATCGCGTGATCGAGTGCCGACGTAGGTTCATCGGCGATCAGCAGTTCAGGATCGGTGATCAGGGCGATCGCCAGCATCACGCGTTGCCCCATGCCGCCAGAAAGTTGATGCGGATAGCGTTTCATCAGCTGACGCGGGTCGGGCAAGCCCACCGCGTCCAGCATCTCGCACACTTTCTCTTTACGTTCAGCGCCGCTTAATTTGTGGTGCAGCACCAGCGGTTCTTCCACCTGCCAGCCAATGGTGCGCGTGGGATTGAGCGCATATTTCGGATCCTGCATTACCATCCCCACTTTGCTGCCGCGCAGTTGAATCCAGTCACGCTCGCGCAGGCTCAACGCATCGGTGCCGACAATCTGCAAACGGTCGGCCTGCAAGTGCAGCGAAGGTGACAGCAAGCCCATCAGCGTACGTGCGGTGAGTGATTTACCGGAACCGGATTCACCCACCAGCGCCACGCGCTCGCGGCCAATTTGGAAGCCAATGTTATCGACCAGCAGCGCATCATCGCTGCGAATCGTCAGGCCTTGTACATCAATTAACAGATCATTTGGCATGACGAGTATCCAGTCGGTCACGCAGGCCATCGCCTGTCAGGTTAAACGCCAGGCTGGCGAACAGAATCGCGCCGCCGGGTGCGGCGGCTACCCACCATTGGTCGAAGATCACTTTACTGCCTTCTGCCACCATCGAACCCCATTCGGCGGTAGGCGGTTGCACGCCCATGCCAAGGAAGCCGAGGCCCGCCGCTGAAAGAATGATTCCGCCGAGGCTCAGCGCGGCACGCACCACCGCCGTTGGCATACACAGCGGCAGAATGTGGCCAAACATCAGGCGTAAACCGGTGATGCCCTGCATGCGCGCGGCGGCGAGATAATCACTGCGGCGCAGCGCCAGCGTTTCCGCGCGCGCCTGACGGGCAAACGGCGGCCAGCTGGTGAGCGCCAGCGCCAGTGCGCCATTCATCAAGCCGGGGCCGAGCATGGCGACCAGCGCCAGCGCGATCACCAGATTCGGCAGCGACAGGAAGATATCGGTTATGCGCATCAACACGCGCTCGGTCCAGCCGCCCACGTAACCGGCGGTGATGCCGACCAGCAGGCCAACCGGAATGGTCAGCACCAGAATCAGTGACACCAACAGCAGCGTGGGGCGCGCGCCATAAATCACGCGTGACAGCAGATCGCGGCCAAAGCCATCGGTGCCAAACCAGTGCAGCGCCGATGGCGCCTGCAAACGCTGGGAGATGATCTGCGCATTGGGATCGAAAGGCGCCAGCAATGGCGCGAACAACGCCATCGCCACCACAATCAGCACCAGCGTCAGGCCGATGGAAAGCGAGGTCACGCGCGCGCGGCGGCGGCGCGGACGCAGCGTTTCCAGTTCAGAGAGTTGTTGAGTCATCGGGTTCTCGGATCGGTTAACCAGGTCAGGGCATCGGCCAGCGCGTTGAGCAGAATAAAGCAGCTGCCAATCAGCAAGGTCGAGCCGAGAATCGCCGGTACATCGGAGGAAAACAGCGCGTTAGTCATGTAGCGACCAACGCCCGGCCAGGCAAATACCGTTTCGGTGAGTACCGAACCTTCCAGCAGCGTGGCGTAGGAGAGGGCGATAACGGTAATCAGCGTGCCCAGCACGTTGGGGAAAATATGACGCAGCAAAATGCGGCCACGGCTGGCACCTTTCGCACGCGCCAGCACCACATACTCTTTGCTGCTCTCTTCCAGCAGCGCCGCGCGCAGCAGGCGCGTGATACCCGCCATCGCCAGCAGGCCGAGAATCACCACCGGCAGCCACAAGTGGGCAATCGCATTGTGGAACATCTCGGGATCGCCGGACATCCAGCTATCAATCAGTACAAAGCCGGTTTTTGGCTCCAGCGTGTAGATCCAGATGTCATCAAGCTGGCCCGGTCCGGCGGACCAGTGCAGCACGGCATAAAACAGCAGCAAACCCAGCAAGCCGAGCCAGAACACCGGCACCGAGTAGCCGAGCAGCGAAACAAAACGCGCCACGTTATCGATGATGCTGCCCGGCTTCCACGCCGCCATCAGCGCTAAGGCAATGCCGAACACCGCGGCAAAAATCATCGCGCAGGTGGCCAGCTCAATGGTGGCCGGGAAGGTGCGCATCAGGTCGGCGCTGACCGGTTGATTGGTCAGATGCGATAAGCCGAGATCGCCGCGCGCCAACTGGCTGATATAGCGCCAGAACTGCACCAGCACCGGCTGATCAAGACCGAGATCGTGTCGCACCTGCGCGTAGGTGGCTTCGCTGGCGTGATCGCCTGCGATCTGTTGCACCGGATCGACAGGTGACAGGTGCGACAGCATAAAAGTGAACGCTAACAAACCGACCAACGTCACCAGCAGCGAGAGCAGGCTGGTGACGATGTGGCTAACGCGTTGCCAAAGTGGCCGGGCGAACCCGGCCTGTGAAGCTGACACTGCCATTACTTAGAAACCTGCGAGTAATACACCATGTCCGGGTTGATGCCCTGCACATAGCCTTGCAGATTGTCGCGCAGCGCAATCAGGTTTTTCGCCTGCAAGCCAATCACGTACGGCGAGTTCTTCAGCACTTCACGCTGCATCGCCTGATAGAGTTCGACGCGCTTGTTGTTATCGCTCTCGGCGGTGGCGGCCAGCGTTTGCTTGTTCAGCTCCGGGATGTGCCAGTCAGAACGGTAAGCCACGGTTTTGCTGCCATCTTCCGGGTTGTAAGCGAAGGACGCGGCGTTGGTGTTGGGATCGAAATAGTCTGCGCCCCAGGCGTTCAGGGTGGCTTCATATTTGTGCGCCTTCACGCGGGTCGAGACTTCAGAGCTCAGGCCAGGTTGCACTTCCACCTTCACGCCGCCTTTGGCAAAGCTGCCCTGCAGCGCCTGCGCGATATCGAGGTAAGGCGGCTGGTTGCTGGTGGAAAGCGTGAAGCTAACGTTGGTCAGACCGGCTTTCTTCAGAATCGCTTTGGCTTTTTCAGGATCGTAAGTGTATGGCGTGTCGTTGATTGCGCCGAGGAAGCCTTTCGGCAGGAAGGTTTGATGCACATCGAACTGGCCTTTCAGCAGGTCGTTAGCGATACCTTTATAATCGAATAGGTATCGAGCTGCTTCCCACAGCGCCGGGTTCTTCAGCACCGGGTTTTCACCGATGTTGAACTGGATGTAATAGAGAGAAGCCATCGGAATCGCTTCGGTCTTCACGCCCGCTTTGCCTTTCAGCGAGGCGATTTGATCCGCACCGAGGTTACGCGCGATATCCACATCGCCCTGCTCCAGCAGCAGACGACGTGCAGCCGGTTCCGGAACGTTTTTAATCAGGATATTTTTCAGCTTCGGAGCGCCCGCTGGCGAAGTTGGATTCGCGCTCAGCAGAATCGCTTCGTGCAGCACCACTTTACGAATCTGATACGGGCCGCTACCGGCAGAGTGAGTACCGAGCCACGCGTGGCCGAAGTCACCGTTCTTCGCGTTGGCCTGCGCGGTTTTCTCATCAACAATCGAAGAGACCGGCGCGGAGAGCAGGCTGAGCACATACGCCGGGCTGACGTTGGCGCTCCAGCTGATCTGTACGTGGTTGTCATCAACCTTTTTCAGGAAGGTATCGACGTTGTCTTTATTCCAGCCAAGTTGGGTAAGAATAAAGGAGGGATCGAGGTTGAGTTTCACCACGCGACCCAGTGAGAAGATCACATCCTCCGGACGCAGCGGATTGCCGCTGGCGAACTGAGCACCTTTGCGTAGTTCAAACGTCAGGCTGCGATTATCGCTGCCCGCTTGCCAGGACGTGGCCAGCGTTGGCTGCAAATCGGTTGGATTGGTGGGATCGGACTGAACCAGGCGCTGATAAATGTTAGTGAACGCTTGCACCGTGGTGAGCTCGAAGCCCTGCGCGGGATCGAAGCTGTCGGCATCATCGGTAGACTGGGCAATCACCAGCGTATCTTTCGGCGTCGCTGCCTGAACAGAGAAGGCGGCTACCAGCGATAACGCCAGCAGTGATGGAATAATTTTTTTCATGTTGTTTCCTTGCCTAAAAAAAGTAACGCGAGTTTACGAGAGCGCAGCAGTGAAGAATAGTCAATTTCAGGCTATGCATATGCATTAATGATCTAAGACGCATGGTTCAGTTATAAGGGAAAACCGCACAATCCGTAGCGGCGCAATTCATTGCGCAATGTGTGGACGGGCTTTGGGTGCAGGATCGTTAACGCAAAATCGCGCGATTAATCACGCCGCTACGGAATGTGCATGTGAGGTAATATCAACTCAACTGCAACGGAATATAAATGATTGGTGACTAACCGATAATTAACTTTACTTCGTTACTTGCCAGAATATAATGGCCGCAATTTTAAAGCAGGAGAGTTCAGTTGGACAGTCACCCTTTTAGTTGGCATCACAAGGCAAGCTGACGCGCGAACTTTTTTGTCGCTGCTTGCCAACACGGCGGGCAGCAATCCTCTCTTTTCTGATGATTGTTCCCTTTAAACGACATTGTAACGGGCCAAAGCCCGTGGGGATATCATCATGCACATGATTTTTAACACACTTTTCCCTCCGCCTCGATACGCGCGCTGAACTTCAGCGTGCTGATTGGCGCTGCACTTTAGACGGCTTTTCGCTGTTCGATTGCGTGGTGTTTACTTTCGTCTTTATTTATTACTCGTTATTTTGCGAGCGACTCTTTTCGTCTTTAATTTCCGGGAGGTGATATGGAAATTCCCGACAGGTTATTTTTAATTTAACAAACGCATTGCCGTTAATTTAATTTGTGTGCCTCGCACGCAGGGATTTTTATTGCCGTAATAAAGAGGAATGTCACTATGACTGACATGAAACTCAACCAGGACAAAAAAGCCTGGAACACCACGCGCCAGCCGCGTCAAAAAACACCGCGTTACCTGATTGAAGATGAAGCCGGTTTTACTGCCGACGAAACGCTGGTGCGTCTGCGCAGCGATGCGCTTGGCCTGAGTGAACGTGAAGCCGAGGCGCGCCTGGATGTATACGGCCGCAATCAGGTCGAACACGACAAAGCGCCACCGGCGTTGTTGCAGTTGCTGCAGGCATTCAACAATCCGTTTATCTATGTCCTGATGGCGCTGGCGCTGGTGAGCTTTTTCACTGATTTCTGGCTGCCGCTGCGCAACGGCGAGGAGACCGATCTGACCGGTGTCATCATCATTGTGACGATGGTAACGCTCAGCGGTTTGCTGCGCTTCTGGCAGGAGTTCCGTACCAATAAAGCGGCGCAGGCGCTGAAATCGATGGTGCGCACCACCGCCACGGTGCTGCGTCGTGAGTCAGCGCAGCAAGCGCCGCTCAAACAGGAAGTCGATATCGCCACGCTGGTGCCGGGTGACATCATCTATCTGTCGGCGGGGGATTTGGTGCCAGCCGATGTGCGGCTGCTGGATTCACGCGATCTGTTTATCAGCCAGGCGATTTTGACCGGCGAATCGTTACCGGTTGAGAAGTATGACGTCACCGGCCACGTCACCAGCAAAAGCAGCGGTGCCAGCGAACAGGGCACATCGCTGTTGGAACTGGGCAGCGTCTGCCTGATGGGCACCAACGTGTCCAGCGGCAGCGCCAAAGCGGTGGTAGTGGCAACCGGCAGCGAAACTTACTTCGGTAGCCTGGCGAAATCGATTGTGGGTAATCGCGCACAAACCGCCTTTGACCGCGGCGTCAACAGCGTGAGCTGGCTGCTGATCCGCTTCATGTTGGTGATGGTACCGGTGGTGTTGCTGATTAATGGCCTAACCAAAGGCGACTGGCTGGATGCTTCACTGTTTGCGCTGGCGGTAGCGGTAGGTTTAACACCGGAAATGTTGCCGATGATCGTCAGCTCCAACCTGGCGAAAGGCGCCATCGCCATGTCGCGGCGTAAAGTGATCGTCAAACGTCTGAATGCGATTCAAAACCTCGGCGCGATGGATATTCTCTGCACCGACAAAACCGGCACGCTGACGCAGGACAACATCATTCTGGAGCATCATCTGGATTGTGCTGGCGTGGAGAACTCACGCGTGCTGATGCTGAGCTGGCTTAACAGTTACTATCAAAGCGGCACGCTGAATCTGATGGATCGCGCCATTTTGCAGTACGGCAAAAACCGCGTCAGCGAAGCGGTGAATGATACCTATATCAAAGTGGATGAGCTGCCATTTGATTTCATTCGCCGTCGCGTCTCGGTGGTGGTGCGCGATCGTCGTCTCAATCAACAGATGCTGATTTGTAAAGGCGCGGTGGAAGAGATGCTGAGCATCGCGACTGCCGAGCGTGAAGGCAAACTGGTGCAGCCGCTGAACGAAACGCGTCGTGCAGAACTGCTGGCGCTGGCTCATCAATACAATGAGCAGGGTTTTCGCGTGCTGCTGGTGGCGAGCCGCGTGCTGGCGGATCCAGGTTTACAGCAGCCGCTGAGCGTGGCGGATGAGCAAGGCTTAACGGTAGAAGGACTGCTGACCTTCCTTGATCCACCGAAAGAGAGCGCCGCCAAAGCCATCGGCGCGCTGCGCGACAATGGCGTTAGCGTCAAAGTGCTGACCGGTGATAATCCGGTGGTGACCGCGCGCATTTGCCAGCAGGTTGGCATCGACAGCGGCGCGATCGTCACCGGCGACCAAATTGCCCTGATGAGCGATGAGCAGTTGGCAGACGCCGCCGCACAGAGTTCGGTATTCGCTAAACTCACGCCGCTGCAGAAATCACGCATCCTGCGCGCGCTACAGCAACAGGGCCACACCGTTGGCTTCCTCGGCGATGGGATTAATGATGCGCCGGCGCTGCGTGATGCTGATGTCGGGATTTCCGTCGATAGCGCGGCGGACATCGCTAAAGAGTCCTCCGATATCATCCTGCTGGAAAAAGATTTGATGGTGCTGGAAGAGGGCGTAATGAAGGGACGCGAAACCTTCGGCAACATCATTAAATATCTGAACATGACCGCCAGCTCGAACTTCGGCAACGTGTTCTCGGTGTTGGTGGCGAGCGCCTTTATTCCGTTCCTGCCGATGCTGGCGATTCATCTGCTGATTCAGAACCTGATGTACGATCTGTCTCAGCTGGCACTGCCGTGGGACAAAATGGACCGCGAGTTCCTGCGCAAACCGCGTAAATGGGACGCGCGTAATATCAAACGCTTCATGTTATGGATTGGGCCAACGTCGTCGATTTTCGATATCACCACCTTTGCGCTGATGTGGTACGTGTTCGCGGCGAATACGCCAGAAATGCAGTCGCTGTTCCAGTCCGGCTGGTTTATTGAAGGCTTGCTGTCGCAAACGCTGGTGGTGCACATGCTGCGCACGCAAAAGATTCCGTTTATCCAGAGCCGTGCGGCGCTGCCGGTGCTGCTGACCACTGCGTGTGTGATGATCGCCGGCATTCTGCTGCCGTTCTCACCGCTGGGTGCGATGGTGGGATTGGTGCCGCTGCCATGGTCTTACTTCCCATGGCTGGTGGCAACGCTGCTCGGTTATTGCGTGGTCGCGCAGGGCATGAAAATGCTCTACATCAAGCGCTTTGGCCAGTGGTTTTAAACACATGGAGGTGAAATGCGTAACCGCAATCTCAATAAGGTGGTGTTTCACCTGATAATGATGATGGTTGTCATGGTGGTGTTAACGCTGGTGTTTCGTTAATAAAAAAAGGGCAGGATTTCCTGCCCTTTTCTTTACTCTTCGTCGGGCTGGTAATACTGCACGCCGATCTCAATGCGCTCGCGGCCGCTAGCTACGCGATGGCGATTGCTGTCGCGCAGCGAATAGATGCAGCCGCAATACTCCTGCTGATAGAAACGTTCGCGCTTGCTGATCTCAATCATGCGTGACGAGCCGCCACCTTTCCGCCAGTTGAACTCCCAATAAAGCATATCGGGATAGTGCGCCGCCGCGCGCACGCCGCAATCGTTAATCTGCTGCATATTCTTCCAGCGCGAAATACCGAGTGAACTGGTGATTACCGGGAAACCGTTTTCATGTGCATACAGCGCGGTGCGTTCAAAGCGCATGTCGAAACACATGGTGCAGCGCACGCCACGTTCCGGTTCCCACTCCATGCCACGTGCCCGCTCAAACCAATTGTCTTTATCGTAATCGGCATCAACAAAGGGCACGCCAAACTGCTCGGCAAAGCGGATATTCTCCTCTTTACGCAGCTCATACTCTTTCAGCGGATGAATGTTTGGGTTGTAGAAGAAGATGGTGTAATCGATGCCGGAAGCCAGCATCGCTTCCATCACTTCGCCCGAGCAGGGCGCACAGCAGGAGTGCAACAGGACTTTGTTATGACCGTTGGGCAAGGGCAGCGGCTGGCGGGTAAAGGTGTCAGACATGAGCATTATTGGTTAATGGAGTGTTGGGTAAAGTCTAAGGGGATAGCGTTAAAGATGCAAAGTTGAGGAAAACAGGCAATAAAAAAGGCCGCAAACGCGGCCTCTGGATTGAGCGACGAACGTTATTCAGTCACTTTCTTTTTCAGATCGCTGGCACCTTCTTTGGTTTTATTCCAGCCTTTCTGCGTGCCTTCTTTGGTGGCATCCCAACCTTTCTCAGAACCTTCTTTGGTTTTGTTCCAGGCTTTCTGCGTACCTTCGCTGGCTTTGCTGGTCAGGTTATCGCTTTTGCCTTCTGCCGCATGCTTCGCTTTCAGCTGCTGCTCTTTACCTTCGTTCTGCGCCTGATGCAGTTTTTCTTTAGCGGTGTTCGCACCGGCCTGCGCGTTAGCGACAGTTTCATCAGTTGCATGTGTGGTCGCGGCAAAAGCCGAAGATGCCATCAGAATGGCTGACAGTGCAATAATAGTCTTTTTCATAATTCCCTCTTTCATGAAATATGTCGTCTCAGGTAATCATCCTGGCACAGGCCGGGATGGAAAGATTTAAGAATAAACCAGGAATGAAAAAGGTCTAGTTTCGCTGGCAAAATCACCAGTAGATAGCATTTTAGGTTGTTGCAGGAAGGGATAAGAGCCACCTGAGCGGTGGCTCTGCAATATTAATCTGCTATCTGTCTGGCGCAGCATAGCAGTGGCGCAACGTGCAACGGTTGCGTACCGAGGTTGGCAATCAGGGATTGAACGTTACGCTGGTAACGTTGTGGAATCCGGGTGGCAATAAACACGCGATAGTCGAGGCGTTTATCGCCAGCCTGCCAGAGCTGTGGAGCCGCCTCTACTCTTCGTCACGCTCTTTAGCGGCGCGCTGACGATCATAGAACTCATCTTCGGCGGCGATGATCTCATCCATCAATGAGTTCATATCCACTTCATGCACCTCTTCTACGAAGAGACCGGTGAGCGGCGTTTCTGGCGTCAGCTTTCCATCTTCATATAACTGCCAGATCTCTTTCGCATAGCGCGTTTGCAAAATCTGCGGAGCATATTGCCCGTAATAGGCGGTGATATTGTTCACATCGCGCTCAAACATCGATTCAGCGTGGTTGTTTGCCGCGGCATCAACCGCTTGTGGCAAGTCGATAATCACCGGTCCGTTGGCATCCTGCAGCACGTTGAATTCCGACAGGTCGCCATGAACAATGCCGGCGCACAGCATGCGCACGATATTGCGGATCATGGCATCGAAATCCTTCAAGGCGTTCTCTTCAGTCAGGAACACATCGCTCAGGCGTGGCGCAACCAGACCTTCTGCGTCTGTGACCAGCTCCATCAACAAAACGCCGTCGATGCAAATGTAGGGCTGCGGGACGCGTACGCCAGCATTCGCCAGGCGGAATAACGCATCAACTTCCGCGCTTTGCCAGGTCTCTTCTTGCTGCTTGCGCCCGAATTTCGACCCTTTTTGCATCGCACGTGAATTACGGCTGTTGCGGACTTTGCGCCCTTCCTGATAATGCACGGCCTGCTTGAAACTTCGTTGTGTGGCGTCCTTGTACACTTTCGCACACTGGATTTTGCCGCCCGTTAACACGGTATAAACGTCAGCTTCTTTGCCGCTTCTTAGTCTTTGTAGTACTTCATCTACCAGGCCATCATCGACGAGAGGCTGGAGTCGGTTTGGGATTTTCATGCGAGTCGCCTTGAAAGAGTCCAGATACAAAAAAGCCCGTAAGGCTTGCGCCATACGGGCTCTTAGGACTTCATCGAATGACTCTGGTAATCATCGATGGAGAATTTTGGTGGGCTGGCGGAGTCTGAATAAGGAATATAACTTACTGAAAATAAAATGTTTTATTCAATTCAAGTTTCCTTTGTATACCTAAACGTATACCAATTCAGGAAAGTAACAAGCCAAAACTCGAAATTGGACCATCTTATCTCATCAGCGAAATAGCTGATTTAATATACTCTTCATGAGGTTTGAACCTCGACATATGCCGCACACACACAACCGGAACCCGCTGGCTGTGGAATTTAGCATAAAAGGCGTATGTGGTGTAATACCCTTTAGGATGCGAATACTTCAATGTACCAGCCTCGCCAAAATGTTTGAGTAACAAACTGGCGGCGGACAGTGAAGTCAGCCCATTGCTATAAGCGATAATCACCTCTGGATTGCAAAGCTGCAGCGTTACATTTTCGAAGAAGCCCATAGAGTTTTTCACGAGTTGCTCAACGGATAGATTCTGCCTCAATGCTTCCTTTTGAATGGATGCTGCATTTTGGGAGCACATCATAAGAGCGTTGGTGTAAACGACATCCTGCCAATCATAACCAAGCCCTTCAGGGATCAGCTGCAACCGCTTCGCGAGGTGAGTTATTCCCCATCTCCCTTCAACTCCGTTCTGGAGGTTCGAAATGTCGGGCCTCTCAAAGTCTCTTTCAACTGCTTGCGAATTCGTGGTCTGCGCATCGGCTGATGAACCATTAAAGCCAATCATAATTAGACGTTTTCTCGCAGGAGGCGAGGCTAAAAGTTCAAACGCACTATCGTAAGGCCTTCCCAGCAAATTGCTTAAATTGAAGTTTGCTAAGCCGTCTAAGATGAATTTTTTTGTGGCTTCCATCTGAATCCCTTCTATGAAAATCATCATTTCATGATACGTGAAAAAGGTTTTTTTAGAATTCATCCTTCACACTGTTCACTCTTTGTTTTTTATAAGTACAAACATAGTGTTAAGTGGTGATCGGTTGATGAATGGTGAAGCATATCATTCACCGCTGGTGAAGCATGTTCGTAAAAAAACCGGCTTTCGCCGGTTCTGGTTAGTCACATCGCTGTGGGATCATCGCACTTCGGCAGCCAGTCGCTGCTGCTTTCCTCCGTGAGATCGAGGTTGGTTTGCATCCCCAGCTTTGTGCGCCGCTTCAGGTAGTGATGACCATACTCACGCATGATGCTCTCAAGCGACAAGCCGAACATCTTCATGCTGAGCGGGTTCTTGTAGCCGTTGGCTTCCATATAGGCCAGATAGGCGTGGTAGAGATAGCGCTTAGGCTGGAGCGGCCTGATGCTGGCGTTTCCCATATAGAGCGCATTCGGTTCTGGTGTGGTGAAAAGGTAGCCGCAGAAGTCCACCATTGGATCGGCGTCGCGCTTGATGCGCATGGCTTCATCTGAGTTCTGCTGTGACTGAAGCAATACTCTTGCATCCTGCGGCTGGCTGAACTGCTGCATCAGCTGGCGCACGATAACGGCCAGCTCGGCGCTGATTTTTTCCTTCAGCTGCGGATCGCGCTCGTTTGGCGGGATGATTTCGGGAAAGTGCAGGATCACCCGGCGGCGAGATACGCCGCCGCTGCGGTCAGTGAAGCGCATCGGGTTGTTATTCACTGCCAGTATCACCGCCGGAATATGCGTGGAATATGCATCCCGGTATTTCGGATCGACGGACACCGCATCGCCGCCGGTGATTGCTTTAAGGCCCGCGCCGTCGCCGCTCCACTTCTCCTGATCGGGCAGGCGTATCAGCGAGTAGCCAATCACCGCCGCGCGCTCGCGCGATGACTCCAGCGTTTCGATGGAAGCTGACACCGAGTTATCCGCACCGGCCAGCATGGTGGCGATTTCCGCCATGATGCTTTTGCCGCTGCCGCCGGGTCCGGTAACTTCAAGAAACAGCTGCCAGTCGTAGCGGTTCGCCAGTACCATAAACAGCGCGGCGAGAATGATGTTGCGCTTCTCCGCGCTGCGTCCGGCGGCGCGGTCCAGCCACTGCCAGAAACATGGCGCGTGGCTTTGCAGTGTTTCCCCCTCAACCGGGCTTGTGTAGTCCACATCGCTGACGGTGCGCAGCCAGTTCTCACGCCGGTGTGGGCTGAACGTGCCGCTGCGCGTATCGAGCACGCCGTTGCGAAAGCCAATTAGCTGGCGCTGCGGCGCGGCCTGCTGGGGCAGCATCAGCTTCAACGTATCCACCACGCCCGCCACCTTGCCCGCCGAGAACGGCGCGCGCAGGCGCTGGAACAGCTTCGCCACGTCGCGCCCGAACTGATTGCCGGAAATCACCTTCCACGCTCCGGCCTCGTAGCGGCAGAGAATTTCCCCGCTGGCGTCCACGGCAAGATTGCTGCGGTAGTGCTCCGCCACGCGCTCCGCCTTTTCGCTGGCGCTCATGGCGGAAAATTCCGCCTCGCTCATCACGTCAAAGGGGCTTGCAGCAGGCGTCGCGGCGGCCTCTGACAGCGCCTGCCGGATCGCGGCCTCGCCGTGCTGCGTATACGCGTCGTTCCAGTCGCCGAACACCGGCGGCAGGGCCACGGCTCCGTTACAGGCTGCGGCGGCCTGTGCTGCCTTGCGCTGGCCGTCGCCGTTCAGGTCGCGGTCGGCGGCAATCACCAGCTGCAGCGAGGGGTGTTTTTCACGGGCAAGGCCAGCCAGAGAAAGAAGGTTCACGGACGACAGCGCAATCCATACCTCATCGCCGGTAAGGTTGTGCACCGTCAGGCCGGTAGCGTAGCCCTCTGCGAGCCAGATGCGCCTGGATGGCTTATTGCTGCTGAGAACGTGGCAGGTACCTTTTACCTGTCCGCCCTTCAGCGTGCGCTTGATACCCTTCGCGTTAATCAGCTGCACGTTAACGAGCGCGCCGGTCATGTCATGCAGGGGCACGACAATATCGCCGGGACTGTAGGTCGTCAGGGCGACTTTGTGCGGCTTCGCAAGCGTCAGGCAGGACTGCTCCGGCCACCCCTTGCGGGACAGGTAGGCGTTGCTGCTGATTTCACGCGCGGTGCTCGCCAGCTGCTGTGCCAGCGTGGCAGCGGCAGCGCGGGCGTCCCCGCTGTCTTCCGCTTCAGCGTGGATGACAGCGGCCTCGCTCACGGGTGGCAGGTTGCCGGTCAGGGCATTAACGCGCTCGGCGGCCTCGGTCACGTTAATGCTGAGCGCCTTTTTCACCAGGTCCATGCCGTCACCGGCCCCGCACTGGTTGCAGAGCCACGTACCGCGCCCCTCCTTATCGTCAAAGCGGAAACGGTCAGTGCCGCCGCATACCGGGCAGGGCATGTGGCGGTTCTTCACCACCTTTACGCCCAGTGCGGGAAGGATGCGGGGCCACTGCCCCTGCGCGGCCTTCGCCGCGTCTGATACTGTCATTTTCATCTTGTTGTCCCTCAGTGCAGCAGCGGCGCATCGTGAATGCGCCCGCTCAGCTCGTCCATCACGACCTGGCCTAAAAAGCTCAGCCCCGGCGCGCTCTTGAGCGGTCCGGCGGCCAGCAGATCGTCCAGCAGGGCGCAGGCAATTTCCTGACCGCGCAGGCGTCCGTGCTGGCGCAGATAGAATCCCTCAAGCTCGGTCTCAATGGCGCGCTCAAGCCGTGTCAGCGTCAGGCCGGGATAGCGCTGCTGCTCATCGCACAGGGTGAGCCAGGCGCAGGCTACCGCGCGACGGGCCAGCGCGGCGTGCAGGTCGGGGGAAAGGGTGCGGATTTTCATGGCGTCACCTCGTCATTCATCCAGCTGTCGTGGCAACGGGTCAGCACGCCGTCGAGCTGCTCGGTAATAAGAAACACAAGCGAGGCCAGTTGCGCGCGCTGCGCAGGCTGCGGCAGCTCGTGGCATTCCTGGAAAGCGGTCATGTCGCTGACGAAGCGCCCGGCGTTGCGCAGGTGCTCAAGGCGCGTCAGGTCGTCCGGGGAAATTGTAATCTGGCTCATGCGCGCACCTCCGCAACCGGCAGGCGGCAGGCAAGGGACAGCACGTAGTCGCGGGCAAGCAGCTGGCGGGCGGCGCGCTCGTCGGTGGCGGTGGCGCGCAGCATCCGCACGCGGCAGTGACGCTCACAGCGGCGCACAGCGGCAAAGACGAAAACAAACTGAGGGTATGGTGAATGAAGGACCGTAGCCATAGGGGCAAACTCCTTTGTTAGCTTGTTACAGCTACCACCAGAGTTTCCACGCTCATGGGTGGTAGCCCGGACGGGGGTGGAAATACCGGCAACAAAGGAAACCGGCCAGCCCGAAGGCTGCCCCGCCCGGGCCACCATTACGCAGAAGGCGCAGCGGAAACAGAACCGCCGCCCGAAAAATGGGTGCATCAGGGCACAGACACAAAAAAAGACGCATGGCGCGTCTGGTGTCGCCTTTGTTTTGCTCGGGTTTCCACGCCCGGCTGTCGATTTTGCGACAGCGAAAATACTGTACCAGGGAAAGCCCCCGGCGCGCAAGCCGGGAGTGAAAGAAGAAAGCGGCATAAACACCTCAGCAGTCGGTGAGGATGATGCCGTCGCGGGTAAATACCTGCGGGTTTGAAGAGGCCTCATCGCTACGTGAAATGCGGAAGCTAATGCCGGTGCCGCGAAAACGCTGTGGCTGCCCGGGCATATCCACCTCAGCGGCAATGGCCAGCGCCAGCTGCTTCGCGTCTTCCATAGACAGGTTATGAGTCGTACCGCCAATGTTCAGCCGGATCATGCTGCACGCTCCTGACCACGCGCGGCGATACGTTCGTTCATCCAGGTGCTGACTTCGCTTGCCAGCCACGCCACGTTTTTACCACCCAGCGATACCTGCGCCGGGAAGGCGCTGCGGCTGATGAGGTCGTAGATGGTTGAGCGGGAAAGGCCGCAGACGTGGATCACTTCCGGCAGGCGCATAAAGCGTTCCTGAACGGGTGAATATACCGGCATTACCGGGACCGCCGGGGTGGAAGATGGTGCGGATAAAACGGTTTGCATAGCTACCTCTCAGTATGTCCTTAAAGCACCAGACAGATACGTCCGGGACCGGGTAGCTATTTATTCTGCGAATATTTTCGCCGGTGACAACAAGATAAATTTGTCTGGCTGACGCCACAAAAACCACATAAACGACAGGTGTACATGAATAGTCTTAATGAGTACCAAAGAGTGCTGAGGAGGTTTTCTCCAGTAACTTAGAGTTATAAATAGAATAATTTTTATTCTTATTTATTCCATAAAGGGTTTCGTTAAAAAATTTCTGAGGTGAAGAGTGGTGAACAGAGGATGAAGGATTGTTTTTCAACTATTCACCCTTTAATTAACTGTATTTATTATCTTTTTTCTTAAGGTGAAGAATGGTGAAGGTTTTATATAAAACTGAAAGCTTATAAACAGCTTTGGTGAGACCTTTTCCTGGCTCGCCAGAAAGAAAGCTTTTGTCTGGTCCGTCATACAACGCCGCCCGGTGGCAGCGCCTGTGCCAGCCCCGGCACAATTGACTTATCCCAACAGACCCGACAGGAGCATATATGACCGTCAAAACTGCCTTACCCGCCAGTACCCAGACCGAGCTGGATAAAGTCAGCACCGCAAAAGCCGCATGGCTTGACGCACGCAGCAGGCAGGAGGCCGCCGCCTCTCAGGGCGACATCATCCGCCAGCGCCGCCGTGATACCGAGGCGAATGCGACCGCCCAGAATGACGAATGGCGCAGGCTGTTCCATGAGAACGGCGGCGTGATGACGCCGGAGATGAAGAAGCTGCGCGCAGAGGTTGCGTTCGACCGTGAGTCGCTGGAAGAGTTTGATGCCCTGCTGGCCCTGCACGCGCAGGAGAATGAGTCCCTGCCGTGGGAAACCGGCGACCTTGCACTTGCTTACATCAGTGCGCACAGTGACCTGGTGAATCTTCGTGCCAGGCAGCTCTGGCAGATGTTTATGGACGCGCACGGCCAGCAGCTTATTCAGACGCTGAGCTTGCTGAAAATCACGCTAGGGCGTCAGGCCAGCGCCGGGATTGGTGAAGTGGACAGTGTGAACGACCCGGAGACGGTGCTGAAGAATTTTATCGCCCGGAACATCACTGACCCGGCACTGGTGTGTGACGCCCTCCCGGAAGACGACGTGTTTAAGCTCGCGGGCACCTTCCCTGCGCGCGGCGCACATGATGACTACAGAAACAGCCCCTCTCCCGCAGCGCGCCACAAAATTCTGGCCCGACGCAAAATGGCGCAGAAGGAGCAGGCACAATGACCGTCGCAACCACACCCGCACAGGCGCTGGACCAGTTTCGCGCCGCCCGCAGCAACTGGCATGTGTATCTCAGTGAGCGTCAGGAGGCTGAAGCGGCCCTGAAAACCATGCTCACGGCTGGCGAAAAAACGACTGATTACAGTGAGCGTGAACCTCTGCTGCGCGAGCGCGTCGCGGTGCTGGACTGGCAGATTAACTGCGCCGCCCGTGAGGGCGTGTACGCACAGCGGGTTGTGCTGGAAGCCTGCACGGAGGACGCGCTCAGCGGCTTTATGGGTGAACACGGCCGGGCGCTCACCTCCGCGCTGGCCCCGTTCCTGAACGGCCCCGGCGGGCTGGAGGTGGCCGCCCGGCTGCTGCGCAGCGCCGTAGCCCGTGAGGTGCAACGTGCGCGCCCGGCGGTGGCAGCAGTTTATAAGGAAGCGCTCGCGGAAACGGGCCTTTCCCCGGAAGCCGATATGCTTCGCGACTGTCAGGGGAGCTACACCCCCGCACAGCACCTGCGCTTTGCGCAGCGCCAGAACCGGCTGCCGCAGGAGGGTGCGTAATGGCCCTCAAATGCCCGGAGTGCGGCACCACCGCACATACCCGCACCAGCGCCTACGAGTCAGCGACCGTCAAACGCACCTGGTATCAGTGCACCAACCTTGACTGCTCCTGCACGTTCACCGCGCTGGAGAGCGTCGAGAAAATCATCATGAAGCCGCAGAAGCGTGCAGAGTCAGAACCCGCAGCGGCAACGCTGAGCGCGGCGCGTCAGCCGCAGACGCTGGGCCGCTACGGCGACGCCTGCACCCGCCGCGACCGGCACGCACAACCCTGAACAGGAGAGAATATGAGTACGCAAACGACAGACACCGCAGTTAACGCGACTGGCGCGCGCATTGCCGCCGCCATGCACACCGGAAACCAGACGCTGCGCGAAGCGGGCTGGCTCACGAAACTGCCCGCAGCGGAGGCGGAAAAGACCACCGCAGAGCTCGTCACAGGCCTTTCCCCTGGCTGGCGCCTGCGTGTCGCCGACCTGATGAGCAGGCTCAATGGCTGGATGGAGGCCCGCGACAGTGAAACCGCCGCAGCCGGTACCGTAAGCACCCTGCGTGAGCGCCGCAGCGAGGCCGAACGGGAGGCAGAGGCGGGACGGGCACGCTTTCGCGAACTGCTGGATCAAAACAGCGGCACCGTTACGGCGGAAATGAAAAAGCTGCGCGCCGCCTACCTTGAACAGGAGGAAACCGCGCGCGAGCTTGAGAGCCTGACCAGCGAAAAGGAAAAGCAGCTGCCGCAGCTGGCTCATGTCACCGGGTGCAAGGCAAATGCCTATGTACTCAGTCATGAGAGCATTACCGACGAGCGCGTGGACGAGCTGCTGGGCGATTTCCTGGTGTTGCACGGCGCGGAGTTGTTCAGCCTGCTGAACATGAAGTATCGCCAGTTCAGGCGCACCGGCAGTGAATACATGCCCGGCGTGATTGCGGGCGTCAATGACGCCGATACGCTCTTTGACGGCTTTGTAATGCAGCGTTTTGCCGAAACCGGAAGAAAATACGGCGTGCTTAGATTCCGCGACGACGTGCTGAGCCTGACGGGAATCAAGCCAGCGGGCAGCGCGAAAGCAGATTGCAAAAAGAAGAAACTTATCTGACCTGAAAAAGAGTAAAACCTGAGATGCCCGGTCCCGAGCCGGGCTTTTTTGTGCCCGACACTCAACGGTATGAGCGTGCATGTCTATGCCGCATGAAAACGCATGAGTCTCAGGCACCCAGTAACGGCATATCAGCCCAGCAGCGGCGCGGCATAGGCCCAATCATGCAGGTGCATGAAAACCACTCCATTAAGCGGGCAGGCGTGGCGGGGGTACGAGCGCGCGCGATGGAAAATAGTAAGCAATGAAGCTAACTATTTTCTATCTACTGACATTACATGAGGATGAAGTTTTCCAAATCATTTAGCTCATTAATGCTGCATTTAGACGTCATTCTGTGTTTCATTGTGATTTTACTAATCCTTGTATCAACAATTGATTTCATTCTCATTGTAATTAATGGTAAGAGGTAGTCTTTACCAGATACATAGTATTTTAAAGTTGATTTAAATCCAATTCTATCGAGAATTTGTTTTCTTTGAATAGATAATTGTTCTAAACCGATGACTTCAGTGATTGCAGAATCTAATTCGGCAATTCTTGAGTTTACTTTTGTCTCATCAACAAAGCCGCTATTGTCAATAATTAGTTTGGATACTCCAAATGAAACACTAGGAAGTGTAGGTGTGTGTTTTTTTGCCAAGGCATAAGTTACAAATAATCGTAAAAGTAGCTCGTTGTTAGCTTCAACCCAACCATTAAAATTAAAAAGCTTTCTTAATTCATCCTCTTCTCGTTCAGGATCCTCTTCAGTCATAACATTGATTAGAGAGTCCTCACAAAGAAAGATATTTTCAATGCAATAGAAGGGGAGTGTGTATAGACCTGGTTGGCAATCCCTTCCTTCAAGAATAAGATTCAAGTCGCCGTCTATAATATACAGGCGAGGTCTGTTTCTTTTGTTTTTGTCATTTTCCCATTGTGAAACTACAGCACCTCTGCCACCTAAAGGATAAACATTGTTAATTAGGAACTTCTCACCTAGGATTCTATTTAAAATTGTTTTGAATATTTTTTTGTATCCAATGGCAGTGTCTTCGATATAAATATCAATCGTATTGCTTTCTTCAAAGAAAACAGATTTTGCTTTTTTAGCTGCAACACCTCGCTCAAGCATTTCACTGAACTCCTACGACAATGCATTTTTCTGTTAAATCACCAACTATATCTGGTGAATGCGTTGCCATTATGAATTGAGTTTCAGGGTTTAGAGCTAAAACTGTTTCGGAGAATTTTTCTTGCCATTTTAAATGCAATGAGATTTCAGGTTCGTCAATAATTATCACTCGGCTGAGGCTAGTATATTTATTCAGCATTACATTGGCAATTATAACTAACAGTTGTCGCTCTCCAGACGAAAGTATATCAATGTCACACTTTTCACTATCAGGGCGAGATACAACTAAGCGACCAACAGTGTTGACCTCTACTTTTTTTCTTGAGTCGATTAGAAAACCATTGATTGTATTTAAAAAGTTATTGATTGGCCTATACATTCTTGCAACTTTCTCGTTGTATTCGTCAATAACATCGAGGATGTCAGATATTCTATCAATTTGTACTTTATTCAGTAGCCAATTGACATTTATCCCATCACTGTTTTTGAGTTCTTCGAAAAGGTCACTTAAATTATCAAAGAACTTTTCAATGTCAAACATTAAAGATTTATCTAAGCTACCTATTTTCTTTACTGCCTCAGTGATCTCTGCCTTACGCTTGAGGATTTTTTGTTTATCTTCCCAACGTAAACTATGGCCGCTACCGATCATTTCATCGTAAGTAGTAAACTTGAAAGATGATTTCAAAATTCTATCGCGAAGATAAATAGCTTGTTTATCTTCGAACTCTCTTATTTTTCTGTATTTGTCTTGAATTATCATTTCGACTGATAATAGTGCTTCGCCAAGGCTACCACTGATGAGTCTTTTTTTAGACGCGAGGATTTTACGATGCATCAATATTTCATTTCTTCTTGATACAGTAGATTCGAAATCATAGTCTGTATCAAAATCATCAAAGCCATATGTTTTTCTATCTAATCCTAAAAACACAGGAGGGATTATTGACTTTATTTTCTTTGATGTCGCGTTGCTTATGATATCCCTTTCACTATGACTAAAGTTTTTAATATCACCTTCTCTTCTAATGAATTCTTCTTTAGAAATTATTGGGATTATTAGTTCTTCGTCTATACCGGCATGACTGACTTGTAATGTCTGACGATCTTTCCTTGATGAAATGAAATGGCTTTCATTTCTATTGTTATAAGTTAGAGTGATCTTCTCAAATGGAATGTGTAAAAGCTCTTTAATGTCAACAGTTAGCAGGGCTTGAATGAGTTTTATGACCGTGCTTTTTCCCGTGCCATTACTTCCCACTAAAAAAGAAAGATCATCATTAAAGCTAATGTTGAAGTTTAAATAACCATAGACATTTGTAGCTTTAAAACTAAGTATTTTCATTTTTTCTCTCCATGCTTAAAATTAAATGTCCCCACCATTGCATTAACTCTATTCTTTGCTCAAGATAAGTCGTTCTATTATAGGCTCTTCGGATTTCGTTTTTATCTGAATGAGCCAGCGCCGCTTCGATAACATCTGAATTAAACCCTGCTTCATTCATGGCGGTGCTAGCTATGGATCGGAGCCCATGTGCTACCAATTTGCCACCATAACCTAGGCGTTTCAATGCTGCATTTGCAGTTTGACTATTCATTGGTTGCTTTGGGTTGTTTCTACTCGGAAATACATGCTCTCTAAAGCCACTTATGGCTTTCATCATCTCTAAGGTTTCGAGTGCCTTTGATGATAAAGGTACTAAATGTTCTCTGCGAGCTTTCATGCGTTCAGCAGGAATTACCCATAATTTTTTTTCAAAGTCAATTTCTTCCCAGCGAGTGCCCGACGCTTCTGAGGGCCGTACAATAGTGGCTAATTGCCACTCAATAAGGCAGCGGGTCGGAATAGTAAGATTGGATGTCAATAATGACCGCATGAGGTGTGGAAGCTCTTCAGGCTTTAAAGCTGGCATATGTTGTTTCTTCGGCCTTTCGAAAGCCATACTTATCCCAACACCCGGATTCGAATCAATCAATCCGGTGTTAATGGCATAAACCATTATTTCATTTATACGTTGAATTAAACGACGAACTGTTTCAAGCGCACCGCGAGCTTTTATCGGTTCTAAAGCTTCGATTAATGTGCGCGCTTTAATATGCTGAACTGGGATCAATCCAATCACAGGGAAAACATCCTTCTCAAGAGATCTCCAAATGTCGTTTGCATAATCTGGTGTAACGCTTTTACTTTTGAGGCTAAACCAACTGGAGGCGACCTTCGAGAAAATGCTATCAAGCGCAATTTGTTGCAATTCTTCAGTAACTTCAGCCTGCACCTGAGGATCGATCCCCTTTGCTAGTAAGGCTAGGTAGTCAAATCTCAATCCTCTGGCATCAGCAAGCGATAGAGCAGGAAAAGAACCTAAACCAATCATGGTGCGCTGTTTTGTAGCAGGGCGCTGGTAACGAAAACGCCACAGCTTCTTCCCGCTAGTCTTTACAATTAGGAAAAGACCATCACCGTCGTGAAGCGTTAGATCCTTATCATCGGCTTTGGAGCGCAAAACTTCAGTATTAGTTAAGGGGCGCGTTGTCCTTGCCATGTCTACATTCCCTGCATGAATTGGTATACGGAATTGGCATACATTCTAGTGTATACCAATTCGTATACCAATTATCACTGGATTCAGGCGGATCATCTCGGAAGGTTACAGATACAAAAAAGCCCGCAGGGCTTGTGCCGTGCGGGCTTTCAGGACTTCTACGGATGACTCTGGAATCATCTTCGAAGGATTTTGGTGGAGCTGGCGGGAGTTGAACCCGCGTCCGAAATTACTACACCGTCGGCACTACATGCTTAGTCAGTCTTTACATTCGCCGGCCAGCTGCGGACAGACACGCCACTGACAAACTAGCCTGATTAGATTTAGTGCTTCAACCCCAGGCAAGGCATCCACACGATCTCTTTTGGGTTTGACCTCTCTTGATCCCCGTCTTAAGAGCGGAAGCTAGGGAGAGAGGGCTTCAAAGCAGGTTATTAAGCTGCTAAAGCGTAGTTTTCGTCGTTTGCGACTATTTTTTTGCGGCTTTTTACGAGGCAAACCGCCCCTCGGCATGCTCCTAAGGCTTCACAATCCCGTCGAGTCCAGAATCAGCCCCAAGAAATTTCAATACTACAGACAAGCGACGCCAAAATCCAGCGCTTAACGCTTTGAATTCTTCATAATACGCGCTTTGTCCATCTTCCATTCGCGCTCTTTCACGTCGTCACGCTTGTCGTGCTCTTTCTTACCGCGTGCCACACCGATTTTCAGTTTGGCCCAGGCATTTTTCCAGTACATCGACAGCGCAACCACGGTAAAACCTTCGCGGTTGACGCGACCGTACAGCGAATCGAGTTCGCGTTGTTTCAGCAGCAGCTTGCGGCTTCGCGTGGGATCACACACCACATGCGTCGAAGCAACCGCCAGCGGCTGGAAAGTAGAGCCGAACAGGTAAGCTTCACCATCGCGCAACAGAATGTAGCTATCGCTGATGTTAGCCTTACCGGCACGGAGTGATTTGACTTCCCATCCTTGCAACGACATACCCGCCTCGAACTCTTCTTCAATGAAGTATTCATGACGTGCGCGTTTATTGAGGGCAATAGTGGCTGAACCGGGTTTGTTAACTTTTTTCTTTGTCATAGTGCGGCGTAGTCTACATCACTCAGTTTATGGGCGCATCCCCTGTCCTGCAGGGCGGTAAAAAACACTCCATTTTAGCACAGCAAGCAAAGCCGTGAATTTTTGTTTGGTGACTGAAAATGGTATTATTCAATGGTTTTGTGATGAACAGGAACCATTATGGCCCAGATTAGTCGTTCAGCGCTGGTCCCTTATAGCGCTGAACAGATGTACCGTCTTGTGAATGACGTGGATGCTTATCCTCAGTTCCTGCCGGGCTGCACCGGCAGTCGCGTGCTGGATAACAGCGGAGATCAAATGACCGCGGCCGTTGATGTCTCGAAAGCGGGCATCAGTAAAACTTTCACTACGCGCAACACGCTGATCAGCAACCAAAGCATATTGATGCAGTTGGTTGATGGCCCGTTTCGTAAATTGACCGGCGGCTGGCATTTCACTTCATTAGGTGATGATGCCTGTAAGGTTGAGTTGAACCTCGATTTTGAGTTCACCAATATGCTGGTAGAAATGGCGTTCGGCCGCATCTTTAAAGAGCTGGCAAATAGCATGGTGCAGGCGTTCAGTCAGCGCGCAAAAGAGGTTTATCGTGCCTGATATCAGCGTGGAAGTGGTTTACGCACTGCCAGATAAGCAGTATTTGCGTGCTGTAACGCTTGAAGAAGGCGCAACTGTGGAGCAAGCGATTAAGGCTTCGGGGTTGCTGTCACTGCGTAAAGATATTGACCTGAACTCGAATAAGGTTGGGATTTATAGCCGCCCGGTAAAATTGGGTGATGCCGTCCAGGGTGGTGATCGCATTGAGATCTATCGTCCGCTGATTGCCGACCCGAAAGAGTTACGGCGTCAACGCGCAGAGCGGTCAGCTGAGAATAAATAGTCGGAATGTAAAAACGAAAAAAGGCGCTTAAGCGCCTTTTTTATTGCCGTTCACTTAGCCTTCTTTGCCTGAGAGCTTCGGCTTATTGTCGATATTAGTCAGTGTTCCGTTGCTGTCAAAGGTCAGCGTCAGCGTTTGCTGTTTCACACCTTCATGGCCTGGTTCCTGGCGGAACACGTAATACCAAACGTTGCTGCCAAACGGATCGCGCATCATCGGCGTACCGAGCGTGTAGGCAACCTGCTGCTGCGTCATGCCGTTGTGAATTTTCGACACATCGTTGGCGACCAGGTAATTCCCCTGATTGATATCCGGACGATACACAACGCGCTCAAGGGTGGAACATCCAGCGGTCATCATCAACATTACTACTGCCGCGGCAGTCAGCGTTTTACAGCGCATCTATACATTCCTTTTCTGGGGCCAAACGCCTTTCAGCAGGCTATTTTTTTGCCATCAAATTCTGAACTCTGCCTGCGGCAGGCTTTATTACTCAGACGACATAACTGCCGATGATAATAAACCTTTTCGCTATTTGAAACCTCTACAGAGCAAGCATATGACCACCAGCCGGGAAAAAAGTGCGGTATCAGGCGGCTAAAAGTTCTTTAGCGTTGGCCAGCGTGTTGCGCGTCACCTCGCTGCCGCCCAGCAAACGCGCCAACTCTTGCAGACGCGCGCGTTTATCCAGCGGCTGCATATGCGTTTCTGTCATCGCACCATCGGTCTCTTTGCTGACGTAAAAGTGCTGATGACCGCAGCCGGCAACCTGCGGCAGGTGCGTGACACACATAACCTGTGTTGACTCGCCCAGCTGACGCAGCATTTGGCCGACAACAGCGGCGGTTGGGCCGCTGATGCCAACATCTACTTCATCGAAGATCATTGCCGGTGTTTCCATTTTCTGTGCGGTAATCACCTGAATCGCCAGAGCGATACGCGACAGCTCACCGCCGGAAGCCACTTTGCCCAGCGGCTGGAGCGGCTGGCCTGGGTTCGTCGTAACGCGGAAATCAATGCGCGTTGCGCCATCTGCGGTGAGTTGATCGGCATTGAACTCCAGCACAATGGCAAACTGGCCGTGCGGCATTGCCAGCGTGCGCATGCTTTGCGTAATCAGCTGGCTCAATTCTTGAGCGGAATGCTCGCGCAGTTGATGCAGATTTTCAGCGCTGACTAACGCGGCTTTGTGGTGGGCGACAACTTCAGACTGCAAAGTTTCCTGATCGCTCTCTTGTTGCGAAAGCAATTCCGCTTCATCCAGTAGCTGCTGATAAAGCACCGGCAAGGTTTCAGGTGCGACATGGTGCTTACGTGCCAATGCAATCTGCCGTGACAGACGTTGCTCCAGCTCATGCAGGCGATTGGGATCGAGATCCAGACGTTCGCAGTAGTGACGCAGTTCATCGCTGGCTTCACTGAGTTGAATCGCGGCTTCCTCCAGCAGATTGAACACGCCGCTGACTTTATTATCCAGCGTCACCAGTTCGCCCAGCATGTGACGAGCGCTATAAAGAAGGCTCTGCAGGTTGGTGTCATCCCCATCGGCGAGAATTTGCAGCGCTTGCTGGCTGGTGGACAGCAACTGGCCGCTGTTCGCCAGGCGTTTGTACTCTTCATCAATCTGTTCAAATTCGCCCAGCTGCGGGGCAAATTCATTGAGTTCTTTCAACTGATACTGCAGTAGCTCGCGACGGGATTCACGCTCTTGCGAAAGCTGCTGATGTTGTGCCAGCGCACGGCAACTCTGATGCCAGCGCTGATAGTGCTGGCGCATTTCAGACAGCAAATCATCGTGGGCTGCATACGCATCCAGCAGATGTTTTTGGTGATCGGATTTGAGCAGCAACTGGTGAGCATGCTGGCCGTGAATCTGAATCAGCAACTGGCCCAGTTCACGCAACTGCGACAGCGGCACCGATGTGCCGTTGATAAAGCCACGCGAACGACCATCCGCGCTAATCACACGCCGCAGCAGACACTCATTGCCTTCATCCAGCTGATTCTCCACCAGCCAGCGTTGTGCGGAAGGCGAAGCTTTGAGCTGGAAACGGGCGCAGATATCAGCACGACTGGCACCCTGACGCACCATATCTGCCTCAGCGCGGCCGCCCAGACACAGGCCCAACGCATCGATGGCGATAGATTTACCTGCGCCGGTTTCACCCGTGATCGCCGTCATACCACGATGAAAGTCGATCTCCAGTTCACGAACGATAGCAAAGTTACTGATGGTCAATTGTGCCAGCATAGAATCACCTGTATGTAAAAACAGATATGGTTTTACGTACAGTATATCCTGGTTTTTTATACAGTAAAGTAGTCAGCGCTGATTTTCAGAACAATTTTTTAGACCAGCCCAGCTTTGAACTTAAGGTATTAAAATAGTTGTAATTTTTAGGATGGATAAGATTGAGATGATTGGCGCTACGGCGGATCAGGACATCTTCACCTTCCTGAATTGGCAAGGCAATCTGGCTGTCGCAACTGATCTCAAGATCGCTGCGCAGGGAAGAAAAACGCAGGCGGATGGTGCTGCTGCTGTTGATTACCAGCGGACGCGCAGAAAGCGTGTGCGGGAACATGGGCACCAGCGTAATCGCATCCAGCGACGGCGTCAGAATAGGGCCGCCCGCCGAAAGCGAATAGGCGGTGGAGCCGGTCGGCGTGGAGATAATCAAACCATCGGAACGCTGTGAAAAGGCAAACACCTCATCAATATAGACTTCGAATTCAATCATATGCGCAACTTTACCGGGATGCAGCACCACTTCATTAATGGCACTACCAATGCGCGGCGAGCACGCTTCTTTGCACACCTGCGCCTCCAGCAAGAAGCGGCTTTCGACGAAGTAATCGCCCTGCAGCACATCGTCCAGCTGCTGTTGCGCATTGTCCGGATCGAGATCGGTGAGAAAACCGAGGTTGCCACGGTTGATGCCAATCACTTTGATGTCATAGCGCGCCAGCACACGGGCAGCACCAAGCATGTTGCCATCGCCACCAACCACGACAGCTAAATCAGCGCGTTGACCAATATCCGCAAGGCTGCCGGTTTGGGCATTTTTCAAATCCAGTTCGCGCGCAATCTGCTGCTCGACAATCACCTCATAACCCTTTGCCGTTAGCCAGCGCCAGAGCATTTCATGGGTGGTTAACGCAGTAGGATGGCGCGGATGGCCGACAATCCCGATGCAGTTAAAGTGTTTGTTCATTTAGCGCGAGTTCCTTATAAGCCAAAACGGCCAGGCAATGTGATGGGTTTACTTGAAACCGTCAAACTGATCCCCATAATAAGCCAACCAGCGAGATGAATGTGCAAAACGCGGAGAAATTCATGAGTAGTAAAGAACAGAACACCCCAAACGAGCAAGTCTCAGACGAAATTCAACAGGATCAGCAGCACGTGGACGCAGAGACAACCGCTGAGGTGGATCCGCGTGATGAGCGTATCGCGCAACTGGAAGCCGAGTTAGCCGTGTCGCAAACCGGCGTGCGTGATGCACAGCTGCGTGCGCAGGCGGATATCGAAAATATTCGTCGCCGTACTGAAATGGATGTGGAAAAAGCGCATAAATTTGCGCTTGAGAAATTTGCCAACGAGCTGCTGCCCGTGATCGATAGCCTGGAGCGCGCGCTGGAAGTGGCAGACAAAGAGAACGCTGAACTGGCTTCGATGATCGAAGGTATCGAACTGACGCTGAAGTCGCTGCTGGGCGCGGTGCGTAAGTTTGGCGTGGAAGTGGTGGGCGAAACCAATGTGCCATTCAATCCAGAGATCCATCAGGCGATGTCGATGATGGAATCAGAAGATATGGCGCCAAATCACGTGCTGATGGTGATGCAACGCGGTTACACCCTCAATGGTCGCCTGCTGCGTCCGGCGATGGTGGCAGTGACCAAAGCCAAAGGCTAATCTGTCGCTGTAATAACAACGGCCGCTTAATGCGGCCGTTTGTTTATTAAGGCAACACCGGCATCCAGTCAATCGGTGACTGGCCCGATTGACTGAGCAGCGCATTCGCCTGCGAGAAGTGTTTACTGCCAAAAAAGCCACGATGCGCGGAGAGCGGAGAAGGGTGCGGCGCTTTCAATACATGATGACGTTGCGTATCAATGATGCTGCCTTTCTTCTGCGCATGCGAACCCCACAGCAAGAAAATTACCCCTTCGCGATGCTGATTGATGGCGCTGATGACGTTATCGGTAAAGGTTTCCCAGCCAAAGCGCGCGTGCGAATGCGCCTTACTGGCTTCCACCGTTAACACGGTGTTTAACAGCATCACGCCTTGTGTTGCCCAGCTTTCGAGAAAACCGTGCGTAGGACGCACAAAGCCGGGTATATCCTGCTCCAGCTCTTTGTACATATTCAGTAATGATGGCGGAATCGCCACGCCGGGCAGCACAGAGAATGCCAGACCATGCGCCTGATTCGGGCCGTGATAGGGATCCTGCCCCAAAATCACCACTTTGATATCGCCCAGTTCGGTCAGCCGAAAGGCATTAAACACATCCTTCTGCGGCGGATACACCGTTACGCCGGCAGCGCGTTCATTGGCCACTGCTTTCAGCGTTTCCACGAAGTAAGGTTTCTCTTTCTCTTCAGCCAGCACGTCGTGCCAGGTCAGCTTCTCAGCCATCGTTGACTCCCTGCAAAATAGTGCGCCTAGCTTAACGTGTCGGACTCAACAGCAGAAGGATAAAAATAATTTGAATATTTACGTAAAATTTTATTTGGCGAAGTTGTTATGAATCAATTTGTTAGGTTTTCAGCGTGTAATCGTGACTGGACGAAATTGATACAGGTCAAAACGGCGCATTTCCTGCAGTGATATACCACAGCATTCCAAAACCTTATGAACCTCGCTGCCCAGTTGCGACAGCGTAAAGCCCTGGAGACCTACTATGATTACCGGTATTCAAATTACTCAGGCAAATAATTCACAGCTATTGAACTCATTCTGGCTGCTGGACGATGATAAAGCCGAAGCGCGCTGCCTGTGCGCCAAAGGGGATTTCGCAGAAGATCAGGTTGTTGCTATCAGCGATCTCGGCGAAATCGCTTACCGTGAAATTCCACTTGAGCAGAAACCGCAGGTGCGCATCGAAGGTGGTCAGCACCTGAACGTTAACGTGCTGCGCCGCGAAACGCTGGAAGATGCCGTCAATCATCCGGATAAATATCCGCAGTTGACCATTCGCGTATCTGGCTATGCCGTGCGCTTTAACGCGCTGACGCCAGAGCAGCAGCGTGACGTGATTACACGTACATTCACCGAAAGCCTGTAATTGCAGCGCTGACGAAAAGACACACAGCAATACAAGCCGCGCCAATGTTGATTGGCGCGGCTTTTTTTATCTGGCGAGTTTAAAAGAACGGTCTACAGGGCGGATGATAGCGAAAGCGCGTTTTCGCAACGCTTAAAACAAAAAAATCGCCTCAAAAGAGGCGATTAATTACAGCGAGTGCTGTTTTATTCCGCACCAGACTTTGGTGCATCGCTACCGCTTGGCTTGCGGCGTTTACCCACATTTTTGGTATCGCGATGACGTTGCTTGACGCGCGGTTTCTCTTGTTCTTTCTCTTTACGCTCTTGACGCTTCGCAAGTGCTTTTTTCGACGGTTTTCCCGTCACTTTAGCACTTGGCGCACGGCTTTCTGGACGCAGCTCATCAATCACACGCGCTTTTAACGGCTCGTTGATGTAACGGGTGATTTTACCCAGCAGCACGTGATCGTGCGCTTCAACCAGCGAGATCGCGGTACCTTTACGGCCCGCACGCGCGGTACGACCGATACGGTGCAGATAGGTATCTGCGGTGCGCGGCAAATCGTAGTTAATCACGTGCGAGATATCGTCGATGTCGATACCGCGCGCAGCAACGTCGGTGGCAATCATCACCTTCACGCGGCCATCATTCATACGCTTGATGGCTTCGTTACGGTTGACCTGCACCATTTCGCCTTCGAGATAGCTGGTGCGGATGCCGGCTTCATGAAGCCAGGTAACCAGCTCATGCAGGCGCTCACGTTTGCGCACAAATACAATGACGCGCGTGGCATCTGGCTGTTTCAACAGGTGAATCAGCAGCTTATTCTTATGCTCTAAATTATCGGCGCGGTAATACCATTGCTGGATTTTTTTGCGTTCGCTTTTGCTTGGGTCGGCCTCAATAAACACAGGCTCGTTGAGCAAACGCTCGGCGAAGTCTTTGATGTGCTCACCTTCCAGCGTCGCCGAGAACAGCAGCGTCTGTTTGCGCCAGCGGGTTTCTGCGGCGATGGTCTCGATGTCCTGCGCAAAGCCCATATCGAGCATGCGGTCAGCTTCATCGAGAATCAGCGTTTCTACGGCGCGGCAGTCAAAGTTCTCTTCTTTGATGTACTGCAGCAAACGGCCGGTGGTCGCGACGACAATGTCCTGGTTTTCACTGAACACTTCGGCATGGTTCATATACGCCACGCCCCCGGTGATGGTGGCGATATCCAGATGCGTGTGTTTAGCCAGCTCGCGCGCGTGATCGGCAACCTGCATCGCCAGTTCGCGCGTTGGGGTGATGATCAGAATACGTGGTGGGCCTGATTTCTTGCGCGGGAAATCGAGCAAATGCTGTAAAGCGGGCAGCAAAAACGCTGCAGTTTTCCCCGTCCCGGTTGGAGCCGAACCCAGAACGTCACGGCCTTCCAGCGCGGCAGGAATGGTCTCGGCCTGAATAACAGTAGGGCGAGTGAAGCCTTTTTCCTGCAAAGCTTGTAGCAGGCTTTCGTCGAGTTCGAGTTCGGAGAATGTGGTTACGGTCATGGTCTACCTCAGTTTGGGGCGCTGATTATAGACAGAACGAATATAATCTTCATCTGTTTGTGTAGGTATTACCGGCGCAGGTGAATTCCCATCGCCACCACGTTACACTTCCGGCAGTAAAAAATTCAATGGTAGTGAAGTATGTCTCAGGACCAGCCGCACGCGCGGCCGACGTTAAGAAAAGACGGTTTTACCTTTAAGCAATTTTTCGTGGCGCACGATCGCTGTGCGATGAAAGTCGGCACCGATGGCGTGTTAATCGGGGCCTGGGCGCCAGTAGCCGGCGCGCGTCGCATCCTCGATATTGGCTGCGGCAGTGGCTTGATTGCGCTGATGCTGGCACAACGTACGCCCAATTCGGTAGAGATTGATGCCGTCGAACTGGAAGCCAGCGCAGCGCAGCAGGCGCAGGAAAATATACAGGCTTCGCCGTGGGCGGATCGCATCCACGTCCACCATCAGGATATTGTCAGCTGGAGCGAACAGTGTAAAAAACGCTTCTCGCTCATCGTCAGTAATCCACCTTTTTTCGCGCCCGGTATGGCAAGCGGCAGTGTCGCGCGCGATACCGCGCGCAGCACCGCCACGCTCGACCATCTGACGCTGCTGCGTTGTGCCGCCCAGTTGATTGAAGAAGAAGGGCTATTTTGCGTGGTGCTGCCGGCTGAAGCTGGCGAAGCATTGATTTCACTGGCGCTGGCGGATGGCTGGCATTTGCGTTATCGCTACGATGTCGCCGCCTATGCGCAGCGCCCGCCGAATCGCGTGGTGTTAGGTTTTTCTCCCTCCGCCGGCGAAACCTTGCTGGAACGTCTCGCCATTCGTGATGAAGATAAAAGCTATTCAGCCGACTGGCTCAGCCTGGTGAAAGACTTTTACCTGTTCCGCTAGCTTCGGGCTGCAGGATGGTCGGTAACGCTTCATCCAGCAGATCGGGATTGTCGAGGGTAAAGTGTAACCCTCGGCTCTCCTTGCGCTCCAGCGCACAGCGCACCATCAGTTCGGCGACCTGCACCAGATTGCGCAGCTCAAGAAGATTGTTAGAGAGGCGGAAGTGCGCGTAGTACTCGTCAATCTCCTGTTGCAGCAAATTAATGCGCCGCAGTGCGCGCTCCAGACGCTTGGTAGTACGCACAATTCCCATGTAATCCCACATGAATAATCGCAGTTCATGCCAGTTATGCTGGATTACTACGCGCTCATCGGCATCATCAACGCGGCTTTCATCCCACGCGGGCAGATGTTCTACCGCCGCGATGTCCGGCAAGCGGGCGATCATATCTTCAGCAGCAGACCAACCGTAAACCAGGCACTCGAGCAGGGAGTTGGACGCCATGCGGTTTGCGCCATGTAAGCCGGTGTAACTCACTTCGCCAATCGCATACAGTCCGTCAACATCTGTACGGCCTTGCTGATCGACCATCACGCCGCCGCAAGTGTAATGCGCGGCTGGCACAATCGGAATCGGCTGTTTAGTGAGATCGAGGCCAAAGGTCAGCAATTTTTCGTAAATCATCGGGAAGTGCGCGCGCACAAAGCTTTCCGGCTGGTGGCTAATGTCGAGATACATGCAATCGACGCCCAGCCGTTTCATCTCATGGTCAATGGCGCGCGCCACAATATCGCGCGGTGCCAGCTCGGCACGCTCATCAAAGTCAGGCATAAAGCGAGTGCCGTCAGGACGCAACAGCCAGGCACCTTCACCGCGCAGCGCTTCAGTCAGCAGGAAGTTTTGCGCTTGTGGATGGAATAAACAGGTGGGATGGAATTGATTAAATTCGAGGTTCGCTACGCGGCAACCGGCGCGCCACGCCATGGCAATGCCATCGCCAGAGGCCACGTCCGGATTGGTGGTGTACTGATAGACTTTTGCTGCGCCGCCGGTGGCTAACACCACGGCGCGCGCGCGGCAGGTTTCCACCTGTTCACGTTTACGGTTCCAGATCCACGCGCCAACTACGCGGCGCTTGCCGGGCAGGCCAAGCTTATCGGAAAGGATCAAATCCACCGCATTGGTGCGTTCAATAATGCGGATGTTAGGATGGCTCAGCGCCTGGCTTACCAGCGTGGTTTCCACCGCGCGGCCAGTGGCATCGGCGCTATGCAGAATGCGGCGATGGCTGTGCCCACCTTCGCGCGTGAGGTGGTAACGCGCTTCACCCTCAGCCTGCGGCTCTTTATCGAAGGCAACGCCGTTATCAATCAGCCACTGCACGCAGTGACGCGCGTTGCTGGCGATAAAGCTCACCGTATCGCGGTCGCACAAGCCGGCGCCCGCAACCAGCGTGTCTTCAACGTGTGATTCGATGCTGTCCGTTTCATCAAACACCGCCGCAATCCCGCCCTGCGCATACAGCGTTGAGCCCTCATTCACCTGCGCTTTACTCAGCACGGTAACCTGATAATGCGGCGCTAAGCGCAGCGCTAACGATAAACCTGCCGCACCGCTGCCGACGATGAGGACATCACACTGATATTCCGGGAGAGAAGTCATGATGTTTAATTTACTAAACAAAAGGTGGCTTGAGCATAAGCCGTGATGGGGGTGCTGTGAAGTATTTTGAACCAACTGCGCGGAAAAATTATTCAGCGGGTAGAGATAGTAGCGTGAATTCAGTGAGTTAACTCTGAAATTAGGCACAATGTGTTTTTTATATCAAACACTCTGAAAATTCAGGGAATAAAGGTGAAAATGACGGCGTCATAAGGTACTCTGCCAGCGATTATCGGTGCCGCAAAAGACACCACCAGCGTGGCAAGTCGCTACACTGAAAGACAATCAACAACAATGATGTCGTGGTTCCGATACGGAAAATTCTGGTCGTAGTGAACTTCGGGCCAAAGGGCCACTCTAAGCGCATGCTTGCTCAGAATAATGAGATGTGCTGGCAGTTCACTTACGCATAAAAAAGTTTTGGGGAGATATTACCTCGGATGAGCGAGCAGTTAACGGATCAGGTTCTCGTTGAGCGGGTTCAGAAGGGAGATCAAAAGTCCTTTAATTTACTGGTGATTCGATACCAGCATAAAGTGGCGAGCCTGGTTTCACGCTATGTTCCGTCAGGCGATGTGCCTGATGTGGTTCAGGAATCTTTTATTAAAGCGTATCGCGCACTGGAATCGTTCCGTGGCGACAGCGCCTTTTATACATGGCTGTACCGCATTGCGGTAAACACAGCGAAAAATTATCTGGTTGCTCAGGGGCGACGTCCTCCATCCAGTGATGTGGATGCTATCGATGCGGAAAATTTCGAAAGTGCGGGTGCACTGAAAGAAATTTCGAACCCTGAGAACTTAATGTTGTCTGAAGAACTGAAACAAATCGTCTTTCGTACCATTGAGGCGCTTCCCGAAGATCTTCGTATGGCCATTACCCTCAGGGAATTGGATGGTCTGAGTTACGAAGAGATTGCCGTCATCATGGATTGTCCGGTCGGTACCGTACGTTCGCGTATCTTCCGTGCACGAGAGGCTATTGATAATAAAGTTCAACCGCTTATCCAACGTCAGTGATAACGGCTACTGGAAGGGTACCAAGGCATGCAGAAAGAAAAACTTTCCGCTTTAATGGATGGTGAAACTTTAGATAACGAGCTGTTGGCATCGTTGTCGAAGGATGCGGATCTTCAGCACAGCTGGGAAAGCTACCATCTCATTCGCGACACCTTACGCGGTGATATCGGAGAAGTGCTGCATTTTGATATCTCCGCACGTGTGGCGGCGGCCATCGAAAACGAGCCGGCACGCAAAGTCACTTCGCTGATCCCTGAAGCGCAGCCTGAACCAGCACGCTACGAGAAGATGCCGTTCTGGCGTCGTGGTGGCAGTTGGGCGGCACAGCTGACGCAAGTTGGTGTGGCTGCGTGCGTCTCACTGGCGGTGATTGTCGGTGTTCAGCACTACAACAGCTCTCCAACCGGCAGCGCGACTGAAGCGTCCGATTCACCGGCATTCAACACCTTGCCGATGATGGGTAAAGCGTCTCCGGTCAGCTTAGGCGTGCCTTCTGAAGCCTTCGACACCAACAGCTCTAATCAGCAGGTGCAGGAACAGCGTCGCCGCGTGAATGCCATGCTGCAGGATTATGAACTGCAACGTCGTCTGCATGCCGATCAGGTTCAGTTTGAGAAAAACGATCCGCAACAGGCTCAGGCTAATGTTCCCGGAAATCAGTCGTTAGGAACTCAGCAGCAGTAATGAAGCAGCTTTGGTGTGCCGTTAGCCTGCTGGCAGGCAGCCTGTTTTGCTCATCTATCGCCTCGGCGCAGACCTCTGCGTCCGGGGCGTTGTTGCAACAGATGGAGCAGGCAAGCCAGAACCTCAACTACGAATTTGCCTACATCAATGTCTCGCGTCTTGGCATTGAATCTCTGCGTTATCGCCACGCGGTTATCGACAATCGTATCTTCGCCCAACTGTTGCAGATGGACGGGCCGCGCCGTGAAGTGATTCAGCGCGGAAACGACATCAGCTATTTCGAGCCGGGATTAGATCCCTTCTCGCTGCCGGGCAATCACATCATCGATGCGTTACCTGGTTTGATGTTTGCCGACTTCTCCCGTTTGGGTGAGGCCTACGATTTCATTCCGGTGGGCCGTTCGCGCATGGCCGATCAGATGTGCGAAGTGGTGCGCATCGTGTCACGTGATGGCACGCGTTACAGCTATGTCGTGTGGCTGGATGTGGACACTAAATTGCCGCTGCGCATCGATCTGCTCGATCGGGACGGTGAAACGCTGGAACAGTTCCGCGTCATCAGCTTTGCCGTCGATGAAGGCGTACGCAATCTGATGCAAGGGCTGGAAAAGGCCAACTTGCCGCCATCGCTGTCGTTACCTGCTGGTGACAAAGTGGAACTCAGCTGGCAGCCAAACTGGCTTCCGGCGGGCATGAAACTGATCTCACAAAGTCGCCGCGATATTCCGTCGATGAACAAAACTGTCGAATCGCGCCTGTACAGCGATGGCCTGTTTAGCTTTGCCATTAATGTTACGCCAGCAGATAAAAGCAGCAGCGTGCAGGCATTGCGCACTGGACGTCGCACGGTGCAGACAGAAGTGCGCAATAATAACGAAATCACGGTGGTGGGCGAGTTACCGCCAGCCACTGCCAAACGTATTGCGGACAGCATAGATTCGGGTTCACCAAAATGATGAAAGAATGGGCCACCGTGGTGGCGTGGAAAGAAGGCATTGCTACTCTGCACACGGAAGCGAAAACGTCTTGTAACAGCTGCTCGGCGCGTAAAGGCTGCGGCAGCCATGCGCTTAATCAGCTGGGGCCGAAAAATGCCCACGTGATGACTATCGCCAGCGCGGAGCCGTTGCAACCCGGCCAGCGCATTGAGTTAGGCATCCGCGAAAGCAGCCTGCTGGGTTCTGCCTTGCTGGTTTACATGACGCCGCTGTTTGGCCTGTTTTTAGTGGCTGGCATCTTCCAGATGCTGTTCGCCAGCGATCTGGCAGCGGCCTGTGGCGCGCTGTTGGGCGGCATTGGCGGCTTTATCGTGGCGAAAGGGGTATCCAAACTTTTCGGCGATCGCGAGGCTTTCCAGCCGGTGATTCTCAGCGTTGCGTTACCGCCTGATGCGTTGCGCGTGGAAAGCGAAGCTTGATCCCCGTCCAGGCCGCGTTTGATGCGGCCTTTCCCAATCAGCTTAACCGCTGAAATCTGTTGCGATTCCCCACAGTTCCATTCTTTAACGCGCGGCGTTAACAGTGTAATATGCGTCGTCATTAATGAGGCCGACAGGGTTCCGGGTTAAGCTCACTTTCCTGAATGTGTTCGTGCTCAAGTTTCCCACTGATTTTCTACGTGAAGATATTCATATAAATGAAGCACATACGAAATTTCTCCATCATCGCTCACATTGACCACGGCAAATCAACGCTCTCTGACCGTTTGATTCAAATTTGTGGTGGCCTGAGCGATCGTGAGATGGCGGCGCAGGTTCTGGATTCCATGGATCTGGAACGCGAGCGCGGCATTACCATCAAAGCGCAGAGCGTGACGCTCGATTACAAAGCGCAGGACGGTGAAACTTACCAGCTCAATTTTATCGATACTCCTGGTCACGTTGACTTCTCCTATGAAGTTTCCCGCTCGCTGGCGGCGTGTGAAGGAGCATTGCTGGTGGTCGATGCAGGGCAGGGCGTTGAAGCTCAGACGCTGGCAAACTGCTACACCGCAATGGAAATGGATCTGGAAGTGGTACCGGTACTGAACAAAATCGACCTGCCTGCCGCCGATCCAGAACGCGTAGCGGAAGAGATTGAAGATATCGTCGGCATTGACGCCACCGATGCGGTGCGTTGCTCGGCGAAAACCGGCGTCGGCGTGCCCGACGTGCTGGAACGTCTGGTGCGTGACATCCCGCCGCCAGAAGGCGATCCGGAAGGCCCGCTGCAGGCGCTGATCATCGATTCCTGGTTCGATAACTACCTTGGCGTAGTATCGCTGATTCGTATTAAGAACGGCACGCTGCGTAAAGGTGACAAAGTTAAAGTCATGAGCTCCGGTCAAAGCTACAACGCTGACCGTCTCGGCATCTTCACGCCGAAGCGTGTTGATCGCAACGAGCTGAACTGCGGTGAAGTAGGCTGGCTGGTGTGTGCGATTAAAGACATCCTCGGCGCACCGGTGGGCGATACGCTAACCTTGCAGCGCAATCCGGCGGAGAAAGTATTGCCTGGCTTCAAGAAAGTGAAGCCACAGGTTTACGCCGGTCTGTTCCCGATCAGCTCTGACGACTATGAAGCGTTCCGTGATGCGCTGGGCAAATTGAGCCTGAACGATGCGTCACTGTTCTACGAGCCAGAGAGCTCAACGGCGCTGGGCTTCGGTTTCCGCATCGGCTTCCTTGGTCTGCTGCACATGGAGATCATTCAGGAACGTCTGGAGCGTGAATACGATCTGGATCTGATCACCACTGCACCAACCGTAGTGTATGAAGTGGAAACCACCGACGGTGAAACTATCTACGTTGATAGCCCGTCGAAGCTGCCACCGCTGAATAATATTGCCGAGCTGCGCGAGCCGATTGCTGAGTGTCACATGCTGCTGCCGCAGGAGTTCCTCGGCAACGTCATTACGCTGTGTATCGAAAAACGTGGCGTGCAAACCAACATGGTTTACCACGGCAAGCAGGTTGCGCTGACGTATGAGATTCCGATGGCGGAAGTGGTTCTTGACTTCTTCGACCGTCTGAAATCAACCTCGCGCGGTTATGCTTCGCTGGATTACAACTTCAAACGTTTCCAGACCTCTGACATGGTGCGTGTCGACGTGATGATTAACTCAGAACGTGTTGATGCGCTGGCGCTGATTACTCACCGTGATAACTCACAATATCGTGGCCGCGACCTGGTGGAGAAGATGAAAGATCTGATCCCACGTCAGCAGTTCGATATTGCGATTCAGGCGGCAATCGGCAACCACATTATCGCTCGCTCAACGGTAAAACAGCTGCGTAAAAACGTCCTGGCGAAATGCTATGGCGGTGACGTGAGCCGTAAGAAGAAACTGTTGCAGAAGCAGAAAGACGGTAAGAAGCGAATGAAGCAGGTCGGCAACGTTGAGCTGCCGCAGGAAGCATTCCTTGCCATTCTGCATGTCGGTAAAGACAGCAAATAAGGATTTTTAATGGCTAACATGTTCGCCCTGGTTTTAGTGATCGCAACGCTGATCACTGGCGTTATCTGGTGTATCGATCGCTTTAAATGGGCACCGGCGCGTCGTGCGAAGCAGGCTGCCGCGCAAGCGCAGGCCGGCAACGCACTCGACAGTAAAACGCTGGCGAAAGTAGCCGCGCAGCCGGGTTGGGTTGAAACCACCGCATCGGTGTTCCCGGTGCTGGCGGTGGTGTTGATCGTGCGTTCGTTTATTTTTGAGCCGTTCCAGATTCCCTCGGGCTCAATGATGCCAACGCTGCTTATTGGTGACTTCATCCTCGTGGAGAAGTTTGCTTACGGTATTAAAGATCCGATTACCCAAACCACACTGATCCCAACTGGCCATCCGCAGCGCGGTGATGTCGCGGTATTCAAATACCCGAAAGATCCCAGCGTGGACTACATCAAGCGCGTGATTGGCTTGCCGGGCGATAAAGTGGTGTTTGATCCTTACAGCAAAACCCTGACCATCAATCCGGGTTGCAGCAGCGGCAGTTGCGACACGGCGCTGCCAGTGACTTACACTAACGTTGAGCCAAGCAACTTCATTCAAACCTTCAGCGGCTTTGATGGCAATGAAACCGGCAACGGCTTCTTCCAGGCGCCGCAGGGCGAAACCATGAAGGGCGGCCTGCGTCTCGGCACCCGTAAAGAGACATTGGGCAACGTAACGCACGATATCTTGCTGGTAAACGAAGCGCAAAGTCAGGCAAGCATGTATTATCAGCAGCCGGGCCAGCCGCAATCGACCTGGATTGTGCCGCAAGGGCAATATTTCATGATGGGTGATAACCGCGATAACAGCGCCGACAGCCGCTACTGGGGCTTTGTGCCCGAGAAGAATCTGGTCGGCAAAGCGGTGGCCATCTGGATGAGCTTCGAGAAACAAGAAGGACAGTGGCCGACCGGCGTGCGCTTTAGCCGCATTGGTGGGATTCACTAATTAGCTTCAAAAAAGGTTGGCCTCTCTTTCGGGAGGCCAGTGCACACGAAACAGACCAGGTTGGAACCTCAGCCCTGTTTCGTATGCAGTGATAGGCGCACAGAACAACTGGAATAGCATGAACCCCATCGTCATTAACAAGCTGCAGCGCAAACTGGGCTACACTTTTACTCATCCGGATTTATTGCAGCAGGCACTGACGCATCGTAGCGCCAGTAGCAAACACAATGAACGTCTTGAATTTCTTGGCGATTCTATTCTCAGCTACGTGATTGCCAATGCGCTCTATCACCGCTTCCCGCGTGTGGATGAAGGCGACATGAGCCGTATGCGTGCCACGCTGGTGCGCGGCAATACGCTGGCAGAGATGGCGCGAGAGTTCGACCTTGGCGAATGTTTACGCCTCGGCCCGGGCGAGCTGAAAAGCGGCGGTTTCCGTCGTGAATCGATCCTCGCGGATACCGTTGAAGCCTTAATTGGCGGCATCTTCCTCGATAGCAGCATTCAAACCGTCGAAAAGTTAATTCTCGACTGGTATCACTCACGACTGGAACAGATCAGTCCGGGCGATAAGCAAAAAGATCCGAAAACGCGCCTGCAGGAGTATTTGCAGGGACGTCATCTGCCGCTGCCGTCGTATTTGGTGGTGCAGGTGCGTGGCGAAGCCCACGATCAGGAATTCACCATTCACTGTCAGGTGAGTGGCATGGCAGAACCGGTGGTGGGCATTGGCTCCAGCCGCCGTAAAGCCGAGCAAGCAGCCGCCGAACAGGCGTTAATTAAGCTTGGCCTCGAATAAATAGTCACATTGCAGCGTCGAAAGCGGCGCTGCCCAAGTCAGGACTCGAATGAGCGAACTCGAAACATATAGCGGCTTTGTCGCGATTGTAGGCCGACCAAACGTCGGTAAATCCACTTTGCTGAACCAGTTGCTGGGGCAGAAAGTGTCGATCACGTCGCGAAAGCCGCAAACCACGCGTCACCGTATTATGGGCATCCATACCGAAGGCGCTTATCAGGCGATCTACGTGGATACGCCAGGGCTGCACATGGAAGAGAAACGGGCAATCAACCGCCTGATGAACCGTGCCGCCAGCAGCTCCATTGGTGACGTTGAGCTGGTGATCTTTGTGGTTGAAGGCACGCGCTGGACACCAGACGACGAGATGGTGCTCAACAAGCTGCGTGATAACAAAGTTCCGGTGGTATTGGCGATCAATAAAGTCGACAACATCCAGGACAAGAGCATTCTGTTACCGCATCTGCAGTTCCTTAGCCAGCAGATGAACTTCCTTGAAATCGTCCCTATCTCAGCGGAAAGCGGCAAAAATGTCGACGCGATTGCGGCGATTGCGCGCAAATGCCTGCCAAAATCTGAGCATCATTTCCCGGAAGATTATGTCACCGACCGCTCGCAGCGCTTTATGGCGTCTGAGATCATCCGTGAAAAGTTAATGCGCTTCCTGGGTGCAGAACTGCCTTACTCCGTTACCGTAGAAATTGAGCAGTTTGTTTCGAACGATCGCGGCGGCTACGACATCAATGGCCTGATCCTTGTTGAGCGCGAAGGCCAGAAGAAAATGGTCATCGGTAATAAAGGCGCCAAGATCAAAACCATCGGCATTGAATCGCGTAAAGACATGGAAGAGATGTTTGAAGCGAAAGTGCATCTCGAACTGTGGGTTAAAGTGAAATCGGGCTGGGCGGACGATGAACGTGCGCTGCGCAGCTTAGGTTACTCTGACGAAGGTTAAGTAATGGAAGGCTGGCAACGCGCCTTTGTGCTGCATAGTCGCCCTTACAGCGAAACCAGCCTACTCCTCGATCTGTTCAGCGAAAGCGAAGGGCGCGTCCGCGTCCTTGCCAAAGGCGCCCGCTCGCGCCGCTCCCAATTAAAAGGTGCACTGCAACCCTTTACGCCACTGCTGGTACGCTGGGGCGGACGCGGTGACGTCAAAACGCTGCGCAATGCCGAAGCCGTTTCGCTGGCATTGCCGCTCAGCGGCATTACGCTCTATTGCGGGCTCTACGTCAACGAGCTGCTGTCGCGCGTGCTGGAGCAGCAAATTCCCTTCTCTGATATGTTCTTTGATTACCTGAATTGCATCCAAACGCTGGCGGCAGGCAACGGCTCGCCTGAACCGGCGCTGCGCCGCTTTGAGCTGGCGCTGCTCGGGCATCTCGGTTACGGCGTGGATTTTCTGCACTGTGCCGGCAGCGGCGAAGAGGTGGCCGATGGCATGACCTACAGCTACCGCGAAGAGAAGGGTTTTATTGCCAGTTTGGTGGTCAATCAACGCAGCTTTACCGGCCGCCAGCTGCGTGCGTTGTGGGAGCGCGAATTTCCCGATGCTGATACCCTGCGCGCCGCTAAACGCTTTACGCGCATGGCGCTGAAGCCCTATCTTGGCGGCAAACCGCTGAAGAGTCAGGAACTATTTCGCCAGTTTGTGCCAAAAAAGAAACCCGATGTGGCAAACGACTAGCGCTGGTCGTACCGCCTGATATATTCAGCGCGGTACACTGCAAACACACTGAACACATTTAAGGATTGTCATGGCTGAGTTGCTGTTAGGCGTCAACATTGACCACATTGCCACCGTACGTAACGCACGTGGTACAAACTATCCCGATCCGGTGCAGGCCGCGTTTGTTGCTGAGCAGGCCGGCGCTGACGGCATTACCGTGCATCTGCGTGAGGATCGCCGTCACATCACCGATCGCGATGTACGCATTTTGCGTGACACCATCCAGACGCGCATGAATCTGGAGATGGCGGTAACGGACGAGATGATCGACATTGCCTGCGAAATCAAGCCGCACTTCGTTTGTCTGGTGCCGGAAAAGCGTCAGGAAGTGACCACCGAAGGCGGGCTGGATGTGGCGGGTCAGCAGGATAAAATCAATGCTGCGGTGCGCCTGTTAAGCGACGCCGGCATTCTGGTGTCACTGTTTATCGATGCCGATCACCGCCAGATTGAAGCGGCGGTTGCCAGCGGCGCGCCTTATATCGAAATTCACACCGGTGCCTATGCCGAAGCGCCCGAAGGTCTCGCGCGCCAGGCTGAGCTGTCGCGCATCCGCAAAGCCGCGACTTTCGCCGCCAGTCTGGGCCTGAAAGTCAATGCCGGCCACGGTTTGACTTACCACAATGTGCAGCCGATTGCTGAATTGCCGGAAATGCACGAGCTGAATATTGGCCATGCGATTATTGGTCGCGCGCTGTTCAGCGGTTTGGCCGATGCGGTCAGCGAAATGAAGCAGCTGATGCGGGAAGCGCGTCGCTAATGGCGATTCTCGGGCTCGGCAGCGATATCGTAGAGATCGAGCGCATTGCTGGCGTCATTGAGCGCTCCGGCGACCGTCTGGCGCGTCGCGTATTAAGCGAAGCCGAGTGGCAGCAATATCAGGCGCACCAGCAACCGGTGCGCTTTCTGGCTAAGCGTTTTGCGGTGAAAGAGGCGGCAGCGAAAGCGTTTGGCACCGGCATTCGCGGTGGCCTGGCCTTCAATCAGTTCGAAGTGTACAACGATGCGCTGGGCAAACCGGGATTACGTTTCTTTGAGCAGGCCAGGGTGATTGCCAGCCAGCTCGGCGTGAAGCATGTGCATGTGACGTTAGCGGATGAACGCCATTACGCCTGCGCAACGGTGATTATCGAGAACTAAGGGTGCAACACCACGAACTTCTCCCACAGCGCCTCGCGGCTTTCCGGGTGCTGTGGATCGGTAATGATGGTGTTATCAATCGGACAGACGCTTTGGCAGGTCGGCATATCATAATGGCCCACGCACTCGGTGCAGCGGTCGACATCAATTTCATAGATCGCGTCACCTAAGCTGATTGCCTGGTTTGGGCATTCAGGTTCGCACATATCGCAATTGATGCATTTGGTGGTGATGAGCAAGGCCATAGCAGAAGTCCAATAACAGCAGAAAAGGCGCGGGTATTATACGCGCCTGATCTCATCAGACCAGCTTTTTCACCAACGCTTCGCTGTGGCGAATGTGGCTGGAGGCGCGTTCAGGATCGTTTTGTACCAGCGCCATAAACAGCAGATCGGTCAACGCCAGCTGCGCGCTGGTCGACGAGATCGCCGCACTGCGCGTGCTCTGCTCTTCCGCCACGGTGTAGAGGCAAACCGTGGCGCACTGCTGCAGAGCATTCGGCGTAAAGCCGGTAAAGGCCAGCACATCGGCACCGACCTGCACCGCTTCCTGCGCCGCCAGATTGATTTCGCGACGTTCGCCAGTATAGGAAATCGCCAGCAGCACATCGCCCGGCGCCATCGCTTGCACGCTGGCGAGCAAAGCGTGCATATCCTGCTCCGCCACCGCATTGATGCCGATCTTCATCAGCTTCCACGAAAAATCTTTCGCCACTAAACCGGACGCGCCGATGCCAACCAGCAAAATACGATTGGCATTTTTCAGCAGCTGCAAGGTTTGCAGCAGCTTCTCTTCGCTATTGATGTCCAGCGTGGCGCGGATCGCCGAGATCTTTTCGGTCAGCAGCTTTTCGCCGACCACTTTCAGCGGATCGTCGCTGAGAATATGGTTATGCACGGTAATCGCATCGCGATCGGCCATCGATTCGCTCAGCGCCAGCTTCAGCGCTGGAAACCCTTTGTAGCCCAGCTTCTGGGCAAACTTCACCACGCTGGACTGGCTAACGCCCGATTCCTCAGCGAGTTTTTGTGAACTGAGATGCCGTGCACGATCCGGCTGCGACAGCAAAAAATCCGCCAGCCGGCGCTCATTTAGCGCCAGTCGAGGGTAGAGCTGACGAATGCGCAACAATGAACTCATGGTTCGATCCTTAATTCCTTTATCCGCAAACAGCGCGTAAACGCGAAGAATAAACTATTCAAATGGCATTGTAGTCACTGGAATTAAAAATAGCAGCTTTCGCCCTGAACGCCGAAGCTGGCTACACTTTAGTGCAGAAACCACGAAGGATAGAGAAGGAGTGCTGTTTGACAAAGGGTACACAACGACGCGTGGTATTTTTCGATCTCGATGGCACGCTGCATCAGCAAGACATGTTTGGCACCTTTATGCGCTATATGCTGCGACGTCAGCCGATCAATCTGCTGCTGGTGGTGCCGCTGTTACCGGTGATTGGTCTTGGCATGCTGATCAAAGGCCGCGCCGCACGCTGGCCAATGAGTTTGTTACTGTGGGCGATTACCTTTGGCCACAGCGAAAAACGTCTGCGCCAGCGTGAGGCGGAATTCGCTGAGTGGTTCCGCCAGCGTGTTACTGCGTTTCCGGTGGTGCAGCAGCGGCTCACCGACTATCTCAGCAGCAGCGATGCCGATGTCTGGCTGATTACCGGTTCGCCGCAGTCGCTGGTGGAGCAAGTCTATTTCGACTCGGCCTTCCTGCCGCGCGTACAGCTGATTGCCAGCCAGATGAAACCGGGCCGCGGCGGACGTTTGCTGTCGATGCGCTGCCTCGGCCATGAAAAGGTGGCACAGCTGGAGGAGAAAATCGGCACGCCGCTGCAACTGTATAGCGGCTACAGCGACAGCAAACAGGACAACCCGCTGCTGTTCTTCTGTCAGCACCGCTGGCGCGTCACGCCGCGCGGTGAGCTGCAACAGCTGGAATAACGCTTCGATTCCGGCAGCAGCATCGCTATAATGCGCCGCCTTTATTGCCCGCAGGAGTTGCCCGGTGAACCCACAAACTGATGAATATTGGATGCGTTATGCGCTGGAACTGGCGAAGCGCGCGTGGGAGCAGGGCGAAGTGCCGGTTGGTGCGGTGCTGGTGCAGGGCGACAAGGTGATTGGCGAGGGCTGGAACCGGCCGATTGGTCAGCACGATCCCACCGCACATGCCGAGATTATGGCGCTGCGTCAGGGCGGCAAAGTACTGGAAAACTATCGTCTGCTGGATACCACGCTCTACGTCACGCTGGAACCCTGCGTGATGTGCGCCGGTGCGATGGTGCATGGCCGCATCACGCGGCTGGTGTACGGCGCTAAAGATGAGAAAACCGGCGCGGCCGGTTCACTGCTGGATGTGATTGGTCATCCCGGCATGAATCATCAAATTCAGATTGATTGCGGTGTGCTGGCGGAAGAGTGTGCCGGGATGCTGAGTGACTTCTTCCGCATGCGTCGCGAGCAGAAGAAGGCGCTGCGTCAGGCGCAGCGCACCGGTTAATTCATCGCAATTTTCGGTTCGACCGCCGGGTAACCGGCGCCTAACTCCGCTTCCAGTGCCGACTGCTGCGCTAAACGCTTCTCCTGTTCCTGCAAATATCCCACCAAACTGATCTGATATTTACGGATATTCTCCACGTAGTTATAAGCTTCGTGGCCGCGCGCGTAGCCGTAGGTGGTTTGCGTGTAATAGCGCTTCTGGCTCAACATCGGCAAACGCAGCTTCACGTCGGCCCAGCTGTCCGGATTGCCGCCCTGTTTCGCCGTCAGCTTGCGTACGTCCAGCATGTGCGCGTAGCCCATGTTATATGCCGCCAGCGCGAACCAGATACGTTCATCTTCAGGAATCGTTTCCGGGACTTTCTCCATCATGCGCTTGAGATATTCGCTGCCGCCGCGAATGCTCTGTTCGGGATCGAGGCGATCGTTGACGTCAAGGCTGTCGGCGGTATTACGCGTCAACATCATCATGCCGCGCACGCCGGTTGGCGATGTGGCCTGTGGATTCCAGTGCGACTCCTGATAAGAAATCGCCGCCAGTAAACGCCAATCCATGCTGGCGGAATATTTCTCAAACAGCGGTTTGATATCCGGCAGCGTGTTATCAATGGCGCGCAGGAAGGTGCGGGTATCAACGTAATCGAAGGTGCCAACGTGGCCGAGATACTTCTCTTCCAGCCGCGCCATCGTGCCTTCCTCGCCCATCTGGCTGTAGAAGTCGAGCATCGCCGCGCTCAGGCTGTCGTCTTCGTTACGCGGTAAGTACCAGGTGACCGGCTCTTCGTCGGTCACATCAAACGCCACCGCCAGCTGCGGATGAATGCGCTGCAGCAGGCCGATGGTAACCGAATCGCCCACCGTGTAATCGAGTTTGCCGTCAGCAACCGCTTCAAGCAGCGCTTTCTGGCCCTGATCGGTGGAGATCGCCCAGTCGAGATCGGGATAGCTGTCAGCTTTGGCGGAACGTAAAGTTGACAGATATGCCGAACCGGACTGCACAATCAGGCGGCCTTTGAGATCGCCAAGATTCTTCGGGCGAGGCTTATCAATGCGGTACACCAACTGCTGCGACACCGAATAGTAGCTCGGGCCACTTTGGTAGTGCGCGAGGCGCTCGCTGTTGTAGATCAAGCCGGCGGCCAGCAAATCCGCTTTACCGTCATCGAGGTCGTCAAACAGATCTCCGAGATTAGGACGCACCTCAACTTCCAGTTTCACGCCAAGGTAATCGGCGAAGCGCTTCGCCAGCTCGTAATCCATACCGGCTGGTGCATTGTTAATGGTGTAGTAAGTCAGCGGAGAGTTAACGGTACTGATGCGCAGCACTCCGCGTGATTTGATCTGTGATAGCGCGTCTGTTCCGCCCCCGTACCACGGGATTGAAGGCCACAATGCTAGCGCAAGTAGCACGGTGATCAGACCGATAAACAGATAGTTTATTTTTAGGCGTTTCAAATAGTTGTCTCGTAATGGCTCACAGGCCTCTGTCTTTTAAAGGCAGTATTTATGTTGTTTTAACTCCCAGAGCGAGGGGCATTTTGCGCAACAAAAAGGGGCAGGGCAACTTTTATAGCAAGAATTGTGCAAAATTCAGCCAAACGCCAGGTGCCAGAATTTATGCGCAAACGGTTTCGTAACCCGAGCTGTTTCTCTATAATACCGCCCGTTTTCCCCTGTTGCGCCCAATGAAGCGTCGCCCGGCACTTCAAAGACGAGAGATCTTTAATGATGGAAATTCTGCGTGGTTCGCCCGCTCTGTCGGCATTTCGTGTAAACAAACTGCTGACCCGCTTTCAGGACGCTCACCTTCCGGTGAGTGATATTTACGCCGAGTACGTCCATTTTGCCGATGTTAGTGCACCGCTCAGCGCGGATGAGCAAGCCCGCCTGCAACGCCTGCTGAAATACGGTCCTTCTCTCGCCGAACACGCGCCACAAGGGCGTCTGTTGCTGGTAACGCCGCGTCCCGGCACCATTTCACCGTGGTCATCGAAAGCCACCGACATCGCCCATAACTGCGATCTGCCACAGGTCTTGCGTCTTGAGCGCGGTATGGCCTTCTATGTGCAGGCACCTGAGCTGACGGAAGCACAGTGGCAGCAGCTGGCGAGCCTGCTGCATGACCGCATGATGGAAACGGTGTTCGCTGATCTCAACGATGCGCAGCAGCTGTTTGCTCACCATCAGCCGCAGCCGCTGAAAAGCGTTGACGTGCTGGGCGCAGGCCGCAGCGCGCTGGAGCAGGCCAACACCACGCTGGGTCTGGCGCTGGCCGATGATGAGATCGACTACCTGCTTGATGCCTTTACTAAGCTGGGCCGCAATCCAAACGACATCGAGCTCTACATGTTTGCGCAGGCAAACTCCGAGCACTGTCGTCACAAGATCTTCAATGCCGACTGGATTATCGACGGCGAAAAGCAGCCGAAGTCGCTGTTTAAAATGATCAAGAACACCTTTGAACACAATCCTGAGCACGTGCTGTCTGCCTATAAAGACAACGCTGCGGTAATGGAAGGTTCTGAGGTTGGCCGCTTCTACGCCGATGCGCAGAAGGGCGAATATGAATTCCATCAGGAAGCCGCACATATCCTGATGAAAGTCGAAACCCATAACCACCCAACCGCCATTTCACCATGGCCGGGTGCCGCGACCGGTTCTGGTGGCGAAATCCGTGATGAAGGCGCAACCGGACGTGGCGCGAAGCCCAAAGCCGGTCTGGTCGGTTTCTCGGTATCGAACCTGCGTATTCCAGGCTTTGAACAGCCGTGGGAAGAGGATTTCGGTAAGCCGGATCGCATCGTCACCGCGCTGGATATCATGACCGAAGGTCCACTGGGCGGCGCGGCGTTCAACAACGAATTTGGTCGTCCAGCCCTCAACGGCTACTTCCGTACCTACGAAGAGCGCGTTAACAGCCACAATGGCGTGGAGCTGCGCGGCTATCACAAGCCCATCATGCTAGCGGGCGGCATCGGTAACATCCGTGCCGATCACGTGCAGAAAGGCGAGATCGTGGTCGGCGCCAAGCTGATCGTGCTGGGTGGCCCGGCTATGAACATCGGTCTGGGTGGTGGCGCGGCATCGTCAATGGCATCAGGCCAATCGGATGCCGATCTCGACTTTGCGTCAGTACAGCGCGACAACCCAGAGATGGAACGTCGTTGCCAGGAAGTGATCGACCGCTGCTGGCAGCTGGGCGAAGCCAACCCGATTCTGTTCATCCACGACGTCGGCGCGGGCGGCCTTTCGAACGCCATGCCAGAGCTGGTGAGCGACGGTAATCGTGGCGGTAACTTCAACCTGCGCGACATCCTAAGCGATGAGCCAGGCATGAGTCCGCTGGAAGTATGGTGTAACGAGTCGCAGGAACGTTATGTGCTGGCGGTCGCGCCGGAGAAACTGGCGCTGTTTGACGAGCTGTGTCAGCGTGAACGCGCGCCTTATGCGGTCATCGGTGAAGCCACCGAAGAGCTGCATCTGAACCTCGCCGACAGCCATTTCGACAACAAGCCAATCGACATGCCGCTCGACGTACTGCTGGGCAAAACACCGAAGATGACGCGTGATGTTGCCAGCCAGCAGGCCAACGGCGAAGCGCTGCAGCGTGACGGGATTAGCGTAGCGGATGCGGTGAATCGCGTGCTGCACCTGCCGACCGTGGCGGAAAAAACCTTCCTGATCACCATTGGTGACCGCAGCGTAACCGGCATGGTGGCGCGCGATCAGATGGTAGGACCGTGGCAGATTCCGGTCGCGAACTGCGCCGTCACCACCGCCAGCCTCGATAGCTATCACGGTGAAGCCTTCTCGCTTGGTGAACGTGCACCCGTCGCATTGCTCGACTTCGCGGCTTCAGGTCGCCTCGCCGTCGGTGAAGCGCTGACCAACATCGCCGCAACCTCCATTGGTTCGCTACAGCGCGTTAAGCTCTCTGCGAACTGGATGGCCGCCGCCGGTCATCCAGGCGAAGACGCGGGCTTGTACGCGGCGGTTAAAGCGGTCGGCGAAGAGTTGTGTCCCGCGCTGGGTATCACCATTCCGGTAGGCAAAGACTCAATGTCGATGAAAACCCACTGGCAGCAAGGTACTGAGCAGCGCGAAATGACCTCGCCGCTGTCGCTGGTAATCACCGCCTTTGCGCGCGTGGAAGATGTGCGTCGCACCGTGACGCCGCAGTTGCAGACGGATCAAGATAACCTGCTGCTGCTGGTGGATCTCGGCAACGGCGCGAACACCCTTGGCGCGACTGCGCTGTCGCAGGTGTATCGTCAGTTGGGCGACAAGCCTGCCGACGTGCGTGATGCTACGCAGCTGGCGGGCTTTTTCAACGCCATTCAGGCGCTGGTGGCCGAGCAGAAACTGCTGGCTTACCACGACCGTTCCGACGGCGGCCTGCTGGTCACGCTGGCGGAGATGGCCTTCACCGGTCACTGCGGTATCGAAGCCGATATTGCCGCGTTGGGCAGCGATGCGTTAGCCGCATTGTTCACCGAAGAGCTGGGCGCGGTGCTGCAGATCAACGCAGCGGATCGTGCAGCCGTCGAGAAGGTGTTCGCTGACCACGGTCTGAGCGCTAACCTGCACGTGATTGGTAAAGCCCTGCCAGGCGATCGCTTCGTGATCCGCTCTGGCGACAGCGCGGTGTACAGCGAAAGCCGTAGCACGCTGCGTACCTGGTGGGCAGAAACCACCTGGCAGATGCAGCGTCTGCGTGATAACCCAGCCTGTGCCGACCAGGAGCATGAAGCTAAGAAAGACGATAACGACCCAGGTCTGAACGTCCATCTGACCTTCAAGCCAGAAGAAGATGTTGCGGCACCGATGATTGCGACGGGCGCACGTCCGCGTGTGGCAGTGCTGCGTGAGCAGGGCGTTAACTCACACGTAGAGATGGCCGCCGCCTTCCATCGTGCGGGCTTTACTGCAGTTGACGTGCATATGAGCGATCTGCTGGCGGGCCGTCGCGGTCTGGAAGAGTTCCAGGCGCTGGTCGCCTGCGGTGGCTTCTCGTACGGTGACGTGCTGGGCGCGGGTGAAGGCTGGGCGAAATCCATCCTGTTCAACGGTCGCGTGCGTGATGAGTTCGAAAACTTCTTCCATCGTCCACAAACGCTGGCACTTGGCGTGTGTAACGGTTGTCAGATGATGTCGAACCTGCGCGAGCTGATTCCGGGAAGCGAGCTGTGGCCACGCTTTGTGCGCAACCAGTCCGAGCGTTTCGAAGCGCGTTTCAGCCTGGTTGAAGTAGCGGCGAGCCCATCGCTGCTGCTGGATGGCATGGTCGGATCGCATATGCCAATCGCCGTATCACACGGTGAAGGTTTTGTCGAAGTGCGTGACGGCGCGCATCTGGCACAGCTGGAGAGCAAAGGTTTGGTGGCGCTGCGCTTCGTCGATAACTTCGGCAAAGTGACAGAAAGCTATCCGGCTAACCCGAACGGATCGCCCAACGGCATCACTGCGGTAACCAACGAGAGCGGACGCGTCACCATTATGATGCCGCACCCAGAGCGTGTGTTCCGTACCGTGAGCAACTCCTGGCATCCGGCAGAGTGGGGCGAAGACAGCCCGTGGATGCGTATCTTCCGCAACGCGCGTAAGCAGTTGGGATAAGCAAAACAAAGGCCGCTAAATAGCGGCCTTTTTTATTCTGCGCGTTTTGCAGGTCCACCATTCATGGCGACCTTACTGAAATCCGCATAATCTCTAAACTGTCGGAAAATAACGACAATCCCGCCAATACGTTGTCGTCAAAAGGTGACATTTAACTCATTGATTTATATGGCCAGTAAATTGCCACGACAAACACGTTGCTAATAAGCGACACTTTTCACAGACCGTCCGGTCCGCTTTTCTCTGGGAGAGCGCTTCATCTCAGGCATTTCTCTGATAATAAACGCTATTTATTTATTGGCACGATACTTGCTATAATCCCTACGTGGCTCATTCACCTGTTTATGATTGCCCCGCTTCAGCGGCTGAGCTCATAAAAACCGAATGACGCACCAAACGGAGCCTGTCGTCCACCTCACCGATAATCGTTTGCTTTGCAACGTTATCAAACATCGGGCGCAACGTTGAGTTAGGCTCCACCTATTTTGCAAGCGATGCTGCGGCGTCGCTCTCACGGCAGGCCAAAAGGCCTGCCGTTTTCATATCTGGCCTTTCTTCCGTTTTGATACTTCGCTAGCATGCCTGCAGCTCACATTTAAGGAAGCGCGGTTGTGATGAAATGGCGTCTGTTTCCCCGATCCCTGCGGCAGTTAGTGTTAATGGCTTTCCTGCTGGTACTGCTACCGTTACTGGTGCTGGCGTGGCAAGCGTGGGAAAGTCTTTCGGCGTTAAGCAACCAGGCGGCGGATACCAACCGCAATACCTTTACCGATGTGCGTCGCAGCGAAGCGATGGCGCGTACCGCGCTGGAGCTGGAGCGCAGCTACCGCCAATATTGCGTGCTCGGCGATGCGTCGCTGGCGAAGCTGTATCAAACGCAGTGGACGCGCTACGGCCAAATGCTCAGCAGTCACGCCGCCAGTTTGCCCGATCTGCCTTCCTTCAAAGTGCTGCAAACCACCTTGCCTTCGCTGCAGCAACTGCAGTGCGATAACGGCAATCCCGAGGCGCAAGCCGCCAGCGCGCTGGAGCGTTTTTCCGATACCAACACGCAAATGGTGCAGGCAACGCGTGAAGTGGTATTTTCGCGCGGCTTACAGCTGCAGCGTGAAATCGCCGATCGCGGTCAGTTTTTTGGCTGGCAGGCGCTGATTCTGTTCCTGATTAGCCTGGTGCTGGTTTTGCTGTTCACGGGGATGATCATCGGTCCGGTGAAGCGGGTTGAACGCATGATCAATCGATTGGGCGAAGGTAAGGCGCTGGGCGATAGCGGCAGTTTCCGTGGTCCGCGTGAGATCCGTTCGCTGGGGCAGCGCATCGTCTGGCTGAGTGAGCGGTTAAGCTGGCTGGAAGAGCAGCGCCACGAATTTTTGCGCCACCTGTCGCATGAGCTGAAAACGCCGCTTGCCAGTCTGCGTGAAGGCACAGAACTGCTGGCCGATCAGGTCGCTGGACCACTGAATGCCGAGCAGCAGGAAGTGGTGGCGATTCTCGATACCAGCAGCCGTCATTTACAGCGGCTGATTGAGCAGTTGCTCGATTATAACCGCAAGCTGGCCGATGGACCGATGGCGCTGAAGCCTGTGGCGCTAAATGAGATCATTGATTCGGTGGTAAAAGTGCACTCGTTGCCAGCCAATGCACGTGAAATGACCACCCACGTTGATCTGCAAGTGCATCATTGTCTGGCGGAAGCGACGCTGCTGCAGCGGGTGATCGATAACCTCTATTCGAACGCCGTGAACTACGGCAGCGAATCCGGTAACATCTGGCTGCAGAGCCAGCAGAAGGGCAACCAGGTGTGGATTGAGGTGGCAAACACCGGCACACCGATTCCGGCTGAAGAGCAGGCGATGATTTTTGAGCCCTTTTATCAGGGCAGCCAACAGCGCAAAGGGCCGGTCAAAGGCAGCGGGCTGGGCTTAAGCATCGCCAAAGATTGTCTGCGCAGGATGCACGGCGATCTGCAGTTGGTAACGCGCAAGGATGCGGATGTCTGTTTTCGTATCATTCTGACGACCAGCGCCGGGAATGCCTGATTAATGAAACTAACCCTATTCAAACTTGTGGCCAGTGCAGTGCTGGTTTTCGGCCTCAGCGCCTGCCAGGCACCGTCACAAGATCGTACGCAGCATAATGGCGTTAGCGTGCCTGAACCGGAGGTACGCCTGCCGGATTATCTGGCGACCGATTGCCAAAACGTGTGGCAAATCGAAACGCCAGCCGCTGCAGGCAATCCGCTCTATTGGCAGCGCGCCATGGATTGCGCCGAGCGCTTATCGCCGGCCGAAGCGCGTGCAGAAGCGCGTCGTTGGCCGGTACAAGGCTGGGCGCGCGCCTTCAAGCAGGGCATCTTGCTCGCGAACGGTAACGTCACGCCAGTTGAGCGCCGTGATTTCGTCACTACCTTAGACGGTTACAGCGCGGCTTATCCTGCATCGGTGCGTCCGTTGCTACAGCTGTGGCGCAGCAATCAGGCGGCCCAACTGGAGCTGAGCGAAGCGCGTGGACGCTACGCCGCTTTGCAGCAGAGCAATGACGCGGAGATGGATAACCTGCGCCAGCAGCAAACCAAAATGCGTCAGTCGCTGGCCGATACCCAACGCAAGTTAGAGCGTTTAACCGACATTGAACGCCAGCTGTCGTCGCGTAAAGCGCCTGATAGCAGCGACACATCGCACGGCGGCAGCGATGTGCAAAGTGAGGATCAGTAACCATGAAACAAGCCGCACGTTTATTGCTGGTGGATGATGATCCGGGCTTATTGAAACTGCTCGGCATGCGTCTGAGCAGCGAAGGCTATCAGGTGGCGACGGCCGCCAGCGGGCCGGAAGCGCTGCGCCATCTGCAGAAAGAGAAGGTCGATTTGGTGATCAGCGACCTGCGCATGGACGAAATGGATGGTCTGGCGCTGTTCGGCGAAGTGCAGAAACGTCATGCGGGCTTGCCGGTGATCATTCTCACCGCGCACGGTTCGATCCCGGAAGCGGTATCCGCCACGCAACAAGGCGTGTTCAGTTTTCTGACCAAACCGGTCGATCGTGACGCTTTGTATAAAGCAATAGATGAAGCGCTGGCCCAGCGCGCACCGATCAGCGATGACGGCTGGCGCGAAGCGATTGTGACGCGCAATCCGCAGATGCTGCGCTTGCTGGAGCAGTCGCACATGGTGGCGCAATCTGACGTCAGCGTGCTGATTAATGGGCAAAGCGGCACCGGTAAAGAAGTGCTGGCGCAGGCGATTCACGCCGCCAGCCCGCGCGCCACCAAGCCGTTCATCGCCATCAACTGCGGTGCGCTGCCGGAACAACTTTTAGAGTCCGAACTGTTTGGCCACGCTAAAGGCGCCTTTACCGGCGCGGTCAGCGCACGTGAAGGTCTGTTCCAGGCGGCGGAAGGCGGCACGCTGTTTCTTGATGAGATTGGCGACATGCCACAGGCGCTGCAGGTGAAACTGCTGCGTGTGCTGCAGGAGCGCAAAGTGCGGCCGTTAGGCAGCAACCGCGATCTGGATATCAACGTGCGGATTATTTCCGCGACGCACCGCGATTTGCCCAAAGCGATGGAGAAGAAGAGTTTCCGCGAAGATCTCTACTATCGTCTTAACGTGGTGAACCTGAAAATTCCTGCGCTGCACGAGCGCGCTGAAGATATTCCACTGCTGGCGAATCATCTGCTGCGCCAATCCGCCGATCGCCATAAACCTTTCGTGCGCAGTTTCTCAGTGGATGCGATGAAGCGATTGGTCAGCGCCGCATGGCCGGGCAATGTGCGCCAGCTGGTCAACGTGATTGAGCAGTGCGTCGCGTTGAGTACCGCGCCGGTCATCGGTGATGCCCTGGTTGAACAGGCACTGGCGGGCGAAAATACTGCGCTGCCCACTTTCGTCGAAGCACGAAATCAGTTTGAGCTGAACTATCTGCGTAAACTGCTGCAGATGACCAAAGGAAATGTCACCAACGCTGCGCGTCTGGCTGGACGTAACCGCACTGAATTCTATAAGCTGCTGTCGCGCCATGAATTGGACGCCAGCGAATTTAAAGAGTAGCTTGCTGCGGCAGCGTCAGGAACAATTATACTAACGGTATCCGTCCATCATGGAGGGAGTAAAAAAGGATCTGTCATGAAAAAGATCGATGCAATTATCAAACCATTCAAACTCGATGATGTACGTGAAGCCTTAGCTGAAGTGGGCATCACCGGGATGACCGTCAGTGAAGTGAAAGGCTTTGGTCGTCAGAAAGGTCACACTGAGCTGTATCGCGGCGCTGAATACATGGTCGATTTTCTGCCAAAAGTGAAAATCGAAATGGTGGTAGGTGACGATATCGTCGATACCTGCGTAGAAACCATTATGAAAACCGCGCAGACCGGCAAAATCGGCGACGGCAAAATCTTTGTCTTTGACGTGGCGCGCGTAGTGCGTATCCGTACCGGTGAAGAGGACGAAGAGGCGATTTAAGCCCCTTCGCGCATTGCCTGTAAAAGCCTGCCTTGCGCAGGCTTTTTTGTTTTACAGCACCTTGTGCGGGCCAAATACTTCGTAGTGGATGCGATCGGCATTGATGCCGGCATCGACCAGTTGACGTGCGACAAACTGCATAAACGGCAGCGGACCACAGATCCAGAACTGACGATCGGCCTGGTTCAGCGCGGAGGATACGCTCGCCAAATCCATCAAGCCCTGCGCGTCGTAACGCCCGGCATCGGCACTTTCCGGCTGACGATACCAAACGTGGCTGGTGAAGTTTGGCAGGCGTGCGCCGAGGGATTTTACCTCTTCAGCAAACGCATGCTGCGAACCGGCTTCCGCAGCGTGTAGCCAGTCAACCGCCGCCGGATGTTGCTGCTGCGCCAGAGTAGCCAGCATCGCCAGCATGGGAGTTTGGCCGACGCCAGCAGAGATCAGCGTAATCGGCGTAGCGGCTTCAGCCTGCAGGATGAAATCACCGGCTGGTGCTGCGCACTGCACGATATCGCCCACCTGCGCACGATCATGCAGCCAGCCCGACACGCTGCCCAGCGCTTCGCGTTTAACCGCGATGCGATAAAATTGCCCATTTGGCTGGTGCGTCAGCGAATACTGGCGATGCTGAATATTTTCACAGCCTGCCGGTTGTAGGCTGATGGCCAGATACTGCCCTGGCAGGAAGGTTGCCACCGGCTTACCGTCGTTTGGCACCAGTTCAAAACTCTTGATCACCGAACTCTCCTGATTGATAGCGCGAACACGAAAATCACGCGCACCGCGCCAGCCGCCGGTTTTCTCTTCGGAGGCCGAATAGATGGCTTCTTCACGCTGGATAAACACATCGGCCAGCACGCTGTACGCTTTGCCCCATGCGGTCAGCACTTCTTCACCCGGATGCAGCAGCTCATCAATCGTCGCCAGCAGGTTTTCACCCACAATCGCATACTGCTCGGGCTGAATGTTCAGGCTGGCATGCTTCTGCGCGATTTTCTCCACCGCCGGCAACAGTACGGCCAAATTTTCCAGGTTGCTGCCATAAGCCACAATGGCGTTAAACAACGCTTCCCGCTGATTGCCGCTGCGCTGATTGTTCATGTTGAATACGTTTTTCAGTTCAGGATGTTGCGTCAGTAAACGTTGGTAGAAATGGCCGGTCAGCTGCGGTCCAACCTGGGCAATGGCGGGCAAAGTCGATTTGATGGTAGCGATGGTTTGCGCGTCGAGCATGGTGAAATCCTCAGAGTGAATTTAAACATGTATTTTAAATGCATCTTATGGGTAATCGAAGCGCCTGTAAATCCCTTGTTGTGATTAAGGATTAAGCAAGAAAGGTGCGGGCTGGCGCGCAAAGCTGAAATTCTTTCGCCATGAAAGTGAGCAAATTTCGTGATTTTCTGGCTTGCAAAAAAGCGTAAAAAACCCGTTCCAGCGCCATGCCAATCGTTTGCGCAAAAAGAGGGGATTGACGCTACCGTCACCTGTCAAAACCGTTTACACTGTTCGCCTTCGCCCCCTAGCCGGGGCCTAAACTGCCGTTAAAAAGTTAGCTGAGTCAGGAGAGTCCGGATGTTAAAGCGTGATATGAACATTGCCGATTATGATGCCGCGTTGTGGCAGGCTATGGAGCAAGAGAAAGTGCGTCAGGAAGAGCACATTGAACTGATTGCTTCTGAAAACTACACCAGCCCACGCGTAATGCAGGCCCAAGGTTCACAGCTCACCAACAAATATGCCGAAGGCTATCCGGGCAAACGCTATTACGGCGGATGTGAATACGTCGATATCGTTGAACAACTGGCGATCGATCGCGCTAAAGAGCTGTTCGGCGCAGATTTCGCTAACGTACAGCCGCACTCCGGTTCTCAGGCCAACTTCGCGGTTTACACCGCGCTGCTGCAGCCAGGCGACACCATTCTGGGTATGAACCTGGCGCACGGTGGTCACCTGACGCACGGTTCCCCGGTAAACCTGTCGGGTAAGCTGTACAACGTTATCCCTTACGGCATCGATGAAACCGGCAAAATCAACTACGAAGAACTGGCTGAGCTGGCACAAACCCACAAGCCAAAAATGATCGTCGGCGGCTTCTCTGCTTACTCTGGCGTGTGCGACTGGGCCAAAATGCGTGAAATCGCAGACAGCGTTGGCGCCTACCTGTTCGTCGATATGGCACACGTTGCGGGCCTGATCGCCGCAGACGTCTATCCGAACCCAGTTCCTCATGCCCACATCGTGACTTCAACCACCCATAAAACCCTGGCGGGTCCGCGCGGCGGCCTGATCCTGGCGAAAAACGGTGACGAAGAGCTGTATAAAAAACTGAACTCCGCGGTGTTCCCGGGTGGTCAGGGCGGTCCTCTGATGCACGTGATCGCCGGTAAAGCGGTGGCGTTCAAAGAAGCGATGGAGCCAGAGTTCAAGACTTATCAGCAGCAGGTGGCTAAGAACGCGAAAGCGATGGTGGAAGTTCTGCTGGAGCGCGGTTACAACATCGTTTCCGGTGGTACACACAACCACTTGTTCCTGATCGATCTGGTCAGCAAAAACCTGACCGGTAAAGAAGCCGATGCCGCTCTGGGCCGCGCCAACATTACCGTGAACAAAAACAGCGTACCTAACGATCCGAAGAGCCCGTTCGTGACCTCTGGCGTGCGTATCGGTACCCCAGCGGTGACGCGTCGTGGCTTCAAAGAAGCTGACGTTCGCGAGCTGGCTGGCTGGATCGCTGACGTGCTGGACAACATCAACGACGAAGCGACCATCGAACGTACCAAACAGAAAGTGCTGGAAATCTGCAGCCGTCTGCCGGTGTACGCGTAAGCTTTACGCTTCTCGATGCAGTGCAAAAAAGGATGGTGCAAGCCATCCTTTTTTATTGCCGTCGCAGCAGTGCTCTGACAAAGTAGCGCCCACTCGTGCTGCTCAGCAGCATTTTTGCTGGAGGGAATATGGCAATCGGCTCCGCCAAATGGCTCGGTTTGGGCTACTTCACTTACTTCTTCTGTTACGGCATTTACCTTCCTTTCTGGAGCGTGTGGCTCAAAGGCACCGGACTCGATGCAGAAAAAATCGGTCTGCTGCTGGGGTGCGGCATGGTGGCGCGCTTTGTCGGCAGTTTGCTGATTGCCTCGCAGGTAAAAAATCCCTCACAGCTGATCACTGCGCTGCGCTTGCTGGCGCTGATGACGTGCCTGTTCGCTATCGGTTATTGGCTGGGACAACAGTGGATGTGGCTGCTGTTCGTGATGATCGGCTTCAACCTGTTTTTCTCACCGCTGGTGCCGCTGAGTGATGCGCTGGCCGCCACCTGGACGCAGCAAATTGGTCTGACATATGGCCCGGTTCGTTTGTGGGGCTCGCTGGCGTTTGTCATCAGCTCTGCCTTAACCGGCATGCTTGTCACGGCGTTCTCATCGCAGGCGATTCTGGTGCTGCTGTCACTGGGCGCGATCGGCATGTTAGGTGGGATGATGTTAACGCCAGCGACGAAGCCGCAGGGTAGTGAACGTCAGACGTCAACCGATGGTGGCTGGCAGGCATGGCGTGATTTGCTGCGCGAAAATGCGGTGTGGCGTTTCATGTTATGCGTGACATTGTTGCAGGGCGCGCATGCGGCTTACTACAGCTTCAGCGCGATCTGGTGGCAGGAGAGCGGTTATTCCGCGTCGATTATTGGCTACTTGTGGTCGCTGGGCGTGGTGGCTGAAATCATCATTTTTGCTCTCAGCAGCCGACTGTTCCGCCGCTGGAGTGCGCGCGATCTGCTGCTGTTATCAGGCGTGTGCGCCATTATCCGCTGGACAATGCTGGGATCCAGCACCGCGTTGCCGTTGCTGATCGTGGCGCAAATTCTGCACTGCGGCAGCTTTACCGTCTGCCATTTAGCGGCGATGCGGTTTATTGCCGCGCGCAAAGGCGCGGAAGTGATTCGTCTGCAATCGCTCTATTCGGCGCTGGCCATGGGCGGCGGTATTGCGGTGATGACTATGATTTGCGGTGTGCTGTTTTCTCATCTGCAAGGACATCTGTTCTGGGTGATGGCATTAGTGGCGCTGCCGGCGCTGTTCCTGCGTCCGCGTGCCGCTTAACTCTCCAGCAACTGGAGAATACGCTGCTGCTGATGACGACTCAGCGGCAGCTCCGCCTGGATTAGCGGCGGTGAGAACAGCGGCAATGAAATGGCATACGGCGTGATCACCAGCGCGATATCGCGCGGTGCGCCTTCACGCTGAAAATGCACGACGTCCTGATAGCTGATGTTGATCGGTAGCAGCGTCATTTCCCGCAGCTGCTGCTCCAGCAACTGCTCCAGCGCCGCATCCGCGCCCGTCAGCAGCAGCACCTGCTTTTCCTGCAATGCACTCTCCTGCATCAGCCAGGCACCAAATAACACCGCCACCAGACTTATCTCTTCAGCACTAAAGCGCGTGGCAAAGTTACGGCTGAAATGCTCAAGTGCGCGTTCCGTGGTGCGCAGCAGACGCGGGTAGAGCCGTGCGACATCCAGCGCCACGCTGTTATCGATGCCGATGGCAAAATGGCTGCGATCCAGCGCCTGCGCCAGATGCGTAAAGAGTTGCTGAGTGAGTTCGGCGCGATTTCTGAAGGTGGTTTGTGCCAACTGCTCAAAGCGCGCAATCAGCGCTTCCACTGACTGCATCAGCTTTACTGCCTGCGGATGCTCCAGCTGCGTAGCGGTTGGCGCGTGAATCAGGCTAAATAGCAGCGTCCAGAAGTCGGTCTCGCTTACATCCGGCGCTAAGTGGCAGCGCTTCTGCCAGTGATGGATTACGTCGTCGGCGGCAGCTCGTTCGACTTTTTCCGCCAGCCACGCGCGCTGTCCGTCATTGAACAAGGCGTTTTGGCGCTGGCACAGCGCATACTTCATGAATATTTGCAGAAACAGGCGGTCGCGCGGGCTGAAGTCGCGCGCCAGACGCAGGCTGCAGTGCTGAATCAGCGCCTGCAGGTTGGTTTCATCCCACAACGCTTTCTCGATTTTCAGGACTTTCAGGCGCTGACGCAGCACCGGGGCAAAATGCTCGCAGACAAAATCCTGCGACAAACGCAGCGCGCGTCGCAGCCAGTGGATCAGGCACAGCCGCCTGTCCAGTTCCGTCCCGTGTATGCGAAAGCTGCCATCGACCATCTGGTGTAGCTCCAGTTGATGGTAACGCTGTATCTCCTCTCCCACATCCGCGATATCCTGTCGGGCGACAACAGGCGCCACGCCATTTAACTGGCAGAGCTTTTCAAGCGTCAACGCGGGAGCGGGCAGAAATAGCAGCAGTAACAGATGACAACGACGCTGGGAACGGCTGAAGAGTGGTGCAGAGGAGGGTGCAGAACTCATCAATGGTTTATCCGCAGGTCACTTTTGAGCTAAGAATAGCTAACTCCACGCGGTAACCTTGCACTTTGTCGTGACTTTTGTTCAGAGCTTTAGGGCGGGTCACAATTTTTCTGGGCCACTCTACACTTCACTTTAAAATTGTTACTTTATAACACATGAAAATTGCACTCATTACGTTTACGCTGTTGTTCAGCACCGCAGCCTGGTCACATCCGCATAGCTTTATTGACATGAAAACCGAGTTCATCAGTGACAACCAACATCTTAGCGGCATGAAAATGGTGTGGACCATGGATGAGATAACCTCCGCCGATCTGTTATACGACGCAGGTAAAGCCAAGCCCGGTGATGTAGTGTGGAAAAAGCTGGCGGCGCAGGTGATGGCAAATGTGCTCGGTCAGCACTATTTCACCGAAGTGTGGCAGGACAAAAATCGGGTTAAGTTTCTCAATCTGCCGAAAGAGTACAACTTATCGCGCAACGGCAACAAAGCGGTGCTGGAGTTTATCGTGCCGTTTGGCGAGCCTCAGCTATTGAGTGCGAAGCAGTATCGCATTCAGACTTTTGATCCCAGCTACTTTGTTGATATGTATTACGATAATCCACAGGCATTAACCATGGACGACACCGTTAAATCGCATTGCCAGATCGATCTGCATACGCCGAAACCGGATGACTCGCTGAAGCAATATGCGCTGTCGCTGGATAAAGCCGATGCGCCGCCAGAGGATATGGATCTTGGCCAGCAATTCGCCCAAACGGTGACACTGACATGTCACTGATTTCGCTTCCCTCCCGTTCACGTCGTTTATGGCCGCTGTGGCTGATGGCGGCGTTATTGCTGCTAGCGGGCGTGCTGCTGTGGCAGCACTGGTCGCAGATTTTGCTGCAAAGCGTGCTGTGGCAAAAAATCCTCAATCGCGAAATGACGCAGCTTTTGCAGCAGGTGGCTGAACAACCGCAGCATGCGGGCGTGACGCTGATGCTGTTCAGCCTCGCTTACGGCGTGCTGCATGCGCTGGGGCCGGGACACGGCAAAGTGGTGATCACTACCTTTCTTGCCACCCATCCGGCAAAGTTGAAAACCAGCATGAAGCTAACGTTGCTGGCTGCTTTGCTGCAGGGCGGCGTGGCGATTGGTTTGGTAACGCTGATGCTGGTGGTACTGCAAACCTCGTCGCGTCAGATGCATCTCGGCAGCTACTGGCTGGAGAAGGGCAGTTATCTGTTAGTCGTCGCGCTGGGTATTTGGGTCGGTTGGCGTGCATTGCGATCGCTGCGTCAGCAATGGCGTCCTCAGCCAAAGTTGCAGATCCACGCTATTCGCCCAGCGCATCAGCACGATGAACACTGCGGCTGCGGACATGCGCATCTGCCCAGCGCTGCGCAGATGGATCAGGCAGTTAGCGCTAAAACGCAGGCGCTGGTGGTGTTTTCCATGGGGCTGCGGCCCTGTTCCGGCGCCATCATGATGCTGCTGTTTGCCAAAGTGATTGGTGTGTATGCGTGGGGCGTCGCCTCTGCCGTGGCGATGGCGTTGGGCACTGCTGTGACGGTTTCGGCGCTCGGCTTGTTAGTGCAGCGCTCCCGTCTGCTGGCTCAGCGCTTAGGGCAGGCAGGCGGTACTCATCCTGCGACCAGGCTGCTGGTGCCGCTGCTCGCCATGTTAGGTAGCGTGCTGTTAATCGTTGCGGGCGTTGCATTATGGCAAAGTGCCTCGCCGGGCATCGGCGGTGGAATTCGTCCTTTCTGACATTAAGGATATTTGGGTAGTGTAAATATTCCACTGTTGCAAGTATTCTCCCCCTCAACAGTTAATTAAATATCTCCGCTTAGCGCGCTGGTGAAAATAGATTTCTCTGTCTAAGCTCAATTACACCAGTCAATATCCTGGTGGATTAGCAATTATAAAATTTCAGCGAAATATTCTGCGAGGAGAAAACGATGCCTGAAACTCGGATTAATAATGGCAGCGTAGATACGGTGCACGACGTGCATGGCGGCCTACCATTAAAACGTATTTCATGGAGCGCAGTATTTGCCGGCGTTATCGCTGCGCTAATCATTCATATTTTATTGGGGATATTGGGTACAGCGATTGGTGCAACAACCATCGATCCACAACAGGAACAAAATCCGCTGCAGCATCTGGGAACCGGCGCGTTAATCTGGACCGGCGTGAGTATGCTGATTGCCATGGGCGTAGGTAGCTACGTTGCGGGGCGTCTGGCGCAGCGCGAAGGGGCGATGCATGGTTTGTTGATGTTTGGTGTTAGCACCATTTTGACATTATGGCTCGCGATTACCCTGGCAACTGGCGTTATTGGCGGTGCGTTTAATATTTTAGGCGCCGGCGTAAATGCTGTTGGTAATGGAATTTCCGCAGCGGCGCCATCACTGACCAATATGGCAAAAGAGAAGCTGCAGGAAAGTAATATCAATTTAGATGATTTAAAAAACGAATTACAAACTACACTGCGTCAAACCGGCAAGACAGAATTACAACCTGAGAATCTGCAAAAGGATGTAAATAACGAAGCCAATAACGCGCAAAATCAAGCAGAGCAAACGGCACAAAATCCACAGAATGCTGATAATGATCTGGCTAATTGGTTGAAAGGCGTTATGAATCGTCACTCAGATACATTGCAAGCTGCCGATCGTGATGCGCTGAAAAATATTATCAAAGCGCGCACCGGTAAAAGCGATCAAGAGGTTGAGCAGATTGTGACTCAAACCGAGGAGAGCTATAAAAAAGCCGTGCAACAGTATCAGGAGTTGAAACAGCAGGCGGAGCAAAAAGCCCGTGAAGTGGCTGAGCAAGCGGCGGCCGCAACGGCGAAAGCGAGCTGGTTCACCTTCTTTATGCTGGTGATTGAAGCAGTACTGGCAGCATTGCTGGGGCGCGTGGGTCGCAGGACGCAACCGCGTCAGGTATTAAGCCACGAACGTCGGTAACAAAAAAGGCGGCTGATTCAGCCGCCTTCTCGCATTTAGCGCTTCAGCGCTTCACTCAACTCTTCACGCATCGATGCCAGCATTGCTTTCACTACGCGTGGGTTACCCGCAACGATGTTACCTGACATCACGTAACCGTGGTTGCCGGTAAAGTCAGTCACCAGGCCGCCCGCTTCACGCACCAGCAGCTCGCCCGCCGCAAAATCCCACGGCTTCAGGCCAATCTCAAAGAAACCATCAACGCGACCTGCAGCGGTGTAAGCCAGATCCAGCGCCGCCGAACCGGTGCGACGGAAATCAGCGCACTGGGTGAACAGTTTGCCAACGATGTTGATGTAAGGGGTTGCGTGCTGCTTCAACTTGAACGGGAAGCCGGTCGCCAGGATGGTACCATCCAGATCGCGCGCCGTGCTGCCGCGCAGGCGATAGCCATTCAGCTGTGCGCCCTGGCCGCGTACGGCGGTGAAGAGTTCGTTACGCATTGGATCGTAAACCACAGCCACTTCGGTGCGGCCTTTGATGCGCACAGCGATAGAAACGGAGAAGTGTGGTAAACGTTTGATGAAGTTGGTGGTGCCATCCAGCGGATCGATTACCCATTGAATGTCTTGATCTTCGCCCGCCAGCTCACCGCTTTCTTCGGTGATGATGGTGTGTTTCGGGTACGATTTACGAATTACTTCGATAATCAGACGTTCTGCGTCACGGTCAACATTGGTAACGAAGTCGTTGCTGCCTTTCTGGCTGGCTTCGACAGCGTCCGGGGTTTCATAATTCTTGGCAATTAAATTTCCGGCCTTGCGCGCGGCGCGCACGGCTATGTTGAGCATCGGATGCATCGGTATCTCTCGCTGGATGTTAAAGAACGGGGAAAACGGCGCGGAGTATATCAGCGTGTTCAGCAAATGTCCTCTTTTTATGTTAGGATGCGCGCCATCATTTCCCTGACCGCCTCTAATTATGCTGCAGAATATCCGAATCGTATTGGTAGAAACGTCGCACACCGGCAACATGGGCTCCGTCGCACGCGCGATGAAAACCATGGGCTTAACCAACCTTTATCTGGTCAATCCGCTGGTGAAACCAGATTCACAGGCCATTTCCCTCGCCGCCGGTGCCAGCGATGTCATTGGTAATGCGCGCATTGTCGATACCATGGATGAAGCCATTGCCGGTTGTAGTTTGGTGGTTGGCACCAGCGCACGTTCACGTTCACTGCCGTGGCCCATGTTGGATTCACGCGAGTGCGGCATTAAAAGCGTGGAAGAGGGCCAGCAGGCGCCGGTGGCGTTGGTGTTTGGCCGCGAGCGCGTGGGCCTGACTAACGAAGAGTTGCAGAAATGTCACTATCACGTCGCGATTCAGGCGAACCCGGAATACAGCTCACTGAATCTGGCGATGGCGGTGCAGATTATCGCTTACGAAGTGCGCATGGCCTGGCTGGACGCGCAGGAAAAAGCCGCGCCGACGGAAGAGCCTGTCGAATCACCGTATCCGCTGGTTGACGATCTGGAGCGCTTCTATCAGCACATCGAACAGATGATGCTGAACAGCGGCTTTATCCGCGAAGGCACGCCAAGCCAGGTGATGAGCAAGCTGCGTCGTTTATATACACGTGCGCGCCCCGAACGCGATGAACTGAACATCCTGCGCGGCATGATGGCATCGTTCGAAAAGCGCAAAGGTAATGTGGATAATAGTTGAGTAAAACAGTTGGTTAAATAGTTGAGCAATTTACTTGGTTAAATAGTTGACCGTTTTACTCAGGAATGTCAGACTGGCGTCAATTCTTCAGATAACCCGCCGATAACCGGACGGACGCTTACGAGGTTGTATGCTATGAGACTGACATCCAAAGGACGTTATGCCGTAACCGCTATGCTGGACGTTGCACTGCACTCCAATGAGGGCCCGGTGCCGCTAGCTGACATTTCTGAGCGTCAGGGCATCTCATTGTCCTATCTGGAGCAGTTATTCTCACGTCTGCGTAAGCACGGCTTAGTGGCCAGCGTTCGTGGTCCAGGTGGCGGTTATCTGTTAGGCAAGGATTCAAGCGCGATTGCTGTGGGCGCGGTTATTACCGCCGTTGACGAATCTGTCGATGCCACCAAATGCCAGGGCAAAGAGGGCTGCCAGGGCGGCGAGCGTTGCCTGACCCACGTTTTGTGGCGTGATCTGAGTGAGCGCATCAGCGACTTCCTCAACAACATTACGCTGGCGGAACTGGTGAATAATCAGGAAATCCTCGAAGTGGCCGATCGTCAGAACACCGTCGACAATCGTCGTTTCCAGCAGCATCGTGTGCAAGAAACCATCAACGTTAATCTGCGCGCTTAATCAGTTCTCCTTCGGCCTTTCCTGTTCATACGGGCGAGGCCGAATGTGCTATAAAGACGTATGATTTTTTATACGGAGTTTTAGCGCAATGAAATTACCGATTTACCTGGATTACGCAGCCACTACGCCTGCGGATCCGCGTGTTGCCACCAAAATGATGCAGTTCCTCACAATGGATGGCACTTTCGGTAACCCCGCGTCCCGTTCCCACCGTTTTGGCTGGCAGGCTGAAGAAGCTGTTGATGTGGCTCGCAATCAAGTTGCTGAGCTGGTCAATGCCGATCCCCGTGAAATCGTTTTTACCTCCGGCGCGACCGAAGCGGACAACCTTGCGATCAAAGGTGCCGCGCAATTCCATCAGGCGCGCGGCAAACACATTATTACCAGCCAAACCGAACACAAAGCGGTGCTCGACAGTTGCCAGCAACTGGCGCACGAAGGCTTTGATGTCACCTTCTTACAGCCGGGCAGCGACGGTATCGTTACGCCGCAGATGCTCGAATCTGCACTGCGCGACGACACGGTGCTGGTGTCGCTGATGCACGTCAATAATGAAACCGGTGTGATTCAGGACATCGCCGCACTCGGCGCGCTGTGCCGTGCACGTGACATCCTGTTTCACGTTGATGCCACGCAAAGCGTCGGCAAATTGCCGATTGACGTCACTGAACTGCCGGTGGATTTGATGTCGTTCTCAGCGCACAAGCTGTATGGACCGAAAGGCATCGGCGCGCTGTGGGTGCGTCGTAAACCGCGTCTGCAAATTGATGCACAGATGCACGGTGGCGGTCACGAGCGCGGCATGCGTTCGGGCACGTTGCCGGTGCATCAGATTGTCGGCATGGGCGAAGCCTACCGGATTGCGCGTGAAGAGATGAGCAGCGAAATGGCGCGTCTGGCCGAGCTGCGCCAGCGTCTGTGGCGCGGTATTAGTCAATTGGGTAACGTGAACCTCAACGGTTCGCTGGAGCAGGGCGCTCCGAACATCCTCAATATCAGTTTTGCCCACGTCGATGGCGAATCGCTGATTATGGCGCTGAAAGATTTGGCGCTGTCATCCGGTTCCGCCTGTACCTCGGCCAGTCTCGAACCTTCCTATGTGCTGCGCGCGATGGGCGTTGAGCAGGAGCTGGCACACAGCTCGCTGCGTTTTTCGCTCGGGCGCTTCACCAGCGCAGAGGAAATTGAGTACGCTATCGAGCTGGTCAACAAAGCGGTAACACGTCTGCGGGCACTTTCGCCTGCGGCAAACGCCCGCTAATTCATGCACCCCTTGCGCCGGTTCTGGCGCAAGGTGACACCTAACGCAAACGGAGCCACGCGATGACAACACAACCGATGATAATTACGCTCAGCTCCCAGGCCGCCGATGCGCGCTGGGGTGACAAAGCGCTGCTGAGCAGCAACGAAAGTGGCATGACCGTTCACCTGACTGGCGCAGACGCGCTGATGAGCATCCAGCGCGCGGGGTGCAAGCTGGACGGCCAGGGCATTCGTCACGTCTCGCTGCAGGGCGAAGGCTGGGATGTGGAAAAGTGCTGGGCGTTCTGGCAAGGCTACCGCAGCCCGAAAGGCAAACGTCAGGTCGAGTGGCCGGAATTCAATGAGGACGATCAGGCTGAATTTGCACGTCGTCTGAAGATTGTTGACTGGGTGCGCGACACCATCAACCTGCCGGCGGAAGATCTTAGCCCGGAACAGCTGGCGCACAACGCGGTTGATCTGATCAACGAAGTGGGCGGCAAAGCAGTCAGCTATCGCATCACCAAAGGTGACGATTTGCGTGTTCAGGGTTACGCCGGTATCCACACCGTGGGCCGCGGCTCCACGCGCGCACCGGTGTTGCTGGCGCTGGATTTCAATCCAACTGGCGATGAAGATGCGCCGGTTTACGCCTGTCTGGTCGGTAAAGGCATCACCTTTGATACCGGCGGTTACAGCCTGAAGCAGAGCGCTTTCATGGACTCAATGAAGTCTGATATGGGCGGCGCGGCAACGCTGACTGGCGCACTGGCGCTGGCGATTTCACGCGGTCTGAATAAGCGCGTGAAGCTGTATCTATGCTGCGCAGACAACATGGTCAGCGGCAACGCCTTCCGTCTGGGCGACATCATTCGCTATCGCAACGGTAAAACCGTGGAAGTGATGAACACCGATGCGGAAGGTCGTCTGGTATTGGCCGATGGCCTGATCGATGCCAGCGAGCAAAATCCTGAACTGCTGATCGATGCGGCAACGCTGACCGGCGCGGCGAAAACCGCGCTGGGTAACGATTATCACGCGCTGTTTACCTTTGACGATGTGCTGGCGGAATCGCTGCTTGGCAGCGCGACCGGCGAAAACGAAGCATTTTGGCGTCTGCCGCTGGCCGAGTTCCATCGCAGCCATCTGCCTTCGAACTTTGCCGATCTGAATAACATCGCCAGCCCGTCACATGCGGCGGGTGCCAGCAGTGCGGCGGCGTTCCTGTCGCATTTCGTCAGCAAATATCAGCAAGGCTGGCTGCACATTGACTGCTCCGCGACGTACCGCAAAAGCGCGGTGGATCAGTGGTCCGCGGGTGCGACCGGTTTGGGTGTACGCACCGTCGCCAATCTGTTACTGAAATAATCCTCATCACGGCAGGTGCAAGCTTGCCGTCTTTTTTGGAATACGACAAATGAGTAACCGTCTTGAAGAGGTGCTGAAGCTGGCGGCTACTGAGCCTGCGCACCGTCCGGAATTTTTCCAGCTGCTGCTGGAAGCCGATGTGTGGGTGCCAGGCGAAAGTCCCGCCGAACAGTTTGATGCGACTTCGCCGGTCGAATTACAGCATTGGGAAAAAGAGGGTGGCGGCAGCGTGATCCCGTTCTTCACCTCGGAAGAGGCGATGGGCGAGGCCATCAAAGATGAACAGCCTTACCTGCGCATGCCGGTGCGCACGCTGTTTGAAATCACGCAAGGCGAAACGCTGTTCCTCAATCCGAAACTGCCTGCGGGTAAAGAGTTTTCGCCGGGTGAAATCGCCCATTTGATTGGCGAAGAGGGCAGTGCGCTGAGCCAGCAAACCGTGCTGGAAGGCGGTCATGCGTTGCTGTTGTCCGAAGTGGCCGAGCCGCCAGCGCAGATGATTGATTCGTTAACGCAACTGTTTGCCAAGTACAAACAGGTACGCCGTGCTTACATCGCCAGCATTCGTGAAAGCGCTAGCGCAGCACCGAACCTGCTGATTGGTATCGAAGCTGATAGCGATATCGATGAGATTATTCAGGCGGCGGGCGGTGTAGCGACGGATACGCTTGCGGATGATGCGCCCATTGATATCTGTGAAGTGGTTAATGAAGATCGCGGCGTGAGCCACTTCTTTACTGCCCACATCACGCCGTTCTATGAACGTCGCTGGGGCAGTTTCCTGCGCGATTTTAAGGGCAGTCAGCGGATTATATAATGCGCGGTCGCCATTGATGGCGACCTGCTATCACTTCTCGATCGGTAAATCGTCGCGGCTGCCCCATTCGCCCCACGAACCGTCGTACAGCGTCACATCCCGCACACCCAGCGAGGTGAGCGCCAGAATCACCACCACCGCCGTGACACCCGAACCGCAGCTGGCAATCACCGGCTGATCCAGTTTTACCCCTGCCTGAGCAAACAGATCGCGCAGTTCCGCTGCCGGTTTCAATTCACCATTTACCACTAAACTGTTCCACGGCACGTTCAGGCTGTTGGGAATATGCCCGCGCAGCAAGCCCGGACGCGGTTCATCCACTTCGGCGTTAAAACGGTTCGCCGCACGGGCATCGACAATCTGCGCACCGCCTTCGTGGCTGATCAGCAGCACATCGGTCAGACGTTTCACCTGTGCGCTATCATAAGTCGCTTCGAATTCACCCTCCGGCAAACTAACCGGTCCGGTGGCGACATCGAAACCGGCTGCCTTCCAGCCCTGTAATCCTCCGGCCAGAATCGACACGTTTTCGCAGCCAAAGGCGCGCAGCATCCACCACGCACGCGGAGCCGAAAACAGGTTGCCTTCGTCATACACCACCAGATGTTTGTCCTGGCTGACGCCCAATTCGCGCATTGCCACCGCAAAGGATTCGGCGCGGGGCATCATGTGTGGATAAGCACTGGTGTGATCGGACAAGGCTTCAATATTGAAGAACGGCGCATTCGGCAGATGACCAGCCAGATATTCAGCCTGCACATCACGTACGGCTTCCTGGCCAGGCGGTAACATGCGGGCATCAAGCACCTGCAATGTTTCCTCGATGTAATGTTCTTTCAACCAATCAGCGGACACAAACATGGCTGTCATAGCAACCTCTTCTCAGCAAACGGGAAACGACCAGTCTCCGGGAATGTGAACGCTATCTCAAGGGTGTGATTGCTAAAGTTGGCGGGTTGATGTGAAATTGCGCGGAATGACGTTTTCTTAACTTCTGGGACTGGTGAGGGAATTACCATGGCAAAACGTTTTAACCGGCTGCTGCTCAGCGCGCTGTTCGGTGCTGGATTACTGGGCGGCGGGACCTTGACGATACACGCGGAGGAAGCGGCAGCCGCAACAGCAACGCAGAAATCGCTGTCAGTTATCGATCTCTCCGAGCTGCAACTCGACGGCGCCGCCGCGCTGGTGTTGACCTTCAACACGCCGCTTGAAGCGAAGCAGGATTTCGCTGCGCGCGTGCAGATTATCGATGAGAAAAGCGGCAAGGTTGATGGCGGCTGGGAGCTGGCGCCAAACGGTAAAGCGTTGCGTTTTCGTCATCCTGAACCGTCGCGCAAGTTGACGGTTAACGTCGATGCCGCTCTCAAAGCGGCCGATGGCAGCACCTTATCGAAATCGTTTAGCCAATCGCTCACCACGCGCGATATCCAGCCGATGGTGGGTTTTGCCAGTCGCGGATCGCTGCTGCCGCTGCGTCTGACGCAGGGATTGCCGGTGCTGGCGCTGAATGTGAATAACGTCGACGTCGATTTCTTCCGCGTGAAAAACGCCTCGCTGGCCGATTTTCTAGCGCAGTGGAATTACGGCAACAATATGTCGTACTGGGAATCACGCGAGCTGCTGAAAAATGCCGATCTGGTTTACGGCGCCCGCTTCGATCTTAATCCGGCACGCAACACGCGCGAGAAAATGCAGCTGCCGCTGGGCGATGTCGATGCGCTGAAGCAGCCGGGCGTTTATCTGGCGGTGATGAAACAGGCCGGAACCTACAACTACACGCAACCGGCGACACTGTTTACGTTGAGCGACATCGGTTTGTCGCTGCACCAATTCCCTGAACAGCTGGAACTGTTTGCCCAAAGCCTGACCAATGGCGCGCCGCTTGGTGACGTTAGCGTGCAGCTGCTGGATGAAAAAGGCAAACAACTCGCCAGTGGCACCAGCGACAGCAACGGTCATTTGCGTTTACCGGCGAATGCTAAAGGCAAGCTGCTGCTGGCGACACAAAAGGACCAAACCTCGCTGATCGATCTTAATCGTCCGGCGCTGGATCTGGCGGAGTTCCCGATTGATGGACCGCAAGGCTACGACAAACAGTTGTTCGTATTTGGTCCGCGCGATCTCTATCGTCCGGGTGAAACGGTGATCGTCAACGCGCTGCTGCGTGATGCAGATGGCAAACCGTTGCCGCCGCAGCCGGTGAAAGCCGACGTGGTGCAGCCGAATGGCGAAGTGTCGCAGACCTTTGTCTGGCAGCCGGAGAACGGCGTCTATCAACATCGCTTCGCGATACCGGCTGCGGCGATGACCGGCGAATGGACGCTGCGTATGAACAGTGGCGACAACCAGCCGCGCAGCTGGCCGTTCCACGTCGAAGACTTCCTGCCGGAGCGCATGGCGCTGGATTTGACCAACAGCGCGCAGCCGTTGGCGCCGGATGACGACGTCACCTTTGCTGTTGAAGGCCGCTATCTGTACGGCGCGCCGGCTGCGGGTAACGAGCTGCAAGGGCAGCTGCTGCTGCGTCCTGCGCGTGAAGCGGTGGCCGCGCTGCCCGGCTATCAATTTGGCGACATCACTGAAGAGCTGAAACGTTCGCTCGATGATGTGGATGAGAAGCTGGATGAGAGCGGCAAGCTGCAGCTTAACGTTGAGAGCAGCTGGAAAGAGAGCCATTCGCCGCTCAATCTGATTCTGCAAGCCAGCCTGCTGGAAACCGGCGGCCGTCCGGTGACGCGCCGCGCGACTCAGGCGATTTGGCCGGCAGCGGCGCTGCCCGGCATCCGTCCGCTGTTTAGCAGTGAATCGGTATATGACTATCGCAGCGATCGTTATCACGATGAGCCGACCGTGGCAGAAAACAGCCTCGCGGAATTCGACGTGGTCTACGCCAATCCGCAGGGCGAAAAACTGGCGGCGTCAGATCTTGATGTGCGCCTGATCCACGAACGCCGCGACTATTACTGGAGCTTCTCTGATAGCGAAGGCTGGCAATCGCGCTTCGATCAAAAGGATCTGCAGGAGGATCAGCAGCGCATCTCTATTGCGGCGGGCGGCAACCAAAAAGTGAGTTTCCCGGTGGAGTGGGGCACCTATCGCCTGGAAGTGCATGCCGGCAACAACATCATGAGCAGCGTACGCTTCCAGGCCGGATATGGGTGGCAGGACAATACCAACGGCACCGGCGCGCTGCGTCCGGATCAGGTCAAACTGAAAATTGATGAAACCGCCTATCAGGCGGGCGACACCGCGCATGTGCAGGTGGAATCGCCTGCTGCCGGCAAAGGCTATCTGATGGTGGAATCCAGCAGCGGCACGCTGTGGTGGCAACCGCTGGAGGTTCCGGCGGGCGGCGTAACCATTGATGTACCGATTAGCGACAGCTGGAAGCGACACGATCTCTATCTCAGCGCCATCGTGGTGCGCGACGGCGACAAGGCCAGCGGCGTCACGCCGAAACGCGCGGTGGGCTTGCTGCATCTGCCGATGGCGACCGAAGCGCGCCGCCTCAGCTTAGCGCTCGACGCGCCGGATAAGATCCGTCCTGAGCAGACGCTAAAAGTGCAGGTCAAAGCCAGCCGTGAAGGTGGCGCATTGCCGAAGCAGGTTCAGGTATTACTCTCGGCGGTGGACAGCGGCGTGCTTAACATCACTGACTACAAAACCCCGAATCCGTGGGAAGCGTTCTTTGGCCGCAAGCGTTATAACGCCGATCAATACGATGTGTTTGGTCAACTGATTGAAGGCGGTGGCAAACTGGCCGCGCTGCGCTTTGGTGGTGACGGCGACGATGCGGATGCGCTGTCGCGCGGCGGCAAAAAACCGGTCACTGATGTGCAGATCGTGGCGCAGCAGTTGCAGCCCGTAACGCTGGATGCCAATGGCGAAGGCACGCTGGAACTGCCGATTCCGGCGTTTAACGGCGAACTGCGTTTGATGGCGCAGGTGTGGAGCGACGACAGCTTCGGGTCGGCCGATCGTAAGCTGGTGGTTGCCGCGCCATTGATCAGTGAACTGGCGACGCCGCGCTTCCTGGCCAGCGGCGATCAATCCACGCTGGCGCTGGATCTCACTAACCTCACCGATCAACCGCAAACGCTGAAAATCAACGTCAGCGCCAGCGGCCAGATCGCCCTTAACGGCAAAATCCCTGCCAGCGTGCAGCTGGCGCAAGGCGCGCGCACCACCTTGCAAATTCCAGTCAAAGCGCTGGGCGGCTTCGGTGAAGGCGAGGTACAGGTCAAGGTTTCCGGCATGAGTTTGCCGGGTGAAACGCTGGCAGCCAGCGAGCGTAAATGGAAAATTGGTGTGCGACCGGCGTATCCGGCACAAACGCTGAGTTTCGATAACGTGATGCAAACCGGCCAGAACTGGCAGGTGATGGCCAGCGCCTTCAATGGCTTGCAGCAGGATACCTTGAGCGGACAGCTGTCGCTCAGTAACCGTCCACCGCTGAATATCGCCAGCTATATCCGTTCGCTGTATGCCTATCCTTATGGTTGCCTTGAACAGACCGCCAGCGGTATTTGGCCGTCGGTGTTCACCAATCATGCGCAGCTGACGGCGATGGGCATCAAAACCAGCAACGATGAAGCGCGTCGCGCCTCGATTGATACCGGCATCGCGCGTCTTGCCGGCATGCAGCGCGGCAACGGCAGCTTTGGTTTGTGGAGCAAGGAGAGTCAGGAAGAGTTCTGGCTGACGGCTTACGTCACCGATTTCCTGCTGCGCGCCAGCGAAGCCGGGTACAGCGTGCCGGATGGCGTGATTACCCGTGCCGACGAACGTCTGCTGCGCTACCTGCAGGATCCCGCGCAGATCGAAACCAGCTGGAGCAGCGATGCCGATGGCTTGCGTTTCAGCGTGCAGGCTTATGCCGGATTGGTGCTGGCGCGTCAGCAGCAGGCTCCGCTCGGTGCGTTGCGTGCGCTGTATGAAAAACGCGATCGGGCTAAATCGGGCCTGGCGATGGTGCAGCTTGGCGTGGCGTTGAAGCTGATGGGCGATCAACAGCGCGCGCAGTTGGCGCTGGCGCAGGGCATTGGCCTGGAACGTAAACCCAACAGCTGGCTCGGCGATTACGGCAGCCCGGTGCGCGATCGCGCGCTGATTCTGTCGCTGCTGACAGAAAACCAGCTGCTGCCGGAGATGCAAGGTCCGTTGCTGATCGATCTGGCGAAAGCCGTACACGGACAGCGCTGGTTCTCGACTCAGGAAAACAACGCCTTGTTCCTCGCCGCCCGCACCTTGCAGCAGCACAAAGGCGAAAGCTGGCAGGCGACACTGCAGGGTAAAGCGGAACCGCTCAGCAGTGATCAGCCGCTCAATATTGGCATGACGGAAGATCAGCTGCGTCAGGGCGTGTCGGTGAAAAGCGACAACGCATCGCCGCTTTACGGCACGCTGAATGTGGTGGGGTATCCGCGCACCGCACCGTCGCCGATGAGCAACGTGCTGCAGATCAGTCGTGAGTACTTCACGCTGGAGGGTAAGCCGGCGGATCTCACCAACCTGAAAAGTGGCGAGCTGCTGGTGGTGCGGCTTAAAGTCGCGGCCAGCGAGCGCGTCAGTGATGCGCTGGTGGTGGATCTGCTGCCTGCCGGACTGGAGCTGGAAAACCAGAACCTGAGCGACAGCAGCGCCAGTTTAGGCGACAGTGCCGATGCGCTGAAAGAGAGCATGATGGATATGCAACAAGCCAACATCAAGCACATCGAATTCCGTGACGACCGCTTTGTCGCCGCGCTGGCGCTCGATGGCTACACGCCGGGCACGCTGCTGTATCTGGCGCGTGCGGTGACGCCGGGCAGCTATCGCCTGCCGCCGCCGCAGGTGGAATCGATGTATGTGCCGGAATGGCGCGCGATTGGCAGCACGCCGGAAAAACTCAATGTGCGTTAAGCATTGATGTCTGGAAGTAAGCGACTAAAGCGGTGGCGCTGGCTGCCGCTTTTTTTACTGCTGCTGCTGGCCGCGCTGTGGCTACTGGATCGCCTTACACCGCTACCGCTGCATGAGTTACAGCCGGCGCGCGTGGTGGTGGCTGAGGACGGTACGCCGCTGTGGCGCTTTGCTGACCCGCAAGGCATTTGGCGCTATCCGGTGACGCTGGAGGATGTCTCGCCTTCCTATATTGAGGCGCTGCTGACCTACGAAGATCGCTGGTTCTGGCATCATCCCGGCATCAATCCGATGGCGATTGTGCGTGCAGTCGGGCAGAACGTGTTGCATCACGGCGTGGTTTCCGGCGGTAGCACGCTGACTATGCAGGTGGCGCGGCTTATTGATCCGCAACCGCGCACCCTGCGCGGAAAAGTGGTGCAGGCGTGGCGCGCGCTGCAGCTCGAATATCATCTCTCTAAACGCGACATCCTCACGCTCTATCTCAATCGCGCCCCTTTTGGCGGCACGGTTGAGGGCGTTGGCGCGGCGAGCTGGATGTGGCTGGGGAAACCGCCGTCCCAGCTCACCCAAGGTGAAGCGGCGCTGCTGGCGGTGTTGCCACAGGCACCAAGCCGCCTGCGTCCGGACCGCTGGCCACAGCGCGCCGAAGTCGCGCGCAATAAAGTGCTGGATCGCCTCGCGCAATATCACGTCTGGTCAGCGCAGGATGTCGCCGATATCAAACAAGAAGCGGTGTGGCTGCCGCCGCGCCAGATGCCGCAACGTGCGCCGCTGCTGGCCCGGCGCCTATTGTCGCTGTCACCCGACACCAAAATCACCTCAACCATTGATGTGTCGCTGCAGCGCGAACTGGAGAATCTGGCAACGTCGCTGAAAAACAACTTACCGCCGCGCACCTCGCTGGCGCTGCTGGTGGTGGATCACCAAAACATGAAAGTGCGCGGCTATGTCGGATCGGTGGATTTCAATGACGACAGCCGTTTTGGTCATGTCGATATGATCTCCAGCGTGCGATCGCCGGGATCGGTGCTGAAGCCTTTTGTCTATGGCATGGCGCTGGATGATGGGCTGATTCATGGCGAATCACTGCTGCAGGATGTGCCGCGCCGCTTTGGCGACTATCGTCCCGGCAACTTTGACTCGGGCTTTCACGGGCCGGTGAGCGCCAGCGCTGCGCTGGAGCGATCGCTCAATCTCCCGGCGGTGCAGTTACTGGATGCGCTGGGGCCAAAAAGTGTCGCTGCGCGCTTGCGTAACGTGGGATTAAATCTGCGCTTTCCCGCTGGCGCAGAGCCCAATCTGTCGCTGGTGCTGGGCGGCACCGGCGCACGCATGGATGAGATTGTGGCGGCCTACAGCGCCTTTGCCCGTCACGGCAATGCGGCGCAGTTGCGCTGGCTGACGACACAGCCGCTGCAGGAGAGGCCGCTGTTGTCGCCGGGCGCAGCATGGATTGTGCGGCGCATTCTGGCTGGCGCGGCGCAACCTCCGGCCAGCGGCGCGGTGGCGGAGATTGTGCCTTTGGCGTGGAAAACCGGTACCAGTTACGGCTACCGTGATGCATGGACGATTGGCATCACGCCGCGCTATCTGATTGGCGTGTGGGTTGGGCGGCCGGATGCCACGCCGGTCGCCGGGCAATTTGGTTTTGCCTCGGCGGTGCCGGTGATGAATCAGGTCAATAATGTGCTGGCGGGACATATGCCGGTGAGCGGTGCGCCGCGCGATCCGCGTCCGCTTGCGGTCAGCGCCATGAGCATTTGCTGGCCTGGCGGTCAGCCGTTGCCTCCCGGCGACGAGAACTGTCGCCAGCGTCGTCAGAGTTGGGTGTTGAATCAAACTGTGCCACCGACGCTGCTGGCGCCGGGGCAGGAAGGCGTCAATGGCTTGCGTCAGCGCTACTGGCAGAACAGCCGGGGATGGCGTGTGGCGGCCGATTGCCCGGATGCACAAAGTAGGGAGCGCCTGATGTGGCCGCTGCCGCTTGAACCCTGGCTGCCGGTTGCTGAACGCCGTGCGCAGCGCTTGCCGCCGATCGATCCCGCTTGTCCGCCGCGCAATCAGGGCAATGCGCCGCCGATGGTGATTACTGGTGTGATCAACGGCCAGCGCGTACAGCCTCTGCCGGGTAAAGTGGTGCTGGTGATGCCGGTTGCGGTGCAGGGCGGGCAAGGTGAGCAGCGCTGGTGGTTCTTAAACGGAGAGCCGCTTGAGCGGGACGCGAGTAATAAGAGTGCGGCGCTGGTGCTGGATGAGCCGGGCAGTTATCAATTGGTGGTGATGGATGAAGCGGGGCAACTCTCATCGGTGTCATTTATCCGCGGTTAAGTGCATGGATATGGCATACTTTTTGCCTGCGCGCCCCGACAAAAATCAATTATTTTCAATAATTCCGCAAATCGCTAATAGGCAACGCGCCATGATGTCCCTATAATCGGCGCGTTTTCTTACCGGGAGGAGCTCCCGGATTCTTCAGGATGCTAACTAGAGGTCAACATGGCAATCGAACGTACTTTCTCAATCGTGAAACCAAACGCCGTCGCTAAGAACGTGATTGGTGCAATTTATAACCGTTTTGAAAGCGCGGGCTTCAAAATCGTTGGCGCAAAAATGCTGCACCTGACTAAAGAGCAGGCTGAAGGCTTCTACGCTGAGCACAAAGGCCGTCCATTCTTTGATGGTCTGGTTGAATTCATGACTTCTGGTCCGGTTGTGGTTTCTGTACTGGAAGGCGAAAACGCCGTTCAGCGTCACCGCGATCTGATGGGTGCAACTAACCCAGACAACGCGCTGGCAGGAACTCTGCGTGCGGATTACGCGGACAGCTTCACCGAGAACGCGACCCACGGTTCTGACTCTGCTGAATCTGCAGCACGCGAAATCGCCTACTTCTTCGCAGAAAACGAAGTCTGCCCACGCACTCGCTAAGTGCGTTGATGGCCTGAGCGGACACCCGTCTTTACAGCTGTTCAACCTCTGTTAAACGGTTCCCCTGGCATCATGCAGCAGATGTAGTACAATTATGCGCCCTTGTTGAGCCAGCCTCAGCGAGGGCGCTGTTTTTTTCCTACTATTAACCAGAGCCGTAACGTGTAACAACGAGGCCAGAGAACATTATGTCCGAACAGATTGTGACGCCGTCGTCCGCTTCCCCCGTGGTTGTTTCCCCAAAAAACGAAAAAATTAACCTGCTGGATCTTAACCGTCAGCAGATGCGCGAATTCTTTCTTGAGATGGGCGAAAAGCCGTTCCGTGCCGATCAGGTCATGAAGTGGATGTACCACTACTGCTGCGATGATTTCGAGCAGATGACCGACATCAACAAAGTGCTGCGCGGTAAGCTGATGCAGCGCGCTGAAATCCGTGCGCCGGAAGTGGCGGAAGAGATGCGTTCCACCGATGGCACCATTAAATGGGCGATTCGCGTGGGCGACCAGCTGGTTGAAACCGTCTACATCCCGGAAGCGGATCGCGCAACCCTGTGCGTCTCCTCGCAGGTAGGCTGTGCGCTGGAGTGCAAATTCTGTTCGACGGCGCAGCAGGGCTTTAACCGCAACCTGCGCGTATCAGAAATTATCGGCCAGGTATGGCGCGCCGCGAAAATCATCGGTGCTGCGAAAATTACCGGTCAGCGCCCGATCACCAACGTGGTGATGATGGGCATGGGCGAGCCGCTGCTGAATCTGAACAACGTGGTGCCGGCGATGGATATCATGCTGGACGACTTCGGTTTCGGCCTGTCAAAACGTCGCGTTACGCTGTCAACCTCAGGTGTGGTGCCGGCGCTGGATAAGCTGGGCGACATGATCGACGTAGCGCTGGCGATTTCACTGCACGCGCCGAACGATGCAATTCGTGATGAGATCGTGCCGATCAACAAAAAGTACAACATCGAGACTTTCCTTGCGGCGGTCAAACGCTACATCGGCAAGTCCAACGCCAATCAGGGCCGTGTGACCATCGAGTATGTGATGTTGGATCACGTCAATGACAGCACCGACAACGCGCATGAACTGGCGGCACTGCTGAAAGAGACGCCGTGCAAAATCAACCTGATTCCGTGGAACCCCTTCCCGGGCGCGCCGTATGGCCGTAGCTCCAATAGCCGTATTGACCGCTTCTCCAAAGTGCTGATGGATTACGGTTTCACCACCATCGTGCGTAAGACCCGTGGTGATGATATCGACGCCGCTTGTGGTCAGCTGGCGGGCGATGTGATTGACCGTACCAAGCGCACGCTACGTAAGAAAATGGCGGGCGAAGCCATCTCTGTGAAGGCGCTCTGAAAGCCAGCGCCTGCTGATATTCAGCGGGCGTAACTCATGTCAGTCTCTCCACATATTTTTCATGGAGAGACTGAAATGCGTAAAGGATTACCCGCCGCGATTCTGGCTGGCTTTGTTGTAACCGGTTGTGTCAATCACCCTGCAAAGCAGAGTGCAGCGGATATCCGTTTGCAGCTCGGATTGCATTATCTGGCGGTGAAGGATTATGCCGCTGCACAGCGCAATTTATTGCGTGCTCAGCAGGCAGCGCCGAAAGATTATCGCGTGCCGTTGGCCCTGGCCCGTGTGGCGCAGGCGCAGCAGAACAGCGCACAAACCCGCTGGCACTATCAGCAGGCGCAGCAGTTAGCGCCGCTGAATGGTTATGTGGCTAACAATTACGGTGCGTTTCTCTGCGGTTTAAGGCAGTATGACGAAGCGCATCAACAGTTTAAGCTGGCAATTGAGGCGCAGGAAATCGATGCTCGTCAGGATGCATTCCTGTTTTCGGGCTATTGTTACCTGCAGGCTGATGAGAGTGCCGCAGCGCGCGAGCAGTTAGGTTACGCGCTGGATGCCGCACCGGAGCAGGGCAGTCAACTGCTGAGGGAAGTGGAAAGGCGGCTTGAACAGCAGGAACAGCTGTCGGTTCCGCTGCTTTTAGAAGTGTACCACCAGCGTTTGCCCGCAACGGCAGAGAGCCTGTGGTTACAGATACGTTTCGCCGCGCAACAGGGAAACGCTGCTGACGTTACACGTTATGGCGACCGGTTGGCGCGAAGTTTTCCACAATCGATACAGTACCAGCGTTATTTAGCTAATGAATACTGAAGCCACTCAAGAGAATTCTGCAGTACATTCCACAGGTGAACGCCTGCGTCTGGCCCGTGAGCAGATGGGGCTGACCCAGCAAAACGTCGCTGAACGCCTGTGCCTGAAACTTACTACCGTGCGTGATATTGAAGAGGATAAATCACCAGCTGATTTGGCTTCGACATTCCTGCGCGGTTACATTCGCTCCTATGCCCGTCTGGTGCATGTGCCGGAAGATGACCTGCTGCCGATGATGGCAAAACAGGCTCCGGTGCGCGCTGCCAGGATCGAGCCGATGCAGAGCTTCTCATTGGGTAAGCGTCGTAAAAAGCGCGATGGCTGGCTGATGATCTTCACCTGGTTGGTGGTTTTCGTCGTAGTCGGTTTGACCGGTGCGTGGTGGTGGCAAAACCATAAAGCGTCACAGGCTGACTTGGTGTCGATGGCCGATCAAAACGGCAGCGGCGACAATAGCCAGTCCATTCCATTGGGCGACAACAGCACCGACAGCAATACCGATGCGGACACTAACGCTGCCGGTACGCCAGTCGATAACGGTGCTGGCGCAGCGGCCACGCCTGAAAGCAACGCCGACGCACCTGCGTCGAGCATGAGCAACAATGCGCAAACCACCGGCAGCGACAACGCCGTGGTTTCGCCAAGCCAGGCTCCGATTGATACAGCGCCGCCAGCAGCGACCTCTCCGGCGCCAGCAAACAGTGTTCCTGCTGGTCAAATGCCTACCGCGAATGCGGCAGTCAGCCAACCGGCAGGCGATCCGAATGCCATCGTAATGAACTTCAAAGCCGACTGCTGGCTGGAAGTCAGCGATGCGACCGGCAAGAAGTTGTTCAGCGGTTTGCAACGTAGCGGCGGTAAGCTGAGTTTGTCCGGAACGGCTCCGTATCGTCTGAAAATTGGCGCACCGGGTGCGGTTGACGTGCAATATCAGAATCAGCCCGTTGATTTAAGTCGTTTTATCCGTAATAACCAGGTTGCCCGTCTGACGCTGGGTGCGCAATAACGCGCAGCGCGCTTTCCGGGTAATTGTGGAGAGAGAATATGCATAACGAAGCACCCATCATCCGTCGCAAATCAACACGGATTTACGTCGGCAAGGTGCCAGTTGGCGATGGTGCGCCCATCGCCGTTCAGTCAATGACCAACACCCGCACCACTGACGTGGACGCCACTGTTAACCAGATTCGCCAGCTTGAGCGCGTCGGGGTTGATATCGTGCGCGTCTCCGTTCCCACTATGGATGCGGCTGAAGCCTTCAAACTGATTAAGCAACAGGTCAACGTGCCGCTGGTCGCGGACATTCACTTTGACTATCGCATCGCACTGAAAGTCGCTGAATATGGCGTGGATTGTCTGCGTATCAATCCAGGCAACATCGGCAACAATGAGCGTATTCGCCAGGTGGTGGATTGTGCGCGTCATTACAATATTCCGATCCGTATCGGCGTTAATGCCGGTTCGCTGGAAAAAGATCTGCAGGAAAAATATGGCGAGCCAACGCCGCAGGCGCTGCTCGAATCCGCGATGCGCCATGTGGATCACCTTGATCGCCTCAACTTTGATCAGTTCAAAGTGAGCGTCAAAGCCTCTGACGTCTTCCTTGCCGTTGAATCTTATCGTTTACTGGCGAAAGCCATCGATCAGCCGCTGCACCTCGGTATCACCGAAGCGGGCGGCGCGCGTGCGGGTTCCGTGAAATCGGCGATCGGTTTAGGTTTACTGCTGGCCGAAGGCATCGGCGATACGCTGCGTATTTCGCTGGCGGCCGATCCGGTTGAAGAAGTGAAAGTCGGCTACGATATCCTCAAATCTCTGCGCATCCGCTCCCGCGGTATCAACTTTATTGCCTGCCCGACCTGTTCGCGTCAGGAGTTTGATGTCATCGGTACGGTCAATGCGCTGGAAGAGCGGCTGGAAGACATCATCACACCGATGGATATTTCCATTATCGGTTGCGTGGTGAACGGTCCGGGTGAAGCGACAGTTTCTACCCTCGGCGTGACCGGCGGAGCCAAGAAAAGCGGCTTCTACGAAGATGGTGTGCGCCAGCGCGATCGTCTCGATAACAACGACATGATCGACCAGCTGGAAGCGCGTATTCGCGCTAAAGCCAGCATGCTGGATGAAAGCCGCCGTATCAACGTGCAGCAGTTGGAAAAATAATCGTGGTGCGCGCCTGTCGCGTGCCAGTTTGTGATTGAACCTGTGCGGTTTCATCCTCATAAGGTATGATGCCGCTCAGGTTTTTTTGTCTTAAGAGATTCTAACGTGGCGAAGAATATTCAAGCGATTCGCGGGATGAACGATTACCTGCCGGCGGATACCGCGATTTGGCAGCGTATTGAAGGCACCCTTAAGCAGGTGCTGGCCAGTTATGGTTACAGTGAAATCCGTCTGCCAATCGTTGAGCACACCCCGTTGTTCAGCCGCGCGATCGGTGAAGTCACCGACGTGGTTGAGAAAGAGATGTACACCTTTGAAGACCGAAACGGCGAAAGCCTGACGCTGCGTCCGGAAGGCACTGCAGGTTGCGTGCGCGCCGGTATCGAGCACGGTCTGCTGTACAATCAAGAACAGCGTCTTTGGTACACCGGCCCGATGTTCCGCTACGAGCGCCCGCAGAAAGGTCGTTATCGCCAGTTCCACCAGATGGGTGTCGAAGTCTTCGGCCTGCAAGGCCCGGACGTAGATGCTGAGCTGATCATGATGACCGCACGCTGGTGGAAAGCGTTAGGTATTGCCGAGCACGTTGAGCTGGAGCTGAACTCTATCGGTTCGCTGGACGCGCGTGCCAACTATCGCAGCGCGCTGGTGGCATTCCTGGAGCAACATCAGGACGTACTCGACGAAGATTGCAAACGCCGCATGTACACCAATCCACTGCGCGTGCTCGACAGCAAAAATCCTGACATCCAGAAACTGTTAAACGATGCGCCAACGCTAGGCGAATTCCTTGATGAGGAGTCACGCGAGCACTTCAGCGGCCTGTGCGCCTTGCTGGACGACGCGGGCATTAACTATCGCATTAACCAGCGCCTGGTGCGCGGCCTCGATTACTATAACCGTACCGTGTTTGAATGGGTGACCAGCAGCCTCGGTTCGCAGGGCACCGTGTGCGGCGGCGGACGTTACGATGGTTTAGTTGAACAGCTGGGTGGACGTGCCACGCCAGCGGTTGGTTTTGCTATGGGTATGGAGCGTCTGGTGTTGCTGGTGCAAGCGGTTAATCCAGAATTTGAACCGACGCGCATTGTTGATGTCTATGTTATCGCTTCGGGGCAGGGCGTTCAGTCCGCCGCGATGCAACTGGCGGAAAAACTGCGTGATGCTGATCCGGCACTGAAGATGATGACCAACTTTGGTGGCGGTAACTTCAAGAAGCAGTTTGCCCGTGCAGACAAGTGGGGCGCACGCATTGCGCTGGTGCTGGGCGAAGATGAAGTGAAAGCGGGCCAGGTTGTGGTGAAAGACCTGCGTACCGGCGATCAACAGACGCTGGCTCAGAGCGACGCCGCAGCAACGTTGCGCACGCTGCTGCAGTAAGCGCAGCACTGCAACAGCCATTTTAAAGAGAGGGATTGCGTGGAAGTTTACAGCAACGAAAACGAACAAGTTGACGCGCTGCGTCAGTTCTTTGCCAACAATGGCAAATTCCTGGCCGTTGGCGTAATCATCGGTATCGCTGCGCTGGGTGGCTGGCGTTTCTGGTCCAGTCATCAGGAAGGCACCGATAAAGCGGCATCAGCAGAATATCAACAACTGACCAGCGCGATGCAGGCGGACAAGCCTGATTCGCTGGAAGCGGTCGCCACTTTCGCCAGCGAAAACAACAACACCTATGGTGCGTTGGCTTCGTTGGATCTGGCTAAGCAGTATGTTGAAACTAATCAGCTCGATAAAGCTATCACTCTGTTACAGAGTGGGCTGAAAGATACCAAAGATGCCAACCTGCAGGCGGTGATTAACCTGCGTCTGGCTCGCATTCAGTTGCAGCAAAGTCAGGCCGATGCCGCACTTTCTACCCTTAACAATGTTAAAGGTGATGGCTGGACAGCCATTGTGGCGGACATTCGTGGCGAAGCACTGCTGAGCAAAGGCGATAAGCAGGGCGCGCGTGATGCCTGGAGCAAAGGTGCTGAATCGCAGGCCTCTCCTGCGCTGAAGCAAATGCTGCAGATGAAGATGAATAACTTAAGTTAAGCCAGTCAAGAGAGCGCACATGGAATTACGTAAATACCTGCTGCCAGGGCTGATTTCAGTCACTCTGCTCAGCGGTTGCTCGCTGTTCAGCGGCGAAGAAGATGTAGTGAAAATGGCCCCGCTGCCTAAAGTGGAAAACCAGTTTACGCCGCAGACCGCGTGGAGCACCTCGGTTGGCGATGGCGTTGGTGATTTCTATTCCAATCTGCATCCAGCCTGGCTGGACGGTACCGTGTATGCTGCGGATCGTTTTGGTGTGGTTAAAGCGCTTGATGCCAGCAATGGTAAAGAGAAATGGAAAGTCGATCTCTCTGAGAAAACCGGCTTCTTCTCGAAAAACATCTCGGCACTGCTCTCTGGCGGCGTCACCGCCAGCGGCGATCGCATCTACATCGGTAGCGAACGTGGTCAGGTATTTGCGTTGAATACCAGCGATGGTGGCATTGCCTGGCAGACCAAGGTCGCCGGTGAAGCGCTGTCGCGTCCGGTGGTGAGCGACGGTTTAGTGCTGGTTCACACCAGCAACGGTATGTTGCAAGGCCTTGATCAAAGCACTGGCGTGATCAAATGGACCGTTAACCTTGATATGCCTGCGCTGTCACTGCGCGGTGAATCAGCCCCGACCGTGGCCTTTGGTGGCGCAATTGTGGGTGGTGATAATGGCCGCGTGAGCGCAGTCATCGTCAATCAAGGTCAGCTGATTTGGCAGCAGCGTATTTCGCAGCCAAGCGGCGCCACGGAAATCGATCGCCTGAGCGACGTCGATACTACGCCAGTCGTGGTAAACGGTGTGGTTTATGCGCTGGCGTATAACGGTAACCTCACCGCGCTGGAACTGCGTTCTGGTCAGGTGCTGTGGAAACGTGAGATTGGCGGCGTGAAAGACATGGTGGTGGATGCGGGTCGTATCTATCTGGTCGATCAGGATGACCGCGTGATTGCCCTGAATGCTGACGGTGGCGTAGCCATCTGGCGTCAAAGCGATCTGCTGCATCGTAATCTGACCTCGCCGGTGCTGTTCAACGGTTATCTGGTTGTCGGTGATAGCGAAGGTTATCTGCACTGGATTAACACCCTTGACGGCCGCTTCGTGGCGCAGCAGAAACTGGACAGCGATGGCTTCCAGACTGAACCGGTTGTTGCCGGTGACAAGCTGCTGATCCAGGCGAAAGGCGGAGAAGTTTACGCCATCACCCGTTAAGGATTTGGCTCTGCGGGAACGCGTTTCCCGCTCGCTTACACGGCTCCTGATTCGTCAGGGGCCGTTTCGTTTTTAGTCAGGCATGGTATTCTTTGCGCCTTCAGCCTGACGCCTGGCGTCAAATGTCGTTATAATCACGCCATTCGGGCGAATTATTTTAAAAACTGAGGCAAGTGTTATGGTACCTGTGGTCGCGCTGGTTGGGCGTCCCAATGTGGGAAAATCTACGCTATTTAACCGTTTAACACGCACACGTGATGCGCTGGTGGCGGATTTTCCTGGACTGACTCGCGATCGCAAATATGGTCGCGCCGAAGTGGAAGGGCGCGAATTCATTGTTATTGATACCGGCGGTATTGATGGCACCGAAGAGGGCGTAGAAAACCGCATGGCGGAGCAGTCGCTGCTGGCGATTGAAGAAGCCGATGTGGTGCTGTTTATGGTGGATGCGCGCGCGGGCGTGATGCCGGCGGATCAGCAAATCGCTAATCATCTGCGTGCCCGTGAGAAAGCCACCTTTGTTGTCGCCAACAAAACTGACGGTATCGACCCGGAAGCGGCGGTGCTCGATTTTTATGCGCTGGGCTTAGGCGAGATTCACGCCATTGCAGCTTCGCATGGCCGCGGCGTTAACAGCCTGTTGGAAACCGCACTGTTGCCGTGGATGGAAGAAATCGTTCCAGAAGTCGAGCTCACTGAAGAAGAAGAGAACGCTGCTTATTGGGCCGATTTAGAAGAAGAGAGTGAAAAGGCTTTGGAGGAAGAGGAAGAAGAAGATTTCGACCCAACCACACTGCCAATCAAACTCGCTATCGTTGGCCGCCCGAACGTGGGTAAGTCAACGCTAACTAACCGCATTCTTGGCGAAGACCGTGTCGTGGTCTTCGACATGCCGGGCACCACGCGCGACAGCATCTATATTCCGATGGAACGTGACGGACGTGAGTATGTCCTGATTGATACCGCTGGCGTACGTAAGCGCGGTAAAATCACCGAAACCGTCGAAAAATTCTCAGTTATCAAAACGTTGCAAGCTATCGAAGATGCTAACGTGGTAATGCTGGTGATTGATGCGCGTGCCGGAATCTCCGATCAGGATCTCTCGCTGCTCGGCTTTATCCTGAACAGTGGGCGCTCACTGGTGATCGTGGTCAACAAGTGGGATGGCATGACGCAGGAAGCCAGAGATGAAGTCAAAGAGATGTTGGACTTCCGCCTGGGCTTTATCGATTTTGCGCGCATCCACTTTATTTCCGCCCTGCACGGCAGCGGCGTCGGCAACCTGTTCGAATCGGTGACCGAAGCGTACGACTGCTCCACCAAGCGTGTGGGCACCGCAATGCTCACGCGCATCATGACTATGGCCGCCGACGATCACCAACCGCCGTTGGTACGGGGTCGCCGCGTGAAGCTGAAGTATGCGCACGCCGGTGGTTATAACCCGCCAATTGTAGTGATTCACGGCAACCAGGTGAAAGATCTGGCTGATTCCTATAAGCGTTACCTGATGAACTACTTCCGTCGTTCACTCAACGTTATGGGCACGCCGATTCGCATTCAGTTCAAAGAAGGCGATAACCCGTACGCGGGCAAACGCAACCTGTTGACGCCAACGCAGCAGCGTAAACGTCAGCGTCTGATGTCGCATCTGAAGAAGAACAAGCGTTAAGATGAGAAGGGCCCAGCAGGGCCCTTTTTTTCACCTGTAACTTGTGGTGGCGCCATTTATGGCGACCGCCATCCAAAGCGCAGAGGACAATGGATGAACTTTTCCTGCCCAACCTGTCAGCAACCACTCACTCTCAGTGAAACCGGTTTTGACTGCCCCAATTGTGAACGTCATTTCGATCGTATCGCCTTATGCCCGGATTGCCATCAGCCGTTACAAGTGCTGAAAGCCTGTGGCGCTGTCGACTACTTTTGTCAGCACGGCGACGGTCTCATCTCGAAAAAGCGCGTCGAATTTACGCCTGCCTTCATCGCAGATTAAAAACTCCGGATTCCACGCCTAAAGTTATTAACCAGTTACGCCTGGATTTGTAGCAAAAATGCTATTAACCAGTGACTGCCGCGTTATGGATATTCACTTTTTATTGTACCAGGTGGTACAATCCTGCCGCCTTGTCGCGAGAATCACTCTCACCTACGTTGTGTCCTCGCTCACAAGCGCCGAATCACGGGCATTGCACCCGTATCAATAGATATAAAATAAAGCGTAACGGAATAGTTCCTGTCTCCCGCTGCGGCTGGGGCCTTGTCATCGGCTGCCACAGATTTATCGGCGCCAGCGCTTTATTTTTTCAGGAGAGTTTTTGTTATGGCAGAAAATTCCGCTCGTCCCGGCAAAGGGCTGAGCATCTGGTCCGTACTGTTTGGCCTGGTCTTGCTGGCAATCGGCTTGTTCTTCGCAATCGGCGGCGGCAAGCTGGTCGCGCTGGGCGGCAGCTGGTACTTCCTCATCGCCGGTATCGTTATGTTGCTGTCGGCCATTCAGTTCTTCCGTCGCAAATCATCCGCCGTCACCCTGTTTATTCTGGTGTTTGCTGGCACGCTGATTTGGTCACTGTTTGATGCAGGCCTGCATTTCTGGCCGCTGGTCTCGCGCTTGATGGTGCCGGCCGGCTTGATGCTGTTTGCATTCCTCACCTGGCCAGCCCTGCGTAAAAGCGAAGGCAAAAGCTCCCTGGCGAAAATCTCTTATGTGCTGTCTGCGGTGATCGTGGTGGGCATGGTGGCGACTTTCGTGCAGATGTTCCAGCCGCATCCTACCGTGGCATTTGACGGTAAACAGCTGCCGCTGATTCCGGTCGATAAATCAAAACCTCAGCAAGACTGGAGCAGCTACGGCCGTACGCCGGGTGGCGACCGCTTCGCTGCCATCGATCAGATTACCCGCGACAACGTGAAAGACCTGCAGGTTGCCTGGACTTTCCACACTGGCGATACGCCAATCAGCCCAACCGGTAACGGTGCGGAAGATCAGCAAACCCCGCTGCAGGTGGGCAACACGCTGTTCCTGTGCACCCCGCATAACAATGTGATTGCGGTTGCCGCAGACAGCGGTAAGGAAATCTGGAAACGCGAAATCAACGCGCAGGCAGAAGTGTGGAACCGCTGCCGTGGCTTAGCCTATTTCGATGCGACTAAACCCCTGCAGCAGCCAACCGAGCCGGGTTCAACGCCGGTTACTGCCGCTGTGCTGCCTGCTGGCGATACCTGTCAGCGTCGTATTCTGATGAACACCATTGATGCGCGTCTGATTGCTATCAACGCCGACAACGGTGAGCTGTGCGACACCTTCGGTACGCACGGTGTGGTTGACCTGAAAACCGGTCTGGGCAGTGCGCCAGATCCGCAATATCAGCTGACGTCACCGCCAGCGATGGCCGGTACCACCGTAGTTGTGGGTGGTCGTGTCGCCGATAACGTACAGACCGACATGCCTGGCGGCGTGCTGCGTGGTTTTGACGTCATCACCGGTCAGATGCGTTGGGCGTTTGACCCAGGCAATGACGACCCCAATGCGGTGCTGATGCCGGGTAAAAATTACACCCGCAGTACGCCAAACTCGTGGGCACCAATGTCTTACGATCCGGCAATGAACACCGTGTTCCTGCCGATGGGTAGCTCGTCAGTGGACCTGTGGGGTGCGAATCGTACCAAACTGGATCACACTTACGGCGCATCAATCCTGGCGTTGGATGCCACCACCGGTAAGCAGAAGTGGGTTTATCAGACCGTGCATAACGATCTGTGGGACTTCGACCTGCCAATGCAGCCGAGCCTGGTCGACTTCCCGATGAAGGATGGCACCAACAAGCCAGCCGTCGTTATCGGCGCGAAAACCGGCATGATCTGGGTGCTGGACCGCCTGACTGGCAAGCCTTTGACCAAAGTTGAAGAGCTGCCGATGCCGCAGGGTCACATCCCGAACGAGCAGTACACCAAAACTCAGCCGCACTCTGTGGAAATGCCAAATATCGGCAACCAGAAAATGACGGAGTCGGATATGTGGGGTGCAACACCGTTTGATCAGCTGGCGTGTCGTATTGCCTTTAAAGGCATGCGTTACGATGGTCTGTTCACCGTGCCGGATACCGATAAATCCCTCAGCTTCCCAGGTTCACTGGGCGGTATGAACTGGGGCGGTATCTCGTTTGACCCGAACAACCAGTACATGTTCGTTAACGACATGCGTCTGGGTCTGTGGGTACAGATGATCCCACAAGACACCAGCAAAACGGCGGCCAGCAACGGTGGTGAAGCTATCAACACCGGCATGGGTGCGGTTCCGCTGAAAGGCACACCGTACGCGGTGAACAAAAACCGCTTCATGTCGCCGCTGGGCATTCCGTGCCAGGCTCCGCCGTTCGGTACGCTGTCAGCGATTGACATGAAAACCCGTCAGATCGTGTGGCAGGTGCCAGTGGGTACGGTAGAAGATACCGGTCCGTTTGGTATCAAAATGCGCGCGAAAATGCCAATTGGTATGCCGACCTTAGGCGGCACGCTGGCAACGCAGGGTGGCCTGGTGTTCATCGCGGGTACGCAGGATTACTATCTGCGCGCTTTCGATAGCTCAACCGGTAAAGAAGTGTGGAAAGCACGTCTGCCAGTCGGCAGCCAGGGCGGTCCAATCAGCTATGTTTCGCCGAAAACCGGCAAACAGTACATCCTGATCTCCGCAGGCGGTGCACGTCAGTCGCCAGACCGTGGTGATTACGTGATTGCTTACGCGCTGCCAGACAGCAAGTAAGTTAAAAAAGGAGAAAGGCCGACATCATGATGTCGGCCTTTTTTTTATCACCCTCCGTGGCACATCTCTTCCTTTAAGGCACCTTAATTACTGCTGCTTAGAAGGGCGACGGCTTTTTTGACCTCCTTTTCTTCCAGCTTCCCTGGCTCTTTCAGGATCGTTTCTGAAATTACCCCCACTGACTTTGCCGCCAGCGCTACCGGCTTCCCTGGCGCGCTCCGGGTCCTCTGCAAAGTTCCCGGCACCACCTCGTTGCTTATTTTGTGTCATAGCAGAGACCTCATCTAAGGGTGTTTTCTTCGACGTGGACTAGCTAGCCACATAATGAGTATAGTCAATCAGTTACGCTCTGCCTTGAGAGATCTCCGATAACCTATTCACCGTCTCGCCACAGCGATTGCAGCTCGGGGGGCGCCAGTTGTTCGGGAATTAAAATCACGAAACTTCCCGCTTCGCGATGGGTAGCATAGGTGATTTGAATGCGGAAGTAGCGCTGATCGCCACGCCCGACATTTGCCGCCTGATCTTCCGTTTCCCCCAAGGGCATTGCCTGTTCCAGCACCTCGCAGACGCGCTGCTTTTGCGGTTCCGGCAGTTCCCCCAGCGCAAAGCGCCGTTCGCCGCGCAGTTTAGGGATAAAAGCGATTCCGCCTTCCCGCGCCAGCTCGATGATTGCGTCATCGGTCAGTTGGATGTCCATGTTACGCCTACCTGCTGCCAGGCGGATTGAATCTTTTCCGCCACTGAGCTGTTGAATCGTTGATTGGCGTGCTGCACGGTAAAGCGCGCAAAGGTGCTGAAATCGGCATCCTGCGGCAGCGTTTTGTCGCACAGCGTGTCGTACCAGGCTTGACCGGCCTGTTCCCACGCAAAGCCGCCCAGCGCTTTAGCGGCGAGGTAAAAGGCGCGATTGGGAATGCCGGAATTGAGGTGCACGCCGCCGTTGTCGTCACGCGTTTCGATGTAGTGCGCCATATCGGCCGGTTGCGGATCTTTACCCAGCACCGGATCATCGTAAGCCGTTCCCGGTGACGACATCGAGCGCAATCCGCGCCCGTTGATGCCCTGCGCCAGTAAACCTTCGCCGATAATCCAGTCGGCCTGATCGGCGCTCTGCTTGAGGTGAAATTGCTTCACCAGCGAACCAAACACGTCAGACATCGATTCATTCAGCGCGCCTGCCTGCTGGAAATAGATCAATCCCGCTTCGGTTTCTGTCACGCCGTGCGTCAGCTCGTGCGCCACCACATCCAGCGCGATAGTGAAGCGATTGAAAATCTCGCCGTCACCGTCACCAAACACCATCTGCTGCCCGTTCCAGAAGGCGTTCTGATACTCCTTGCCGTAATGCACGGTGCCATCGAGCTTGAGGCCTTTATTGTCCAGCGAGTTGCGTTGGTAGATTTGCCAGAAGAAATCGTAGGTAATGCCGAGATAGTTCCAGGCTTCTTCGGCTGCAACATCACCATTTCCCGGCTGGCCTTCTTCGCGCACCAACGTGCCGGGCAGATTTTGCGTTCCTTCGGCGTCATAGATAGCACGCAGCACCGTGCCTGGCTGAGCGGTGGCGGTGCTTGCTGGTTTAGCGTTATGTTCGCCCATCAAGTGCTGGACGTGGGTGAGGGTGCGGCGCGCGTAGTCTTGTTGCGCGCCGGAGCAGTTATCAATGATATTGCGCAGAATGTAGGGAGGAATAACGCTGTAAGACATAAAAAAACTCCTGGCCGTTTAGGTACATGCCAGAAGTATAGTTTTCCCGCTATGAACGCGCTTTGCGGCTCCGGGATTTCTGCGGTTCGAGTGCGGTAACCTGGCTTTCCACCCAGCCATCGTCCAGCCGGGTGCGCAGCAAGTCGCCTTTGCTCAGCTGTTGGGTTTTCTTCACCACCTGACCTTGGGTGTCGGTGGTTACGCTGAAGCCACGCGCCAGCGTCGCCAGCGGGCTCACGCCTTCCAGCTGTGCCGCCAGCGTGCCAAAGCGCTGACGATTGTGATTGAGCTGCTTCTCCATGCCCTGCTGTAAGCGATAGTGCCATTGCTGGAGCTGCTGCTGAGCGCGCAGAATACGTCCCTGCGGCTGCTGGGCGTTAAGGCGTTGCAGCAGGCGATCCTGCTGACGATTGGCCACACGCATGCGCTGGTCCATTGCTTCACCGAGACGGCGCTGCAGCTGTAAGAGCGCGGTTTGCTGGCGTGCCAGACGCAGCTGTGGATGCTGCTGCTGCAAGCGGTGCTGAATGCGCGTGAAGCGACGCTGCTGCTGAGCCAGATAGAAATCCATCGCCATCTCCATGCGCTGCTGCTGCGACTGCAAACGACGCAACAGTTCAAGCTGATTACGGCTCACCAGTTCTGCCGCAGCAGACGGCGTCGGCGCACGTAAATCCGCTACGAAGTCAGCGATAGTGACATCGGTTTCATGCCCAACGGCGCTGACAATCGGCAGGCGGCTGGCAAAAATCGCCCGCGCCACGCGCTCGTCATTGAAGCTCCACAAATCTTCCAGCGAACCGCCGCCACGACCGACAATCAGCACATCACACTCATCGCGCTGGTTAGCCAGCTCAATGGCACGCACAATGCCAGCCGGCGCATCCACACCTTGCACCGCGGTGGGATAGATAATCACCGGCAGTGAAGGATCGCGTCGATGCAGCACGCGCAGCACGTCGTGCAGCGCCGCGCCGGTGGCGGAGGTAATCACGCCCACCTGACGCGCCGGATCCGGCAGCGGCTGTTTGAACTGTTGATCGAATAAGCCTTCCGCGGCTAAACGCGCTTTCAGCTGCTCGAATTGCTGCTGCAGCAAGCCTTCACCGGCCGGATGCATGCTTTCGATAATCAGCTGATAATCGCCGCGCGGCTCATACAGCGTGATGCTGGCGCGCACTAACACTTGCTGGCCATGTTGCGGACGGAAGGTGACGCGACGATTGCTGTTGCGGAACATTGCGCAGCGCACTTGTGCGCCATCATCCTTCAACGTGAAGTACCAATGACCGGAAGAGGGCTGAGTGAAATTTGAAATTTCAGCGCTGAGCCACACCAGGCCCATCTCATTTTCCAGCAGTTGGCGCACCGTGGTGTTCAGGCGGCTGACGGTAAAAATATTGGCGGTTGGCGGTAGCGACATGTGATGTAGATCAAATTTCAAATCAGAGGGTTAATCAACTGATACTACATTGCTTGCCCCGAGGATCAAGACATTTTCTGAAAAAACACTGGAGGCAATCGGTTTCGGCCTGTATAATGCCGCGGCAATATTTTATCTGTTTTAATCGCCCCCAGGTGGAGATATTGCAATGTTAAGAATCGCTAAAGAAGCCCTCACATTTGATGACGTTCTGCTCGTTCCCGCCCACTCCACTGTCTTACCGAACACCGCTGATCTCAGCACTCAACTGACGAAAAACATCCGTCTGAACATCCCCATGCTCTCCGCTGCAATGGACACCGTGACCGAAGCCGGTCTGGCAATTGCGCTGGCGCAGGAAGGTGGTTTGGGCTTTATTCACAAAAACATGTCAATTGAGCGCCAGGCGGATGAAGTTCGTAAGGTGAAAAAACACGAAAGCGGCGTCGTTACCGATCCACAAACCGTGCTGCCAACTACCGCGCTGGCGGCGGTGAAAGAGCTGACCGAACGTAACGGCTTCGCCGGCTACCCGGTCGTGAACACCGACAACGAGCTGGTGGGCATCATCACGGGCCGTGACGTGCGTTTTGTTACCGACCTGACCTTACCGGTTTCAGCGGTGATGACCCCGAAAGAGCGTCTGGTAACGGTGAAAGAGGGTGAAGCACGCGAAGTTGTGCTGCACAAAATGCATGAAAAACGTGTTGAGAAAGCGCTGGTTGTTGATGACAGCTTCCACCTGCTGGGCATGATCACCGTTAAAGACTTCCAAAAAGCCGAACGTAAACCTAACGCGTGTAAAGATGCGGAAGGCCGTCTGCGCGTGGGCGCTGCGGTTGGTGCCGGTGCGGGCAATGAAGAGCGCGTTGATGCGCTGGTTGCTGCCGGTGTTGATGTGCTGCTGATTGACTCATCACACGGTCACTCTGAAGGCGTGCTGCAGCGTATTCGTGAAACCCGTGCAAAATACCCGAACCTGGAAATCATCGGCGGCAACGTTGCCACCGGCGCAGGCGCATTGGCGCTGGCGCAGGCCGGCGTGAGCGCGGTGAAAGTGGGGATCGGTCCTGGCTCAATCTGTACCACGCGTATCGTCACTGGTGTTGGCGTGCCACAGATCACCGCGGTTTCTGATGCGGTTGCCGCGCTGGAAGGCACCGGCATTCCGGTTATCGCTGATGGCGGCATCCGCTTCTCTGGCGACATCGCTAAAGCGATTGCAGCAGGCGCAGCGGCCGTCATGGTCGGTTCTATGCTGGCTGGTACCGAAGAGTCTCCGGGCGAAATCGAGCTGTATCAGGGCCGTTCGTTCAAGTCTTATCGCGGTATGGGTTCACTGGGCGCGATGTCTAAAGGCTCTTCAGATCGTTACTTCCAGAGCGATAACGCCGCTGACAAACTGGTACCGGAAGGTATCGAAGGCCGCGTGGCCTATAAAGGCCGCCTGAAAGAGATCGTGCACCAGCAGATGGGCGGCTTGCGCTCTTGCATGGGCCTGACGGGTTGCCAGACCATTGACGATCTGCGCACCAAAGCGGAGTTCGTGCGTATCAGCGGCGCGGGCATCAATGAAAGCCACGTGCATGACGTGACCATCACCAAAGAGTCACCAAACTACCGCATGGGTTCATAATCCCGTAAAATTTAGCGCCCGGTACCCGCCGGGCGCTTTTATTATTAAGTCCATCCCAATGGAAACGCCTCAATGACGACTGAAAATATTCATAAACATCGCATTTTGATCCTCGATTTTGGTTCTCAGTATACGCAGCTGGTTGCGCGCCGCGTGCGCGAGCTGGGTGTCTACTGCGAACTCTGGGCGTGGGATGTCACCGAAGAGCAAATTCGCCAGTTTAACCCGAACGGCATCATTCTCTCTGGCGGTCCGGAGAGCACCACCGAGCTGAACAGCCCGCGTGCGCCGGAATACGTGTTTGACGCGGGTGTGCCAGTGTTGGGCGTCTGCTACGGCATGCAGACCATGGCGATGCAGTTGGGCGGCAAGGTTGAAGGCTCTAACGAGCGCGAATTTGGTTATGCGCAGGTTGAAGTGCTGACTCAGAGCGCGCTGGTGCGTGACATCGAAGATGCGATTAGCGCAGCAGGTAAACCGCTGCTGGACGTTTGGATGAGCCACGGCGACAAAGTCACCGCCATCCCAGCCGGTTTCGAAACCGTTGCCAGCACCGAAACCTGTCCGTTTGCCATCATGGCTAACGAAGAGAAGAAATTCTACGGCGTGCAGTTCCACCCGGAAGTGACGCACACGCGTCAGGGCCTGCGCATGCTTGAGCGTTTCATTCGTGACATCTGCGGCTGTGAAGCGCTGTGGACGCCAGCCAAAATCATCGAAGATGCGGTTGAGCGTATTCGTCAGCAGGTTGGCGATGACAAAGTGATTCTCGGTCTGTCTGGCGGCGTGGACTCTTCTGTGACCGCGATGCTGCTGCACCGCGCCATCGGCGAGCGTCTGACCTGCGTGTTCGTGGATAACGGCCTGCTGCGTCTGAATGAAGCTGAGCAGGTGCTGGAAATGTTCGGTGACCACTTCGGTCTGAACATCGTGCACGTTGCGGCAGAAGCGCGCTTCCTTGATGCGCTGGCGGGCGAGAACGATCCCGAAGCCAAACGTAAAATCATCGGCCGCGTATTCGTAGAGGTGTTTGACGAGCAGGCGCTGCGTCTGGAAGACGTGAAGTGGCTGGCACAAGGCACCATCTATCCTGACGTGATCGAATCGGCGGCTTCTGCCACCGGTAAAGCACACGTGATCAAATCGCACCACAACGTGGGCGGTTTGCCGAAAGAGATGAAGATGGGCCTGGTTGAGCCGCTGAAAGAGCTGTTCAAAGACGAAGTGCGTAAAATCGGTCTGGAACTCGGCCTGCCGTACGACATGCTGTATCGTCATCCGTTCCCAGGTCCAGGTTTGGGCGTGCGCGTGCTGGGCGAAGTGAAGAAAGAGTACTGCGACCTGCTGCGCCGTGCAGACGCCATCTTCATCGAAGAGCTGCATAAAGCTGACCTGTACAACAAAGTCAGCCAGGCGTTCACCGTGTTCCTGCCAGTACGTTCTGTTGGCGTGATGGGCGATGGTCGTAAATATGATTGGGTGGTTTCACTGCGTGCGGTGGAAACCATCGACTTCATGACAGCGCACTGGGCGCACCTGCCGTACGATTTCCTCGGCCGCGTCTCTAACCGCATCATCAACGAAGTGAACGGCATTTCCCGCGTGGTTTATGATATTTCTGGTAAACCACCTGCGACGATTGAGTGGGAATAAATCCTGCTTTGATCACTGCGTAAAAACGAAGCCCGCTTAATTGCGGGCTTTTTTTTCAAACCTTCTGATGGCAAATCATGCGGCTAAATGTATCGCATAGTTCGTGAATACAAATCCCCCCGTTTCGATGCAAGATAGCGAGTAATTTTTACTCATCAGGATGCCGTCGATGTTGCCTTTCAAAGCCGTAATGATCTCTTTTCTTTGCATCATCTTGCTTTCATTAGGCGCGAGCTTGGCGCAGGCAACGCGAAGCGGTGAGCTCACCTCTGAACGCGGTGGCTGGGCATCCGCAAGGCGCGATTCGGCCGGTATCGCACCGGATCCGCAGCGTTATGCGGCAGAAGCTATCGTGCAGGTTTATGCTGCGCCGACTTATGGCTGGAAGGGCGCGGTGGCGGTGCATCCGTGGATTATCTTCAAGCGCGCCGGTGAAACCCGCTATAACCGTTACGAAGTGATTAGCTGGGGCAGCGGCGATAAAGTGCGTCGTAACAGCAATCTTCCCGATGGTTATTGGTACGGTGCGAAGCCGCGTCTGCTGGTTGACCATCGCGGCAGTAGCGCAGAAGCGATGATTCCGCAGATCGAAGCGGCCATTAAATCCTATCCCTGGCCGACCACGTATCACGCCTGGCCGGGACCCAACAGCAATACTTTTATGGCGCATATCGGCCGCGAGGTTCCGGCATTGAAGCTCGACCTGCCGGCTAACGCGCTCGGCAAAGATTATCGCTCGCTGCTTAATCCGGTAGGTTTACCGCCGTCAGGTCGCGGCGTGCAGCTTTCCCTGCTGGGTGTGTTGGGTGTGACGGTTGGAGCGGAAGAGGGGCTGGAAGTGAATCTGCTGGGATTAAACATGGGGCTGGATTTCACACCATTCAGGCTGCGTCTGCCGTTTATCGGCGGCATCGGTCAGAATAATGTGCAGCGAGACAATCCCTAAAAATGGCCCCGATTTGGGGCCATTTTTTTAACAGACGCCGAAATCGCCGTCTTCGTGATACAGATTCACGCTATCGGCTCTGACTTCAATTTCACGCTTGATGTGATCGTCAACGCGAGCGCACCACAGCATATCGCCTTCCACGCGCAGCACCTGCATCTTTGGGCCACCGGTCTTAGACTGCACAAAATCATCCACGTTAAACATGCTTCTTCTCCGTCAGGTCAGTGATAACAACAGAGTCTATATGCACTTCAGGCGCTGTGCGCTTGATTTTGTGCGCTGTCTTCCAGCACAAAACTGAATCAAAGCGCGTTGAGACCGTTCTGGTTATTTTCTGCAGCATTCGCCGCTGAAATAGTACCGAAACACTTCGCGGTTGTCAGTTGACAACTTATTGCGGTGAGCATAAGGTAGCCAGCGATGTCAGAGAGGAAGCGGCATCCGCATAAAGCGGTCGAAGGAGCTTTGCGATATGCAGAAGCGAGAGGTTGGAAGATTGCAGTTGGCGGTCACCATGCGTGGGGCAAGATGTACTGCCCAGATAATTCGACAGAGTGTCGATGTGGGGATTACTGCATTACCTGCATCTGGAGTACGCCAAAAAATCCTGAAACGCATGCCAAACTGTTACGGCGCGTGGTGGATAACTGCAGTGAAAACCCTCAGCGGGTTAAGTGACGAGGAGTGAAACATGGAATTTGAGTTTACGCTGCGTTTTCAGCTCAATGATGAGAGCGACATCGATGAAGTGATCGAACGGCTCGGTTCGCAAGGCTGCACTGATGCGTTAATTGGCGCGGGGGTGGCGGGAAAATTAAGCATGACGTTCTGCCGTGAAGCCAGCACTGCACAGGACGCGGTGCGCAGCGCGTTGGAGGATGTTTTTCAGGCATTGCCAGATGCGGAACTGATTGAAGCCGCGCCAGATTTAGTCGGGCTGACGGATATCGCAGAGTTGATAGGAGTTTCGCGGCAGAACATGCGCAAGCTGATGCTCAGCCATAGCCCGCAGTTTCCGCGTCCGATTCATGATGGAAAAACAGCCATATGGCATTTAATCGATGTGCTGGAGTGGTTAAATCAGCGTGGTTCAACGCGGGTCAATCCAGCACTGAGTGAACTGGCGCGCGCAACGTTGCAACTCAATTTACAGCAGATGCTGCAACGTTACGCACACTGTTTAAAGCCTTAATGATGCAGCAAAAATATCGTCGCCAGACCAAGGAAGATAAAGAATCCGCCGGTATCGGTGATCGCGGTGATCAGCACGCTAGAGCCAACGGCGGGATCGCGTTTCATTTTGGTCATGATTAACGGAATCAGCACGCCCATCAGCGCGGCCAGCAGCAGGTTCAGCACCATCGCCAGCATCATCACGCCGCCGAGTTGCAGGTTGTCGTACATCAGCCAGGTGACGCCGCCCATAATGCCGCCCCAGAATAGGCCGTTAATCAATGCCACGCCGAGTTCACGCATGATCAGGAACGAGAAGTTACCCGGTTCAACCTGATGCAGCGCCAGCGCACGCACAATCATGGTAATGGTTTGATTGCCGGTGTTGCCGCCGATGCCGGCGACGATTGGCATCAGCGCCGCTAGCGCAACCAGCTGCGATATGGTGGCTTCAAACAGGCCAATCACGCGCGAAGCGACAAATGCGGTACACAGGTTAACCGCCAGCCAGGCCCAGCGTTTGCCCACCGCTTTGCGCACCGGCGCAAACACGTCTTCGCCCTGGCTGATACCCCCCATTTTACGGATGTTGCTTTCGTTCTCTTCGTTCACCAAATCGACCACGTCTTCAATGGTGATACGGCCAATCAGTTTGCCTTGAGCATCGGTGACCGCAGCGGAGATCAGGTTATAACGTTCAAAAGCGCTGGCGGCGTCTTCCGCTTTATCGTTGAGCTGAAACGTGGTGGGATGCGAATTCATCACTTCTGCGACCAGCATCTTCGGTTTGTTGAGCAGAATATCAGTAAGCGTTAACTCACCTACCAGTTGATTTTGTTCGTCGGTGATAAAGATCTTATCGGTGCCGTCAGGCATTTTTTTGCCTTTACGCAGATAGCGCTGCACCGTGGCTAAGGTCACGTCAGAGCGCACCGTCAGGATATTGAAATCCATGATCTGCCCGACGCGATCGCGATCCAGCTCGATCACGCTCATCAGTCGCGCGCGCAGGCTAGGTTCAAGGGTGGTGAGCAGACGTCCGGTTAAATCGCGCGGCAGGTAGCGCGCCAGATATACCTGATCGTCGATATCCAGCGGCTCGATGGCGTGCAGAATATCGCGATCAGACATTTCTTCCGTCAGGCTGGCCCAAACGGTTTCTGAAGCCTCAACCAGAACGTGACCGCGCTGCGCCGTCGGCACTAAACGCCACAGCGCCTGACGCTCTTCTTCCGGCAAGGCTTCGAGGATGTCGGCTAAATCCGCGGCGTGCAATTGCTGCAGCTCACGCTCTAATTCATGACGCCAGTCGGTGATATCACGCAGTTCGGCGGCATTCAGATCGACGGATTTATCCAGCAGAACATCAACCAGATCGTGCTCGTTGAGCAGCAGGTTGAGAATGTGATGACGGGTTTCAGCTAATTTTTGTGAATGCGAAGCAGACATAACGCGTTCCTTGTGTCTGTAAAGTCAGCTCACAGTGTAGCGCGTTGCGGGTAACAGGACGTAAAAAGCAGCATTGTCTCAAAGGACAATGTTTAGCAGCGACAGCCGACCCGCAAATTATTTAGCGCGAATCACTGGTGCTCAGCGTGACCGGTTCAGGGATGGCTTTCTTTTGCTGATGATGCTCGATGGCACCGGGAATGATGAAAAGCAGGCGGCCGAACAAAATTAAGAAGCTGACCAGTAAAACAATGCGGGTCATGGTGCCAGTTTTGGGACGTCTTCGTGCAGAGATAGCGCTGTTCACGCGGGGTGGTTCCTGTAAATGCCCGATGGGCGGAGGCAATATTTAGTCACACTTAGATCGCTAAAGCAATCGCTGTGTGAAAAATGAGCGAAAAAGGTTCAGCGCACTGATCGACATCAGACAATCGAATGGCCGCACAAAGCGGCCGTTAATTCAGTAACTGGCTTTCTGCGCCAGCAGCGTGGCGAAACGGGTTTTAATGCGGTTACCGTTTTCATCACGACGATGCAGTTCACCGACCTCTTCGTTGTACTTCACAATATGCCAGTTGCGGTAATAGTGGCTGAGTTCACCGGATTTAAACGCAAACGGGAAGTTTTGCGTATTGGGATAATCATCGGTATCCATCGCCGCCACAATCAGGTTGTAGCCATATTTACGCGTGCTGGCCTGCATATCGGCAATCAGCTGCGGAATGGTTGCCGGCTGCAGGAACATCATCACCACGGTCGACAGCACAAACTGATAGTCGCCGTTGAAGCGCACGCTATTGAGATCGCACAGCTCGGTGTGAATGTTCTGTAGATTCTCTTCCGCAATGATGCTGTTCAGGCGCTCCAGACTGGCGGGATTGCTGTCCCAGGCCGTCACGTCAAAGCCATGCTGATTGAGAAACAGACTATTGCGGCCCTGGCCGCAGCCCAAATCCAGTGCTTTCCCTACTTCAAGATGAGGCAGGGCCGCCAGCACTTCAGAATGGGTCGGCGTGAGGCCGTATTTTTCAGCGTAATAGTTATCGGGGCGTGTCGTCATAACCAAATTGCGGGCCAGCTGCCCGCATTACTCCTCTTCTTCCAGCATTAGTTTCCAGCCGGTGACATCATTCCAGTAAGCTTGCTCGCGCTCCAGATCCAGCTGCACCAACGTATTCTGGCTCAGGAAGCCGGCAGGGAAGGTCAGCGTCCAGTGGCCGTCGTCGGTGCTGAGCTTGAGCGAATCCGGTTTGGTGGTCGCCTGGCGCTGATTATTCAGCAGCGTGCCAAGACGCAGCAGGAATACCATCGGCAGAAACTGTTTCTTTTTAAACAAGGTGAAACGCGGCATCTCATCCTGCTTCACCGCTTTGCGGTGATAACGTACCAGCGTGGCCAACAGCATCTGTTGATCCTGATTAAAGCCCGGCATGTTGGAGTTCTGCAGGATGTAAGCCGAATGGCGCTGCATACCGCTGTGATTGATGGTCAATCCCACTTCATGCAGCAGCGCAGCCCATTTCAGCAGCGCCGACAGTTGTGGATTGGCTTGCTTGGGATTCTGCTCCTGCCACTGCAAATAGAGCTTCTCGGTGGTTTCCAGCACGCGACGCGCCTGATCGCTATCAATCGCATAGTGATTTGCCAGACTTTGCGCGGTGCGGCTGCGAATGTCCTGATGACGGAAACGGCCCTCCATCTCATACAACACGCCTTCACGCAGTGCGCCGTCAGAGAGACGCAGCTCGCGAATCGCTAACGCATCAAACACGCCACACAAAATTGCTAAGCCCGGTACAAATACCGCCTTACGCTCTTCCGACAAGCCCGGCAGGCTCAGCGCATTAAACGACTTATGCTTCAGCACTTCGCTGGTCAGCAATTCCAGCGTTTCTGGCGTAATCAGCTTCTCTTTTTCGCCCATCGCCAGCAGCACTTCGCAGGCCGCTTTAATGGAGCCCGACGCGCCCAGCGCATATTGCCAGCCGTGCAGACGATATTGCCACGCCATGGTTTCCAGCTTTTGCGCAGCGGAGAGGCGCGCACGGCGGAAGTTTTCTGGCGTGATTTCGCCTTTGGGGAAGAAGAGATTGGCGAAGCTGACGCAGCCCATGCGGCGGCTCTCTACCAGCTGCGGCTCAAAGTCTTCCCCAATCACCAGTTCGGTGGAGCCGCCGCCGATATCGATCACCAGCTTGCGGCCTTTTTCCGGCTGCGTGTGCTCCACGCCCATAAAAATCAGACGCGCTTCTTCGTTGCCGGAGATCACTTCGATCGGATAGGGAATCACCTCGGCCGCGCGCTGCAGAAACTCCTCCGCATTGCTGGCGATACGCAGCGTGTGCGTGCCGACGATCGTCACGTTGGCGGAACTGAAGCCCTGCAAACGTTCGGCGAACAACGCCAGACAGCTCAGCCCGCGCTCCATCGCTTCTTCGCTCAGGCGATTGTGCGCATCCAGCCCATCGGCGAGATGCACGCGCTGTTTCAGGCGTCCCAGCACTTGCAAAGCGCCATCCACCACGCGGGCAATGACCATATGGAAGCTGTTCGAGCCGAGGTCGATTGCCGCGAATTCCTGAGGTTTCGGCGTACTTTTATGTGAGATTGGCATAGGCGTTATTCGGGTTGTTCCAGTTTCTTGATGTAGTCATAAATGGCCAGTTGCGAACGCACCTTTTTACGGTTGCCGCGCGGCACATAACGATTACTCAGCTCTTTATCGACGATGCGGGCTTTCACCGTATCACTAAACAGAATGGCGATGATGTCCAATATGCGCTGCTTCACGCGGGGATCAAGAATCGCCACGGCTACTTCAATGCGGTGGTCTATGTTACGCGTCATCCAGTCCGCGGAAGAGAGGAACACCTTTTTCTCGCCGCCGTTCTCAAAAATATAGACGCGGTCGTGTTCGAGATAGCGGTCAACGATGCTGGTAATGCGAATATTTTCACTGATGCCCGGTAAATCAGGAATCAGCGAACACATGCCGCGCACCAGCAGATTCACTTTCACGCCTGCCGACGAGGCGGCGTAAAGTCGATCAACTAAACCATTATCCACCAGGTTGTTGATCTTCAACGTAATGCCAGCAGGATTGCCTTGCTGCGCGTTGGCGATCTCGGCATCAATGAACTTATACAGCACGTCACGCGAGTTCTGCGGTGACACCAGCAAATGCTCGAAAGTGACCGGACGATACGGATTCTCAATGAAGTTGAACACGCGACGCACTTCATTGGTGATGCGCGCATCGGCGGTCAGCAATGAATAGTCAGTATAAATGCGCGCGGTTTTTTCGTTGAAGTTCCCGGTACCGATATGCGCATAACGCACCACTTCTTCGCCTTCACGGCGCGAAATCAGGAACAGCTTGGCGTGAATTTTCAGACCCGGCGCGGAGAAGATCACATGCACGCCCGCTTCGGTCAGGCGTTTCGCCCAGCGGATGTTGGCCTCTTCATCGAAGCGCGCCTGCAGTTCCACCACCACCGTGACTTTCTTACCGTTATAGGCGGCGTGAATCATCGCATCCATGATGCGCGAGTTTTTCGCTACGCGATAAATATTGATCTTAATCGCCAGCACGTTCGGGTCGAACGAGGCCTGACGCAGCAGCTCCAGCACATGCTCAAAAGTGTGATACGGATAGTAGAGCAGCACATCGCGATTGCGGATGGCGTCGAAACCGTTGCGGAAGCCGTCAAAGCCGATGTGGCGAATCTGCGGCAGCGGACGGTTTTCCAGATTGCTTTTACCAACGTTCGGGAAGCCGATGAAATCTTTAAAGTTATGGTAGCGGCCGCCGGGCACAATCGAATCGTAGTTCGAAATCGACAGCTTATGGCGCAGCATTTCCACCATTGCATCCGGCATATCGCGCTGATAAACAAAACGGACCGGCTCGGCATTGAGACGCTGCTTCAGGCTCGACGACATCAGCTCCAGCAGGCTCGATTCCATCTCTGTAACCAGATCGTATTCGGCGTCGCGCGTCATCTTCATTGAATAGGCATTTAGCGTATCGTAATCGAAGAAGCCTTTGAAAATTTCATCAAGGCAATAGCGCAGGATGTTATCCAGCAAAATCATTGGCTTGCGCCGACGTGGCGACTCAGCCGGCAAGTTAATAAAGCGCGGCACTTTATCTGACGGGATCTCCAGCAGCGCATAACGAATATCGTCGCCGCGAATGATCTCCACCGCCAGATAGGTGTAATCGTCTTTCAGGAATTCGATCAGATCGGTGTCATGGTTAATCAGAATCGGCGTAACGTGCTGGCGTAATTGATGTTTGAAGTAGTAGCGCAGCCACTCTTGCTGATTCGGTGACAGTTGACGTTCGTTAATCAGGAAGATCTGATTACGCGCCATTTCCAGCAGCAGATCGTTGTAGAGCGCATCAAACTCCTGATCCGATTTCTGCACCCGCAGCTGAATTTTCTTTAACAGATGCCGCAAAGAGGTCGGTTTGCCTTGCTCTTCGCTGATCAGAATTCGCCGCTTGAGATCGGCAAAGCGCACTTTATAGAACTCTTCGAGGTTATTGGAGTAAATCCCGAGGAAGCGCATGCGTTCAATCAGCGGATTACTTTTATCCGAGGCTTCCTGTAACACACGTTCATTGAAGCTTAACCAGCTTAATTCTTTTTCTATATACAGCTTATCCTGACCCATTCTGACTCCGAGATGCTGATGCTGGACGGAATGTCCGGCGGAAAAGACGCAAAAATGCGTTACCGCTCAGTGTCCGTCACCATTATGGCGAGAGTATGGCAGGCTTGTCCAACGTCAAAGGTTGTCTTATCAATCAGCTACGGGCAACATAGCGACTTGTTTCCACCGGTAACCTGGCCTGCATGAGCATAAATCGTATTCCCGTCCACTTTAGCGACCGTCGTCGACGCGCCACTGATAATTTAGTGCGCCGCGTCGTCACAGCTTGCGGCGTGGGAATTTTGCTGCTGATGTTACTGCTGTTCTTCTGGTTGATCTGGGTGGTGTTGCCGCTGTTTAGCGCGCCGGGAATGCATGCCACCACCAATATTCAGCTGTGGGACAAATCCCCAATGCTGGCGATGGGCAGCGACGGCCATTTAGGCTGGCGCATCAGCCGCAACGAAGCGCGCTTTATTTCGCTTGATGGTCAACCTGCGGCACCCGCTCTGGCGCTGAATGGCAAACCCGATGCGGCGATCGCAAGCTTTGATAACCGCAGCGTGCTGCTCAATATGCAGGGCGAACTGCTGTTAATGCAACCGGTTATCCGCAATGGCAGCGGCGAATGGGGCTTCCCGCTCGGCGATCGTCCACTGCGCTTACCGCAAGGCCCGGTCAGTAATATGGCGTTGACGTCGCTCAACGACCATCAATGGTTGATCGCGGCGCAAACCGCAGCCGGCATCAGCTTGCTGACGCTGGAAAATCAGCAAAAGGTGAATCAGATCCTGTTGCCGCAGCAGCAGGCCGATCATCTGCTGCTGTCACCGGATGGCTCTTTGCTTTACGCCAGCAGCGGGCGTTTGCTGCGCGTGTGGCAAATCACATCTGATGGCGCACAGTTACGTGAAACGCAAACCCTCAATCTGCCGCCGCAAAGCCTGCATATACTGGCCGGTGGACGCACCTTGCTGATTCAGGATGCGCAAGGCGTACAGCAATGGTTCGCTATCGCCAGTGATCAAGGGCCGCGCTTACAACAGATTCACACCTTCAACGGTAGCCAGCAGGTACGCGGAATAACGCCGGAGCCGCAGCGCCGCGTGTTTGCCACTTACGATGCGCAGGGCACGGTTCAGCTGTTCGCCAGCAAGCAGCAGGGCGCGATTTTAACGCGTCAGCTGGCACCGGGCATTCAGGCACTGGCCTTCGCGCCGCACGGTGATGCCTTGATCATTGAACGCGCCGGGGAGTGGCAACAGTTTGCGCTGGATAACCCGTGGCCGGACTTCACCTGGCGCAACCTGTGGCAAAAAATCTGGTACGAAAACTATCCGCAGGCCGATTGGGTATGGCAATCCACCGCGGCGGGCGACAGCTATCAAGCCAAGTTCAGCCTGATGCCGCTGGTACTGGGCACGCTGAAAGCCGCCAGTCTGGCGCTGCTGTTTGCCACGCCGCTGGCGCTGGCCGCCGCGATGTACACCGCGTGGTTTATGTCGCCGGGTTTACGTCGCTGGGTGAAACCGGCGATCGAAATGATGGGCGCGCTGCCCAGCGTGGTGATTGGTTTAATCGCTGGCGTGTGGCTGGCGCCGCACATCAGCACCGCGCTGGTTGGCGTGCTGCTGCTGCCGCCGGTGTTGGCCGCGACCTTATTATTGTGCGGCGTGCTGAGTCCGCGTTTGCCGGCCAGCTGGCGACGTCCTGGTTTTGAAGTGATTCTGCTGCTGCCGCTACTGTTAGTGGTGACGTTGCTGACGCTGTGGCTGCCAACGCTGTTCTGGCCGGAGATTGGCGAGCGTTTAGCGCATTACGAACAGCGCAACTTATTAGTTGCTGCGCTGGCGATGGGTTTTGCACTGGTGCCGCTGATTTTCACCCTATCGGAAGATGCGCTGTTCAGCGTGCCGGGCGCGCTCGGGCAGGGCTCGCTGGCGCTGGGCGCCACGCCGTGGCAAACCCTGACGCGTGTGGTGCTGCCGGGTGCCTCCGCGGGCATCTTCGCCGCCTTGATGATTGGCTTTGGCCGCGCCGTCGGCGAGACGATGATTGTGCTGATGGCCACCGGCAACACGCCGGTTAGCGAAGGCGGCTTATTTGCTGGCCTGCGTGCACTCTCCGCCAACATTGCCATTGAGATGCCCGAAGCCGCAGCGGGCAGCGCGCATTACCGCATTCTGTTCCTCAGTGCGTTGTTGCTGTTGATCTTCACCTTGGTGATCAACACCATCGCCGAGTTGATTCGTCAGCGCTTGCGCCAACGCTACAGCCAGCATGAGGGCCACGGATGACGGCGATAAAACAAAACGATCGCTGGCGCTGGCTCACCGCCGGCGCCGTCGCGGTTTGCCTGCTGGCGTTTACCTTGCTGATTGGTTTGCTCGGCTGGCAGGGCGTGCGTGCCTTCTGGCCGCAGCCGGTCGATCAATATCAGTTCCAGCCGCCGCAAGGCAGCCCGGTGATGGTGCTGGGTGAAACCTTGCAAAAGCAGCAGCAGGGCGAACAGTGGCGCTATGTGGTGAAAACCGGCAACCGTGACTTTGCCGCGCCGGATTTCCGCGTGCTCTACAGTCAGGGCGAGGCGAAAACCCGTCGTCCTGCTGATGTGTTGGTGCTGCAGCGCCGCAACGGCGGCAACGCCTATGGTTGGCTGGTGGAGCTGCGCCAGGATAACGAAGTCATGACCGCTCAAAGCCGCGATGCCTTGCTGCATCAGCGTTTGCAGCAGGTACATGAGCAGTTGCGCCAGGCGAGTAACATCCGCCGCATTGAGATGGCGCGCCTTAATGCACAGCTGGAAAGCTTGCAGCAGCAGGCCGATGAGCAGCAGCGTAACGGCCGCTTCAGCCTGGAAGTGCAGTCTGAGTTTGATGCCAATCGCACGGCGTTACAGCGCCGCTTTAACGCGCTGGCGCAGCAGTTAACTCATCTGCAGCACGAAAGTCAGCGCGATACGCTGGTGCTGCGCGATGTGAACGGCGTGGATCACACCATCCCATTGGCGCAGGTGGTGGATGCGTGGTATCCGAATGCCATGACCTTAACCAACAAAACGCTGCACTTCTTCGGTCAGATTTGGCAATTCGTCAGCGATTCACCGACTTCCGGTGGCGGCGAGAGCGGGGCGTTTCCGGCAATTTTTGGCACCGTGCTGATGGTGCTGTTGATGTCGATCATCGTCATGCCGCTCGGCGTCATCGCGGCGGTATGGCTGCACGAATACGCCGGACGCAATGCGTTGACGCGGCTGGTGCGCATCGCGGTGGTGAATCTTGCGGGCGTGCCGTCAATTGTCTACGGCGTGTTTGGCCTCGGTTTCTTTGTCTGGCTGATTGGCGGCACCCTCGACCAGCTGTTTTTCTCCAGCGCCTTACCCAATCCGACTTTTGGTACGCCGGGATTGCTGTGGGCCGCGCTGACGCTGGCGCTGCTGACGCTGCCGGTGGTGATCGTTGCCACCGAAGAGGGATTGTCGCGCATTCCGGATAATCTGCGTCAGGGATCGCTTGCGCTGGGCGCAACGCAGGCGGAAACGCTGTGGCGCGTGGTGCTGCCGCTGGCGGTACCGGCCATGCTCACCGGCTTGATTCTGGCGGTGGCGCGTGCGGCTGGAGAAACCGCGCCGCTGATGCTGGTGGGCGTGGTGAAGATGGTGCCTGAGCTGCCGGTTGATGCGGTATTCCCTTATCTGCACCTCGATCGCAAATTCATGCACCTCGGTTTTCAGATCTACGATTTGGCGTTCCAGAGCCCCAACATCGATGCTGATCGACCGCTGGTTTACGCCACCGCTTTGCTGCTGGTGGTGATCATCCTGTCGCTCAATCTGCTGGCGATGGCGTTGCGCCATCGGCTGCGTGAGCGTTACCGGATTATGACGCACTAAAAAGGTTTCTGATGACGCCCGATTACGACATTGCCCTTAGCGTTAATCAGCTGTCGCTGTGGTATGGCGAACGCCAGGCGCTGAATAACATTGATCTGCAGATTCCGAAGAACCGCATCACGGCGTTGATTGGTCCTTCCGGCTGTGGCAAATCGACGCTGCTGCGCTGTTTCAATCGCATGAATGATGTGATCGATCGCTGTCGCATTGAAGGTGAGATTCTGCTCGGTGATTACGTGGTGATGCAGGCGAATCAGGATCTTCCCGCGCTGCGTCGCCGCATTGGCATGGTGTTCCAGCGGCCGAATCCGTTTCCTAAATCGATCTACGAAAACGTGGTTTACGGCCTGCGCTTGCAGGGCGTGCGCGATCGTCGCGTGCTGAATGAAGCCTGTGAGCGTGCGCTGCGCGCGGCGGCGTTGTGGGGCGAAGTGAAAGATCAGCTGGGGCAGAACGCGTTAACGCTCTCTAACGGCCAGCAGCAGCGTTTGGTGATTGCGCGCGCCATTGCCATCGAGCCGGAAGTGTTACTGCTGGATGAGCCCACTTCGGCACTTGATCCGATCTCAACGCTGGTGATCGAGGAGTTGATGACCACGCTGAAGCAGCATTTCACGCTGGTGCTGGTGACGCACAATATGCAGCAGGCGGCACGCGTGTCGGATTACACCGCGTTTATGCACAACGGTCAGTTGGTAGAGTTTGACGAAACCGACAGAATCTTCACCTCACCGAAAGCGCGGCGAACCGAAGATTATATTACGGGAAGATTTGGTTAAAAAAGTCTGCGATTTGTAGCGGCGCAATTTATTGCGCAATGCCCGGATGGGCACGATGTTGCCATCGAAATGCGCGATAAATCGCGCCGCTTCGGAATATGCATAACATTCAATCGTGAGCATAGCCTTGCGTCGGTAATAACTGACCATCCAGCCATGCTCTACCTTCACGCATCTGCAAACGCCCATCAACAAACCAGCTGATCACCAGCGGATAGATCGCGTGTTCCTGATGCTGCACGCGCGCGCTGATCTCGTCTTCGCTATCGCCAGCAAACACCGGCACACGCGCTTGCAAAATAATGGGTCCGCCATCCAGCTCGTCAGTGACAAAATGCACTGAGGTGCCATGCTCCTCGTCGCCGTTTTCCAGCGCCTGACGATGCGTGTGTAAGCCCGGATATTTTGGCAACAGCGACGGATGAATATTCACCAGACGATCGTGATAGTGCGCGACAAAAGCGCTGCTGAGGATGCGCATATAACCGGCCAGCACCACCAGATCCGGCGCGTAAGCATCAATCTCCTGCATCAGCTGGCGATCAAAGGCTTCGCGGTCGGCAAAATCACTGGCGGCTAACGCAAGTGACGGGACATTGGCTTCCCGCGCGCGCGTTAAACCAAACGCGCTGGCTTTATTACTGAAAACGGCAGCGACGCTGCCGTTGATACGCCCGCTTGCGCAGGCGTCGAGGATGGACTGAAGATTGCTTCCGTTGCCGGAGATCAGTACAACCAGTTTTTTCATGGATTGATAACCACACGCTCTTCGGAATCAGATGCTTTAATCACACCGATTTTCCACGCTTTTTCGCCCGCGTCGGTCATCAGCTGTACCGCTTTATCGGCTTCCGCCGGGCTCAGCGCAATCACCATGCCCACGCCGCAGTTAAAGGTGCGGTACATTTCGTGACGGCTGACGTTGCCCGCCTGCTGCAACCAGCTGAACACAGACGGCCACTGCCAGCTGCTCTCTTCCAGCACCGCCTGGGTGTTATCTGGCAACACGCGCGGGATGTTTTCCCAGAAGCCGCCGCCGGTCAGATGCGAAATCGCATGCACATCAACCTGTTCGATCAGGCTAAGGATGTTTTTCACATAGATGCGGGTTGGCGCCAGCAGGTGATCGGCCAGTGATTTGCCATCCAGCTGTTTGGTGGCCGGATCGGTCTGGCTGACTTCAAGAATCTTGCGCACCAGTGAATAACCGTTCGAGTGTGGACCGCTGGAACCCAACGCGATCAGCACGTCGCCGTCCTGCACTTTCGAACCGTCAATGATCTCTGATTTTTCCACCACGCCGACGCAGAAACCCGCCACGTCGTAATCTTCGCCGTGGTACATGCCCGGCATTTCAGCGGTTTCACCGCCGACCAGCGCACAACCCGACTGCAAGCAACCTTCGGCGATGCCGGTGATCACCGATGACGCGGTATCCACATCCAGCTTGCCGGTCGCGTAATAATCGAGGAAGAACAGCGGCTCAGCACCCTGAACAATCAGATCGTTAACACACATCGCGACCAGATCAATGCCGATGCTGTCGTGGCGTTTGAGATCCATCGCCAGACGCAGCTTGGTGCCGACGCCATCGGTTCCGGAGACCAGCACCGGCTCGCGGTACTTCTGCGGCAGCGCACAGAGCGCGCCGAATCCGCCCAATCCACCCATGACTTCCGGGCGGCGGGTTTTTTTCACTACGCCTTTAATACGGTCAACCAGATCGTTACCAGCATCGATATCAACACCGGCGTCTTTGTAGCTGAGAGAGGTTTTGTCGGTCACTGCGGAATCCCCACGCGAGTTGCGGTTGGTGGCAAAAATTAAGCGCGGCAATTCTAACAGCGCAGGCAAACGTTTGCGAGTCCCATCTCATGCTGCCTTTGCATCGCCTCAGATTTTCGCCAATCCTTAGATGACGCAGGCTATTGACCGATGACAAGTGGCGCAGCAGCGAAAAGGCGGTATAATCCGGCGATTTTTTTTTAGCTCAACTCAATTCCGGGAGAACAATCATGAAGATCGTGGAAGTCAAACACCCGCTGGTCAAACATAAACTGGGCCTGATGCGTGAGCATGATATCAGCACCAAGCGTTTCCGCGAGCTAGCCTCGGAAGTGGGCAGCTTGCTGACCTATGAAGCCACCGCCGATCTGGAAACCGAGCGTGTCACCATCGAAGGCTGGAATGGTCCGGTTGAAATCGATCAGATCAAAGGTAAAAAAATCACCGTGGTTCCGATTCTGCGTGCGGGTCTTGGCATGATGGAAGGCGTGCTTGAGCACGTTCCCAGCGCGCGCATCAGCGTGGTGGGCGTGTATCGTGATGAAGAGACGCTGGAGCCGGTTCCTTATTTCCAGAAGCTGGTTTCGAACATCGAAGAGCGCCTGGCGCTGGTGGTCGACCCGATGCTGGCAACCGGCGGTTCGATGATCGCCACCATCGATCTGCTGAAAAAAGCCGGTTGTACCAGCATTAAAGTGCTGGTGCTGGTGGCCGCACCTGAAGGTATTGCCGCGCTGGAGAAAGCGCATCCGGATGTGGAGCTTTACACCGCATCTATCGATCAGGGATTGAACGAGAAGGGCTACATCATTCCTGGACTCGGCGATGCCGGGGACAAGATTTTCGGAACCAAATAAAAGAAACCAGCCGGCCAGAGAGTCGGCTTTTTTTTGGCAAAAACACAACATTGTCATCCTCGAGTTATTCGAGCCAACGCAGCCATGGCTCGAAGAACGAAGAGGATAGGGGATAATAATGACTCGTCGTGCTATTGGTGTGGGCGAACGTCCGCCACTGTTGCAAACCATTCCACTCAGCTTACAGCATCTGTTCGCCATGTTCGGCGCAACCGTGCTGGTGCCGATTCTGTTCCACATCAACCCGGCCACGGTGTTGCTGTTTAACGGCGTCGGAACGCTGCTCTATCTGTTTATCTGTAAAGGCAAAATCCCCGCTTATCTCGGATCGAGCTTTGCCTTTATTTCGCCGGTGCTGCTGCTATTGCCGTTGGGTTATGAAGTGGCGCTGGGCGGCTTTATTCTCTGCGGTTTGCTGTTCTGTATGGTGGCGCTGATCGTCAAGAAAGCCGGTACCGGCTGGCTGGACGTGATGTTCCCACCGGCAGCGATGGGCGCGATTGTCGCGGTTATCGGTCTGGAACTGGCGGGCGTGGCGGCGAATATGGCCGGCCTGCTGCCTGCTGACGGCACATCGCCAGACAGCAAAACCGTGATCATCTCGATGGTGACGCTGGCGGTGACCGTGTTTGGTTCGGTGCTGTTCCGTGGTTTCCTCGCCATCATCCCGATTTTAGTCGGCGTGTTGGTCGGCTATGCGCTCTCTTACGCGATGGGCATTGTGGACTGGACCGCGGTGGAAAATGCGCCGTGGTTTGCGCTGCCAACCTTCTACACGCCGCGTTTTGAATGGGTGGCGATGCTGACCATTCTGCCAGCCGCACTGGTGGTGATTGCCGAGCACGTGGGTCACTTGGTGGTCACCGCGAATATCGTGAAGAAAGATCTGATCCGCGATCCGGGTCTGCACCGCTCAATGTTCGCTAACGGTTTATCCACCATGATCTCCGGTTTCTTCGGCTCCACGCCGAACACCACTTACGGTGAGAATATCGGTGTAATGGCGATTACCCGCGTGTACAGCACCTGGGTAATTGGCGGCGCGGCGATCTTTGCCATTCTGCTTTCGTGCGTCGGCAAGCTGGCGGCGGCGATTCAGGCGGTTCCTGTGCCGGTGATGGGCGGCGTATCGCTGCTGCTGTACGGCGTAATTGGCGCGTCCGGTATTCGTGTGCTGATCGAGTCGAAAGTGGATTACAACAAAGCGCAGAACCTGATCCTGACCTCGGTGATCCTGATCATCGGCGTGAGCGGTGCCAAAGTGCATATCGGCGCGGCCGAGCTGAAAGGCATGGCGTTGGCGACTATTGTAGGCGTCAGCCTGGCGCTGATCTTCCGTTTAATCAGCGTATTGCGCCCGGAAGAGGTGGTGCTGGACGCTGAAGAGAAGCGCGAAAGTTAAGGCTGCAAGCCGGGCAGGGAAGCCCGGTTCATCTCCGGCAAAGATCGTGATAAACTTGCGCGGTTTTCTGCCCGCTCATCCGTTGAGGTACTTCTGAACACGCCGGCACAGCTCTCATTGCCACTCTATTTACCCGATGATGAAACCTTCGCCAGTTTCTGGCCGGGGGAAAACACGTCTCTGCTGGCGGCGCTGCAAGGCGCACTCTCTCAGCAACACGGTAGCTATCTCTATTTCTGGTCGCGCGAAGGCGGTGGCCGCAGTCATCTGCTGCATGCCGCCTGTGCGGAACTCTCGGCGCGCGGCGAAGCGGTGGGCTATGTGCCGCTGGATAAGCGCACCTGGTTTGTGCCGGAAGTCCTGGAAGGCATGGAGAATCTGGCGCTGGTGTGCATCGATAATATCGAGTGCATCGCGGGCGATCCGGAGTGGGAAATGGCGATCTTTGATCTCTACAATCGTATTCTGGAAATCGGTAAAACGCGTTTGCTGATTACCGGCGATCGACCGCCGCGCCAGCTCAATCTCGGCTTACCGGATCTGGCTTCACGTCTCGACTGGGGACAGATTTACCGTTTGCAGCCGCTATCGGATGACGACAAATTACAGGCGATGCAGCTGCGTGCCGGATTGCGTGGTTTTGAGTTGCCGGAAGATGTCGGGCGCTTCCTGTTGAAACGCCTCGACCGTGAGATGCGCACGCTGTTTGATACGCTGGATCGTCTCGACCGCGCCTCCATCAGCGCCCAGCGCAAACTCACCATTCCTTTTGTTAAAGAAGCGCTGGAGCTTTAGATAATCTCCAGCACCGCTTCGGGTGGACGACCAATACGCGCCTGTTCGCCCTTGATCACAATCGGGCGTTCAATCAGTTTCGGATGATCCACCATCGCCTGCAGCAGGTGAGCCTCGCTTAACGCGCTATCCGCTAAAGCCAACTCTTGATACAAATCCTCTTTACGCCGCATCAGTTCGCGCGCGCTGTGCATGCCGAGCTGTTTCAACAGACGTTTTAGCGTGGGGACATCGGGCGGCGTCTCAAGATAAAGCACCACATCGGGCTCGATACCTCGCTCCTGCAACAGCGCCAGCGTTTCGCGGCTCTTGCTGCAGCGCGGGTTGTGATAAATGCTGACCATCTTCTTATCCTTTTTGATAAACCTTAAAACGCTTTTGCAGTTCACGGAACTGGTCGATACGTGCGTCATAGCGCGCTTGTTTCAGGCTGCCGAGCGGCACCTGCGCGCTGGCGCTGCTCAAGGTGGAGATCGCCTGATCGAGCTGGCCGTTGAGCGCCAACCCTTCCGCGCGCGCCGAAAGTTCTTCATCGCGCAAACCCTGCGCCGCAGAGGCCTGCGCCAGCAGATCAAAGGCGTTAACATCGTCTGGATGGGCAAAGGTGTAGCGATTGAGGATGCGGCTGGCGTTGGCGGGCTGCTTTGCTTCGACATAGGCATTAGCCAGATTCAACTGCAATACCGGATTGCTGCTGCTGCCTTTGGCGCTGCTCAGCATGGCGATCGCCTGCTGCGGCTGATTCAGGCCGATGTCGATATCGGTCATGATATCGAGGAACCAGACGTTATCCGGCTGTTTCGCCAGCAGCGGGGCGATCACCCGTTTGGCGCTATCAAAGCTTTTGGCCTGCAGGAACTGTATCGCTTTGCCGTACTGCGCCGCCTGCTGCTCGCGCACGTTGCCTTTGGCGTATTCGTTCAGCAGGTCATCAGTTAGCTGATTGCGGCCAGTGGCGTACATGCCGAGCGAGCGCACTTTCGCCATGTAGAAATCCTGCGATGACTGCACCACCACCGGACGCATCTGGTTGGCGCGGTTACGCGCATCGGCAAGTCGGCTGTCGGGTAACGGGTGCGTCAGCAAAATTTCCGGCGGCTTGGAGGAGAAGCGGCTCTGATCCGCCAGCTTCTGCAAGAAAGTCGGCATCGCTTGCGGATCGAATCCGGCGCGTTGCAGCACCTGAATACCGATGCGGTCGGCTTCCTGCTCGTTGCCCTGGGTAAAGCTGATAATGCCTTGCTGCGCACCGGCCAGCGTACCGGTCAATGCCGCCATGCCGGCTTGCGGGCTGGCCATTGCCAGCAGAATCGAGCCCAATGCGCCGACCCAGGTCAGCGGCGCATTGCGTCGCTGCTCTTCCATGGCGCGCGCCAGATGGCGCTGCGTGACGTGCGAGATTTCGTGCGCCATCACCGACGCCAGCTGGCTTTCGTTATCGGTATAGCGGAACAGCGATGAATGCAGCACCACGTTGCCGCCAAAGAAGGCGAAGGCGTTGAGTTCGTCGTTCTGGATCAAAAAGAAGTGGAACGGCGTGCGCACCGAGTTGGCATGCGCCACCAGTCGCTGACCAAGCTCGTTAATGTATTGATTCAACAGCGGGTCGTTGATCAGAGGCGCACTGGCGCGCAGCTGGCGCACGTAGAAGTCGCCCATCTGCAGTTCCTGATTAATCGAAAGCGTTGAACCTGCTGTGGTGCCCATGTCGGGCAGCGTATCACTAACGTCAGCGCGCGCACTCAGCGCAGGCGTCAGCAGCAGCGTAGGAATAAGGGCCGCCAGCACTGATTTTTTCAACCGATTAAACATGCCTTGATCCTGTAAATGTCACCCAAAATTGGACAGGTAAGTGGTTCAAATGTTCTGCACTATTTTTCCCTTTGCGGAACGCGCTCTATCTTAACCAGACTGCGGCGACAAGCAAACGATGAAGATTCATGAGCTTTAAATGAAAAAAGGGTTACAGCATGACGAAATTGCAGCAAAAAATTGAATAGCACGCCGCGATTTAAACAGGCTTCTTTATCCGCAGAAGTTAAAGTTACGTAAAGTTGCTCAAAATTATTGAATTTGGCATGAACTTTTCCAGGTTTACTCTGAAAAGCGGCGGCAAATCAGCGGTGTTGGCCCGCTTTATCCATCAGTGTTTTTAATCGTGAAGACGACGCACAGAGCATTCTACACAGTTATCATCGGACGGATTTTAAACGCACGTAAACTTATTCCCTCTGTATTAGGATCACAATTTCACGGCCACGCATTTCTCAACTCCTGCCAAAGCGACAATCGAAACCCTTTTTCAATTAACCTTGCTAATTATTTTTCACGCAATGAAAACGCCGGACAGCCCGTCACTACAGGACTTTTGCCTTGCTCACGCTGTGGTATAGATAAGGCACTTTATTCAAACGGACTGTGAATTGACGCGCAGTGTAAGCCGGAGAGTTTTTATGCGTTCTGTAGTTTCATACGCCCTTATCGCAATTGTCGGTGGCTTTGTTGGCGCCACCGTGAGTAAAGGTGATGACCTGTATCAGCGTGTTGTCAGCCATTTTTCCTCTGCACCCACCGATCCCGACGGCTTCTGGAGCACGCCCGCCGTCGACGGCTACGGCAAAATCCATTACGAACCGGATGCGGCTTTCAAACCGGTGGTCGGTTTAAGCAACAAAGTGGTGTTTCAAATTACCCGCAGTGAAGGGGAGATGACGCGCCCAAATCTTGGACTGGAGCGCGTAGCGCGCGTGGTCAATCTCTATATCGCTTCGGGCGTGCCCGCTGACGACCTGCACTTTGTGGTATCGGTCACCGGTGATGCCACGCCAGCGATGCTGGATAACGCGCATTTCCAGCAGTTCTACCAGGCGGACAACCCCAATCTGGCGCTGATCGGCGCACTGAATAAGTTGGGCGTGAAGGTTTCCGTATGCGATCAGTCGGTGGCGTTCCATCACTTCCCGAGAGCGTGGATTGACCCATCGGTGATTCATGCACTCTCCAGCCCGACCACCGTGTCGACGCTGGAAAATCAAGGTTATGCACTCTTACAGATGTAAATTTCAGGCACAGGAGAAGTGAAATGCGTCCAGCATCCTATATCGTTATTGCGGCTCTGGCAGGGTTTGTCGGCGGCAATGTATTACAGCTCCCCGATTTGGTCGACAAGGTCAGCGACAAATTTGCTGACAAGAAAAGTGAACCGGCTGATTTCTGGAGCACGCCGGCGATCGAAGGTTACGGCAAAATCCACTTTGTGAATGTGCCGGACTACAATCCGGCCACCACGCCAGGGTTGAGCAATAAAATCGTCTTCCAGATCAACCGTAATGAAGGCGATGTGCGTCAGCCGAACCTTGGGCTGGAGCGCGTGGCACGCGTCACCAACCTCTATTACGCGGCGGGCGTACCGCTCGATCAGCTGAAATTTGTGGTCTCGATTAACAGCGATGCGGTTCCTGCGGCGTTGAATAATGAGCAATTCCGCAAAACCTACGGCACCGATAACCCCAATCTCAAGCTGATTGATGAGTTGAAAAAAGCTGGCGTGAAGGTGACCATTTGCGATCAGTCGGTGGCTTTCCATCAGCTGGAGCGCAACTGGATCGATACGCGCGTCACCCACACGCTGTCGAGCGGCACCACCGTGGCGTCGCTGCAGAACGAAGGTTACGCCTTCCTGATGCTCTGATTTCTGCCTGACAGCAGTTCGCGCTGCTGTCATCCCGCTGTCATTTATCCGCGATGTTGCTGTCACAGTTCGCCGCTACTTTAAGCGCCAATGAGATCGATCTCATTGGCACTTTACGAGGCGAACATGTCCGATTTAATCAGCGTGGCCAAACTGGCTGGCGTTTCTCGCGCTACCGCCGCCCGCGCATTCTCTGATCCGCATCTGCTGCGAGCTGACACGCTGGAAAAGGTGTTGAGCGCCTCTGAGCAGCTCGGCTTTCGCCCCAATCACATTGCTCGCCAACTGCGTACCCAAAGTTCAACCACCTTCGGCGTGCTGCTGCCGTCGCTGCTGAATCCGATTTTCGCCCGTCAACTGCAAGCGATGGAGCGTCAGGCGCGTGCCGCCGGTTACGGTCTGCTGGTGGCAACCAGCGATTATCAGCCCGAGCGGGAAGCGGCGATGGTGGAGCACATGCTGAACCAGCGCGTTGCCGGTTTGGTTCTTACCGTCGCCGACGCCGACAACAGCGCCATCCTGCATACGCTGCATCAAGCCAGCATGCCGTTTGTTCTGACGCATAACGTGCCGCAGGCCACGCACTGGCCCGCAATTTGCGTCGATAACCGCCAGGCGATGCAGCAAGCCACCGAACACCTGCTGCAGCTCGGCCATCGCCACATCGGTATGGTGGCCGGTCCCATGCTGCAATCGGATCGCGCCCGTCTGCGCTATCAGGGCTATTGCGATGCCATGCAGCAGGCCGGATTGCGCGCGCTGCCGGTACTCGAAATGCCCAGCCATACCCAATCTGATTTCGCGCTGCTGCAGCCGCAACTGAGTGGCGACACGCCGCTCAGCGCGGTGATCTGCACCAACGATCTGCTCGCCATCAGCCTGATTGGTGCTGCGGCGCGCGCCGGAGTGCGCATTCCGCAGCAGCTGTCGGTGATGGGTTTTGATGGCATCGATATCGGCGAGCACATCGCGCCGTCGCTGGCGAGCGTAAGTCAGCCAGCTGACATGCTCGGCGCCGGGGCGATCGACATGCTGTTACAACAAGCCAGCCACGGCACGCGCGTGCTGCCACATCGATTAAGGCTCGGGGCCAGTATCGCCGCGCCAGCAACCTCTTTTTCTTCCATTGCCACTATCAGGGAACCATCATGAAAAAAGTCACAATGATTGCCGGGGCGCTCGCACTGACCGCCGGTTCGCTGTTCAGTTCGCTGGCGCAGGCCGCCGATACGGCGATTTGCTACAACTGTCCTCCCGAATGGGCGGACTGGGGAACCCAGCTTAACGCCATTGCTAAAGACACTGGCATTCAGGTGCCGCAGGACAATAAAAACTCCGGCCAGGCGCTGGCGCAGCTGGTGGCGGAGCAGGGTAATCCGGTGGCAGATGTGGTGTATTACGGCGTCAGTTTTGGCATCCAGGCGGATAGCGCCGGTGTCATCAGCGCCTATAAACCCGCGCATTGGGACGAGATCCCAGCGGGAATGAAAGATCCCGACGGCAAATGGGTGGCGCTGCACTCCGGCACCATGGGCTTTATGGTTAACCTTGATGCGCTGGGCGGCGCGCCGGTGCCGCAATCCTGGGACGATCTGCTGAAGCCTGAATACAAAGGCATGATTGGCTACCTCGATCCGGCTAGCGCCTTTGTCGGTTACGTGGCGGCCGTGGCGGTCAACCAGGCGAAGGGCGGCAACATGCAGGACTTTACACCCGCGCTGACATGGTTCAAAAAACTCCAGGCTAACCAGCCGATCGTACCGAAGCAGACCGCCTACGCGCGCCTGATCTCCGGTGAGATTCCGATCCTGCTCGACTACGACTTCAACGCCTACCGTGCGAAATATAAAGATCACGCCAATGTCGCCTTTGTGATCCCGAAAGAGGGCACGGTTACGGTGCCGTACGTCATCAGCCTGGTGAAGAACGCGCCGCACGCAGACAACGGCAAGAAAGTGATCGACTACGTGTTGTCGGATAAAGGTCAGGCGATTTGGGCCAATGCCTTCCTGCGTCCGGTACGCACCTCGGCGATGTCCGCTGACGCGAAGAAATTCTTCCTGCCAGACAGCGATTATGCGCGTGCGCAAACCGTGAACTATCAGCAGATGGCCGATGCGCAGAAGGCCTTCTCGGCGACATACCTGAGCGAGATGCGTTAATGTCGATGGCTGACACGCTGGCGGCCTCGCGCCGCCAGATACCTACGCAACCGGGCAGCCGCTGGTTGTGGCTGACGCTGCCCGCGCTGCTGTTCTTCTGCGCTTTCTGGCTGCTGCCGTTTGCCCGCCTGCTGCAAATCGGCATGCAGGACGATCGCAGCACCCAGCACAGCGGTTACTGGACGGTGATCACGCAGCCGCACTATCTGCTGAGCCTGCTGAACACTGTGCTGCTGTCGCTGGCGGTCACGCTGGTGACGTTACTCATCGCCGCTATCGTCGGCTGCTTTCTGGCACGCCAGCGCTTTGCCGGGCGCGGCACCTTGCTGGCGTTGCTGACCTTTCCGCTGGCGTTTCCCGGCGTGGTGGTGGGTTTTCTGGTGGTGATGCTGGCTGGACGTCAGGGATTGCTGGCGCAAATCAGCATGAGTTTGGTGCATGAACGCTGGACGCTGGCCTATTCGCTGGCGGGTCTGTTTATCGGTTACCTCTATTTCTCGCTGCCGCGCGCCATCGTCACGCTGGTAGCAGCCAGTGAAAAACTCGATCGCTCGCTGGAAGAAGCAGCACGTTCGCTCGGCGCCAGCCAGTGGCGCATCACCTGGGATGTGATTGTGCCCGGCCTGCAACCGGCGCTGCTCTCCACCGGCGCACTGTGCTTCGCTACCAGCATGGGCGCTTTTGGCACCGCCTTTACGCTCGGCACCGATTTGGCGGTGCTACCACTGACCATTTACGGCGAGTTCACCAATTACGCCAACTTCGCCACCGCCGCCGCGCTGTCAGTGTTGATGGGTGGATTCGCTTGGCTGGCACTGATGCTGGCGCGCCGTCTGGCGCAGGCTAAGGAGGCGCAATCATGAAACGTCGTGGACTGTTTAGCCTGCAACTGCTGATCACCGCCATCACCGCGCTGTTTATGATCGTGCCGGTGGTGCTGTCAATGCTGGCGGGCGTCACCAATAACTATTTCATCGGCCTGCGCAGCGGCTTCACGCTGAAGTGGGTGGAGCAAGTGTGGCAGATGTACGCCGATACTTTCTGGCTGTCGCTGCTGATCGCGCTGTTCTGCCTGCTGGTTATCTTGATGATTGGCGTTCCCGCCGCGTGGGGATTGCTGAAAGCGCCGGGTCGCTGGGCGGCGCGTATTGAAGAGTGCTTGATGCTGCCGGTGGCGCTGCCCGGTCTGGCGACCGCGCTCGGCATCATTCTGCTCTACGGCCAGTTTTCCGGCCTGCGTGATAGCTGGCTGTTCATCTTGATTGGTCACGTGCTGTTTACCTTGCCGTTTATGATGCGGCCGGTGCTGGCGGTGATGCAGGCGGTGGATATGCCGCGCCTGGAAGAAGCATCGGCCAGCCTCGGCGCCAGCTGGTGGCAGCGCTTCTTTACCGTGGTGGTGCCGAACTGCCGCAACGGCATTCTTGCTGGCGCGTTTATGGTGATCACGCTGTCGGTGGGTGAATTTAACATTACATGGATGCTGCACACGCCGCTGACCAAAACCTTGCCGGTTGGCCTTGCCGACAGCTATGCCTCAATGCGGCTGGAAGTGGGTTCCGCCTACACGCTGATTTTCATTCTGATGATTCTGCCGCTGCTGCTGATGCTCAATGCCGTGAATCACTGGCTTAACCGCGCGGTTTCGCGCCAACACAAGGAGGCAGCATGAACCCTGCGGCCGTTACCGTGACGCTGCGCGGCTGCGCACGTCATTTTAATCATCATCAGGCGCTGCAACCGCTCGATCTCACAGTGCATGCCGGCGAAACGCTGGTGCTGCTGGGGCCGTCCGGCTGCGGCAAAACCACCACGCTGCGCATTATCAGCGGGCTGGAGAGCTGCGATGTCGGCGGCGAAGTGTGGTTTGACGATCGCAACGTTACCGCTTTACCGATTGAAAAACGCAACGTCGGCATGGTGTTCCAGAACTACGCGCTGTTCCCGAATCTCAATGTGGCCGGGAACGTAGCGTACGGCCTGAAAGTGCAGGGCGTGGCGCGTGCCGAACGGGAAGCGCGCGTACAGGAGATGCTGGCGCTGGTGGATCTCACCGCGCTGGCGCAGCGTAGCATCGACAAACTCTCCGGCGGCCAGAAGCAGCGTGTGGCGCTGGCGCGCGCGTTAGCCGCGCAGCCCAAAGTGCTGCTGTTTGATGAGCCGCTGGCGGCGCTGGATGCGCGCCTGCGCGATCGTCTGCGTCTGGAGATCGGCGCGCTACTGAAGAAGCTGGCGATCACCGCCGTTTACGTGACGCACGATCAGCAGGAAGCGATGGCGCTCGGCGACCGTATTGCGGTGATGGAGCAGGGACGTTTGGTGCAGATCGATACGCCGCAGAAAATTTATCAGCATCCGGCGTCAAAATTTGTCGCCGATTTTGTGGGTGCGATTAACTGCGTAGATGTGGATACGCGCGGCCATCCGCAGCGCTTTTGCCGCCCGGAAGATGTGCTGCTGGCCAGCGATGAGCGTTATCCGCGCCAGGGTTTTATTGTTGCCAGCACCTTTCTGGGCGCGTCGCAGCGGTTGATGATCGACATCGGGCTGGCGACGCCCATTCAGGTGGATCGCCACGCGCGTGAAGCCTGGCATGCCGGACAAGCGGTGAGCTGGACGCTGGCGCAGGACGCCGCGCTGCAGTTTTCTTAATTGGCCCGGTTGCCATAAATGGCGACCGCCGCGCTTAAACATCCAAAGGAAAAAATTCGTGTCTGAAGCAATGACGCTCATCGCGCAAATCAGCGATTTACACATCAAGGCCAACGGCCGTTTATCCTACAAAAAAGTCGACACTCAAGCCGCGCTACTGCGGGTGATTGAGACGCTAAACCGCCTTGCGCCGCGCCCCGACATAGTGGTGATGACCGGCGATCTGGTCGATTTCGGCACCGCGGCAGAGTATCAAACGTTAAAGCAGGCGCTGCGTCAGCTGCAGCTGCCGTTTCTGCTGATGCCGGGCAACCACGACGATCGCCAGGCGCTGCGTGCGGCGTTTCCGGATCATCACTATCTGCAGCACGGAGCAACCTTGAACTGGCAGATACAGGTGAAAGGCGTGCAGCTGCTGGCGCTCGATTCCAGCGTGCCACAGCAGCCATGGGGCTATGTGGATGAAGCGCAGCTGCGCTGGCTTGATGAGCAGTTGCAGCGCCAGCCGCAGTTGCCGACGCTGGTGATGCTGCATCATCCGCCGTTTCTTTGCGGCATCGAACATATGGATAACCAGCCGCTGCGCAATCCGGCGGCGCTGGCGGCGATTATTCAGCGCCATCCACAGGTGGAACGCGTGCTGAGCGGTCATCTGCACCGCTCGGTGCAGGCGCGTTTTGCCGGTACGCTGGCGTGCGTGGCGCCGGGTGTATCGCATCAGGTGGCGTTTGATCTCGCGGAAAATGCACCGGCGAATTTTATGCTGGAGCCGCCCGGTTTTCTGCTGCATCGCTGGCATGCGCAGCAGGGCATGAGCACGCATTTGTGTGCTATCGGCGATTATCCCGGTCCGTGGCCGTTTTACGATGCCAACGGTTTGATCGATTAGCGCCAGCGTAGAGAAAGAATTGTGTGTGGCTGACAGGATGCTTCGTGCTCAATTTGCGTTGTGGGTGTACAATCGCCCGTTAGCTCACCAGGGCAAGTGCATCCAACTATAACAAGACTGTCAGGCACACATATCGATGAATCTATTCACTAAGGTCGGTGCGCTATGCTAACGCGCCTGCGGCCAAAAACTGACCTGCGCACGCTGATCGCGCTGTTGGCGATCACCAGCATCGTCATCACACTTGCCAACACGCTGTACGCCACCTGGCGCGTACAACGTATGGTCCTGATCGAAAGCACCCTCGAAGCCAATCGCGCTTACGCCACTAAACTGGCGGCGACGACGGAGGTCTTCTTTCAGCTGGCTCAGTCGCAGCTGCACTACAGCGCGACGCAGCTGGGCAATGATTTTGATGATGCCGATTTGGCGCAGCAGGAAGTCAATCGCCTGCGTGAGCAAACTAATAGCTTTAACTCGGTGGCGGTGGTGGACAGCAACGGCATCGTGAAAGCCATTTCACCCGAATCGCTGATGCTGAAAGGCATGCAGCTCACCAGCCAGGCTTCGCGTGAAGCGCTGGCGCAGCGTCAGCCGATGGTCAGCAAACCCAGCATCTCCGCCGCCAATAATCTGATTGTGTTTGTCTCCTGGCCGATCTGGAGCAAAGACGGACGTTACCTTGGCTACGTCGGCGGCACCATCTATCTGAAGAAGAAAAGCATCCTTAATGCGCTGCTCGGCGAGCAGTTCTATCGCGATGGCACGCATGTTTACGTGCTGGATCGCAATAATCAGGTGCTGTACCACCAGAATACCCAGCTGATTGGTAAAAGCGTGCCGGGCATCGTTAGCGATCGCCAGCGCGAGGAGAAAACCAACGGTGAAGTGCAACTGACGGAAGAGAACGTGCCTAAGCTGGCCGGTTACGCCATCGTGCCCACCACCGGCTGGATGGTGGTGGCGTTGAAACCCACCGATGTGACGCTGGCGCCGCTCACCGGCTTGCTGCTCAAAGTGTTGAAAAACTCGGTGCCATTTGCGCTGCTGACCTTGCTGGTGGCGGTGATTCTGTCGCGTCTGATTGCGCTGCCGCTGTGGCAACTGGCGCGCAAAGCCAGCCAGATGGATTCCCAGGGCGTGTCGAACGAGATTGGCGGCATTCGCGCCTGGTATTTCGAAGCGGCGCAGGTCAAACGCGCGCTGCTCACCGGTATTGGTTTAGTGCAGGATAAGATTGGTCGCCTGAAATCGGAAGTGCAGAGCGATCCCATGACCAATCTGCTTAACCGTCGAGGCCTGAGCGCGGTGCTCGACTACTTCGCCACCATGCGCCAACCGTTCTCGGTGCTGGCGCTGGATATCGATCACTTCAAACGGGTCAACGATACCTTCGGTCATGACGTCGGCGATGAGGTGATTAAACATGTGGCGCGAACCTTACGCAGCAGCGCCCGTCAAACCGATGTGGTGTGCCGTAACGGCGGGGAAGAGTTCCTGATGTTGCTGCCTGCGACGTCGGTGGAAGACGCACGCATTCTGGCCGAGCGCGTGCGCATCAGCATTGCAGAAAACTGGATTGATCAGGTTGGCAATGTCACGCTGTCGGTGGGCATTGCCGACTGGCAGCCGGAAAGTGGTTCGCAGGAGCAGAGCCTCAAGCAGGCCGATGCCGCGCTTTATCAGGCGAAAAATGCCGGACGCAACTGCGTGATGATCTCCGGTCAGGATGCGTTGGTCAGCAGCATTACGCATTAACGCTCCGGGTGCGGCCTGCGCACCCGTTTATCTCAGGCTGACTTCAGATAATCCAGCACGATGTCGTGGTGATTGGAGGTTTTGAAATCGTCGAACACTTTCTCAACTTTGCCGTTGGCATCAATCAGGAAGCTGATGCGGTGAATGCCGTCATAGGTTTTGCCCATAAAGGTTTTCTCGCCCCAGACGCCAAACTGCTCGCACACCTGATGATCTTCATCCGATAACAGCGTGAAGTTCAGCAGCTCTTTATCGGCAAAGCGTGACAGCTTTTCCGCTTTGTCGGTGCTGATACCCAGCACAACAACGCCCTCAGTTTTCAACTCATCCATGTTGTCGCGCAGACCGCAAGCCTGCACGGTGCAACCCGGCGTCATGGCTTTCGGATAGAAATAGACCAGAACGCGCTGTCCCTGGAAGTCGGCCAAATTTACTTGTTCGCCGTCCTGATCGGGCAAACTAAATTTCGGTGCGGTATCACCGGCTTTCAGTGGATTCATCACAACTCTCCATTTTTTTACATGCTGTGGGTAATACACCATCAAGAGCAAAAGTGCCAGGTGGTGTTTACCGTCAGGGTTATTTCACCACACGGTTTGCCGCAGCGGCAGAGTGTGTGGCGAAATAACCCGGAGCCTGATTAAACGGTGCTGTTAGCATCGTCGGTGACACTATAAAGACGAATTGAGCCTTGTGCATGCAGTTCTTCGCACAGCTGATTGAAAGCCTGCTCGATGGGCGCACTGAACTGATTGGCCGGGCTGTGCGCCGTTATTTGAATATAGAGCGTCGGTGCCACGCCATCCTGCGCCGGTTTAATTCTGGACACCAGTTCGGCAATGTTCATCTGATGTTTATCGAACAGATCGGTGAAGCGCTCAATGATATGCGGTGAATCCGGCACTTCGATTTGCACCCATACGGTGGCGGGCATCGGTGGCGTGGCGCGCGCATTGGTGCGCTTCATTACAATTAGCAACTCCAGCTCGGCACCTGTCATCGGCAGCGTTGATTCAATCAGGGTGATCGCGTTCCAGCTACCGGACAGCAGCATGATAAAAGTGAACTCATCGCCCAGCATTGCTAAACGGCTGTCCTCGATATTGCAGCCGCAGCTGCTGACGTGACGGGTGATGGTATTGACGATACCCGGACGATCAACGCCCAGTGCGGTGATCACCAGATGGTGAGGCTGTGACTGCGACAAAATGGCATTTCCTGTACGTTCGCTAATAACTATAAGGTAAACATAAAAAAAACTGCTGACAAGCGCGGGAATGGCGTGGCTCGCTTGCTTTTCTTTCAATGTAAAACGTAACATGAGGCACTTGTTTGTCGAGGGGATAGCCCATGTTCACCGGAAGTATTGTTGCGCTCATTACGCCAATGAATGAAAAAGGTAATGTCTGCCGCGAAAGTTTGAAAAAACTGATTGATTATCATGTTGCCAGCGGCACCGCGGCGATTGTTTCTGTTGGCACCACCGGCGAATCAGCCACGCTCAGCCATGACGAGCACGGTGATGTGGTTATGCAAACCCTGGAACTGGCGGATGGCCGTATTCCGGTTATAGCCGGCACCGGCGCAAATGCCACGGCTGAAGGCATCTCTCTGACCAAACGCTTTACCGGCAGCGGTGTGGTGGGCTGTTTAACGGTCACGCCTTATTACAACCGTCCGACGCAGGAAGGTCTGTTCCAGCACTTTAAAGCTATTGCGGAAAGTACCGATCTGCCGCAGATGCTGTATAACGTTCCTTCGCGTACCGGTTGCGACATGCTGCCGGAAACCGTCGCGCGCTTGGCCGAAATTAAAAATATTATCGGAATCAAAGAGGCCACCGGGAACTTATCGCGTGTCTCACAGATCCAAGAGCTGGTTAATGATGAGTTCATCATCGTCAGCGGCGATGACGCTACGGCGCTGGACTCCATGCAACTGGGCGGCAAAGGCGTAATTTCGGTCACGGCTAACATTGCAGCGCGTGAAATGGTTGAACTCTGTGCCTTAGCGCAACAGGGCAAATTCGCCGAAGCGCGTCGCCTGAATCAGCGTCTGATGCACCTGCACCAGACGCTTTTCTGTGAACCCAATCCAATCCCGGTGAAATGGGCAGCAAAACAGCTAGGATTAATCGCGGATGACACGCTGCGCTTGCCAATGACGCCACTGACCGAAGCCGGTCAGACGAAAACGGCGCAAGCGCTGATTAAAGCAGGTCTGCGATAATTTAGGGAGAATCAATGAGTTATTCAGTTAAGCGCTCGACGCTGGCAACGGTAGTGGGCCTTTCCACCCTGATGCTGCTCACAGCGTGTTCCAACGATCAGCGTTATAAGCGCCAGGTCAGCGGGGATGAATCTTACCTGCAGGCGCCTGAGCTGCATGATTTAAAAGCACCCGCGGGCATGATTCTGCCGTTGCAGAATGGCGATTACGATGTTCCGCACAGCGTGGCGAAAGGCGCGGTTGGCAAAGAGCTGGATATTCGTCCGCCAGCCCAGCCGCTGGCGCTGCTGAACGGCACGCGTGCGCAGTTCACCGGTAACACGGGCGTGCTGGCCGTGGAAAGCAGCCGCGGTTCTATCTGGTCGCAGGTTGTGGGTGTGATTCAGTCTTACAAGTTCCCGATTGCCCAGCGTGATGACGCTTCGCAACAGCTGACCACCGATTGGGTGCAGTGGAACCGTGCTGACGAAGATAACCAGTATCGCGGTCGCTATCAGATCAGCGTGCAGAATCAGAGCTATCAGCAAGTGCTGACCGTACGTTTGCTGGAACTGCAGCAGTCTGGTCAAGCCGTTACTTCTCCGGCACAGATTCAACGCTATACCGGCCAGATGTTGAACGACATCAGCACCGGTCTGGATAAAGTTGATTCTGCCAGCCAGGATGCGGCGGCCAACCGTGCCACCGGACAGATTGATGTGCAGAGCGGCGCGGATGACACCGGTTTACCGCTGTTGATTCTGCGCGCACCGTTTAACGTCACCTGGCAGCGTTTGCCTGCGGCGCTGAAACGCGTGGGCATGGAAATCACAGATGACAACCGTTCGCAGGGCAGCCTGAAAGTGACCTACAAACAGCCGGGCAGCGGCGTGTGGGATCAGATTGGCGCCAAAGATCCAGAACTGCCAAACGGCGATTACAAGTTGCAGGTTGGCGATCTGGATAACCGCAGCAGTCTGCAGTTCATCGATCCGAAAGGTCACGTGCTAACCCAGGCGCAGAACGACGCGCTGGTGCAGGTGATTCAAGGTGCGCTGAAATAAATTGCCAAAGGGCCGGAGATTCTCCGGCCTTTTTGTTTTGGATTTGGCATAATAGCGCCCGGCGAAGTAAACGATTGCGTCACGCAATCGGCGCGCGGTGAAACACCGCTGAACACGGGTTCTTTCATGTTTGGAGTTAACAAGATGCAAAAGCGAGCTGAGTTGTATCGCGGTAAAGCGAAAACCGTATACAGCACCGATAATCCGGATCTGCTGGTACTTGAATTCCGCAACGATACGTCAGCAGGAGACGGTGCACGAATCGAGCAGTTTGATCGCAAAGGAATGGTAAACAACAAGTTTAACCATTTCATCATGACCAAATTGCAGGAAGCGGGCATTCCGACCCAGATGGAAGCGCTGCTGTCAGATAACGAAGCGCTGGTGAAAAAGCTGGAGATGGTGCCGGTGGAGTGCGTGGTGCGCAACCGAGCGGCAGGATCGCTGGTAAAACGTCTGGGTGTGGAAGAGGGCATTGTGCTCAATCCACCGCTGTTTGATCTCTTCCTGAAAGATGACGCCAAACACGACCCGATGGTCAACGAATCCTATTGCGAAACCTTCGGCTGGGTGAGCAAAGCGAATCTGGCACGCATGCAAGAGCTGACCTTTAAAGCCAATGATGTGCTGAGCAAACTGTTTGATGACGCAGGTTTGATTCTGGTCGACTTCAAGCTGGAGTTTGGTCTGTTCAACGGCGAAGTGGTGCTGGGCGATGAGTTCTCGCCAGATGGCGCGCGTCTGTGGGACAAAAACACCATGGATAAAATGGACAAAGACCGTTTCCGTCAGAGCCTTGGCGGCCTGGTTGAAGCGTACGAAGAAGTTGCACAGCGTTTGGGTGTGAAGCTGGATTAAGTCCTGTTTGCACCGGCCCGTAGCGGCGCGATTTATCGCGCTCTTTTACGGTCGGTGCACCTTCCAGACATTGCGCGATAAATCGCGCCCCTACAAATTCTTTCCTCCTTTATCACACCGTTTCTCTCATTCTTACCGTGCTGTCACTACAACACTGGTGCTTACCGCTGCCGCCAACTAAAATCATGCCAAACATGTTTAAAGGAGTTAGACCATGCGCTGGCAAGGGCGTCGTGAAAGCGACAATGTAGAAGATCGACGCAATGATTCACCTGGCCTTGGCGGCGGCGGGGGACGGCAAATCCGCATTCCACGCGGCAAAGGCGGCCTTATCTTGCTGGTGGTGGTCGCTGTTGCCGGCTATTACGGCTACGACCTCACCGCGTTATTGGAAGGCGGCGGCAGTGTCGCGCCAACGTCGCAGCAGCGTCAGGTAAACACCGCACAGAGCAACGAAGATGCCAAATTCACCTCGGTGATTCTGGCGACCACCGAAGATACCTGGAGCAAGCTGTTCCAGCAGATGAACAAACAGTATGTGCCGCCGAAGCTGGTGATGTATCGCGGGGCAACGCGTACCAACTGCGGTACCGGCCAATCGGCGATGGGGCCGTTTTACTGTCCTGCCGATCAAACCGTGTATATCGATTTGTCATTCTACGATGACATGAAAACCAAACTCGGCGCCGGTGGCGACTTTGCGCAAGGTTACGTGATTGCGCATGAAGTGGGTCATCACGTACAAAAGCTGCTGGGCATTGAGCCAAAAGTGCGCCAGATGCAGCAGGGCGCGAGCCAGGCGCAGGTGAATCAGCTGTCGGTGAAAATGGAGCTGCAGGCGGATTGCTTCGCCGGCGTTTGGGGCCATTACATGGAGCAGCAAAACGTTCTGGAAGTGGGCGATCTGCAGGAAGCACTCAACGCGGCTGAAGCGATTGGCGACGATCGTCTGCAGCAGAAAGGTCAGGGCCGCGTAGTGCCGGATAGCTTCACCCATGGCACCTCTCAGCAGCGTTACACCTGGCTGAAACGCGGTTTCGATAGCGGCGATCCCGGCCAGTGCAACACCTTCGCTAGCAAGTGATCTCCGTGGTTGAACAAACGGCGGCGATGCAGCGTGCAGGCATTCGGCGCCTTTGCGTGATAGCGGGTGATGCGGAGTGGGCGCAGCAGCAGGCCACAGGTTGGCACACCGCGCTGCCCGGCGACTGGCTGACGGTGAGCGACAGCGCCGATTTCCCGCACGCCGTTGCGCCCGCTGCTTTACGCACCTTGCTGGGGCGTGAATTCCAGCATGCGATATTTGATGCCCGCCGCGGTTTTCACGCCGAAGCTTTTGCAGCACTGGCCGGAACCTTACGCGCGGGCAGCTGGTTATTGCTGTTAACGCCTGATTGGGAAAGCTGGCCCAGGCAAACCGATGCCGACAGCTTGCGCTGGGCGGATGTCGCTGAACCGATCGCCACGCCGCATTTTATCCACCATCTGCAATCGCTGATGCGGCAAGACGCGCAGGTGATGTTGCAACGTCAGCATCAAGCGGTGCGTTATCCGGTGGAAACGCATCTGCCCGACTGGCGCTGTCAGGTACCGCAGCAGCAGGCGCGAATCCTTGAACAGCTTGAAGCGATGCCGCCGGGCGTGGCAGTGATCACCGCCGCGCGCGGTCGCGGCAAATCGGCGTTGGCCGGCATGCTGGCGCAGCGCAATCAACACTGTTTAGTCACGGCACCGGCCAAAGTCTCCACGGCGGTGCTGGCAGAATTCGCTGGTGAGCATTTCAGTTTCATGGCTCCCGATGCCGTTCTCGCGCAGGAAGCGACGCCTCAGGCGCAGTGGCTGATTGTCGATGAAGCGGCCGCCATTCCCGCGCCCATCCTGCAACAGCTGGTGCAACGTTTCCCGCGCGTACTGCTTATCACTACCGTGCAAGGTTATGAAGGCACCGGACGCGGCTTTATGCTGCGCTTCTGCGCCACCTTGCCGGATGTGCGCCTCTTCCAGCTCGACGAGCCGTTGCGCTGGTCGCCGAACGATCCGCTGGAGCAATGGCTCAGCCAGGCGTTGCTGTTTGAAGAGGCGCAGGAGAGCCGCGCAAGCGGTGAGATCGCCATTTATCCGGCCACACCGGACCACAACATAACGGCGCTGGAAGCGGGCTATCGTCTGCTTGCCAGTGCGCACTATCGCACTTCGCCACTGGATTTGCGGCGCATGCTGGATGCGCCTGGCATGCGCTTTTGGTTGGCGGGTGAAGCCGAAAAGGTAACCGGCGCGCTGTGGCTGGTGGAAGAGGGCGGATTGGATCAGCCATTGGCTGACGCGGTGTGGGCCGGTCATCGTCGGCCGCGTGGCAATCTGGTGGCGCAATCGCTGGCGGCCCATGCCGGTTTCGCGCAGGCGGCAACGCTGCGCTCACTGCGCATTAGCCGGATTGCGGTGCAGGCGTCACAGCGTCAGCGTGGGATCGGCAAAGCGCTGGTGGCCACCGCACGACAGCAGGCGCAGAACTGTGATTATCTCTCGGTGAGTTTTGGCTACACCGAATCTTTGTGGCGCTTCTGGCGCGCCTGCGGTTTTACGCTGGTGCGGATTGGCTCGCAGCGCGAAGCCAGCAGCGGCTGCTATGCCGCGATGGCGCTGCTGGCAATCTCTGCGGCAGGTGAAGCGCTACAACAGCAGGCAGCGCAGCGCCTGGCGCGTGATTGGCTGTGGCTGCAAGCGATTATAGATTTACCGTTAACGCTGGTAAGCGATGCCAGCCAGCAGCTAAACGAGGATGACTGGGCGCTGCTGGCCGGCTTTGCCTGGGCGCAGCGCCCGTTCGAAGCCAGCTACGCGGCGCTACAGCGGCTGGTGCGCCAGTCTCCTTCACCGTTGTTGAATGCCATCCTGCTGCAAAAACAGACGCTAACCGATGCCGCGCAACATGCCGGTCTCAGCGGTCGTAAAGCCTTGATAAACCAGCTGCGATCGGAAGCTGGCGCAGCACTGATTCACCTCAATCCCGATGCGGCGCAGCGGCTGCGTTCATTGCAATAAATCCATTATCTCGTTCAAATTTTCCCGATATCTCTGTGCCTGCAGCGGCGTATAGTGATTTGAGGAGGATCTTATGGCACTACGATATGTAATTGTTCAGCAACCCAGCAGTGCAGCACAGCTGTTTCTGCTGTATCACGGCATCAACGACAACCCGGATTCGATGGCGCAGATTGGTAGCTGGTTCGCGAAAGCGTTCCCGCAAGCGCTGGTGGTGTCGGTCGGCGCACCTTACGCGGGCAGCGTGCCGCAAGGACGTCAGTGGTTTGCCGATATTCCGCCGCACGATCGTTCGGAACAGCAGGGCGTGGATACGATCATGCCTGAGTTCGTGGCATCGGTCCGTCACTGGCAGCAAGAGAGCGGCGTGCGTGCCGAAGCCACGGCGCTGGTGGGCTTTTCCCAGGGCGGCATCATGGTGCTGGAAGGCATGAAAGCGCAGCCGGATTTGGCGGGACGCGCGATTGTGTTCAGCGGCCGCTATGCCACGTTGCCGTTGCGGGCCAGCACGCGTAACACCATTCATCTGATTCATGGCGATTACGACGAACAGATCCCGCTGCAGCACGCCGAAGAGGCGAAGCAACGTCTGATTTCGTTGGGCGGCGATGTCACGCTGGATGTGGTGGAAGATTTACCGCACGCGATTAACGATCGCAGCATGGAGCTGGCGCTGAATCATCTGCGTTATACCGTGCCGCGTCGTTACTTCGATGAGGCGCTGAGCGGTGCGAAGCCGGGCGATGATGATGTGGTGATGATGATGTAGCAGGATGCATAACGGCGCGAGTTATCGCGCCGTTTGCGATATGACGATTATTTCTTTTTCGGCCAGTCGTCCTCGTCATCCCATTTATCGTTGAAATCACGATGCGGCGGTAACGTCGGTTTGTTGTCCATGAATTTTTTATGGTCGATACGTTTTAGGTCTTTGTAAACGTTCATCAAAATACCAACCATCAGCAGGATCACCAGGATCCACCAGTACTCTTTAAAGAATTCCATCCCCTTTCTCCTTTCGCGCTTAGGCGATCAGCTGTTCCATGATGCGCTGATACATACGGCTCAGCATCTGCAAATCTGACGCTTTCACGCACTCATTGATCTTATGAATGGTGGCGTTCACCGGGCCCAGTTCCACCACCTGCGCACCCATGCGCGCAATGAAGCGCCCATCGGAGGTGCCGCCGGTAGTTAGCAACTGCGGCTTAATTTCATTATAGTGCGCCACAGCGTTCACCACGGCATCCACCAGCTTACCGCGTGATGTCAGGAATGGCTGGCCGGAAACATTCCACTCCAGCGTATAGCGCAGCTGATGACGATCGAGCAGCTCCGCCACGCGATCTTTAATCATCTGATCGGTCAACTGCGTGCTGAAACGGAAGTTGAACTGCACAAAGAATTCGCCAGGAATTACGTTGTTGCTGCCGGTTCCGGCCTGCACGTTGGCGATCTGCATGCTGGTCGGTGGGAAGAATTCGTTGCCTTCATCCCACACGGTTTCTACCAGCTCATTCAGCGCCGGCATGGCGCGATGCACCGGATTATCCGCCAGATGCGGATAGGCTACGTGGCCCTGCACGCCATGAATAGTGAGATTCGCGGTCATCGAGCCGCGACGGCCATTCTTCACCACGTCACCCACAATCTCGGTGCTCGATGGTTCGCCGACCAGGCAATAATCCATGCGTTCGTTGCGCGCCATCAAGCGCTCAACCACTTTCACCGTTCCGTTAACCGCGCTGGCTTCTTCATCGGAGGTAATCAGAAACGCCAGACGACCTTTATGCTGCGGATTAGCGGCCACAAAGCGTTCCGCTGCCACCACCATCGCCGCCAGCGAACCTTTCATATCGGCGGCACCGCGGCCAAACAGCATGCCGTCGCGGATGCTGGGTTCAAACGGCGGGCTGATCCAGCGGTTGGCGTCGCCCGGCGGCACCACATCGGTATGACCGGCAAACGCCAGCGTTTCGCCCTGGCCGCGCGTCGCCCAAAAGTTCAGCGTATCGCCAATGTGCATTGGCTCAACCGTGAAGCCGATGGCTTCCAGACGCGCAATCAGCAGCGCCTGACAACCGGCATCATCCGGGCTGAGTGACGGGCGACGGATAAGCTGCTGAGCCAGCTCAATAACCGGACAGAACATGTTATGACTTCTCCTGGATAAAGGCGGAATAAAGGGAATCTTTGAAGCCGACCAGCAGATCGCCATTCGGCGCGGCTAACACCGGACGCTTGATGATGGCAGGCTGCGCCAGCATCACCGCTTTGGCGCTGGCGGCATCGTTTACCGCGTCGCGTTCGGCTTCCGGCAGCTTGCGCCACGTGGTACCGCGCGTATTCAGCAGCGCCTCATAACCGAGTTGATCGATAAACGATTGCAGCAGCGCGTCGTCAATGCCCTCCACGCGATAGTCGTGAAAACAGTAGTCGATACCGGAAGACGCTAAATAGTTGCGTGCTTTTTTAATCGTGTCGCAATTTTTAATTCCGTACATCACCCACTGCGCTGTCATCGCTTATTCCCGTTGAGTAAAAAATAAAGCGCGAGTTTACCACAGCGCTCTAAGGGCTGTGAGCGCTGACGGTGAAAGCCGGCCTTATTCACCCATTTTTCATGACCCTTAAGCCGTTATAAATTTTATTACTTAGGGCCAGGAAGCGCTTTCACTTACGCACTTAATAATTGCCTGCGACATCATTAAGCCACTAAGGATTATCCTAAACGCAGATTTCTGCTACCCGATTTAAGTCAGCCATTTTTCCTGCCGCATTATAGAGTTGCTGAAATGTGCGTCAGTACACAATTTCAAAAGATTGAAGCTTTTCTACGCTTTTGCCGATAGTGATAACAGGTGGAAACGTATTCACCACCAGAAAAAAACGGCGTAGAATTGCCGCTACAATAAGAGAGGGTTTTATGGTCGACACCGAAATGGGAAACTGGAAAGAATTCATCGAAGCGATGTTACGTAAGTAACGCGTGAAGAGAAAAGCAGGGCACTTCCCAACTTGCTGTAATTCTTACCACACACAACAATAAAGCCGCCATGGATGTTCATGGCGGCTTTTTTATTCATTTAACCGCGCGCGATGAATCACGCCGCGACAAGTGTGTGCACTTGATATGCGCGGAACCTGATGTCCGCACAAGCCTTAGCGGCGCAATGGCCTGCTTAATCGTGCGGCTTCTCTTTCAGCGGGAAGCGGCGGCGTACCACCACAAAGAACAGCGGCACAAAGAAAATCGCCAGCACGGTGGCAGAAATCATCCCGCCCATCACGCCGGTACCCACCGCGTGCTGGCTACCGGAACCGGCACCGCTGCTGATGGCCATCGGCAGCACGCCGAAGATAAACGCCAGCGAAGTCATCAGAATCGGGCGCAGACGCTGACGCGAGGCTTCCAGCGTCGACTCCATCAGCTCGCGGCCTTTACTGTTGATCTCATTGGCGAACTCGACAATCAAAATGGCATTCTTCGCCGACAAGCCAATCACCGTGAGCAAGCCCACCTGGAAATAGACATCGTTCTCCAGCCCGCGCATCCAGGTTGCCACCAGCGCGCCCACCACGCCGAGCGGCACCACCAGCATCACTGAGAATGGAATCGACCAGCTCTCATACAACGCCGCCAGACACAGGAACACCACCAGCAGCGAAATCGCATACAGCGCCGGCGCCTGAGAACCGGACAAACGTTCCTGATAGGAGGCGCCGGTCCACTGGAAGCCTACGCCCAGCGGCAGCTGCCCAACCAGTTTCTCCATCTCGTCCATTGCGGTACCGCTGCTGACGCCGTTCGCCGCTTCACCGACAATCTCTAGCGCAGAGTAACCGTTGTAGCGCTCCAGACGCGGTGAACCGGTTTGCCAATGGCTGGTGGCGAAGGCAGAGAAGGGCACCATGCTGCCGCTGTTGTTACGCACATACCACTTATTCACGTCTTCCGGCAGCATGCGGAACTCTGCCGCCGCCTGCACGTAGACTTTCTTCACGCGACCGCGATCGAGGAAGTCATTAACGTAGGTTGAGCCCCACGCGGTGGTTAAGGTGTCATTGATGGTGTCCAGCGACACACCAAGCGCCTGCGCTTTGCGCTGGTCGACATCAATCTGCAACTGCGGACTGTCGTCGAGGCCGTTGTGACGTACCCGCGACAGCGCCGGATTGCTGTCAGCCATCTCCAGTAACTTATCGCGCATTGCCATTAGTCGCGTGTGGCCGATGCCACCGTGATCCTGCAACTCCATATCGAAGCCCGACGAACTGCCCATGCCGGTAATCGCGGGCGGGCTGCTGGCGATAACGCGCGCTTCGTTGATCTTGTGGAAGGCTTTTGTCGCACGCTCGATGATGGCGAAAGAGGTGCGATCGCTGCCCGGACGCTCCTCCCAATCTTTCAAGCGAACGAACAGGCGCGCGACGTTTTGACCGTTACCGCCAGGACCCGCTCCGATGGTGGAGAACACCGAAACCACATTGTCTTTCTCCTGGGTCATATAATAATTCTCGACCTTCGCCACCACGTCCGAGGTTTGTTGCAGCGTCGAACCGGCCGGCAATTGCACCTGCGTCAGGAACACGCCGCGATCTTCCAGCGGCAGGAACGAGGTGGGCAGACGAATAAACAGGAACGCCATCACGCCGATAATCGCCAGATAGAGCAGCAGCCAGCGGCCGCCTTTACGCAAAATTTTGGCGACGCCGCGCTCGTAACGTTCTGCGCTGGCGTTGAAGGTGCGGTTAAACCAGCCGAAGAAGCCACGACGACCGTGATGATGGCCTCGCTCCAGCGGTTTCAGCAGCGTGGAACAGAGCGCGGGCGTCAGAATCATCGCCACCAATACCGACAGCACCATCGCCGAAACGATAGTGATCGAAAACTGGCGATAGATGGCGCCGACGGTCCCGCCAAAGAACGCCATCGGCACAAACACCGCCGACAGCACCAGCGCAATGCCAACCAGCGCGCCCTGAATCTGTCCCATCGACTTACGCGTGGCTGCGCGCGGCGACAGACCTTCCTCACTCATGATGCGCTCGACGTTTTCCACCACCACGATAGCGTCATCCACCAGCAAGCCGATGGCGAGCACCATGGCGAACATCGTCAGGGTGTTGATGCTGTAGCCGAAGGCGTAAAGCACCGCAAAGGTGCCGAGGAGCACCACCGGCACGGCGATAGTTGGAATTAGCGTGGCACGAAAGTTTTGCAGGAACAGATACATCACAAGGAACACCAGCAGGATCGCTTCCAGCAGGGTCTTCACCACGTCTTTAATCGAGGCCTTAACGAACGGCGTGGTTTCGTAAGCGACTTTGGCTTCCAGCCCGTGTGGGAAGTAGTGCGACAGCTCAGCAATACGCTCACGCACCAGTTTGTCGGTGTTCATCTCATTGGCACCGGAAGCCAGCTTAATGCCGAGCCCCGAGGCCGCCTGGCCATTGTAGCGGCTGAGGAAGTCATATTTTTCCGCGCCCATCGCCACATCCGCCACATCGCCGAGTGTCACCACCGAGCCGTCGCTGTTGGTTTTCAGCGTCACCGCTTTGAACTGCGCCGGGGTTTGCAGCATCGACTGCGCATTCACCGTGGCGTTGAGCGCTTGCTTGTCTACCGACGGCAATCCGCCTACCTGACCCACCGCCACCTGCGCATTTTGCGATTCAATCGCGCTCACCACGTCTTCGGTGGTCAGCGCGTAGGCAATCAGCTTGTTGGGATCGAGCCAGATCCTCATCGCATATTGCGAGCCGTAAGCATCCACCTGGCCGACGCCATCAACACGGCTGAGCGGATCCTGAATGTTACTGGCGACGTAATCTGAAATATCCTGTTTGTCCATGCTTCCGTCGGTAGAGACGAAGGCAATCATCAGGATATTGCTGTCACCGGTTTTATTCACCGTCACACCTTGTGACTGTACCGCCGCAGGCAATTTACGCAGCGCACTTTGCAATTGGTTTTGCACCTGCTGGCGCGCTTCGTCGGGGTTAGTGCCAGCGGTAAAGGTGAGGGTGATCTGGGCCTGGCCGGTGTTGCTGCTGTTGGAGGACATGTACATCAAATTATCGATGCCGGTCATGTTCTGTTCGATAACTTGCGTAACGGTGTTTTCCAGCGTTTCCGCGGATGCGCCGGGATAGTTGGCGGTGATACGCACGTTAGGCGGCGCGAGGTCGGGATATTGCTCAACCGGTAGCGAGATGATCGCCAGCGTACCGCACAGGCAGAGCAGAATAGACAGAACCCAGGCAAAAATGGGCCGGTCGATAAAGAAATTCGACATGAAACCGACACTCCTCAACTGCGTATTTTTTACTTTTATTATGATGAGCGCGATGCGCGGACGGCGTCACGCTGGCGGAGTGCAAACTGCTCTCTCGAAAGACTCCTGCTGCAGACACTCTACGCGGCACAAATTAGAGAATCGTGAGTAAATTATGGAGAAAGTGTAAATATAGTGACGGTTTTTTGTGCGCGACTACAGATGTCGGCTTTCGAGCCACAGTACCGTAGCGGCAACGCGCGAACGGACATCCAGCTTGCGCAGCAGGTTGCGAATGTGCACTTTTACCGTCTCTTCGGAGATATGCAAGGTGGCAGCAATTTCCTTATTCGATAAGCCACGCGCCACTTCCTGCAGTACATCCAGTTCGCGTTCGGTGAGCTGTTTGAACGGGTTTGACGTCGGCTGGCGCGTCGCCAGATAATCGGCCACCACCTCGCTAAACACGTTTTCACCTTTAGCGCCGCGCATCACTTGCGCCAGCAGTAGTTCGGGTTCGCTGTCCTTGAGCAGATAGCCATCGGCACCGGCATCCACCATCGCATAAATATCACTGCGCGCATCGGAAACCGTCAGCACCAAAATGCGTGCGGCGATGCCTTCATTACGCAGCGCTTTCAGCGTGTCCAGTCCGGACATGCCTTTCATGTTGAGATCCAGCAGAATGACATCCGGCGACAAACGGCGTGCTTCGGCCAGCGCTTCAGTGCCATTATTGGCTTCCGCTACCACGTCCAGCCGGGGCTCCAGCGCCAGCAACTGGCGAATACCACGGCGCATCAGTGGATGATCGTCAACGATCATAATAGTCAGGGAAGGGTTAGCCATAATATCTCCAGTATCAAAGGCAACTTTCTTTCATTAACGCATCTGCCGTAGCGGCGCAGTTTATTGCGCGATGAATCGCGCCGCTACAGCAGGTGCGCTCTATAATCTGTCAGCTCAACCGGTGCGTCGGGCGCGGTGGAAAACGCAGCGTGACGCGCGTGCCTTGCGCCTGTGGGGTGATCATCAGCGTGCCGGATAATCGCGCGGCGCGCTCCGCCATGATGGTGAGACCATAATGCCCTGGCGGCTCTTCGAGGCTGCTGATGCCGCAGCCATCGTCTTCGATGGTCAGTAAGTGGTCCTCATCAGCGACACGCTGATAGTGAATCTGAATATTGTGCGCCTGCGCATGGCGAATCGCGTTGAGCAGCGCTTCGCGCGCAATCTGCAGCACATGCACTTGCTGCTGCGCATCCAGCATCTGCAAGCCGGGCTGATAATCGAAGTCGATTGCCGCCTGCGATTGCTCCTGCAGCGGCGCAATCATCGCCTGCATCGCCTGCACCAAATCAGCCTGTTCGATGGTCAGACGGAAGGTGGTCAGCAGTTCGCGCAGCTGCTGATAGGCTTCGGCCAGCGCGCGATCGAAATCAGCGATAATCGCCAGCGCCTGCGGTTGCGACCCATCGACATTGCGTCGCAGCAGCGCCAGCTGGATGCGCAGGAAAGAGAGCGACTGCGCCAGCGAATCGTGCAGTTCGCGGGCAATGGTGGCGCGCTCTTCTATTAATAGCATCTGCTGATACTGCTTTTGCGTCTGCCAAATCCACAGTGCGCGCGCCAGCATGTTCGCCAGGCTCTGCATCAGTTCGTCGGCGGGCGGTGCGCGGTGGGTTTGCCAGCACAGATCGCCCAGCCGCTGCTCTTCCTGCATCAACGGCAAACGCTGCCAGCTCACCTCATCCGTTGCCACACCGGCCTGAAACTCAATCCCTTCGCTGACAATTTTCAGCACCGTCAGCGCTTCACGGCGCTGTACCAGACGCAGCAATCCCTGAAACAGTTCGGGATTGGGTGGGCTGCTGGTGAGAATTTGTGAGCTTTCATACAGTAGAGAAAGTGTGCGATTGGCCTGGGTGAGATCTTCGGTTTTATCACGCACCGCGCACTCCAGCAGGCGATAGTGCGAATGCAGCCGTTCGGCCATGGTAGTAAAAGCCTGCGCCAGCACGCCCAGTTCATTCGGCTGTTGCACCGGCAGCGGCGGAAAAGCGAAATTCGCCTGCTCAACATATTGGCTGGCGGTCACCAGCGCGTTGAGCGGTCGCACCACGTTGCGGCGGATAAAGCGAATCGTCCACAACGCCAGCGCCACAATCGCCAGAAAACCGAACAGGCTGCTGGCGGCAACCAGATGCATCTTCAGTTCAGCATAATGCTGCAATGCCAGCACGAAGCGGTCGATCTCGCTGACGTAGCCCGCGACACGCTGCTGGTAGATTTGTGCTCGCCTGGGCTGCAACGTCTCCTGCAGCATCGGCCAACTGTGACGCAGATAGCGATAGCGGCTACTCACTTCAAGCGGTACCCACGCGCGCTCCAGATGCTGCAGCGCCGGGGATTCCAGCGTTTGTCGGTAGAGTTGGATGTGATGATCCAACTGCTGCGGATCGCGCGTGCTGTCCCACGCCAGACGGTATATCTGCATGCGCAGCGATCCGGCGACATTCACCGCTTCGGCATCGCGCAGGCTGCTGGAGAGCGTCATCAGCGCCAGCCCGGTGGTCAACAGCGACAGCAGCACAATCACGCTGAGTGCGCGCGCAATGGTACGAGTAACGGGACGTTTCACAATCACAGTAATAACCCTTGTAAGAGCGGGGGATTATAGGGCAGCCGTGCGGTGACGGCGAGTGACATCTCGTCACATCAGGTTACTTTTAACAGAGAAAACTCTTTCTCTTTACCTTTCTCTAAATAACCCGCGCTAAGCTGGCGAATTATTAAACGGCTTTACGGCTTGCTCAACCTGGTTTTCATTCCCTGCGTGATAATAAGTCCTGTAACGCTTAACCCTTAACGGAAGACAACAGGAGCATCACATGAAGAGACGTTATGCCGTTCTGACTGCTGCACTGCTTGCCACCGCAAGTTTCTCGACGCTGGCGGCCCAGCCTGTAAGCGCTACGCAAGCGCAAAACCTGCAAAGCGCGGGCACCGTTTCCATCAGCGGCGTACGCGGCTCGCTGGATGACGCAACGCGCCATCTGTCGCAAAAAGCGCAAGAGGAAGGTGCCAGCGGCTATCGCGTTATTGGTGTACAAACCCCAGGTGATTCCAGCCTGTGGAGCGGCACCGCAGAGATTTATCGTTAATTCCCTCCAGTAGTTATCCCTGTAGCCATCCCTTTACCGGTCAGCCCTCTGGCCGGTTTTTTTGTGCACCGCGACGGATTATTACAATTCATCTTGTGCAGCCTGGCGGTATTTTTTGCTTCGTTCTTGCAGAACGGGTAGGATTCATCGCCGTAAATTCCCACCCCGCCACGCGACATCGTTCCGCCGCTGTGACACCGGGTTTTTACCCCATTTCGCACCGCCATACGCAATCGTTTGGTTACGCGGTGATTGATGGTCAGGACAAACAGGATAGCTATGAAATCAACTAAAAAAACCGCAGCCGAACAACGCGCTGCGAAAAGACGCTGGCTCAACTCGCACGACAGCGGTTACCACAAAGCAATGGGTAACCGCCAGGTACAAATGATCGCCATCGGCGGTGCTATCGGTACCGGTCTGTTCCTCGGTGCTGGCGCGCGCCTGCAAATGGCCGGTCCTGCACTGGCGCTGGTTTATCTGGTGTGCGGTATCTTCTCCTTCTTTATCCTCCGAGCGTTGGGCGAACTGGTGTTACATCGTCCTTCCAGCGGCAGCTTTGTTTCTTATGCGCGTGAATTCCTTGGGGAAAAAGCGTCTTACGTTGCGGGCTGGATGTATTTCGTTAACTGGGCGATGACCGGTATCGTCGATATCACCGCAGTCGCGCTTTATATGCACTATTGGGGCGCGTTTGGCGATGTGCCGCAGTGGGTGTTTGCGCTAGGCGCGCTGGCGATTGTCGGCACCATGAACATGATCGGCGTGAAGTGGTTCGCCGAGATGGAGTTCTGGTTCGCGCTGGTGAAGGTGCTGGCTATCGTGGTGTTCCTGATTGTCGGCGTGGTGTTCCTCGGCAGCGGTAAACCGCTGGACGGCAATACCACCGGCTTCCATCTGATCACCGATAACGGCGGCTTCTTCCCGCACGGCTTGCTGCCAGCGCTGGTGTTGGTGCAGGGCGTCGTGTTCGCCTTCGCCTCGATTGAGCTGGTGGGTACCGCAGCAGGCGAATGTAAAGATCCCAAGACCATGCTGCCAAAAGCCATCAACAGCGTGATCTGGCGTATCGGCCTGTTCTACGTCGGTTCCGTGGTGCTGCTGGTACTGCTGCTGCCGTGGAATGCCTATCAGGCGGGGCAAAGTCCGTTCGTGACCTTCTTCTCCAAACTGGGCGTGCCTTATATCGGTAGCGTAATGAACATCGTGGTGCTGAGCGCCGCGCTGTCGAGCCTCAACTCAGGTCTCTATTCCACCGGCCGTATTCTGCGCTCCATGTCGATGGGCGGTTCTGCGCCACAGTTTATGTCGAAGATGAGCAAGCAGCAGGTGCCGTATGCCGGCATTCTGGTCACCGTTGCCGTTTACATCATCGGCGTGGTGCTGAACTACTATGTGCCGTCGCAGGTGTTTGAAATCGTTCTGAACGTGGCGTCACTCGGCATCATCTCGTCGTGGGCCTTTATCGTGGTGTGCCAGATGCGTCTGCGCAAAGCGATCAAAGAGGGCAAAGCCGAAGATGTCAGCTTTAAGCTACCGTGGGCGCCGTTCACCTCCTGGTTGACGCTGCTGTTCCTGGTGAGCGTGCTGGTGCTGATGGCGTTCGACTATCCGAACGGCACTTACACCATCGCCTCGATTCCCCTGATTGCCGTGGTGCTCGTGCTGGGTTGGTTTGGCGTGCGCAAACGCGTTAATGCCGAAGCGATGAAAGAGCACGAACATCATGCTGACGACCAGGATGATGTATCGCCGAAACTGGCGGACGATAACGCGCGTTAATCGTAGCGATTCTCATCTTACGGGGGCCTTTTGGCCCCCGTTTTTATTTCAATTCCCCTTCACTTGATCCCACGTCGGGATTTACCCCTTTGGGGTGATATAGCCCTCTTTAGCGTCAGGTTATTTTACGCACCATCTCTCTTTCCCCCGTTTAAGGTGAACCGATGGCGCTGTCGCGACGTGAACTCTTTACCGGGCAGCGCGTAGCGTCTGCTGACGGCATCGCTTTGCCATGGTGGCGGGGAGAGAAGGGGTGTGATGGCTGCGGCAAATGCGTCTCGGCCTGCGAAACCCACATCATCCGTCTGGCTGTCGGTGAAGTGCCGCACCTCGATTTTCTGCAGGGTGAATGCACGTTTTGCGCCGCGTGCGTGGACGCTTGCCCGCAGCCGCTGTTCCACGCGCGTGAAACCGAGCCGTTTCCACAGCGCATTCGCATCGACAACCGCTGCATCACCTTCCTTGGCGTGAATTGCCGCAGCTGTCAGGAGAGTTGTGAACAGCAAGCCATCCGTTTCTACCTGATGCCGAACGGCATCGCACAGCCTGAAACCCTTCCGCAGCATTGCACCGGTTGCGGCGCCTGCATCGCGCCTTGCCCGGTCTCAGCCACAGGATTACATCATGAACCATGAAAACAGTTGGCACGTCTGCGGCCTGGTGATTCAGGCGCGGCCGGCGTCGATTCCCGCCGTAAAAAGTGCGCTGCTGGCCTTTGCCGATTGCGACATCGCCGCGGAAGACGCCGCGCGCGGCACGCTGGCGGTAACGCTGGGTGCCGCGGATAGCGCCGCACTGCTGCGCAATATTGAAGAGAGCCGCAACATCGCTGGCGTGTTGGCGGTATCGCTGGTCTATCACCAGCAAGACGAAATTGAAGAACCTTGTAAGGAAGCATCATGAGCATAAGTCGTCGTGATTTTATGAAGGCCAATGCGGCGGCTGCTGCTGCAACGGCTGCAGGACTCACCATTCCCACCGTCACCAAAGCCGCGACCTCGCTGGCTGCGCCAATTCGCTGGGAAAAAGCGCCGTGCCGATTCTGCGGCACCGGCTGTGGCGTGCTGGTTGGCACCCAGGATGGCCGCGTAGTGGCGTCGCAGGGCGATCCGCAGGCAGAAGTGAACCGCGGTCTGAACTGTATCAAAGGCTATTTCCTGCCGAAGATCATGTACGGGAAAGATCGTCTGACCCAGCCGCTGCTGCGCATGACCGACGGTAAATATGCCAAAGAGGGCGAGTTCACCCCGGTCAGCTGGGATCAAGCCTTCGACATCATGGAAGAGAAGTTCAAAGCGGCGCTGAAAGCCAACGGCCCGGATTCGGTCGGCATGTTCGGTTCCGGTCAGTGGACGGTGTGGGAAGGTTACGCGGCCTCCAAGCTGATGAAAGCCGGTTTCCGCACCAACAATCTCGATCCCAATGCGCGTCACTGCATGGCTTCAGCGGTGGTTGGCTTTATGCGCACCTTCGGCATGGACGAACCGATGGGCTGCTACGACGACATCGAGCAGGCCGACGCCTTTGTGCTGTGGGGCTCGAACATGGCGGAGATGCATCCGATTCTGTGGTCACGTATTACCGCGCGTCGTCTCAGCAGTGAGAATGTCAAAGTGGCGGTGCTTTCCACCTATCGTCATCGCAGTTTTGAGCTGGCCGACAACGCGATGGTGTTCACACCGCAGAGCGATCTGGCGATCCTCAACTTCATCGCCAACTACATTATTCAGAACAACAAGGTCGATAAAACCTTCCTGCAGAACCACGTTACGCTACGCAAAGGCGTGACCGACATCGGTTACGGTTTGCGCCCCACCGATCCGCGTCAGGCTTCGGCGAAGAACCCGGACAGCGGCGAATCCACGCCGATGAGCTTTGACGAGTTTGCGAAGTTTGTCTCTGAGTACACGGTGGAAAAAGCCAGCGCAATGAGCGGTGTGGAGAAAGATCAACTCATCGCCCTCGCCGAGCTGTATGCCGATCCGAAAGTCAACGTGGTGTCGTACTGGACCATGGGCTTCAACCAGCATACGCGCGGCGTGTGGGCCAATAACCTGTGCTACAACCTGCACTTATTGACCGGCAAAATTTCACGTCCGGGCACCGGTCCGTTCTCGCTCACCGGCCAGCCATCGGCGTGCGGCACGGCGCGTGAAGTCGGCACCTTCTCGCACCGTTTACCGGCGGACATGGTGGTCAATAATGACAAACACCGCGCCACCGCCGAGAAGCTGTGGAAGCTGCCGCAGGGCACGGTGCCGGCCAAAATTGGTTTGCACGCCGTGGCGCAGGATCGCGCGCTGAAAGATGGCAAGCTCAACGCCTACTGGGTGATGTGTAACAACAACATGCAGGCCGGTCCGAACCTGACGCAGGAGCGTATGCCGGGCTGGCGCGATGAGCGCAACTTCATCGTGGTTTCCGATCCCTATCCCACCGTCAGCGCCTTGTCGGCTGACCTGATTCTGCCCACTGCGATGTGGGTGGAGAAAGAGGGCGCGTATGGCAACGCCGAGCGTCGCACTCAGTTCTGGCATCAGCAGGTGAAAGCGCCGGGCGACGCAAAATCCGATCTGTGGCAGCTGGTGAATTTCTCCAAACGTTTCAAGGTAGCGGAGGTGTGGCCGGAAGCGCTGCTGGCGCAGAATCCGGAGCTGCGCGACAAAACGCTGTTTGATGTGCTGTACGCCAACGGCCAGGTCAACCAATTCCCACTGAGTGAAGTGGCAGATGATCAGTTGAATGATGAAGCGCGCGAGTTTGGCTTCTACATCCAGAAAGGCTTGTTCGAGGAGTACGCCAGCTTTGGTCGCGGTCACGGCCACGATCTTGCGCCGTTCGATGCTTACCATCAGACGCGCGGCCTGCGCTGGCCGGTGGTGGATGGCAAAGAGACGCGCTGGCGCTATCGCGAAGGTTACGACAGCTACGTCAAAGCCGGTGAAGGCGTGCGTTTCTACGGCAAGCCGGATGGTAAAGCCACCATTTTTGCGCTGCCTTACGAAGCGCCAGCCGAATCGCCGGATGAAGAGTTCGACCTGTGGTTCTGTACCGGTCGCGTGCTGGAACACTGGCACACCGGCACCATGACGCGTCGCGTGCCGGAGCTGCACCGCGCAGTGCCGCAGGCGCTACTCTATATACATCCGCTGGATGCCAAAGAGCGCAATTTCCGTCGCGGCGAGAAAGTCCGCGTAGTGTCGCGTCGTGGTGAAACCCTTGCCACCGTGGAAACGCGCGGTCGCAATCAGCCGCCCAAAGGTCTGGTATTTATGCCGTTCTTTGATGCGGGCGTGCTGGCCAACAACGTCACGCTGGACGCCACCGATCCGCTGTCGAAGCAGACCGATTACAAAAAATGCGCCGTCAAGCTGGTTAAAATTTAAGGCAGGATGCTATGAAACCCTTAATCACACTTGTTACTTTAGCCGCCCTGATACTGGGCGGCACGGTTTACGCCCACAACGGCGTCGATCTCAATCAGTCACCGGAAGTGACGGCCACGCAGCAGGGCACCATTCATCAGCCCAAAGAGCAGAGCCGCAAGCCGTTGAACTACGTGAATCAGCCGCCGGTGATCCCGCATAGCGTCGATGGCTATCAGGTGACGAAAAACGTGAACCGTTGTCTGCAGTGTCACGGCACGCAGAGCTATCTCACCACCGGCGCGCCACGCGTTAGCCCAACGCACTTCACCGATCGCGATGGACTGGTGAGCAGCACCGTGTCGCCGCGTCGCTACTTCTGCCTGCAGTGTCACGTACCGCAAACCGATGCCAAACCGGTGGTGGAAAACACCTTCAAACCGGCTGACGGCTTCGGTAAGTGAGGACATGATGAAAGAGAAACTTCTGCGCATCTGGCGCTGGTGGCGGCGTCCGAGCCGTCTGGCGCTCGGTACGCTACTGATTCTGGGCTTTGCTGGCGGCATCATTTTCTGGGGCGGCTTCAACACCGCAATGGAGATGACCAACCGCGAGCAGTTCTGTATCGGCTGCCATGAGATGCGTAATAACGTCTATCAGGAATATATGCAGACGGTGCACTACAACAACCGCAGCGGCGTGCGCGCCACCTGTCCGGATTGTCACGTGCCGCACGAGTGGGGCCCGAAAATGCTGCGTAAGATCCAGGCGAGCAAAGAGGTGTATGCCAAGATTTTCGGCATCATTGATACGCCGCAAAAGTTCGAGGATCATCGCATCAAGCTGGCGCAAAACGAGTGGCGCAGGATGAAAAACAATAATTCGCAGGAGTGTCGTAACTGCCACAACTTCGATTATATGGATTTCACCGCGCAGAAAACCGTCGCCGCGAAGATGCACAGCAAAGCAGTTGAGGAAGGGAAAACCTGTATCGATTGCCACAAAGGTATCGCGCACCATCTGCCCGATATGAAAGACCAACCCAACGGTTTTTGAGGCCTAACAACGCGGCATAAATTGGCGTAATGCCGATCACTACCGCAGCGCATCAAACCACTGCACAATCCGTAGCGGCGCGATTTAACGCGCAACCCATTGCGCCGCTACAATCTGTGCACTGAGTCAGGAGCGCCCATCACGGCGACCGGCCTCACAATTCAGATAGTTTTCCCCACCGCTTCGGCCTATCATCTCAGGCTCCCTCAATTTAGCAGTGGAGCGGTTATGTCGTTAAAGATCAACATCATCAAAGACAAGTTGCTGTCAGAAAACTGGTTTGTGCTGCGCAACTTCACCTACGAACTCACCCGCAACAACGGCGAAGTCGTGCGCCATAAGCGAGAAGTGTACGATCGCGGAAACGGTGCCACCATCCTGCTGTACAACACTGAAAAAAATAGCGTGCTGCTGGTGCGTCAGTTCCGCATTGCCACTTATGTCAATGGCAATGAAAGTGGCGAACTGATTGAGACCTGCGCCGGGCTGCTGGATGACGACTCGCCGGAAGATTGCATCCGCAAAGAAGCGATAGAAGAGACCGGCTATCAGGTGGGTAAGGTCGATAAAGTTTTTGAAGCCTACATGTCGCCGGGCGGCGTGACTGAACTGATCCACTTCTTCGCCGCGGAATACAGCGATGCACAGCGCGCCAACAAGGGCGGTGGCGTTGAGGATGAAGAGATTACCGTGCTGGAGCTGAGTTTCCCGGAGGCGCTGGCGATGGTGAAAGATGGCCGCATTCGTGACGGTAAAGCCATTATGCTGCTGCAGCATGCGCAGATCGCCGGTTGGTTGCAGGCGTAGTTTTGACCGTAGCGGCGCAATTTATTGCGCTCTTTTGACCTTTTCATCGAGGTGAAAATGCGCAATAAATTGCGCCGCTACAGCAATGTGTGGCCATCTTGCCTTACACACACTCTCCCAACGTTTCCGGGACACATTGCGGATACGCCTGCAATCTTGCCAGCGCTTCGGCATACGAAGGCATCGAGTGCGCTGCACCGGAGCGTTCCACACACAGCGAAGCATAAGCTGAAGCAAACAGCGCCGCCTGTGGCAGTTCATCGCCGGAAGCCAGCCGCGCCGCCAGTGCGCCATTAAACGCATCGCCCGCGCCGGTGGTATCCAGCGGCTGAGCCGGGAACAGCGGAATACGCAGCGGCGGCTGGTCTGCTACTGACAGCAACGCACCGCAAACCCCCAACGTAATAATCACCTGACGCGCCCCTTTGCGATGCAGCTTCTCTGCGGCTTGATGCGCGCTGGCGAAGTCGGTGACCTTCACGCCGGTCAGCTGCATCGCTTCGGTGCTGTTAGGCGTCAGCAAATCCACTTTTGCCAGCAGCGCATCGGTGACCTTCTGCCACGGCGCAGGATTCATAATCACAAAGGTGCCACCGGCGCGCGCGTTGTCGATCATGCGCTGAATGGCGCTGAGATTATTCTCCAGCTGCACCAGCAGAATATCGGCTGCCGCAACGGTGGGTTGGCAGCGCGTCACCTCGGCGGCAGTTACGGTGGTGTTCGCGCCGGGATAGACCGAAATCATGTTCTCGGCATCGTCACCGGCGACATAAATCAGCGCATTGCCGGTCGGTTTCTCCTTGCAGGTAAACAAGGTAATGGCATCGAAACCGGTCTTTTCCAGATGGCGACGCGCAAACATGCCGAAGTCATCATTACCAATCTTACCGATATAGTGCACGCGCGCGCCGGCGCGCAGCGCGGCCGTCGCCTGATTCGCGCCTTTGCCGCCCGGTCCCATCATGCTGGTATGGGCGGTGAGCGATTCGCCCGGCATCGGAAAGCGGTTCATTACCGCGACTACGTCGAGGTTGAACGAGCCAAACACACACACTTTTCCTTTCATCATGCACTCCTGAACAGACGTTCGGCGGCTAAACAGGCACCGCGACAACCGGTGTGGTCGGTGGATTGGCTAAACACGATCTTCAAACCCTCACACGTGGCGGGTGGACGAAGATGCTGCTGAATCTGGCTGCGCAGCTGTGCCAGCGGGAAGTCCGCCATCGCCAGCACGCCGCCGCCCAGAATCAGGTATTCCGGATCGAGTATGTTCATCTCGGTGGCAATCAGTTGCGCCAGCCGCTGTACAAAAGCCTGCAGCTCCGGATGCTCACGATGCTGGGTAAACAGCGCCGACATGTTGGTTTCCGGCACATGGGTGCTCGCCCAGCGACTCAGCCAATGGCCCGACGTCACGGTTTCCGCACAGCCACGATTGCCGCACGGGCAGGGCAGATCGTTGCCGGCAACAGGCACATGACCAAGCTCACCCGCGCCACCGTGTTGACCATGATAAAACTGGCCGTTAAGCCACAGGCTGTTGCCCATGCCGGTGCCGGGATACAAACCCACCGCGCTGTCTGGCAGCTGCTCCAGCTGCAGTAAATCCCACAGCATCAGATGGTTAACATCTTTGTCCATCGCCACCGGTACGCCAAGGCGTTCGGTGAGGCGCGCGGCAACCGGTTGCTGATCCAGCGCCTGAATAAACGGCAACGAAATCACCTGCTGGCGGTCACGGCTGAGAATGCCGGGTAATCCGAGCATCACGCCGCTAACTGGCTGCTGCTCCAGCGTTTCGCTGATTAACTGGCCCAACGCGTTAAGCGCATCAGGCTGCTGCGCCCAGCTGGCCGTCGGCACTTTACGGAAGCTCGACCAAACGCGGCCTGCTTCCATCAGCTGCAGACGTGTGCCGGTGCCGCCAATGTCGATACCGAGCCAGCATTTTTTCATGCGGATACCTGCGCCAATCCCTGAGCCTCATCAATGCTTTCGCGCATCATATTCCAGGCGGTTTCCAGATCGTCATGAATATTGAACAGGCCGGAGGTGCCGACAATCAGCACTTCTGCACCCGCGCCGACCAGCGTGTTGTAGGTGCGGGTATTGCAGGAACCGTCGATCTCAATCAGATATTGATAGCCGTTGGCCTGCTTCAGCGCTTTCAGCTCTTGCACCTTCTGCACCATTTCCGGAATAAACGGTTGTCCGGCGTAGCCGGGATCCACCGTCATCACGGTGATTTTATCCACCAGATGAATGTAGTGATGAATAAAGGAGACCGGCGTAGCAGGATTAAGCACCACGCCAACTTTCTTGCCGAAGCTGCGGATCATATTGATCACCCGGAATGCATCGCGGTTGATGGTTTCGGCGTGCGGGCAGATGTAATCGGCACCCGCTTTGGCAATCACTTCTATGAAATCGGTAGGCTGCTCGACCATCAAATGGACATCCAGCGCCACTTTGGTGAACGGGCGAATCTGCTCAATAAAGAACGGTGACAGCGTGATATTTTTCACGTAATGACCATCCATAATGTCGATATGCAGGAAGTCGGCGCGGGAGTCCAGCACGGCGAGCTGGTGCTTGATCTCCATCAGATTCATACACATCAACGACGGGGAGACTTGAATACGCATCATACTTCCTTTTTTTCGGTCAAAGGGTTAAGCGTCGCCGCCAGTTTGCTGAGCTTGACGGCACGATGTTCGTTAAAGCGAGTTTTGAATTGTTTGAAGGCCAACACCACAATCAGCACCGCGCCCCACATTGCCAGGCTAACGTGCTGGCTGATGTTCATCAGGTTGAAGCCGGTGGAGAGCACTTGCAGGGCGATCAACGCCAGCACTACGCCGGTCACGCGACCAAAGCCGCCATTCGGGTCGGTGCCGCCAAGGATAATGGCCAGCACCGTCAGCAGCAGATACGCATCGCCGTAACCCATACGCGCCGAGTTGAAGCGCGCCATCATGATCAAACCGGCCAACACGCACAGCAGGCTGGAGATGACGTACACCAGAATCACCATGCGATGCGTATTGATGCCGCTAAACCAGGTGGCGTTGATGTTGCTGCCGCCCATATAGATGCATTTACCGGCGCGGGTTTTGCCGAGGAACAGCGCCAGCAGCGCGGCGGCAAACAGGAACACCCACAGCGGCAGCGGAACGCCAAGCAGCGTGTTGGAACCGAGCGCCTGCACCACCGACGGCATGCCGCTGACGGCCGCGCCTTTGGTCAGCCAGATGCCGATACCGTTCAGCGTCATCATGGTCGCGAGCGTCACCAGAATCGGGTGCGCACCGATGCGCGTCACCATCACGCCGGTAATCACGCCGATCACCGCCGCAATCAGCATCGCGCCGATAATCGCAATAAACAGCCACAGCAGTTGCATGCCAGTGCCGGCATCGGCGGGCAGGGCGCGCATCAGCGTCCAGGCGATAAACAGCGCCGTCAGGTTGGCGGTGGCGATGATTGCCAGATTCAGTCCGCCGCTGAGAATGGCGATAAACATCGCCAGCGTCAGCAAGCCCAGCTCAGGCAGCTGAAATGCCATACTCATAAAGGTCGAATCAGTGAGAAAGCGACCCGGCAACATGACGGTAAAGATCGCCAGCGCCAGCGCGATTAACAGCATCAGGCCGATATTGGTGCCGTCCGGACGCAGAGCAGAGAGTGATTTCATGTTGATGCGGCTCCCGTTAGACGAAACTGACATCAGTTTCTTTACGTTTTTTGTAGTGAGTCACGGCAATAGCCACCATGATCACGCCGCCCACCACGATGTTCATGAAGTAGTTGGAGACGCCAATCAGGTTGAGGCCGTTCTTCAGGATGGCGATAAGAAAGACACCCATCAGCGTGCCGCTCACCGTGCCTTTGCCGCCCATCAGGCTGGCACCGCCAAGAACGGTGGCGGCCAGCACATCCAGCTCGCCGCCGACCAGCGCATTTGGCACCACTTCGCCCATGCGATAGACCTGCACCAAGCCGCCAATCGCCGCCATGGCACCCAGCCAGCCATAGGCGAAGACATGAATCAGACCGACGCGAATACCGATGCGGCGCGCCGATTCCGCATCGCCGCCCACCGCATACAGTTGGCGACCGAGATTGGTTTTGTTCAGCAGCAGCGCGGTGAGTCCGGCAATCACCAGCATGGTCACCAGCGGCAAGCCAATCTGGAAGCTGTTGCCTTGCCAGGTGAATGGCAGCACGCTGCGCAGCGTGATCCACCAGTCCGGCAGCGAATAGAGGCTTTTGCCGCCGGTTACCCACATCAACAGGCCAAACAGCAGCGACTGCATGCTGATGGTGATGATGATCGAGACGACGCGCAGCGTGGTGATCAGCAGGGCGTTGATCACGCCAAACAGCGTGCCGCACACCACCGCCAGCAGGATGCTGAGCAGGGCGTTATCAAACTGGAACTGCACAAACAGCGAGGCGATCAGGTATTGCACCACCGACGCCACCGCAGCAAAGGAGATATCGATGCCGCCGGTCACCAGCACCACAAACAGGCCGAGGGCAAAGATGCCGGTCACGGCGTAGCTTTCTGCCAGATCCAGCAGGTTTTGCACCGTCAGGAACTGATCGCTGGCGGCAGAGAAAAACACAATGAACGCCAGCAAAACCCAGGCCAGCCAGCCCTGGCTGGAGCTCGGACGTAAACGAGAAAAATCAGGCATTGATCACCTCCGCCAGCTGCTGTTGCTCAACGGTATCGGGTTGGTATTCGGCATGAACGGTGCCATCACGGAAGTGCAGGATGCGGTCGCAGTTGTACCAAACCTCCGGCACTTCGTCGGAAATCAGGATGATCGACAAACCCTCTTTCGCCAGCAGATGAATTAGCTGATAGATGCTGGCTTTAGCGCCGACATCCACGCCAACGGTGGGCGAATCAAGGATCAGGATGCGCGGCTGGGTCAGCACCCATTTCGCCAGCACGATTTTCTGCTGGTTGCCGCCGGAGAGCGTGGAGATAGCCAGATTGGGATCGGCGACGCGTACACCAAGCTGCTGAATCCACTGCAGGATCAGCTTGTTCTTGCGGTATTCATCAATCAGGTGGAAACGGTTTTGCAGCTTGTCGAGGATCGGCAGCACCATGTTGTCGGCCACCGATTGTTGCTGCACCAAACCCAGGGTTAAGCGATCTTCGGAGACGTAGCCGATGCCGGCTTTGATCGCATCTTCGTGCCCACGGAAGCGCACCGGTTTGCTGTCGAGCCAGATCTTGCCGCTATCCGGTTTGGTCATGCCAAACAGCGACAGCGCCAGTTCGGTGCGTCCCGAGCCTAAAAGGCCGCACAGGCCCAGCACTTCGCCCTGATAGAGTTTGAAATTAACGTCATGGTATTGTCCGGCGCGCGTCAGTTTTTCGACTTCGAGGATCAGGCGATCGTCATGGCGCGTCGGCGTTTTCAGCTGATAGTCGAGCTTCAGGCCGGTCATCAGTTCGGTCAGATGGTGCGGCGTCATCGCTTTGGCGGGCCAGCAGCCCATTTTGCGGCCGTCGCGGATCACCGTCACGCGATCTGAGATCTCCAGCACTTCATCCAGTCGATGGCTGACAAACACCACGCAGATGTTTTTGTCTTTCAGGTAACGCACGGTGCGCAGCAGCTGATTCACTTCGGTGCGCGTCAGCGACGCCGTCGGCTCATCCATGATCACCAGCCGCGCATCGGCGACCAGCGCGCGGCAGATCGCCACTTGCTGACGCTGCGCAATTGACAGCGACGCCACTTTCTCATCGAGATCGAGTTCAAACTTCAGTTCATCAATGATGCGCTGCGCGGTTTCACGCAGTTTGGCTTTGCGATGCCAGCCGAGCAGGCTATTCAGGTTGTGCTCGAAGGCGATGTTTTCCGCCACGCTGAGGTTGGGGAACAGCGACAGATCCTGATAAATCACCTGGATGCCAAAGTCACGCGCCTGGCGAGTGGTCAGACGCGGAAAGCTCGGGCCGTCGCCCAGCGTGATGCGGCTGCCGCTATCCGGGGCGTGCACCCCGGAAATGACTTTGATTAAGGTGCTCTTGCCACAGCCGTTGGTGCCAGCGAGACAGTGCACTTCGCCAGCCAGTAAGGTCAGCGAGATATCGCTCAGTGCGCGGTTGCCACCAAATGTTTTCGACAGGTTGTCGAGCGCAATCAGCGTCTGTGGGATCACCTCATTCATCATTACAGCCCCATTTTCACCAGTTTTGGCAGGTTCTCTTTGTCCAGGCTTTCGGTGTTGTTGCCGAGGATGGTGTGGGTCGCCTCGTCAACTTTCACTTTGCCCAAACCCTCGATGGTCATTCCGTCGGTGATTGGCTCTTTCTTCTGCATCATGTCGGCGATACGTACGAACACTTCGCCTGCGGTTTGTGGATTCCAGATGTAGCCGCCTTTGATCGCGCCACGCTGCACCAGCGATGCGCCCTGGCCAGGACTAAAGGCGCCAATTACGCAGACCTGATCGATCTTGTTACGGTTCATCACCGCGCGACCGGCGCCAATCGGACCTTGTGAACCAAAGGCTATAATTCCTTTCAAATCCGGATACTTGGACATCAGTTCGTTAGTGGTGCGAATCGAGTCATCCAGCGATTCGCCGACGCCAAACTTGTCGGTGACCATCTGCATCTTCGGATAGTGTTCTTTCTGATAATTCAGCGCGGCGTCGGTCCACTGCTGGTGCAACGGCACGGTCAGGCTGCCGACGTACATGGCGTATTTGCCCTCTTCATGCATGCATTTCGCCAGCGCTTTCATATGGTTGATGCCGTGCGTCGGCGCATCCACCAGTTCGAAGTCCCAGTTAGCGCCTTTCTGATCCGGCGATTCGTGGGTGATCACTTCAATGCCGGCATCACGGGCGCGCTTCAGCACCGGTTCCAGTACTTTCGGGTCATTTGGCACCACGCCAATGATGTCGACCTTCTGGGCAATCAAATCTTCGATAGCGCGCACCTGCAGAGCCGGATCGGCCGCCGTTGGTCCCACCATCCACGCGTCAATGCCGCGTTTCGCCGCTTCACTCTTGATGCCCGCTTCCATGGCGTTGAACCACGGAATACCGCCAATTTTCACCACGATGCCCATGCGTAATTTGTCAGCAGCCTGCGCGCCGGAGGCGGCAAACAGGGCGAGCAGAGAACAGGCGATAAGATGTTTTTTCATAAAGACTCCGATTTAATTTTTTATTAGCTGCATAGAATGGCTGCGCTGGGAGCAATCAATAATATTGACGCCGTTCCACGCTAATTCTTGTTCCAGCTCTTTATCTTTTAATTGGTCAGTAATGAGAAAGTCCACATCGCGATAATGACAAATACGCGCGAATGAGGGCCGCAGGAATTTACTCCCGTCCAGCAGCAGATGTTTTCTTTCCGCTGCTAATAACATTTGCTGTTTTAAATGTGCGTTGTTTTCGTTACCTTCACGTAAATAACCGTCATTGCCTAAACTGCTACAGGAGAAAAAGATCTTATTGATCTGAAATTCCCTGAGCGGTTGCTCGGCGACGACGCCGTGGAAATCTTCATAACGGTCAGAATATTCTCCCCCCAGACAGATGGTGCGGATGCTGCCGCGCGCCGCAAGGGTTTGCACAATCCTGATGGAATTGGTTAATACCGTTAATTCAATATCCGGCAGCTGTCGCGCTAAATACCAGCAAGTGGTGCTGCTATCGAGTAATATACAATCGCCGGGGCTAATGAAATCGAGTGCGCGTTTGGCAATAGCCATTTTTGCATCAACATGTTCATTGACTCTCTGGCGGAAAGATAATTCATACTCGTTAACACCTCGCGTATTTCCCTGAATGTTGGCGGCCTGTCGTTTTGCGGGTACCGCACCACCGTGACTGCGTTGTAACAGACCACGTTTCTCCAGCTGCGTTAAATCACGCCGAATAGTTTCTTGTGAAACCTGACATAACGTGACTAATTCAGCGACAATGACCCGACCATTTAAATTTAATTCGTCAATAATTCGCTGCTGTCTTTCAATCGGCAACATAACTAACCTCCGATGGCTATAAATTACTGGATAGCGCATTTAGAAAGTGTGGGCTGCGCACGAGTCCACAGTCACCAAAACGCCTTAGCTGATTAGAGTGATCTGGATCTGTCTTATATGTAAATGAGATGTCTGGTTATCAAAATTAAGTGATATGTCTCACATAAATAAGCCTAATGGCGCGAAATCCGCGTTCTACGCGCGTTGCAAATCCAAAACATGGATTTAACCTAACATGACCGCTTATGACCTTTTGTGTGTATTTGACCGTTTTGTGATGAGTTAACAAGAGTCCGACGAATCCGATTGAGCAGTAATTGGTCAAAACGGATGATGAGCGCTTGCCCCATCCAGTACCCGTTCGCCACAGGTGACGGCTTTTTCAGCGGTTAACCTCGCTTTTAGGGCCGGCTCACAGTTTAGGCCTGCTGACAGCGTTCCCGTTGCGCTATTATTTTCTTTCCAGGAATTTGGGGACCGATTTTTTTGATGTCGTATTGGATGAAGTTACTGCTTTTAATGCCCTTTCTTTTTGTCGCGTGCGTTCAGGCTCAGCCACTGCAAAAGTCATTTTCTGACTGGCAACTGACCTGTAACAACGCGGCTTTTTGCGTGGCACGCAGTTTTCCCGGTGACAACGGCTTAGTGATGACGCTCTCACGTCATGCTGGCGTCAACGATCGTCCCTTGCTGCGTATTGATTACGGCAGCGCATACAGCGGTGAGCTGCCGGGCGGCCCGCTCAAGGATAACCTGCTACTCGATCAACGCCGTCTCACACCAGACCTTAAACACTGGACGGTGGAACCGCATCATCTGGCGACCAGTAATGCTATCGCCATCGACGAGTTTCTGGCGCAGACGCTGGATGCGCAAAATCTGCAGCTGACCTATAAAGCCAACGCCACTATTCCGCTCAGCGGTATGAAGGCGGCATTACTGTTGATGGATGACGTGCAGGGCCGCGTCAACGGTGCCAGCGCCTGGGTGAAGCGTGGCGACCGCGTGCAGTGGGATGTACCGCCGCAGCCAGCGTTGCCGGCGTTACCTTCGCCATTACCGCCGCCGCCGCCGCCGCCGCTGACGCAGGAAGAGACCAGCGGTTTAATTGATTTTGGTACCTGGCGGGTGAATACCGATAACTGCTCGCTCGATCCACTGCGGCGTGAAGTGAGCGTGTCGCCGCTGACCGACAGCAAAGCGCTGCTGCTGATCAGCTGCGAAACCGGTGCGTATAACGTGATCGATCTGGCCTTTGAAGTGACGCGCACGCAGCCTTATGTGTCGCGCGGTCTGAGCTTAACGCTGCCGTTTACGCCGCCGTCACGCGGGGATAATCAGCTGGAGTTGGTGAACGCGGAATTTGATGCCAGCCATGGATTGCTCTACACCTTCAGTAAAGGACGTGGTTTGGGGGATTGCGGCGTGGCAACGCGCTGGCAGTATGACGGCAACGAGTTTGTGCTGGCGGAGTATGCGGAAGAGAAGACCTGCGATGCGTGGCACAGCAGTGAGGATTGGCCAACATTATGGGTTACTGAATCGCAAAATCCGGTGCAGTCGCGTTAATACCACGTGCAGCATTAAATCATTGCACATTCCGTAGCGGCGCGATTTATCGCGCAATGAATTGCGCCGCTACAGCCTGCACCACAACCCAGTTAGCGGATGGCTTGCACCGTCATCGGTGAACCCGATTGATTGCCCACCAGCTCGGTCAGCATATTATTCACGCCATCGCTCATCGGGGTGAAACGCGTTAACGGCGAGCGAGTCACCACCACAAACACGCCGACGTTGTGCTGCGGCACCATCGCCATATAGGTAATGAAGCCGCCGCCACCGCCGGTTTTCTGAATAATCCCCGGACGACCTTCCTTCGGCCCCATATAGACCCAACCCATGCCCAGCGCATCGGCGCGGCCCGGCACATCCATGCCTTCCACTTTGGTTAGCTGGTCACGACGATAAATCAGCGTTTGCAGGCGATCAATTTGCGGCGTGCGGTGATTCACCGCCGAGTTAAGGAACTGCTGCATCCAGCGGCCCATATCGTCTGGCGTTGAGTAAACGCCGCCGCTACCGATGGCCGCCAGCGTGTTGTTACACGGACTGGCACCTTTCTCGGCAATCATCAGACGCTGACACTGATCCGGTGACGGCGTAAAGGTGGTGTCTTTCATACCTAACGGGCGCGTTATCAACTGCTGGAACAGTGCTGGATAGGGCATGCCCGCCGCTTTGGCGAGCGCATCGCTCAGCAGATCAAAGCCCAGGTTGGAATAGGCGGCATTGGTGCCTGGCGCGGCCTTTAATGCCGCTCCGCTCAGCCACTGCCAGCGATCGGACTTGGTCGGCCAGACAAACACCGGACGATGCGGTTTACCGCCAGGCTGTTCGCGCGGCAGGCCGCTGGTGTGGGTGGAGAGGTTAATCAGGCGAATCGGCTGGCCGTTATAGCTTGGCACGCGTGCGCCAGGCGGCGCGTATTTGCTGAGCGGATCGTCAAGACGCAGTTGACCGCGTTCGGCCATCTTCACCATCACTTCGCTGGTCATCAGCTTGCTGAGCGAGGCAATACGAATCACCGAATCGGGCTGCGGACGCACGTTGTTGCCGGGGCGCGTATCACCAAAGCTGGCGAAAACCCGCTGATTGCCATCAATCGCCACCAGCGCCATGCCGGTTGCGCCGCTGCCATAGAAAATGTGCTCGGCGTAGCGATCAACAATTTGCGATGCCAACAGCGGATCGGGCGACGACTGCGCCATGCTTTTTAATGGAAGCACAGAAACCATTAAGGCCAGTAAAAAAGGAGTACGTTTTTTCAACGGGAAAGCGTCCGCTATAAGAATCGGAGGAAAGCTTATAGTAATCAGTTTGCGCGAGGCGTGAAGGGGGCAGGGCGGATTTTTTTCTGTTTCAGGCTGTGATCAAAAAATGGCCCTTACGCCAAAAAGACGCAGGGCCAGATCGATTAGTGCGGCTTGAGTAAAGCTTCAGTATGGCTGACGATGTTCTCGACGGTGAAACCGAATTCCGGGAACAGTTTGCCGGCGGGGGCTGACTCACCAAAGGTGGTCATACCGACAATCGCGCCATCCAGACCAACATACTTGTACCAGTAATCAGCAATGCCGGCTTCGACTGCCACACGCGCTTTCACGCCGGATGGCAGCACCGATTCGCGATACGCGACATCCTGCTTATCAAACACGTCGGTGCTCGGCAGCGAAACCACGCGAATCTTATGGCCAGCAGCGGTGAGTTTATCCGCCGCGCCCAGCGCGATTTCAATCTCCGAACCGGTGGCGATGATGATCGCATCCGGCGTGCCGTTGCTGTCCTGCAGCACATAGCCACCGCGCGCAATATTCGCCACCTGCTCTTTGCTGCGCTCAGGCTGCAGCAGGTTCTGACGCGACAGGATCAGCGCGGTTGGCCCATGATGGCGCTCAACGGCGGCTTGCCACGCCACGGCGGTTTCCACCTGATCGCACGGACGCCACACACTCATGTTTGGCGTAACGCGCAGGCTGGCAATCTGCTCAACTGGCTGGTGTGTCGGACCATCTTCGCCGAGGCCGATGGAGTCATGCGTATAGACCAGCACCTGACGCGCCTTCATCAGCGCGGCCATGCGCACCGCATTACGCGCGTACTCGACGAACATCAGGAAGGTAGCGGTGTATGGCACGAAGCCGCCGTGATGCGCGATGCCGTTGCCGATCGCCGTCATACCAAATTCACGTACGCCGTAGTGAATGTAGTTACCGGCACTATCCTCTTTGATCGATTTTGAGCCCGACCAGATGGTGAGGTTACTGGGTGCCAGATCCGCTGAGCCGCCGAGGAATTCCGGCAGCAGCTTGCCAAACACTTCCAGCGTATTTTGTGAGGCTTTACGGCTGGCGATTTTCTGTGGATTAGCCTGCAGCTCTTCAACAAACTTCTGCACTTCGCTACTCCAGTTAGCCGGCATTTCACCGCTCAGACGACGGGTAAACTCCTGCGCCAACTCGGGGTGTGCCTCTTTATAAGCGGCAAACTTATCATCCCAGGATTTCTCGCGCTGCGCGCCCGCTTCTTTGGCATCCCACTGCTGATAAATCTCTTTCGGGATCTCAAACGGCGGATAGTGCCAGCCCAGTTTCTGCCGCGTCAACGCCACTTCTTCTTCGCCCAGCGCCGCGCCGTGCGACTCCTCTTTACCGGCTTTGTTCGGCGAGCCGAAACCGATAGTGGTGCGACAGATAATCAGTGACGGCTTGTCGGTAACGCTTTGCGCCTCTTTAATCGCCGCAGCGATCGCTGCCGAATCGTGGCCATCGATACCTTCTGCGCTACCGATGACGTGCCAGTTGTAGGCTTCGAAACGTTTGTGCGTGTCGTCGGTGAACCAGCCTTCGGTTTCACCATCGATGGAGATGCCGTTGTGATCGTAGAAGCCAATCAGTTTGCCGAGGCCGAGCGTACCGGCCAGCGAGCTCACTTCGTGCGAGATGCCTTCCATCAAACAACCATCGCCCATAAACACGTAGGTGTGGTGATCGACGATGTCGTGGCCGGGACGGTTAAACTGCGCCGCCAGCGTGCGTTCGGCAATCGCTAAACCTACCGCGTTGGCCAGGCCCTGGCCGAGCGGGCCGGTGGTGGTTTCCACGCCTGGCGTGTAACCGAGTTCAGGGTGTCCCGGCGTTTTAGAGTGCAGCTGACGGAAGTTTTTCAACTCTTCCATCGGCAGGTCGTAACCGGTGAGATGCAGCAGGCTGTAGAGCAGCATCGAGCCGTGACCGTTGGAAAGAATAAAACGGTCACGATCGGCCCACGCCGGATTGTTGGGATTGTGTTTCAACACATCGCGCCATAACACTTCGGCGATATCTGCCATGCCCATCGGCATACCTGGGTGCCCGGAATTTGCTTTTTGTACCGCATCCATGCTGAGTGCACGAATTGCGTTAGCCAACTCTCTGCGTGAAGACATAAGGTTCTCCCTTGTGATTTGGCGATAGCGGATGAGCCAATGCCCATCCGCCATAAGAGTGAGTGCGGATTACAGACGAGAAGAGAGCACGTCTTCCAGCTTCTGCTGGTCGACGGCGAACTGACGGATGCCGTCTGACAGTTTTTCTACCGCCATCGGATCCTGATTGTGTTCCCAGCGGAATTCCGCTTCTGAAAGTGAAGCCGGCTGATGGAAACCTTCGGTTGATGGCTCCAGCTTACGCTCCAGCGGCGCGTCGCTGTTGGCCAGCTCTTCCAGCAGGTTAGGGGAAATGGTCAAACGGTCGCAGCCGGCCAGCGCCTGAATCTGTTCCACTTTACGGAAGCTGGCACCCATGATGACGGTGCTGTAACGGTGCTTCTTGTAGTAATCGTAGATACGGCGCACAGATTTCACGCCCGGATCTTCATCGACCACATACGGATCCATCGGTTTGCGGGTGTTGTACCAGTCGTAAATACGGCCAACAAACGGAGAAATCAGGAACACACCGGCTTCGGCACAGGCACGCGCCTGAGCAAAGGAGAACAGCAGCGTCAGGTTGCACTGAATACCGTTTTTCTCCAGCTCCTCGGCGGCTTTGATGCCTTCCCAGGTTGACGCCAGTTTGATCAGAATGCGTGAGCGGTCGATGCCGTGCTCTTCGTACAGACGCACCAGCTTCTCGGCTTTGGTGACACACATGCCACGATCGAAGGAGAGGCGCGCATCCACTTCGGTCGAAACACGGCCCGGTATGCTTTTCAGAATTTCCATACCGAGGTTGATCGCCACTTTGTCGCTGGCGTTGATGATTTGCGTCTCTTTGCTGCCGCCCTGTTTTTTCGCGTAGTCGATGGCGTCATCAATCAGATGTTTATAACCCTCAAGACCGGCGGCTTTCAGAATCAATGAGGGGTTGGTGGTCGCGTCTTCTGGATTGTAATGGCGAATGGATTCGATATCGCCGCTGTCCGCCACCACGGTGGTGTATTGTTTCAATGCATCTAGCTGGTTCATCACTTAACTCCTTGATTAGCAATAATGTGGGCAAAGGTGTTGCACCCATTCCTGTTAAGTATTGGTCCAACACAGTGCTACAGACGTTACACGAAGAAAATGCGTTTTCTCTGATTGTGGCGTCGTGGCGCTTAAGAGGTGCGATAGTGAAAGGAGGACTGGCCTAAACGGTTCAGCTACGCTTTTTGCCATCAATAAGGATAGCAGGCTGTGCCGATCCCGCAGGCGAAGCGGTGGCAATCCGTGCCTTTCAGTCTGTGCGTTCTTTGAGCGCCTTCACCCTCTTTTGTGCCCCACATTCCTATACTGAATGCCTATTTAGCGATGCCAAAGGATGCGCAATGGACGATCAACTCAAGCAAAGCGCGCTCGATTTTCATCAATTCCCTACGCCCGGAAAAATTCAGGTTTCACCCACCAAACCGTTAGCCACGCAGCGCGATCTGGCGCTGGCCTATTCGCCCGGCGTCGCTGCGCCTTGTCTGGAAATTGCCGCCGATCCGCTGGCGGCGCGCAAATACACCGCGCGTGGCAATCTGGTGGCGGTGATCTCCAACGGCACCGCGGTGCTGGGGCTGGGTAACATTGGCGCGCTGGCGAGTAAGCCGGTGATGGAAGGCAAGGGCGTGCTGTTTAAAAAGTTCGCCGGCATTGACGTGTTTGATATCGAAATCGATGAGCGCGATCCCGATAAGTTGATTGAGGTGATTGCCGCGCTGGAACCCACTTTTGGTGGCATCAATCTGGAAGATATCAAAGCGCCCGAGTGTTTCTATATTGAGCAACAGCTGCGTGAGCGCATGCAGATCCCGGTATTCCACGACGATCAGCACGGCACGGCGATCATCTGTACCGCGGCGGTGCTCAACGGCTTAACCATCGTTAAAAAAGCCATCAGCGAGGTGCGGCTGGTGGTTTCCGGCGCAGGGGCTTCGGCGATTGCCTGCCTGAATCTGCTGGTAGCGCTCGGCATGCAGCAGCACAACATTGTGGTGTGCGATTCCAAAGGGGTGATCTATCGCGATCGCGAGCCGAATATGACGCCGACCAAAGCGGCCTATGCGGTGGCCGACAGCGGCGCACGCACGCTGGACGAGGTGATTGGCGGCGCGGATATTTTCCTTGGCTGTTCCGGCCCCAAAGCGCTGACGCCGGAGATGGTGCAGAAGATGGCGCAGGATCCGCTGATTCTGGCGCTGGCCAATCCCGAGCCGGAAATCATGCCGCCGCTGGCCAAACAGGTGCGGCCCGACGCGATTATCTGCACCGGGCGCTCTGATTTCCCCAATCAGGTGAACAACGTGTTGTGCTTCCCGTTTATCTTCCGTGGCGCGCTGGATGTGGGTGCCACGGCGATTAATGAGGAGATGAAGCTGGCGGCGGTGCACGCGATTGCGGCGCTGGCACAGGCGGAACAGAGCGATGTGGTGGCGTCGGCGTATGACGATCAGGATCTGAGTTTCGGCCCGGAATACTTGATCCCCAAACCGTTTGATCCGCGTTTAATCGTGCAGATTGCGCCCGCGGTGGCGAAAGCGGCGATGGAATCGGGTGTCGCCACGCGACCGATTGAGGATTTTGATGCTTATCGTGAGCAGCTCACCGAGTTCGTCTATAAAACCAACCTGTTTATGAAGCCGATCTTTTCGCAGGCGCGTAGAGATCCCAAACGCGTGGTGCTGGCAGAAGGCGAAGAGGTGCGCGTGCTGCATGCCACGCAGGAGCTGGTGACGTTAGGGCTGGCGAAGCCGATTCTGATTGGCCGGCCGAACGTCATCGCTATGCGTCTGCAAAAGCAGGGTTTGAAGATCGAGGCGGGCAAAGATTTTGAGATCGTCAATAACGAGTCCGATCCACGTTTCAAAGAGTACTGGAATGAGTATTACCAGATCATGAAACGGCGCGGCGTGACGCCGGAAACTGCCCAGCGCGCGGTGATCGGTAATCCCACGCTGATTGGCGCGATCATGGTGCATCGCGGTGAAGCCGATGCGCTGATCTGCGGCACCATCGGCGATTATCAGGAACATTATGATGTGGTGGAGAAAGTGTTTGGGCTGCGAGAGGACGTGAAGGTGGCGGGCGCGATGAATGCGTTGCTATTGCCGAGCGGTAATACCTTTATAGCTGACACCTACGTTAATGAAGATCCCAGCGCAGAACAGCTAGCGGATATCACGCTGCTGGCGGCGGAAACGGTGCGACGCTTCGGCATTGAACCGCGCGTGGCGCTGCTGTCGCACTCCAGCTTTGGCACCTCAAATGCGCCGGGCGCGCGCAAAATGCGTGACGTACTCGCGTTGATTCAGCAATGCGCCCCGGATCTGGAGATTGACGGCGAAATGCACGGTGATGCGGCGCTGGTCGAGAGCATTCGCCGTGAACTGATGCCGGACAGCCCGCTGAAAGGCACCGCGAATTTGCTGATTATGCCGAACGTCGAAGCGGCGCGTATCAGCTATAACCTGCTGCGCGTCTCCTGCTCCGAAGGTGTCACGGTGGGCCCGGTGTTGATGGGGATCAGCAAGCCGGTGCATGTGTTGACGCGTATCGCCTCGGTGCGGCGCATCGTGAATATGGTGGCGTTAGCGGTGGTGGAGGCGCAGACCGAGCCGTTGTAACGATTTGATTGGCGAATGTGTTGCGCCGCAATGAAATTCTGCACACCTTGTCGCGGCGCCATTCATTGCGCGATAAATCGCGCCGCTACGGGGTGTGCGGTTGGTTAATTATGTAGCTTCAACCAATCTTTGACTGGCAGGAAATCGCGGTACAAGGCGGCTTCGGGGGAATCGGCTTCTGGCTGATAATCGTATTCCCAGCGCACCAGCGGTGGCATCGACATCAAAATGGATTCGGTGCGGCCGCCGGTTTGCAGGCCAAACAGCGTGCCGCGATCCCACACCAGATTGAACTCGACGTAGCGACCACGACGATAGAGCTGGAACTGGCGCTCGCGATCGCCCCACGGCAGCGCTTTGCGCCTGGCCACAATCGGCAGGTAGGCGTTGGCAAAACCGTTGCCGACTGCCTGCATGAAATCGAAGCAGTAATCGAAATCGGGCGTGTTCAGGTCGTCATAAAACAGGCCGCCGATACCGCGCTGCTCGTCGCGATGCTTAAGGTAGAAGTAATCGTCGCACCACTTTTTGTAGCGCGGATAAACCTCCTCACCAAACGGCTGGCATAGATCGTGCGCGGTTTGATGCCAGTGCAGCGCATCCTCTTCGAAGCCGTAATAGGGCGTAAGATCGAAACCGCCACCAAACCACCACACCGGATCGGCGCCCGGTTTTTCCGCAATAAAGAAGCGCACGTTGGCGTGGCTGGTGGGCACATAAGGATTGGATGGATGCACCACCAGCGATACGCCCATCGCTTCAAAGCTGCGCCCGGCCAGTTCAGGACGATGCGCGGTGGCGGACGCGGGCATTTGATCGCCATGCACGTGCGAGAAGTTAACGCCGGCTTGTTCAAACACCGCGCCATCACGCAATACGCGACTGCGTCCGCCGCCGCCGCCGGGACGTTGCCACTCATCTTCGGCAAAGCTCGCCTTGCCATCTTCCGCCGCTAATTGGGCGCAAATATCATCTTGCAGCGCCAGCAAAAAGGCTTTGACGCGGGAAATATCGGGATTGCTCATCAGTCACTCGTTCCGGAAATTTGCCGCGATTCTACCACAGGATGAAGGCTATGCTTCGCGACGATCGACCTCATCGAAGTAGCGGGCGATGCCGTCGGCAATGGCGCTGGCAATTTTCTGGCGGAACGCCTGCGTGCCAAGCAGCTGCTCTTCACGCGGATTGGTAATAAAGGAGGTTTCCACCAGCACCGAAGGAATCGACGGCGATTTCAGCACCGCAAACGCGGCCTGTTCGGTGTGCTGGCTGTGCAGATGATGCACCGGGCGAATCTGATCGAGGACGTGTTTACCCAGCGTCAGGCTGTTGCGAATGGTATCGGTCTGCACCAGATCGAACAGAATCTGGTTGAGGTAATGATCTTTATCCTGCACCTCAGCACCGCCCACTTTGTCTGCATCGTTTTCACGCTGCGAAAGGTATCGCGCCATCGCGCTGCTGGCACCGCGATTGGAAAGGGCAAACACCGATGCGCCGTTAGCATCCGGGCTGGTGTAGCCATCGGCGTGAATCGACATAAACAGGTTAGCGCCGTGCTGGTGGGCGATTTCGACGCGCTGATAGAGCGGAATAAAGTGGTCGCTGTCGCGCGTCAGGCGCACTTCGATGCGTGGATGCGATTGCAGCAGCGTCTTCACGGTATTGGCGATCGCCAGCACAATGTGTTTCTCTTCCGAGCCCTCTTCGCCGACGGCGCCGGAATCGATGCCGCCGTGGCCGGGATCGATCATCACGATGCGTTTGCCGTTGCTGGCGGGTTTCGGTGGCGTATGACGCGGACTAACGCGCAAATCGCTGTTCTGTTCTTTGGCCTGCACCGCACGCGGTGATAACACCGCCAGCGCTAAACCGGAAAGTATCAGTTGGCGACGATTGGTAAGGCGCTTAAGCAGTGAAATCTTCTTCATTTACGGGTCCATGGCAGGTAAATCCTGACCAGTGTTATAGCGTAACAATAGCCAGGCAGCGACCTCGCAACTATTTCAAGTGTTTACTTTCTATTGCAACAGACTAACAGCGATGTCGCGCTTTTTTTGCTCCGTTGTCACGCGTGAGGGTTGCGCCTGGCAAAGAATGCGTGATAATCAGCGAATTGTGCCTAACAGCAGGGTAACGTCGATGGAAATCCGTTCTTTCCGCCAGGAAGATTTTGAAGAAGTGATCACGCTCTGGGAGCGTTGCGATTTGTTACGCCCATGGAACGATCCGGAGCTGGACATTGAACGCAAAATGAACCACGACGCGGAACTGTTTCTGGTCGCGGAAGTCGGTGGCGAAGTGGTTGGTACGGTGATGGGCGGCTACGACGGCCATCGCGGCTCCGTCTACTATCTGGCGGTGCATCCTGATTATCAGGGCCGTGGCTTTGCCAATGCGTTGATGAATCGTCTTGAGAAGAAGCTGATTGCGCGCGGTTGCCCAAAAATCAATTTGATGGTGCGCGAAGAGAACGATCAGGTGGTGGCGTTTTACGAAAAGCTCGAATACGAGCCGGTGGACTCGCTGCTGCTGGGCAAGCGTTTGATTGAAGATCGCGAGTATTGAGGGTCGGTTTGAAATACCTTCCCGAAGAGTACGATGCGAAAGGGCAGCTGCGGCTGCCGTTTCTTTTCTGGCTGATCCTGTTATTGCAGGCGCGCACCTGGCTGCTGCTGGTGATGGCGGGCGCATCACGCCAGCAGGGCAATGATTTGCTGGCGCTGTTCTATCCCGACCGCCAAAGCTTCTGGCTGGGGCTGGCGTTAGGCATTCCGGCGGCTATCGGCTTATTGCTGACCGGCTATCGCCAGCGCTGGCCGCGCCTGTGGCAAAGCTGGCGTCATGTGTTGAGCGCATCGCTCCTTGTCAGCCTGCTGTGGCAGGGTTCCAGCCAGCTGCAAGGCGCCTTTCCCGACTCGCCGCTGCCGCTGTTATTGACGCTGTTTGACCTGCTGGCGTTGTTCTGGCTGCAAACGCAACCTCGCCTGCACGACTGCTTTCTGCCGGAACATCAGCAGGTCGAATAAACTTTTTGCCGGTTTGTGACTCCAACAGGCACGCCAATCGGCTTAGCAGATCAAGGAGTTTTCATGAAAGTTGTTCGTCACGCACTGCTGGTTAGCAGCATGGTTCTGGCCGGCTGCGCCAGTTCGGGTTCATCTGGCAGCGCGAGCGATAGCGAAAGCCATTGGTACAATCCGCTTAGCTATCACTGGTCGGCGCTCAATCCACTCGGCTGGTTTGGTGGATCGCTGGAGGTCACCGAGCAAGGCGTTGCGGGCCTGACGAGCACCACCTCAATGTCGGAAGACGCCATCCATAAAGCCCTGAACGGCGATTACAAATTGCGTCAGGGCATGCGCACGCAGAGTGGTCAGGTGGTGGATTTCTGGCAGGCGCTGGATGGCGACAACGTTAAATTGGTGATTAACGGCAGCAGCAGTGTGGAGCGCATTGAAGTGCAGGATGCCGATGCCAAAGCGGCGGACGGCAGCAAGATCGGCGATCTGTTCAGCGACAAGTTCAGCAAAGCCTTTAACAACTGCAAAATGGTCACCGGCCTTGATGCACGCGATGTTGAGTGCCGTGCGCCGGGCAGCCAGCACATCTCCTACATTTACAGCGGTGAATGGCATGGTCCGGAAGGCTTGATGCCGTCGGACGATACCCTGAAAAGCTGGAAAATCAGCAAGATCGTTTGGCAGCGTTAAACCAGATAAAACTTGCTTAAAAACCCGCTCAAAGAGTGTGGCTTTCCGGTATGATGCGGGCGAAAAAATATCGTCTAACCTTCATGCCGGAGAGCATAGCAATGTCTCAGTTTCAGAGCGGGATCCTGTTGGAGCACCGCCGTTTCGCCATTTGGCTCGAAGCCCGCGTCACGGGCGATCTTGACGCGCTGCGCCAGGGCAGCAAATTCTTCTTACAGCAGCTTGAAGCGCTGCAGACGCAATTCAGTGATGCCGGATTGGGCGCGGTGATCGCCTTTGGTGATGCGCTGTGGCGCGATCTGCAAGGCAACGCTTCTGCACCTGAACTCAAAGCTTTCGCCGCGCTTGGTAATGGCATTGCGCCTGCCACGCAGCGCGATTTGCTGATCCATATTCAATCTCAACGACACGACGTGAACTTCGCGCTGGCTCAGGCGGCACTTAGCGCCTTTGCCGCTGCGGTCAATATCGAAGAAGAGACGCACGGTTTCCGCTGGATTGAAGATCGCGATCTATCGGGCTTCGTCGATGGCACGGAAAATCCGCAGGGCGAAGCGCGCAAGGAGGTAGCGATTATCAGCGCAGGCGCGGATGCGGGCGGCAGCTATGTGTTTACCCAGCGCTGGGAGCACAACCTTAAGCTGTGGAACCGCATGGCGGTGGAGAAACAGGAAGCGATTATTGGCCGTACTAAAGAGACGGATGAAGAGTTGCCGGGCGATCAGCGTCCTGCGACATCGCATCTCAGCCGTGTCGATCTTAAAGAAGAGGGCAAAGGGCTAAAGATTCTGCGCCAGAGCCTGCCATACGGCAGCGCCAGTGGCACGCATGGGCTGTACTTCATCTCTTACTGCCATCGTCTCTACAATATTGAGCAGCAATTGCTGAGCATGTTCGGCGAGCGCGACGGCAAAATGGACGCCATGCTGCGCTTCACCAAACCGGTTAGCGGCAGCTACTTTTTTGCGCCGTCGCTGGATGCTTTGCAAGCGCTGTAACCTCTTTGTATTAAAGTCAACCTGGCGCGATTCATCGCGCCGCTACGGATATCAGCACTTAATTTGTCGCGGCGCCATTTATTGCGCAATGAATCGCTTAGTGCCGATTTACATTTCCATTCGCCGCATAAACTCTCCCGCCGTCTTATGCCTTTTTAGACTTTGAAATCCCTAAACGATATATAAAACCGTTACAGCTTTCCCCTGAGTTATAAATACACTGACAGCATCTAATGGCATTGGCTTAACTGCCGTCTTTCAGGGTGCAGCATGACACTTCCGATTTCGAAAAAATGGCTTGGCGGTATCGCGCTGTCGTGTGCTTTAGCCGGTGCGGCGCAAGCGACCGAGTTGCTGAATAGCTCTTACGACGTTTCGCGCGAACTGTTCGTTGCCCTGAATGCACCCTTTGAAAAACAGTGGGACGCTGCCCATCCTAATGACAAGCTGACCATCAAGCAGTCGCACGCCGGTTCTTCTAAGCAGGCGCTGGCGATTCTGCAAGGGCTGCGCGCCGATGTGGTGACCTACAATCAGGTGACCGATGTGCAGGTGCTGCACGACAAAGGCCAACTGATTCCCGCTGACTGGCAACAACGTCTGCCAAACAGCAGCTCACCGTTTTACTCCACCATGGCGTTTCTGGTGCGTAAAGGTAACCCAAAGCAGATTCACAGCTGGGCCGATCTGGCGCGCGATAACGTGAAGCTGATTTTCCCTAACCCAAAAACCTCGGGTAACGGCCGTTACACTTATCTCGCCGCGTGGGGCGCTGCCGATCAGGCGGATGGCAAAGATAAAGCCAAAACTGAAGCCTTTATGGCGAAGTTCCTCAAGAACGTGGAAGTGTTTGATACCGGCGGTCGCGGTGCGACCACCACCTTTGCCGAGCGCGGTCTGGGCGATGTGCTGATCAGCTTTGAATCGGAAGTGAATAACATCCGTAATCAGTACGGCAAAGACGACTACGAAGTGATCGTGCCAAAAACCAATATTCTGGCGGAGTTCCCGGTGGCGTGGGTCGACACAAATGTCGAGCACAACGGCACCGCAGACGCGGCCAAAGCTTATCTGAATTATCTCTACACGCCTGAAGCGCAGAAAATCATCACTAATTATTATTATCGCGTGAATAACTCGCAGCTGATGGCGGAGCAGAAAGATCGCTTCCCGCAGACAGAACTGTTCAACGTCAAAGACGCCTTTGGCGGCTGGGATAACGTGATGAAAGTCCATTTTGCCAATGACGGTGAGCTGGACAAATTACTGGCAGCGGGGCGCGGTTAATGTTCGCGCTCGCTCAAAAACGTGTTTTGCCCGGCTTTGGATTGAGTCTCGGCACCAGCTTACTCTTCACCTGTCTGATTCTGCTGCTGCCAATCAGCGCGCTGCTGATGCAGCTGTCGCAGATGACGCTGGCGCAATACTGGGCGGTGATTAGCCATCCACAGCTGATCGCCGCGTATAAAGTGACGATTCTGGCGGCGGGCGTGGCCTCGCTGTTCAACGCCGTCTTCGGCATGCTGATGGCGTGGATTCTGACGCGTTATCGCTTCCCCGGCCGCACGCTGCTGGATGGTTTGATGGATCTGCCGTTTGCGCTGCCGACTGCGGTGGCAGGTTTAACGCTGGCGGGTCTGTTTTCGGTCAACGGCTGGTACGGTCAGTGGCTGGCGCATTTTGATATTAAAGTCTCTTACACCTGGCTCGGCATCGCTGTGGCGATGGCCTTTACCAGCATTCCGTTTGTGGTGCGTACCGTGCAGCCGGTGCTGGAAGAGTTAGGTCCGGAATATGAAGAAGCCGCGGAAACGCTGGGCGCAACGCGCTGGCAGAGCTTCCGTCGCGTGGTGCTGCCAGAAGTGGCGCCGGCATTGCTGGCCGGCACTGCGCTGTCGTTTACCCGCAGCATCGGTGAGTTCGGCGCGGTGATCTTTATCGCCGGCAACATCGCCTGGAAGACGGAAGTGACCTCGCTGATGATTTTTGTGCGTCTGCAGGAGTTTGATTATCCGGCGGCGAGCGCCATCGCCTCGGTGATCATGGCGGCTTCCCTGCTGCTGCTGTTCGCGATTAACACCTTGCAGAGCCGCTTTGGCCGTCGCTTAGGAGGCCACTGATGGCGGAGATTTCACACATCAATCACGCCGACCGCCAGCCAATCAACTGGGGCAAGTGGCTGCTGATTGGCATCGGTGCGCTAGTTTCCATCCTGCTGCTGGTGGTGCCGATGGTTTCCATCTTCTGGGAAGCGCTCAACCAGGGTTTGGTTGCCTCGCTGAGTAACCTGAAAGATGGCGACATGCTGCACGCCATCTGGCTGACCCTCTTAGTGGCGCTGATTACCGTACCGGTCAACATGGTGTTCGGTACGCTGCTGGCGTGGCTGGTGACGCGCTTCACCTTTCCCGGCCGCCAGCTGTTGTTGACGCTGTTTGATATCCCGTTTGCGGTGTCGCCGGTGGTTGCCGGTTTGATGTATCTGCTGTTCTGGGGCGTCAACGGTCCTGCCGGTGGCTGGCTGGATGCGCACAATATTCAGATTATGTTCTCCTGGCCGGGCATGGTGCTGGCCACCATCTTCGTTACCTGTCCGTTTGTGGTGCGTGAGTTGGTGCCGGTGATGCTGAGCCAGGGCAGTCACGAAGATGAAGCGGCGGTGCTGCTTGGCGCATCCGGCTGGCAGATGTTCCGCCGCGTGACGTTGCCGAATATCCGCTGGGCGCTGATGTATGGCGTGGTGCTAACCAACGCACGTGCGATTGGCGAATTTGGTGCGGTCTCGGTGGTTTCGGGATCGATTCGCGGCGAAACCTATACCTTGCCGCTTCAGGTTGAATTACTGCATCAGGATTACAACACCGTGGGCGCCTTTACTGCCGCCGCGCTGCTGACCCTGATGGCAATCGTAACGCTGTTTCTGAAAAGCGTGGTGCAGTGGCGATTAGAGCATCAGCAGAAGCGCCTACAGGAGGAAAATCATGAGCATTGAGATTAAACAAATCAATAAATCGTTTGACCGCACATCGGTTCTTAACGACATCTCTCTGGATATTCCTTCCGGCAAGATGGTGGGGCTGCTGGGGCCATCCGGTTCTGGTAAAACCACGCTGCTGCGCATTATCGCTGGGCTGGAACATCAGAACAGCGGACAGATCCATTTCAATGGCAAAGACGTCAGCCGCATCCATGCGCGCGATCGTCAGGTGGGCTTTGTGTTCCAGCACTACGCGCTGTTCCGCCACATGACGGTGTTCGACAATATCGCCTTTGGCCTTACCGTTCTGCCACGTCGCGAACGTCCAGGTGCTGCTGAGATCAAACAGCGCGTTACGCGTCTGCTTGAGATGGTACAACTTTCCCATCTGGGCAACCGCTTCCCGGCACAGTTGTCGGGTGGACAGAAGCAGCGTGTAGCGCTGGCGCGTGCACTGGCGGTAGAACCGCAAATTCTGCTGCTGGATGAGCCGTTTGGCGCGTTGGATGCGCAGGTGCGTAAAGAGTTGCGTCGCTGGCTGCGTCAGTTGCATGAAGAGTTGAAATTCACCAGCGTGTTCGTGACCCACGACCAGGAAGAAGCGATGGAAGTGGCGGACACCGTGGTGGTGATGAGCCAGGGCAACATTGAACAGGTTGGTACGCCAGATGACGTATGGCGCGATCCATCAACACGCTTTGTGCTGGAATTCCTTGGCGAAGTGAATCGCTTTACAGGCGAAGTACACGGCTCGCAGTTCCATGTGGCCGCGCATCGCTGGCCGCTGGGCTACACGCCTGCGCATCAGGGCGAAGTTGAACTGTTCCTGCGTCCGTGGGAAATCGATATTTCACGCCAGAGCAGCCTGGAAACGCCTTTGCCGGTGCAGGTGCTGGAGATCAGCCCGCGCGGCCACTTCTGGCAGTTGGTCGTTCAGCCGAGCGGCTGGCAGGGCGAGGTGTTCTCCGTGGTGTTCGACGGCGATCACCATGCGCCGATGCGTGGTGAACGCCTGTTCGTTGGCCTGCAACAGGCGCGAATTTACCATGGCACTACGCCGCTGCGCCCGGTTGCCTTTGCCGAGAGCGCCTGATATTTTTGACACTCCTTCGGGCGGGACTTTCCCGCCCGTTTTATTTGCCCCTCTTTCGTCTGGAATTAAACCGTGACCACACTGGAAAATACCATCGGCAATACGCCGTTGATAAAGTTGCAGCGCCTGACGCCTGATAACGGCAGCGAGATCTGGCTAAAGCTGGAAGGCAACAATCCAGCCGGTTCCGTCAAAGATCGTGCGGCCTGGTCGATGATTAATCAGGCGGAGTTGCGCGGTGACATCAAACCGGGCGATACCTTAATTGAAGCCACCAGCGGCAATACCGGCATTGCGCTGGCGATGATCGCGGCGATGAAGGGCTACAAGCTACGCCTGCTGATGCCCGACAACATGAGCCAGGAGCGCCAGGATGCGATGCGCGCCTATGGCGCTGAATTGCTGCTGGTATCGCGCGAGCAGGGCATGGAAGGGGCACGCGATTTGGCGCAGGCGATGGCCGATCGCGGCGAAGGACGCGTGCTGGATCAGTTCAACAATCCCGATAATCCGCTGGGCCACTATCTCACCACGGGCCCGGAAATCTGGCAGCAAAGCGCTGGCCGCATGACGCATTTTGTCTCCAGCATGGGCACCACCGGCACCATTACCGGCGTTGGGCGTTACCTGAAAGAGTTCGCGCCAGCGGTGCAGATAATTGGCCTGCAGCCACAAGAGGGCAGCAGCATTCCCGGTATACGTCGCTGGCCTGAAGCCTATCTGCCCGGCATTTTCCGTCCGGAGTTAGTGGATGAGGTAATCGATATGGCGCAGCGCGAGGCGGAAGAGACCATGCGCGCGCTGGCGCAGCGTGAAGGGATTTTCTGTGGCGTCAGCTCTGGCGGCGCGGTGGCCGGCGCATTGCGTATCGCCACGGCCCAGCCTGGCAGCGTGGTGGTGGCGATTGTGTGCGATCGCGGCGACCGCTATCTCTCAACCGGCGTTTTCCACTGATCCCACTTTCCCACCGATGATTTGGCCTGCGCGTACTGTGATGATACGTCCAGGCCATTTTTGTCTATAGTCTTCGTAATAATCGTCTGACGTAAGCAACGTAAGGATCGCGTAAAACCGGCTGCGTTCGTTGTGGACTCAGGACAAAATAGCGGCAATTTACACGAGAGATAACGATGAAAATTCTGCTGGTTGATGATGATGTAGAACTTGGCACCATGTTGAGCCAATACCTGATTGCTGAAGGTTTTGAAACACAACTGGTTTTAACCGGTAGCGCCGGGGTGGAAGGCGCGTTATCGGGCAACTATACCGCAATGATTCTCGACATCATGCTGCCTGATATGAGCGGCATCGATGTGCTGCGCCAGGTGCGGCAGAACAGCCGATTACCGGTAATTATGCTGACGGCGAAAGGCGACAATATTGATCGGGTGATCGGCCTGGAAATGGGTGCGGATGATTACATGCCGAAACCGTGCTATCCGCGTGAACTGGTGGCCCGTCTGCGCGCCGTGCTGCGTCGCTTTGAAGATCAGACTCCGCTGCCGGATAAGAAAGAGCTGCTGCGCTGGGGCGATCTCAGCCTCAATCCCGCCACGCGTATTACCGAATGGCAGGGCAAAGCGTTCGATCTGACGGCTTCAGAGTTTAACTTGCTGGATCTGCTGCTGCGTGCGCCGGATCGCGTGGTGTCGAAAGATGAGCTGTCGGAAAAAGGCCTTGGTCGTCCGCGCGAAGCTTACGATCGTAGCGTTGATGTGCATATCAGCAACATCCGTCAAAAACTGGCAGCGTTAACTGCCGACAGCGTCAACATTGAAACTGTGCGCAGTATTGGTTATCGCATTCGATGAAACACAGCTATCGCGGCCGCATGTTCTGGAAGATTTTGCTGGGCTTCTGGATTGTGTTCGTCATCATCAGCCAGCTGTTGTGGCTGGGCTTTACGCTCTCCGGTAATCGACATGAGCCGCCAGAGCTGGTGGCGATTCGTCGTATCGTCAATCTGCAGATGGCGTCGGCGGTTTCAGTGCTGGAGCGCGGTGGTCCCAGTTCGCTTGATGACATGATGGCCGACTGGGAACCGAACGATCGGCAATTCTTCTCGGTGATCCAGCACGATAAGCCCGCTGCGACGCCCAACAATGCGCCGCCAGAAAGCATCAACGAACCCTTTCAGGGACCGTTTCCTGATGTGATTGTGCGCTGGGTGAAAGGGCAGGATGGCAAACAGTATGAGCTGCGTTACGACGTTAAAGGCTTGCGCGAAGACAGCTCAATGGGCGGCGGCCGCCCGCGCCGCATCCTGAATATCCCCGAACCGATGTTTACCTTCGCTGGCGCATTGGGGCTACTGTTTAGCCTGCTGCTGGCGTGGAACCTGACGCGACCCATGCGGCAGCTGCGTGAGGGCTTTGCGCGCGTCTCCAGCGGTGATTTATCGGTGCGGCTCTATCCGGTGATGCGTAAACGCCATGATGAACTCTCGAACGTTGCGCAGGATTTTGATGCGATGGTAGAGCGCCTCGATACGCTGGTGAAAGCGCGTGAGGAGCTGCTGCATGATATTTCCCACGAGCTGCGCTCACCGCTGGCGCGATTGCAGCTGGCGACTGGCCTGGCGCGCCAGACGCCAGAATCTGTCGAATCCTCGCTCAATCGCATTGATGAGGAAGCGCGACGCCTCGATAAGATGATTGGCGAGCTGCTGACGCTTTCGCGCGCTGAGCACGAAAGTATGCCGGGCGAACAGTATTTCGATCTCACCGGCTTGCTGCATGCGGTGGTCACCGATGTGCGCTACGAGGCGCAGATTCCCGGCGTGAATGTCGATTTCCAGGTGGATGAGAATGCGGATTACACCGTTCACGGCAATGCGGAACTGATACGCCGTGGTGTGGAGAATGTGCTGCGCAATGCGCTGCGTTTCTCGCACAAAGGGCAGCACATCAACGTGCGGCTGCAGGCGGAAAATCAGTGGCTGGCAATTAGCGTGCGCGATCAAGGACCGGGCGTTGACGATGAGAAGCTTTCGAGCATCTTCGATCCTTTCGTACGGGTGAATTCTCCGCTGATGGGCAAAGGCTACGGTTTGGGGTTATCGATTGTGCGTAAGGTGATTCTGGCGCATCACGGTGAGGTTCAGGCGGTAAATCGCCCGGAAGGCGGTCTGGAGTTAACGTTAAGGTTACCGCGCTGGAAGCAGGAATGATTTTTCCTGATAACGCGCACATTTGCTACACCGGGCAGGACGACGGGGCAGAGGAGTAAAGCGTCCCGCGCCATGGACGGCGCGGGCCGAGGCCCAGGGACGGTTTATGCCGTCTTTACGATCTGACCCGTCGTCCTGACCGCTGCTCGCACATACAGAGTTAAGTAAACAAAAAACGGCACCCATTGGGTGCCGTTTTGCAATTCTCACGAATCAGCCGAAGTTTACTTTTTAATGCGGATAACCGGAGTCTCGCCCACAGTTACCTGACCGGAGAGTTTGATCAGCTCTTTAATCTCGTCCATGTTCGAGATCACAACCGGCGTCAGCGTGGATTTCGCTTTCTCTTCCAGCAGTGCCAGATCAAACTCGATCACCACGTCGCCTTTCTTAACCTTCTGGCCTTCTTCAGCGATGCGTTTGAAACCTTCACCTTTGAGCTCAACCGTGTCGATACCGAAGTGAACAAACAGTTCGATACCGTTATCAGACTCGATTGAAAATGCGTGGTTAGTTTCGAAAATCTTGCCGATAGTACCATCAACCGGTGCAACCATTTTGTTGCCGGTAGGTTTGATTGCGATACCGTCACCCACGATTTTCTCAGCGAATACCACATCAGGTACGTCTTCGATATTTACGATTTCGCCTGACAGAGGCGCAACGATATCAATAGTGCCTGACGCGCTCTCTGATTTTTCGCCAAAAAGTTTAGAAAACAAACCCATGATCTTCTCCTAAGCAGTAATTTGAGGCTAGCGTCCGTGGATCAGCAGAGCGTTTTTTCTTTAATGAACTTGTTGACCAAATTCATCAAATCATCCGCTGTTGGTTGATCCAGAGCCTGCTCCGCCAATGCCTTCGCATCTTCGAAATTAGTATTACGAATGATTTTCTTGATGCTTGGGATTGAAATGGCGCTCATGCTGAATTCGTCCAGCCCCATTCCCAGTAACAGTAGTGTAGCACGTTCATCACCAGCCAGCTCACCACACATGCCGGTCCATTTCCCTTCGGCATGTGATGCGTCGATCACTTGCTTAATGAGGCCAAGAACAGATGGCGTCATTGGGTTATAGAGGTGTGAAATCAAATCATTACCACGATCGACCGCCAGAGTATACTGCGTCAGGTCATTTGTCCCAATACTAAAGAAGTCGACTTCTTTCGCCAGATGGCGAGCAATCACTGCGGATGCTGGCGTTTCAACCATGATGCCGACTTCGATGGTCTCATCAAAGGATTTGCCTTCTTCACGCAGTTGCGCTTTCAGCAGCTCCAGTTCGCCTTTCAGAATGCGAACTTCTTCTACTGAAATGATCATTGGGAACATGATGCGCAGTTTACCGAATGAGGATGCACGCAGAATCGCGCGCAGCTGCGCATGCAGAATCTCTTTACGGTCCATTGCGATACGAATCGCGCGCCAGCCGAGGAACGGGTTGTCTTCTTTCGGCAGGTTCATGTAAGGCAGATCTTTGTCGCCGCCGATGTCCATGGTACGCACGATAACCGCCTGCGAACCCACGGCTTCAGCCACGGCTTTATAAGCCTGGAACTGTTCTTCTTCGGTTGGCAGTGAATCACGGTCCATAAACAGGAACTCGGTACGATACAGGCCAACACCTTCCGCGCCGTTGCGCTCAGCACCGGCAACATCACGCACGGTACCGATGTTAGCGCAGACTTCAACCTGATGGCCGTCCAGCGTAATGGCTGGCAGATCTTTCAGTTTCGCCAGTTCATGCTTTTCAGACAGATATTGAGTCTGAATTGCTTTCAGTTCTTCCTGCACGTCATCAGTTGGATTGACGTAAATTTTGTTGTTCACGCCATCAATGATCAGGAAATCACCGTTTTTTACGGTGGCAGTCACGTTGCCGGTGCCGACAATCGCAGGCAGCTCAAGCGAACGCGCCATGATCGAGGTGTGAGAAGTACGCCCACCCAGATCGGTAATAAAGCCCAGCACCTTCTTCAGGTTCAGCTGTGCGGTTTCTGACGGCGTTAAATCTTTCGCCACCAGAATAGATTCGTCAGCAATCGCGCTCAGGTCGACAATGTGCAGACCGAGAATGTTCTGCAGCAGACGCTTACCAATATCACGTACGTCAGCCGCACGCTCTTTCAGGTATTCGTCATCCAGCTCTTCCAGTGCAACGGCCTGGCCTTCAATCACGGTGTGAGCAGCGGCGTCCGCGGTAGCGTGGTCTTTCTTGATGAGGTCGATGATTTCCTGCTCAAGCTCTTCGTCTTCGAGCAGCATGATGTGACCTTCAAAGATCGCCGCTTTCTCTTCACCGAAGGTTTCACCGGCTTTAATGCGAATGGCTTCGAGCTGTGAAGCAGCTTTGCTGCGTCCATCAAGGAAGCGCTGGACTTCCTGCTCAACCTGATCGTCAGTAATTTTTTTACGGCTGATGACGATCTCATCTTCCTTCAGCAAAAGTGCGTTGCCGAAAGCGATACCCGGTGATGCTAAAATGCCTGAAATCATAACCCTACCTTTTAATCACGATGGCTCATTGACCCGATGCGTCGCCACTGTCGCGGAGCAGTACTCTAAAGATGCAATAACGCGGACAGATTGTCCGCGATCAAGATATTTGCACTCAATGGGGCAAAGGGGTTGGTTTAGTTGCGAACTGAGCCGGTTACTCCAGCTCAGCCATCAGCTTGACCAGGTGCTCAACCGCTTGCTGCTCGTCTTCACCTTCAGCAGACAGCGTAACAACCGTACCTTGAGTCAGACCCAAAGTCTGCAGTTTGAAAAGGCTTTTCGCGCTGGCAGATTTGCCATTAGAGGTCACATTGATTTCTGACTTAAAAGCCTTTGCTTCTTTAACGAACTGGGCTGCAGGACGAGTATGAAGGCCGTTAGGTGCGGTAATGGTAACTTCTTGCTGGAACATTCTATTTCCCCAACTTTATCAGGTTTGGTGTTATGGATCTAAAGTCTAGCCTGGAGCCGTAACTTTAGCCTGTGTAGGTGCGCTGGTATGGCTTTAAGCTCACCATAAAATGCGCTCGAATGAGTACGTCATTAACAGTGACAGATCAAAAACTGCACGAATGCGTCACTCTTCTCATTATGCCGTGATTCGCCGTTTCGCCAAATCAGTAAATCGATTCAGCTTGATCCACTTCAAAGGCAGATTAATTTCAGGCACCGAAATAATTGGAAGCTTAAATACCAGAGCCGCATCACTGAAAGCAATCTGTCTGGTGATAAAAGTGAGATCTGCACCACAAAAAAGCACCCATTCGGGTGCTTTTTTCGTCAGTTTCAGACTTTAGGCATCACTGCTGGAGTTCTTTCTCAGTGAAGAGATCGGCAAACAGTGCGGTACTTAAATAACGTTCGCCGGAGGAGGGCAGAATCACCACGATGTTCTTGTTGGCGAAGGCTTCATCTTCTTGCAGCTTCAGCGCGGCAGCAACGGCAGCACCTGAAGAGATACCTGCTAAAATACCTTCTTCTTCCATCAGCTTACGGGCGGTGCTAATGGCTTCTTCATTGGTGATCGCCACTACGCGGTCGATCAATTCCAGATCAAGGTTGCCAGGAATGAAGCCGGCACCGATGCCCTGAATTTTATGTGGGCCTGGTTTGATCTCTTCGCCCGCCAGTGCCTGAGCAATAACCGGTGAATCGGTTGGCTCAACGGCAACGGTAATCAACTCGGTCTTGCCTTTGGTATTCTTGATATAGCGGCTCACGCCTGTCAGCGTACCGCCGGTGCCCACGCCCGCAATAAACACGTCCACTTCGCCGTCGGTGTCTTCCCAAATTTCTGGACCGGTGGTTTTTTCGTGGATTTCCGGGTTGGCTGGGTTGCTGAACTGCTGCAACAGCACATATTTGTCCGGATCGCTGGCGACAATCTCTTCCGCCTTCGCGATGGCACCTTTCATGCCTTTAGGACCTTCGGTTAGCACCAGGTTAGCTCCCAGCGCTTTCAGCAGCTTGCGGCGCTCAATTGACATGGTTTCTGGCATGGTTAGCGTCAGCTTGTAACCGCGCGCTGCGGCGACGTAAGCCAGCGCAATACCGGTGTTACCGCTGGTTGGTTCAACCAGCTCAACGCCCGGCTTCAAAATACCGCGTTTTTCCGCGTCCCAAATCATATTGGCACCGATACGGCATTTGATGCTGAAGCTCGGGTTGCGCGACTCGACCTTAGCCAGAATGCGGCCGTTACCGATGCGGTTCAGTCGAACCAGCGGCGTATGACCAATTGTCAGAGAGTTGTCTTCATAGATCTTACTCATAGCTCGTCCTTAACTGTATGAAATATTGGGAACCCTCAGAGCATACCTTTTCTAATGATGTGCGGAAGGAAAGAAATCGCATATCTATATAGCGCACAACCATAAGCCTTACGCAAAAATGCATAAGACGATTTAAAGCTTTAGCGGCGTGCATGTTGTGCATGATAACGATCCACCCACATGGCCGTTGCACCGCATACCGCAACCGGCAGAATCGCCAGATTGATAATCGGGATCATGGTGAACAGGCTAACCAGCGCACCAAATTGCATATTTGCGCTTTTGTGCTGGCGCAACGCCTGGCGCATCTGCTGGAAACTCACTTTGTGGTTATCAAATGGGTAGTCGCAATACTGCACGGACAACATCCACGCACTGAATAAAAACCATAGAACGGGCGCCACCGTTTGTCCAAAGCCGGGGATAAAGTGCAGCAACAGCAAACCAAGCGCACGCGGCAAATAGTAACCGAGCTTCTGAAACTCTCGCTTCATGATGCGCGGTATGTCTTTTATCAGGCCCACCCAACCGCTATCTGGTAATGGCGTTCCGGTCAATCGCCCTTCAAGCTGCTCGGCGAGCAAGCCACAGAAGGGCGCGGCAATCAGATTTGCCAGAGTCGAAAAGAAGTAACTGAATACCAACACAATCGAAATCACTGAGAGCGGCCACAGCAGATAACTCAACCATTGCAGCCAGTCAGGGATATGTGACATTAAAGCCGGGATCCACTGACCCAAGCGCTGAAACAACCAGATAAAGGCACCGCCAAGTAGCACGATGTTGATCAGTAGCGGCATGATGACATAGCGACGAATGCCGGGCAGGCGCACCAGTTTCCATCCTTCAGCGAAGTAGTGAACACCATTAAATGTTGAGACCGAATTTCCTGCGGGCATAGCGAGCCTTTCTCCTAAATATAGCGGCGCGACCATCATAACCTGGCTTTTTATCGGCTTCAGGCAGTGTTTGCGCGAAAAAACAGCAAAAAAGCGTGGGGCAGCTATCTAATTTGTCAGAAAATACTGCACAGACTTGCACTTGTTTAGCTGGGCAAATACAGTTAGAGGATAAAGTTTGCCGTGGTGGCAAGGTATTGGAACAACAGAGAATACAATGATGCAGGATTTGCGTCTGATATTAATCGTTGTTGGCGCGATCGCCATAATAGCGCTGCTACTTCATGGACTGTGGACCAGCCGTAAAGAGCGCTCCTCCGTGTTTCGTGATCGCCCGCACAAACGTCTGAAACAGCGCGAAGAAGCCGATGAAGATCTGCTGAGCGAAGAAGATGATGGCGTCGGCGAAGTCCGTGTACGTCGTCCTGGTGATGCGGATGAAGAACCTGAATTCACTGCACGTCCAGCGAGCGCGCCGCGTGCGCCTGAACCTGTACGTCAACCGGCATCACGTCAGGCTGACCCATTATTAGGCGATCCGCTGCTGGATAACGAGCCAGACGTGCGTAAGCCGGCTGCGCCGCAAGCGCCAGTGGCGAAGCCAGCGCCAGCGCCTGCACCACAACCAATTCAGGCCGATCCATTGCTGGATAACGAACCGCTTTCCGCGACTCAACCTGCACCTGAATTCCTCGCCGCAGAAGAGCCAGAATTCGAACCTGAAGCGCCAGTTGCACATCAACCAGAAGCGCCACAGCCAGCGGCTGCTGCGCCTGGCAGTAAAAAAGAGGCCGTATTAGTGCTGCACGTCGCTGCACATGCGGGCGGCGAACTGAACGGTGAAGCGCTGTTGCAGGGCATCCTGCAGGCCGGATTCCAGTTTGGTGAGATGAACATTTTCCATCGCCATCTTAGCCCAGCCGGCAGCGGTCCGGTGCTGTTTAGCCTGGCGAACATGGTGAAGCCGGGTTCATTCGATCCGGATCAAATGGGGAATTTCTCTACGCCTGGCGTCTCGATCTTCATGATGGTGCCGTCGTACGGCGATGCGAATCAGAACTTCAAGCTGATGCTGCAATCCGCGCAGCGTATCGCTGATGATGTAGGCGGCGTGGTGCTGGATGATGAGCGTCGCATGATGACGCCGCAGAAGCTGGAAACCTACAAAACGCGTATTCGCGAAGTTATCGGTTAATCGCCGTTAGCTGAGTCAAAACAAATATAACCCCCGCCTGTCGGGGGTTTTTTATCGGATAAGAGACTATGAAATCGGTTCAGGAGCAGATCACCGCGCTGCGCACCACGTTACGTCACCACGAATATCTCTACCACGTGATGGATACGCCGGAAATTCCGGATGCAGAGTATGACCGATTGATGGTTCAGCTGCGTGAGCTGGAAAGCGCACATCCTGATTTGATTACCCCTGATTCACCCACCCAACGCGTGGGCGCGGCACCGCTAGCCACTTTTGAGCAAGTGCGTCATGAAGTGCCGATGTTGTCGCTGGACAACACCTTTGATGAAGCGGGCTTCCTTGCCTTTAATAAACGCGTGCAGGATCGCCTTAAAAGCACTGACGAATTGACTTACTGCTGCGAGCTCAAGCTGGATGGTCTAGCCGTGAGCTTGCTGTATGAAGATGGCCTGCTGGTGCGTGCGGCGACGCGCGGAGATGGTACCACCGGCGAGAACATCACGGCGAACGTGCGCACAATTCACGCCATTCCGCTGCGTCTGCATGGCGATAACATCCCCGCACGCGTTGAAGTGCGTGGCGAAGTGTTTATCACCGAAAGCGGTTTTGAAAAGCTGAATGAAGAAGCGCGTCGCACCGGCGCGAAAGTCTTTGCTAACCCACGCAACGCCGCAGCCGGTTCACTGCGCCAGCTCGATCCACGCATCACCGCTAAACGTCCACTGACCTTCTTCTGCTACGGTTTTGGTCTGCTGGAAGGCGGTGAAATGCCTGCCAGCCATTGGCAACGTCTGCAACAGTTTAAGGCGTGGGGATTGCCAGTCACCGATCGTATTCGCCTGGCACACAGCGCCGATGAGGTGCTGGCGTTTTATCGTCAGGTTGAGCAGGAGCGCCCGTCGCTCGGCTTCGATATCGATGGCGTGGTTATCAAGGTCGATTCGCAGGCGCTGCAGGAGCAGCTCGGCTTTGTGGCGCGAGCGCCGCGCTGGGCTGTAGCCTTTAAATTCCCGGCGCAGGAACAGATGACGTTCGTGCGCGATGTCGAATTCCAGGTGGGCCGCACCGGCGCGATTACGCCCGTCGCGCGTCTGGAGCCGGTTCAGGTTGCGGGGGTTGTGGTAAGTAATGCCACGCTGCACAACGCCGATGAAATTGCCCGACTGGGTTTGCGCATTGGCGACAAGGTGGTGATTCGCCGCGCCGGTGACGTGATTCCGCAAGTGGTCAACGTGGTGGAATCGGAGCGCCCGGCAGAGACGCGTGAAATCGTCTTCCCAGGTCATTGCCCGGTGTGCGGTTCAGACGTTGAACGCGTGGAAGGTGAAGTTGTGACGCGCTGCACCGGCGGCCTGATTTGTGGCGCGCAGCGTAAAGAAGCACTTAAACACTTCGTTTCGCGTCGTGCGATGGATGTCGATGGCATGGGCGATAAGATCATCGATCAGTTGGTGGAGAAAGAGTACGTCTTAACGCCTGCCGATCTGTTCCGCCTTACTGCCGGTAAGCTAACCGGACTCGATCGCATGGGCCCTAAATCGGCTCAGAACGTGGTTGATGCGCTGGAAAAGGCCAAATCCACCACGCTGGCACGTTTCCTCTATGCGCTGGGTATTCGCGAAGTGGGCGAAGCCACTGCCGCCAACCTTGCCAATCACTTTGGCGAGCTGGAAAAGGTGATGAACGCCGATCTCGATGCGCTGATTGAAGTACAAGATGTCGGCAAAGTGGTGGCGACGCATGTGCGTAATTTTATGGATGAAGAGAGCAACCGCGCCGTTATTCGCGATCTTACTGAAGAGATTGGCGTGCACTGGCCGCAGGTTGAAGTGGTCAATGTCGAAGAAATTGATAGTCCATTTGCCGGTAAAACCGTGGTACTGACCGGCTCTCTGTCGCAGATGAATCGCGATGATGCCAAAGAGCGTCTGGTAGCGTTGGGCGCTAAAGTGAGCGGTAGCGTGTCGAAGAAAACCGATTTGCTGATTGCGGGGGAAGCGGCCGGTTCCAAGCTGGCGAAAGCGCAGGAGCTCGGCATTCCGGTGATCGACGAAGCGGAAATGATTCGCCTGCTCGGAGCGTAATGTGGATAAACAGCAACTGGTTGAAATCGCCAATACCGTGATGCCGTTCGGCAAGTACAAGGGCAGAGCGCTGATTGATGTGCCGGAGGAGTATTTGCTGTGGTTCGCTCGCAAAGATGAATTCCCGGCCGGTAAGTTAGGCGAATTGATGCAGCTGACGCTGACCATCAAGATCGAAGGGCTGGAAGGTTTAATCAAACCGCTCAAGCGCAATGAATAACAAAACGGCCCGCTTTTGCGGGCCGTAATATTTAGGACTTCTGCGCTTCTACTTGCTGCTGCGCCAGCCGTTTTTCATTGCCGGCTTTGTAGCGCTGGGCAATGAAAGAACACACCATTAACTGCACCTGATGGAAAATCATCAGCGGCAGCACGATTATCCCCACGGAACTGGCCGGGAACAGGATGTTGGCCATCGGGACACCGTTCGCCAGACTCTTTTTCGAGCCACAGAACAGCACCACAATCTCGTCCGCACGGCTGAAGCCAAACAGGCGCGATGCCGCCAGGTTAATCGCCAGTGCGATAAACAGCACCAGCACGCTGCCAACCAGAATCCATAGCAAGGTATCCACGCCCACGCGATGCCAAATGCCGTTCACCACCGCTTCACTGAAGGCGGAGTAAACCACCAGCAGAATCGAGGTTTGGTCGGTTTTACCAATCAGGCTGCGATGCTTCTCGACCCACGCGCCAATCCAGCGACGCGACAGATGTCCTAAAACAAACGGCACCAGCAGTTGCAGCATAATTTTGCCAATCTGCTCCAGACCGTTGCCCGGCATTTCGCTATGCACATTCATCACCAGATTCACCAGCAGCGGCGAGACAAATACGCCGAGCAGGCTGGAGGCTGAAGCTGCACAGACCGCAGCGGCGACGTTGCCGCCCGCCATTGAGGTGAAGGCGATTGAGGATTGCACGGTCGCTGGCAGAATACACAGATAGATAAAGCCGGTGTAAATCTCCGGGCTGACGTTAACCGGATGCCACCAGACAATCAGCAAACCAATAATCGGGAAAATTACAAAGGTGCTGCACATAATCCACAAGTGCAAACGCCAGTGGCTGCTGCCGGCAATGATCTTCTCGCGCGACAGTTTGGCGCCATGCATAAAGAACAGCAGGGCGATGGCGGCGGTGGTCAGATATTCGAAGATATCGACAAAGACGCCTTTGGCAGGAATAAAGCTGGCCAGCAGCACGGTAATGATGAGTTTAATCATCATCGGATCGAGGCGTAAAAATCCCATTGTTAAAATCCGGTTAAATTTAAAAAAATGATGGTGCTGATTGTGCGCCTGCTGGGTTTAGAAATAAAATTGATTTATTGCATCAATCTATGAGCGATATCGATGAATTACACCTTACGTCAGTTGCGTACCTTTGTCGCGGTGGCGCATCACGGCAGCTTCAGTCTGGCCGGCCAAGCGATTGGTTTAAGTCAGTCGGCGGTCAGCCATAGCATTAAAGAGCTGGAAGCGGAAATGGGCGTGCGCTTACTCGATCGCACTACGCGGGAAGTAATGCTGACCGAGGCGGGGCAGCAGCTGGCCACACGGCTTAATCGTCTGCTGGACGACCTCAATACCACCGTGTTGGATGTGCGCAGCTATGGCGAACAGCGCAGCGGCACGGTGCGTGTTGCCGCCAGCCAAACGCCTTCTGCCCATCTGATGCCGCAGTGCCTGGCCAGCAGCCAGCAGCGCTATCCGGATATCCGCGTCATCCTGCATGACCGCGTACAGCAATGGGTGCTGCAAAGCGTACGCAATGCGGAGGTTGATTTTGGCATTGTAATTGGCCCGCTCAACGACACTGATTTCGACAGCGAAGAGATTCTGCAGGAGCCTTTTTTACTGCTGTGTCATGAAGATGACGAGCTGGCGCAAATTGAACAGGCGCAATGGTCAATGCTGGCCGGACGCAATATGGTGCTACAGGATTATGCCTCTGGCAGTCGCGTGTTAGTTGATGCCGCGCTGCAACAGCTGGCGTTGAGTGTGCATGTGGTGCAGGAAATCGGTCATCCCGCTACGCTTTATCCGATGGTGGAAGCGGGAATTGGCATCAGCATTCTGCCTGCGCTGGCCTTGCCGTTGCCGTCAGGACGCAAACTCACGGTGCGGCGTCTTTATCCGGAAATTAATCGCAGCCTGATGCTGATAAAGCGCAAAAACCGCTCGCTGACACCCGCCGCAGAAGCGATCTGGCAGGAAGTGCGTCAGCAGGCAGCCCTGCTGACGCAACAACGCATGCTAAAGCCGGCGTTTTAAACGTACACGTTGATTTGATTGGTATCAGTTGGGCGGTTAATACCATCAGCTTTGGTGGCCGCAGGTTGCTGTGCTTCCTGTTTCTGTTGCGCTTTCTCAGCTTGCTGCTGCTCAATTTGCGCGATTTGCGCTTCAATCATTTGAATCTGTGATTGCAGCATCTGCTCCTGTTCAGACTTTTGCTCATCGGTGAGCGTATCGTCGCTGGAAAGATCTTTCAGCTGCTTAGTGATGGATTGAATCTGTTTATACAGGCTGGCGATTTCTGAGGTAGAACCGCCGCCGCTACTTGCGGTGCTGAAACTACTTACGCTGGATACAGACATGGTTTTCTCCTTGCAATAGACCATTATCGTTATCGGTCAGAGTATAAGGAGGCTTGAGGGCAGGGAGTGTTAAACTTGCGAAAAGGGTTCGTTGGGATTTAGCGCATTAACCACAGATTTAACGCACAGCAAAAAGGCGCCTTTAGGGCGCCTTTTTACATTGGTGGGTCGTGCAGGATTCGAACCTGCGACCAATTGATTAAAAGTCAACTGCTCTACCAACTGAGCTAACGACCCGAAGTGGTGGGTGATGACGGGCTCGAACCGCCGACCCCCTCCTTGTAAGGGAGATGCTCTACCAACTGAGCTAATCACCCACTTCGGTACTGCTTAACAAGAGTGTCATCTGACTAGGATATGGTGGGTGATGACGGGCTCGAACCGCCGACCCCCTCCTTGTAAGGGAGATGCTCTACCAACTGAGCTAATCACCCATATCTTATCTCTTGTTCACTGCGGGCCATCTTTAAACCTTCAAAAGAGTGGTGGGTGATGACGGGCTCGAACCGCCGACCCCCTCCTTGTAAGGGAGATGCTCTACCAACTGAGCTAATCACCCCCGCTGTGTGGAGTCGCATTATAGGGATCCTTCAAAGTGAGTCAACGGTTTTTAAAACTTAAATGTGCGTTCGCTTTAAAAATAATCATCGTGGGGCGCTTTTCGCCAATGTGCTGGTTTTATTAGCAGAAAAGCGCACAGCAAACCGGGATGCCACCGCGACAATCATTGAGGAATCAGCCTCACCTGCTAGAATGTGCGCACTGTTTTTTCGCGTTAACCCGTTTTTTTGTCATCCAGACAATGAAACCTGCGCATTTAAGGCAATGCTGAATGAAAATCAAAACTCGCTTCGCACCCAGCCCAACGGGCTATCTGCACGTAGGCGGTGCTCGTACTGCTCTTTACTCCTGGCTTTATGCTCGCCATAACAAAGGCGAATTCGTTCTGCGTATCGAAGATACCGATCTGGAGCGTTCCACACCGGAAGCCATTGAAGCCATCATGGATGGTATGAACTGGCTGAGCCTTAACTGGGATGAAGGTCCGTATTATCAGACCAAGCGTTTTGATCGCTACAACGCGGTGATCGACGATATGCTGGAAGCGGGCACGGCCTATAAATGCTACTGCAGCAAAGAACGTCTCGATGCGCTGCGTGAAGAGCAGATGGAAAAAGGCGAAAAACCGCGTTATGACGGTCGCTGCCGCGACAGCCATGAACATCACGCCGCTGATGAGCCGTGCGTGGTGCGCTTCCGTAACCCGCAGGATGGTTCTGTCATCTTTGACGATCAGATTCGTGGTCCGATTGAATTCAGCAATCAGGAACTGGATGACCTGATCATTCGTCGTACCGACGGTTCACCCACCTATAACTTCTGTGTGGTGGTGGATGACTGGGATATGGGCATCACTCACGTGATTCGTGGTGAAGACCATATCAACAACACGCCACGCCAGATCAATATCCTGAAAGCGATCGGTGCAGAAGTGCCAACCTACGCGCACGTATCAATGATCCTCGGCGATGACAGTAAGAAGTTGTCCAAACGTCATGGCGCTGTTGGCGTGATGCAGTATCGTGATGACGGTTATTTGCCGGAAGCGCTGCTCAACTATCTGGTACGTCTTGGCTGGTCACATGGCGATCAGGAGATTTTCAGCGTGCCGGAAATGGCAGAGCTGTTCACTCTGGATGCCGTGAGTAAGTCGGCCAGTGCTTTCAATACTGAAAAACTGCAGTGGCTGAATCATCACTACATTAATACGCTGCCGCCGGAGTACGTTGCTACGCAGCTGCAATGGCATATTGAGCAGCAGAAGATTGATACCCGCACCGGTCCGGAGCTGGCAAAGCTGGTTACCTTGTTGGGCGAGCGTTGCAAAACCCTGGTAGAGATCGCGGCATCTTGTCGTTACTTCTATGAAGAGTTTGAAGCCTTTGATGCTGACGCGGCGAAGAAGCATCTGCGTCCGGTCGCGCGTCAGCCGCTGGAAGTGGTGCGCGACAAACTGGCTGCAATCAGCGACAGCAACTGGAACGCAGAGAATGTGCATCATGCAATTCAGTCTGCGGCAGATGAGCTGGAGCTGGGGATGGGCAAAGTCGGTATGCCACTGCGTGTAGCGGTGACCGGTTCTGGTCAGTCACCGGCGCTGGATGTGACGGTGGAAGCAATTGGTCGCAGCCGCAGCGTTGCGCGAATCGAAAAAGCGCTGGCATTCATCGCGGAGCGCGAGGCAAACGCATAATATGAAAAAGCCGGAAGCATCTGCTTCCGGCTTATTTATTCTTCCTGAATCCCCAGACGTTCCATTACGCCTCGAATTCCCTCCCGCAACAACAACGCCGCAAATTGCTCTTGCTCCGCTGCCGTCATTTGCTGGACAGAATTTATTAATAACGCAGGTAACGTATTTTGTTGTGCACCGTAATTAGCCGCCGGTTCGTTCGCGTGGCGGGTGGATTGAACAAAGCTCTTTACGCGCTCGTCTATATGGATCAATCGCGCTTTACCGCCCTGAACACCGGGCTTTGGCGTGGTTGTCCAGTTTTCACGCTTGATCCATTTATTCACCGTTTGCCGACTGTAGCCCGTTTCCTGCGCGAGCTCCTCGGGGGTAAGCCATTCCTTTTTCACGATGCTGTCCCTGTTAAATACATTAGTTCTACATATTACAACAAAACGTAACGGGGAAAAGTAACCTGAACAGAAAATGCCTTCTGCTCTCCAACAAAAGGCAAAATTAGGTTATTGCGCCTGGCTCACTGCGGGTTGTTCCGGACGGAAAGCGATGAAATAGGTGAGGCCAACAAAAATTGCACCGCCCACGCCGTTACCGAGGAACACCGCGATCACGTTTGGCGCAAATTCCGCCCAGCTCATCTGCCCGGCAAAAATTGCCGCCGGAACAATAAACATGTTTGCGACGACGTGCTGGAAGCCAATCGCCACGAACGCCATCACCGGGAACCACATACCGAAGATTTTACCTACCACATCTTTACTGGCGAAGGCGAGCCACACCGCCAGACACACCAGCCAGTTGCAGCCCACGCCGGAAATAAAGGCGTGCAGGAAATCGGCATTCACTTTAGCGTGCGCAATCGCCACGGTTTTTTTCAGGTAATCGCCTTCGGTCATGCCCAGCATGTGACCAAAGAACCATGCAACCGCAACGCTGCCAATGAAATTGGCGAGGGTAACCCAAAACCAGTTACGCAGAACGTTGAAGCTACTGATGCGACGAGCGAACCAGGCGATGGGCATCGTCATCATATTGCCGGTCAGCAGCTCGCCGCCCGCCAGTACCGTCATGATCAACCCGACCGGGAACACCGCAGCGCCGAGCAGCACGCCGAATGAACCCCATTCAGCAGGCAGTTGGTTAATGACATGCAGATCGAGCAGGAAGCCAGTGGCGATAAACGCACCGGCCATAAAGCCAAGAATCAACAAGGTGGAGATAGGCAGGCGGCTTTTAGCCACGCCAGCTTGAATCGCCAGTTGGGCGATCTCTTTAGGTGTATGCAGCGACATAGTTCACTTTTCTTTTATGGATTAATGGGGACGTTGCTGGCCGGTCATTGAGAGAACACCCTGGTAGGATGACCGGTTAATTAGCGCGCTAAGTTTTACACGCACTTTTAACGAAAACAAGACTGCTTCTAACATCTTTAACCTAAAGTTAACGCAGGGTTGAGGTTAGAGTGGGTAAGCATTGCCGGAGGTTGCATATAAATAGTCGCGAAGCGGGATGGCGTGTTGAAAAAAAAGCCATGCTGACGCGGGGTTGACGCCTTTTTCAGCGATCAAACACAGAACGAGAATTTGACGTTGACACTCAAGAGGCGGTTTCATATTATCCCGTCCGTCGAGTTTACTCGGCAGTTTTTCGGTTCGGGGGTATAGCTCAGCTGGGAGAGCGCTTGCATGGCATGCAAGAGGTCAGCGGTTCGATCCCGCTTATCTCCACCAAACCGCTCCCAACGGTTTGACCGAAAAATGATTTCCAGATGTGGGGGTATAGCTCAGCTGGGAGAGCGCTTGCATGGCATGCAAGAGGTCAGCGGTTCGATCCCGCTTATCTCCACCAAATCTCTGTTCTTTCTGAACACATTCAAAAAATCACCTTCTTAAACGCAACGCAGTAAATTGCGATTTTTGTCGTTTGAAGGGCCGCCATTTTGGCGACCTCATCACTCACCACGCAAATTATCATCAGGCCGTAACAGCCTGCGGCTGCCATTGCAGCACCCGGAAACCGTGCGTGCCATCGCGATCCAGCTGCGCCACTAAACCGTATTCCCAGTCCAGATACGCCTGCATCACGCCCGCTTCAATATCGGTGCCTTCATATGGACGGCGATAGCGATCAATGGCCGGGGACAACAGTTGCTGCTCTCCTTGCTCCGTTGGCAAACCCGCTTCGCGCCAGGCAGCGTTACCGCCCTCCAGCACAAACACCGGCTTGCCGGTCAGCTCAGCCACTTGTTGCACCGCATAACCCGCTAGCAGGCTGCTGCCGCAGGTCAGAACATAGCGACGTGCCTCCGGCAACAATGCTTTGCCTTGCTGCTGCAGGGTAGAGCGTAGCAACCAGGCCGCGCCCGGAATATGGCTGTGGAGATGGTTCGCGCGCGTGGTGAAATCCAGTACCTGCGTTTGCCCTTCCTGCAACCATTCCGCTAACTGCTGCGGTGAGATGAATTCAGGTTGAGCGACGGGCGGCACCTGCGCTTTCCAGTTACCGCGTTCACTGAAATCACTGGCCTGCAGCTCCTCCAGCACCGAAACCTGCCAGCCAAGCTGCGCCAGCCAGGATGCGGTCATATTGGCGCGCACGCCGTCATCATCAATTAGCACAATGCGCGCACCGCGCACGCTGGCGTAATGATCGGTCTCCTGCACCAGTTGACCTCCCGGCACATGGCGGCTACCAGGCAGATGCCCGGCGGCGTATTCGTCGGCACCACGCACATCAAACAGATAAGTGGTGCGCGTCTCCTGCTGCCAGCGTTTCAGCGTGGCGAGTGGGATACGTTCCACACCGGCGCGATCGGCGATGATGCGCGCATTGTTCGCCGCCTGACGCTGTGCGGTTTCGCTGGCCTCACCGTAGCGGCGCGACTGGCCTTTATCCAGCGCATGCCCGGCCAGCGTCCAGCCGATGGTACCATTACGCAGTGCGAACACCGGATTGCGAATCCCGGCGTTCACCAGCGATTGCGTACCAATGATACTGCGCGTGCGGCCGGCGCAGTTCACTATCACCGTGGTCTCCGGCGATGGCGCGATGTCACGTACGCGCAGCACCAGTTCACCGCCCGGCACGCTGGTGGCGCCTGGAATACTCATGGTTTGATATTCATCGAAACGACGCGCATCGAGCACTACCACGTTAGCATCGCTGTTAATCAGCTGATGCACCTCGTCCGCAGATAAAGAAGGTGTGTGATTGTGATGCTCAACCAGTTCGCCAAACGCTTTGCTGGGTGAATTCACGTCGATAAACAGTTCGCCGCCCGCCGCTTGCCAGCCGGCCAAATCATCTGCCAGCAGCGCGACATTGCTGTAACCCAGCGCGGCAATCCGTTCGGCAGCGGTTTGCGCCAGGCCTTCGTTACCGTCATACAGCGTGATCGCGGTGGTGCGCTGCGGAATGCGGTCCAGCAGCTCAAGCTCCAGTTTTGACAGTGGAATATTCACCGCAAACAACGGATGCGCGGTGGCAAACAGCGCTTCATCGCGCACATCGACAATCGCCACTTCCTGCTGCTGACGCAGGGCCTCAATAATTTCCGCCGCCTGGCGTAAAGGGAAAACCGGTTTAGTCATGTGAAAGGTCCCAAATGTTCGGTAAGTAACGGTTGCTGTAACCGGAGATAAACGTTTTTTCACTGCCGTCTTCGCGGTAGACCGCGCGTTTGACCGCGCCAATGTTGGCGCCATAAACGTGAATGCTGATGGAGACGCGGTCGTCATAGGCGTTGCTGACGCGATGAATATCGCCTACCGTCGGCGACACCGCTTCAACGCGGCCGGGATCGAGTCGGACTGGCGCGCCTTCCGGCTGCAATCCGTTTGGCCCCGGCTGCCAGGATTGTGAAATCTCTGCGCCGCGCAGCATGCCAATCAGTCCCCATACGCGATGGTCGTGAATCGGCGTTTGCTGGCCTGGCCCCCAGACGAAACTCACCACCGAAAAGCGTTGCTGCGCATCGGCATACAACAAATATTGTTGATAGTGTTCGGGATGAGGTTGGGTAAAGGCGTCGTCCAGCCAGTCGTCGTGGCGAATCAACTCGCCAAGCCACGCGCTGCCACGCTGCAACACCGTGGCCTCCTCCGGCTGTGCATCCAGCAAGTTGGCAAGATTGGCGACAAAATCACGCAGGCGCTGGTGCTGATACTGGCTCATAAGCTTCAGGCGCTCCTTTTATCGGCGGCTGAGAGCGCATCGACTTTCTCGCGCGTCAGCGGAATCAGCTCGCGACCATATTCCACCGCATCGTTAAGCGGATCGAAGCCGCGAATCAGCACGCTATGAATGCCAAGGCGATAATATTCCAGCAGTGCATCAGAAACTTGCTCCGGCGTTCCCACCAGCGCAGTGGAGTTGTAGCCGCCCTGAACCAGCTTTGCGACGCCGGTCCACAGCACTTTATCCAGACGATCGCCTTCATTGGCGGCGGCGAGTAAACGCTGCGCGCCAACGCTCTGCGGCTTCGCCTTACCAAAGGCAAAGCCACTTTCGTTAAGCTGTTTTTCGGCCGTGGCGCGGATGTGCTCCGCACGTTCCCAGGCTTCTTTTTCAGTTGTGCCAAGAATCGGCCGGAACGAGATGTTGAAGTTAATTTCGCGGCCCTGTCTGGCGGCAGCGGCACGCACGTTGCGTACCGTCTCTTCCGCGCCTTTCAGCGGCTCGCCCCACAGCGCAAACACATCGGCATGGCGTGCTGCAACATCAATCGCCTCCTGCGACGATCCGCCAAAATAGATGGGCAGTTTGTTCTGCAGCGGTTTGATGGCTGAGAACGCCTGCTCGGCCTGATAAAACTGGCCTTGATGATCGTACGGCTGCGCGGATTCGAGACTCTGCTTCAATACGGTGAGGAACTCATCGCTACGCGCATAACGCTCGGCTTTATTGAGGAAGTCACCGTCGCGGCGCTGCTCGGCATCGCTGCCGCCGCTGATGATGTGCACCGCTAAGCGACCGTCGGTGAGGTGATCAAGCGAAGCCAGTTTGCGCGCCGCTAACGTCGGCGAGACAAAGCCGGGACGATGCGCCAGCAAAAATTTCAGCGTCGAGGTGTGCGCCGCCGCGTGCGCGGTGACCAGAAAACCATCCGGCTGATCCGACCAATAGCCCACCAGAATGCGATCAAAACCGGCGTCTTCATGCGCCCGCGCAAAACGCGCAATGTACTCTTTATCGAACAGCGGGCCGCTAGCCGGAATGATTTCGGAAGCGAGGCGGTGGCCAATCATGCCAAGGAATTGAATGCTCATGCGGTTCTCCTGAAGTGACGTCATGGAGAAAAACTACGGGCGCAGGCGGTGTGAACGGAAATTCAATATTGTGCAAAGGTTTTGCGTTTAACAGTGAAGCGGGTAATAGCGGGGGAAAAGCGGAAGCGACGCGGATTAGAACCGATTGAAATAATTAAGAAGAGAAGGGCGAGCCGCAGCTCGCCCCGTATATCAGAAGGCCAACACCAGACCAGCGATAGCGGCTGACAGCACGCTCACCAGCGTTGAACCGTACAGCAGTTTCAGGCCGAAGCGTGAAACCACGTTACCTTGCTCTTCGTGCAGACCTTTAATCGCGCCCGCCACAATCCCGATAGAGGAGAAGTTAGCAAAGGAGACCAGGAACACAGAAAGAATACCTTCCGAGTGTGGCGACAGCTGACCGGCGATTTTCTGCAGATCCATCATTGCCACGAATTCGTTGGAAACCAGTTTGGTGGCCATGATGCTGCCTACTTGCAGCGCTTCGTGTGAAGGAACACCCATCACCCACGCAAATGGATAGAACACATAACCCAGCACGCCCTGGAAGCTGATGCCGAAAATCAGGTCGAACAGCGCGTTCAGACCGGTGATCAAGGCGATAAAACCAATCAGCATTGCGGCAACAATCATCGCAACTTTAAAACCGGCGAGGATGTATTCGCCCAGCATTTCGAAGAAGCTCTGGCCTTTATGCAGGTCCTGCAGTTGCAGATCTTCTTCGCTGTCCACGCGGTACGGGTTAATCAGCGACAGCACAATAAAGGTGCTGAACATGTTCAATACCAGCGCGGCCACCACATATTTTGGCTGCAGCATGGTCATGTAGGCGCCGACAATCGACATCGAAACTGTCGACATGGCAGTCGCTGCCATGGTGTACATACGGCGCTGTGACATTTTGCCAAGGATATCTTTATAAGCGATGAAGTTTTCTGACTGTCCCAAAATCAGAGAACTCACGGCGTTAAAGGATTCCAGTTTGCCCATACCGTTTACTTTGGACAGCACGGTACCAATGCCGCGAATCACCCACGGCAAGATGCGGAAATGCTGCAAAATACCGATTAACGCAGAGATGAAAATGATGGGGCAAAGCACGTTAAGGAAGAAGAAAGCGAGACCTTTTTCGCTCATATTGCCAAACACGAAGTTGGTGCCTTCGGCGGCATATTTGAGCAGATGATCGAAGAAACCTGCGAAGCCCTGCACAAAGCCGAGACCGATGGAGGAGTTCAGGAAGAACCAGGCCAGCAGAATTTCGATTACCAGAAGTTGAACGATATAACGAAGACGGATGCTTTTACGATCGTGGCTGACCAGCAAGGCCAGCACCGCTACCACCACTAGTGCTAAAAGAAAATGCAAAACATGGGACATGTCGGCTCCAAATTTGAGGAGGGTTGTATTTTGTTGCGTATTCTATGTAACGCGTTACTTAAAAACGAGATCAAAACCACATTATAAGTATTCGCTATCGCGTTTTTTCTCAGATAAGTCTGACCGCTCACAACCCTATTACAAATTCATCACAAGAAATATCCACAAAAACATTGTCTATAAAATAACCCAAGAGTAGAGTCTTTTGCGTTGCATTTGTTTTTAGCAAGAACTGACTTTACCGCAATGTATAGCAATTGCTATACTTTATAGCACCATCTATTACTACAATAACTATAACCAAATTTCATCTGCCTTGAATGACCCTTAATCTGGACAGGTCAACAAGCATTAGGACAGGGTAAAACTATGCTAGAAAGCCGCACCGCCGAGCGCGCCGCTCGCGGAGCCAGAAAGATCAAACTCGCGCTGCTGGGCCCCGCCTTTATTGCGGCGATTGGCTACATCGATCCCGGCAACTTCGCGACCAACATTCAGGCCGGCGCCGCCTATGGCTACAAGCTGTTATGGGTGGTGGTGTGGGCCAACGTCATGGCGATGCTGATCCAGCTGATGTCCGCCAAGCTGGGCATTGCTACCGGCAAAAATCTTGCAGAACACATCCGCGATCGCTTCCCGCGTCCGGCGGTGTGGTTCTATTGGGTGCAGGCGGAAATCATCGCCATGGCCACCGATCTCGCTGAATTTATCGGCGCGGCGCTCGGCTTCAAGCTATTACTTGGCATTTCCCTGCTGCAGGGTGCGGTGTTAACCGGTATCGCGACCTACCTGATTCTGATGCTGCAAAGTCGCGGGCAGAAGCCGCTGGAACTGGTGATTGGCGGTCTGCTGCTGTTTGTAGCGGCGGCTTATATTGTGGAGCTGTTTTTCTCCCAGCCCAAAGTGAGTGAGCTGGTGGTTGGCATGGCGCTGCCATCGCTGCCAACATCGGATGCGGTATTCCTCGCTGCTGGTGTGTTAGGCGCCACCATTATGCCGCACGTGATTTATCTGCATTCGGCGCTGACGCAGCACGGCAATAAAGGCAGCAAGGCGCAACGTTACAGTTCAACCAAGCTGGATGTGGCTATCGCCATGACCATCGCTGGTTTTGTGAATCTGGCGATGATGGCCACCGCCGCTGCGGCATTTCACTTTAGCGGTCACTCCAGCATCGTCGATCTCGATCAGGCATACCTAACGCTGCAACCGCTGTTGGGTGAAGCGGCAGCGATTGTGTTCGGTTTGAGTCTGGTGGCTGCTGGTCTCTCCTCAACCGTGGTTGGCACGCTGGCGGGACAAGTGGTGATGCAGGGCTTTATCCGTTTCCACATTCCGCTGTGGTTCCGCCGCACTATCACCATGTTGCCCTCTTTTATAGTAATTTGGGCGGGCTGGGATCCCACGCGCATTCTGGTAATGAGTCAGGTGCTGTTGAGTTTCGGTATCGCGCTGGCGCTGATTCCGCTGCTCTCCTTTACCGGCAACCGCGAATTGATGGGCGATGAGATGGTGAACTCACGCCTGATGCAAAATGCCGGGCGGCTGATTGTGGTGCTGGTGATCGCCCTCAATCTCTATTTGCTGGTCGGCGAAGCGCTCGGTTGGTAACTGCCAGAGAAAAGAAAAATCCCGCCATTGTGCGGGATTTTTTGTTTAGTGATGATGGTGATCGTGGTGACCTCGACGATCATCATGGCGATGATCGTGGCGGTGATGTTCACGACGTTCACGCTCATGCCAGCGGCGTTCGCGCTCACGTTCATAGGCGCGATGACGTTTCCACTCTTCGTGACGCCACCAGCGATGATCGTTGTACTGATAACGATCGTTCCACCAGCGCGGCTCGCGCCAGCGCCCCCCGTCCCAGTAATTACCGTGACGATCGCGATCGCCGAGATGCAGCGTAACGCCCGGACCCAAATTGATGGTGGCGCTGTCGGCTTGTGCTGTGCTGATAGCCAATGGGGATAAGGTTGCCAGCAAGGCGGCAAACAAAATGGCACGTTTCATAACTTCTCCTTTTCAGTAGCTTATAACTGCCACCGTTGCGCTAGTTTGCCACATCGGACCAGGGAAGCCTTGAGAATCCGTCTGAAAACGCTGAGGGAAATCTGAAATGAGAATTTTCTGCTGCGGAAAACGCCCGACCAATGCCGGGCGGGTAAACGTTTACACTAAGATATTGTGGATAGCGTCGATCTCATCCTGGCTTAGTTCCGGCTGGCTCAACATCTCAACCGCATCATCAATTTGCGCGGTTTTACTGGCGCCAATCAGCACCGAGGTAACACGCGCATCGCGCAGCACCCAGCTCAGCGCCATCTGCGCCAGCTTCTGGCCGCGCTGTTGGGCAATCGCCTGCAGCTGACGCACTTTTTCCATCTTCTCTTGCGTCAGCTGGTTTTCATTCAGGAACTTACTGCCGCTGGCGATGCGCGAGTCTTGTGGAATACCCTGCAAATAGCGGTCGGTTAACACGCCTCCCGCCAGCGGCGAGAAGGCGATGCAACCAACGCCGTTGTCGCCCAGCACATCCAGTAAACCCTGCTCAGGCGTACGTTCAAACATCGAATAACGCGGCTGGTGGATCAGGCAAGGCGTGCCGAGGTCGCGCAGAATCGCAATCGCTTCGGCAGCTTTGTCTGCCGGATAGTTGGAGATGGCGGCATACAGCGCTTTGCCCTGACGCACCACCTGATCCAGCGCACGCATGGTCTCTTCCAGCGGCGTTTCGGGATCGGGGCGGTGATGATAGAAGATATCAACGTACTCCAATCCCATGCGCTTCAGGCTTTGATCGAGACTGGAAATCAGATACTTGCGCGAACCCCAATCGCCGTATGGGCCGTCCCACATGGTGTAACCGGCTTTAGTTGAAATCACCAGCTCGTCACGCAGACCCTGAAAATCCTCGCGCAGAATGCGACCAAAGTTGGCTTCCGCCGATCCCGGCGGCGGGCCGTAATTATTGGCGAGATCGAAATGGGTAATGCCGCGATCAAAGGCATGGCGCAGCAGTTCACGGCTGTTATCGACGCGCGTACTGTCGCCAAAGTTATGCCATAAACCCAGTGAAATCGCCGGTAACTTCAGGCCGCTACGGCCACTGCGGCGGTATTGCATCTGTTGATAACGTTCGGGATGGGGAAAAGCACTCATGCAGCGTTCCTGTCTCATAGGGGAGAAAGTGACATCAGCCTATCAGTGTATGCGTTTACACTAAGGCGAAACGCGCCGAAGATCGCAACTTACAGAATTATCTGTCGTCGTAACGAATGCTTGCCACAAATCACCACGCCACGATGATGAATATCTCGCCAATTCAGCCACATCGCTAATACTCGTGATTATCCCCTTAACAAGGAGCTGTCGATGAAAAACCCGAACGTTGGCGATTATTTACTGCACCGATTACAGCAAGCTGGCATCCGTCATCTGTTCGGCGTGCCCGGCGATTACAACCTGCAATTTCTCGACAGCGTGATTGCGCATCCCGACATTGCCTGGGTTGGCTGTGCCAATGAACTGAATGCGGCGTATGCGGCGGATGGTTACGGGCGCTGCAACGGTGCGGCGGCACTGCTGACCACCTTTGGCGTCGGCGAGCTCAGCGCTATCAACGGCATCGCCGGCAGCTATGCCGAATATGTGCCGGTGATTCATATCGTTGGCGCGCCCGCCAGTCAGGCGCAACAGCAGGGCGATTGTGTACACCATTCGCTGGGCGACGGCGATTTTGGTCACTTCCTGCGTATGGCGCAGGAAGTAAGTGTGGCATCGGCGGTGCTGACGGCGGAAAACGCAGTGACTGAGATTGATCGCGTTATCAGCGAGGCGCTAACGCAACATCGCCCCGGCTATTTATTGCTGGCGGTGGATGTGGCGGCGGCTGAGATTTCGCTACCAGAGGAAAAAGCCACAGCCGCAGATAACCATCAGCAGGTTGCCGCGGCCTTTGCCGATGCGGCAGAACGCTTGCTGGCACCGGCACAGCGTGTGGCGCTGTTGGCCGATTTCCTGGCCTCACGCTGGCAGTTGCAGCCACAGCTTGAGGTGTTGCGCCAGCTGCGTGCGATTCCTGCCGCCACCTTGTTGATGGGCAAGGGCGTGCTGAACGAGCAGCAGCCGGGCTTCGTCGGTACGTATGCCGCGCAAGGCAGCAGCGATGCGGTGCGTCAGGCCATCGAAGATACCGACGTTACGCTGTGCGTCGGCGTGCGGTTTACCGACACCTTAACCGCCGGCTTCACACAAAATCTGCCCGCCGAGCGCGTGATCGATCTGCAGCCGTTTCAGGCCACGGTCGCTGGCGAGGTGTTTGCGCCGTTGAGCATGCAGCAGGCGCTGGCGGCGCTGACGCCGATTTATCAGCGTCACTGCGCGCACTGGCGGCTGGCAGATGCGCCTGAGTGCGAGGAAAGTGAGCAAATTGCTGCGGCGGTAATCAGTCAGCAGGCATTCTGGCAGGCGATGCAGCGCTTCCTGCAACACGGTGATATTATCCTTGCCGATCAAGGCACTGCGGCCTTTGGTGCGGCGGCGCTGCGTTTACCGCAGGATGCACAACTGTTGGTGCAACCGCTGTGGGGATCGATTGGCTATACTTTACCCGCCACTTTTGGTGCGCAAACCGCGCAGCCAGATCGGCGGGTCATCCTGATCATTGGCGATGGCTCTGCTCAGCTGACGATTCAGGAGTTAGGTTCGATGCTACGCGACGGCCAGCAGCCGATTATCTTCTTGATTAATAACGATGGTTATACCGTTGAGCGCGCGATTCACGGTGCTGAGCAACGTTACAATGATATCGCGCAATGGAACTGGACCGCGCTACCGCAGGCGCTGAGCCAGCACTGTGCGGCGCAAAGCTGGCGCGTCAGCGAAACGGTGCAACTCGACGCGGTGATGGAACAATTAATGCGGAATCGACGTCTGTCGCTGGTGGAAGTGGTGATGGACAAACAGGACTTGCCGCCGCTGCTGCGTAAAGTCACCGCCGCACTGCATCAGCGTAATAGTGGCTAAATTTCGGAAAGTTGCCGCTGGGAAGTCGGGCAGGTGATCGGTAGGCTGTGCAGCATCTTTGAATGGATTACGCCCATCGTGCAGGTGGGCGTTGTTGTTTTATTGGCAGGCTTTTATAGTGTCCTGCAATTGTTTATGACCCAAGCGGAGCAGCAGAAGAATGACAACATACGCCCTGGTCGGCGATGTGGGCGGTACCAATGCCCGTCTCGCATTGTGTGAGGTAGAAAACGGCGCTATCTCGCAAGCCCAAACCTTCTCAACATCAGACTACGACAATCTCGAAGCGGTGATTCGCCACTATCTGGACGAGCAAAAACAGGACATTAAGCACGCCTGTATCGCTATTGCCTGTCCGATTACCGGCGATTGGGTGGAGATGACCAACCACGATTGGGCGTTCTCGACCAAAGTGATGAAAGAGCATCTGGCGCTGGAAAGCCTGGAAATCATCAATGATTTCACCGCCGTTTCGATGGCGATTCCGATGCTGAGCGAACAGGAAGTGATTCAGTTTGGCGGTAGAGCGCCGGTTGAAGGCAAGCCTATCGCGATTTATGGTGCGGGTACCGGCCTCGGCGTCAGCCATTTAGTGCACGTGGATAAGCGCTGGATCAGCTTGCCGGGCGAGGGCGGTCACGTTGACTTCGCGCCAAATAGCGAAGAAGAGGGTGAAATTCTCGAAGTGCTGCGCGCGGAGATTGGCCACGTTTCGGCGGAACGCGTGCTGTCCGGTGCCGGTTTGGTCAATCTGTATCGCGCCATCGTGAAGTCTGATGAGCGTGAGCCAGAAAACCTCAAGCCTAAAGATGTTACCGAACGCGCATTAAAAGATACCTGCATTGATTGCCGTCGCGCGCTGTCGCTGTTCTGCGTGATTATGGGCCGTTTTGGCGGCAACCTGGCGCTGAATCTGGGCACCTTCGGCGGCGTTTATATCGCGGGCGGTATTGTGCCGCGCTTCCTCGATTTCTTTAAAGCCTCCGGTTTCCGCGCGGCATTTGAAGATAAAGGTCGCTTCCGCGATTACCTGGTCGATATTCCGGTATATATGATCACCCACGATCAGCCGGGCTTACTCGGCGCCGGTGCGCACCTGCGTCAGGTGTTGGGCCGCGAGCTGTAAACACGCAGGCGAGCGGCATCCGCCGTTCGCCTTATAATCTCATCAACTGCCGGAAGGCTTTCACCTTGCTGCGACTCACCGGCACCTGCGCATCCAGATCACGCAACTTCACCAAATAGGTATTGTTAAACCACGGCTCGATTTCACGAATCTTGCTCAGGTTGACGCAGTAAGAGCGATGGCAGCGGAAGAACTGCTGTTCCGGCAAACGGCTGCAAAACTCACTGATCACCATCGACATCACATAGGCTTCGCGCCGCGTATACACAAACGTCAACTTCTCGTGCGCCTCAACGTAATAGATCTCGTTGATATCGGTGACGATAATGCGTTCGTCTTTCACCAGATTGACGGTTTGTGGCGAGTTGGCCGCCGCGTTTTGTGGTTGCAACTGTTGTTGCGCGCTGGCTTCTAGTTTTTGCAGCATGGTCATGATGCGCGACTCATGATACGGCTTGAGAATGTAGTCAAACGCGTCCAGCTCAAATGCTTCAACCGCATGCTCTTTCCACGCGGTGATAAACACAATCAATGGCTTATGAGCAAACTGATTGATGTTTTGCGCCAGCAGCATGCCATCAAGCGAAGGAATGTTGATATCGAGGAAAATCACATCCACACGATGGTTCTGCAGATATTTCAGCACTTCCAGCCCATCATCAAAGCAGGCCTCAACGCTGATTTGGCTATGTTGCTGAATCATCCAGCTTAACTCTTGCTGGGCGAGAAATTCGTCTTCAACGATGATGGCTTTCACGTGGCGGTTTCCGTGGTGGGGCGCAGCGGGGCAGGCAGCCGCTGGCCATTCTTGCTAAGCGTAAAGGCGATTTCCGTGCCGGGATGATGGCGGGTGATGACCAAACCCTGGCCGGAGAGCAGCTTAACGCGATGATGCACATTCAGCAGACCAATTTTGTTGCCGGGCATCTCGTTTCGCGCCACGCGGCTCATCACATCATCGCTGATGCCATCACCGGTATCGCGCACCGCAACGCGCACCCGATCGCCTAAATCCTTCACGCTCAGCGTCACTACGCCTTTGCCGCGGCAAGGCTGAATGCCGTGCACAATCGCGTTCTCTACCAGCGGCTGAATCAGCAGGCTGGGCAGCGTGAAGTGCAGATCTTCATCCACGTCATAAATCATCGACAGCTTATCGCCGAAACGCGCCTGCTCAATCGCGATGTAATCCTTCACCTGCCACAACTCTTTCTTGATATCGATAAGCTCGTCATCGTTGAGTTCGAGGTTGTAACGCAGATAACGTGACAAATTGATCACCAACTGGCGCGCGGTGTCCGGATTAAGGCGAATCGAAGAGGAAATAGCATTCAGGGCGTTAAACAGGAAATGCGGGTTAATTTTGCTCTGCAGTGCGCGCAATTCTGCCTTGTTCGCCATCTCACGCAGCTGTTCAGCCCGCGAGACTTCCAGCTGGGTGGAGATGATTTGCGACAGCCCAATCGCCATCTCTTTCAGCGACCCGGTGATGCGATGCGCTCGGCGATAATAGATTTTTAGCGTGCCTGTCACTTCCCCTTTTTCCCAAAGGGGAATAACCAGCATCGAGTGAATATCTTTGGTGCGATGCGCCTCGTCGTTGTTCTTAATAATGATTTTACCGCTGGCGATCGCCTGCGCGGTGGTCGGGCTGATGGCATCATCGCCGTTGTGATAGTTCTGCTCGCCGTAACCGACATAGGCGAGAATCTGTTTGTTATTGGTGATGGCGACCGCATCGGCGTGAATGTCGGTGCGGATGATATCGCACACTTTATGCAGCGACTGGCTATCAACCTGGCGAAACAGCGGCAATGTTTTGTTGGCGATCTCCAGTGCTAGCTTGGCCTGACGCGCCGCAATCGCCTCTTTTTCACCTTCGACGCTCTGCACCAGCAGCACGATTAAACCGATGCTTGATGCGCCCAAAATCATCGGCAGCGCAATCTCGGACACGATCGCCAGTCCCAGCGTCATTGGCTTGGCCCACAGCACAATCAGCAGCATGGTCAGGCTTTCGCACAACATGCCGCCAAGAATACCGGCGCGCCAGCGCTGCTCTTTATTCACCCGGCGGTTGATCACGCCCGAAGCGATGCCAGCAATGATGCTGGTGATCAGGCAAGGCACCGCCGTGACGCCATCCATATCAATCAGATAGCGATGCAAACCGGCAATCACGCCGGTGGCGATGCCTACCCACGGACCAAACAGAATGCCGCCGGACATCACTGCAATCACGCGCACATTGAGCAGCGAGCCGTCGACGTTAATGCCTGACCAGGTGCTGAACAGCGCAAACAGCGAGAATATTGCCGTCACCACCAGTTTTTCGCGCACCGAATGCTCATCTTTTTGCAACAGCTGACGAAACACCCGCGTGCGCGTGAGGAAGAACAGACAGATCAGCATCAGCGCCGCGCGGTCAAAAACCGCCAGCAGCATGTCGAAGTGGGAAGGCAAGGGCATCTCTCAGGCAAGAAACGGGAGGCTATGATAAAAAATGTGGTCACGATCCGCCAGCCTCACGGCAATCTGCAGACCTTTCTCGTAGCCGGGATCAATTTTGAGCATGCCTGATCGCCATAAATAGCGACATCCGCCAAAAGAGGAAAACTTGAGTAACAAAAAGAGGATTAGCGAAAGCGTGCGCCGATCGCTGGTTGTCAATACGCCGGTTTGCTATGTTGCCGGATAAAAAGGGGAGCTTAGCCATGCAATTACTCACGCCACGTTTGTCCCTCAGTCGACTTCAACCTGAAGACTGGCGGATTTTCAAAGCGGTACATCAGGACCGCGCGACCATGACGTGGGTCAGTGAAATCCCGGATGAAAACGATATTCGTCAACGCTTTACTGAGCGTCTGGCGCCGTGGCAGGCGAGCAGTTTTCATATGCTGTGTCTGGTGGCGCGCATCCGGGAAACCGGCGAGCCGATTGGCCTGTTTGGCTGCAGCGCCGAGTGGCATCCTTATCGTCAGGCCGAAGTGGGTTACATGCTGCGTGCGGCGTTTACCGGAATGGGTTATGGCAGTGAAGCGCTCGACGCGCTGTGCCAGTTTTTGCTACAGGCAGAATTTCATAAGCTGAAAGCGATGGTGATTGAGGGGAATTGGCCGTCGCGCCGCATTCTTGAGAAGAATGGTTTCGTCCTTGAGGGTACGCTGCGGGATAATTATCTGCTAAACGGCCAATGGGTAAGCGATTGGGTGTTTGGCCGCCTGAATCCGCAACATTAAAAAAATTTCCGTCTGCTCTCGACAATCTTGTTATCAGCGCGTTATGTTCTTGATGCGGTCACCACAGTGACCCACGTCGCTCGGACGGTCCGGGCGCTAACGTAAACCAGAGGACATCATGGCTGATAACAGCACACCCCGTCGTTTCTCGCGTATTGAACGCCTTCCCCCGTATGTTTTTAACATTACCGCTGAATTGAAGATGGCTGCGCGTCGGCGCGGCGAAGACATCATCGATTTTTCGATGGGCAATCCGGATGGCCCCACGCCGCCGCACATCGTCGAAAAGCTCTGCCAGGTAGCGCAGCGCGAAGACACGCACGGTTACTCAACCTCGAAAGGTATTCCCCGTTTGCGTCGCGCGATTTCGCGCTGGTACGCAGATCGTTATCAGGTGGAGATCGATCCGGAATCGGAGGCGATTGTCACCATCGGCTCCAAAGAGGGTTTGGCGCACTTGATGCTGGCCACGCTCGACCACGGCGACACCGTGCTGGTGCCAAACCCCAGCTATCCGATTCACATTTACGGCGCGGTGATTGCCGGCGCGCAGGTGCGTTCTGTTCCGCTGGTAGCGGGCGTTGATTTCTTCAACGAGCTGGAGCGGGCGATTCGCGAAAGCTATCCCAAACCGAAAATGATGATTCTCGGCTTCCCGTCGAACCCTACAGCGCAATGCGTTGAGCTCGACTTCTTTGAGCGCGTCATCACGCTGGCGAAGCAGTACAACGTGCTGGTCATCCACGATCTCGCCTACGCTGATATCACCTACGATGGCTGGAAAGCGCCGTCGATTATGCAGGTGCCAGGCGCGCGTGATGTGGCGGTAGAATTCTTTACCCTGTCGAAAAGCTACAACATGGCGGGCTGGCGCATCGGCTTTATGGTCGGTAACAAAGAGCTGGTCTCCGCGCTGGCGCGCATCAAAAGTTATCACGATTACGGCACCTTCACGCCACTGCAGGTCGCGGCGATTGCGGCGCTGGAAGGCGATCAACAGTGCGTGCGCGATATTGCTGAACAGTACAAACGCCGTCGTGATGTCTTGGTGAAAGGCCTGCACGAAGCGGGCTGGATGGTCGATCTGCCGAAGGCGTCGATGTACGTCTGGGCGAAAATTCCCGATCACTACGCGCATCTCGGCTCGCTGGAGTTCGCCAAATTACTGATGCAGGAGGCCAAAGTGTGCGTCTCGCCGGGCGTCGGTTTCGGTGATTACGGGGATACCCACGTGCGTTTCGCGCTGATTGAAAACAGCGATCGTATTCGTCAGGCGGTGCGGGGGATTAAATCGATGTTCCGTGCCGATGGCATTTTGCCGGGAACGGTGAAAGCGCTGGAAGAAGAAGAGGAATAACCATTAAGTGGGGCGACTCAGCGTCGCCCCGCCTGGCGGCTCTACAGCATCAGTACAAAAGTACCGACCCAAAGCAACAGGAAGAAAGAAATTCCCATCAAAGCGTATCTCACAAAACAACTCCTCTGAGCGGCTACCCGGCGGGCGATCCCAAACCCGCGTAACCCGAACAGAATAAGAGAAAGGTGGAGTTCATCATCGCTACACGCTTTCTTCTCAGGTCGCTCCGGGCAAGCCCGGAACAGGATCGAGGGCTAATTTACGCGGAATTGTCCCAAAAATAAATAGGCCGCTTCTGAGATATCGCTCACATTTTCAGCGGGTCTCAATCTCCGGTATCGCCGACATTCCCACGCGCAGTTTTGCCAGATCCGGCTGGTTCTCATCGAGCACAATTTTCACCGGTAAACGCTGTACCACTTTGGTGTAATTGCCGGTGGCGTTGTCCGGCGAAATGGCGGAAAAGGTCGCGCCCGTAGCTGGAGCAATGCTGTCGACGTGACCGCTAAATACCTTGCCCGGCAAGGCATCCACCTTCACGCTCACTTTCTGCCCTTGCTGCACATCCGCCAGCTGCGTTTCCAGATAATTAGCGGTGATATAGGTTTGCTGCAGCGGCACCACCGCCAGCAAACGCGTGCCTGCGCTAACGTAGGCGCCGAGGCGCACCGAACGCTGACCGACCATGCCATCCACCGGCGCCACAATCCGCGTGTAGGAAAGATTGAGCTGCGCCTGATCGACGCTGGCCTGCGCGGCAGCGACATCGGCAGCGGCCTGACGCACCGCAGCTTGTAGCACGCCAACTTGCTTGACGGCGGAAGCTAGCGCCGCTTCGCTCTGGCGGACGGTAGCCGAAGCGGATCGCTGCGTTGAGTTGGCTTTTTGCTGATCGTCTGCGGCGATGGTGCCACTTTTATACAGCTGGTTGTAACGCGCGGCGCTTTGTCCGGCGTACTGCGCTGAAGCCTGGCTCGCCGCTAACGTGGCCTTCGCCTGGTCGATAGTGGATTGCTGCTGTTCCAGCTGCGTCTGGCTACTCAAACGCTTCGCCTCGCTGACCTGCAAATTGGCCTGCGCGGTCTCTAACGCCACGCGGTAATCGCGATCGTCGAGTGTCGCCAGCAGTTCGCCGGCCTTTACGCGCTGGTTGTCTTGCACGTTGACGCTGGCGATGTAGCCGGAAACTTTCGGCGCAACCAGCGTATAATCGGCATTCACATAGGCATCGGTGGTGCGGTGATCGTTGCCGGTCATCGATGACCAGACAAAAAAGGCCATCGCTAATAACACCAGTAATAAGGCGCTCAACAGCACCGTTCTCTTCAAAGCAAAAGCTTGCATATCAATTATCTCGACGTCGTCGTAACAGGTTGAATCAGTGTTTGTGGTGGCCAGACGCGTTTTGGCAGCCAGGCGGTTAACAGTACAAGCAGGGCGGCGAAGGCAATCAGCATCTGGTAGCAATCACTCAGGCTCAGCACCATCGCCTGCTGTTTTAGCAAGGTGGCGAAGCCGCTGAGGTTCTCCGCGCTGCTGGCGCTGCCGTCCGGCAGCAATGGCATGCTGCTGCTGGATTGTGCGCTGTTCGGTGCCGTCATCAGCCATGAACGGCTGGCGGCGCTATCGACCAGCACGTTGGAGTGGAATTTTTCACGGTGGCTGATAAACCATTCCACCAGCGTGCTGGCGGCGATGCTGGAGAAACCGCGCACCGTGTTGAACATCGCCGAGGCAAAGGGGCCTTCTGGTGGTGCAACCACACTGGTGGCACTCATCAGCACCGGCAAAATCACCATGGGCTGGCCGAACGCCTGCAAAATCTGAATCAGCCAGAAATTCTGCCGCGCCCAATCGGTGGTGATGTGCATGCCCATCAGGCAGGACGTCACCAACAGCGCTACGCCCGCTGTCAACATCCAGCGGCAATCCACCCAGCGAATATTCAGTAGCGCGGCAACAAAAGGCGCGATCAGCAACTGCGGCAATCCGATGGTCAACGCCAGCGGGGCGAACTGCAGCGTGCGGAAGCCTTGCACCTGCGCCAGATAGGCCGACGGCAGCGCCGAACCTGACAGCGACAGAATCAGCACGCCCGCCAGCACCAGCAAGCCGTGCGCGAGATTGCGCCGCCCCAGCATCTGCAATTTGAACAGCGGTAGCGGATGAAACCATTCATTAATAAAGAACACAGTCAGCAACGCCAGCGCGCTGAATAATAGGCCGCAGAATAACGGCGATTCGAGCCAGTCGAGTCGCTCGCCCTGCGTCAGCGCCAGAATCAGCAGCGCCATACCCGAACAGCCGGTCAGCATGCCGAACAGGTCGATCTGTTTAAAACGCTCAAGGCGCAGCGGATCCTGCGGCAAACCCCAGCTAATCAGCAGCATGGCAATCAGCATGGCGGGCACCACTTGCCAGAAGACAAACAGCCAGCTGACGTCATCGGTCCAGAACGCCGCCAGCGAAGCGGCCATATTCGGACCGAAGGTGGCGGTCAGCGCATATCCGGCTAAACCGTATAATTTGATCGGCGGCGGAAGAAAGCGCAGCGCAACGGTCATCAGCATTGGCGGCAGCGCGCCGCCAAATAACCCCTGCACCACGCGCAAGGCGATAAACAGCGTGGCGTTAGGCATCAGCGGCAGCAGCAGACCGCTCAGCATAAAACCAGCGGAGACGGTGAGCGCAAAGCGGCGCAGCGAAAAGGTGACGGCGAACCAGGGCGCAATCATCATTGCCGCCACTTCAGCGGCCTGATACGCGGAAATGATCCAGCTGCCTTGATCGTAACTGATGCCGATGGCAGCGCGGATATCGGCTAACGCGATATCGGTGACGCGATCGTTTAATCCCGATGTGAGCGCGGCAATCAGCACGCCAACCAATCCCAGCGCCAGGCGCAGAGTAAACGGATGGGGGGCCGGAGCCGCAATGGGCTGGGCGTTCATAGCAGGCTTCTCGTTATAATGTTGGTGCAGTGTATTGCGATGTGATACAGATGGTATCTTACATATCGATATGCTGTATTGCAATGTGATACAGGGTGTAAAAGTGCGATCATTCGCGTTAAAGTAGGGCAGGCCAAAAAGGAACGCATCATGGTTGAACTTCCCTCAAGCCGTGAGGATGAAAAAGCGGGTGGCATTCAGGTCATCGCGCGTGCGGCAAAAATTCTGAACGCGCTGGGTGAGCATCCCGGCGGCATGAGTTTGGGTGAAATTGCGCAGGTGGTTGATCTGCCGCGCTCGACGGTGCAGCGCATTATTGGTGCGCTGGACAGCGCACAGCTGGTGCGCAGCAGTGGTGCCGGCGGGTTACGTCTTGGTCCGGCGCTGCTCAAGCTGATCTCCAGCGTGCACAGTGACGTGGTGGAAATCGTGCGTCCATTCCTCGAACAACTCTCTGCAGAGATTAATGAAACGGTATCGCTGGCGCGGGCCAGCGGCACGCAGCTGGCGATCGTGCATTATGTGGTGGCCTCGCGCGAACTGCGCGTGGTGCCGCGCATCGGGCTGAATCTGCCGCTTTACAGCACATCGGGCGGCCGCGCGTTGCTGGCGCTGGAGAGCGATGAAGATGTGCGCGTGATGGTGGGCGAAGCCTATAAAGAGTTAACCGAGATGACGGTGAAAACGCTGCCGCAATTGCTGGAGCTGATTGCCGAGGTACGCGCCAGCGGATTGGCGATTGATCGCGGTGAGACGCTGGAGGGCATTTCGACCATGGCGGTCGCCATTGATACGCTGTTTGGCCGCTTCTCCATCTCATTACTGGTGCCGACCGCGCGTTTTCATAAGCAGGAAGCGCATTATCGTGAGCAAATCATCAAGTGCAAAGACGCCTTGATTCGTGAAATTGGCAAAATGACCGCTGTGGAAGGATAACCAACTGATGAAAACTTTGCTGATGGCCATCGATAACTCTCCGGTGGCGGAAAAAGTGATTGCGTTGACCATTGAACAAGCGCTGGCGCATCAGGCACAGGTCACGGTGCTGTGCTGCGTTGATCCCGCATACTCCTCCTGCAATCAACCGATAGAGATTGATGCCGGTGAAGATCCGGATGATTTTGTGGCGGCGAAAGATGAACAGAACACCGCCGAAATGGTGGTGCGCCACGCGCTGGCGCCGCTTTTGCGTGCGGGCGTGGCGGCAAAGGGTTTGATTCTGGCGGGGGAAGCGGCGGAAACCATTGTGGCGCAATCCACACTTTTGCATGCCAGCATGATCATCATGGGACGCCGTCATCTGTCGCCGTTTAATCGTCTGCTGAAAGGTTCGGTCAGCGCTGCGGTGATTGAACGCGCCAATTGCCCCGTTTTAATTGATGTGCGTAAGGATTAACCCCGCTCGATGCTCTCGCTTTTTCCGATTACGCTAGCGGCGTTCGCGCTGCTGGCGATCATTATTATTCTGCTGGTGCGCACCACCTCGCTGCGACTGTGGCAAGGCGTGCTGTTATTTATCTTGCCGCTAATACTGGCGAATTTACTGTGGTTCAGCTGGCTTCATCCACGTCAGGAGCGGCAGGCGCTGATGGAAGAGGTCGCAACCCAACTCAGCCTTGCGCCCGGTTATCGTCTGCTAAAAATTCAGGAACCCGCATTGTGGCAGTTGCTTAATCGCGAGCTGCTGCATAAACGGCTGGAAGGTGTTCCCGCCAATCAGGCGCTGGGGGATATGCGCGGCTGGTTGATGGATCTGGTTAATCAGCGTCTGACGCGCGCCAGCGATGCGGCGATCATTGATTACATCCGCGTCTCGGTCGAGGAGATGCGGGCGTTGCAGCAGCAGGAACCGCAGCGCTGCTTCCGTTTCCTCTATCCGCAGGTGAATGGCGGCGTCAATTTGCAACAGGTGTTGTCACCGGAACTGAATCAGCGCGATGCGCAAGCACTCGAAACGCTGCTGCAGCAAAGTACCGGCAATGAACAGCCGCTGGATCAGGCTGCGGCGCAGCGCGATTTACAAAGCGTGGTGGAAAAACTGTATGGCAAGTGGGGCGATCGGCTGCAACAGCTGAATATGCCGGCGGATACCGCGGTTGATCGCGGCGCAATGTGCGCGATGTCGATTGATCTCTATAGCGGCATTCTCGCATTGCCTGACAAACAAGCGGCCAATCTTTTACGTAAGATGGTCAGCCTGACCGGTTAGCAGGCAAAAAAAAAGCCCGCTCAGCGCGGGCATGAAGGTCATTATCAGTATGTTTATTATTAATTCACCTGGTGTGGTGCAGACTTCGTTTTGTCTGAACAGATAATCGCACCCTTACCTTGATAAGTGAAACCGTTTGGTTTTATCGATTTGATTGGCGAAAGCTTCACTAATCCCGGACATTTCGCGCTTTATTCCTATAGATAAGCGCGGCGTTGCCTTTTAGACTGCTACGCTCAAGAGGAAACCCTAATGAAAAAAATGCTTATTAGCGCATTGGCGCTTTTTATGTTGGCGGGTTGTAGCGTCAGCAAACCAGGAGGATTTGAGCGTGTTGATGAAGATACCAGCTCAAATACCGTGCAGTATCGTTACGATCCGCACACGCTGAATAAAGACGCAATGGAGATCGACCTTGCGAATTATTGCAGCCAGCGTGGATTTGATAAGGTGGAATCACTGCCGTCGCAAAATAGCCATTTGCCCGGACTTAAGAAAGCCTGGTATCAATGTAATTACGCGGTAAAAAGCTAAAAAAATAGGGCGGGATAATTTCCCGCCCTTTTTATTTTCTTATTATTTGCTGTGTGTGCTTTGCCCAACTATCTGCGGTGTCCATGACCGCCGTGCCCATGATGCCAGCCGCCACCACCACCATGATGGCCCCAGCCTGGGCCGCCGCCTCCACGATGATGATCGATAATACAGCCACTCAACATCGTCATAATGGCTACAACCGATGCAAGCTTAATTACTTTCTTCATGGAGAGTCCTCCTCTGTTCCAATGACGCCAGATTACAGGGGAATAGTGGAGTGAAGATGCAGGAAATGTAGAGTTATTACGGAATGTATTACGGAGTGTGTCAATTAAATGCTAAAAAAGTCGCGGGGTAAAATAAACCAATCGGAATAAGCTGAATGCCTGATAATAATAACGAGATTACTCCGAAAGGCAAGGCTTAATAATAGTGGTTCTCAATTAACGTTTTATTGTGGATCAATTGTGGAGAAATGGGATACCGCATATTCATGCGGCATCCCAGCGAACTTAATTATGCAGTAAAGGTTCTGCCACGTTTTGGCGATTTGGCAGACGGATGCTCAGCGACAACACCAGCGAAATCACCAGCAAGGTCATAATCAGGCTGAAGGTGACGGTGAAGCCGCCAAAGGCGGAAGCAACCAGCGAACCCAGCACGCTGCCGATACCGAAGCCCAGGTAAATCAGACCATAGTTTTTGGTCAGGTTGTTCAGGCCAAAGAAATCGCTGACCAGCGATGGGAACACGGTAATGGTGCCGCCGAAGCTGAAGGCCACGCAGGCTAAGGAGAGGAAGAAGCTCGATTCACTCATATGGGTGAACAGCAAAATGCTCATGCCCACCAGCGAGACGATTTGCGCCAGCGTAATCACGCGGATGCGCGCCATTTTATCCGATAGCACGCCAAGAATCAGACGGCCGCTGAGGTTGGCAATCGCAATCACCGTGACCGCATTGGCGGCGGTTTGCGCGCTCAGATGCACCATGCCTTCACCGATATCTTTCGCCACGCCAATCACGTACAGGCCGCTCATGCAGGCAGTCAGGAACATCAGCGCCAGCATCCAGTACTGCGGTAAACGCACCGATTGCGCCAGCGTGTAATCTTTGGCTTCCAGCTGCGTATTACCTCTGTTCTTCTGCATCGGTGCGTCACGCATCAGCAACGCGCCGACAATAATCATGCTCATCGCCAGCACGCCCCAGATCATGAAGGTATTCTCCAGACCTTGTGCGCTCAGCAGTGCGCCGCAGATGAATTTAAAGCCGAGGCTGCCCAAACCGTACGCACCAATCGAGCAGGCGGAAATGAGCCCTTTGCGCTCCGGGAACCACTTCACGCAGTTAGAGAGCGTCATCAGATAACCGGCGCCATCGGCCAATCCCACCAGAATCCCCGCGCTGAGGTAGAGCATCATCAGATTATCGGCATGCGCGGTCAGCCAGAAACCTACCGCCATCAGCATGCCCGCACCGATGGTGACGTTGCGCACGCCAAAGCGCTCCTGCAATTTCCCGGCAAGCGATGACGCAATCGCCAGGCCAAGACTGAGTAAACCGAACGAGAAAGCCACTTCACTGATCGGCGCATTCAGCTTATTTGCCAGCGGGCCGTTAAACAGGCTCCAGGTATAAACCGAGCCCAAAGCGAACTGGGTGATAATAGTGCCGATAAGGGTGAGCATGCGGGTACGTTGGTCATTCGCGGGGGTTGCTGTTGTCATTTTTATCTCTCACTCGAGAAAGCGGAATCTGTGGAGATAATAAATTGCTCTCGCGCGTGCGGGAGATGCAGAGGCGTGAATGAACCGGATGGTGGAACGAAATGCAGTAAAGCGGGTATGAATGGCATTGTGATGACAGTAAGTGATGTCATTTAAGCCGTAGCGGTTGCTACGGGTAACCATCTGTAAGTGTTTGTATCGATCGCGCCATATCGCCTGCAAAGTTGTGGATGTTTGCCAGGCTTAGAATTCATTCAAAAGGAGGAAATATGAAAGACCGAACATATGAATCCGCGTCAAATGAGGATGAGGTTTGCTGCATTATCGGTCAGGCGGTGATCGAGTTAAGCGATGAGCATCAACCAGTGAATAAATCCACGTTGTCGCTGAAATTACTGGCAATGGCCGACCGCGACAAAGATGATGAACGCGTCCTGCTTTACTGGATTGCCAGAAAAGCCATAACTAAACCTCACCAGCTCAATATCGGCGTTCAGGGCTGGCGTTAGAGGAACAAAAGAGCGGGCGCAATGCCCGCTCTCGTTATTTATGCAGTCCGTAATCGGCCCATCGTCGGCCAGCGTACAAACATCACCATGTTCCCCGCCAGAATCATCACCAATCCGATAATCGCATTACTATGCCAGTGATAACCTTCATAAAGCGTGGAGAGCGTTAGCGCCACCAGCGGGAACAGCAAAGTACTGTAAGCGGCCTGACTGGCACCAATACGGCCCACCAGCGTGAAATAGGCGCCAAATCCCACGACCGAACCAAATATCGCCAGGTAGCTCATCGCGCCTAACCATTGCATATTCAGCGCTGGCGCCAGCGAATCGCCGTTAATTAATGCCAGTGCGGCCATCACCAAAGCGCCATACAGCATCGCGTAGCTATTGGTGGTCAACACATCACGCTGACGGCGTTGATGGCGCAGCGAAATCATATTGCCGAAGGAGAAGCCCAGCGTGCCAAGCGCGCTGAGGCCCACGCCCCACAGCAACTGTGGAGCCGGATGCGCCGCCTGAATATCATTCCAGAACAGTGCGACAATACCGCCCAGGCCAAGCACCGCCGCTGGCAACAGGCGAAACGATGGACGCTGACGGAAGAAGATCCAGCTGTTAAGCGCGTTATACAGCACGGCCATCGAGAATATCACCGACTCGAGTCCGCTGCTGATCCACGCGGCAGCATGATAGAAGCAGACAAAGTTGAAGCCAAACACGCAGCAGCCCTGCAGCAGACAAAACAGATGATCGCGCTTATCCAACGTTCGTAGCCGATGCAGCAGTTTGAGGATCACCAGCATCACCAGCGACGCCAGTAAGAAACGCCAAAATACCGCCACCAAAACGGGCGTATCGCCCGCTTCCTGCTGCAGGAAAATGGCAATCCAGGTGGTTCCCCAAATCATCACCACGGCAAGGTATAACATCACATTCATAACGCACTCTCCGACATAATCTGGCCCGCAGTGTGGCGTGAAAAGCAACCTGCGGCTTGCACGTTTTTGCGCGGCAATTGCAAAATCTTGCGCTTTTTACTTCTGTGTCCGGCTGTGACCTGTTTTCTGTCTGCGGAGATCCGTACACTGGGCGCTCATGAACTTCGAGTGATATGAACCATGGCCGATTACCAGACCTTCAACATGCTGCAGCGCCACAAAGCGCAGCTGCGCGACAGTGTGCAGTTGTCGAGCGGCATTAAGCTGGCGGCCTGGTTTAACAGCGGCGATCGCGTCACCAATCTTAGCGATCATCATACGCTGAGCCTGTATACCGCAGACGGCTATGAAACCTGGCATAAAACCCAAAACGGCTGGCGCAACGGCGGCGGCCCGGATCGCTTTTGCCTGATGCCCAGCGGGGTAGAATCGGTGTGGGATATTCGCGCCGATTTGTCGTTTGTGCATCTCTATTGCACCGACGAACATCTGCGGCATTTGGGCGAGCAGATTTGGGATCGCAGTCCGTCGCAGCTTAATCTGCATGAAAAGATCTTCGCGGCGGACGATCGCATCACTCAACTATATCGCCACTTCTTGCTGAGCACCGACTGGCAACAGCCGGCGAACCAATTGATGCTCAGCAGCGCATCAACGTTGCTGATGACGCATCTGCTGCAACGCTACAGCGATGTGCAATGGCAAGCGCCGCAGGTGCGTGGCGGACTGGCGCCCGCCGTGTTGCGGCGAGTCATGGCGTATATTGATGCGCAGCTCGATCAGCCATTAACGCTGGCGCAACTGGCAGCTGAAGCGGCGCTGAGCGAATACCATTTTGCCCGCATGTTCCGCAGCAGCTTTGGCGAGGCCCCGCATCAATATGTGATGCGCCGCCGCATGGATGCGGCGCTGCAGCTGCTGAAATTCAGCCGTTTACCGCTAACAGAAATCGCACTGCGCTGCGGTTTTCACTCCTCGAGTCACTTCAGTAACCGCTTCCGTCAGCTGCATGGCGTGACGCCATCGGCATGGCGCCAAGATCACGTCTAATTACGATCTCACTTTTAAAACGTTGTAATCGGCTGCAAGAACCCCTGTTTTTTTCTGAACACACCTCTCAATTAGGCATTCTCACACTCAGTGAGGCATTTTTTCGATGGATTTCGGAGTAGGATGCTTTGCAGGAAATTCAATCTATCCCATTGATTAAAATAACAAGTTACGAGAAGCCATAATTATGGAAAAGCGCGTGTCAAAGCTGGAAGCGGATATTCATGAAATGAAAATGGATATCGCGGTGATCAAATCGAATTACGTCACCAAAAGCGATCTTTATCAGGAGATCGGCAAAGTGCATCAGGATATTGGGAGAATTCATCAGGAGTTGAGCAAACAGACAAAATGGATAGTCGCGGGGATGCTGAGTACCGCAGGTATGACGCTGGCACTGGCTCGCTGGTTGTTTTGAGTGAATTGATGATCAAGGAGTGAACATGGAAAAGCGCGTTTCAAAGCTTGAAGCGGATATCGACGATATCAAAACCGATATGGCGCTGATGAAAACGGATATTGCGGAGATTAAATCGAACTACGCCACTAAAAGCGATCTTCATCAGGCGATAAATCAACAAACGAAATGGATTGTGGCGGGAATAATGAGCACCGCTGGACTGACACTTGCTCTGGCGAGATGGCTGTTTTAGGCGGGAGAACGATGAAAATCTGGTGTCCCCTGCAGGAATCGAACCTGCAACTAGCCCTTAGGAGGGGCTCGTTATATCCATTTAACTAAGGAGACGCCGGGCGCGCAGTATAGCGCACCGCGAACCTGATTTTAACTATGCAGCGGTTGTTTGCTCAATCTATCAGCAATTTAAGACCAGGCTTACGCCTGTTTTTGCTTCTCTTTCCGCTTCTGTTCCGCACGCGCTTTGGCTTTCGCCGCTTCACTCATATCGTTACGAATCTGCGCATGGCTGATCAACGCAAATATCAGCGTACCGCCCGTGATGTTGCCAAGCAGCGTAGGCAAGGCAAATGGCCAAAAGAATTCGTACCACGGCAGCGTGCCCGCAAACACCAGATACAGCACCTCGACTGAACCGACCACGATATGCGCTAAATCACCTAACGCCACCAGCCAGGTCATCATCACAATCACTACAATCTTTGCGCCACCCGCATACGGGAACATCCATACCATGGTGGCGATAATCCAGCCTGATATCACCGCATTAGCGAACATTTCGCTTGGGGAGTTCACCATCACTTTTTCACTGATGGCGGTAAAGGCCTGACGCGTCGCATCGTCGAATATTGGCATATGATTAAAGGCCAGCGCCCCCAATGCAGTGCCAATCAGATTGCCGAGCAGCACCACGCACCAGAGCCGTAACAGCAGCGCAAAGTTGCTGCCGGTCGGTTTGTGCATCACCGGCAAAACGGCGGTAACGGTATTCTCGGTAAACAGTTGCTGGCGCGCCATAATCACGATGACAAAGCCAAAGGTATAACCCAAATTTTCCAGTAAAAATGCGCCCGGCACGCCTTTAAGATGGACCTGAAAAATGCCTTTCGCCATCAGCGAAGCGCTCATTGACAGTCCCGCCGCAACCGCGGACCAGAGCAGCGCCATGCCGTCACGCTCGAGCTCTTTTTCCCCATCCTGGCGTATCTCTTCATGAATCGCCGCAGCCTGCGAGGGCAGGGCATCTTCATCGACTTCTATCTCCTTGCCTTGCTCCTTCTCATCACTCTCTACATCGTTGTCACTGTTTGAAATCGATGGTGATTGTTTCATGTTTTCCTCAGGTGATAATGCCATTGCGTCATAAGCGTAGCTGGTTTTTGCAAGGTCGATTTGTTACGAAGATTCAAATTAAGAGTAACGAAATTTTAACTGAGTTGGATTTTTGAGCAATTTGTTGATCTGGGGCGCACGAATACCCCATTTGGGGTAAGTGGGAGCCAGCTCACAGACTTCGGCCCACAGATTCAATGTGGTATTATCCCCGCCTCATTCATTGCCGCGATTCTCCCTTCTATGCTCGAAGTCATTAATCTCTCATGCGTTCGTGATGAGCGAACCTTGTTTCATGGGTTGAGCTTCCGCGTGCAACCGGGTGACATTGTGCAAATTGAAGGGCCAAACGGAGCCGGGAAAACTTCGCTGTTGCGCCTGCTGGCCGGATTAAGCCGGGCGGAAGAGGGCGACGTAACGTGGCAGTCACAGCCCCTTCGTCAACAGCGCGAAGTATGGCAACAAAATCTGCTCTATCTTGGCCATCACCCCGGCGTGAAATCGGTACTCTCACCGCTGGAGAACCTGCATTTCTGGCACGGTAGCAGCAAAGAAGACGCGATTTTTGCTGCGCTCGAGCAGGTCGATCTGCTGGGTTTTGAAGAGGTGCCGGTGGCACAACTCTCCGCCGGACAGCAGCGGCGCGTGGCATTAGCACGCTTATGGCTTAGCCCAGCGTCGATATGGATCCTCGATGAACCCTTAACCGCCATCGATAAAGGCGGTGTGGAAAAATTAATGGCGCGATTCGTCAGCCATGCCGATAACGGCGGAGCGGTGATTCTGACCACGCATCAGGATCTGCCCGATCACAGCGCGCGCGTGCGTAAAATTCGTCTTACTTCGGAGTGGGCTTGATGTTAGGCCGGGTCATTCAGCGTGAATTAAAAATCGCCTTTCGTAGCGGCGGGGAAGTGATCAATCCGCTGTGGTTTTTCCTGATTGTTATCACGCTGTTTCCGTTAGGTATCGGACCGGAGCCACAGCAGCTGGCGCGGATTGCGCCGGGCGTGGCGTGGGTTGCCGCGTTACTCGCCTCATTGCTGGCGCTGGAACGGCTGTTTCGTGACGATTTTCTTGATGGTTCGCTTGAGCAACTACTTCTGTTGCCGACGCCGCTGCCGATCACGGTGCTGGGCAAAGTGATTGCGCACTGGCTGATTACCGGGCTACCGCTGATTTTATTGTCGCCGCTGGCGGCATTGTTACTGTCGCTGGATTTTGCCGGCTGGCGCGCGATGGCATTGACGTTATTACTTGGCACGCCAACGCTGAGTTTTCTCGGCGCGATTGGGACCGGATTAACCGTTGGGTTGCGGCGCGGCGGCGTATTACTGAGTTTGCTGGTATTGCCGTTGTCGATACCGGTTTTGATATTTGCCAGCGCGGCGATTGATGCCGCCGCAATGGGATTGCCGATCGGGGGTTATCTGGCGATTCTTGGCGCGATGCTGGCGGTAAGCGCAACGCTGTCTCCGTTCGCGACGGCAGCGGCCTTGCGTATCAGTCTGCATTAATTCGTGCCGCCCCAGAGCGGTCGAAACCTGAATTCTCTTTATTGTGAGCTATGCAAAATGTGGAAATGGTTATACCAGTGGGCAAAGCCTGAGCGGCTTTACCAGCTATGCGGTCGCTTGATTCCGTGGTTCGCGGTGCTGGGTGTTGGCACGCTGTTACTCGGTTGGGTCTGGGGATTCGGCTTTGCACCGGCGGATTATCAGCAGGGCAACAGCTTCCGGATTATGTACATTCACGTGCCTGCAGCGATGTGGTCGATGGGCGTGTATGCATCAATGGCTATTGCGGCATTTATCGGCCTGGTGTGGCAGATGAAGATGGCCGATCTGGTCTCAGCGGCGATGGCGCCGATTGGCGCGGTGTTCACCTTTATCGCGCTGATTACCGGTTCCGCCTGGGGTAAACCGATGTGGGGAACCTGGTGGATCTGGGATGCACGCCTGACATCTGAGCTGGTGCTGCTGTTCCTCTATATGGGCGTTATCGCGCTGTATCACTCCTTTGAAGACCGCCGCATCGCCGGGCGCGCCGCCGGCATTTTGATTCTGGTTGGCGTGGTTAATCTGCCGATCATTCACTTCTCGGTGCAATGGTGGAACACGCTGCATCAGGGCTCATCAGGCATTCTGCAGCAGGCTATCGATCCAAGCATGCGCACACCGCTGCGCTGGTCCATTCTCGGTTACCTGCTGGTGTTTGGTGCGCTGACCTTAATGCGCCTGCGCAATTTAATTCTATTCACCGAGCGTCATCGTCCGTGGGCGATTGATGTGGCGCAGGGAGGAAGCAAATCATGACGCCAGCCTTTGCATCGTGGAGCGATTTCTTCGCCATGGGCGGCTATGCCTTTTACGTCTGGCTCGCCGTTATCCTTACGTTGATCCCGTTATTCGGTCTGGTGCTGCACACCATACTGTTCCGCCGCCGTTTGCTGGCGGAAATTCGCCAGCGTCAGTCCAGGGAGCGCCGCATTCGCGCGGCTAAATCGAAAAAAGCTGCCAGTGGAGCAGCGGGAGAATCCGTGTGAATATCCGTCGTCGTAATCGCCTCTATGTGGCGATCGCGGTGTTGATCGGGCTTGGCCTGGCGACTGCGCTGGTGATGTACGCGCTGCGTTCCAACATCGACCTGTTTTATACCCCGAGTGAAATTATCAACGGCAAAGGTGAAGATCATCAGAAGCCTGAGCCGGGCCAGCGCTTGCGCATTGGCGGCATGGTGATGCCGGGCAGCGTAAAGCGCGATCCGAAAACGCTCGCCGTCTCTTTCAAACTGTATGACGCCAACGGCGTGGTCAGTGTGACCTATGAAGGCATTCTGCCGGACCTGTTCCGTGAAGGGCAAGGCGTGGTAGCGCAAGGCGTGCTGGAAGAGGGCAATCTGGTGAACGCCAAAGAAGTGCTGGCGAAACACGATGAAAAATATACGCCTCCCGAAATTGAAGATGCCATGAAGAAGAATCACACAGGACCTGCAGCAGCCTATCAGCAGTCGGGTGCGCAATCATGATGCCAGAAATTGGTAGCTTTCTGCTGTGTCTGGCGCAGGCTTTAGCGCTCCTGTTGAGCGTCTATCCGTTGTGGGGCGCTGCGCGGCAGGATGCGCGTTTGATGGCCATGGCGCGCCCGTTAACCTGGGGCATGTTTATCTGTGTCGCCGCCTCTTTTGTGGTGTTGGTGCACGCCTTTGTGGTGAATGACTTTACCGTTGGCTATGTCGCCACCAACTCCAACACCTTGCTGCCGGTCTATTATCGCATCGCGGCAACCTGGGGTGCGCACGAAGGTTCACTGCTGTTGTGGGTGCTGCTGCTCAGCACCTGGACGCTGGCGGTGGCGATCTTCAGTCGCGGGATGCCGCAGGATGCGCTAGCACGCGTGCTGGCGGTGATGGGCATGATTAATCTCGGCTTCCTGCTGTTTATCATTCTCACCTCGAATCCATTTACCCGCACCTTACCAAACTTCCCGATTGACGGGCGCGATCTCAACCCAATGCTGCAGGATATCGGGCTGATCTTCCATCCGCCGCTGCTGTACATGGGTTACGTCGGCTTCTCGGTGGCCTTTGCGTTTGCCATTGCCTCGCTGATGGCCGGACGTCTGGATACCGCATGGGCGCGCTGGTCACGTCCGTGGACCACCGCCGCGTGGGTCTTCCTGACCATCGGTATCGTGCTCGGTTCGGCGTGGGCTTATTACGAACTCGGCTGGGGCGGCTGGTGGTTCTGGGACCCGGTCGAAAACGCCTCTTTTATGCCGTGGCTGGCCGGAACAGCGCTGATGCACTCGCTGGCGGTGACGGAAAAGCGCGGCAGCTTCAAGTCGTGGACGGTGTTACTGGCGATCACCGCGTTCTCGTTAAGCCTGCTTGGCACTTTCCTCGTGCGCTCCGGCGTGCTGGTTTCCGTGCACTCGTTCGCCTCCGATCCGGCGCGCGGCATGTTTATTCTCGCCTTCCTGGTGATTGTGATTGGCAGCTCGCTGCTGCTGTACGCGCTGAAAGGTGGTCAGGTGCGCAGCCGCGTACAGAGCGAAGCCTGGTCACGCGAATCCTTCCTGCTGGGTAATAACGTGCTGCTGATCGCCGCGATGCTGGTGGTGTTACTCGGTACGCTGCTGCCGCTGGTGCATAAACAGCTCGGTCTCGGCAGCATCTCGGTGGGCGAGCCGTTCTTCAACACCATGTTTACCTGGCTGATGGCACCGTTCGCGCTGATGCTCGGTATCGGTCCGCTGGTGCGCTGGCGTCGTGACCAACCACAGAAACTGTGGAAACGCCTTGGCGTGGGCCTGTTGGTGACGCTGATTCTGTCGATCGCCCTGCCGTGGCTGCTGCAGGATCGCATTGAGGCGATGACGGTTATCGGCCTGCTGATGTCGATCTGGGTGATCATGCTGACGTTGATGGAACTGCACGAGCGCGCCACCCATCGCCACTCTTTCTTCAAAGGTTTACGCCATCTATCGCGCAGCCATTGGGGCATGGTGCTGGGGCATTTAGGCGTGGCGGTGACCGTGGTCGGTATCGCCTTTAGCACCCAATACAGCGTTGAGCGTGATGTGCGCATGAAGGCGGGTGATACCGTTGATATCCACAATTATCACTTTACCTTCCACGGCGTGCGCAACCTGCAAGGGCCGAACTACAGCGGCGGCGTGGCGGTGATTGAAGTGACGCGCAACGGCAAGCTGGAGGCGGTGATGCAGGCGGAAAAACGCTTCTATGCAGCCGCGCGCACCATGATGACCGAAGCGGCGATCAGCGGCGGTTTCACCCGCGATCTGTATGCGGCGCTGGGCGAAGAGCTGGATGACGGTTCGTGGGCGGTGCGGATTTACTACAAACCGTTTGTGCGCTGGATCTGGTACGGCGGCGTGTTTATGGCGGTGGGCGGCTTGTTCTGCCTGTTCGATCCGCGCTATCGCTCACGCAAAAAAGAGCAGCGCGAGGAGCTGGCATGAACAAAAAAATCCTGTTTATCCCGTTAGTTCTGTTTTTGCTGCTGGCCGCGGCGCTGCTGTGGCAGCTGTCGCGCAACGCCAACGGCGATGATCCAACGCGTCTCGAATCAGCGTTGATCGGCAAACCGGTACCCGTATTCAAACTGGAAGCGCTGGATCAGCCCGGCAAAATCTACGATCAGCAGGTGCTGACCGACGGCAAACCGATTCTGCTCAACGTCTGGGCAACCTGGTGCCCAACCTGCCGCGCGGAGCATCAATACCTCAACACGCTGGCGGAAAAAGGCATTCGCGTGGTTGGCCTCAACTATAAAGACGATCGCACCAAAGCGGTGACCTGGCTGAACACGCTGGGCAATCCTTATGCGCTCAGCCTGTATGACGGCAACGGGATGCTCGGTCTCGATCTCGGCGTTTACGGCGCACCGGAAACCTTTCTGATCGACGGCAAAGGGATCATTCGTTATCGCCACGCAGGCGACATGAACGATCGTGTCTGGCTCGAAGAAGTGAAACCGCTGTGGGACAAATACAACAAGGAGGCGGGCGTATGAAACGGCTGCTTCTACTGTTAGCGGGCATTCTGCTCAGCACCAGCCTGTGGGCGGCGATTGATACGTATCAGTTCGATTCGGTGCAGCAGGAAGAACAATACCGCGATCTCACCGCATCGCTGCGTTGCCCAAAATGCCAGAACAACAGCATTGCCGATTCCAATGCGATGATCGCGTCGGATATGCGTCTCAAAGTCTACGAGTTAATGAAGCAGGGCGAAAGCCGCCAGCAGATCATTGATTACATGGTGGCGCGTTACGGTAATTTCGTGACGTATGAGCCGCCGGTAACGCCTTCCACGCTGATTTTGTGGGTGGGGCCAGCGCTGTTTGTGGTGCTGGGCGCGCTGATCATTATTCTGCGTAATCGTCGCGGCAAAGCGCGTAGCGAACTCGACGACAGTGAACAACAGCGCCTTGCGGCGTTACTCAAGCGTGACGGGAAGCCGTAATGACTGGATTCTGGATTACCCTGATTATTTTACTGCTGGCGGCTATCGCGCTGTTTCTGCGTGCTGGCTGGCGTCAGCGCGAGGCCAGCAGTGGCGATCGCGATCGTCTCAACACCGATTTCTATCAGCAACGCCTGCGCGAGCTGGAGCGTGATGAAGAAGAGGGCGTGGTGGCTGAGCGCCCGGAAATGGTGCGCGAACTGCAACAAACGCTGTTAACCGATGTGCCGCAGCAGGATGCCGCGACCATTCATCGCAGCAGTCGCTGGGTGTTGCTGCCGGGCGTGATTGTGCTGCTGGTGGTGTCGGTTGGCATGTATCTGAAAACCGGCGGACTTACGCAGCAAACCGCGTTTGTCAGCGTACAGCAGGAGTATCCTGCGTTACGTGCGCGCGTGATGGATACTAAAGCTCAGCCGCTAACCATGGAAGAGTTGGCGCGTCTGCAACTGGGTCTGCGCAGTTCGCTGCAGCACGACGCAACGAACCTCAACGATTGGGCGATGCTGGGCCGCTTAGGCATGGTGCTGAATAATGCCACCGATGCCAGCCAGGCATTTGAACATGCGCTACAGCTGGCGCCAGACAATATCGAACTGCAGCAGGATTATGCCGAAGTGCTGACGCGCTCCAGCGATCCGCAGGATAACCGTCAGGCCAACGTGTTGCTGAAAGCGCTGCTTAAACGCGATCACAGCGATGTGCGCACGCTGAGTCTGCTGGCGTTTAATGCCTTTGAGCAGCAGCAGTACAATGAGGCGATTGGTGCATGGCAGGTGATGTTGAAACTGTTACCGGCAGGCGATCGTCGCATCACCATGATCGAGCGCAGCATTGAACAAGCGAAAACTGACGCGGGACAGCAAAATAGCAGCCTGGCATTGACGGTGAGTTTGACGCCGCCGGCAGAAAAAATGTTACCGCAAGGCGGAGTGTTGTATATTTCTGTGTCTGACGGTGTTTCACCGGTGCCTGTGGCTGTGAAGCGTTTACCGCTGAGCCACTTCCCGTTATCGCTCACGCTCGATGACAGCAATGCCATGATGCCCGATCGCCTGCTTTCGGCACAGCATCAGGTGCAAGTCAGGGTGCGCATTTCGCGCGATGGCAGTGCCAATCCACAGTCTGGCGACTGGTTGGGTTTAAGCGCGGTCACACCCTGGGATGGTCATCAGCAACTGGCTGTGGAAATTAATCAACAGCAGCCCTGAAGCGATACCTTACTGATCCGCACAGGGAGAGAAGAATGAATAACCGCCTGACCGGTTTGGCGCTAGCCAGCTTACTGCTGGTGGGTTGTGCCAGCTCAAAACCGGCTGAAAATACGGAACCTGCGCAGCGCAGCGATCCGCTGGAAGGCTTTAACCGCACGATGTTTAACTTCAACTACAACGTGCTGGATCCGTATGTTCTGCGTCCGGTGGCAGTCGCCTGGCGCGATTATGTGCCGGTGCCGGCACGTAGCGGCATCAGTAATGTGTTATCCAACGTTGAAGAGCCCGCCAGCATGGTCAACGCCATTCTGGTGGGTGAACCGCGCCAGGCAGGCATCCACTTTACCCGCTTCTTCCTGAACACCGTGTTAGGGCTGGGTGGCTTTATCGACGTGGCGGGCAAAGCCAATCCGGCACTGGCGCGTGAAGTGCCGCATCGCTTTGGTAGCACGCTGGGACGTTATGGCGTCGGTTACGGCCCGTATGTTGAATTGCCGGCCTACGGTAGCTTCACCATCCGTGAAGATGGCGGTGACTTCGTTGATACGCTCTATCCGGTCTTAAGCTGGTTGAGCTGGCCGATCTCGGTAGGTAAATGGACGCTGGAAGGGATTGAAACCCGTGCGCAGTTGCTGGATTCGGACGCCATTTTGCGTCAGCAGCAAGATCCGTACGCCTTTATTCGTAATGCCTACTTCCAGCGACATGACTTTATTGCCAACGGCGGTAAGCTGAAGCCGGAAGATAATCCGAACGCCAGTGCGATTCAGGACGATCTGAAAGATATCGATTCTGAATAAAACAAAAAGGCGACTCAATGAGTCGCCTTTTTTTATCAAGCTACGTATCAGAACTTGTAGTTAAAGTTCGCGCCGTACAGCCAGGCTTTACCTTCAGAGTTAAAGGTATACGGGCCTTCTTTGACGGTGACTTTCTGACCGTGCATGTAAGAAATACCCAGGTCTACGGAAGCATCTTCATTGAACGCGTAAGACGCACCGGCGCTCAGCCACAGACGATCCTGATCCGGTATAGAGATTGAACGCTTATCGGCCGGAACCGGGCTGTCATCAAAGGCGATACCGGTACGGAAGGTCCAGTTATCGTCGTAGAAGTAAGTGGTACCCAACGCGATACGGTAGGCATCGTGGAAACCTTCATCCTTATAGAACAGCGTCTGGCCATTGCTGCCGGTGGCTTTCAGCTCCTGGAATTGGCTCCAGCTGGTATACGTCAGGCTGTAGTGAACCGCCCATTGCGGCGCCACTTTATGCCAGCCTGACACTTCCCACATCTCTGGCAGATTCAAAGTCAGAGAACCCGGAATCGTGGTGCCGCTGGTGCCGTAAGGCAGGCCTAAAGCCAGTGCCTGCGGTGTACCGTTAAAGGCGGTGGGGATGTTGCTCTTGTAGTCACCATCAAAGTCGACTTTTACTTCTGAGCGGTAGGTAAAGCCAAAGCGGTTATTTTTATCCACTTCGTACAGGATGCCGGCGTTCCAGCCGTAGCCCCATTCATCACCTTTTAAATGCGCAATCTGGGTATCGGCTGGCAATCCTGCCACGGCACCTGCTTCACCTGCATAACGCTCAATTTTCGCTTTTGCGTAGACCGCATCAAAGCCGATACCGAAGCTGAAATTCTCATTCAGTCGATAAGCGGTGCTGATATTAAAATTACCGGTCATCAGGTCGGTTTTGCCGCCATAACCACCTGCGGTATAGCCGTCATTAAATTCGGTTGCTAAACCATAGTTTGAGGTCGCAGATGCACCAATCCACCACTGATCGTTAATTGGGTGCACGTAGTGAAGATTAGGGATCCACTGATTTGGGGCGATATTTTTGGCATCGAGGCTGCGACCTGTCGGGCTCTGACCGCTAATATCCACTTCGGGATCAATATAAACCGCGCCGATAGAGAAAGAAGGGCGATCCATTAATGCCATGGTTGCCGGGTTACGGCTGGCAGAGGCGGCGGTATCACCCATCGCACCTTCGCCGGAATATGCACGACCTAAACCAATTGCTGAGAATTCATTCAGTTGAAAGCCCGCGGCGTAAACATGTGAACAGACGAGCGTTACTGCAGCTGCCACAGCTGACTTTGCAAACAGGTTTTTATGGTTCATGACCACAACCTCATCCAGATTTATTATTTAACGTTGTTACGTCGCGTAACAAAGAGCGGCGAATTGTAGGGACTGATGGCAAAACCACATATCAGACCAGTGCGACGAGTATAGGTCCGACCTGTGTATTTGTTGCAATATTGTTTTTTAAATATTTCTGATTTGATCGATAAAATCAGATCTGCTTAACAAAATCTTAGCGGTTCGACTTAAACATAGCGTTCAATTTTGCTGTGGATCAATTTTTAGTGTGATATTCGTCACTTAGCGGCTTGATCGTGGATGTGAAAACGCAGCAGGCGTACACTTTGCGGCAGAAAATAATCCGATTATGTTGAAATTATCGTCAGGAGAGAATCATGACTGATGCCATTAAAAAGTGTAATGCCAACGAAACGGCGGCCTGCTGCTGTGTTGATGTGGGAACCGTGATGGATAACACCGATTGCACCGCAAGCTGGTCTGGCGTGTTTGCCGATCGCCATGCGGCGGAAGCGATGCTGGCGCATTTGACTGAGCGCGCGCGTCAGGTGGAATCCGATCCTTGCGATATTCGCGCGGATTTTGCCAATGAAGGCGACGCGGTGCGCCTGTCTATCGACTTCACCTTTGCCTGCCAGGCCGAAACCCTGATTTTCCAGCTCGGCCTACGCTAATCTCCCTGCTGCCGAAACCCCTTCGGCAGCCTTAACTCATTTTCGTGTATTCCCTCGCACTTTTTTCCTCTGCTTATTGGCTACTTAGCAACACTTAGTTAACACTGATGATCAGGTCAGACCTGTTTGGCAATGATGCCCCGGTCGAAAAATACAGGTGATTGCAATGAGCAAAGCGCAGCCGCTGCTGACGCGTCAGGGCGAACGTATCGCCATAACCCACGGATTACGCACCCCTTTTGCCCGCCAGGCGACCGATTTCCACGGCATTCCCGCGCTGGAGTTGGGGCGCATGGTGATCAGCGAACTGATGGCGCGCAGCGAATTACCGGTCGAGATTATCGATCAACTGGTGTTTGGCCAGGTGGTGCAGATGCCGGAAGCGCCCAATATTGCGCGTGAAATTGTTCTGAGCAGCGGATTAGGCGTGCATACCGATGCCTATAGCGTTAGCCGCGCCTGCGCCACCAGTTTTCAGGCGGTGGCAAACGTGGCGGAAAGTTTAGTGGCGGGCACCATCGATGCCGGCATTGCCGGTGGCGCGGATTCATCCTCGGTGCTGCCGATTGGCGTCAGTAAAACTCTGGCGCGTGCGCTGGTGGATCTCAACAAAGCGCGCAGCTTTAGTCAAAAACTCAGCATCCTGCGTCGTTTGCGCCCGCGCGATCTGTTGCCGGTGCCACCGGCGGTAGCGGAGTATTCTACCGGATTACGCATGGGCGATACCGCCGAGCAGATGGCGAAAAGTCACGGCATCACGCGTGAACAGCAGGACGCGTTAGCGCTGCGTTCGCACCGGCATGCGGCGCGCGCCTGGCAATCGGGCGTGTTAAGCCAGGAAGTGATGCCCGCATTTGTGCCGCCGTGGAAAGCGCCCATCGAGCAGGACAACAATATTCGCTTCAACGCCAGCGCCGCCGATTACGCCAAACTGCGCCCGGCGTTTGATCGTCGCCACGGTTCGGTGACCGCCGCCAACAGCACGCCGCTGACCGATGGCGCCGCAGCGGTGATCCTGATGCGTGAAGGGCGCGCGCGCGAACTCGGCATTCAGCCGCTCGGCTATCTGCGCAGCTATGCTTTTACGGCGATTGATGTCTGGCACGATATGCTGCTTGGACCGGCCTACGCCTCGCCGCTGGCGCTGGAGCGCGCCGGCATCACGCTCAACGATCTGACGCTGATTGATATGCACGAAGCCTTTGCCGCACAAACCTTAGCCAACCTGAAGATGTTCCGTGACGAACGCTTTGCGCGCGAGGTGCTGAATCGTCCGCATGCGTTAGGTGAAGTCAATGAAGAACGCTTTAACGTGCTTGGCGGATCGATTGCTTATGGTCATCCGTTTGCCGCCACTGGCGCACGCATGATCACGCAAACGCTGCAGGAACTGCGGCGGCGCGGTGGCGGATTGGGATTGGTCACCGCCTGCGCGGCGGGCGGCCTGGGCACGGCAATGGTTTTGGAGGCCGAATAATGAGTGAATCCGCCTTTCATTTACACATGCGCCTCGACCACGTCGGTGTGATCACCATCGATGTGCCGGGCGAGAAGATGAACACGCTGAAGGCCGAGTTTGTGCCGCAGATCAAAGCGGTGCTGGACGAAGCGCGCAGCCATCAGCAGTTGGCTGGATTAGTGTTGATCTCCGGCAAGCCAGACAACTTTGTTGCTGGTGCGGATATCAGCATGATCGCCAACTGCAAAACGGCGCAGGAAGCTGAGGCGCTGGCAAAGCAGGGACAAGATGTGATGGCGATGATTGCCGCGCTGCCGTTTCCAGTGGTGGCGGCGATTCACGGTGCCTGCCTCGGCGGCGGTCTGGAACTGGCGCTGGCCTGCGATGCGCGCATCTGTTCGCTGGATGACAAAACGCGCCTCGGTTTGCCGGAAGTACAGCTCGGTCTGCTGCCGGGTTCAGGCGGTACACAACGTTTGCCGCGCCTGATTGGCGCGCAGCAGGCGCTGCCGCTGATCCTTACCGGCAAACAGCTGCGCGCTAAACAGGCGCTCAAGCTGGGGATTGTCGATGACGCGGTGCCGCAATCAATTCTGCTGGAAACGGCGCTTGCGCGCGTACATAAAGGAAAAGGCGCGCGCCGGGAGCTTTCGCGCCGCGATCGTTTGCTGCAGGGACCGATCGCGCGTCAGGTGCTGTTCTCGCTGGCGCAGCGGCAGACTCACAGCAAAACCCAGGGCAACTATCCTGCGGCTGACCGTATTCTCGACGTGGTGCGCATCGGTCTGGAGCAGGGCAGCAGCGCCGGGCATGAAGCGGAAGCACGCGCCTTTGGCCAATTGGCGATGACGCCAGAATCGGCCGCGCTGCGCAGTTTGTTCTTCGCCTCAACGGCCTTAAAGAAAGAGTCGATGGCCAGTGTCGAGCCGCAAGTGCTGAAGCAGATTGGCGTGCTCGGCGGCGGTTTGATGGGCGGCGGCATCGCCAGCGTTACGGCGCTGAAAGCCGGTTTGCCGGTGCGCATTAAAGACATCAATCTGGTCGGCGTGAATCATGCGCTGCAATACAGCTGGGATCTGCTGAGCAACAAGGTGAAGCGGCGTCAGCTAAAAGCCGCCGAACGCCAGCAGCAGATGGCGCGCATCAGCGGTGGCACCGATTACCAAGGGTTCAGCCAGCGCGATCTGGTGATTGAAGCGGTATTTGAGGATCTGGCGCTCAAGCAGCAGATGGTCAGCGAAATCGAAAGCCATTGCCAGCCGCACACCATTTTCGCCTCCAATACTTCGTCGCTGCCAATTGCTGATATCGCAGCCAAAGCCCAGCGGCCTGAAAACGTAATCGGTCTGCATTTCTTCAGTCCTGTGGACAAAATGCCGCTGGTGGAGGTAATTCCTCACGCCAATACCTCGGCGCAAACGCTGGCGAACACGGTGCAGCTGGCGCGTCAGCAGGGCAAAACGGTGGTGGTGGTGGCGGATCGTCCCGGCTTTTACGTTAACCGCATTCTCGCGCCCTATATAAATGAAGCGATGCACTGCTTGCAGGAAGGTGAGCCGATTGAGCATATCGATCGCGCTCTAGTGAAGTTTGGTTTCCCGGTTGGGCCGCTGCAGCTGCTGGATGAAGTGGGCATTGATGTCGGCAGCAAAATCAGCCCGATTCTTGAGCAGGCTTACGGTATACGTTTCAGCGCCCCCAACGCCGCGAACGCCATTCTGGCCGACGGCAGAAAAGGGCGCAAAAATCACAAAGGGTTTTACCTCTATCAACGTTCGCGCTGGCCGGGAAAACGCAAAGTCGATGCTTCCCTTTATTCACTGCTGAATATCAAACCGCAGGCGAGGCAGAGCGAAGCGCAGATCGCAGATCGCTGCGTATTGATAATGCTGAACGAAGCGGCACGCTGTCTGGATGAAGCGGTGATCCGCAACGCACGTGATGGCGATATTGCGGCGGTATTTGGCATCGGTTTTCCGCCGTTCCTTGGCGGTCCGTTCCGCTATATGGATCAGCGCGGCATTGGCGATATCGTCAAAGCATTAAGGTCATTAATGCAGCAGCACGGCGAGCGTTTTACGCCGAGTGAGGCGCTGATTGCAATGTCAGAACAGCAAACGAATTTTTACACTTCTGCACAATCGTGAATAGGCGCACAGATTCAGCGGGTTAGTCAGCGGGCCGTGCAGCGGTAAGCGCGGCACCATTCTGAGATATGCTTATTTAATAAACAACCGGTTGACTATACTGAAGCCATTGGGGTAAAACACACCGTTCATTCGCAGAATGAAGCGTCTGGTGCTGTGGTACCGGCCGATATCGACAAACAACAGCGGTGCTTTATGCAAGTTTTTATCATGCGTCATGGCGATGCAGCTCTGGAAGCAGCGAGTGATTCTGTTCGACCTCTCACACTCTGTGGCTGTGATGAATCGAGAGCGATGGCGAGCTGGCTCAACGGCAAAACGCCAGAAATTGATCGGGTATTAGTCAGTCCTTACCTGCGTGCCGAGCAAACGCTCGCCACGGTACGCGAAACCCTGAAATTGCCAGAAGGGCAGGATGTCTTGCCGGAACTGACGCCGGGCGGCGATCCAGGCATGGTGGCCTGCTATCTGCAGGCGCTGGCACAAAAAGGGGTTAAATCGGCGCTGGTGATTTCGCATCTGCCGCTGGTGGGTTATCTGGTGTCTGAACTCTGCCCGCAGGAAGCGCCGCCGATGTTCGCGACCTCGGCAATAGCCTGCGTAAACTTTGATGCAGAGGCCTGCGAAGGCAAGCTGGAGTGGCAGGTCAGCCCGTCAAAATTGGCTAAAGCGATGTAATTCCGCTCTATGGGCCGCTTACAAACGCGGCCCTATCCTTTTGTAGCGCGGCACGTCACAGTAATTCAGGCGGCTGCCACTCTTCTACCTCTATCAGCACCAGCAGTGCGGCATCGCCGCCAAACATTTTCGGTGCCTGATGAAACGCCATCACATGCGGATGTTGTGCCAGCCACAGCGGTGTTTGCTGCTTGAGGATGTGTTTGCCGTGTCCGGTCATGACGCTGGCGCAGAACAGATGCTCACGGCGACAGGCGGCGATCAGCGCACCGAGCTCCTGCTTGGCCTGCATCTGCGTTAAGCCATGCAGATCGAGAAATATTTCCGGCGTGTAATCGCCACGACGCAATTTCTTCTGCTCGTAATGGCTAACATCGGCGCGCACGTAGCGCACCGGACCTTCGCTGGAAAGCAGCGGTTGAAACTCGTCAGAAAAGTAATGACTGTTATCGGCTTGTTCCGAAATCAAGCGTTTCAACGGCAGTTGGCGTGTTTTCACCACCGGTTTATGCACGATGGTGTCCTGTTTCAGCTTGCGCGTTCCGGTCATTAACTGGCGGAACATCTGCTGATCGTCCTGGCTTAGCGGCGTTTTTTTACTCATGGCTCTGTGCTGGGGTCAGAAAAGGCTGATAAACATCAAGGCACATACCTTAACCGTTAGCGTTAACAAATGTCAGCTTTTTCGCCTCGCTGCGCTGAATTCTGCCCGGCTTCGTGGCACACTATCGGCCGATTGATTTTATGGCCTGCGGAGGGCTACGTGGACAAGATATTCGTCGATGAGGCAGTGAATGAACTGCACACCATTCAGGACATGCTGCGCTGGGCTGTCAGCCGTTTTTCGGCGGCAGGCATTTGGTACGGCCACGGCACGGATAATCCCTGGGACGAAGCAGTCCAACTGGTTCTGCCAACGCTGTGGCTGCCGCTGGATATTCCAGAAGATATGCGCAATGCGCGCCTGACCGCCAGCGAGCGTCATCGCATTGTTGAGCGCGTGATTCGCCGCGTCAACGAGCGTATTCCGGTGGCGTATCTCACCAACAAAGCTTGGTTCTGCGGCCACGAATTTTACGTTGATGAGCGCGTATTAGTGCCGCGTTCACCGATTGGTGAACTGATTGAGAACCGTTTTGCCGGTTTGATCAGCGATTCACCTAATCACATTCTCGATATGTGCACCGGCAGCGGCTGCATCGCCATTGCCTGCGCTTACGCCTTCCCGGAAGCGGAAGTGGATGCAGTGGATATCTCCACCGATGCGCTGGCTGTTGCTGAGCAGAATATCGAAGAGCATGGCCTGCTGAACCACGTCACGCCAATCCGCGCCGATCTGTTCCGCAACTTGCCGCCGGTGAAATACGATCTGATCGTCACCAATCCGCCGTACGTGGATGCGGAAGATATGGACGATCTGCCGAACGAATATCGCCACGAGCCAGAACTGGGTCTGGCGGCGGGCAGCGACGGCCTGAAACTAGTGCGTCGCATTCTGGCCTGTGCGCCGGATTACCTCACCGAACAAGGCGTGCTGATTTGCGAAGTGGGTAACAGCATGGTGCACATGATCGATCAGTATCCAGACGTGCCGTTTACCTGGCTGGAGTTTGATAACGGCGGTGACGGCGTGTTTATGCTGACGTGCGAGCAAATCGTGGCGGCACAGCATCACTTCTCATTCTACAAAGACTAAATAAGAGGGCGAGCGCTCGCCCGCAACATCGCAATAAGGAACCAGCATGGCCGGAAACAGCATCGGACAAGTTTTTCGCGTAACCACTTTTGGCGAGTCGCATGGTATTGCGCTGGGCTGCATCGTTGACGGTGTGCCGCCCGGCATTCCGCTGACGGAAGCCGACATCCAGCACGATCTCGATCGTCGTCGTCCTGGCACTTCGCGCTACACCACTCAGCGCCGCGAGCCGGATCAGGTGAAAATTTTGTCCGGCGTGTTTGAGGGCGTGACGACGGGGACTTCAATCGGTCTGTTGATTGAGAACACCGACCAGCGTTCACAGGATTACGGCACGATCAAAGATCTGTTCCGTCCTGGCCATGCCGATTATACCTACGAGCAGAAATACGGCCTGCGCGACTATCGTGGCGGCGGCCGCTCTTCCGCGCGTGAAACCGCGATGCGCGTGGCGGCAGGTGCGATTGCCAAGAAGTATTTGCAGATGAAGCACGGCATCGTGGTGCGCGGCTATCTGGCGCAGATTGGCGATGTGGCCTGCGAGCTGAAAGATTGGAGCATCGTGGAAGAGAACCCGTTCTTCTGCCCGGATGCCTCCAAACTGGAAGCGCTGGATGAACTGATGCGCGGCCTGAAAAAAGAGGGCGATTCTATCGGCGCCAAAGTCACCGTGCTGGCAGAGAACGTGCCGCCGGGCTTGGGCGAGCCGGTATTTGATCGTCTGGATGCGGATTTGGCGCATGCGCTGATGAGCATCAACGCGGTTAAAGGCGTGGAGATCGGCGACGGTTTCGCGGTGATCAACCAGCGCGGCAGTCAGCATCGCGATGAGATTCGTGCCAACGGTTTCCAAAGCAACCACGCGGGCGGCATTCTGGGCGGCATCAGTAGCGGCCAAACCATTAGCGCCAATCTGGCGATGAAACCGACCTCCAGCATCACCGTGCCAGGCAACACCATCACCCGCGATGGTGAAGAAGTCGAGATGATCACCAAAGGTCGTCACGATCCGTGCGTCGGCATTCGCGCCGTGCCGATTGCCGAAGCGATGATGGCGATTGTGTTGATGGATCACCTGCTGCGCCAGCGTGCGCAAAACGGTGACGTCAACAGCAGCGTTCCGCGCTGGTAAACCCGATGATGCGCCGTCTGCTCATTATCTGTGCCGCGCTGCTATGCAGTGCGGCCGCCGTTGCTGCCACGCCGTGGCAGCAAATTCATCAGCCGATTGCCGGCAGCCCGCAGTCGATTGGCGGTTTCGCCAACGGCTGTATTGTGGGTGCGCAGCAGTTGCCGCTTAACTCACCCAATTATCAGGTGATGCGCCAGGATCAGCGCCGCTATTTCGGCCATCCCGATCTGATCGCCTTTATTCAGCGTCTCAGCACCCAGGTTCATCAGCTTCAGCTGGGACAAGTGCTGATTGGCGATATGGGCATGGCGGCGGGTGGACGTTTTAGCAGCGGCCACGCCAGCCATCAAACGGGTTTAGACGTCGATATCTGGCTGCAGCTGCCGAAAACCCGCTGGACGGCGCAGCAATTGCTCAAGCCGCAGCCGCTCGATCTGGTTTCTGCCGATGATAAACAGGTGATTGCGCGTCACTGGCAGCCGCAAATCGATAGCCTGATTAAACTGGCGGCGAAAGATGATGAAGTGACGCGTATCTTCGTCAATCCGGCAATCAAAAGGCAGCTTTGCGCCGATGCTGGCAGCGATCGCGCGTGGTTGAATAAAGTGCGTCCGTGGTTCGCCCATCGCGCGCACATGCACGTGCGTCTGCGTTGTCCGGCGGGGAGCCTTGAATGTGAAGACCAGGCACCTCAACCAGCGGGCGATGGCTGTGGCGCTGAGCTGGACAGCTGGTTCCTGCCGAAAAAACCAGGCAGCACGCCGCCGGTGAAGAAAACGCCGCCGCCATTGCCGCCGTCTTGCCAGGCTTTACTTGATAAGCATCTTCTGTAGGTATTTCAATGGATTGGTTCGTTGTCAGCCCGCTGATTATCGGCGTGCTGTTTTTTGTGGCAGTGCTGGCGGCGTTTATCGATTCGATCGCTGGCGGCGGCGGCCTGCTTACCGTGCCGTCTTTGCTGGCTGCCGGGTTGTCGCCTGCACAGGCGTTAGCCACCAATAAGCTGCAATCGGTCGGCGGATCGTTCTCCGCCAGCCTCTATTTCATCCGACGTGGTGCGGTGAATCTGAGCGAGCAGTGGCTGAATATCGCCATGACCTTCCTCGGCGCGATTGCTGGCACTATTCTGATTCAGCACTTACAAGCGGATGTGCTGCGCCAAATCTTACCGCTGCTGCTGATCTGCATCGGTTTGTGGTTCCTGCTGATGCCGCGTTTGGGCGAAGCCGATCGCGAACGTCGTCTGCACGGTTTGCCCTATGCGCTGGTAGGCGGCGGCTGCGTCGGCTTTTACGACGGCTTCTTTGGTCCCGGCGCCGGCTCGTTCTATGCGCTGGCCTTTGTTACGCTGTGTGGCTTCAATCTGGCGAAAGCCACCGCCCACGCCAAAATCCTAAATTTCACCTCGAATTTTGGCAGTTTGCTGTTCTTTATGTTCGGCGGAAAAGTGGTGTGGGGCACCGGCGCGATTATGTTGCTCGGCGCCTTTATCGGCGCTCGCCTCGGCGCCAGGCTGGTATTGAGCCGTGGTCAGAAACTGATTCGCCCCATGGTAGTGATCGTTTCTGCGGTAATGAGCGCTAAATTGTTATGGGACAGTCATGGCGCAGAACTGATGGCCTGGCTGGCCACGCTGTAATCCAACACTCGTCAAGACCGGCTGCCAATGCGACAATGGCGCCGGTTTTTTTAAAGATTAAAAATTATGAGTACAACACACCATTACGATCAGCTGATTGCCATCTTTGATGGCTGCTTCGTTGACGATTTTCAGACCCGTCTAATTAAAGGCGACGACGAACCTATTTATCTTCCAGCGGATGAAACCTCACCGTGGAATCGCGTGGTGTTCGCGCACGGCTACTACGCCAGCGGACTGCATGAAATTTCCCACTGGTGCATTGCCGGTGAAGCGCGCCGCAAGCTGGTGGATTTTGGTTATTGGTATTGTCCGGACGGACGCGATGCGCAAACGCAGAGCCAGTTCGAATCGGTTGAGGTAAAACCGCAGGCGCTGGAGTGGTTATTCTGCGTGGCGGCGGGCTTTCCCTTCAACGTAAGTTGTGACAATCTCGAAGGCGATTGTGAGCCAGATCGCATAGCGTTTCAGCGCAAAGTGCATGCACAGGTGATGACGTATCTGCAGCAGGGCATTCCGGCACGACCAGCTCGCTTCATCGATGCACTGACGAATTATTACGGCACGCCGCCACTGACGGCGGCACAATTCCCCTGGCCGGAAGATCTGTAATCCGCGAAGGTTATAAGAAGAGAGGAAGAGATGATCGTAGAATTTGAAACCCGCATTCTGGCCCTGATTGATGACATGGTCGATCACGCCAGCGATGACGAGCTGTTTGCAGGCGGCTATCTGCGTGGTCATCTGACCCTGGCAGTGGCGGAGATTGAGCTGAGCGGTGAACACACGCCGGAAGCGCTGCAAACTCACGTCACCAACAGCCTGCAAAAAGCCATTGCTGCTGGCGAACTGTCACCACGCGATCAGGCGCTGGTCACCGGCATGTGGGACAATCTGTTCCTGCAGGCACGTCAAACCGCTTAACGTCTCGGGGCGATCGCTCGCCCCGCAGATTATCGACCCGCTTTTTTACCCTTCAGCAGTTTTCGCACCCAATAGCGATTTGGATTCATCGCCGCCAGCGTGGCTGCATCCAGCGGCTGCGGTTCGCCGCTCATCTGCGCCGCCAGCACTTCGGCCGCCAGCGGTGCGCTGCACAAACCACGCGAACCTAATACGCCCAACACAAACAAACCGTTATGCACCGGCGCATCGGCTACGCTTGCACCGCGCGCACGCTGTTCTGGCAGATCGGCGTATTGCGTGAGTGTCGCTCCATAATCTGGCGCGCTGCCGCTCATCGGCAGATGATCGCGCGTGGCACAGCGCACGCCGTTGCGCGCCTGGTTATCGGACACATCAACCTGATGCGGCCATTGGCTCTGCGGCAGACAGTTAATCAGCCGTTGGCGATTCTCCTGCTGATCGTCGGTGCGGAAATCTGTGGCGGTATCGCCGCGATGATAGCTGGCGCCGATGCAATGGGTGGCGAAGTTCGGGCTGACCGGCGTGAGATAGCCGTCGTAACACAGCACGGTGCGCAGCGCGCCCAACGACGTATTAGTCGGCGCGTGGCTCACTTGTCCCGCCACCGCGTACACCGGCAGCGTTTTGCTGTGCTCAAGTTCCAGCAACGCGTGACCATTCGCCAGCACCACTTGGGAATGCTGCACCGGCGGCTGCTCGCTAAAGTGCAGCGTCCAGCGATCTTCATCGCGCGTTAATTGCGTGACGCGATGCAGCCAGTGCAGGCGTAATCCCCGCGATTGCGCGTACTCCAGCAGATTGCTGGTCAGCTGTGCAGGTGACAGCCAGCCACCTTGCGGATAAAAAATCCCGCCAACATCAAGTTCAACGCCCGCCAGCTGTTGCGCTTCTTCTTTATTAACGCCGTACGCGATGTCATGCGGCAATGCCATGTTGAGCATCTGCGCAATTTTCTCCGCGCTTTTATCATCCCAGCCCAGTTGCAACACGCCGCTCCAGTCATGCTCAAACTCCACTGGCAGCCGATCATACAGACGTCGGGCAAAACCAAAAGCGGCCGGGAAGAAGGTGGCCAGCGCGGGATCGTGCTGATTCAGCAGCGGATAGAGCGCGCCCTGACGATTGCCGGATGCGCCCAGCGCGGGCGCGTCATCGGCGCAGTAGAGCGTTACGCGCCAACCGCGTCGCAGCAGCGCCAGCGCCAATACTGCGCTGGCGACGCCGCCGCCAATCAGCGCCACTTCATTGCTGCCTGCCGGCGGGCGCGCATACCACGGCTGGCTGTGCGGCAATGCAGCGGCTTGCTCCAGCACGCCGACCAGCATTTCACGCTTGTGACCAAAGCCTTTGCGCTTCTGCATACTGAAACCGGCGTCCTGCAACCCACGTCGCACAAACCCCGACGCGGTAAAAGTCGCCAGCGTGCCGCCCGGCCGGGCGAGGCGCGCCATCGCGGCGAACAGATCTGGCGTCCACATCTCCGGATTTTTTGCCGGCGCGAAGCCATCAAGGAACCACGCATCCACCTGACGATTGAGGCTGTCATCAAAGGTGTGAATTAGCGCGTTAATATCACCAAGCCAGAGGTCCAGCGTGACTTCGCCGCCGTTAAACAGCAGGCGCTGACAACCCGGCAACGCCTGCGGCCACTGCTGTTGCAGCTGTTCGGCCCACGGCTTTAGCTCCGGCCAATGGGCATGCGCAGCCACCAGATCGGCGTGCGTCAGCGGGAATTTCTCGCAGCTGATGAAGTGCAGACGCTGCAAAGTGGCGTTGGGTTGCTCATTGCGGAAGCGATCGAAGGCTTGCCACAGGGTAAGAAAGTTCAGACCAGTCCCAAAACCGCTTTCGGCGACAATAAATAAATCGCGTGAATGTTCAGCAAAACGGTGCGGAATATGGTTGCCATCAAGGAACACATAGCGCGTTTCCTCCAGTCCATTATCGTTGGAGAAATAGACGTCGCCGAACGCTCGGGACACAGGTGTACCCTGTTCATTCCAGTTTATTTGGGCGTGTTCAACCGGGGTTAATTTCACGGGAAAGGCTCATATTTCAGGCAGTGGCGCGAGTTTAGCGATAGACGTCACATGACGCAAATTTACAAAGGGAAATGGCTGATCGGACTTGTTCGGCTTACAACTGTACGCTAGAGTGCACCACATCCAAATATGTGGAACGAGGATTATTGAATGAAACGTGCAGTGATTACTGGCCTGGGTATTGTTTCCAGCATTGGTAATAACCAGCAAGAAGTGCTGGCTTCTCTGCGTGAAGGCCGTTCCGGTATTACTTTCTCTGAAGAGATGAGAGATGCCGGTATGCGCAGCCACGTATGGGGCAACGTCAAACTGGATACCAACGGGCTCATCGATCGCAAAATCGTGCGTTTTATGAGTGATGCCTCTATTTATGCCTACCTTTCAATGGCCGAAGCGATCAAAGACTCTGGCCTGACTGAAGAACAGTATCAGCAAAACCCACGTGTGGGTTTGATTGCCGGTTCTGGCGGCGGTTCTCCGCGTTATCAGGTATTTGGTGCTGACGCCATGCGTAGCCCACGCGGCCTGAAAGCGGTCGGTCCTTATGTGGTGACCAAGGCGATGGGTTCAGGCGTTTCTGCTTGCCTGGCAACCCCGTTCAAAATTCACGGCGTGAACTACTCCATCAGTTCAGCCTGTGCTACTTCTGCACACTGCATCGGTAACGCGGTTGAGCAGATTCAGCTGGGTAAACAGGACATTGTGTTTGCTGGCGGCGGTGAAGAGCTGAGCTGGGAAATGGCCTGTGAGTTCGATGCGATGGGCGCACTGTCGACCAAATACAACGAAACGCCAGAAAAAGCCTCACGTACTTACGATGCCAACCGTGACGGTTTCGTCATTGCCGGCGGCGGCGGTATGGTGGTGGTTGAAGAGCTGGAGCACGCTCTGGCACGTGGTGCACACATTTATGCTGAGATCGTGGGCTACGGCGCAACCTCAGATGGCGCAGACATGGTAGCTCCTTCAGGCGAAGGCGCAGTGCGCTGCATGAAGATGGCGATGCAAGGTCTGGATACCCCAATCGATTACCTCAACACCCACGGCACTTCTACGCCGGTTGGTGATGTGAAAGAGCTGGGTGCGATTCGCGAAGTGTTCGGCGATAACTGCCCATCACTGTCTGCCACTAAAGCCATGACCGGTCATTCACTGGGTGCGGCGGGCGTGCAGGAAGCGATCTACACCTTGCTGATGCTGGAGCACGGTTTCATCGCGCCAAGCATCAACGTGGAAGAGCTGGATGAAGCGGGCAAAGGTCTGAACATCGTGACCAAACCGACTGATAAAGCACTGACCACCGTGATGTCCAACAGCTTTGGTTTCGGCGGGACTAACGCCACTCTGACCATGCGTAAGTATCATGCGTAAGCTGCCAGCATAATCCCGTAGGATCGCTATTCATGGCGACCTAATTATGCTAGCAATATCACAAGGGCCGGTTATCCGGCCCTTGTTGTTTTGACATTCCACCTTCAGCTTGCCTACACTCCCACTCCATACGAAACAAAATTATCGCTTTTAGCTTAGTGTGAACCAAATATCCCGTTTCTGTTTTGGCAGCAAGCGCGTGTCTGGTTATTACAAGGAGTTCGACCCACCATGACCACGACTGCTGACGCGCAGGCGCAATCCGTTATGCCGCTGGCCTGCACCTCCTTTGCGGTATTCCTCACCTATCTGACCGCTGGCCTCGCGCTGCCGGTCATCCCGCTGTATGTCCATCATGAACTCGGTATGAGCAACCTGATGGTTGGCGTGGCAGTGGGAATACAGTTCTTCGCCACGCTGTTGACGCGTAGCTTTGCCGGGCGTCGAGCCGATCAACACGGTGCGAAACTCACCACCCAGCACGGCATGCTGGCCATCGCGCTGGTGGGCGTGGCGTATCTGGCGGCGGTGTTGTTACCGGTTTCTCCGTGGACGAAGTTTGGTTTGTTGGCAGTGGGGCGCTTGCTGTTGGGATTCGGCGAAAGCCTGCTGCTGACCGGCAATTTGACCTGGGGCATGGGATTGGTGGGCAGCAAACGTTCCGGATTAGTGATGTCATGGAACGGCATGGCGATTTATGGATCGCTGGCGGCTGGCGCACCGCTCGGCTTGCTGATCAATCAGAACGGCGGCTTTGCTGCTCTCGGCGCGGTTGCGCTGCTGTTGCCGCTGCTGTCGCTGGCGATTAATGGCTGGATCCGCAAAGTGCCGGTGGTGGGCGGCGAGCGGCCATCGCTGCTTAGCGTAGTGAAAACCATCTTTCAGCCGGGACTGGCGCTGGCGCTGCAGGGCACCGGTTTTGCGGTGATCGGCACCTTTACGTCACTCTATTTTGCTGCGGAAAACTGGGGCAATGCCGGTTTCGCGCTGACCGCCTTCGGCTGTGCGTTTGTGCTGGTGCGCGTATTCTTCGGCGGCTTGCCGGATCGTCACGGCGGCGTAAAAGTGGCGATGGTTTCCTTGCTGGTGGAAACCGCCGGTCTGCTGCTACTGGCGTTCGCCACTTCTGGCTGGATGGCGCTGATTGGCGCGGCTTTGACCGGCTGCGGCTGCTCGCTGATCTTCCCGGCGCTGGGCGTTGAAGTGATTAAACGCGTATCGCCACAGATTCGCGGCACCGCGCTTGGCGGTTTCTCTGCATTTCAGGATATCGCGTACGGTGCCAGCGGCCCGTTGACCGGCTTACTGGCGACGGCGCTGGGTTACGGCTCGGTCTATGTCGCGGGAGCCTGTTGTGCGGCGCTGGGCATTCTGGTTACCTGGAGCTTTGCGCGGGCTGCGACAACAGCGTAACCAGCTTATCGCAGGCGCTGACAATCTCCCCGGGTGTCAGCGCCGCAAAGCCCAGTCGCTGGCTAACTGGCAGCTGGACGGCAATTCTCGCCACGCCCGCTGCCAACTGTGGCTGCTAAATAAACAGCCACAGCAGGAAGATAAACAGGAAGATGCCGACAATCAGCGTTAACGCCGGGCGCTGCGCCAGCGGCTGCGGCAGCATCTGGATAAACGGCGACCAGATTGGCTGCGGCCGAATTTCGCTATCGGCCAGCGGCTGTTCGTGCAGTTTCTCGGCGCGGCGGCTAAACAGCAGATTCAGCAGATCCTGCGTCTGCGCTGGCGTCAGCACGGTGGTCGGCAGCGCCTGGAAACGTTGCTGGCTGTAATCTTCCAGCAGCCGCTGCTCATCATGGGTTAACGGCTGGCGCAGTGAGGTTTCCAGCATCTGTAAGGTTGGCGCACTGTGCTGAGCCAGCGTCTGGCGCACCTGCAAATATTGCGTCAGCAGCGGGAAGTGGCGTGAGGGAATCGGATCGCCACTTTTCAGATTCACCAGCTTCAGCGTATCGGCCAGCAGTTTCACCGGCGATTCACCGGTTTTCGCCGCAAGGCGCGTCACCTGCTGATTCAGCGACTGCTGTTCTGCCGGCAACAAGCTGCGATCGGACACGCGCGTTTGCTGCGGCTGCGGGATCGCCATCTGACCGTTTTGCAACATGGTCAGCACCTGACGCAGCTGATCCTGCGACAACGCGCTCAACACCGTTTGGTTAAACTGCTGACGAATAAAATCGCTCACCGCCTGACGATTATTGCCCTGCGGCAATTTTTCCAGCAGCTGTTGCAGCAGCTGGCGCGTAGCAAGACTGTTTTGCACCTGGGTTAAGCGACCGTTGAGATGCTGCTCCGCCGCCGGGAAGTGGCGCGATTGCAGCTCCGCCTCACTCTTCACCCCGACTTCATGCCGCACGCCAGCCCAGAGTTCCGGCGCTTTTAGCGTACTCAAAGACATAATGCGAACAATCAGACGTTCCAGCGTGGTGCGCTGGGCAGGAGAGAGCGGCTGCTCACCGGCTGGACCGCCAGGTCGCGTTGGGCCAGTGGCCTGAGATAAAGGGGAACGATCGCCCGCGGGCACACCGGGACCGCTGAGAGGTTGCATGGCGGAATCCTTGAAAACGGGTCAGATCCGGGTGCGCCGGAAAAAAGAGGCCACATCATAGCAAAAGCCCCCAGGAAATCCACGGGGGCTGCGGCCTTTCCGGATAATAAAATCAGGCGGCGGGATCGGGAAGGTTCGCGCTGCGCGGCTTACACAGCGGGGTTTTCAGCCGTTGCGCCAGAATAACACCGACTAATGTCATACCACCGCCAATCCAGTGATAGCCATGCAGCTGCTCATGCAGGAACATCACGGCAATAATGGCCGTAAACGCCGGTACGAAGTTCATAAAAATGCTGGTGGTGCTGGCGCCCAGACGCTGCACGCCAAGGATCCACAGGAACGGCGCGATGATCGACGCAAACAGCCCGGCATACAGCACCAGCGGCAGATTGTGCTCGTTGAGCGTGACATCCGGCGCGCGCAGGAAGCCAGGCAGCAACAGCAGTACGCCAAAGAAAATCTGCACATACAGGCTTTGCCAGGTCGGCAGCGGAATCGCCCAACGTTTGGTCAGCACGCCGTACAAGGCGTACGAGGTCGATGCTGCCAGCATCATCAATTCGCCATTGCCGAGCCGTTGATTTAGCAACTGTGCCGGGTTGCCTTCGCTCACCAGCCATACCAAACCGGCGAACGACAACACGCCGCCAATCAGAATGCCGCGCGTCGGCGCGAGGCGCAGCACAACCAGACTGAGCAGGATGGTCAGCAGCGGAATGGTCGCGCCGAGAATTCCCATCATCACCGCAGAAACGCTGTGCGCCGCGTAATAGGCGAGACTTTGATACAGCACCATGCCAAGCAGACCCAGGAACAGCAATCGCCAGCCGTTGGCTTTAATGGTGTGACGATGGCGCCACACGCCCGGCAGGCAAAACGGTGTTAGTACTACCAGCGCCAGCAGCCAGCGATAGAAGGAGATCGCCGCAGGATCGATACTTCCCGCCGAGAGTTTGCTGACGATAGTGTTGATCGACCAGATCAATACCGCGATCAGCGGAAACAGTAAATTCATGATACAGCTCCTCAGATAATCGCGAATAGTTTACGTTTGACCGGTTTAAAGCAGATAGTTAAAATCGGACAATATTTGTTAGTGACCGGACAGAATGAATCTACAAGTCGAATACCAGCCGCCGATTGATGCGCCTTTGCTGCGCTTCTTCATGCGTTATGACGAGGTCAACGCCAAAACCGAATACCTCACCCATGCGCATGATTGGGGCCAGGTGATTTTCGTCACCAGCCACGTGCTGGAGATGGAAGTGGAGGGCGAACGTCTGCTGACGCCCGCAGATATCCCAATCTGGATTCCGGCCGGCCATCGTCACAGCAGCTACAACCACAACGAAGCGCGTTTTCGCACCTTTAATCTTGCCGCCGATCTCTGCGCGGGCCTGCCGGATAAAGCCTGTTTATTGCATGTTGATGCCATTGGCCACGCCATCATGAATGATTTTGCCCGCCGTGAACTGGAGCAGCCGCAAACGCAAGCCGACTGGCGCATGTGTGAAGTGTTGATCGATCGCCTGCGTCTGGCGCCGGTGCATAACAGCTATTTGCCGATGTCGGATGACAAATTCCTCGCGCCGATTCTGCGCGCGCTCGAAGCGCATCCCGGCGATAACACCACGCTGGCACAATGGGCGAAGCGCGTGTTCACCACCGAGCGTACGCTAGCGCGACGCTGTCAGCAGCAGTTGAATATGTCATTCAGCGAGTGGCGGCAGCGTTTACGCTTTCTGCGTGCTATCGCGCTGCTGGAGCAGGGTTGCAGCGTGCAGGGCATCGCTCACGAGCTGGGTTACAGCTCGGCGTCGGCGCTCATTGTGATGTTCCAGCAGCAGGCCGGTACCACGCCCGATCGCTATCGTAGTCGGTTAGGTTAATCCCCGGCTTTATGGCAAAATACGCGCCTTAAATTTTTGCAGACAGGACCGCCGCAGTGAAAATTCTCGTCGATGAAAATATGCCTTATGCCCGTGAACTCTTCAGCCGCACCGGCGATGTGCTCGCGGTGCCGGGACGTCCGTTGCCGGAAGCTGAGCTGCAGGACGCCAGCGGATTGATGGTGCGTTCCGTCACCAAAGTGAATGCGGCACTGCTGGCCGGTACGCCGGTGAAGTTTGTCGGCACCGCGACCGCCGGCACCGATCACATTGATGAAGCATCACTGGCGGCGGCAGGCATCAGCTTCTCTGCGGCGCCTGGCTGTAATGCCATTGCGGTGGTGGAGTATGTGTTCTCCTCGCTGCTGCTGCTGGCGGAGCGCGATGGTTTTGCACTGCGCGATCGCACGGTGGGCATCGTTGGCGTGGGGAATGTTGGCGGCCGCCTGCAGAAGCGTCTGCAAGCCTGGGGCGTGAAAACGCTGCTGTGCGATCCACCGCGCGCCGATCGTGGCGATCAGGAAACCTTCCATTCGCTGGATGATCTGGTGGCGCAAGCCGACATCCTGACCTTCCACACGCCGCTGTTTAAAGATGGCCCATATAAAAGCTGGCATTTGGCCGATGCGGTGCTGCTGATGGCGCTCAAACCCAACACTATTCTGATCAACGCCTGCCGCGGTGCGGTGGTAGATAACGCGGCGCTGCAGGCAGTGCTGAAGATGCGCCACGATCTTAGCGTGGTATTGGATGTGTGGGAGCCGGAGCCGGATCTGTCGCTCGATCTGCTGGATAAAGTGGATATCGCCACCGCCCATATCGCTGGCTACACGCTGGAAGGTAAAGCGCGCGGCACCACGCAAGTGTTTGAAGCCTGGTGCGACTTTATCGGCCAGCCGCAGCAGGTGGCGTTGGAAAGCCTGCTGCCGGCACCTGAATTCGGTTCTGTCACTCTGCGCGGCAAACTCGATCAGCCAACGCTAAAACGCTTAGTGCATCTGGTGTATGATGTGCGCCGCGATGATGCGCCACTGCGTAAAGTGGCGGCAAAGCCAGGCGAGTTTGATCGCCTGCGCAAGCAATATCAAGAGCGTCGTGAGTGGTCATCGCTGCAGGTGCATTGCGATGATGCGGAGACGGCGGCGATGCTCAATCAGCTTGGCTTCCGCGCCAGTTTGTAAAGAAATTTCAATCACCTGCACTATTGCGGGGGATAATTCCTAAATCTCGGGCGATGTTTTCATCGCCTTCTGTTTTTGTGTCAATCTCTGGAGTAACCAACATGTCTGACGGCTGGAATATCGCGCTTTTGGGCGCAACAGGCGCAGTAGGGAACGCTGTACTGGAACTGCTGGCTGAACGCCAGTTCCCGGTTGGTGAGTTGTATTTGCTGGCGAGTGAAAACGGTGCCGGTGAGAACAAACGTTTTGAGGGACGTACCGTGCTGGTGCAGGACGTGGCCGAATTTGACTGGACGCAAGTGCAGCTGGCGTTCTTCACTGCGGGTCGTGAAGCCTCGGCGCGCTATGCCGAAGAAGCCGCCAGCCAGGGGTGTCTGGTGATCGATAGCAGCGATCTGTTTGCGCTCGAACCGGATGTGCCGCTGGTGGTGCCGGATGTGAATCCACAGGTGCTGGCAGATTACCGCAATCGCAACATCATTACCGTTGCCGACAGCCTGGTAAGCCAGCTGCTGTGCTCAATCAAACCGCTGGTGGATCTGGCTGGTCTGAGCCGTTTGCAGGTTACCAACCTGATTGCGGCCTCAAGCCATGGTAAAGCGGCGGTTGATGGTTTGGCCGGTGAAAGTGCGCGTTTGCTGAACGGCGTGCCGGCGGAAACGCACTATTTTGGCCGCCAGCTGGCGTTCAACATTTTGCCGCTGCTGGCGGACAGCAATGGCAGCGTCGAGAGCGAACGTCGCGTGGTTGAGCAGGTACGTAAAGTGCTGCAGGACGAAGGTTTGCCGATCGCGGTAAGCAGCGTGCAGGCGCCGGTGTTCTACGGCAATGCGCAGATCGTACACGTGGAGAATCTGCGTCCGCTCTCTGCAGAAGAAGCGCGCGATGAACTGGGCCGCTCCGGTGATATCAACCTGACTGAAGAGAGCGATTACCCCACGCAGGTGGGCGATGCGTCCGGCAGCGACGTGCTGAGCATTGGCTGCGTGCGCAATGATTACGGCATCCCAGAGCTGCTGCAGTTCTGGTCTGTGGCAGATAACATCCGTTTCGGCGGTGCACTGATGGCGGTGAAAACGGCTGAGAAACTGGTGCAGGAGTATTTCTATTAATGTTGCCTGAAGGGAAAACGCTTAAGCTGGCGTTGGGTATTGAATACGATGGCAGCCGTTATTACGGCTGGCAGCGGCAAAATGAAGTGCGCAGCGTGCAGGAAAAGCTGGAAAAGGCGTTGTCGAAAGTGGCCGATCATCCGGTGGTGGTGTTCTGCGCGGGCCGTACCGATGCTGGTGTGCATGGCACCGGACAAGTGGTGCATTTCGAAACCACCTCACCGCGTGCTGACGCAGCCTGGACGTTGGGCGTGAATGCCAATCTGCCCGATGACATCGCGGTGCGCTGGGTGAAAGCGGTGCCGGACGACTTTCATGCGCGTTTTAGCGCCACGGCACGCCGCTATCGCTACGTGATTTACAACCATCGGCTGCGTCCAGCGATTCTGGGCAATGGCATTACCCATTATTACCATCCGCTGGATGCAGATAAGATGCAGCGCGCTGGTCAGGCGCTGATTGGCGAGAATGACTTCACTTCGTTCCGTGCGGTGCAGTGTCAGTCACGCACGCCGTGGCGCAACGTGATGCATCTCAACGTCACGCGTCATGGGCCGTATGTGGTGGTGGATATCAAAGCCAATGCATTTGTGCATCACATGGTGCGTAACATTGTCGGCAGCCTGATGGAAATCGGCACCGGCAACCAGCCGGAAGAGTGGATGGCGACGCTGCTCGCGGCCAAAGATCGTAAGCTGGCGGCGGCGACCGCCAAAGCCGAGGGGCTTTATCTGGTAGCGGTGGATTATCCATCCCACTTTGCATTACCTCAGCCTGCGTTGGGACCGTTGTTCCTCGCGGATTAACCGTTAATTGTTGGGTGTTAGGGGAGTTGTGGTTATATGGATTTCATCCACTTTTTAGTCGATTTTATTCTGCATATTGATGTGCATTTGGCCGAGCTGGTGGCGCAGTACGGCATCTGGATTTACGCCATTCTGTTCCTGATTCTGTTTTGTGAAACGGGTTTGGTGGTCACGCCGTTCCTGCCAGGCGATTCCCTGCTGTTTGTTGCCGGTGCGCTGGCGGCCTTGCCGGGTAACGATCTCAACGTGCACCTGATGGTAACGCTGTTGGTGATCGCTGCCATCCTGGGTGATGCGGTGAACTACACGATTGGGCGTCTGTTCGGCGAGAAGCTGTTCAGCAATCCGAACTCGAAAATTTTCCGTCGCAGTTATTTGGATAAAACCCACGCGTTCTACGATCGCCACGGCGGCAAAACCATTATACTTGCGCGCTTTGTACCAATCGTGCGAACCTTTGCCCCCTTTGTGGCGGGGATGGGACACATGTCTTATCGCCACTTCGCGCTCTACAATGTGACGGGCGCACTGCTGTGGGTGCTGCTGTTCTCTTACGCCGGTTATCTGTTTGGCGACCTGCCGATTGTGCAGGAGAACCTGAAGCTGCTGATTGTCGGCATCATCGTGGTTTCGATACTGCCAGGCGTAATTGAAGTGTGGCGTCATCGCCGCCAGCAGAAGTCGCAGTAAGCTCGTTACCAGATTTTTATCCACAGCGTGAACGGGTTGTGGTTTAATGAGCGACATTTACGGCCTGCTGAAGGTGATTTCAGCAGCAATGAGAAGACTGGACCAGGTCAGCATTAAATAGAAAGGTCATCAATGAGCTGGATTGAACGCATACTGAATAAAAGCACTGCCACGCCAACGCGCAAAGCCAGCATCCCGGAAGGGGTGTGGACCAAGTGCGATAGTTGTGGGCAGGTGCTGTACCGCGCCGAGCTGGAGCGTAACCTCGAGGTCTGCCCGAAGTGCGACCATCACATGCGCATGCACGCCCGTGAGCGTCTGCATAGCATGCTGGATGAAGGTTCGCTGGTTGAGCTGGGCAGCGAGCTGGAACCGAAAGATCTGCTGAAGTTCCGCGACTCGAAGAAGTATAAAGACCGTTTGGTCGCCGCACAGAAAGACACCGGTGAGAAAGATGCGCTGGTGGCGATGAAAGGCACGCTGCACGGCATGCCAATTGTCGCTGTGGCCTTTGAGTTCTCCTTTATGGGCGGCTCAATGGGTTCAGTGGTTGGCGCGCGCTTTGTGCGTGGCGTTGAGCAGGCGTTGGAAGACAACTGCCCACTGATCTGCTTCTCCGCGTCAGGCGGTGCACGTATGCAGGAAGCGCTGCAGTCGCTGATGCAGATGGCGAAAACCAGTGCGGCACTGGCGAAAATGCAGGAGCGCGGCTTGCCGTATATCTCCGTGCTGACTGACCCAACCATGGGCGGCGTTTCAGCCAGCTTCGCGATGCTGGGCGATCTCAACGTGGCGGAACCGAAAGCGCTGATTGGCTTTGCCGGTCCACGCGTTATCGAGCAGACCGTGCGTGAAAAACTGCCGCCGGGCTTTCAGCGCAGTGAGTTCCTGATCGAGAAAGGCGCGATCGACATGATCATCCGTCGTCCGGAAATGCGCTTTAAGCTGGCAAGCCTGCTGGCGAAAATGATGAACCTGCCAGCGCCGCAGCTGGATGGTGATCAGCCAAATGTGGCTGAGCCGGAGAGCAACGAAGCCTGACAGGCAACGGAATGAGGCAGTAATGTTTCCTTCCTCCAATGCACCGTCTACATAGAATACTTAAGGTTGCATCCAACGTGGTCCGCGACCTTAAGTTACTCGATGTATTGATTTTGAACGGGACACATGGACAAATCTCTTCCTCAAGCCACGTCGCCTTTGGCCACGTGGCTTCATTATCTTGAGCATCTGCATTCGCAGGCCATTGAACTGGGTCTGGATCGTATTCAACGCGTCGCCGCACGCCTCGACCTGCTCAAACCCGCTCCTTTTGTCTTCACCGTCGCCGGCACCAACGGCAAAGGCACCACCTGCCGCACGCTGGAAACGCTATTGATGGCCGCGGGCTATCGCGTGGGCGTTTACAGCTCGCCACATCTGGTGCGTTACACCGAACGTGTACGGGTGCAGGGCGCTGAACTGGATGAAGCGCAGCACAGCGCCAGTTTTGCCGCGATTGAAGCCGGGCGCGGTGATATTTCGCTCACCTATTTTGAGTTCGGCACCTTGTCGGCCTTCAATCTGTTCCGCGCGGCGAATCTCGACGTGGTGATCCTTGAAGTCGGCCTGGGCGGACGTCTTGATGCCACCAATATTGTCGATGCCGACGTGGCAGTGATCACCAGCATCGCGCTCGACCACACCGATTGGCTGGGTCCGGATCGTGAAAGTATCGGCCGGGAAAAAGCCGGCGTGTTCCGCGCAGGTAAACCAGCAATTGTCGGTGAAGCCGATATGCCGGGCACCATCGCCGACGTTGCAGCGGAGAAGGGCGCGGTGTTGCTGCAGCGCAATCGCGACTGGCAGTGGCAGCAAACGGGTACCAGCTGGACGTTGCAGGATGCGCACGGCGAGCTGCGCGATTTACCGCTGCCGCAGGTGCCGTTACCCAATGCCGCCACCGCGCTGACCGCGCTGCGTGCGTCGGGTTTAACGGTAAGCGAAGCGATTATTCGTCAGCATCTGCCGCTGGCGATTTTGCCGGGGCGCTTCCAGACCGTCAGCGAAGCGCCGCGCGTCATTCTCGATGTGGCGCACAATCCGCATGCCGCTTATTATCTGGCTTCGCGTCTGGCTGAAGAGCCGCACAGCGGTGAAGTGCATGCGGTGGTCGGCATGCTGCACGACAAAGATATCGCGGGCACGCTGGCGGCGCTGGCACCACAGGTTGATCGCTGGTACTGCGCGCCGCTCGACGGTCCGCGCGGTGCCTCCGCCGATGAGCTGCTGGCTCATCTGGACGGCGGTGTGGCTTACAGCAACGTTGATGCAGCCTGGCAAGCGGCGCGTCAGCAGGCGCGTCCCGAAGATGTGATTCTGGTGTGTGGCTCTTTCCACACCGTAGCGCAGGTTATGGAATCGATGGCAGCGGAGAACGGCAGTGGCAAGTAAGTTCCAAAATCGCTTAGTCGGTACGGTCATTCTGGTGGCGATTGGTGTCATCGTCTTGCCCGGCCTACTGGACGGTAAGAAGAAACATTATAAAGAAGAGTTCGCCGCCATTCCGCTGGTGCCAAAACCGGACGATCAGCAGGATAGCGAAATGGTGCCGCCGGTGACGCAACCCTTGCCGGCGCAGCCGCCGGAAGGGGCGGGCGCGGCCCAGAATCAGAACGGTGGTAAAACCGCCACTAACGGCAGCGCGCAGCCCACGCAGAATAGCGAGCCCAGCGTGGTTACGCCGCCGCCGGTGCATCAGCAAGTGCAACCGAAACCGGTGGAACAGCCGAAGCCAAAAGCGGTCGAGCAGCCGAAACCGAAGCCGGTTGAACAGCCAAAGCCAAAACCGGTGGAGCAACCGAAGCCGAAGCCCGTCGAGCAGCCGAAACCGGTAGAGCAGGCGAAACCGGTGGAAACGCCGAAGCAGAGCGAACCCGCAGCGCCAGCTGGTCAGGCATTTGTGGTGCAGCTCGGAGCGCTGAAGAATGCGGCGAAAGTGAGCGAGATTGTGGCGCAACTGCGTCTTTCCGGTTATCGCGCCTTTACCGTGCCGTCTACGCCGGTGCAGGGACAAATCACCCGCATTTACGTCGGTCCGGATGCCAATAAAGCGAAGCTGCAAGGCTCGCTGAGTGAGTTGCAAAGCATCTCCGGCCTCGGTGGCGTGGTGAAACCGTATAGCGCGCGATAACGCGCTGATAAGCCGCGCCAATAGCAGAAAAAGGCGCGGCTTTACAAAGTTTTTGTAGCGAAGCGCGACAGGAAAATCATTGAATATCAGTGGATTAAATCACTGATAATACACAGGGCGAGGAAAGTTTTTTTCATCGCCCTTTTTGCGGAAACAGAACCGGAAAACCCTACGCAAACGTTTTCTTTTTCTGTTAGAATGCGCCCCGAACTGGATGCAGGGGTGCGATAGCACTGGGCTGGAAGAGTTCATGATCTGGATTGATTACGTCATTATTGCGGTAGTTGGTTTTTCGGCTCTGGTCAGCCTGATTCGCGGGTTTGTCCGGGAAGCCTTATCTCTCGTTACCTGGGGATGCGCGTTTTTTGTCGCCAGTCATTATTACGCCTACCTTGCAGTCTGGTTTACAGGTTTTGACGACGAACTGGTTCGCAACGGCATCGCTATCGCGGTGTTGTTTGTTGCCACCCTGATTGTGGGTGCCATCGTGAACTATGTGATCGGCTCGCTGGTTGAAAAAACCGGCTTGTCGGGAACCGACAGGGTGTTGGGTGTCTGTTTCGGGGCGTTGCGCGGTGTGCTGATCGTGTCTGCTATGCTGTTCTTTCTCGATACATTCACCGGCTTTTCTAAAAGCCCGGACTGGCAACAGTCGCAACTCATTCCCCAGTTCAGTTACATCATCAGGTGGTTTTTCGATTACCTGAAAAGCACGTCGAGTTTTTTACCCCGGTGACACCATCGGGAGTGCGGCTAATGAGGAAATGACAATATGTGCGGTATTGTTGGTATCACCGGTTTCATGCCAGTAAACCAGTCAATCTATGACGCGTTAACGGTGCTTCAGCACCGCGGGCAGGATGCCGCCGGCATTTGTACCATCGATGCTATTAACTGCTTCCGTTTGCGTAAAGCCAACGGCCTGGTCAGCGATGTGTTCGAAGCGCGCCATATGCAGCGTCTGCAGGGCAACATCGGGATTGGTCATGTGCGCTACCCAACGGCAGGCAGCTCCAGCGCCTCTGAAGCGCAACCTTTCTACGTGAACTCTCCTTACGGCATCACGTTGGCGCATAACGGCAACCTGACTAACGCCCACGAACTGCGTAAACAGCTGTTCGAAACGGGTCGCCGTCACGTTAATACCACCTCAGATTCCGAAATCCTGCTGAACATCTTCGCGCAGGAGCTGGACCGTTTTCAGCACTATCCGCTGGAAGCTGACAACATTTTTGCTGCGGTGGCGGCTGTGCATCAGCAGGTGCGCGGCGCTTACGCAGTGGTTTCAATGATTATCGGACACGGAATGGTCGCCTTCCGCGATCCCAACGGTATTCGTCCGCTGGTGCTGGGCAAGCGCGTTATCGCCGATGGCCGCACCGAATACATGGTGGCGTCAGAGAGCGTCGCGCTGGATACGCTGGGCTTCGAGTTCATTCGTGACGTAGCGCCTGGCGAAGCCGTGTACATCACCGAGCAGGGCCAGCTCTCTACGCGTCAATGCGCCGAGAACCCGAAAACCAATCCGTGCCTGTTCGAATACGTCTACTTTGCGCGTCCGGACTCGTTCCTCGACAAAATCTCGGTGTACAGCGCACGCGTGCGTATGGGCACCAAGTTGGGTAACAAAATTGCCCGCGAGTGGGAAGATCTGGATATCGATGTGGTGATCCCGATTCCGGAAACCTCAACCGATATCGCGCTGGAAATCGCACGTATCCTCGACAAGCCATATCGTCAGGGCTTCGTGAAGAACCGCTACGTTGGCCGTACCTTTATCATGCCCGGCCAGCAGCAGCGCCGCAGCGCCGTTCGCCGCAAGCTGAACGCCAACCGTGCTGAGTTCCGTGATAAGAATGTGTTGCTGGTGGATGACTCCATCGTTCGCGGCACCACATCCGAGCAGATCATTGAGATGGCACGTGAAGCGGGCGCGAAAAAAGTCTATCTCGCCTCGGCGGCACCGGAAATCCGTTTCCCGAACGTCTATGGCATTGATATGCCAAGCGCTACCGAACTGATTGCGCATGGCCGTGAAGTGAATGAGATCTGCCAGCTGATTAAAGCGGATGCGTTGATTTTCCAGGATCTCAACGACCTGATTGAAGCGGTGCGTGAAGAGAACCCGGATATCGCCAACTTTGAGTGCTCGGTATTCAACGGCATCTACGTCACCAAAGATGTCGATCAACAGTACCTTGAGTATCTGCAGTCGCTACGTAATGACGATTCCAAAGCCATCGCGCGTCAGACAGAAGTGGAAGGTCTGGAGCTGCACAACGAAGGCTAAGCCAGAGGTTATGGCAGAGTAAAAGCAGGGCGGGCGCAATCCCGCCCTGTTTGTTTTTGTATTTTTGTTCAGTGAGCCGCTATCATTGCCGCAATCTGAACCTGCAAGGCTGAATTATGAAACGACTGATCATTGGTATTTCCGGCGCCAGCGGCGCGATCTACGGCGTGCGCATGTTGCAAGTGCTGCAACCGCTGGCGGAGGTGGAAACCCATTTGGTGATCAGCCCCGCCGCGCGGCAAACGCTGGCGCTGGAGACCGATTTCAGCCTGCGCGAGGTGCAAGCGATGGCCGATGTGGTGCATGACGTGCGCGACATCGCCGCCAGCATCTCATCCGGATCTTACAAGACTCTCGGCATGGCGATCGCGCCGTGCTCGATGAAAACGCTGTCAGGGATCGTGCACAGCTACAGCGATAGCCTGCTAACCCGCGCGGCGGATGTAGTGCTGAAAGAGCAGCGTAAGCTGGTGCTGTGCGTACGCGAAACGCCGCTGCATTTGGGACATTTGCGCATGATGACCACCGCCGCAGAGCTGGGCGCGCTGATCATGCCGCCGGTGCCAGCGTTCTATCATCGTCCGCAATCCATCGGCGATTTAGTCGATCAAACGGTGAATCGTGTGCTTGATCAGTTCGATATTGAGCTGCCAGAAGATCTTTTCACTCGCTGGAGTGGTGCATAATGGTGCATTAATGCACTGCTCGTGTGCAAATTCGCGTGTGCGATCACTCTTCGTGCATCTTGTGCACCAAAAGTTAACAATGTCGCTTTTTCTTCCTCACACCACTGTTATATTTCCCTCACAAACTAAGTGCTTGCGCCGCTAACCGGCGCAGTATTTAGCGCGCTTGCGCAGCGTTTAGCCAATTCGCACAACTGGCATGAAACGTGCACAGCTTACAGCGCAAACCAACACATCACGCACCACATAACAATAAGCACTTCACTTGAGGGTTACCTATGAAAAAGCGAGTTCTGGCTCTTTCTCTGATGCTGACAATGGTAAGTAGCGCGAGCGTCTTCGCCGCTGTGCCGCAGTCGCTGCGCATCGGAACTGACCCGACTTATCCGCCATTCGAATCCAAGAACGCGCAAGGTCAGCTGGTGGGCTTTGATATCGATCTGGCGAACGAAATTTGTAAACGTATCAAGACTAAATGTACTTATGTGGAAAGTGATTTCGATGCGCTGATCCCGTCGCTGAAAGCGAAGAAGATCGACGCCATCATCTCTTCTCTGTCAATTACCGAAAAGCGTCAGGAAGAGATCAACTTCTCTGAAAAACTGTATGCGGCGAACGCGCGCTTAGTGGCACCGAAAGGTTCTACGCTGCAACCGACCATTGAATCCCTGAAAGGGAAAAACATCGGTCTGCTGCAGGGCACCACCCAGGAAACCTATGCAAAAGAGTACTGGCAGCCAAAAGGTGTCACCGTTACGCCTTACGCTAACCAGGATCTGGTGTATCAGGATCTGAATGCCGGTCGTATTGATGCCGCGTTCCAGGACGAAGTGCAGGCGAGCGAAGGTTTCCTGAAGCAGCCTGTTGGCGCTAAATATGCGTTTGCCGGCCCGGCAGTGAAAGACGACAAGATCTTTGGCGTCGGTACCGGTATGGGCTTGCGTAAAGATGATGCCGATCTGAAGGCCGCGATCGATAAAGCTTTTGTTGAGATGCGTAAAGACGGCACTTACGACAAGATTGCTAAGAAGTACTTTGATTTCAACGTGTACGGCGATTAATTATCCTGTTTCCTAATCCTGGTCTGTGAAAGGCAGGAAGGTTGCACATAAGTATTCACTCCGGGCGCTTACCTATGTAAACTGCCCGGCTTCATACGCTTGCCGCCATCCATCCTGCGATTCAAATTTCCTGGTTAGGACTGTCCGTCAGTTGGGCAGCGTTTGTAACTTACCCTCACGACAGGATTGAACCCATGTTGTATGGCTATTCCGAAGTAATCCTCAAGGGCACCCTTGTAACGCTGGAGCTGGCGCTCAGTTCCGTGTTGCTGGCGGTGGTGCTCGGCTTGATTGGCGCTGGCGCCAAACTTTCCCGCAGTCGCCCGCTGGCGATGCTGTTTGAAGGCTACACCACCTTAATCCGCGGTGTGCCCGATTTGGTGTTGATGCTGCTGATCTTCTACGGTCTGCAGATCGCCTTGAATACCCTCACTGATGCGCTGGGACTGGCGCAATTTGATATCGACCCGATGGTCGCCGGTATCATCACGCTCGGCTTTATCTACGGTGCTTACTTCACTGAAACCTTCCGTGGTGCGTTCCTCGCGGTGCCAAAAGGGCAGATCGAAGCGGCAACCGCCTTCGGTTTCACCGGCTCGCAAACCTTCCGTCGCATTCTGTTCCCGGCCATGATGCGCTTCGCGCTGCCGGGCATCGGCAACAACTGGCAGGTTATTCTCAAAGCCACGGCGCTGGTTTCGCTGCTGGGGCTGGAAGATGTGGTGAAAGCCACGCAGCTGGCAGGTAAAAGTACCTGGCAGCCGTTCTACTTCGCCATTGTGGCAGGTGTGATTTATCTGGTGTTTACCACGCTGTCGAATGGCGTGCTGTGGTGGCTTGAACGTCGCTACACGGTGGGTGTGAAAAGGGCAGAGCTATGATTGAGATTATTCAGGAGTATTGGAAACAGCTGCTCTGGACCGATGGTTACCGTTTTACCGGCATCGCGATTACGCTGTGGTTATTGATCATCTCGGTGGTGATTGGCGGTTCGCTCGCGGTGCTGCTGGCGATTGCGCGCGTCTCCTCTAACCGCTTTATCTCCACGCCGGTTTGGCTGTTCACCTATGTGTTTCGCGGTACGCCGCTGTATGTGCAGCTGCTGGTGTTCTACTCCGGCATGTACACGCTGGAAGTTGTGAAGGGCACCGAGCTGCTGAACGCCTTCTTCCGCAGTGGATTGAACTGTACGCTGCTGGCGTTCACGCTGAACACCTGCGCCTATACCACCGAAATCTTTGCCGGTGCGATTCGTTCGGTGCCGCACGGTGAAATCGAAGCGGCGCGCGCCTATGGCTTCTCACCGTTTAAATTGTATCGCTGCATCATTCTGCCGTCGGCACTGCGCACCGCGCTGCCGGCGTACAGCAATGAAGTGATCCTGATGCTGCACTCCACCGCGCTGGCGTTTACCGCGACGGTGCCGGATCTGTTAAAAATCGCGCGCGATATCAACTCGGCCACCTATCAGCCGTTTACCGCGTTTGGCATCGCTGCGGTGCTGTATCTGATTATCTCTTACGGGCTGATTAGCTTGTTCCGCAAAGCTGAACAACGCTTCCTGGCGCACGTAAAACCTTCTTCATCGCATTGAGTATCACTATGGCTGACAATAAATTAAGCGTTACCGAACTGCACAAACGTTACGGTGAACATGAAGTTCTGAAAGGCGTATCGCTGCAGGCAAATGCCGGCGATGTGATCAGCATTATTGGCTCGTCCGGTTCCGGGAAAAGTACCTTTTTACGCTGCATTAACTTCCTCGAGAAACCGAGCGAAGGCACCATTGCGGTCAACAACCAGCAGATCAATCTGGTGCGCGACACCGATGGTCAACTGAAAGTCGCGAACAAAGAGCAGCTGCGTATGCTGCGCACGCGCCTGACCATGGTGTTTCAGCACTTCAACCTGTGGAGCCACATGACGGTGCTGGACAACGTTACCGAAGCGCCGATTCAGGTGCTGGGGCTGAGCAAGGCGGAAGCGCGTGAGCGTGCGATCAAGTATCTGGATAAAGTCGGCATTGATGCGCGTGCGCGTGCCAAATATCCGGTGCACCTTTCCGGTGGTCAGCAGCAGCGCGTGTCGATTGCGCGTGCGTTGGCGATGGAGCCTGAAGTGTTACTGTTTGACGAACCCACTTCTGCGCTCGATCCGGAACTGGTCGGCGAAGTGCTGCGCATTATGCAGAAACTGGCGGAAGAGGGCAAAACCATGGTGGTGGTGACGCATGAGATGGAGTTTGCTCGTCACGTCTCTAATCATGTGATCTTCCTGCATCAGGGCAAAATTGAAGAGCAGGGCACGCCGGATGAGCTGTTCGGCAATCCAAAAAGCCCACGTTTGCAGCAGTTTTTGAAGGGATCGTTGAAGTAGTTTTGTGCCCGCTGTCCCCCATCCCGGCCAGTGCTCGCTGTCCCCCTCCTCGGTCCTCCCCCAAAATTGGGGGAGGAAGATGCTGCTATCTGTGGGTGTTGAAGTGGCATTTGGCAGCGTCTCCTTCCCCCGCGGGCGGGGGAAGGCCGGGATGGGGGACAGCAAGCACCCTCTATCCCCGCAACAACTTCAGCGCCGTATCCTCATCGGTCACCAGACCTGACACCCAGCCGCCCTGCAACGCCGCGCGAATCGCCGGATATTTACGCTCGCTGCCGGCAAAGCCAATAATCTGGCGTTGCGTCTGGCTCTCCAGCAACACGCTGGTGAGCAGTTCATCGGTTTCACCCCACACGCGTTCACCTTGCTGATTGAAAAAGTGCCCGAGCATTTCGCCCACCACGCCGCGCGCGTTGAGCGCAGCAACTTGCGCATCGGTGATAAAGCCTTCGGCATGCAGCGGGCAGCCGGGCTGCACTTCGCCGATGCCAACGAAGGCCACATTCGCCTGCAAGGCGCGTAACGTCACGCGCTGATAAACCTGATGCTGAATCCACATCTCTTTATCTTCGGGCGTATCCGCATACAGCGGCGCAGGAATGAAGAAATACTTGCCCTGCATCTTCTCCGCCATCTTCAGCGGCACGTCGTAGCGCGTACCCGAGTCGTCCCGCGCAATCGCGCCAATCATCGAAACGCACTGATGCTGCGGTCGTTCAACCCAGGGAAGTGCATCAATCATCGAGCGCAGCGTCTTACCGGAACCAATGCCAAATACCTGCGGCTGCTCCTCGCTGATGTATTGCGCCATCACCGCCGCGCCTTCCACTGCCAGCATCTGCTGAATAGCGTCATCATCCAGATTGGCGGATGGCACCACACGGCACAGTTGCAGGCCAAATTTCTCCTGAACGTCGCGCGCCAGATGCAAGCAATGGGTAACCGGATGATCAATCTTTACGCTCACCATGCCCATTTCACGCGCGCTGGAGACCAATCGCTGCGCCACCTGACGTGACAATCCTAACGCGCGTGCAATCTCTTGCTGCGTCACGCCCGCCACGTAATACATCCAGGCCGCACGTGCTGCCAGTTCTTGTTTTTTCTCTTCTCTGCTCATCGCGCTGTTCCGTCAAAACCGGTGCGCCATGTTAACGCGAGATGCCGATGAAGTGTTAATTGAGCAAAAGCCCTAAAAAAGAGCAAAAGTATTAATTGTGATTGAGCTCGCAGAACAAGGCTGCTCGCTCGCACTATGCTACGCCTAATCGGGCAAATGCCCTTAATCGTGGCAAATGTTTATTTTGAGGCGACTATGACCAATCAATCAGTGTGGATGCATATCGGCGCAGGATCTTTTCACCGCGCTCATCAGGCGTGGTATCTGCATAAACTACGCGAGCAGGGCGATGACAGCTGGAGCATTGCCCTCGGCAATATCCGCAATGATGCCGCGCCGTTGCTAAAGCAACTCGCTGCGCAAGAGGGCGAATATGTGCTGGAAACCGTTACACCCGATGGCGAACGCGCCTACGAAACCATCACGTCACTGCGCAAAATCCTGCCGTGGGATAGCGACATCAGCGCGCTGGTGGAGCAGGGAGCGAAAAGTGAAACCCGCGTGATAGGTTTTACCGTCACCGAAGCCGGTTACTATTTGACACCGGAATTCGAACTGGACCTGACGCAACCGGATGTGCAGGCCGATGTGAAAGGCGACATCCGCACGATTTATGGCGCGCTGGCACGCATCCTCACGCAGCGCGTGGCCAACGGTGGCGCGCCCGTTACGCTGCTCAACTGCGATAACCTGCGCCACAACGGCGAACGTTTCCGTCACGGCTTCCTCGCGTTTCTTACCGCCAAAGGTGACAACGCCTTAGCGAATTGGGTGCGCGAAAATACCACCTCGCCTAACACCATGGTGGATCGTATTACGCCGCGTCCAACGCCGGATGTGGCTGAGCGCGTTAAAGCCGCTACGGGTAAAGAGGATGGTGCATCGGTGATGGCCGAATCCTTTATTCAATGGGTGATTGAAGATGACTTCATTGCCGGTCGGCCGGCGCTGGAGAAGGTTGGCGTTGAGCTGGTGGAATCGGTATTGCCGTGGGAAGAGGCGAAAATCCGCATCCTTAACGCCACGCATGCGGCGATTGCCTGGGCAGGCACGCTGATTGGCCTCAATTACATTGATGACAGCACGCGTCAGCCGGCGATTTACCAACTGGCCTATGACTACGTGACCCAGGATGTGATGCCATCGCTGTCGCCGAGCCCGCTGGATTTAGCCGATTATCGCGATGTAGTTCTGGCGCGTTTTAGCAATCCCTACATTAAAGACACCAATCAACGTGTTGGCGCGGACGGTTTGTCGAAAATCCCCGGCATGGTGACGCCAACACTGCGCGAATGCTACCAGCGTGGCGCAGAACCGGCGGCCACTGCCGTGCTGCCTGCACTGTTCTTCCTGTTCCTGCAGCGCTGGGCCTGTGATGATTTGCCTTACACCTATCAGGATGGCGTGCTGCAAGCCGATGCGCTGCGCCAGCAGTTTAGCCGCTCCGATGCACTGAACGCTTTCCTCAGCGATAGCGCGCTATTTGGCGAACTGGCACAGGACAAGGCGTTTCATGCGCTGGTGACGCGCAGCGTGGCGGATCTGCAACTGTGGCTGAAACAGCCAGAACGCATGCTGGCTGCGGTGTAAGGAGCGCGTTATGTATCTTGGGATTGATATTGGCACCTCCGAGCTCAAAGCGCTGATCATCAATGCGCAGGGTGAGATCATTGCCTCGAATCACGCCACGCTCAACGTGCAGCGCCCGCATGCGCACTGGGCAGAACAGGATCCCGAGCGCTGGTGGCAAGCGTGCGGTGATGTCCTTGCTGGATTGCGCCAGCAGGATGCGCTGGCCTGGAGCGAGATTCGCGCGATGGGTTTGTCCGGGCAGATGCACGGCGCGGTGCTGCTGGATGCGCAGGGTAAGGTGCTGCGCCCGTGCATTCTGTGGAATGACACACGCAGTGCGCCGCAATGTGCCGCGCTCAGTGCCCAACATCCGGAAATGATGCAGCTCAGCGGCAATATGATTATGCCGGGCTTCACCGCACCTAAACTGCGTTGGGTGGCAGAACATGAGCCTGAGATTTTCCGTCGCATCGATAAAGTGCTATTGCCGAAAGACTACCTACGCTGGCGTTTAACCGGACAATTTATCAGTGAACCTTCAGACGCGGCAGGCACGTTGTGGCTCGATGTGGCTCAGCGCGACTGGTCCGACGAACTGTTAGCCATCACCGGTCTCACGCGCGCCAATATGCCGGCGCTGGTGGAAGGCAGCGCGGTGAGCGCCCCATTGAAAGCCGATCTGGCAAGTGAATGGGGCTTGTCGGCCGCGGTCTGCGTGGCGGGCGGCGGTGGCGACAATGCCGCATCGGCGGTTGGTGTCGGCGCGGTTAATCCGGGTGATGCTTTTATCTCGCTGGGTACCTCCGGCGTGATTTTTGTCGTCAACGATCGTTTGCTGGCCGATCCGCAATCGGGCGTGCACGCCTTTTGTCACGCCTTGCCCGGACGCTGGCACCAGATGAGCGTGATGCTCAGCGCCGCCAGCTGCCTGCGCTGGCTGTGTAATCTGCTCTCCGTTACCGAAAGCCAACTGATGGAAGAGATGGCACAGCTCAGTGAAGAGCAGCGGCGTCATGCCCCGGTTTTCCTGCCCTATCTTTCCGGTGAACGCACGCCACACAACGATCCTGACGCCTCCGGTTCTTTCTTCAATCTGCGCCACGAAACACCGCGTGCGCTGCTCGGCTACGCAGTAATTGAAGGCGTAGCTTTTGGTCTGGCCGACGGGTTCGCGGTGCTTGGTGATGCGCAGCGCCAGATTCAGCAGTGCAGCCTGACCGGCGGTGGGGCGCGCAGCACGTTGTGGGCGCAGTTGATCGCCGATGTGCTGCAACTGCCGATCGTCACGCATCCCGCCAGCGCGTCCGGCGCATTGGGGGCTGCGCGTCTGGCATGGCTGGCCGCGGGTGGTGTGGAGAGCGAAGTTTGCCTAAAACCGCCGGTGCAGGCGCGATATCAACCAGATGCTGCGCGCGGCAAGGTGCTGCAGCAGCGATTGCAGCTGTTCCGCACGCTCTATGCACAACAGCAGCAGGCGCGAGTGTTGTTGCCTGAATAATTCCAGACAGAGGATGAATGAGATGCAATCGAATGATTACTGGTTTGGCTTACCGAAAAAGATGTTCTGGGGCTTCCTCGCCATCGCTATTTTTATGGCGGGTGACGGCTTTGAAATGGCATTTCTGTCGCGTCACATCACCGATATGGGCTTCACGCCAGCGCAGTCGGCGGTAGTATTTACTTTTTACGGACTGGCGGCAGCGCTAGCGGCGTGGGCATCGGGCGTGGTAGCGGAACTGATTACGCCCCAGCGTGCCATGATGATTGGCTTCGTGCTGTGGATTGTCATGCACACGCTGTTTATGTCGCTGGGACTTGGCATGCGCAACTATACGCTGATGGTGCTATTTTACGGCATTCGCGGTCTGGCGTATCCGCTATTCATTTACTCATTCATGATGATGCTGGTGCAGGTGCTGCCGCGTGAAAAACTGGCGGCAGCCACCGGTTGGTTCTGGGCAATGTATTCCGTCGGTATCGGTGTGGTCGGCAGCTATTTACCGAGTCTGACCATCCCGATGCTCGGCGAAACCGGTACGCTGTGGCTGGCGATTATTTGGGTTGCCTGTGGTGGCGTGCTGGCCTATTTCAGCTTGCGCCATGTGCCGGTTGATCGTTCGCGCGTCAATTTGCCGATGCGCGATAAAATGACCGAAATGTCGCGGGCGGTAACTATTCTGTTTACCAACCAGCACGTGTTTTATGCCTGCCTGATTCGCATCATTAACACGCTGTCGCTGTTTGGTTTCGCCATTATCATGCCGCTGCTGTTCGTTGATCGTCTTGGTTTCACCATTTCCGAATGGCTGCAAATCTGGGCGGTGTTCTTCTTCGTCACCATTTTTACCAACATCTTCTGGGGCATTACCGGCGAGAAACTGGGTTGGATCCGTCAGGTGCGCTGGTTTGGCTGTCTCGGTATGGCCATCTCCAGTCTGGCGTTTTACTACCTGCCGCTGTATGCCGGACATAACTTCTGGGTGGCGCTGATTCCGGCGGTGATGTTAGGAATTTTTGTCGCCGCCTTCGTGCCGATGACCGCAGTGTTTCCGACACTGGAGCCGCATCACAAAGGCGCCGCCGTGTCGATTTATAACCTGTCGGCCGGACTGAGTAATTTTGTCGCGCCCGCGATTGCGTCGGTGTTGCTGCCGTTTTTCGATATCGTCGGCGTGGTGTGGGCGTATACCGCGCTGTACGTGTTTGCTGGCGTGCTGACCTTTATCATCCGCGTGCCGCAGCCGGGACATACGCATGAACCGGCGGCAGTGAAATCACGCGTGGCGCAGCAAAGAAGTTAATCTGTGATAGGCGGGCGCCATTAATGGCGCCCCTACACGACATCCCGCAACGCTTCCTCCAAATCGTACCAGCGAAAACCAAAGCCTGACTCTTCCAGGCGCTTCGGCAACACATGTTGGCCGCCGAGCACCAGCACCGCTGATTCCCCCATCATCAGCTTGATGGCGCTGGCGGGCGTGCGCATAAAGGCTGGGCGATGCATCACATGGCCGAGCGTGGCGGCGAACTGCTCATTGCGCACCGCATAGGGCGCAACCATGTTGAACGGGCCGCGCAGTTCAGAGTGATCGATTAACCACAGCAGCGCGTTAACCAAATCGTCGATGTGAATCCACGGTAAATACTGTTTGCCGCTACCAATCGGACCGCCTACGCCAAGCTTAAACGGCAGTTTCATCTTCGATAACGCGCCGCCTTCTTTCGCCAGCACCACGCCGGTGCGCAGCAAACAGACGCGCGTGCGATCGCTCTGTGCAGTTAACGCCAATTGTTCCCAACGCGCGCACAGCGTATGGGTAAATTCATCCTGGCCTGGATCCTCTTCGGTCAGCACCAGGTCGCCGGTATCGCCATAAAAGCCGGTAGCCGAGCCGGAAATCAAAAATTGCGGGGGATTGCTGCTGGCGTGAATCAGCGAGACCAGCTGCTCGGTGATCTGCCAGCGGCTTTCGCACAGCCGCTGCTTCTGCTGTTCGGTCCAGCGTTTATCGGCGATCGGTTCGCCCGCAAGATTAATCACACCATCAATACCGTTTAAATCGGTTTGCTGATTGATGCCGGACCACAGCGCCACGCTGGCGTCGAGTTTCTCGCGTGCGGCGGCGACATCGCGCGTGACGACGCTCACCTGATGGCCAAGCTGCAACAGACGCGGAATCAGATGGCGGCCAATCAGGCCGGTGCCGCCGGTGATCAGTAAATGCATGTTGAGCCTCCTTGTCATTTTTTATCTGCTCAGATTGAGCATAGAAGAGAAGCGTGCGCGCGGCGTGACTCGGCTTACGCTTATGAAGAAAAAGGAAAAGTCAGCGCTGGTCTTAGCAGCTAAAGATCCGACCAGCGCACCATTGCCTTAATAAATAAAAATCGGTAAACATGATGCACACCTGACGCTTTTCTGAGGCAGCCAATGAATTATCCAACCATTACTTTGTGGTCAGATTCTTGCTTTTTCAGCCCTTACGCCATGTCGGTTTATGTTGCGCTCACCGAGAAGGGCATTCCCTTCACCCTTAAGCGCGTCGATTTATCGCAGAATGCGCAGTGGGATGAGGAATACCGCGCGCTGTCGCTGACCTGCCGTGTGCCGACGCTGCAAATCGATGATGTGCTGCTGACGGAATCTTCAGCGATTGCTGAGTACCTGGAAGAGCGTTTTCCGGCGCCAGAGTTCGAGCGGCTCTATCCGCGCGATCGTGAGAAACGGGCGCATGCGCGCGAAGTGCAGGCATGGCTGCGCAGCGACTTAATGGCGCTGCGCTCTGAGCGTCCAACCGAAGTGCTGTTCGCCGGCGAACGCTTTGCGCCGCTTACGCCGGCAGGTGAGCAAGCTGCCAACAAACTCATTGCTGCGGTGCAGCGCCTTTTGCCTGATGGACAGCAAAATCTGTTTGGCGAATGGTCGATTGCGGATACCGATTTAGCCGTGATGATTAATCGCCTGGCGCTGCACGGCGATGCGCTGCCGGTGAAGCTGCAACACTATGCGGAGTTCCAGTGGCAGCGTGCTTCGGTGCAACTCTGGTTAGCGGAATCGGGTAAAACACGCTGAGCACGATGCGCCTTGCGATGGCGAAAAGAACGCTTTACCTTACCGCTCATTCTAATAAAGCATGGCAAACAGGCGCGTGCTGGGCACGCCGAAAACAGAAAAGGGTTACGGATGGTGGATCAAACGGCAGGTGACGGTATCGAGTGGGTTGATATCGTTAACGAAGAGAACGAAGTCATTGCGCAGGCCAGCCGTGCGCAGATGCGTGCGCAGTGTCTGCGTCATCGCGCTACTTATATTGTGGTGCACGATGGTATGGGCAAAATTCTGGTGCAGCGTCGTACTGAAATCAAAGACTTCATGCCGGGTATGCTGGACGCCACTGCCGGTGGCGTGGTGCAGAGTGGGGAAGACCTGCTGGAATCGGCGCGTCGTGAAGCGGAAGAGGAATTGGGTATCGCGGCCGTTCCATTCGCCGAACACGGCCAGTTCTATTTTGAAGATCAGCATTGCCGCGTATGGGGCGGGCTGTTCAGCTGCGTTTCCCATGGCCCGTTTGCCATGCAGGAAGAGGAAGTGGATGAGATCTTCTGGATGACGCCGGAAGAGATCACCGCGCGCTGTGACGAGTTCACCGATGATTCGCTTAAGGCGCTGTCGCTGTGGCTGAGCCGAAACAGTGATGCTGCACGTCGTAAACAGAGCAGCGAAGCGTAATCTTGCCGTAAGGTCGCCATTTTTGGCGACCTTATATACAACATTGTTAATGTTCCCGCAGAATCCCCGCCAACAGTGCCAACGCATCCTCGAACTGCGCATCGGGAATAGTCAGCGGATAGAGGAAGCGGATCACGTTGCCGTACACGCCACAGGTTAGCAGAATCAAACCTTTTTCCAGCGCCTGCTGCTGAATAGCTTTGGCAATCTCCGCCGACGGCTTGCCCGCCGCATCATTGAATTCCGCCGCCATCATTGAGCCATAACCACGAATTTCCGCCAGCGCTTTACAATCTGCTCGCTGCAACGTCTGTTTTAATCGGCTGCCAAGCTGGTTGGCGCGGCTGCACAGCGCCTCTTCTTCGATAATGTCTAACACCGCCAGCGCCGCCGCAATCGCCGGTGGACTGCCAGCATAGGTTCCGCCCAGGCCGCCGGGTTCTGGCGCATCCATGACTTCTGCGCGTCCCGATACCGCCGAGAGCGGGAAACCGCCAGCCAGACTTTTCGCCATGGTGATGATATCAGGCTGCACGGCGTAATAGTCGCTGGCGAACAGCTTGCCAGTGCGCGCAAAACCGCTCTGGATCTCATCGGCGATCAGCAGTATGCCGTGGCGATCGCACAACTCCCGTAGCGCAACGACAAACTCTGGCGGCGCACCGTAGAAACCGCCTTCGCCCTGAACCGGTTCAAAGATAATGGCTGCCACCTGCTGCGGGCTGATATCGCTGCGGAAAATCGCTTCCAGGCTGTCGAGCGCATCGCTCACGCTGACCTTGTGCAGCGCGTTGGGATAGCGCGCGTGAAACACCGGGCTGGCGAAGGGGCCGAAGCCGGTTTTATACGGCACCACTTTCCCGGTCAGCGACATTGTCATATTGGTGCGGCCATGAAACGCGCCGGTGAAGGCGATGATGCCGGGACGACCGGTGGCCGCACGCGCTATTTTGACCGCGTTTTCGACCGCTTCAGCACCGGTTGAGAAAAAGGTGGTTTTCACCGGCCCGCTAATCGGCACCAGCGCATTTAGTCGCTCAGCGAGATGAATGTAGTTCTCATAAGGGATGATTTGAAATGCGGTGTGGGTAAAGCATTCTAGCTGCTGTTGCACCGCAGCCATCACTTTCGGGTGACGATGCCCGGTGTTAAGCACTGCGATGCCTGCGGAAAAATCGGTGTATTCGCGTCCACGTTGATCCCAAACCGTGGCATTCTCGGCTTTTACCGCATAGAAATCACACATCACACCCACGCCGCGCGGCGTGGCTTGTAAACGACGGCGGTGCACATCACTGTTGCTCATTATTCACCTCGCAATTAGCGGCAGACTTCAATCAGTGTTAACGCAGCGTGAGGTTTATGCCAGTGAAGTACGGGGCAAAAAAAAAGCACGCACCGAAGTGCATGCTTTTTTGGTGGGCGGGAAAGGGGATTAGCCTTCGGCCTGCTGCGATTGAATCGCCGTCAATGCGATGGTGTAGACGATATCATCCACCAGTGCGCCGCGCGACAGGTCGTTCACCGGCTTACGCATGCCTTGCAGCATCGGTCCGATGGAGATCAGATCGGCAGAACGCTGTACCGCTTTGTAAGTGGTGTTACCGGTGTTCAGATCCGGGAAGATGAACACGGTAGCGCGGCCGGCAACCGCAGAGTTTGGCGCTTTGGATTTGGCGACGTCTTCCATAATCGCGGCGTCGTACTGCAGCGGACCATCGATCACCAGATCCGGGCGTTTTTCCTGCGCGATGCGCGTGGCTTCACGTACTTTCTCTACGTCGCTACCGGCACCGGAGTTACCGGTTGAGTAGGAGATCATCGCGACGCGTGGATCGATACCGAAGGCTTTAGCTGAGTCGGCAGACTGAATCGCGATCTCTGCCAGCTGTTCTGGATTGGGATCCGGGTTGATGGCGCAGTCGCCATACACCAGAACCTGCTCCGGCAGCAGCATGAAGAACACCGACGACACCAGCGAGCTGTTTGGCGCGGTTTTGATCAACTGCAGCGGTGGACGAATGGTATTCGCAGTGGTGTGAACCGCGCCGGAGACCAGACCGTCAACTTCGCCGCTCTCCAGCATCATGGTGCCGAGCACCACGTTGTCTTCCAGCTGCTCCTGCGCCACCACTTCGGTCATGCCTTTGCTCTTACGCAGCTCAACCAAACGTGGCACGTAGTTTTCACGTACCACTTCTGGATCCACGATCACGATGCCTGTGCCGAGTTCAACACCCTGCGCCGCCGCAACACGCTGAATCTCTTCCGGATTGCCGAGCAGCACACAGGTAGCGATGCCGCGTTCGGCGCAAATTGCTGCCGCTTTGACGGTACGCGGCTCGTCGCCTTCTGGCAGCACGATGCGTTTGCCTGCTTTGCGCGCCAGCTCGGTGAGCTGGTAGCGGAATGCCGGTGGAGACAGGCGACGGCTGCGCTCGGACGTGGCGGTCAGCGATTCCACCCAATCTTCATTGATGAAGCTAGCTACGTACTCCTGCACTTTCTCGATGCGCTGCGTATCGTCAGTCGGGACTTCAAGGTTGAAGCTTTGCAGGCTAAGCGACGTCTGCCAGGTGTTGGTTTTCACCATAAACACCGGCAGGCCGGTCTGAAACGCACGTTCACACAGGCGTGCGATGGGCGCTTCAATCTGATAGCCACCGGTCAACAGCACGGCACCGATTTCTACGCCGTTCATCGCGGCCAAACAGGCGGCAACCAGTACATCAGGACGATCGGCGGAGGTTACCAGCAGTGAACCCGGACGGAAGTGCTCCAGCATGTGTGGAATGCTACGCGCACAGAAGGTGACAGATTTCACACGGCGCGTCTGGATTTCACCTTCGTTGATGATATCGGCGTTCAGGTGACGGCACATATCGATGGCGCGAGTGGCGATCAGATCAAAGCTCCACGGTACACAACCCAGCACCGGCAGCGGACTGTTGGCAAACAGCTGCTTTGGATCGATGTTGGCGATGCTGGCTTTAGAGGAGTCATCAAAAATTTCTGACAGATCCGGGCGCGTACGACCTTGCTCATCCACCGGCGCATTCAGTTTGTTGATGATCACGCCAGTGATGTTTTTGTTTTTGCTGCCGCCAAAGCTGCTTTGCGTCAGTTCGATACGCTCTTTGAGCTGCGCCGGAGAATCGTTGCCCAGCGCCATCACGAAGACGATTTCGGCGTTCAGGGTTTTAGCGATCTCATAGTTCAGAGCAGATGCGAACTGATGTTTACGCGTGGGGACCAGACCTTCAACCAGCACCACTTCCGCGTTTTTAGCGTTTGCGTGATAGTTGGCAATGATCTCTTCCATCAACACGTCTTGCTGGTTAGATCCAAGCAGCGACTCAACGCGTGACATCTGCAGCGGTTCTGCGGCAGGAATCGCGGAGCTTTTACGGATAATGCTGGTGGTTTGGTCTGGCGCATCGCCACCCGCACGTGGCTGGGCAATTGGCTTGAATACGCTCAGGCGCACGCCTTTGCGCTCCATGGCACGGATCACGCCGAGGCTGACGCTGGTCAGACCGACGCTGGTGCCGGTAGGAATGAGCATAATTGTACGTGACACGATAGAAACCTCTCAGGTGTTGCAGACTGTCTAAAACAACTCCGTCAGCCTAAGCTGACGGAGAGAAGTGTTTTTAAGCGGTGAGACGCGCGGCGTCTTGAGCAATCACCAACTCTTCGTTGGTTGGGATCACCACGGCTGCGCGCGTGCCTTCTTTGTTGATGAAACCCGATTTGCCGAAGCGTGCTGCCAGGTTGCGCTCGTGATCGACTTCGAAGTCGAGCAGACCCAGTTTCTGCAGCGCCAGCTCGCGCACCATCGCCGCGTTTTCACCGATACCACCGGTGAAGACCACGGCGTCCAGACGGCCTTCCATCAGCGCAGTGTAGCTGCCGATGTATTTCGCCAGGCGGTGGCAGAACACATCCATCGCACGCTTAGCATCTTCTTTGGTGCTGTAGTTGTCTTCCACATAGCGGCAGTCGCTGGTGACTTCGGTCAGACCTAACAGGCCAGACTCTTTGGTCAGCAACTTATTGATGGCATCAACGCTCATGCCCAGGGCATCATGCAGGAAGAAGATAATCGCAGGATCGATGTCGCCGCTGCGCGTGCCCATCACCAAACCTTCCAATGGCGTCAGGCCCATGGAAGTATCAACACACTGACCATTGCGAATAGCAGAAACGGAACCGCCATTACCCAAGTGGCAGGTGATGACGTTCAGTTCGCTAACGGGTTTGTTCAGCATTTTCGCGGCTTCCTGCGTCACATAGTAGTGGCTGGTGCCGTGTGCGCCGTAGCGACGAACGCCGTGCTCTTTATACAATTTGTACGGCAGAGCATAGAGATAGGACTCTTCCGGCATTGTCTGATGGAATGCGGTGTCAAAAACCGCGACATTTTTATCAGAAAGATGTGGGAAGTTTTTCAGCGCTTCATCTATACCGATCAGATGCGCAGGATTGTGCAGCGGCGCAAAAGAAGAGGCGTCTTTGATGCCCTGAATAACAGATTCGTCGATGATGACCGATTTGGTCAGCTGCTCGCCGCCGTGAACAATTCGATGGCCGATTGCAGCGATTTGTGCCGAAAGCTCTGGTTTTTGTGCCAGAATAGTTTTGACCATGAAATTCAGTGCTTCGCTGTGTGCCGCACCCGCGCCAAGCTGAGCTTCTTGTTTGCTGCCGTCCAGTTTCCACTTAATACGTGCTTCCGGTAAATGGAAACATTCAGCCAAACCGGAGAGGTATTCGTCGCCGGTAACAGGGTTAAGGATGGCAAACTTAAGTGAAGAACTGCCGCAGTTCAGAACCAGAACTAACTTCGTCGACATGGAAGTACCTATTTTTGTTAAATAGTGGCTAAAAAAAACGCAATCAGACTAACAGCGTAGCCCATGAAAGCTGGTAGGTTAATGATAAACATCATGTGCTAGTCAAAAATTCAGTGACATGCAAAAAATTTTGGTGATTTTACGCTTATTTTTGATAAGCACTTAGCGAAACATGGCTCTGGCCGCTCTTTTATTGAGCTAAAGCTTCCGGTAATGTTACTCAAACGGCGTCAGAATACTCACTGTCACCCGCAAAGACAAAAACTTTTGAAGGATGTCACGTAAAGTTGTGTAGTTATCGGTTTATTTTAAATATTACAGATTTAGTTGAGGTCTATCATGGCGAATGAGACAGACAAACCCGGCTGGTTCGGCTTGTTCCAGCGCGGACAGCGATACATGAAGACCTGGCCTGCAGACAAGCGCCTGGCGCCGGTATTTCCTGAAAATCGCGTGGTGAATGCAACGCGTTTTGCCATTCGCTTTATGCCGCCGCTGGCGATTTTCACCTTGACATGGCAAATCGCGATGGGGGGACAACTTGGTCCAGCAATTGCCACCGCGCTGTTTGCCTGCAGCCTGCCGATGCAAGGATTATGGTGGTTAGGTAAACGTTCGGTAACGCCGTTGCCGCCGACGCTGCTGCAGTGGTTCCATGAAGTGCGTACCAAACTGCAAGAAGCGGGGCAGGCGATTGCACCCGTTGACGGTAAGCCGACATATCAGTCGCTCGCCGATGTGTTGAAGCGCGCGTTTAAACAGCTTGATCGCACTTTCCTCGACGATCTTTGATCCGCGGACGCTTTTACCTGCCAGAGAATTTGAGCCAAATCCCGGTTCAAATCAAAGAAAAGTGGTGCGGACATACACGCATCACTCTCCTTGTGTAATCATTTCTTCATTGTTTAAATCTTAAGCGGCCGCCTGGCCCGGGAGCAAACCATGGAAATGACCCACGCACAACGATTGATCCTCTCCAATCAATACAAAATGATGGCCATGCTGGAACCCGATAACGCCGAGCGCTATCGTCGTTATCAAACCATTATTGAACGCGGCTATGGCTTGCAGTTACGCGAGCTCGATAAGGAATTCGGCGAGCTAACCGAAGCGACCTGTCGCTTACTGATCGATATTATGGAAATGCATCATGCGCTGCATGTTTCGTGGTCGAACCTCAAAGATGGCAGCGCGATTGATGAGCGTCGCCTGGCGTTTCTCGGCTTTGATGCGGCCACCGAAGCGCGTTATCTCGGCTACGTGCGTTTTATGGTGAACGTAGAAGGGCGCTATACCCATTTTGATTCCGGCACACACGGCTTCAATGCCCAAACGCCGATGTGGGAAAAATACCAACGCATGCTTACGGTGTGGCACACTTGTCCGCGTCAATATCATCTCAGCGCGAATGAGATCGCGCAGATTATCAATGCCTGAATAAGGAGCGACGCGTGAAGTACAGGGGTTTTCTGTTTGATTTAGACGGTACGCTGGTGGATTCACTGCCTGCTGTGATTCGCGCATGGTCATTGTGGGGTGAGCGCCATGGTTTGTCTGCGGAAGAGGTCCTGAGCTATATCCATGGGAAGCCTGCGATCAACTCGCTGCGCCATTTCATGGCGGGACAATCTGAAGAGGCGATTCAGGCGGAATTTCTCTGGCTTGAACGCCTCGAAGCGGAAGACACGCATGGCGTACAGGCGATTCCGGGCGCATTAGCGTTACTTTCAACGTTGAACGAGTTGCAGATCCCATGGGCGATTGTCACATCGGGTTCGATCCCTGTTGCCCATGCGCGCCATAAAGCCGCCAATCTACCTATGCCAGAGGTGTTCATCACTGCGGAGAACATCAAGCACGGTAAGCCGAATCCCGAGCCTTATTTGCTGGGCGCCGAGCGTTTGGGGCTTTCAGCGACGCAATGCGTGGTGGTTGAGGATGCGCCAGCGGGCATCATTTCAGGATTGGATGCGGGCAGTGCGGTGATCGCCATCAATGCGCCAGCCGATGCGCCGCGCATTGATGAAGTCACCTTCCGCGTCGCTTCGCTTGAACCGGTAAATGTCGCTAAAGAAGATAGCGGTGAATTTACCCTTTCTATCACCGCATAAAAAAACGGGCCGCTGCGGCCCGTTTTTTTACAGCGGCGTATCCTGTGAGATTTCATCCAGCGACAGGCTAAAGCTGGGAATAAACACCTCAACAAAATAATCCATTTCCGGCGAGCGCCGCTGCGTCAGGGTTTTCTCCAGGCGCGCTTTGGCCAGCAAAAACTCGTTATTACCCGCCGACAACTCTTCCAGACACTTCACATAGGCGCAAAGTGCATCCGCTTGCTTAACCACGGATTGTTCACTTTCGCTATGCATGTGTTCATCTATCAGCGGCCGATAAGCGTCCTGCAGTTCGGGCGGCAGCATATCGATGAGTTTCTGCTGGGCAATTTTCTCGATCTTTTTATATTCGTGCGCAATTTGCGCGTTGTAGTACTTCACCGGCGTCGGTAAATCCCCGGTCAATACTTCGCTGGCATCATGATACAGCGCTAGCATGGCAATGCGCTCGGCGTTGAGGTTGCCGTTAAACTTTTTGTTTTTGATGATGGCGAGCGCGTGAGCAACCATCGCCACCTGCAGACTATGCTCGGAAACGTTTTCAGTGCGCACATTGCGCATTAATGGCCAGCGGTTAATCAGTTTGAGACGGGAGAGGTGGGCGAAAAAATGGCTACGAGTCATGGACGGTTCCTGTTCGCACGGCGGGGAAGATATCTTTTCCCCGAAATGCGAACAGTATACGCGTCACAATTTACTGGCGATACCCTTGTAAGAAACGACCAAACTTGCTGACGGCCATTTCCAAATCGTCCACGCGCGGCAGCGTAACGATGCGTACGTGATCCGGCCACGGCCAGTTGAACGCGGTGCCCTGTACCAGCAGCACTTTTTCCTGCAACAGGAAATCCAGCACCATCTTCTGATCGTCGAAAATGTTGAATTTCTTGGCGTCAATACGCGGGAACATATAGAGCGCACCTTGCGGCTTCACACAGCTGACGCCAGGAATATCGTTAATCAATTCCCATGCACGCTGGCGCTGTTCATACAAACGTCCGCCGGGCGCGATAAATTCACTAATGCTTTGATAACCACCCAATGCGGTCTGAATCGCGTGTTGTGCAGGAACGTTGGCACACAGGCGCATCGACGCCAGCATCTCCAGCCCTTCAATGTAACCTTTGGCGTGTTTCTTCGGACCATTTAAAACCATCCAGCCCTGACGGAAACCCGCCACGCGATAGGTTTTGGACAAGCCGTTGAAGGTCACCGTCAGCAGATCGGGTGCCAGCGCAGCAATCGAATGATGTTGTGCTTCGTCGTAGAGAATCTTGTCGTAGATTTCATCGGCGAAAATAATCAGATTGTGCTGGCGCGCAATTTCAACAATCTCAAGCAACAACTCTTTGCTGTAAACCGCGCCGGTCGGGTTATTCGGGTTAATGATGACAATGCCACGCGTGCGCGGGGTAATCTTGCTGCGAATATCATCCAGGTCAGGGAACCAACCTGCTGATTCATCACACAAATAATGCACCGCTTTACCGCTCGACAGCGAAACGGCAGCGGTCCACAGCGGATAATCCGGCGCAGGCACCAGCATTTCATCACCGCTGTTGAGCAATGCCTGCATCGCTTGCACAATCAGTTCGGATACGCCGTTACCTATATAGATGTCTTCGACAGTGACATCGCGCATGTCACGCGCCTGGTAATGCTGCATGATCGCTTTACGCGCCGAATACAGCCCCTTTGAATCGCAATAACCCTGCGAGCTCGGCAGATTGCGAATGACATCGACCAGAATTTCATCAGGTGCTTCGAAACCAAACGGGGCAGGGTTGCCGATGTTCAGCTTGAGAACTTTGTTGCCTTCTTCTTCGAGACGTTTAGCTTCTTTCAGTACCGGGCCACGGATGTCATAACAGACATTTTCCAGCTTGCCGGATTTATCAATTTGAAAATTCATTGTTACCGCCTTTATGGGCAGAGTCCTTTAACCTGCCACCAAAAATCAAACTCGCCCAATTTACTCTTCTCACCTTAACAAAAGAAGGGCAGCGCTTGGTTTTGGCGTGTTTGCCATTTTTTCCCCTTTCACGTGGCGTAAAAGTCATTGGAAATCGATTAATCTGGTTCATTAGTCCACAAATGTGAAGAATGTTAATATTAAACGCTGGTAAGGTGTGCCTGACGTGTAAATGCCTTCTTCCATCGACATCCGAGACTATTCAGAAATTTTTCAGTCAAAACTGGCTTAAAAAAACATTAGCGACCAGACGAAATAGTTAAATGAATCTTGTTGGATGGCGAAAAATTGTCTGGTAATGATTAAGCACTGTTTGGCGTCACAAAATAGAGTTCATTCTCATACACTTTTTATTGGCAGAATTAAGCACCACCATCAGCTGCAACTCAGTGTAAAACACGCGTAAAATAGCATTTGCGCTGTATCTTTAACGTAAGTGTTTGAGATTCAGAACCTGGAGGGGTTAAAAAAAGAGCAGCATTATGGCAGGATGTGTGCGAAAAGACTTTTGGTCAAAAATTGCGATGTTTTGAACAAAAACATTTCCATTTATAGCGTAAAAATGATTAAGTATAATTTATTATTTGATGCACTTTATCGCTTCGCATCTACATAACATGATGTTATTTCTTTTTAACCCGCAGGGACTTTGTGCGGGATACATAGACAACTACGCAGCTTCCAGCACCTGTACGACTTACGTTTTCGGCCCAGAAGTTCTGCTGTCTATAATGACGACGCTGCTCTGATCTCAGAGTGGTGCGATCGTCGGCATCCGCCTGACAAATTTTTTTCATGGCAGCTCCACACAGGGCTGTCATTAAGCACCATTGCCTCTTATCTCTTTGATAAGTCGGGTAATACACCAGGGTAGTAGTTTTAAAAAATCTTATAAGTGAAGAAAAAACATGACTAATGCAAATCGTCCGATACTGAATCTCGACCTCGATCTGCTGCGTACATTTGTTGCCGTTGCCGATCTGAACACTTTCGCAGCCGCCGCTGCCGCCGTGTGCAGAACGCAGTCCGCAGTGAGCCAGCAGATGCAACGTCTGGAACAATTGGTAGGTAAAGAGCTGTTTGCCAGACATGGACGTAATAAATTGCTGACGGAGCATGGCATTCAACTGCTGGGTTACGCCAGGAAAATCCTTCGTTTTAATGACGAAGCTTGCACCTCTTTAATGTACAGCAACATTCAGGGCGTTCTGACCATCGGCGCTTCAGATGATACCTCAGATACCATTCTGCCGTTCCTGCTTAACCGCGTAACGTCGGTCTATCCGAAGCTGGCCATTGATGTGCGTGTTAAGCGCAACCCGTTCATGATGGAAATGCTTAATCAAGGTGAAGTCGATCTGGTTGTGACCACGTCCAGCCCAGGAAACTTTACTTATCAGGTACTGCGTACTTCACCAACGTTGTGGTACTGCGCGGCAGATTATATCTTCCAGCGTGGAGAGGCCATTCCTTTGGTTCTGTTGGATGAGCCAAGTCCGTATCGCGATATGGCCATTGATCACCTCAACGAGGCTGGCATTCCGTGGCGCATCTCGTATGTTGCCTCAACGCTGGCTGCCGTCCGTGCAGCGGTTAAAGCCGGTTTGGGTGTGACAGCGCGTCCTGTTGAGATGATGAGTCCAGAACTGCGCGTGATGGGCGCGGCAGAAGGTTTGCCAGTATTGCCTGACACCCAGTATCTGCTGTGCCGTAATCCAGACAGCGATAACGAACTGGCGCTGGCGATCTTCAATGCCATGCAGTCCACCAACGATCCTTATAATCTGAGTGCTAATCCAGACGGTACCTTGTTACTGGATGATGAAGAGTAAGGGTTGCAGTTACTGGTAATTCCTCTCAATTGGAATACCGGTTAATTGTTAAAACCGATAAAAATAAGCCTTAGCTGGATAATTATCCGCTAAGGCTTTTTTTATGCCTTTTAACACGTCCTTTTTAGAGCGATTTCCAGAAAAAGATTTCACTCAACATCTTAAAAATGAAATGTGTTCTATTTTTGCTCCACATGGAATGATTTTATCAATTCGTGCCAACTTTCCCAGGGCAATTGCCCGTCCACTCCGCTGTTTTTTGCAGCATAAAACCCAGTTATGTGCTTTAGATCAAAAAAATACCCCTGATAAGGGGGGGGAATCTCGGGCGAGACCTGTCAAAATATGATTGTTAAATGCACGATCCACGCATGTGAATACCCGCTACACTAAAATTAACCTCACAAACTGAAGCGATTTAGCTGGCGCTCAGAGGGTTGAATGTTAATAATATGATGCAGCTGTAAAATAATGTTTGGATACTTTTGTCAAAGTTGACAAAAGGTTATAGAAAGGAGTAAAAACCCCTATAAAATTGCTGCTTTATTGCTAATGACAGCAAAATTTATAAGGTTTTTTATCCTTCCCTTGAATCGATGTGGTGTGTTTGCTGCAACAGCGCAGGATGCCATCACCACTTTTGATGAGTAAGCAAAGAGTATGTCGACAACTACAGAAGTGATCGCTCATCACTGGGCATTTATTGTTTTTATCGTTATCGCATTCGGCCTGTGTGCCTTTATGTTGACCGGGGGCTGGTTGTTAGGTGGTCGTGCGCGTGCGCGACACAAGGACACCCCGTTCGAATCGGGTATTGAGTCGGTCGGTGACACTCATATTCGCCTCTCTGCAAAATTCTATCTGGTTGCGATGTTCTTCGTCATATTCGACGTCGAAGCCCTCTATTTATACGCATGGTCGACTTCCATCCGCGAAAGCGGTTGGGTCGGCTTTGTCGAAGCCGCAATTTTCATTTTGGTGCTCTTGGCAGGCCTGGTTTATCTGGTGCGCATCGGTGCGCTGGATTGGGCTCCTGCGCGTCGTCGCGTAGTGGTCAAATCTGTCCCGGTCAGTCACAGCCACACCAACCCTCATAAGCAGTAAAAGCGAGGCAATAAGATGGACTACACGCTGACACGCGTAGACCCGAACGGGGGCGGCGACAACGATCGTTATCCTCTGCAGAAACAGGAAACGGTTACCGATCCGCTGGAGCAACACGTTCACCGCAGCGTCTACATGGGCAAGCTCGAGCACGCCCTGCATGACATGGTGAACTGGGGTCGTAAAAACTCACTCTGGCCGTATAACTTCGGCCTTTCCTGTTGCTACGTGGAAATGACCACATCCTTCACCGCAGTGCATGACGTGGCACGATTTGGCGCCGAAGTTATGCGCGCCTCGCCACGTCAGGCTGACTTCATGGTGATCGCCGGTACGCCATTTACCAAAATGGCGCCGGTTATTCAGCGTCTATATGACCAAATGCTGGAGCCGAAATGGGTGATTTCCATGGGCGCATGCGCTAACTCGGGTGGCATGTATGACATCTACTCGGTGGTGCAGGGGGTGGATAAATTCCTGCCGGTTGACGTGTACATTCCTGGCTGCCCGCCGCGTCCAGAAGCGTATATGCAGGCATTGCTGCTGCTGCGCGAGTCGATTGGCAAAGAGCGTCGTCCACTGTCTTGGGTGGTTGGTGATCAGGGTGTTTATCGCGCCAATATGCAGCCAGAGCGTGAAAGAAAGCGTGGCGAGCGTATTGCCGTCACCAACCTGAGATCGCCAGACGAAGTTTAAGCTTCCCGTACACGGATGGAGCCACGGCCACAGCAAAACATCACAATTTAATGTGCGCCGCCATCCTGACGCCTTCTTTTGAGCGCCTGATTACAGGCCGGAATGGTGAGTAACGTATGACTGATTTAACCACGCAAGATCTCGCTCAGCCTTCATGGCAAACCCGCGATCACCTGGATGACCCAGTGGTCGGCGAGCTGCGTAACCGTTTTGGGCCGGATGCCTTTACCGTTCAGGCTACCCGCACCGGGATTCCGGTTGTCTGGGTGAAGCGTGAACAGCTATTAGAAATCGTTGAATTCCTGCGCAAGCTGCCAAAGCCCTATGTCATGCTGTATGACTTACACGGTTTTGATGAGCGTTTACGCACTAACCGCGCCGGTTTGCCCGCCGCGGATTTTTCCGTTTTCTATCACCTGCTTTCCATTGAACGCAACCGCGACATCATGCTCAAGGTCGCTTTATCTGAAAACGATCTGAATGTGCCAACCATCACCAAAATTTTCGCTAACGCCAACTGGTATGAGCGCGAAACCTGGGAGATGTTTGGCATCACTTTCAATGGTCACCCGCACCTGACGCGCATCATGATGCCGCAGACGTGGGAAGGCCATCCACTGCGTAAAGATTATCCGGCGCGCGCTACCGAGTTCGATCCCTTCGAGCTGACCAAGCAGAAAGAAGATCTGGAGATGGAGGCGCTGACCTTCAAGCCTGAAGATTGGGGCATGAAGCGCAGCACCACTAATGAGGACTTCATGTTCCTCAACCTCGGTCCGAACCACCCCTCTGCGCACGGTGCTTTCCGCATCATTCTGCAGTTAGATGGTGAAGAAATCGTCGATTGCGTTCCCGATGTCGGCTACCACCATCGTGGCGCGGAGAAGATGGGCGAGCGCCAATCCTGGCACAGCTACATTCCGTACACCGACCGTATCGAGTACCTCGGCGGCTGCGTGAACGAAATGCCGTACGTGCTGGCGGTGGAAAAACTGGCGGGCATTACCGTGCCGGATCGCGTCAATGTGATCCGCGTGATGCTGTCTGAACTGTTCCGCATCAACAGCCATCTGCTCTATATCTCCACCTTTATTCAGGACGTCGGCGCGATGACGCCGGTGTTCTTCGCCTTTACCGATCGTCAGAAAATTTATGATGTGGTGGAAGCGATTACCGGTTTCCGTATGCACCCGGCGTGGTTCCGCATCGGCGGCGTCGCGCATGACCTGCCGAAAGGTTGGGAACGTCTGCTGCGCGACTTCCTCGACTGGATGCCGAAGCGTCTGAAAGAGTACGACAAAGCCGCACTGCGCAATACCGTGTTGATGGGCCGTTCGCAAGGCGTTGCGGCGTACAACATGGATGAAGCACTGGCGTGGGGCACCACCGGCGCAGGTCTGCGCGCCACTGGTTTAGATTTTGACGTGCGCAAATGGCGTCCATATTCAGGTTACGAAAACTTCGATTTCGAAATTCCGGTTGGCGCTGGCATCAGTGATGCGTACACCCGCGTGCAGCTGAAAATGGAAGAGATGTGGCAGTCACTGCGCATTCTGGAACAGTGCCTGAACAACATGCCTGAAGGCCCGTTCAAAGCGGACCATCCGCTGACAACGCCGCCGCCGAAAGAGCGCACGCTGCAGCACATTGAAACCCTGATCACTCACTTCCTGCAGGTTTCGTGGGGCCCAATCATGCCGGCCAACGAATCCTTCCAGATGATTGAGGCGACCAAAGGGATCAACAGTTACTACCTGACCAGCGATGGCAGCACCATGAGCTATCGCACCCGCGTGCGTACGCCGAGCTTCCCGCATCTGCAGCAGATCCCATCGGTGATCCGCGGCAGCCTGGTATCCGACTTGATCGTTTACCTCGGTAGTATCGATTTTGTTATGTCAGACGTGGACCGCTAATTATGCACGATCAAAAAATTGCTATTCACACCATCGACCCTACTGAGGTCTTCGTGCTGAGCGAGGCCGAGCACCACGCTATCGAGCACGAGAAACACCATTACGAAGATGCACGCGCCGCTTCGATCGAAGCGTTGAAGATCGTGCAGAAACAGCGTGGCTGGGTGCCGGACGGCGCGATTAACGCCATCGCAGACGTGCTGGGGATTCCAGCCAGTGATGTTGAAGGCGTAGCGACTTTCTATAGCCAAATCTACCGTACGCCGGTTGGCCGTCACGTTATTCGCTACTGTGACAGCGTGGTGTGCCACATCACGGGTTATCAGGGGATTCAGGATGCGCTGGAGCAAAATCTGAACATCAAGCCGGGCCAGACTACGGCGGATGGACGCTTTACGTTGCTGCCAACTTGCTGCCTGGGTAACTGCGATAAAGGGCCAACCATGATGGTGGATGAAGATACCCACGTTCATCTGACGCCTGAAGGCATCGCCAACTTGCTGGAGCAGTATCAATGACCATTAAACAGATCATTCGTACTGCCGAAACGCATCCACTGACCTGGCGCCTCCGTGACGACAAGCAGCCGATCTGGATCGATGAATATCGCAGTAAAAACGGTTATGTCGGCGCAGAAAAAGCGTTGAAAGATTTCAGCCAAGACGAAATCGTCTCGGCGGTAAAAGACTCCGGCCTGAAAGGCCGCGGTGGTGCAGGCTTTAACACCGGCCTGAAGTGGAGCCTGATGCCGAAAGACGAATCCATGAACATCCGTTACCTGCTGTGTAATGCCGATGAAATGGAGCCGGGCACTTACAAAGACCGCTTGCTGATGGAGCAACTGCCGCACCAGCTGGTGGAAGGCATGCTGATCAGTGCGTTCGCGTTGAAAGCCTATCGTGGCTATATCTTCTTACGTGGTGAGTACATCGAAGCGGCCGTTAATCTGCGTCGCGCGATTGCTGAGGCCACCGAAGCGGGCTATCTCGGCAAAAATATTCTTGGTACCGGTTTTGATTTCGAGCTGATCGTCCACACCGGCGCAGGTCGTTATATCTGCGGTGAAGAAACAGCACTGATTAACTCTCTGGAAGGACGTCGTGCGAACCCGCGTTCCAAGCCGCCATTCCCGGCGAGTGCCGGCGTGTGGGGCAAGCCGACCTGCGTGAACAACGTGGAAACGCTGTCGAACGTGCCTGCCATCTTCCTTAACGGCGTTGACTGGTACAAAAACATCTCTACCAGCGAAGACACCGGCACCAAAATGATGGGCTTCTCCGGCCGCGTGAAAAATCCTGGCGTCTGGGAATTGCCGTTCGGCACCACCGCACGTGAAATTCTTGAGGATTACGCCGGTGGCATGCGTGATGGCCTGAAATTCAAAGCCTGGCAGCCAGGCGGTGCAGGAACTGACTTCCTCACCGATCAGCACCTCGATCTGCCGATGGAATTTGCCAGTATTGGTAAAGCTGGCAGCCGTTTAGGTACTGCGCTGGCGATGGCAGTCGATCACGAAATCAACATGGTTTCGCTGGTGCGTAATCTGGAAGAGTTCTTTGCGCGCGAATCCTGTGGCTGGTGTACGCCGTGCCGTGATGGATTGCCATGGAGCGTGAAGATCCTGCGTGCGCTGGAGCAGAAGAAAGGTCAGCCGGGTGATATTGAAACCCTGCAGCAACTTTGCCGCCAGCTTGGCCCAGGTAAAACCTTCTGTGCCCACGCACCGGGCGCCGTCGAGCCATTGCAGAGCGCGATTAAATATTTCCGTGAAGAGTTTGAAGCTGGCATTGCGCCGCAGGTGTTTGGCAATACCCGAGCCATCGGCGGTATTCAGCCCAACCTGCTGAAAGCGCGCTGGTAATCAGCCGCCGTACACGGAATTCACCTCATGCCGACATGGCGTGGGGAAAGAATTAGATGTTTAACGCTCGTCTTAGGGCGAGCCTTACGGAAGCATGTTCACTATGGCTACAATCCATGTAGACGGTAAAGAATATGATGTGAACGGAGCGGACAACCTGCTACAGGCGTGTCTCTCTCTGGGCCTTGATATTCCCTATTTTTGCTGGCATCCGGCGCTGGGAAGCGTAGGGGCCTGCCGCCAGTGCGCGGTGAAGCAATTCCAGAATGCCGAAGATACCCGCGGTCGCCTTGTCATGTCCTGCATGACACCAGCGTCGGACGGCACCTTTATCTCCATCGACGATGGCGAAGCGAAAGAGTTTCGTGAAAGCGTGGTGGAATGGCTGATGACCAACCATCCGCACGACTGCCCGGTGTGCGAAGAGGGCGGTAACTGCCATCTGCAGGATATGACGGTAATGACCGGACACAGTTTCCGTCGTTATCGCTTCACTAAACGTACTCACCAGAACCAGGACCTCGGCCCGTTCATTTCGCATGAAATGAACCGCTGTATCGCCTGCTATCGCTGCGTGCGTTACTACAAAGATTATGCCGACGGCAAAGATCTTGGCGTTTATGGCGCTCACGACAACGTCTACTTTGGTCGTCCGGAAGATGGCACGCTGGAAAGCGAATTCTCCGGTAACCTGGTGGAAATCTGTCCGACCGGCGTTTTCACCGATAAAACGCACTCCGAACGCTATAACCGTAAATGGGATATGCAGTTCGCACCAAGCATCTGTCAGCAGTGCAGCGTGGGTTGTAACACCAGCCCGGGCGAACGCTATGGCGAATTGCGTCGTATCGAAAACCGCTATAACGGCACCGTAAACCACTATTTCCTCTGCGATCGCGGTCGTTTCGGTTACGGCTACGTCAACCGCAAAGATCGCCCACGTCATCCGGTACAGCAACGCGGCAACGATTGGGTCAGCCTGAATGCTGAACAAGCGGTGAATGCGGCGGCGGATGTGTTGCGTCGGGCGAAAAAAGTGATCGGTATCGGTTCTCCGCGCGCCAGCATTGAAAGCAACTTCGCGTTGCGTGAGCTGGTTGGCGCAGAAAACTTCTCAACCGGTATGCCAGCCGGTGAGCAAGCTCGCGTTGAGCTGATGCTGAAAGTCCTGCAGGACGGCGGCATCTACACGCCATCACTGCGCGAAATTGAGAGCTACGATGCGGTGCTGGTGCTGGGTGAAGATTTGACTCAGGTTGGCGCACGCGTGGCGTTGTCTGTACGTCAGGCAGTAAAAGGTAAAGCGCGTGAGATGGCTGCGGCACAGAAAGTGGCTGACTGGCAGATCGCGGCAATCCTTAACATCGGTCAGCATGCCAAACATCCGCTGTTCGTAACCAACGTCGACGAAACCCGCCTGGATGATATCGCTGCGTGGAGCTATCGCGCACCGGTGGAAGATCAAGCTCGTCTCGGCTTCGCGATTGCCAATGCACTGGATGAAAGCGCGCCGGCAGTCAGCGGCTTCGACAGCAAACTCAACGGCAAAGTTGATGTGGTGGTTCAGGCGCTGGCAGGTGCAAAAAAACCGCTGATTATCTCCGGTACCCATTCCGGTAGCATCGCGATGATTGAAGCTGCTGCTAACGTGGCAAAAGCCCTGAAAGCGCGCGGTGCCGATGTCGGTATTACCTTCCTCGCGGGTGCGGCGAACAGCTTTGGCCTCGGCCTGATGGGCGGTCAATCGCTGGACAGCGCGCTGGAACAGCTGAGCAAAGGCGAAGCCGATGCGCTGGTGGTGCTGGAAAACGATCTCTATCGTCATGCACCGAAAGCCAACGTGGATGCGGCGCTCGATACTACCGCTAACGTGATTGTGGTCGATCATCAGCGTACCGCAACGCTGGAAAAAGCCGGTTTGGTACTTTCAACCGCCAGCTTTGCGGAGAGCGATGGCACCTCAATCAACCACGAAGGCCGCGCGCAGCGCTTCTTCCAGGTTTACGATCCCGCTTATTACGATGACAGCGTAGTGATGCTGGAGAGCTGGCGCTGGTTGCGTTCGCTGCACAGCGCGGTTGAGAGCCGTCACATCGACTGGACTCAGCTGGATCACGTGATTGATGCCACCGTTGCGGCGCTGCCACAGCTGAAAGGCATTAAGGATGCCGCGCCAGACGCGAGCTTCCGTATCCGTGGTCAAAAACTGGCACGTTCACCGCACCGCAACAGTGGCCGTACTGCGATGCGCGCCAACATCAGCGTGCATGAACCGCGTCAGCCGCAAGATAAAGACACCATGTTTGCCTTCTCGATGGAAGGGAACAACCAACCCAGCGCACCGCGTTCGCAGATTCCATTTGCCTGGGCGCCGGGCTGGAACTCACCGCAGGCATGGAACAAGTTCCAGGCTGAAGTGGGCGGCAAACTGCGTCATGGCGATCCGGGCGTGCGTCTGTTTGAAGCCAGCGATCGTTCATTGCCGTGGTTTACCGCGATTCCTGAAAGCTTCGTTGAAGGCAGCCAGTGGCGCGTTGCACCTTACTACCAGCTGTTTGGTAGCGAGGAGATGACCCAGCGCTCAACCACCTTCCAGAAACGCATGTCCCCGGCCACGCTGGTGATCAACCCGGCTGATGCTGAGAAACTGGGCGTTAATAGCGGTGCTTCCGTTGAGCTGGTGTGTGCAGGCGAAACACTGCGCTTGCCGGTACGTTTCTCTGCGTCGCTGCAAGCAGGGCAGGTTGGTTTACCGCTCGGTATGCCGGGCGTGCCGCCGTTCCTCTCAGGTGCGCACATTGACAAACTGCAGGAGGCCGCGCAATGAGTTGGCTGACACCGGACGTTATTGAAATCCTCATCAACATCGGCAAAGCGCTGGTCATCTTGTTGGTGGTTGTCGGTTGCGGTGCTTTCATGAGTTTCGCCGAGCGTCGTCTGCTCGGCCTGTGGCAGAACCGTTATGGACCAAACCGTGTTGGCTGGGGCGGCTCGCTGCAGCTGGCTGCTGACATGATCAAAATGTTCTTTAAAGAGGACTGGGTTCCGCCGTTTACCGACCGCTTCATCTTTACGCTGGCACCGGTTATCGCCTTCGTATCGCTGCTGCTGGCTTTCGCCATTGTGCCAGTTTCGCCGACCTGGATGGTCACCGATCTGAACATCGGTCTGCTGTTCTTCCTGATGATGGCGGGCCTGGCGGTGTATGCGGTGCTGTTCGCTGGCTGGTCGAGTAATAACAAATACTCACTGTTGGGTGCGATGCGTGCATCGGCGCAGACGCTGAGCTACGAAGTGTTCCTTGGTCTGTCACTGATGGGCGTGGTGGCGCAAGCCGGCTCGTTCAATATGAATGCCATTGTCGAAAGCCAGGCGCATCTGTGGAACATCATTCCTCAGTTCTTCGGCTTCCTTACCTTCTGCATCGCGGGCGTAGCGGTATGTCACCGTCATCCGTTTGACCAACCAGAAGCGGAGCAGGAACTGGCGGACGGTTACCACATCGAATACGCCGGTATGAAGTTCGGCCTGTTCTTCGTCGGTGAATACGTGGCGATAACCACCGTTTCAGCGCTGATCGTGACGCTGTTCTTCGGTGGCTGGCACGGCCCGTTCCTGCCGCCATTCATCTGGTTCGCTCTGAAAACAGCGTTCTTTATGGTGATGTTTATCCTGATTCGTGCTGCGCTGCCGCGTCCACGCTATGACCAGGTGCTGTCGTTCGGCTGGAAAGTGTGTCTGCCGTTGACGCTATTGAACCTGCTGGCGACCGCCGCAGTGATTCTGTACACCGCGCAGTAAGGGACATTGAGATGACTTTAAAAGATATTGTCGTTGGCTTCGGCACGACAGTGCGCAGTATCTGGATGATAGGCATGCATGCCTTCGCCAAGCGCGAAACCCAAATGTATCCGGAAGAACCGGTTTATCTGCCGCCGCGTTACCGTGGCCGTATTGTGCTGACGCGCGATCCGGACGGCGCAGAGCGTTGCGTTGCCTGTAACTTGTGCGCGGTAGCTTGTCCTGTCGGCTGTATCTCGCTGCAGAAAGCCGAGACGCAGGATGGACGTTGGTATCCTGAGTTCTTCCGCATCAACTTCTCACGCTGCATCTTCTGCGGCCTGTGTGAAGAGGCTTGCCCAACCACCGCGATTCAGCTGACACCCGATTTCGAACTGGGTGAGTTTAAGCGTCAGGATCTGGTGTATGAGAAAGAAGACTTGCTGATTTCCGGTCCGGGTAAATATCCGGAGTACAACTTCTATCGTATGGCTGGTATGGCGATCGACGGAAAAGAGAAGGGCGAAGCGGAAAACGAAGCCAAGCCGATCGACGTCAAAGGGTTGTTACCTTAAGGAGCCAGGTATGGAATTTGCGTTTTATCTTTGCGGACTGGTGGCGGTGCTGACGACGCTGCGCGTCATCACCCACACCAATCCGGTACATGCGCTGCTGTACCTGATCGTTTCGCTGCTGTCGATTGCCGGCGTGTTCTTCTCAATGGGCGCCTACTTTGCCGGTGCACTGGAAATCATCGTCTACGCGGGTGCCATCATGGTGCTGTTCGTCTTTGTGGTGATGATGCTGAACCTCGGCAAAACGCAGCAGGATCAAGAGCGCGAGTGGCTCAAACCTTCGCTGTGGATTGGTCCGGGCATCGTCTCTTTACTGCTGCTGGCAGTGATGATTTACGCGATTAGCACGGCAACCGATCAGGGCATTGATGGCACCGTCATCGACGCGAAAGCAGTCGGTATCAGCTTGTTTGGTCCCTATGTTCTGGCGGTTGAATTGGCATCGATGCTACTGCTCGCGGGTCTGGTCGTGGCCTTCCATATTGGACGTGAAGAGCGTCACGGCGAAGTGTTGAGCAATCGTCAAGCTGATGCGCAAGCAAATAAGGAGGATCACGCATGATCCCGTTACAACACGGCCTGATGCTGGCCGCTGTGCTGTTTGTTCTCGGCCTGACCTCCGTGGTGCTGCGTCGTAACATCCTGTTTATGCTGATTGGTCTGGAAATCATGATCAATGCCTCCGCGTTAGCGCTGGTGGTAGCAGGCAGCTATTGGGGACAAGCTGATGGTCAGGTGATGTACATCCTGGCGATCAGCCTTGCGGCGGCGGAAGCGAGTATTGGTCTGGCGCTGTTGCTCCAGCTCTATCGTCGTCGTCAGACGCTGAACATTGACACAGTGAGCGAGATGCGCGGATGAATCTTCTCTATTTAACCGTATTATTTCCGCTGATTGGCTTCCTGCTATTGGCGTTTTCACGCGGTCGCTGGTCGGAGAACCTGTCGGCAGCAATCGGTATGGGTTCTGTTGGTCTTGCCGCATTAACCACTATTTATGCCGGTTTCGACTTCTTCAATCAGGGTCAGCAGCCGTTCACTCAGGCGCTGTGGACCTGGATTCACGTCGGCAACTTTGACATTAAAGTGAATCTGGTGCTGGATGGTCTTTCTCTGACCATGCTGTCCGTCGTCACCGGCGTTGGTTTCTTCATCCACATGTTCGCTTCATGGTACATGCGTGGTGAAGAGGGTTATTCGCGCTTCTTCGCTTACACCAACCTGTTCATCGCGAGCATGGTGGTGTTGGTGCTGGCCGATAACCTGATGCTGATGTATCTCGGTTGGGAAGGCGTGGGCCTGTGCTCCTATCTGCTGATTGGCTTCTATTACAGCAATCCAGAGAACGGCAAAGCGGCGATGAAAGCCTTTATCATCACCCGTGTCGGTGATGTGTTCCTCGCTTTCGCCTTGTTCATCCTCTACAACGAACTGGGCACGCTGAACTTCCGCGAACTGGTGGAACTGGCACCCGCGCACTTCGCTGCAGACAACCACATGCTGCAGTGGGCAACCCTGATGCTGTTGGGGGGCGCGGTCGGTAAATCGGCACAGCTGCCATTACAAACCTGGCTGGCGGATGCGATGGCCGGTCCAACCCCGGTTTCGGCTCTGATTCACGCCGCGACCATGGTAACCGCCGGTGTTTATCTGATTGCACGTACTCACGGCCTGTTCCTGTTGACGCCGGAAGTGCTGCATCTGGTGGGTATCATTGGTGCGATTACTCTGGTGCTGGCAGGTTTTGCTGCGCTGGTGCAAACCGACATCAAACGCGTGCTGGCTTACTCCACCATGAGTCAGATCGGCTACATGTTCCTCGCGCTTGGCGTGCAGGCATGGGACGCGGCGATTTTCCACCTGATGACGCATGCATTCTTCAAAGCCTTGCTGTTCCTCTCTTCAGGCTCGGTCATTCTGGCTTGCCATCACGAGCAGAATATTTTCAAAATGGGCGGCCTGCGTAAGAGCATCCCGCTGGTGTATGTCTGCTTCCTGGTGGGCGGTGCCGCGTTGGCTGCGCTGCCGCTGATCACCGCAGGTTTCTACAGTAAAGATGAAATCCTGTTTGGTGCGATGGCGAATGGTCACATCAATCTGATGGTGGCGGGTCTGGTGGGTGCATTCCTCACTTCGATCTACACCTTCCGCATGATCTTTATCGTGTTCCACGGTGAAGAGAAAATTCATGCCCACGCCGGTAAAGGCATTACGCATCACCTGCCGCTGATTGTTCTGATGGTGCTCTCCACCTTTATTGGTGCGCTGATCACGCCTCCTCTGGCGGGGGTTCTGCCGCAGAACGAGTTTGGTGAAGGCGGCAAAGTGATGCTGGAAATCACCTCAGGCGTGGTGGCCATTGTCGGTATCCTGATCGCAGCAGCTCTGTGGCTGGGTAAACGTCAACTGGTGACCAGTATTGCTAACAGCGCGCCGGGTCGTTTCTTCGGCACCTGGTGGTTCGCGGCCTGGGGCTTCGACTGGCTGTATGACAAGGTGTTTGTAAAACCTTATCTCGGCATTGCCTGGTTGCTGAAGCGCGATCCGCTTAACTCACTGATGAACCTGCCTGCGCTGCTGTCGCGTGTTGGTAACAAAGGTTTGGTGGTGAGCGAAAACGGTTATCTGCGCTGGTACGTGGCCTCGATGAGTGTGGGTGCCGTTGTGGTGCTGGCGCTGCTGCTGGTGATTTAAAGATTGATGAGCGGGGCGGGTTCGCTCGCCCAATTAGAATGTCAAAAATTGCCTGAAGTAAGGCAATAAAAAGGGAAGTTTGCCGTGTTATTACCTTGGCTAATTATCATACCTTTTGTCGGTGGCTTGCTCTGCTGGCTTGCGGAGCGTCTTGGCGCAAAAGTTCCGCGCTGGATTGCCATGATCACCATGGGCCTGACGCTAGCGCTTGGTCTGCAGCTGTGGTTGCAGGGAGGCTATTCACTGACGCAGGCTGCGGGCATTCCGCAATGGCAATCGACTTTCTCCGTACCGTGGATTCCGCGCTTTGGCATCAACTTCCATCTGGCAATTGATGGTCTGTCGCTGCTGATGGTGGTGCTGACCGGACTGCTCGGTTTGATGGCGGTGCTGTGTTCCTGGAACGAAATTGAGAAATATCAGGGCTTTTTCCACCTCAACCTGATGTGGATTCTCGGTGGTGTGATTGGCGTGTTCCTCTCCATCGATATGTTCCTGTTCTTCTTCTTCTGGGAAATGATGCTGGTGCCGATGTATTTCCTCATCGCACTGTGGGGCCATAAAGCATCCGACGGTAAAACGCGTATCAGCGCGGCGACCAAGTTCTTCATCTACACCCAGGCATCGGGTCTGATCATGTTGGTGGCGATTCTGGCGCTGGTCTTTGTCCATTACAACGCCACCGGCGTATGGACTTTCAGCTACGAAGAGCTGCTGAAAACTCCGATGTCGCACACCGTTGAATATCTGCTGATGCTTGGCTTCTTTATTGCCTTTGCGGTGAAAATGCCGGTGGTGCCATTACACGGTTGGTTACCCGATGCGCATAGCCAGGCACCAACCGCTGGTTCAGTTGACCTCGCAGGTATCTTGCTAAAAACTGCGGCTTACGGTTTGCTGCGCTTTAGCCTGCCGCTGTTCCCGAATGCGTCAGCAGAGTTCGCACCGATTGCCATGTGGCTGGGTATCATCGGCATCTTCTACGGTGCGTGGATGGCATTCTCACAAACTGATATCAAGCGACTGATCGCTTACACCTCTATTTCGCACATGGGCTTCGTGCTCATCGCCATCTACACTGGCAGCCAGCTGGCCTTCCAGGGCGCGGTGATTCAGATGATTGCGCACGGTCTCTCTGCTGCGGCACTGTTCATCTTGTGTGGTCAGCTGTATGAGCGTCTGCATACCCGCGACCTGCGTCAGATGGGCGGCTTGTGGTCACGTATCAAATGGATTCCGGGTCTGTCACTGTTCTTCGCGGTTGCAAACCTCGGTATGCCGGGCACCGGTAACTTTGTTGGCGAATTTATGATTCTGACCGGCAGCTTCCAGGTGGTGCCGGTGATTATCGTCATTGCAACCTTTGGTCTGGTGTTTGCTTCGGTTTACTCCCTGATCATGATGCAGCGCGCTTACTTCGGCGAAGCAAAGTCGAAAGATCCGCTGCCAGGCATGTCACCGCGTGAGTTCATGACTATCGGCGTATTGGTGGTGTTGCTGGTGCTGCTGGGGATTTATCCTCAGCCGATCCTCGACACATCCCATGCTGCGATGAGCAATATTCAGCAGTGGTTTACCGCTTCAATTTCAACTACAAGGCCGTAATTCGCCATGACAATAACTCCTCAACATCTGATCGCGTTACTGCCGCTGTTGATCGTCGGATTGACGGTGGTGGTGGTGATGCTGTCCATTGCGTGGCGACGCAATCACTTTGTTAATGCCACGCTGACGGTGATCGGACTTAACATTGCGCTGTTTTCTCTGTGGTTTGTAGGCCAGGCGGGAGCGATGGACGTCACGCCGCTGCTGCGCGTTGATGGCTATTCGATGTTCTACACCGCGCTGGTGGTGCTGGCGAGTTTAGCCACCTGCACCTTCGCTTATCCGTGGCTGGCCGGTTTCCCGGACAACAAAGATGAGTTCTATCTGCTGGTGCTGATTGCAGCACTCGGCGGGATCGTGCTGGCGAGCGCCAATCATCTGGCAGCGCTGTTCATCGGTATCGAACTGCTGTCACTGCCGCTGTTTGGTTTGATTGGTTATGCTTTCCGCCAGAAACGTTCGCTGGAAGCGTCGCTGAAATACACCATTCTGTCGGCGGCGGCCTCATCGTTCCTGCTGTTCGGTATCGCGCTGATTTATGCTGATTCCGGCAGCCTGAGCTTTGTGCAGCTGGGTAAAAGTCTGAGCGATAGCATGATTCAGGAGCCGCTGTTGCTGCTCGGTCTGGGCATGATGATTATCGGACTGGGCTTTAAACTGTCGCTGGTTCCTTTCCACCTGTGGACGCCAGACGTTTATCAGGGGGCGCCAGCGCCGGTTTCAACCTTCCTCGCTACCGCCAGCAAGATCGCCATCTTTGGTGTGATTATGCGCCTGTTCATGTACGCGCCCGTCACTGACAGTGAAGCGGTGCGTACCGTGCTGGGTATCATTGCCTTTGCGTCGATTCTGTTCGGCAACCTGATGGCGATTTCCCAGAGCAACATCAAGCGTCTGCTCGGTTACTCCTCTATCGCGCACCTTGGTTATCTGTTGGTGGCGCTGATTGCGGTGAAAACCCATCAGCTGTCGCTGGAAACCGCAGGCGTTTATCTGGCCGGTTACCTGTTCAGCAGCCTTGGCGCGTTCGGCGTAGTGAGCCTGATGTCGAGCCCATATCGCGGTCCGGATGCCGATACGCTCTATTCCTATCGTGGTCTGTTCTGGCATCGTCCGATTCTGTCTGCGGTAATGACGGTGATGATGTTGTCACTGGCGGGTATCCCAATGACGCTCGGCTTCATCGGTAAGTTCTACGTTATCGCCTCGAGTGTGAACGCACATCTGTGGTGGTTGAGTGGTGCGGTGGTAGCGGGTAGTGCGATTGGGCTTTATTACTATCTGCGTGTGACGGTGAGTCTGTATCTCAGTCCGCCGGAACTGCACAACCGCGATACGCAAGCCAATTGGGCATTTACGGCCGGCGGCGTTGTGGTGCTGATCTCTGCGATTCTGGTGCTGCTGCTCGGTGTTTATCCGCAGCCGCTGATTACACTGGTGCAGATGGCTCAGCCGCTAATGTAAGACAGTTACGCGTCATCACTGAATCAGGCCTGCGGGCCTGATTTTTTTTGCCTGCAGTTCACAGCGTAGTGAGAGGTTGAGCACAGAGTCACCACGAGGTTTTCAGCTGCCGATGCTGTTCACTGCGTTTGGCATAGCCGGTGTGATATTCTCATCGGATCCCTTTTTTCGCTCAGACAAGGAAGCACCATGGAAATGCTTTGGCTTGATTGCCACCACAGTGAACTGACAGCGCAACAACTCTACACTTTGCTGGCACTGCGCAATCATGTCTTCATCGTGGAACAAAACTGTCCTTATCAGGATATTGATGGCCAGGATCTAGCTGCCGAAAATCGCCACATTCTCGGATTTCTCGACGGTAAGCTGCTGGCCTATGCGCGCGTGTTAACGCCAGCGCTAGACTCTGCGCCGGTAATGATTGGTCGTGTGATTGTTTCTGAAGAAGCACGCGGTTTGAAGCTGGGCTATCGCTTGATGGAGAAGGCGCTGGAGAGCTGTGAAAAGTATTGGTCGCAGCGCGCTATTTATCTCTCTGCGCAGGCACATCTGGAAGGTTTCTACGGTCGTCTGGGCTTTGAAGCGGTGACCGAAGTGTATATGGAAGATGAGATTCCCCACATCGGCATGCAGAAAGCATAACGGCGAGGATTGCTCCTCGCCGTCAATCATCAGCCTGGCGTCATCTGCCGGTCATCAACGTATTTACGTTGATCTGGCGGCGGCGGGAAGTACTGATAAAGCCAGGTTTCACTCAGCGTCTCATCTTTGGTACGCAGGAACAGGCGCATATCAACCGGTTTGGTCGAGTCGCTGTTTGGATACCAGTCAAACAGAATGCGGTAACCGTTGAGTGGCTCGACGTAAAGAATCTCAACCTGCTTGAATGTGCCTTCTGAAACGGTAATCACCGGCTCAATACCTTTCGGCGCTGCGGCTTTCAGATCGCCACCAACAAAATCAATGGCAAAACGACGTGACCAGGTATCCGGGAAGTGTTCGCCTGGCGCCCAACCTTCCGGGAAGCCGCCGATACCGGTGCGCGTGGCATCGACACGCGCCAAACCACTGCGCACTGGTGGCAACTGGCTCCAGTAGAGTTTGTACTGGAAGCTGAACTCGCTACCGGCTTTCACCGGTTCTGAAGGCTGCCAGAAGCACACCACATTATCGAGCGTTTCACCAGTGGTTGGAATCTCCATCACGTTAATGGCGCCTTTGCCCCATTTACCAATCGGTTCCACCCACAAGCTTGGACGTTTGTCGTACCAGCCAATCACATCCTGATAATTTTTGAAGTCATGATCGAGCTGCAACAGGCCGAAACCACGCGGGTTTTCGTCCTGATAGGCGTTGAACTGCAAACGCTGCGGGTTGTTCAGCGGACGTGCAATCCATTCGCCTTCACCGGTCCACATCGCCAGACGATCGGAGTCGTGGATTTGTGGATGGTAAGTGTTGCACATGCGGCGCTCGTTGGTGCCACAACTGAACATGCTGGTCATTGGCGCAATGCCAAGCTGGCGGATGTCGTTACGTGCAAACAGATGGTTTTCCACCTCCATCACTACGCGTTTCTCCTCGCAGTGAATGGTGAACTTGTAGGCACCGGTGACGCTCGCGCCATCCAGCAGGGCGTAGACCACGAAAGTAGTGTCATCCGCTTTTGGTGTTTCGAACCAGAACGCGGTGAAGTCCGGGAACTCTTCTTTGCCGTTGCTGAAGGTGTTGACCGCCACGCCGCGCGCGGAGAGGCCGTACTGGAAGGTTTCATCAACCGCACGGAAATAGCTGGCGCCAAGGAAAGAGACGATATCGCGGCGCGCCAGTTCAGGCTTCTTAAACGCACGGAAACCGGCAAAGCCGAGATCGGTTTTACCGACCAGCTGCCTGGTATCAACGTTGGCGTTGTGATAATTGAACAGCTCCGGACGGAAGTGGATCTCACGCGCTTCACGGCTCTGGGCATCGACCGAGAACATGCGGATGCGGCGCTTGAAGCCCATACCGACGTGGAAGAATTGCACGTCCAGCTGACGATCGGGGATGTTATTCCACAGCGAGTGATTGGCGTCGTACTGAATTTCGTTATAGGCCTGCGGAGTGAGATTGGCCAGGGTGTCGGGCAAGGGGCCGGGGGCGCCGCCCCAGGGCTGTTTTGCCAGCGCGGAGGCTTTCTTTTTCAGTGAGTCGAAATCGAAGCGAACCGCGGTACCGTCGGCGATACCATCATCGGCCCAGGCGGATTGTGCAAACAGCGTGGAGAGACCCGTCATGCCGCTAACAGCGGAGAGGGCCATGGACGCTTTCATAAATTTTCTACGATTCATGCCGGAAATCTAATCCTTAGCTGCTCGGGTGTATTTTGACTCTCGTAAGACGAGAAGCGTCTGACTACAGGGGGTTACGACAGTCGTGAAAATAAATAATTCAGTCTGCGGAAAATTTATCAGATTAATCAAATAAGCGAAGCAGAATTCGCGTAGCGGCAGCGTACATGACACAACTTTGCACTGTGGTGGATGAAACTTGGTGAAAACCTTGCAGTCGCCATCCAGCAAATCTGCAATTTATGACTATAGTTAAACCACAACGAGCAAGGAACATGGAGGAACTACATAGTGTCATCTTCAGATCAATTTGAAACGCACCTTGACGACGACCTGGCGCTGCTAACGGAAACGCTGGAAGAAGTGTTACGCGCATCAGGCGATCCGGCCGATCAAAAATATATCGAGCTGAAACTCAAAGCTGAACAAGCGCTGGAAGACGTGAAATCGCGCGTTAGCCAGGCGTCAGACAGCTATTACTATCGTGCCAAGAATGCGGCCTATCGCGCCGATGATTATGTGCATGAAAAACCGTGGCAGGGGATTGGCATTGGTGCCGCCGCTGGCCTGTTTGTCGGTTTACTGCTGGCTCGACGTTAAGTTCCAACGGGCGCGACACGCTTCGCGCCCGCTTCCTGATTTCCTCGCCGCTTTTCCCGTTAAATCCCTGTTTCGCATCATCCGCGATTGTGTTTCGCCTGCGCGCTTCCTACAGTAAAGCGACAGGGAAAAGGAGAACGCAACGTGATACGTGTAGAAATGCTCTCAACGGGCGATGAAGTGTTACATGGGCAGATTGTCGATACCAACGCCGCGTGGCTGGCCAATGTGCTGTTCCAGCACGGTTTGCCGATGACCAGCCGTAGCACCGTTGGTGATGCAATGACCTCGCTGGTGGAGGCGCTGCAGAGCCGCAGCCAGATTGCTGACGTGCTAATCGTGAATGGCGGTTTAGGACCGACCAGTGACGATCTCAGCGCGCAGGCCGCAGCCATTGCCAGCGGCAGCGAGTTAGTTATCCAGCAAACCTGGCTGGAAAAAATGGAAGCCTGGTTCACCAGCCGCGGACGTGTGATGGCGCCGAGCAACCGCAAGCAGGCAGAAATCCCTGCCATTGCTGAGATGCTGGATAATCCGGTCGGCACCGCATGCGGCTTCGCGCTGCAGCTCAATCGCTGCTGGATTTTCTTCACCCCTGGCGTGCCGTCGGAATTTAAAGTGATGGTTGAGCAGGAGATTATTCCGCGCCTCAAAGCACGCTTTGAACTGCCTGAGCCACCATTGTGTTTGCGCCTCACCACCTTTGGACGTGGGGAAAGTGACATTGCCGCCGAGCTGGAGCCGCTCCCGCTGCCGGAAGGCGTGGTGATGGGCTATCGCTCATCGATGCCGATTATTGAAATCAAACTCACCGGACCCGCCAGCCAGCGCGTGGCGATGGAGCAAGTGTGGCAGCAGGTAAAACTGTTGCTGGCTGAATGCACCATCTTTGAGGGCACCGAAGGTTTACCGGCGCTGCTGGCGCGCGAGTTGCAGCAGCGTGGCTTCCATTTGGCGCTGAGCGAGCAGTTCACCGGCGGCTTACTTAACTGGCAGCTGGCCGCAGCGGATGTGGCGCTCAGCAAAGCAGAGATTCTGCCGCCGCAGGATGAAGATCTGGAAGCGCAGGTTGCGCGCACGCGTGACTGGGCGAAACAGCAGGGCGTGGCGCTGGCGTTGTCGGTGGGAAATTTAGTGGAAGGCGAAGTATCGATTGCGCTGCATACGCCGGAAGCCAGCTGGGGCCAACGCGTAAAGTTCACTCATGGACGTCATAACGTGGAAACGCGGCAGAAAGTGGTGGCAATGATGGCGATGAACATGTTGCGTCGCTGGCTGCACGGCAGTGAAGTCAGCACCGGTCACGGTTGGATTGATGTGCTGGAAACGGTGAAAAGCTGATTGATCACCAGGTCGCCATAAATGGCGGCCTGGTCAATCACAGCTCGATCTCAATCTCCCCTTTGGCGCGACAGCAGCACGGCAAAATCTCGCCTTGCTGCACAAACGCCAACGGGGTTTCGGCATAATCCACTTCGCCTTTTAGCAAACGCATGCGACAAGAGCCGCAGTAGCCTTCGCGACACTGAAACTCAACGCACAGATTATTGGCTTCCAGCGTCGCCAGCAGATTAGGGTGATCTTCTGCGCACTCCAGCCGGGAGCCGGAGCTACGCAGAATAACAACAGAGCGGCTCATGCTTACAGCTGGAAGCCGTCGAAATCGTCTTCGCCCACTTCAGAATCAATCTGACCGACCAAATACGAGCTCACTTCAACTTCCTGCGGTGCAACCTGCACATTGTCCGACACCAGCCACGAGTTGATCCATGGAATGGGGTTGGAACGCGTCTGGAACGGCAGATCAAGACCCACCGCCTGCATACGGATGTTGGTGATGTACTCGATGTACTGGCACAGAATGTCTTTGTTCAGGCCAATCATCGAGCCGCCGCTGAACAGGTAGTCTGCCCACTCTTTTTCCTGCTCGGCTGCCTTCTTGAACAGATCGAAGCATTCATCACGACACTCCGCGGCGATGGCTTTCATCTCTGGATCGTCTTCACCGGTGCGCAGCAGGTTCAGCATATGCTGGGTGCCGGTCAGATGCAGCGCTTCATCGCGTGCAATCAGCTTGATGATTTTGGCGTTGCCTTCCATCAGCTCGCGCTCGGCGAAAGCAAATGAACAGGCGAAGCTGACGTAGAAGCGAATCGCTTCCAGCGCGTTGACGCTCATCAGGCAGATATAGAGCTGCTTTTTAAGATCGCGCAGGTTAACGGTAACGGTTTTACCGTTGACCTGATGCGTACCTTCACCCAGCAGATGCCAGTAACTGGTCATCTCGATCAGGTCATCGTAGTACTTCGAGATATCTTCGGCGCGCGCCAGAATCTGCTCGTTGGTGACGATATCGTCAAACACCACCGCCGGATCGTTAACGATGTTACGGATGATGTGCGTGTAGGAGCGCGAGTGAATGGTCTCGGAGAACGCCCAGGTTTCAATCCAGGTTTCCAGCTCAGGGATGGAAATCAGCGGCAGCAGCGCCACGTTCGGGCTACGACCCTGAATCGAGTCCAGCAGCGTTTGATACTTCAGGTTGCTGATGAAGATGTGCTTTTCATGCTCCGGCAGCGCCTGGTAATCGATGCGATCGCGCGAGACGTCCACTTCTTCCGGACGCCAAAAGAAGGAGAGCTGCTTCTCAATCAGCTTTTCAAAGATGTCATATTTCTGCTGATCGAAACGGGCAACGTTGACGGACTGGCCAAAGAACATCGGCTCTTTCAGCTGGTCATTTTTGTTCTGCGAGAATGTGGTGTAAGCCATTTTGAGTCCAAATGTGAAGAGGGCCGACCAATGTCGGCCCTGACAAGATGAGATTAGATCTTACATGCGCCGCTTTCGCAGCCATCATCCTGAATGGAAGGTGCCAGATCGTCCTGTGCATCTTCCGCACCGTCGCGGGTGTTTTGATAGTACAGGGTTTTCACGCCGAACTTGTACGCGGTCAGCAGGTCTTTCAGCAGCTGTTTCATCGGCACTTTGCCATTCGCAAAGCGGCTCGGATCGTAGTTGGTGTTCGACGAAATCGCCTGATCGATGAACTTCTGCATCACGCCAACCAGCTGCAGATAACCGTCGTTGGACGGCATTTCCCACAGCAGTTCATACTGATCTTTCAGACGCTCATACTCTGGCACCACCTGACGCAGAATGCCGTCTTTCGATGCTTTGATGCTGATGTGTCCGCGCGGCGGCTCAATACCGTTGGTGGCGTTCGAAATCTGCGAAGAGGTTTCAGACGGCATCAGCGCAGAGAGCGTTGAGTTGCGCAGACCGTGCGTGGTGATGGACTCACGCAGGCCTTCCCAATCCAGATGCAGCGGCTCGTTGCACACCGCGTCGAGATCCTTTTTATAGGTATCGATCGGCAGAATGCCCTGCGAGTAAGTGGTCTCTTTAAACCACGGGCACGCACCTTGCTCTTTCGCCAATTCGTTCGAGGCTTTCAGCAAGTAGTACTGAATGGCTTCGAAAGTTTTGTGCGTCAGATTGTTGGCGCTGCCATCAGAGTAACGCACGCCGTTTTTCGCCAGGTAGTATGCGTAGTTGATCACGCCAATACCCAGCGTACGACGGCCCATGGCGCCGCGTTGTGCTGCCGGAATGGGGTAATCCTGATAATCCAGCAGTGCATCAAGCGCACGCACCGCAAGGGTGGCCAGCTCTTCCAGATCGTCAAGGCTGTTAATCGCGCCCAGGTTAAAGGCAGACAGCGTACACAGGGCGATTTCGCCGCTTTCGTCATTGACGTCGTTCAGCGGTTTGGTCGGCAGTGCGATCTCGAGGCACAGATTCGACTGACGAACTGGCGCGATACTTGGATCGAACGGGCTGTGCGTGTTGCAGTGATCGACGTTCTGAATGTAGATACGGCCAGTTGATGCACGCTCCTGCATCATCAGTGAGAACAGCTCAACGGCTTTCACGCGCTGCTTGCGGATGCTGTCGTCTTTCTCGTATTTGGTGTACAGACGCTCGAACTCGTCCTGATCGGCGAAGAACGCATCGTACAGGCCAGGCACGTCAGACGGGCTGAACAGCGTGATGTCTTCACCTTTCAGCAGGCGGGTGTACATCAGTTTGTTGATCTGTACGCCGTAATCCATGTGACGCACGCGGTTGCCTTCAACACCGCGGTTGTTTTTCAGCACCAGCAGGCTTTCAACTTCCAGATGCCACATTGGGTAGAACAGCGTCGCTGCGCCGCCACGTACGCCGCCTTGTGAGCAAGACTTCACGGCAGTCTGGAAATGTTTGTAGAACGGAATACAACCGGTGTGGAACGCTTCGCCACCGCGAATCGGGCTACCCAGCGCACGAATGCGGCCGGCGTTGATGCCGATACCGGCGCGCTGAGAGACGTATTTCACAATGGCGCTGGAGGTGGCATTGATAGAGTCGAGGCTGTCGCCGCACTCAATCAGTACGCAAGAGCTGAACTGACGCGTTGGGGTACGCACGCCGGACATGATTGGCGTTGGCAGCGAGATTTTGAAGGTTGAGATCGCATCGTAGAAACGCTTCACGTAATCCATACGGGTTTCGCGCGGATAGCCAGAGAACAGGCACGCCGCCACCAGAATGTAGAGGAACTGGGCGCTTTCGTAGATTTCGCCGCTGACGCGGTTCTGCACCAGATATTTCCCTTCCAGCTGCTTAACCGCTGCGTAGGAGAAATTCATGTCGCGCCAATGGTCGATAAACGCGTCCATCTGCTCGAACTCTTCGGTGCTGTAATCTTCCAGCAGATGGCGGTCGTATTTGCCCATCTCAACCATTTTCACCACCTGATCGTACAGCTTCGGCGGCTCAAACTGGCCGTAGGCTTTTTTACGCAGGTGGAAGATAGCCAGACGCGCAGCCAGGTATTGGTAATCCGGCGCATCACGCGAGATCAGGTCTGCGGCAGCCTTGATGATGGTCTCATGAATGTCAGAAGTTCTGATGCCATCGTAGAACTGAATGTGTGAGCGCAGTTCAACCTGTGAAACTGAAACATTGTTCAGCCCTTCGGCTGCCCAATCCAGTACACGATGAATTTTGTCGAGATCAATGCGCTCCTGGCGGCCATCGCGTTTAGTAACGAGCAGACTTTGGTTCATGTCGCGTTTTTACCTGTCCATGCATGAATGACGTATTTATCCCCCATGTATGCACAAGGTTTATGCACAAGCCGCTCGTTGTGAGTAAGCCTGTGGATAAACACTATATATAGGGGGTGCGGGAAGTTTGAACAACAATATGGTGAGTATTCTAGTCAGCAATCTCTTCTTAACAAGAGTTGATTTTCACTAAAAAATCGTCATTACCGGCTGGCTAAAATCCTGGATCCGCATGCCGCAAGGCCTGCACTTAGTGTCAACCGCTCAACACTTTTTTTTCACTTTATGATCGGACGCGTGTTTCTTGCTCAACCACCGCGCCTCAGGAATTTTCTTAGACAAAAAAAGCCCCGACAAGGCCGCCAGCAGCGAACTTATCTAAAAGTGCTTATGAATTTTTTGTGACTTGCTTAGCCTATAAAAAAGGCTGGTACGCGTCTAAAAGGAAATTGATCTGGATAGGGCCAAAATTAGGGGATAAGAGGTCGCCATGAATGACGTAATGTTTGTTAGTTAAGCCAACGACGAGTGCGCTGGCCGGGGCCACTTTTGGGCCGGCGGTCCTCGCGCCGCTAGCGCAGTACCTTCACTTCGTTCGTCTGCCTGACGGACCGGCGGAGACGGGACTTCCATGTCCCGGCTCCGCCTTTCGCCCGCGTCCTGCGGGCTCTCCTGGCTTCCTCGCTTCGTTCAGCGCTGCGGATTGCCGGACCAAAAGTGGCCCCGGCCTGCTCGTAAGCTCCAGTGCGTGTTGTTGAAAAGGGCTCATTTGCCCGTGAAGCAGATGTGCAAGGGCCCGCACGTATGATGAACGTACTTTCTGAAATCTAAGCTGGCAGTCATCACTCCTGACGATGCGTATGAATCATGTAGTTCACATCGACACCGCGACCCAGACGGAACTGGTTGGTCAGCGGATTGTAGTGCAGGCCAATCATGTTTCTTTCACGCAGCGGGGTTTCATCCACCCAGTTCAGCAACTCGGCGGGACGGATGAATTTCTTCACGTCGTGCGTCCCGCGCGGCACCATGCGCAGCACATACTCGGCACCAAATACCGCCAGCAGCCAGGCTTTTGGATTGCGGTTGATGGTGGAGAAAAACACTTCGCCGCCGGGCTTCACCAGCTGCGCGCAGGCTAAGACTACCGAGCGCGGATCCGGCACATGCTCCAGCATCTCCATGCAGGTCACCACATCATACTGCCCGGCGTGACTTGCGGCGTGATCTTCCACGGTTTGCTGCACGTAGTTAACGCTAACGCCGCTCTCCAGCGCATGCAGACGCGCCACTTCCAGCGGCTCAGCGCCCATATCCAGGCCTGTAACCTCAGCGCCTTCACGCGCCATGCTCTCCGCCAGAATGCCGCCGCCGCAGCCGACATCGAGCACTTTCTTGCCGAACAGGCCATTACTGTGCTGCGCTATCCAGCCAAGTCGCAGGGGGTTAATACGGTGCAACGGCTTAAATTCACCCTCTAAATCCCACCAGCGGGATGCCACGGCCTCAAACTTGGCGATCTCGGCGTGGTCAACGTTCTGGCGGCTTTCCTGCGGTTGTTCACTCATTCAATCATCACTCCAGACAAAATATTCCCTCAGTATAAACGCTTAACTCACGCGAACGCATCTCTCACGCTCAAGGAAAAGCGGGATTAAGGCCTGGTTAACGTTCACCGAAGGGAAGCAATGTGATATACTTTCGCACCTTTAAATCCGGGATTATGTAGAGGGATAGCGGCTCCATGAGCGACCTTGCGAGAGAAATTACACCGGTCAATATCGAAGAAGAGTTGAAAAACTCCTACCTCGATTACGCCATGTCGGTCATTGTTGGCCGAGCCTTACCCGATGTGCGTGATGGTCTGAAGCCGGTACACCGCCGTGTGCTTTTTGCCATGAGCGAACTGGGCAACGACTGGAATAAACCCTATAAAAAATCCGCCCGTGTGGTCGGTGACGTCATCGGTAAATATCACCCGCACGGCGATTCCGCGGTATACGAAAGTATCGTGCGTATGGCCCAGCCATTCTCCCTGCGCTACATGCTGGTTGACGGTCAGGGTAACTTTGGTTCGGTCGACGGCGACTCCGCCGCAGCGATGCGTTATACCGAAGTCCGCATGGCAAAGATCTCTTCGGAGCTGCTGGCTGACCTGGAAAAGGAAACCGTCGATTTCGTGCCGAACTATGACGGCACCGAGCAGATCCCTGAAGTCCTGCCAACTAAAATTCCTAACCTGCTGGTAAACGGTTCTTCCGGTATCGCCGTTGGTATGGCAACCAACATTCCACCGCACAACCTGACGGAAGTGATCAACGGCTGTCTGGCGTTTATCGAAGATGAAGACATCACCGTTGAAGGCCTGATGGAACACATCACCGGGCCAGACTTCCCGACGGCGGCCTTCATCAATGGTCGTCGTGGTATTGAAGAAGCCTATCGCACCGGGCGCGGTAAGATTTACATTCGCGCACGTGGCGAAGTGGAAACCGATGCCAAGACCGGCCGTGAAACCATCATCGTGCACGAACTGCCGTATCAGGTGAACAAAGCGCGTCTGATCGAGAAGATCGCCGAGCTGGTGAAAGAGAAGCGCGTGGAAGGCATCAGCGCACTACGTGACGAATCTGACAAAGACGGCATGCGTATTGTCATTGAGATCAAACGCGATGCGGTGGGTGAAGTGGTTCTCAACAACCTCTATTCGCTGACACAGCTGCAGGTCTCTTTCGGCATCAACATGGTGGCGCTGCATCAGGGCCAGCCGAAGATCATGACGCTGAAAGGCATCATCGAAGCCTTCGTGCGTCACCGTCGTGAAGTGGTTACGCGTCGTACCATTTTCGAACTGCGTAAAGCGCGCGATCGTGCCCACATCCTTGAAGGCCTGGCGATTGCGTTGGCCAACATCGACCCAATCATCGAACTGATTCGTCGTGCACCAACGCCAGCCGAAGCGAAACTGGGCCTGTTGGCGCAGTCGTGGGATCTGGGTAACGTTGCCGCGATGCTGGAACGTGCCGGTAATGACGCTGCACGTCCGGAATGGCTGGAAGCCGAGTTCGGTATTCGCGATGGTCAATATTATCTGACTGAACAGCAAGCGCAGGCGATTCTGGATCTGCGTCTGCAGAAATTGACCGGCCTCGAGCATGAAAAACTGCTCGACGAATACAAAGAGCTGCTGGATCAGATCGCTGAACTGCTGCACATCCTGCAAAGCGCTGAGCGCCTGATGGAAGTGATCCGTGAAGAGCTGGAGCTGATGCGCGATCAGTTCGGCGACGCACGTCGTACTGAAATTACGGCGAACAGTGCAGACATCAACATCGAAGACCTGATCAATCAGGAAGACGTTGTGGTGACGCTGTCGCATCAGGGTTATGTCAAATACCAACCGCTGACCGACTATGAAGCCCAGCGCCGCGGTGGTAAAGGCAAATCCGCCGCACGTATTAAAGAAGAAGACTTTATCGATCGTCTGCTGGTGGCCAACACCCACGACACCATTCTGTGCTTCTCCAGCCGCGGCCGTCTCTACTGGATGAAGGTCTATCAGCTGCCGGAAGCCAGCCGTGGTGCGCGCGGTCGTCCAATCGTCAACCTGTTGCCGCTGGAAGCCAACGAACGTATCACCGCCATTCTGCCGGTGCGTGAATACACCGAAGGCTTCAACATCTTCATGGCTACCGCGAGCGGTACCGTGAAGAAAACCGCGCTGCAGGAGTTCAGCCGTCCGCGTAGTGCGGGCATCATCGCCATCAACCTGCGTGAGGATGACGAGCTGATTGGCGTGGCGCTGACCAACGGTAGCGACGAAGCGATGCTGTTCTCTGCCGCCGGTAAAGTGGTGCGCTTCGCTGAAACGGCGGTACGTGCGATGGGCCGTTCGGCTTCGGGCGTTCGCGGTATCAAGCTGGCTGAAAGCGACAAAGTGGTGTCGCTGATTGTGCCACGCGAAGAGGGCGCGATCCTCACCGTGACGCAGAACGGTTACGGTAAACGTACCGCCAACAGCGAGTATCCAACCAAGTCGCGTGCGACCCAGGGCGTGATCTCGATTAAAGTCACCGAACGTAACGGACCGGTTATCGGCGCGGTACAGGTGGTGGATGGCGATCAGATCATGATGATCACCGATGCCGGTACGCTGGTGCGTACTCGCGTATCGGAAGTCAGCGTGGTAGGCCGTAATACTCAGGGCGTGATTCTGATCCGTACAGCGGAAGATGAAAACGTGGTGGGTCTGCAACGCGTCGCGGAGCCGGTGGAAGAGGAAGAACTCGATGCCATCGACGGTAGCGTAGCGGAAGGCGAGGAGGATATCGCGCCGGAAGTGGACAGCGACGACGAAGCACCAGAAGCTGACGACGAAGAGTAATTCGTAACGGCTTTAATAAGCGGCAGGTCAGGAAACTGGCCTGCCGTTTTTTTATCTGAGTTTTCCCCTAAAGGCGCGGGCTATCTGGCTTTTTAGGGCCGATAAAGCTAGTGTATGGAAGCTTTTCAACATCCTGATAACCTCTTACCGCCAGTGAGCCTCTTTTGAAATATCTTGTCTCCTTTCGCACTACGCTTCGAATTTCGCGCTATCTGTTTCGTGCGCTGGCGTTGCTGCTCTGGGCGCTGGGTGCGCTGCTGACCACTTTCTACATCATCAACGTGCTGCATGAGAAAGAGAACGCGGTGCGTCAGGAGTTTGCCGCCAATTATGGTCAGGCTGAGTGGTACGTGCGCCATTCGGCGGACGTGATGCGCGAGCTGAAATACATCACCGAAAATCGCCTGAGCAGCAGCGCTAATGGTCTGGATGTGCTCAACGGTTTGCCGCCGGGCAAAGGTGCGCTGCCGCAGTTCACGCCGCTATTTTCCGATGGCGACTGCACGTCAATGAGCAATACCTGGCGTAACTCGCTGGACTCGCTCAGCTACTACATCAATTACTGGAAAAGCAATTTTGCCTCGGCGTATGAATTGAACCGCGTGTTCTTCATTGGCGGAGAGAATCAGTGTCTGGCTGATTTCACCATCGGCAGCAACAATTCGGTCGATCGTGAACGTAGCCTGAAAGCGCTGCGCGAACGCGTGCTGCATTATCGCAACGGCAATGAAGAAGAGCGCCGCCAGCCGATGTATTGGATCACCAGCAGCGCGCAGCCGGGCGTCGGCAACTTCTATATGGTGATGCCGGTATATGTGGCGAACAAGCTGCAGGCGTTGCTGGGCGTGGAGCAGAATATTCGCCTTGATGAGTTCATTCAGCCGGGCGGTTTGCCGCTGGTGGCCACCATCACCGATGAAAACTACCGTCCGCTGATCAGTTCGCGTCGCGGCGGGCCGGGCTACTCGCTCGACGATCTGCCGGATAACAGCACCTGGTTCGGCTATCTCGACAGCTATCGCCAGCTGGTGCTGAAAAAGCCGCTGCCGCCGTCGAATCTCAATGTGGTGTGGTCGCTTTCCACCGACGTGTTAACCGATCAGCTCAAGCTGATGCTGATCAACGCGCTGCTACTCAATATCTTAACCGCGGTGATTTTGTTCACGCTGGCGTGGATTTTTGAGCGCCGCATGTTCCTGCCGGCTGAGGAGAATGCGCATCGGCTGGAGGAGCACGAGCAGTTCAACCGCAAGATTGTCGCCTCGGCGCCGGTCGGCATCTGTATCCTGCGCACCAGCGACGGCACCAACATTCTGAGTAACGAACTGGCGCACAACTATCTGACGCTGCTGACGCAGGAAGATCGCCAGCGTCTGAATGAAATCATTGGCGGTCAGCAGGTCAACTTTGTCGATGTGCTGACCGGCAGCAACACCAACCTGCAAATCAGCTTTGTGCATTCGCGTTACCGTAATGAAAACGTGGCGATTTGCGTGCTGGTGGATGTTTCGGCGCGCGTGCGTATGGAGCAGTCGCTGCAGGAGATGGCGCACTCGGCCGAGCAAGCCAGCCAGTCGAAATCAATGTTCCTCGCCACCGTCAGCCATGAACTGCGCACGCCGCTGTACGGCATTATCGGTAACCTCGATCTGCTGCAAACCAAAGTGCTGCCGAAAGGCGTCGATTCACTGGTGACGGCGATGAACAACTCGTCGAGCCTGCTGCTGAAGATCATCAGCGACATCCTCGACTTCTCGAAGATCGAATCCGAACAGCTGAAAATTGAACCGCATCCGTTCTCGCCGCGTGAAGTGATCAATCACATTGCCAGCAACTATCTCTCGCTGGTGGTGCGTAAGCGCCTGGCGCTGTATGTGTTTATCGAAAACGATGTGCCGCTGATTATGGATGGCGACGCCATGCGTCTGCAGCAGGTGATATCCAACCTGCTGAACAACGCCATTAAATTCACACATACCGGCTGCATCATCCTGCATGCTTACGTCAAAGAGGGTTATCTGGCATTCCGCGTACGCGATACCGGCGTCGGTATTCCGGCCAAAGAGGTAACGCGCCTGTTCGATCCGTTCTTCCAGGTGGGTTCTGGCGTGCAACGTAACTTCCAGGGCACCGGCTTAGGGCTGGCGATCTGCGAAAAGCTGATCAACATGATGGACGGCGACATCGAAGTCGACTCCGAACCGGGCATGGGCAGCCAGTTTATCGTGCGTATTCCGATCTATTCCGGTCAGCTGGCGGCGCCACCGCTGCTCGACGGCTTGCAGGAAAAAGCCATCTGGCTGGATATGCGTAATGAGTATCTCGCCAGCTTCCTTCTGCGTCTGCTGCAACAGCAGGGCATTCAGGCAGCGTATTACCACGGCCAGGCGGCGGCTGATGATGTGATCATCAGCGACCACGATGAGCCTGCCGCGCAAACTGGACGCGCACATATTCGTATCTGTGGTGAGCACATCGATATGCCGCACGAAACCGCCCCGGGGCAATGGATTCAGAGCAGCGCGATGCTCCACGATCTGCCGCAGCTGCTGGGCCGCATCTACCGCATCAACATTAATAGCCAAACCGCCACGCCGCTGCCGTTAACCGCGCCAAAAGCCGCCGCGACCTTCGAAGATATTATCGTGCTGATTGTTGATGACCATCCGATCAACCGCATGCTGCTATCAGAACAGCTCGGCACCGTCGGCTATCAAACCAAAACCGCGCAGGATGGCGTTGATGCGCTGAACGTGCTGAGTCGCAACCATATCGATATCGTGCTGAGCGACGTGAACATGCCGAACATGGATGGTTATCGCCTGACGCAACGTCTGCGTCAGCTGGGACATACTTTCCCGGTGATTGGCGTCACGGCAAATGCGTTAGCGGAAGAGAAGCAGCGCTGTATGGATGCGGGTATGGATAACTGTTTGTCGAAGCCGGTCACGCTGGATGTGTTGAAAAGCACGCTGGCGGTGTATGCGGAACGCGTCAGAAAGGGCAGGGTAGAGGCGTAAAGCGGATACTAAAAAATGGGCGGTGTCAGAAGACGCCGCCCATTTGTATTACTCTTTGTCGACCTGAGTGGCGCTGACAGAAGAGAGATAGTTCAGCAGCGCGATATCGTTTTCCACGCCCAGTTTCATCATGGCTGATTTCTTCTGGCTACTGATGGTTTTGATACTGCGGTTAAGTTTCTTAGCGATCTCAGTCACCAGGAAACCTTCTGCGAACAGACGCAGTACTTCACTCTCTTTCGGCGACAGACGTTTGTCACCGTAACCACCGGCGCTGATGCGCTCCAGCAGTTTTGCCACGCTTTCCGGCGTATATTTTTTGCCTTTCTGCAGAGCCGCGAGTGCTTTTGGCAGATCGGTTGGTGCGCCTTGCTTCAGTACGATCCCTTCGATATCCAGATCCAACACCGCGCTCAGGATCGCTGGGTTATTGTTCATGGTCAGAACGATAATCGAGAGGTCCGGATAGTGACGTTTGATGTATTTAATCAGGGTGATACCGTCACCGTACTTCTCGCCTGGCATGGAGAGGTCGGTAATCAGGACATTAGCGTCCAGTTTGGGCAAGCTGTTTACCAGTGCTGTTGAGTCTTCAAACTCACCTACAACGTTAACCCATTCAATCTGTTCCAGTGACTTACGGATACCGAACAGAACGATCGGATGGTCATCGGCAATAATTACGTTCAAGTTATTCATCTTATTGGTTACCTTGCTGCAGCAGTTGGCTGACGTAAGCGTCAATTTCACTGGTGGTATTTTTAATGGTTAAATCGTCACATACTTTAATGTGTTGTTCTAACGCTTCACAAAGCTGTTTACCTGAACCCAGATTGAGCATGGCAAACACGCCTTTCAGGCGATGTGCTGTCTGAGCAAGCGAGGGATAATCCTTTTCCGCCGCTTCAGTATACAGTCTCTTCACATCTGGCGGTACTGTCTCGGTAAACAGCTGGAAATAGCCTCCGCTCATTAGCGGCGTGGCTTCTTCATCTTCGCGACTCTCCTCTAACAAATCATGAGAAAGTTGCTTTTCAATCAGGGCCAGCAGCGCATCAAGCAGTGCATTACTGAGATTGAAGTTGACCCGGAATTGCTGATCGTTCAACGCGTGATGACCCATTTCGTCACCGGCCAGCAGCAGCGCCCAGCCGTTCAGGCGCGCCGGATCGTCGGTCACCAGCACATCATGATCCTGACCAGTTAAACGCTCATCCGAGGTCAGGCATTTCGCTCCCCAGTTTTCGAGGTGGCGACAAACGATCTTGTGTACGTCTTCTACGGCGATATCCACCAACGCAGTAACGCCTTCCAGCAGTTTCTCTTCCTGCTCGCCTTGCTGCTCTAACGCCAGCGGCAGCTGAATATTGTAGCGTGTGCCGATATCGGGTTTAGCGATGATCTCCAGCTGGCCGCCCATCTGTTTGCACAGCTGCTTACAGAGGAAAAATGCCATGCCGGACGCTTGGCCAAAACGATCTTGCGTGGTGTCGCCGAGATAGGGGAAATCGACATTCGCCAGTTCATCGACGCTCAAGCCGGAGCCGGTATCCACCAGCTGCAGCAAGACCTGGTTGGGCTTGTCTTCACTGGTTTTGATCTCCAGCGAAATCTTGCCCCAGCGCGTGGTGGTCAGCGAATAGTGCATCAGCGTGGTCAGCACTTTACGCAGCGCACGACGATCGCCAAAACGCATCTCGTCATTGGCTAAATGGTTATTCACCACCAGCGCTAAACCTTTGCGACGCAGCAGCGGCAGGCTTTCCAGCGCGATTTCGTCCAGCATATCCTGCAGGTTGAACACGCTGGCATCAGGCGACCAGTCATGCGCTTCCAGGCGATTAAGCAGCACAATGTCATCCACCAGGCGCGCCAAACCCTGGCTCTCGTCGAGCAGATCGAGCACGCTTTCGTCATCGTCACGCTGGCTAAGTTGTACTAGTTGCTTAACCATGCTTTGCAGTGGACCATTGAGGGCGTGACCGAGGTTATGCATTAACTGCTGACGCATCTGGTGATTACGATCCAGCACCTGTTGCGCCTTCTGCAACTTCTTATTCACCAGTAATTCGCGGTCCTGATCGCGCATCATAAATAGCTGAGTATGCGGCGACAGCACGCTGCGCGCGTGGCGAATTTCATACACTTCGTTATTGATGGTCGCCTGCAATACGCCCTGATGTTGATCGGACATATTGATGATTTTCTGCAGATTCAGGTGCGGCAACAGATGTTCAGCGATTTTATTGCTGAGCAGCGTGCGGTTAGTGGCGAAGTCGTACACCAGCAAACCGACCGGCAAACTGGCGACGATCTCTTCGTTAAGCATGCGCAGCGAATCCAGCTCGGCGCTCTGATTCTCGTTCGGGCGCAGCGATTGCTGACGCAGCAGCGTAATGCCCGCAATCGACAGTAAAAACAGCACAAGGTTGATCAGCAGCGGCCACATCAGATTATGCAGCGTATCCAGCGCCAGGCTGGTGAGCGGCACGCGATATACCAGCTGCAGCGAAGTGCTAGGCAGCGAGGCGGCGATCTCCAGATTCGGGTTTACCAGCGCCACGTGCGTGCTTTCGCTGCTGGTGTCGTCGCTGGTGGTGGTGTTGGTGGTCGACGTTTGCGTCGCGTCCTGACGCAGTTGGAAGTTCTCCAGCGGCATATTACGCGGAATCAGATCGTTAACCGGCAAATCAAATGCCACCACGGTGGCTAAATGGCCCGGCTGATTGAAAGTGGTGCGCAGGGTAAAGTAGTGATCGTTCTGCCAGGCGAAGTGACGCAGCGGCGAGAAGCTTTCGCGCTCATCCAGCGCATTGGCCTGCTGCAGCATCTCGGCGCGGCGGCTATCAACCAGCGAATTGATCGCACTCTCTTTATAACGTGTCGCCATGTCTTTCAGCGGCAGCGTGGAGATCATAATCAGGCTGTTATCCTGACCATTGAGGAAGTACATCGACCAGGTCGGATTTTCCGCGCCCCACAGCGTATCGAGATAGTTGGACATGCGCATGGTCATATCCAGCGTGCTGCTATCGTGCGAACCGAAAATCAGTGCTTCGGTTTTGCGGCGGGTTTTTTCCAGATAATAGACATCCGGGCGCAGGCGGGTTTCCTGAAGATTACTGTTCGGCGACGAACCGGCGGCGCTGGTGGCCAGGTTCTCATAGATCTGCCACGTAGCGAAGCGCGACGCATCGATGCGTTTCTGCATCGCACGCGCCAAATCGGTCATCGCATAGCGCTTCTCTGTCATCCAGGCATTCACGCTGTTGTGCACCATCGCGCCCAGCGCCAGAAAAAGCACCAGGTTAAACACCACGAAAAAGCGCGTTACATTGCCGGATGTCAGTGGAAATTTATAAGGCAGCATAGTGTCTCAGGATCATGGAATTAGCGCGCAACCCGTCGGGCACTGGCAGCGACGGCCAGCAGCAGCAGAGCGATAAGCAAAAATGCACCACTCAGGCTGATCCACTGGGAAATTAATCCGATTAAAGCCGGACCTGAAAGAATACCTGCATAGCCTAACGTTGTCATGGCCGAAATCGCCAGATTCGACGGCATATCGTGTTGATTCCCGGCAGCATTGAACAACATCGGCACCGTATTGGCCAGGCCAAAACCCACCAGCAGGAAAGCCAGCAGCGCAATTTGCGGCCACGGCAGCAACACCGCCAGCGTCATGCCTGCGGCAGCGGCTAACGCACCGGTCAACATCACCGGATAACGGCCGAAGCGCTGAATCACTTTATCGCCGGTCAGACGACCAATGGTCATTGCCACCGAGAACACCGCATAACCTAAACCAGCGTGCGCCGGGCTCATCTCCGGGCTTTGCAGCAGCAACAGCGCGCCCCAATCCAGCACCGCACCTTCGGCAAGAAACAGAATAAAGCAGAGTAAACCGAGGAATGCCACCCAACCGCGCGGAATAACCAGCCACGGCTGATCGGGCTGATGCAGGCGTTCGGTCATCAGCGTCGGCAGGCTCCACACCAGCAGCAGCACAATCAGCACCATCACCGCGCCAACGGCTTGCAACGGCGTCAGGCCGCTGCCGAGTAACAGGCTGACGGAGCCGGCGCCGATAATCCCGCCGAGGCTAAAGAAACCGTGGAAACCGGACATCATCGGCTTGCGTGCGGCTTTTTCCACTTCGACAGCCTGCACGTTCATTGCGACATCCAGCATGCCGAGTCCGGCACCAAACACCATTAAAGTGGCGGCCATCAGCCACATCACATCAAGCGTCGCCAGCAGCGGTAACATCGCCAGCACCACCAGCGTGGAGCACAACATCACCCGACGACCACCGAAGCGCGCAATCAAACCGCCGGTAATCGGCATCGCCGCCAGCGAGCCAATTCCCAAACACAGCAGCAAACCGCCCAATGATGCGCCGCTCAATGCCAGACGCTGGCTGGCGAACGGCACCAGCGGTGCCCATGCGGACATGCCCAATCCAGCGATGAGGAAAACGATACGTGTCCCGAGGTTGACACGGTGATGCAATTTATTTTGCGGCGCGGCGTCCAGTGCTGTCATAAAGAGTAGTTTTCATTAGCGGGTGAAGCGACGAAGTTTAGCATCAAAGCGCATGTCACACCGCGCATCAGACCCTATCAGATGGCAGCGATTAAACGCCAGAAACAGGCATATTACCGATTTTTTACGCATCGCTGCGCTTTTCCAGAACTTTCCTGGCATGTGCCAATCATTACTGGAGTGACTTAAGTAAAATTTTTTCTGCCGAATGATGCAGTATACTGATGAAAGATTCCGCGCCACATGCGGCCTGGACGTCAATTTTTTGGCGCTGTCGCAAAGCATGCATTTCCGGATTTTCGCCAATAGGCAGCGACCACGTAAAACCGATATGTTAGTCATCCCATCAGCTCCCGATGCGGAATATAGCGAGATCGAGATTATTTCTCCCCCTTTGGGAGAATTTTGCTGTGCCTTATTTTAGTCCTTGTTACCTGCGGGTAACCCGTTTTCATCAGGCGAAGCGGGCCATTGATTAATGGCCTGTATGGCGCACCGGTACGCTTAAAACATTAATAAGCTTAATGACCGTTGCAATACCTTCCCTGTAACGAGGTTACCTATGTCTTCACGTCAATCCGAACAACAATTAGCGGCGATTCTGCACTCTGCGGTCACTCTTTATCCGCTGGCAGACGACACATCATCTTTGCAAACGCGCAGCGTGGATACTACGCCGCCCGCGCCGTTACGTCCTTATGAACCTATTGCACAAGATGGCGTGATTGCCGCATGGGAATCCGGCAGGAATATTCACCTGCGAGGTCGCGCCGAATCTGAGCCAGGCGCCACCGTAACGCTGACCTTTAACGGCGAAGTCTGGCACAGCACGGTAAATAAATGGGGTTACTGGAATGCTTCGATGCCGCCGTCGGTGCTCAACGGATTGTCCGACGGTGCTTATTCGCTGACGCTAACCCTCACCGACAAAGCCGGTAATAGCACCGATACGCAGGTGGGCTTTGGGGTTTACGTAGATAAAACCATCAAGCCTACGCTGACGTTGGATCCGATCAGCGGTGATAACGCGGTCAGCGTGGCAGAAGGCATTTACGGCGTGGAGGTGCACGGCAGTGTTACGCACATGCCGGCGAACAGCCATATCACGGTGATTTTAGCCGGGAAAAAATACTCTGGCGGCGTTAACGATAAAGGCGAATGGACCGCCGCTATTCCTTCACAGGATCTTCAGGCGTTACAGGATGGCGTCTACAGCCTGAAAGTCAGCGCTACCGATCCTAACGGCAAAACCACCGCTTATCTGCAGGATGTCACCTTAATTACCCACGTTAGCAGCCTGCCGCACATCAGCTTCGATAAGGTCACAGTAGACAACGTGATCAATAAAGAAGAGAGCCAAAACGATCTCACCTTTAGCGGCGATCTCTCGGTGGTGGTACCGGGCCAGCAGCTGTTGCTGTGCAGTGGAGATGCGGTCTATCACGCGCAGATTGGCAGCGACGGTCACTGGCAGGTAACGATTCCGGCCAGTGAAGTGGCGAGCTTTATTTCATTGGGCGAAATCCGGGTGTATGCGCAGGATGGCGCTGGCAACAGCACCGACGCAATGCTGGAACTGAACGTGGTTACCCAACTGCCAGACATCTATTACGAAATCAATATTGGCGGCGATACCACGCTGAATCAGCAGGAAGCGCAGCACGATCTCAGTTTCTATCTCGAAGGCGTGAAGGAGCTGACGCTCAACGGCAAAAACTACACGCCGGTCAACGGCATGGTCACCATCAGCGCCGAAGATCTGCAGGCGCTGCCGGATGGCGAAGTGTCGGCGCTGGCCACGCGCTGGGATGAGTACGGCAACCACGACACGCAGATTATTGAGAACCTGTTCAACGTTGCCACGCATCAGGTGCCGACCATTACGCTGAATCAACCGTTTGGCGACGGGGTGCTGGATGCGGCGGAGCTGAATAGCTGGCATCTGATTCAGGGCAGCAGTAGCCATCTCGATCAGGGCAGCCTTGTGACGTTGACGCTGGGCGATCAGAGTTACACCGCCACGGTTAAAGCCGACGGCAACTGGGCGCTGACCATTTTGGCGGGTCAGCTGGCACCGCTGGATGATGGCAGCTACCAAATGAAGGTCAGCGCGCAGGACAAAGCAGGCAATGTGGCGATGGCGACGCAGCCGGTGACCATCGATAGCCATGAGGCGGCCGCCAGCGTCAGCAGCGAGCCACTGAATACGCAACTGGTCGACGCAGGCGACAGCGCCGGCGCTCAACCCAGCGATGCGCGCGCCACGGAAAGCCACTACAACGGCAGCGATAGCAGTTACACCCTCGGCGACCATCTGCAGCAACATCAGGTTCAGAACTTGGCGTAATCCGCCATCAACCGCTAGCAACATCGGCTAGCGGTTGCCAGCCCACTTTCATTGCTCACGGGACAACAGGGATGACAGCACAACCCTTCAACAGCGACAACGGCATCGCGGCGATGCTGCGCGTGGCGGCACGCTTCGGTAAACCGGCGGACGGCAGCACGCTGCGCCAGCAGATGCGCTGGTTTCAACATCTGGCCCCGACGCAACAGTTAGAACGTTTAGCCCGGCTGTTAGGCCTGCATTTGATGTTGGTGCCGCACAGCAAACTGCGCTGGCGGCAGGAAATTGTGCCGGTATTGCTGCTGCTGGAAAATGGCAGCGTGGCGTTGATAGAAGAGGTGGATAGCAACGGTGGCGTGCGTTACTGGCTGAGTGAAAGTGGTGATGTGGTGCGCGCAGGTCAGCTGCAGGATTTGCTCATGCAGGCCGACATACAGGTTGGCGTCGTTGGTGTGGCGGCGCGGGCGCGTGATGCGCGCATCGATGAGTTTGTGCAGCCGTATCAGCCGCACTGGTTCTGGCATCACTTTCGTGGCATGAAGCGGCGCATCGCGGAGATCAGCCTGGCCTCGCTGGTCGGCAACGTGCTGGCGCTGGCGGGCATTCTGTTTTCCATGCAGGTGTACGATCGGGTGATTCCGGCGCAGTCGCAGCCAACGTTGTGGGTGCTGTTCGCCGGCGTAGTGCTGGCGGCCGCCATTGAGTATCTGATTCGCCTGATGCGCACCCAGGTTTCTGACCTGATGGGCAAACGCATCGACCTGAAAATATCCGCCATGCTGTTCGCGCGGGCGATGAACATCCGCAACGAAGCGCGCCCACGTTCCACCGGCTCCTTTATTGCCCAACTGCGTGAAATTGATCAGGTCCGCGAGCTGCTGACCTCCACCACGGTGAATGCCGCCGCCGACTTGCCGTTTGTGCTGCTGTTTCTGCTGATCATGGCGTCGATTGGCGGTTGGCTGGTGCTGATTCCGTTACTGGCAATCCCGCTGATCGTCATTCCTGGCTTACTGGTGCAAATCCCGATGGCGCGTCTGGCGCAGGAAGGGTTGCGGGAAAGCGCGCTGCGTCAGGCGGTGCTGGTGGAAACCTTAGAAGGTGTAGAGGATATCAAAGCGCTGCAAGCGGAACCCTATTTTCAGCGCCAGTGGGAGCAAACGCACGAAGTTAGCGCGGCCATCAGTAATCAGCAACGTTTATGGGGCGCGCGCCTCACCGGTTGGTCGGCTAGCGTGCAGCAGCTCACCTATGCCGGCATGTTGGTGTTCGGCGTCTATCTGGTGCTCGACAATCAGATCACCACCGGCACGCTGGTGGCGTGCAGCTTGCTCTCATCACGCACCATCGCGCCGCTGATGCAGCTCACCATGGTGTTTTCGCGCTGGCAGCACGCGAAATCGGCGATGAAAGGGCTGGATGAACTGTTAAAGAAGCCGCTCGACCAACCCGATCACGCCACGCTGGCGCACTGTCCGGTGCTCAGCGGCCACTATCTGCTGCAAAATGTACATTACCGCTACGAAGAGGAGAGCGGTAATAGCGTGCTCAACATTCCGCAGTTGCAGATCGCGCCCGGCGAACGCGTGGCGATTCTCGGTAAAGTCGGCGCGGGCAAATCGACGCTGCTGAAGATGCTGGCCGGTCAGGCGCGCGCCAGCCAGGGCAAAGTGCTGGTGGACGGCGTCGATCTCACCTGCATCGATCCGGTCGATCTGCGGCGTCAGCTTGGCTGGCTGTCGCAGGATGCGCGGCTGTTTTTCGGCACGCTGCGCCAGAACCTGCTGCTCGGTAATCCGCACGCCAGCGAGCAGGAGATGCTGCAAGCGCTGCGCATCAGCGGCGCGTTAGCCTTGGTGCAGCAGGACGCCGCCAGCCTCGATCGCATTATTCATGAAGGCGGACGCGGCTTGTCCGGCGGCCAGCGGCAAATGGTGCTGCTCAGCCGGTTGATTCTGCGCCAGCCGCAGGTGGTTTTGCTGGACGAACCGACCGCGGCGATGGATGAACAGCTGGAAGCGCAGGTGATTCGTCAGCTGGCGCAATGGGTCACCGGGCGCACGCTGGTACTGGTCACGCATCGTCCCGCGCTGCTGCGCATGGTTGATCGCATTATCGTGATGGATAACGGCCGCATCGTGGCCGATGGCGCGCGCGACGAGATTCTGCGTCACGCCGCCAGTAAAAAAGGAGATGCGGCATGAGCGTGGTGCTGTTGGATAAAGATCTGACGCGGCGTGAGCGTCGCACCTCGGCGATCATCTGGCTGTGCGTGGTGGCGCTGCTGCTGTTTCTGCTGTGGGCGTACTTTGCGGTGCTGGACGAAGTCACGGTTGGCATCGGCAAAGTCACGCCTTCCAGCCGCGCGCAGATCATTGATAGCCTTGATGGCGGCATCGTCAAACAGCTCAATGTGCACGAGGGCAATATCGTGCAGCGCGGCGAGGTGCTGGCAACACTCGATCCCACGCGCTTTCAAACCAACTTTGGTGAGTCGATTGCGCGGGTGCGCACGCTGCGTGCCTCCTCTGAACGTTTACAGGCCGAGCTCAGCGACACGCCGCTGAAGTTCAGCGCCGATATCCTGCAACATCCCGAACTGGTGGCGCGCGAAACGCAGCTCTATCAGGCGCGGCGGCAGAATTTTGTCGAGACCATCGGCAATTTGCAGCAATCCCTTGCGCTGGTGCAGGCAGAACTCAACGTGACGGAGCCGCTGATGCTGCGCGGCGCGGCGGGTAAGGTGGATGTGATTCGCCTGCGTCGCCAGGTTAGCGATCTGCGCGGCAAAATCGACGAAGCGCGCAACGATTATTACGTGCGCGCCCATGAAGAGCAGGTGAAGAACAACGGTGAGCTGGATGCGCAGCTGCAGGTGGCGGCAGGGAAGCAGGATCTGCTGACGCGCACTACACTGATTTCGCCGGTGCGCGGCATTGTGAAGGATGTGCGCGTCACCACCGTGGGCGGCGTGCTGGAGCCGGGTGGCAAGCTGATGGAGATTGTGCCGCTGGAGGATCAATTGCTGATTGAGACGCGCATCAATCCACGCGATATCGGCTATATCCGGCCGGGTTTACCCGCGGTGGTGAAGATCACCGCCTACGACGCGTCGATTTATGGCGATCTGCACGGGGAAGTCGAAACCGTTTCGCCTGATACGCTGCAGGACGAAGTGCGGCACGACGAGTTCTACTATCGCGTCTATGTACGCACGCAAAAAGCCGAGCTGACCAATAAAAGCGGCCGCAGGTTCGCCATCATGCCCGGCATGGTGGCGAATGTTGAGATTAAAACCGGTCAGAAAACCGTGATGGATTATTTGCTTAAGCCGCTGAATAAAGCCAGGGAATCACTGCGTGAGCGTTAACAATATGCACCGGCTATTATTGCAGCGATCTTTGTTACGTGCCGAAATTAACATTGCCGATTTAAGGCTATGAATTGAACAAAATGTGCGAAAAGAGACAAATAATGCGCGGCAGTTATTGTGGTTAATTTAACCCGTGTAATTAACTTTACGCAATATAAGGCGATGTCTGAATTGCGGGCAAAAAAATGCCGGACCATCTGGTCCGGCGGGAAATTAGGGTAAATCAAAACATTCGGGGCGAATGAAGGTAATAATGAAATAAATGATGATAGCGGAGATAATTGTATGCTCTGGATGGGTTTGAGTTTTGTCATTCAGTGCGGAAATGTAACTCATGTAATTTGATGTTTTTAAACAATTAAAATATGTGTTGTCAAAAAGTGCTATATTTTTTACCTATCTGTGCTGGTTATTAGTTCCCCTGAATTTACATCCTGAAATAACTATTTAATACACTGAAACAGTTTTGGAAATTTAGTAGCATTTTCGTGATAGATTATTGCCCAACATAAAATAACAATGGCTTGCCGGCTGAATTTTTAATCATTCAGTTCGCAGTGGCAAAAATAAAGGCACATTAAAGAGGGTAATAAAAATGAAACGTCGCGTTCTCTCCCTGATGATTCCTGCATTGCTGGTGGCAGGATCAGCAAGCGCAGCTGAAATTTACAATAAAGATGGCAACAAATTAGACCTCTACGGAAAAGTGGACGGTCTGCATTATTTCTCTGACAACTCTGGCTCAGACGGTGACCAGTCTTACCTGCGTTTTGGCTTCAAAGGTGAAACTCAGGTGACCGATCAGCTGACCGGTTACGGCCAGTGGGAATACCAGGCTGCACTGAACACCGCAGAAAGCGAAGGCACCGCGAACAGCTATACGCGTGTTGGTTTTGCCGGTCTGAAATTTGGTGATGCGGGTTCATTCGATTACGGCCGTAACTACGGCGTGATGTACGATCTCGGCGCATGGACTGACGTTCTGCCAGAGTTCGGTGGCGATACCTACGGCGCGGACAACTTCCTGTTCCAGCGCAGCAACGGCCTCGCAACCTATCGTAATACCAACTTCTTCGGTTTAGTCGATGGCTGGAACTTCGCGGTTCAGTATCAAGGCAAAAACGATAACCCAACCGAATCTACTGGCTCTGGTCGTGATGTGTTGGGCGAGAACGGTGACGGCTACGGCCTGAGCACCACTTACGATCTGGGTTCAGGTTTCGGTATTGGTGCAGCGATGTTCCAGTCTGACCGTACCAATAACCAGAACGGTAACAATCCACGTACCGCCAACATCCTGGGTCGCGGTGATAAAGCCGAAGCTTACAGCGGTGCGCTGAAGTATGACGCTAACAACGTTTACCTGGCCGCAATGTACAGCCGTTCATACAACGCAACGCGTTTCGGCGCCAGCGATAGCGGCACCGTTTACGGTTACGCCAACAAAGCGGATAACTGGGAATTGGTGGCACAGTACCAGTTCGACTTCGGCCTGCGTCCATCTCTGGCGTTTGTCTCTTCTCGCGGCTCTGACATCGAAGGTTACGGCAGCCAGAACCTGAAGAAATACATTGATGTAGGCGCAACTTACTACTTCAACAAAAACATGTCGACCTACGTTGATTACCAGATCAACCTGCTGGACGACAACAACTTCACCGACGCAGCCGGTATCAATACCGATGACGTCGTAGCGCTGGGCTTGGTTTACCAGTTCTAAGGGTGATGGAGCGTGACTTGCCGGTCACGCTCCCGTTTTCAGCAGCGCATCCAGCGCGGCACGCAGCACGTCGACCACCCGTTCCGCCTCCTCGCCAATCTGTACCTGCACAATCGCGCCCTCAACCAGCAACACAATCTGCGCCGTTTTGACCTGCTGATCGGGCATCAACTTGTCGCTGATCGCCTGCGCCATCTCACGCTTATGTTGACAAATCAGTTCGCTGGCTTCCGCTAACGTGTCGCCCAGCTCCGCAGCGGTATTGATAAACGCACAGCCGCGATAATCGTCATCCCTGAACCAGCTCAGTAACGCCGCGGGCAGCGCATCGATCAATGCCGCATGCTGATTCAGCGCATGGCGAAACGCCAGCATCCAGCGCTGATGGCGCTGCTGTAAAAACGCCAGCACCAGCGCATTCTTCGCCGGAAAGTGACGATAGAAAGTCACTTTGGTCACGCCCGCTTGCGCAATCACCTTATCCACACCGGTGGCGCGAATGCCTTGTTGGTAAAACAGCTGCTGCGCGCATAGCAAGATACGATCGCGCGCGGAGGCGGTGGCATCAAAGATCAGAGGCTCAAGCATAAAAATTCCTGTGTTTGCATGTAGACAGAATTGTCTACATACGGCAGGATGAATCAAGTAGACAGACCTGTCTACATAATAGGGAGAAATAACATGCTGGTGCCACCGTTCAATCAACAAACCGCGTTACAGAAAGTCCGCATGGCGGAAGATGCCTGGAACAGCTGCGATGCGCAGCGTGTTTCGCGGGTGTACAGCGAAGATACGCGCTGGCGCAATCGCAGTGAATTCGTCAATGGACGCGCAGAAGTTGTGACCTTCCTGCAGCGTAAGTGGATCAAAGAGTTGGATTATCGACTGATCAAGGAGTTATGGGCGTGGCATGAAGATAAGCTGGCGGTGCGCTTTGCCTATGAATGGCATGATGACAGCGGTAACTGGTTTCGCAGCTATGGCAATGAGAACTGGCACTTTGGTGCCGATGGTTTGATGATTCAGCGATTCGCCTGCATCAACGATCTACCGATCAGCGCAGATCAGCGTCTTTTCCACTGGCCAGCCGGCACGCGCCCGGACGATCATCCGGGCCTGAGTGAGTTGGGACTGTAAAGGTTACTGGATACCACGCCATTTTTTGGCTTTGGGCGCCGGTTGCGGCGGCGGGTTGGCGATGGCGCTCAGGCTACCTTCCATCGCGACGCCCGCCAGCGTAAAGGCCGAGAAGCTCAGCCAGTGCTGCCATTTACTGTTTTGTGTTTTGCTATTTTCCATTCTGCACCTCGCTGAAGTTCAACTCATCTTCAACAATGCAGCATTCATGCCAGCGCACCGCTCTCAGCGCCACGCGGCTTGCAGCGACTTTGCTACACTGCGCCAGCGCTGAAGCGGTGCAGAAGGGTGATTTTCTGGTGCAATAATTTAACGTCGGCGTGCAGGATAGTGCTGAATCAGGCGATGGCGGTACGTCTGCCAACATTTGAAACTGCCATAAAAAAACAGCCCGGCGGTTACGGCAATAATTATATAAATCATCTGATGCTCCTGTAGGCATAACGTTGCAGGAACCGGTTATCCTGTGTCAGCGTTTATCGAACATCAAGCAGCTTTAGACTGCTTTACAAGCGAGTTATGCTTTGTAATTGGCTGTAGTAATGGGTTACAGATGAGGAATTGATGCGTTTTCAGAACATTCTGCTAATTAGCCTGCTGGCATTAGGACTCAGCGGTTGCGAAAAAAACAGCAGCCAACCCGCGATGGTGCTTGAAGGCAAAACCATGGGCACCGTGTGGCGCGTCAGCGTCGCCGGCGTTGATCCGCAGCGTAAAGCGGCGTTGCAACAGCTGATCCAGCAACAGCTGGATCGCGATGACGGCGAACTCTCGACGTGGAAAAGCGATTCGGTGCTGTCGCACTTTAATCAGTATCAAGGCAACGCACCGCAGCCGGTAAGCGCTGACATGGCGGACATCGTCACTGAAGCGCTGCGAATCGGGCATAAAACGTCGGGTGCGATGGATATCACCGTGGGCCCGCTGGTCAATCTGTGGGGTTTTGGCCCGACGAAGCAACCGGCGCATACCCCCAGCGAGGCAGAAATCGCCGCTGCTAAAGCGCGGACCGGTTTGCAGCATCTGCGCGTGATTCAGGGCGTTAACGGTCAATGGCTGCAGAAAGATCTGCCCGGCTTGTATGTCGATCTCTCCACCATGGGAGAAGGCTATGCCACCGATCATCTGGCGCGTCTGATGGAGCAGCAAGGCATCACCGATTATCTGGTTTCAGTGGGCGGCGCGGTATTGAGCCGTGGCGTCAATGCTAATCAGCAGCCGTGGCGCGTGGCGATCCAGAAACCCACCGATCGCGAAAACGCGGTGGAAGCGCGCGTCGATCTGCAAGGACACGGCATTAGCACCTCCGGCAGCTATCGCAACTATTATGAACTGGATGGCAAACGCATTTCGCACGTCATCGATCCGACTACCGGAAGACCGATTGAGCACAAGCTGGTGTCGGCAACGGTGATAGCCACCACCGCGCTGGAAGCGGATGGCTGGGATACCGGTTTGATGGTGCTCGGCAGCGAACGTGCTAAAGCGTTGGCGTTAAAAGAGCATCTGGCGGTCTATTTGATCAGCAAGCAGGGCGACGGTTTTACTCACTGGATGTCGCCGCAGTTTAAAACCTTCCTCATCGATCAGGCATCTCAATAAAGGAGGCGCACATGCTGGATTTATTTAGTGACGAAGCGCCGTGGCAGGAACCGCTGGCGGATGGCGCGGTGATTCTGCGACGTCGTGCCCGCGAACAGGCCGACGCGCTGCTGGCGGCGATTCACGATATCGCCGCGAAAAATCCCTTTGCCCATCGCATCACGCCCGGCGGCCATCGCATGTCGGTGGCGATGACCAACTGTGGTGATTTTGGCTGGTCCACCGATTCGCGCGGCTATCAATATACCGAGCAAGACAGCAACAGCGGACACCATTGGCCGCCGATGCCCGCGCTGTTCCGCGAGCTGGCGCAGCAAACCGCGCGCGAAGCGGGCTTTGGCGGTTTCAATCCGGATGCCTGCCTGATTAACCGCTATGAACCCGGCGCAAAACTGACGCTGCATCAGGATAAAGATGAGAAGGATCTGCGCCAGCCGATTGTGTCGGTTTCACTGGGATTGCCTGCGGTATTCCAGTTCGGCGGTTTCGAACGCGGCGACGCCACCCAGCGCGTGCTGCTGGAACATGGCGATATCGTGGTGTGGGGCGGGCCATCGCGCCTGCGTTATCACGGCATTCTGCCGCTCAAACCTGGCATTCATCCGCAGGCAGGCGCTTTCCGTTTCAACCTGACTTTCCGCCGCGCATTTTAGGCATTTTTGTGGCGGCGCAATTTATTGCGTAATACATGTTAGTTAAGCCAGTGATGAGGGCGCTGGCCGGTGCCACTTTTGGGCCGGCGGTCCTCGCGCCGCTAGCGCGGTTCCTTCACTTCGTTCGTCTGCCTGACGGACCGGCGGAGACGGGACTTCCATGTCCCGGCTCCGCCTTTCGCCCGCATCCTGCGGGCTCTCCTGGCTTCCTCGCTTCGTTCAGCGCTGCGGATTGCCAGCCCAAAAGCGGCCCCGGCCTGCTCATCAACTTCAGTGCTTATTATTGAAAAGGGCTCATTTGCCAGAGGCGCAGACGTGTCAGAGCCCGCACAGATAATGCATTTTCAAAACAAAATACCTTCTTATCTGACAAGCATTTCGCAATAAATCGCGCCGCTACCAAACGAGCGGCGAGAAACATTTTACTCAGGCAAATTTGAGATGAGAATTATTCTTGCTATCAGCCAAGGCGACATTAAACTGCAGGCTGCTTTATTGACCGCTGGAACCCTTTGATGGCATTGCTGCAAGTCGTTTTTCGCCAGTACCGCTGGCCTTTTATTGGCGTCATTCTTCTTACATTGTTAAGCGCCGTGCTTGGTATTGGTTTGATTGCCTATATCAATAATGAGCTGATCGTCGCGGTGAATACTTCGATTTCGGTGCTGCCGAGTTTCCTTGGCCAGCTGTTCCTGCTAATGGCGGTGACGCTCGGCTCCCAGCTGGCGCTGACTATGCTCGGCCATCACTTTGTCTGGCGGCTGCGCGGCGAATTCATCAAACGGATTCTTGATACGCGCGTGGAGCGCATCGAACAGATTGGCAATGCCCAACTGCTGGCCGGTCTCACCAGCGATGTGCGCGCCATCACCATCGCCTTCGTGCGTTTACCCGAGCTGATTCAGGGCATCATTATTACGCTCGGTTCGGCGCTTTATCTCGCCTGGCTTTCGCCAAAAATGCTGTTGATCACCTGCCTGTGGCTGCTGGTGACGCTGGTTGGCGGCTGGTTGCTGGTATCACGCGTTTATCAGCACATGGCTAAGCTGCGTGAAATCGAAGATGACCTGTATCGCGATTTCCAGACCATTATCGAAGGGCGTAAAGAGCTGCAGCTTAACCGCGAACGTGCGCAGCTTATTTACGACAGCGTTTATCAGGAGAATGCCAAAAGCTATCGCCACCACATCGTGCGCGCCGATACCTTCCACCTCAGCGCGGTGAACTGGTCGAATATCATGATGCTCGGCGCGATTGGCATCGTGTTCTTTATGGCGAACGGGCTGGGCTGGGCAAATACGGCGGTGGCGGCAACTTATTCGCTGACGCTGCTGTTCCTGCGCACACCGCTGCTGGCGGCGGTCGGCGCCTTGCCAACGCTGCTCAGCGCGCAGGTGGCGTTTCGCAAGCTCAACAGGTTTGAACTGGCGCCCTATGAAGAAACGTTCAAGGCGCTGCCAAAAGTCAGCGACTGGCAAACGCTGGAGCTGCGCGACGTCTGCTTCCACTACGGCGAGCACGGATTCCAGGTTGGGCCGATCAATTTGACGCTGCGCCGCGGCGAGCTGGTGTTCCTGATTGGTGGCAACGGCAGCGGAAAATCGACGCTGGCGATGCTGCTCACCGGCCTCTATCAGCCGCAATCGGGCAGTTTGCTGCTGGATGGCAAGGTGGTGGATTGGCAAAACCTCGATGCGTATCGCAAACATTTCTCGGCGGTGTTTACCGACGTGCATCTGTTTGATCGCCTCATCGGCGATCAAGGGCAGCCAGCCAATCCTGCGCTGGTGCAGCAGTGGCTGGAGCGTCTGAAGATGCAGGACAAGCTCAAGCTGGAAGGCAACAGAGTGCTTAATCTGCAACTGTCGAAAGGGCAGAGCAAACGTCTGGCGCTGCTGCTGGCAGCCGCCGAAGAGCGCGATATTCTGTTGCTCGACGAATGGGCGGCGGATCAGGATCCGCATTTCCGTCGCATCTTCTATCGTGAGCTGCTGCCGTGGTTACAGGAATCGGGTAAAACGGTGTTCGCTATTAGTCATGACGATCACTACTTTATTCACGCCGATCGCTTGCTGGAGATGCGCGAAGGTCAACTAAGTGAGTTAACTGGTAACGAACGCGAGATGGCAACGCTGGATGCGGTGCAACGTACCGATACCGGCCATTAACGCCAGCCGGGAAAGCTTAGCAAAAACCCTTATTGGGCAAGAAGTTGCGGAGTGAGTAAAGTCACTCCCAGCAGAAATCCTCGTTTCTGCGTCCCTGGAACACTTTTCTGTCGTCTTGTGTTGTCACCGGCTCAGGTTTATTTCTGAGCCGGTTTTTTATTTTGTCGGGAGCGGATGCGTCAGCAGCGTAATCACGCGATCTCCAGCCAGCCAGAAACGCGCCTGCAGCAGCGCTTTGGTGGTGAAATACGCATCAAAATCCTGACACAACCGCAGCGTTGCGCGGCCTTGCTGCACGTCCAGTTCCAGCACTTCCGCCTGAAGAAAATCCATTGGCTGATGCAATTGCGGCCACAGCGCTTTGTACACACTCTCTTTCAATGAAAACAGCAGTGTAGCGGCCTGGGCAAAGGGCATAGGCCGCGCCAGCAGGCGCTGTTTTTCCGCCGGGCTCATCAACATCCCAGCGGTTTCATCGGCGGTTTCCTCCGCCATAATCTGCTCAACATCCACACCCACGCACAGTGGCTCGCGCGTCGCAGCCATCACCGCAACGCTGTGCGTATGCGACAGCGACGCCTGAATGCCGGCGGGCCACAACGGTGAACGATCGGGCGCATTACACAACACAAAGTGCGGTAAACCGAAGTGCGCAAAGTTTTGCTGCACCAGCCAGCGACTCGCCAGATGCTCGGCTTTGCGTTTCGTCACCGCGCTCTGTAGCGACGCGGGCAGCGGCAGTTGCCACGCCTGGTGCAATTCAGCATGCCAGTGATGTTGATCGAATTCGCACCAGGCGATCGGCAATGTATCCAGCGACATGCCAGCAGCGCGGATAAACGGGGAAGAGGGCAGGGCAAGCGGCGTTTCAAAGGCGAACATAAAAAATCACGGCTGACGGAAAACGTAGTTTTACCAGCCAGCCGGATGGAGAGCAAGCCAAAGGGGCTCGCCTACTTTTAGTTATTTGGCGGAATAGCCATGCCTTTAATCTGCACCACGAAGTGCTGATGGCCTTTGGTGATGCGCGCACCGCGATCGCACCAGTGCGAGGCGAGACGGAAGAAATCGTCGCTGCCGATATCGTAAGCCAGTTCAACTTTATTGATACCCGAGTGCAGGAGTTCTTCCGCATCCTGCAGGTTTTTTGCTTTGATGACCATAATGGTTTCCATCGAAAAAACAAGAGCCCTAAGAGTAAGAGAAGTCTGTGACAGTTTTGTTTCAATTTGATGAAGCGCTGTCATATTTATCCAGAAATGTGATCTGGCTCGGTTTGGGTTGCTTTCGGTAACTTACTGATTAAAAACCAATAATCAGCAATTCTTTGGCGATAATCTGATAATGCTTTACTGCATTGAAAACATATGAAATCACCAGACTTTAAATTCTGCCTTTACTTCTAATATATATGAATTAGCATATGTGTTAGATTTTTTACCGGAACCTGGCCCAATGATTCCTGTTCAACTTTTCAAACTGCTTGCCGACGAAACGCGTACGACGATCGTTTTATTATTACGAGAGGCCGGAGAGCTGTGTGTCTGCGATCTCTGCACCGCTACCCAACAATCACAGCCAAAAATTTCACGCCACGTTGCCTTGCTGCGCGATGCTGAGCTGATTTTGGATCGACGTGAAGGCAAGTGGATTCACTATCGTCTTTCTCCGCATATGCCGGCATGGGCTGCATCGATTATCGATACGGCCTGGAATAGCCAGCGTGAGGAAGTGCGTGAGTCGCTGAAGAACGCCGCTGCTACGGGTTGTGAATAATCATTAAACACATTCGATTATTCGAATGCATTGGAGGCGTGATGTTTCTGGCAGGCGCAATATTTGTTTTGACCATCGTGTTTGTCATCTGGCAGCCGCGCGGCCTGAGCATTGGCTGGACAGCAACGATAGGGGCTTTACTGGCGCTGGTGACCGGCGTTATCCCGTTAAACGATATTCCCGCGGTGTGGCATATCGTCTGGAATGCGACAGCGGCTTTTATCGCCGTCATTATCATCAGCCTGTTGCTGGACGAATCCGGTTTTTTTGAGTGGTGCGCTTTGCACGTAGCGCGCTGGGGAAGTGGGCGAGGGCGGCTGCTTTTCACCTATATCGTGTTGCTCGGTGCATGCGTTGCCGCGCTTTTCGCCAATGATGGTGCGGCTCTGATATTGACGCCGATCGTCATCGCAATGCTGCTGGCACTGGGCTTTAGTAAAGGTGCAACGCTGGCTTTCGTCATGGCAGCAGGATTTATCGCCGATACCGCGAGTTTGCCGCTGATCGTATCCAATCTGGTTAACATCGTTTCCGCAGATTTCTTCAAATTGGGATTCAACGCTTACGCGGCGGTGATGGTTCCGGTTGATATTGCCGCTATTATCACCACGCTGATAGTGCTGCACCTTTTCTTTCGCAAAGACATTCCCGCCAGCTATGAGGTTTCACGCCTCAAACTACCAGATGAAGCCATAAAAGATCCCGCTACCTTTAAAGCCGGTTGGCTGGTGCTGTTGTTGCTATTGGTGGGATTTTTCCTGCTGGAGCCGCTGGGCATTCCAGTCAGTGCTATCGCCGCACTGGGCGCCTTAATTCTGTTTATCGTTGCCAAAAGAGGTCAGGCGATTAACATCGGTAAAGTGTTACGCAATGCGCCCTGGCAGATCGTGATTTTTTCGCTCGGCATGTACCTGGTAGTTTATGGCCTTAAAAATGCTGGGCTGACGCAACATCTCACTGACTTACTCAACCTCATTGCCAGCCACGGCTTATGGGCCGCCACCTTGGGTACCGGTTTGGTGACGGCGCTGCTTTCTTCAGTAATGAATAATATGCCAACGGTGCTGATTGGTGCGCTGTCGATTGATGCCAGCAGCGCGCAGGGCGTGATAAAGGAAGCGATGATTTATGCCAATGTTATTGGTTGCGACCTGGGGCCAAAAATTACGCCGATTGGCAGTCTCGCCACATTGCTATGGCTGCACGTACTCGACCAGAAGAACATCAACATTAGCTGGGGTTATTACTTCCGCGTGGGTGTCGTGATGACCTTGCCCGTGCTGTTCGTCACCCTTAGCGCGCTGGCCCTGCGCCTGACGTTGTCCCATTAAGAAGAGAGCACCATGACTGACATCACCATTTATCACAATCCCGCTTGCGGCACATCGCGCAACACGCTGGCGTTAATACGCAATAGCGGCGTTGAACCTACCGTTATTCTTTATCTTGAGACTCCGCCAAATCGTGAGCAACTTAAGGCGTTGATTAGCGCGATGGGGATCGATGCGCGCGCTTTATTACGCAACAATGTCGAACCCTACGAAAAATTGGGTTTGGCTGAAGAGCGTTTTAGTGACGAGCAACTCATCGAGGCGATGTTGAATTATCCCATCCTGATTAACCGTCCGATTGTTGTCTCCCCGCTGGGAACGCGTTTGTGCCGGCCTTCAGAAGCCGTGCTCGATATTCTTCCCGATGCGCAGCAGGGCGAATTCAGAAAGGAGGATGGTGAGAAGGTGATAGATCAGCAGGGTAATCGAATCGTTTAGACCGAATTAGAAACAATAAAAAAGCAGCCATAAGGCTGCTTTTTTGGATTTTGGTCGGCACGAGAGGATTTGAACCTCCGACCCCGGACACCCCATGACCGTGCGCTACCAGGCTGCGCTACGTGCCGAACGTGGAAGAATATTACTGTTTCTACGCACGATTGCAATATGAGCCGCATTTAACTGCCTCATAATTAATCAGTTTGCGACGAAACGCTTCTCTTCCGTCAGCACCTGCAGTAACAACGCCAGCTGCGGTTTATGATCTTTCAGTTTGTTACCCTGCGCATCGTAAGCGCTGTAGCTGCCATTGTTATTCAGCACCAGCGTCACGGTTGGCGTGGTCACTACCAGCTTGCCATCTTCGCTGCTCGCCACCCAATCGTGGCTGCGTTGTGCGGCAAACAGATCTTCACCCTGCGAGAAGTTAGCGGGATTAGTGCGCACGTGCAGCAGGCGCTGCATCAGCGTGGTCATCACATCCTGCTGATCGGTCAGACGATCGATGGTTTGCGCTGGCGTATTCGGCCAATGCACCACCAGCGGCACCTGTAACGTCGCACGGTTACCTGGATTGTCATCGTTGCTATCCAGATTGACCGCACGCTGCGCCGTGATCACCACCACGGTATTTTTCAGCAAATCGCGATCCTGCAAGGTTTGCAGCACCGCCTTAATCTGCTCGTCGACACCGCTTGCCTGACGCGTATAGCTACGCTGGCGCGCTTTTAGGTTGTCGCCATTGACCGTCACACCGTTAAGGGCAATCCACGAGAACCACGGCGCATTGTTTGATTTGTGGCCATTGAGCCAGTTCTGCCACTGCGTCACCGTGGTGCTATTCGGTTGGGTATCGGCCTGCGGCAGCGAGTAATCGGCTAACAAAGCCTGACGATACAGCGGTTGGCTGAAGCCGTCCGATGAGAACAAGCCAAACTGATAGCCTTGCGCGTTCAGCGCATTCAGCAGCACGGAAGGCGTACGCGACGCTAACACGCCATCCATATAGCTGGAAGAGATGCCGTAGAACAGGCCAAATAACCCTTTTTCCGGCTGTAGCCCCGCGCTGAAGTGCTGGGTGAAGCGCACGTTCTCACTGGCGAATTGATGAAGCGACGGCAGCGCTTTTTCCACCGTGGCGTTGTTCAGACCATCAACGGTTAGCACCAGCAGATTGTGGCGCGTACCGCCATCGCGGAAGGTAATGTCACTCAGTGGATACTGCACTGACAACGCTTCCGGATCACCCTGTTGCACCAGACGGCGCTGATACTCTTGCGCATCCAGCAAACCGTGACGCTCAAGGAAGCGACGCGCGGTCATTGGATAGGAGAGCGGCAGGTTGGCGCGCTGCATGGTAATTGGGCGATAGAAATTGGCATCGGCCCAAATATAGAGCAGATGACTGGCGAAGAAGGCGCTGATAAACAGCGCAGCCAGCGGCTTACCGAACGAGCGCCGATTAAGGCTGCGCAGCTTTTGCCAGCTCCAGGTCGCGAACAGCATTTCGACGAGGAAAATCAGCGGCACGCTGATAAACATCAGCTGCCAGTCGCGCGCCATCTCGCTTTGATCAGGGTTTATCACCAGCTCCCACACCACCGGATTGAGGTGCAAGTGGAAGCGGCTGAACACCGCGCTGTCGACCATAATCAACGTCAGCCCGGCGGTGGCGACAATCGCCGACAACACCCTAAGCAATCGCTGTGACATCACCACGAAAGTGAGCGGGAAGATGATCAGCAGATAACCGGCGAAGACGATGAAACTGAAATGACCGATCCAGCTGGTATAGGCATAGATACGTCCCGCGAGTGACGCGGGCCAGTCGGCGACCAACAGGTAGCGGCTGCCTAAAATTAACGCGAAGATAATATTAAACAGGGCAAACCAATGCCCCCAGCTGATCATCTGGGAGACTTTTTCACGGTAGCGCTGCCGGTTGGTTACCATATTATGAGGTCAAATCTGCATATTAATGAGCGTTATCATCGCGTACGGATGACTGCAACGCATCCGCGAAAGATCGAGCCAGGGTGCGGCGTTGAGCCGGTGAAACGCTGGTATTGATCAAGTTAGTTACCATGTTACCCAATACCATCAGGGAAAGGTCGGTTGGCGCTTTGTCTTTTTCAAGAATCTGCGCCATCTCTGCGAGGAGCTTTTCCACGCGTTCGTCACTGTAACGGGATGATTGTGGCATATCGTCGTCTAATCAAGGGTGAAAAGGCGGTATATTACCGTAACAACGCATTTTTTTCCGCAATTTTATCGCAAGCAGAGCGATCAGTTTGTGCTGGCAGTTGAAAGCGGCTGCGGGCGGTGTTTGAATACGCGCCTGAGCTAAAAGGAGAGTCTACCATGAGTCTGGATATCGACCAGATTGCCCTGCATCAGTTAGTTAAACGTGATGAAAACCAGCTTGAACTGGTACTGCGCGACACCTTGCTGCCTGCTACCCGCGCGGTTGAAGAGATGGCAGAAGAGCTGCACCGGGTATATAGCGCCAAAAGCAAAGCTTACGGCCTGTTTAACGAAGATAGCGAACTGGCCGATGCGTTGCGTAATTGCCGCAAAGGGGAAGATGACTTTCTGGCGTTTAGCCGTGCGGCAACCGGACGTCTGCGTGATGAACTGAGCAAATATCCGTTTGCGGAAGGCGGCGTGGTGCTGTTTTTACACTATCGCTATCTGGCCGTGGAATATTTGCTGATTGCGGTTCTCAACAGCCAGTCGAGCATGCGCGTTAACGAGCAGCTGGATATCAGCAGCACCCATTATCTCGATATCAATCATGCGGATATTGTGGCGCGTATCGATCTCACCGAGTGGGAAACTAACCCGGAATCCACCCGTTATCTGACCTTCCTGCGCGGTCGCGTGGGGCGTAAAGTAGCGGATTTCTTCATGGATTTCCTTGGCGCTAGCGTCGGTCTGGACACCAAAGCGCAAAACCGTGGGCTGCTGCAAGCGGTTGATGATTACTGCGCCGAATCGGATCTCGATAAAAACGAGCGTCAGAACTATCGTCAGCAGGTTTACAGCTACTGTAACGATCAGCTGCAGGCAGGCGAAGAGATTGCGCTGCACGATCTCTCCAGTGAATTACCGCCGCTGGGAGAAAAAACGTTTCAGGCCTTTACCCAAGAGCAAGGTTACGAGCTGGAAGAGACCTTCCCTGCGGATCGTAGCACCTTGCGCCAGTTGACCAAGTTTGCGGGCAGCGGCGGCGGATTAACCCTGAACTTTGATGCCATGCTGCTCGGCGAGCGCATCTTCTGGGATCCCACCACCGACACGCTGACCATTAAAGGCACGCCACCGAATTTGCGCGATCAGCTGCAACGCCGCACCAGCAGTAAATGAAAAAAGCCGGGTCACCAAAGTGCCCGGCTTTTCTATTAGAACGAATAGTTTATGCCACTGCTGATGAGAGAATCGGTGCGGAACTTGCCACCAAAGCTATGCTTCGCGCCAATATTCGCTGACCAGTTGTCGCTGATTTTCCCCTCTAAACCCAGATGAACCCGATAACGATCGTCGTTCAGCGCGCCATAAACGCGTCGGCTGTGGCGATCCTCAAGGGTTAGTGAAGAGCCAGAACGGCCCGATGAAAACTGTTTTTCAACGGTGGCGCTCAATCGCACGCGTGGCAGCAGCGTACCGAGCCCCTGCTTGCTGACTTCAATACCCGGCGCGAGTCCCCACGGCATGGCTGAACTCAGGGCAATGCTGGCCTCTCTGCTTTCCAGCGTATAACCCGGTAAATAGCCTGCGCTGGCTCTCAGGTAAGGCGATAGCGTGAAAGATGCATCCAGCAGAGGGTAGGATTTACCCCATTTTGCACTGCCTGCCAGCATATGGCTGGTTTTTGAGGTGCTTTTTACTCCCAATACCGGGTCAAGGTGAATGTCCTGACGCAGATGCAGGTAGCTGGCAGCAAGATCCATAAACCATCCTTCATCGCTCATTCCGCTCGCATACAGGCCCAGAGTGCTCAGTTTATGGCTAATGCTGGCTTCTTCCCCGGCATTTCCCTGGCTGTAACTGGCGGTCACGCCATAAAGCCAGGCATCCGCTTGCGCATCGGCGCCGATCTCTAGCCTGCTGTCTTTTAACGTTACGCTATCCATTCTGCCGCGATTTTGGCTGAGGCTGGCCCATGCGCCGCTATTTTCATGGTTACCGCGCAGTAGCTGAGCGCGATCGGTCAGCATATTGCTGATTTCACTGAACAGATAGTGGCGCGAAGCGAGCAGGGCGCGAGTACTCTGCACCAGCGGCTGATTATCAATGATCTCAAACCAGTCTTCTGCAGTACCCGGATTTGGCGTGATCTCGGGCTCAGGTTTCACTTCTGGTTCAGGCTTAACTTCCGGTTCAGGCGTAATGTCGGGTTCGGGATGAGTCTCCGGATCGGGGTCAATTACCGGATCGGGTGGTAACACCGGATCAGGCGTTTTGGCAATGATCCATTTCACCCGACCATTCTCTTCCACAACCTGATAATCAGCGGTATAGAGCGAGAAACCGCGTTTGACGGGAGGTAGCGTGAAATAGTCGTGCGCGGTTCCGGCGGGCGCGTTGATCAGCACGATCTCTTTCGCGATGCGGTTGGGGAAGGTTTCACCCAGCATAAAACCAAGATCGAGGGTGTTGCTGCCGCCCTGCACGCTGGACCCAATGTATAAACTGTCGCTGATGGCGGACTGTGGCGCGATGCCGAAACCAAGCTGCAGATGATTTGCTGTCAGATGTTCCACAGAGAGCAGCTTCGGCGTCCAGGCCATTTCATCTGCAGAAAGAAGCGAGATGATACCGCCTTTACCTGCATCCATCCGATGCACGCGGCTGTTACCATTCATGTTCCAGAATGTTTCACTGCTCAGGGTGACTCGCGCTGAGTGACTGTCGTTGATGTGGCCGTGGTAATCGACTTTGCCAAGGTGAAGCAATGCGTTATCGCCCAGCGAGATATTGCCCTCGACCGAGCTGGCAGGAAGGAAACGCAACTCTTCCGCGTTTCGCTGTGCAACTTTGCAGCTGCCCTTAGAGCTTTGCACCGGCGAGGTGCAGCGTAAAATTTGCTGCTCATCAGCAGCATCGGGATGGTAGCCAAGGATAACCTGGCTGTTGTCGCCCGCCTGGATATCGGCTTTAACCTGCGCATATTCACCGACCTGAAAACGTGCATTGTCATCTACTAAAATGTTATTGGCGGTGAAAGAGGAAGTGTACCAATCGTTGTCAATGATCAGGCCGCCGGCATGAGGAACGGGTTGCCCGGACAGCAGAAGAGTCCCTTTATTGACGCTGATATTTCCATTTAAATGGATATTACCGGTCAGTGCGAAATGTGTATTTCCACTCTCCGGAGATAAATTCACATCTAATGCACCATTATTTTTATCCGACGAGCGCGTGCCAATGTCTCCGCGGAAAACTAAATCATTTAACTGTGATAGTCGATAATCGACGGCTTGAACCAGATCATATCCCAGATACTTCCAGTCTTCATTGTCCTGCTGATTTGTGGGGAAGTACCAATACTTCTCTTTTTTTAATTGAAAATACTCTTTACGTTGCGTTCTCGAATTATAATATTCATAAATATCACCAATATTACCAATGTCGACACTACTCCAGGTGTTAATGTTGATATCGCTACGTGAGTACCCTGTAAGCATTAGACTGGCCGAGGTTAATTCACTCTGATTGATCACTGCCGCACCGCTATCCGTGTGATTAATCTTTCGCATTATGAGATTATTACCATTAAGATCCAATGTCCCCCCACGATAACCAAAATAAATGTTATCAGGATTAACCTGGTCTTCGCTCGCTAAAATAACGGTAGGCCGACCGCTCGCTAAATACAGTCGAGAAAATGCCTGGCGATTTCCTTGCGCATCTTTTTGTTGATCCAGAATAACGGTGCCATCGCCGATATTCAGTCCGCCTTCATTGACACCCGTAGCAGTAATATGTAAGACGCCACCGCCAATTTTGTGTAAATCATCATCTTTTAGTCCATTCACTTGCCAGATGACTTTTTTCCCTTCATCGATTTCAACGCCGCCGCCCACCCAGGTTGCGCCCACATTCTCTGCAGATTTCAGGGTGTAGTTATTAGAAAACTGTAGTTTGCCTGCTCCCAGATTGACGGCCTCATTAAGAATAATGTCTCCGCCCGCGCCGTTAAAGCGAATATCTTTGGTTGCATCAAGTTCAATAAGGCTGGCTTTGCCTGGCGCCAAATGACGATATGTGCTGTCTAAACCTTGCCATCCCCAGTTTTTACTACCCTGAACCAGTTTATCTGCATTCCAGTAAATCGGGCCGTTATTTGCAAAATCAGTGACATCGGGAGAGATATTGTTGGCAATAATCCCATTAAAATATTCTTCATTAAAACGTGTTGAGATAACTTTGCGACCATAAGGCGTTGCGCTACCATAACCACCATAATGTACACCAGCAAGTTTCCATTTTTTATCAACATTGTCGTAGACATAAATAGGGCTGCCACTGTCACCGCCGCCGGTTGATATTGATAAAGCGGATGAATATTGATGGCCAGGTTCATATTGAATCCAATAGAAATCGTCATTTTTTTCTTTGTTGAAGGTAATGGTGTCAATATTAATTGTTCCACCCGCTAACCATTTATAGGCACTGGCCAGGAGCTCTTTCTCAGTGAGGTCATTTGTGACCTGTGTCATTTCACCAGCACCCGCGCGCACATAAGCAATATACCGAGAGCCATGTCCTTTCTGAAGCTCATTACGTTCCACATAATCTATTGGCGCTACTTCGGTTACAACTTTGTTTAACCGTGGCAGAATATTATCCTGAACGGCGGATTGATTGCGGTTAATAAAAAGATAACGGGTGGAATAAGCAGAAGGACCGCCAAAATAAACGCTACCCAAAGCGGTTACGTGCCGTGTGGTGGTTACATAGGATGGATTAATTAATGTGGCAAACCCGCGACGAGATACACTGCTAAGGTCGGGCATGGCAAAATCAAGATAACCACTCAGCTCGCCATCTTTTTTAAAAATGGGAATATTGCTTAAGCCGACACGATATTTACCCATATTTTCGGCAAAATCACGGTATTCTTGCACGTTAATGTCATGACGCATTACGCCCGCATAGCCAGAAAATGAGATGAGTATGATGCCATAGCCCAAGGCAGTTATTTTTTTCACTTGAAGTCCTTGCAGACAAATTCTGGAGAAATGTTAAAACGGCATTCTCCATGGTTTGTGAAAGCTTCACGGTAAAGAACAGTCTCAAATAAACGAAAGCAGAGAGAAATGAAAGACAGGGGTTTTTCGGAAGGGAAGATGTCGGCTTATTTTTTATACCTAAAATAAAAGGGCCGGTTTCGCAACCGGCCCTTCTACCTTCAACTCATTCAGCGATTAAGCGCGAACGAAGTCGATGTGGAACAGTTTTGGCTTGAACGGATGACGCTGTACCGCCTGAGCTTTAACTTTAACTTCTTTGCCATCAACCGCGATGGTCAGCACTTCGCTGTAGAACTCAGGTTTAACCTGTACGTTCATCACTGCATCGTGGTCGAGTTCGATAGCAATTGGTGCTTCATTTCCGCCATAGATGATGGCTGGGAATTTGTTTGCTACACGCAGGCGGCGGCTCGCACCCTTACCCTGGTCTTTACGTACTTCAGCGTTAATAGTGAACATTTGATGTCTCTTCAATAGTTCCTGCTACAGGCGACCCAGCAACAGGACGGTTATTCAAACTGCTTTTACGGATGCAAAAGCGGGCGGCATTATAGCCCCAATGATGCTGCAGGGGCAAATGATTCCGCCGCTTAACGCAGTTCGTTGGCACGGCGATAACGGCCCTGATAATCAAACATTTTTTCGCGAATCTGCCAGAAATGGCCTTTTGCGCGTGCCACCACAAAGTCCGGATGACGCAATAAAGGCTGTAAGGCGATGACATCCGCTGCGGTTTGCCAGCCAAGTTCCACGCCCGGCGCGCGCTGATGCGGGCGCATAAACAGCTGCTCAAAGGCTTTACGTTGTGCCGGCGTTTGCAGGCGAAAACGTTCGCTGACGCTGGTGCCATCTTCATCGAAATAGGTGGCTTTCAGCCATTCGCCTTTATCATCGCGTCCTTGCTCCAGCGTCATGCCGGCGCAGCGCAACACGCGCGCATCTTTCAGTTTCAGCGCCGCTTTCAGCATGTCATCCGGATCGACCAGAATTTTGTCGCATTGATGGCAGCGTCGCGCGGCGATGTCATTCTCGGCGCCGCAATCCGGGCAGCTTTTGAAGCGAAAGCGATAATCACACTGTTCGCGCTCGCCTTCATCATCTTCCAGTACGCCCTGACAGCGGCGGCCAAAATGCTCGATGATGTGTCCATCTTCGGTGGTTTTGCCCCAGAAGGTATTGGCGAAACCGCAGGCGGGACAAAAAACCTGCACCGGCTGATTGTCGCTGGCCCCTTTCGGCGCGCCGACTTCGGGGGTGAAAAGATCGTGTGGATTACCGGCGTAATCCAGCACCAGACAATCGGTTTTGCCGGGTGACAAGCGTAAACCGCGACCGACGATCTGCTGGTAGAGGCTAACGGATTCGGTAGGGCGCAAAATGGCGATCAAATCCACGTGGGGCGCGTCAAAGCCAGTGGTCAGAACGGCAACGTTGACCAGAAACTTCAGCTGCTGCGCTTTAAATGCACCAATCAAGCGGTCACGATCCTTTACTGCCGTTTCCGCCGAGACCAGCGCGCTGTTTTCAGGCAGCAGCGTGAGGATTTCACGGGCATGTTCCACGGTGGAGGCAAACACCATCACGCCATGACGATCTTCAGCAAACTCAATAATCTGGCGAATAATATGCGGCGTTACGCGATGCTGTTGTTTCAGCTCGCGGTTGAGATCGGCTTCGCTAAACAGGCCATTATTTTGCGGGATCAGGCGGCTGAAATCGTACTGCACCACCGGCATATCTAAGCGCTCCGGCGGCACCAGAAAGCCATGTTTGATCATATAGCGCAGCGGCAGCTCATAAATGCAATCGCGGAACAGCGCTTTCTCATCGCCGCGCACCATGCCGTGATAGTGGAACTGGTAGATCCAGCCTTTGCCGAGTCGGAAGGGCGTGGCGGTCAAACCCAACAGGCGCAACTGCGGATTGTGCTGCCGCAGGTGGGCGAACAGCAGCTGATACTGGCTCTCTTCGTTATCACTGATGCGGTGACACTCATCAACGATCACCAGTGAAAAGGCGCTGTCGAAGCGGTTGAGATTGCGTGCTACCGACTGCACGCTGCCAAACACCACTTTGCTTTCGCTCTGTTTGCGCTGCAAACCCGCGGCGAAGATGTCTGCTTCAAGTCCATAAGCCTGATATTTGCTGTGATTCTGCTCCACCAGCTCTTTGACGTGGGCCAGCACCAATACCCGTCCACGCGCTAGCCGCGCCAGTTCAGCAATCACCAGACTCTTACCCGCACCGGTCGGCAGCACAATCACCGCAGGCGTGGTATGGCGACGAAAGTGGTTGAGGGTGGCGTCAACCGCCTCTTGTTGGTATGGGCGCAGGGTGAATGACATCGGGGCAAACTTTTTTCTGGAACGGACGCGCATTATGCCATGAAAGCCAGTTAAACGCAGGTTCACTACTGTTAGCACTCTAAGGATCAAGCTATACTGCCCACACTTTCTTAACGGACAAAACACCGTTTCAGTTTCCCCCGCAGTAACAGGCAAAGCGAATTCATGCGACTCGAAAAATTCATATCTCAGCAACTGGAAGTTAGCCGTGCTATCGCCGGACGCGAAATCCGCGCCAAAAAAGTCACCATTAACGGCGAAGTTGTGCGCGATGCGGCATACAAAGTACAGCCAGACGATGAAGTCGAATACGACGGCAATCCGCTGGTGGTGCAGCAAGGACCGCGCTATTTCATGCTGAATAAGCCGCAGGGTTACGTCTGCTCAACCGACGATCCCGATCATCCCACCGTGCTGTTCTTTATCGAAGAACCCGCGGCGTTCAAGCTGCATGCGGCGGGCCGTCTGGATATCGACACCACCGGTTTGGTGCTGCTGACCGACGATGGCCAATGGTCACACCGCATTACCTCACCGAAGCATCACCTGGAAAAAACCTATCTGGTGGAAGTGGAGGAGCCAATCGATCCTGTCCTGGTTGAGAAGTTCGCTGCGGGTGTACAGCTGCACAATGAAAAAGAGCTCACCAAGCCGGCCGTGCTAGAGATTCTCGATGAGAAAGCCGCCCGTTTGACCATCAGCGAAGGGCGTTACCATCAGGTCAAACGCATGTTTGCGGCGATGGGTAACCATGTCTCAGCGCTGCATCGCGAACGTATTGGTGACATTGAGCTGGATGAAGATCTCGGCGAAGGTGAATATCGTGAACTGACCCAGCAAGAGGTCGACAGCATCGGCCTGCCAGAAGAACTCAAACAACGTAAATAGCGGGAGAACGCGGTGCGCAAGGAAAAGAATTCACCGGTCGGTTTAGTGGTCATCCTCGGATTGCTGGCAATGCTGATGCCGCTCTCTATCGATATGTATCTGCCGGCCATGCCGCAAATCGCCCATGAGTTTGCGGTTTCGGCGGGCAGCGTGCAGATGACGCTCAACCTTTACATCCTCGGTTTCGCCATTGGCCAGTTAGTTTATGGTCCACTGGCAGACAGCTACGGACGTAAACCGGTGATTGTGCTGGGAACGCTAATTTTTGCCTGCGCCGCCGCGGCTTGCGCGCTGTCACAAACCATCGATCAGCTGATCTTTATGCGCTTCCTGCACGGCTTATCGGCCGCCGCTGCCAGCGTGGTGATCAACGCCTTGATGCGCGACACCTACTCGAAAGAGGACTTCTCGCGCATGATGTCATTCGTGATGCTGGTGACCACCATCGCGCCGCTGCTGGCACCGATTATCGGTGGCTGGCTGCTGTTGCTTTGGAACTGGCACGCCATTTTCTGGACGCTGGCGGGCGCTGCGCTGATCACCACGGTTCTGGTGGTGACGCAAATTCGTGAAACGCTTAAGCCCGAACAGCGCCAGCGCTTTCATCTGCGGACCACGCTGGGCAACTTTGTGGCGCTGGTGCGCCACAAGCGCGCCTTCAGTTACATGCTGGCGAGCGGTTTCTCCTTTGCCGGATTATTCACCTTCCTCAACGCCGGTCCGTTTGTCTACATCGAAGTGAACCACGTTTCCCCGCAGAACTTTGGCTATTACTTTGGCCTGAACGTGGTGTTCCTGTTCGTGATGACGTTGATCAATAGCCGCGCCGTGCGCCGTTTTGGTCCGGTGAAAATGTTCCGCATGGGATTGTTGATTCAGTTCGCGATGGGCGTTTGGCTGCTGATTTCCAGCGCGCTGGATTTAGGCTTCTTGTCGCTGGTGTTTGGCGTGGCGATGTTTATTGGCTGCGTCTCGACGGTGTCGTCGAATGCGATGGCGGTGATTCTGGATGAGTTTCCGCATATGGCGGGCACCGCTTCTTCGCTGGCGGGAACGCTGCGTTTTGGCGTCGGTGCTTTAGTCGGCGCGCTGCTCTCATTAGTCAGCATTAACAGCGCCTGGCCGATGGTTGCCACCATTGCGCTGTGCGCCACAATTTCGATTGTGCTGTTCACCTATGCTTCGCGGCCTCAACAGCCGGCGTGACATCCCCAGGGTCGTCATAAATGGCGACCTGGCCTCTCTTAATTCTTCTCCCTCACTCGCTAATCCCCATTCATTCGTTATGCTTAATGTTTCCATTATGTGAAAATTTAGAGATAAAAAAGTAACGATAATGCGTCTAAAATGATTGTTAACCGCAGCCGAACACGGTAAACATAGGCATAAATGTGAGAAGCCTCGCAAATTATAAATTGGCTACACGCTTTGTGTTTAAAACGAGAAGGCAGACTGAATTGGTATTCAGAGCTAATCAGGTTGGGATTCACCACGTTGTGCCGTCGTCGTGAATAAAGTTAACGTCTCTGGGGGCCGTATAACTATGCTGCAACTTTCCGTTGTGCATCGCTTGCCACAACATTATCGCTGGTCGCTGGAACATGCGGGTGAAATTGTGCGTCAGGAAGCAGCGAATGGCGTGAATGCCGAAGATTTAGTGGTGCTGCGCCTGCTGAGTCATGATGGTCATCCGGCGCTGGAAATTCTGCACCAGTTGAAGGAGACGCTGGCGCAAATTCAGGTCGAGTGCAAAATCGCCGAGTGTGAAGGGCAGCCTTGCCTGCTGATTCAACGTGATGACGAAAGCGCGACCAACTGCTGCCTGAAAAATCAGGGTGTCGCTATCGCCGAAACCTTTGATGGTCACTGACTTAGATCTTTTCCCTGCGCAGACGCCAGTAGCTGCCGCGTGTAATCGGCTGCTGGTGCGTTAAACAGCGTTTCGCAATCACCTTGCTCCACCACTTCACCCTGACGCAGCACAATCAGCTGATGACAGAGCGCGCGCACCACCTGCAAATCATGGCTGATAAACAGATAGGCGAGCTGATGCTGCTGCTGCAAACGGCGCAGTAAGGTGAGAATTTGCTTCTGCACCGAGCGGTCCAGCGACGAGGTGGGTTCATCCAGCACAATCAGCTGCGGCTCCAGGATCAACGCGCGGGCGATCGCGATGCGCTGGCGCTGACCGCCTGAAAACTCCGCCGGATAGCGTGAGCGGCTGTCGGCATCGAGTCCCACTTCCTGCATTACCGCAATCACTTTGGCTTCCTGCTCCGCACTGCTCAGTTCCGGGCGATGCACCGCTAAACCTTCCGCAATCACCTGTTGCACCGTCATGCGCGGATTGAGCGACGAATTGGGATCCTGAAACACCACCTGAATGCGCTGGCGCAGCGGCAATAACTGCTTTGGCAACAGCTGATGCAGCGGCTGATCGTCAAACCAGATTTCACCGCGCGCGCTAATTAAACGCAGCAGCGCCAGGCCCGTTGTACTCTTGCCCGAACCCGATTCGCCCACCAGTCCGAGGCTTTCGCCACGCCGCAGGGTAAAGCTAAGATCCTTCAGCGCCATCTTCTCTGCCACGGTGCGACGCAGCAATCCCCGCCGGATCGGGAAACCAACCTGTAAATTCTTCACCTGCAACAGCGATTGCGCATCCAGCAGCGGCACCGGTTCGCCATCCGGCTCGGCGGCGATCAGTTCGCGCGTATAGGGCTGCTGCGGCTGGCTGAACAGCATATCGCAGCGATTGTGTTCCACAGCGCGGCCATTGCGCATCACCGTGACGCTGTGCGCCAGCTGACGCACGATATTGAGGTTATGGGTGATGAACAACATGCCCATGTTGAGTTCACGCTGCAGTTCGCGCAGCAGTTGCAGAATCTGCGCCTGAACCGTCACATCCAGCGCGGTGGTCGGTTCATCGGCGATCAGCAGCTTCGGCTGGGTTAGCAGCGCCATGGCGATCATCACGCGTTGTCGCTCACCACCAGAAAGCTGGTGCGGAAAATCCTGCAAGCGCGATGCCGCATGGCGAATGCCGACGCGATCCAGGCAGCTCAGCATTTCGCCACGTGCGGCTTCGCGCCGCATGCCGCGATGCACAGACAGCACTTCATACAGCTGCTTCTCCACGTTATGCAGTGGATTGAGCGACACCATCGGCTCCTGAAAAATCATCGCCATCTGGTTGCCACGCAGCCCGCGCAGGGTGCGTTCGCTGGCTTGCAAAATATCCTGGCCGTTAAACAAAATTTCGCCTTGCGGATAGTTGACTGGCGGCTGCGGCAATAAGCGCATGATCGACAGCGCAGTCACGCTTTTACCTGAACCGGATTCGCCCACCAGCGCCAGCGTTTCGCCGGCATCAATCTGCAGCGAAATGTCTTCTACCACGCGGCGATCCTGAAAGGCCACCGCCAGATGATTCACCGTTAACAGGCTCATTTAGCGTCCTCGACTCGGGTCAAAGGCATCGCGTACCGCTTCGCCAATAAAGATCAGTAACGACAGCAGCAGGGCGAGGGCAAAGAAGCCCGCCAGTCCCAGCCACGGCGCCTGTAAATTGTTTTTGCCCTGTAACAGCAGCTCGCCGAGCGATGGCGATCCCACCGGCAAACCAAAACCCAGGAAGTCCAGCGACGTTAGCGTGGTGATTGAGCCGCACAGGATAAACGGCAAAAACGTCAGCGTGGCGACCATGGCGTTGGGCAGCATGTGGCGCAGCATAATGCGGCTATCGCTGACGCCGAGCGCGCGCGCCGCACGGATATAATCATAATTACGTGCGCGCAGGAATTCGGCGCGCACCACGCTCACCAGGCTCATCCAGCCAAACACCACTGTCACCAGCAACAGCCACCAGAAGCCGGGCTGAATCACGCTGGAGAGCAGAATCAGCAGGAACAGCGATGGCATGCCGGACCACACCTCAATCAGACGCTGACCCACCAAATCAATGCGTCCACCAAAGTAGCCTTGCACCGCGCCAACCACGATGCCAATCACGCTGGAGAACAGCGTCAGCATGATGCCGAACAGCAATGAGATGCGCGTGCCATACAGCAAGCGTGCCAGCACATCGCCACCGTTAGCATCGGTGCCGAGCCAGTTTTGTGTGGAAGGTGGCGAAGGGAAGGGCACATCGGTGGCGAAGTTGATGGTGCTGTCGCTGAAGCGAATCGGTGCCCAGATCGCCCAACCTTGTTGATCGATGCGCTGCTTCAGCCAGGGATCCTGATAATCGGCAGGCGTAGAGAAATCACCGCCGTAATCACTTTCGCTGTAGTTGAACAGCAGCGGCACATACCAGCGCTGCTGATAATGCACCAGCAGCGGTTTGTCGTTAGCCAGCAGCTCAGCGCCCAGTGACAGAACAAAAATGATCAGGAAAATCCACAGCGACCAGTAACCGCGACGGTTATGGCGAAAACGCTGCCAGCGCTGCTGGTTAACCGGAGATAAGCGCATCAGCGTCCCTCAAAATCAATGCGCGGATCGACCAGCGTGTAGGTCAGATCGCTAAGAATGTTCATCAGCAGGCCAATCAAGGTGAAGATATAGAGCGTGCCGAACATCACCGGATAGTCGCGCTGAATAGTGGCGTCATAGCCGAGCAGGCCCAAACCATTGAGTGAGAACATCACCTCTATCAACACCGAGCTGGTGAAAAACATGCTGATAAAGGTGGCGGGGAAACCGGCGATCACCAGCAGCATGGCGTTTCGGAACACGTGGCCGTACAGCACGCGCTTCTCATCCAGCCCTTTGGCGCGCGCGGTGACCACATATTGTTTGCGGATCTCATCAAGGAACGAGTTTTTAGTCAGCATGGTCAGCGTGGCAAAACCGCCAATCACCGTAGCCAGCACCGGCAGCGTGATGTGCCACAGGTAATCGCTGATTTTGCTGTACCACGGCAGCGCATCAAACTGCGGTGACGTCAGGCCGCGCAGCGGGAACCAGTCGAAATAGCTGCCGCCGGCGAACAGCACTATCAGCATGATGCCGAACAGAAATGCCGGGATCGAATAGCCAATGATGATAAAAGTGCTGCTCCAGATATCGAAAGCGCTGCCGTTACGCACCGCTTTTTTGATGCCCAGCGGAATTGATACCAGGTAAATGATCAAGGTGCTCCACAATCCCAGGCTGATGGAGACCGGCAAACTCTCTTTGATCAGCTGCAGCACCGATGCGCTGCGGAACAGGCTGTCGCCGAAATCAAAACGAATGTAGTTCCACAGCATTTCACCGTAACGCTGCAGCAGCGGTTTATCGAAGCCATAGCGATGCTTAATTTCCGCGATCACTTCCGGATCGAGTCCGCGAGCGCCGCGATATTGGCTGTCGCCGGGATTGTCACGCATTAGCGCACCGCGCGCGCCGCTGTCGCCGCCGCCTGAGCCAGGAATGCCGGTGCTGTGACCAAACTGCACGTTGGCTAACGCCTGATCCACCGGTCCGCCCGGCGCAATCTGCACAATAAAGAAGTTCAGGGTGATGATCGCCCAAAGTGTCGGGATGATCAGCAGTAACCTGCGAAGAAAATAGGCTGCCAAACCGTGCTCCTCAGCGTCGATTGGCCGGCAATCGCCCGGCTTTGTTCACATCGTACCACCAGTTTTCCAGACCGGTAGCAAACGCGGGTTTAATCTCGGGATGGGAAAACTTGTCCCAATACGCCATGCGATCTTCCGCGCTGTACCACATCGGAATCATGTAGGCATTCCACAGCAGGATGCGATCCAGCGCCTGGCCGAGCGGCAGCAGCGCTTTCTCATCGCCCTGATGCTCAACGATCTGCTGCACAAAATGGTCGACGATGGGATCTTTCACGCGCGGCCTGTTCCAGGAAGAGTCAATAAATTGAGATTGCCAAATCGTTTGCAAGCTGGTCGAGGGCCATGGCATGGCGTAATAGAGCGATGGGATCATGTCGTAGTCGCCTTCGCGCATACGGCGGAGATATTGCGAGCTGTCAATCTGGCGCAGCGAGACCTGGATGCCAAGCCGTTGCAAGCTGTGCTGGAACGGCAACGCCCAGTCGTTTTGCGTACCGCTGCGCATCAGTAATTCGAAACGGAACGGCTGGCCGGATTTCACATTCACCAATTGCTGATTTCTGATTTCCCAACCCGCCGCTTTCAGCAAGTTCATGGCTTGCAACAGGTTGCCGCGATCGAAACCGCTGCCGTCAGAACGTGGCGGGGCATACTCATTGTTGAACACTTCGGGCGGCAGCTGCGCTTTGTAGGGCGCCAGCAGGATCAACTGCTCGGCTTTGGGATAGCCAAGCGCTGCATATTCAGTGTTCTGGAAATAGCTGCGCGTGCGTTTATAAGCGCCATAGAACAAGGCTTTGTTCATCCACTCGAAATCGAACGCCAGCGTGATGGCTTCACGCACGCGACGATCGGCGAACAGCGGTTTTTCGTTGTTAAATGCCAGCCATTGCGTGTCGGTGGAAACGGTGTTGGGAATGGTCGATTTGACGATGGCGTGACTGTCAAAGTTGCGACCGCGATATTGTGTCGCCCATTTCTTCGCTGAACTCTCTTCGCGCAAATCGTAAGCGCCGGCTTTAAAGGCCTCAAACGCCACGTTGTCATCAAGATAATAGTCATAACGCAAAGTATCGAAGTTAAAACGCCCGCGATTCACCGGCAGATTGGCGGCCCAGTAATCTTTCACCCGGCTGTACTGGATAAACTGACCCGATTTATAGGAGGTGACGCGATAAGGCCCGCTGGCCAGCGGCGGATAACCAATCGGCTCGTTAAACTTTTTGTTTTGCCAGAATTTTTCCGGGATGACCGGCAGCGTTAGCCAGCTGAGAATCCGATCTTTGTCCGGTTTCGGCATGTCGATACGCACGGTGAGACGGTTTAGCGCTTTCACTTGCACGTCACGAAACGCCACGCGGAACTGCGGCACACCTTCCGTCATGAATTTCTGGAAGGTGAAAGCCACATCCTGCGCGCTAATCGGTGTTCCGTCCTGAAACTGTGCATGAGGATTGATCGACACTTCCATCCAGCGATAGTCGTCGGGATAGCGCGCTGATTCCGCGATCAGCGGATAGTAGCTGCCAGGTTCATCATCGGAGGTGGTAAACAAGCCGTCATACAGCGTATCGGTACCGATGCCGGGATTGCCGCGCGAGGCGAAACGATTGAAGTTGTCGTAGGTGCCCACCACCGCCAGCGTGATCTTGCCGCCTTTGGGCGCGGCGGGATTGGCGTAATCGTAGTGAGTGAAATTCACCGCATATTTCGGCTCGCCCAGCTTAGCGAAGGCATAGCTTTCATTGATGGTGGCGGCATGCAGCGGCGCAGTGGCGCTACAAATGAACAACGCTGTGACAAGACGCAGCAGCATAAGTGGGGCGATCTCCTGTGGTGTTCCGCACTTTATGGTAGCAGTTTCATGGGGTTCGCGTGATGTTAACTCAGTGCGCGCTGGCGTTGATAATAGCTGACGAGGTTTTCGGGGCGTAACGGACGACTAAACAGATAGCCCTGCAAATGCGTCACGCCGCGATTCACCAGCCACGCCGCCTGATCGCCCGTTTCGACCCCTTCAGCCACAGTTTTGAGATTGAGTTTTTTCGCCAGCAGCAGCACTGCATCGAGCACCGGTGAGGTGACGGTTTCTGTACCAATACTTTGCACAAAGCCGCGATCGATTTTCAGGTAATCGAACGGATATTTTTCCAGATAGATCAGCGCGCTATGCCCGGTGCCGAAATCATCAATCGCTATTTTAAAATTGTTCTCATGTAGCCAGGCGAAGATTTCTCCCGCGCTTTTTTCACCGACCATGCTGCGTTCGGTAATTTCAAACACATAGTTGAAGTGATCGGTAGGCATGATGTTAATCCATGCCTGGACATCGCGCCGGAAGCTCTCTGAGGCGAGATGCAGCGGCGAGAGATTGAGGCTCAGGCGCGTGCCGCGCGGCAGCTGTTTACAGAGAAACTGGGCATCGCGCGCCACCAGTGTGAACAGATGTTGAGTGAGCGGAATAATCAGGTTTTGCGCTTCGGCGTAGCTGATAAAGGCATCCGGCGGAATCATGCCTTCAGTGGGATGCGTCCAGCGCAGCAGCGCTTCCACGCCGTAGGGTTGTCCATCGTGCGCGGTGACCAGCGGCTGGTATTCAACATGAAACTGGCCACGTTTAATGCCCTGCATGATCTCTTTGCCCGGCCGCTGATGTCGCGTCAGCAATAACCCGCTTAGCGCGGAAATCAGCAGTGAGAAGAGGATGCCGGTCAGCAACGTCAGTGAGTAATCGCGTGGCGCTAAGGTGGTGCCAAACAGCACGAAGCGTAGATCGCTGTTATTAAAGGCTATTTCATGTAGCGATGCCGGTAAATCACTCGCGCGTACCACGTTGTTGCTGCCGCTCAACAGCGCTTTGTTGCCGACCACCAGCGCCATGCCAGTGATTTCGGGATGATAAGAGGCCAGCAGCTGATAAGGCGTCAGGCTGATGTTCATGGTGGCGAAAAGGCCGGTCTCGGCTGAACCTGGATTTTTCACCCATAGCACCAGCGCCGGTTTCTTCGGTAGCAATGGCGTGCCTTCCAGCAAGCGCATATCGCGATCGCGTTCCAGTTCAGACTCAGGAGAAATATCGTTTGCTGGCATCAGAAAAGCGCCGGTGGCAGAAGAGCAGTAAGCGTTGCCATCACGCACCAGCAGGATGGCGCGGATATTACCGGCAAAGGCGGCGCGAGAAGTGAGCTCACGACTGACGTTGTTGCAGGCTAACTGGGTGTATTGCTGTAAGGGATAAAGTGTATCGACCAGGCTTGCTATCACCTGTTGTAAATCGTCGCGGCTGTGTGCCAGAAGCTGTTCGTGTTGTTGTACACGTTTTTGCCAGGTGAGTGTTAATAGCACGGTGACAAAAAGCAGAAAGAATGCCGCGCCGATAATCGCACTATGCCAGGCGATACGGCGTGAATAACTGCGGTGGTGTTTTAATGTCCCTGACAGTGGCATGGAGTGCATTCCCCTTGTCTTGCCATTTTTTATTATGTTTATCGTTTGGTCACTACCCACTTCAGACCGCAGCCACGGTGATAACGGTGTCTGCAGCGCAATATCTGGGTATCAGGAAGTCAACGAGAATATAACGAGAGCGCGAAGAATGTCTCGTTATATTTTTGATTCTCAATTACTTTTTATCGGTTGGATTTGAGTTAAAAACTGCGGGCGAAAAAAAACGCTGCCGGGGCAGCGTTTCTGATTCTCTGGCTGAGAGGATCATCAAAGAAATATGTTAGCTTGGGTTTTTAGCAAGAACCCGACGCGCTTCGCGGTAACGATTTTTCCAATAACTGTCATTCAGGTTGGAAATCATTACGCCACTGCTGGTGGACGCGTGAACAAAGTTATCGTTGCCAAGATAGATGCCCACGTGGCGACCGGTAGAACCGGCGCGGAACAGCACTAAGTCACCTGCGCGCAATTTATTGCGTGAAATCTCTTTACCGGTGTCTTGCTGTTCAGACGTTGAGCGTGGCAAATCTAAACCGAACTGCTCGCGAAAGGTGCGCTGAACAAAAGCAGAACAATCAATGCCGCGTTTGGTGTCGCCGCCTAAGCGATAACGTACACCTTTCCAGTCACTGTACTGTTCCATGATGCGGGACTTAACGTCCACGTTCTGCACCATCTGTTCAAATTCGTCCTGAGACGCTTGAAGTAAAAAACCATTCTGGTTGTTAACTTCATGATTCTCGTTATTCGCGTTCTGACCGTTATGGGTACTGCTGCATGCTGATAAAAGTGTTGCGAGTGCTACCGCGGGAATGATCCGCCTGAGGTATCTCAGAATTGGTTGAGACTTGACCATTGTACGTGTTTTCCTTCGATTTCCTTACGACAGAATGTCGTCAGCCAGATGACAAAACGGGTTGAGATTAATAAGTACGACCGTCTAAGACAAATCCTTAATTACTAAAATGTGTTAATGCACACATTTTTGTCGCTTTCAGCACCGCATTTTATGCTGTTGCTTACTAATCGGATTCGAGGTTAACCGATTACAGACCGCGTGGCGAGTGCTTTTATATAAATATTCAAAGGTTTTTTCGATGTGAAATCAATCTGTAACACAATGGCGACTTTATCAACAATTGGCAGCGATTTAATAGCCAAACAGCGGTGCAATGAGGGGGTAATTCCGGCGCTAAGGCCGATTTTAAGAGGGTTCGGGCTGGACAACTTAGGATTAAGGCTATTGTTCCGCGTTTTTCATCATAATCTTTTCTTTTACCTGAATAATGTTAGTTTGCTAATAGTTTATTCAGGTTTTAAATAAGCGCGAGCGACTGACTTTTTGTTCTATGATCACTCGCACTTAACAATTACGTGCGCGGCTTATATTTGCCCGGCAACGAACGGTTTAGCCAATTCACCAGCTTGTCGCTGAAGGGCGTTAACAGGCACCAGCTCATGCCAACCAGCACCACTGACAATGAACCCACAGCGATATCAGTAAACCAGTGCGCACCCGCCATCACACGTGGCAGAGCAAACACCACGGTGATCATCAACCCCACCAGAAACGCGCGGAAGCCGAAATAGCGCCACATAAAGCAGGTGAAGATCATCAGCATCATGCCGTGGTCGCCAGGGAAGCTATCTTTCGAGGCATCTTTGGCCGGGATGCCGGTCAGTTCGCTTACGCGATGCACATTCTCAAAGAACAGCGTTGGGCTGGAGTGCTGTACCGGCAGCAGATGACCGAGTTGGTTCAGTACTACCGCGCTCAGCAGCATCGTGATGCCAATGGCCAGCAAACGGCGACGACCTTGCGGTGTCTCGCGACGCCAGTAGCTTAAATAGAGCAAACCCATAGCCAGCAGCGAAACCACATCGAAACCGCGGAAGTTAGTGATGGCCACTAACAGTGCGAAACCGTGATGATCAACCATCTGGTCATTGAAGCCATAAAAGATGGCTTTATCGATACCAAACCAGAACCCGTGATCCGGCGGCAGGTACCATGAAAGGAAAAGCATCACACCCAGTGCATTCAGCAGCAGGATGGTGACTAATCGAGAAGCGCGCATAGAAAATAGACTCAAAGTGAAAATAACGGGGCAACCTAACGCATCTAATTTAAACGAATCTTCAACAAAGCGGTCTGCAAAAGGTTCCAGTCAGCAGGCTGATGATGAATCAATTCGATGCGGCTATCCGGCGGTGTAGTAGGGCGAGTTTCTATAAACAGATCGTCGCCCTGGCGATTGATATTCACTAAACCATCGGCAGTACGCAACACACCTTTAACGCGATCAACCGGCGCATGCCTTGCCCACTCTAGCGCTTTGATCGTATCAAACACGGTTTCACCATCGAAAATCCAGCCACAGGAAGCATAGCCCTGGCCTTCATTTAGCGCACGACGCCAGCGCGCCTGGCCATCCAGTTTCAGCGCGGCCAAGCCTTGTGGACGTGAATTCTGGTGGTGATGTGCTGCATCGGGAACCGCACGATCCGCCAAGGCGGGTTGAGTCAACAGCGCGGGATCGATGCGTCCCCACGCCGCTTCCACCAGCTGACGCTCGCCCAAAAATTGCTGTTGCCAGGTGTGTAAACGCTGACGATCATCATCGTTCCAGCGGTCGCTTTTGTTCGCCACGATGATATCGGCCGCCACCAGCTGATCGCGGAAATTCTCATTCTCCACTACGCGTGCGTCGGCAAGCTGGCGCGGATCGAGCAGCGTTAAGGTGGCATCCACCTGAATCCAGGGTTGATAGACGGCAGCACGCAGCATATTCAGCAGCTGTTTGGGATGGCCAAGGCCGGTGGGTTCGATAATCAGACGATCGGGTTTAGCCTGTTTCAGCAGCATGTTCAGCCCAACCTGCAGCGGCAAGCCGTTAACGCAGCACATGCAGCCGCCGGGAATCTCTTTCAGCGTGGCACCGCGATCGGCGAGCAGTGCGCCGTCGATGCCAATTTCGCCAAATTCGTTGACCAGAATCGCCCAGTTTTCATCCGCGGGTTTATTGGCTAACAGATGCAGCAGAGTGGTGGTTTTTCCGCTGCCGAGAAATCCGGTGATGAGGTTTACGCGCGTCACAAAAGGGCTCCCAAAAAAAGAGAATAAATCGCACGCGGATGAGAGGCATCCGGCGCGCACGGCCTTGTTATACTATAACAATCACCGGGCGCCGGACGGAAGCACGTTATGAATCAGCGCGTCCCATATAACGACGTTCCGCAATATGAATGCGGATGCGATCGCCATTGCTCAGGTATTCCGGCACCTGAATGGATAAGCCGGTGCTCATGCCTGCGGGTTTGGAGCGAGCGCTGGCGGAGGCGCCTTTAATGCCCGGCGAGGTATCAACAATTTCCATATCGACGGTTTGTGGCAGTTCAAGCGCCAAGACCTGGCCATCCATCGTCAGCACCTGAATGCCGGGAATGCCACCTTCAGGAATAAACAGCAGCTCTTCTTCAATTTGCTCTTTTTTGAAGTTGTACGGCGTGTAGTCTTCGTCATCCATAAACACATACTCATCGCCATCGATATAAGAGAAGGTGACGGCGCGGCGGCTAAGCGAAATGGCGTCAATAATATCGTCGCCTTTGAAGCGCTCTTCCACTTTCAGGCCGGTGCGGACATCGGTAAAGCGCATCTTATAGAGCGTCGCGGCACCGCGAGCACTAGGGCTCTGTACATCAATGTCTTTCACCAGTAACAGTTTGCCGTTCCAGGTGACAGCCATCCCTTTTTTGATCTCATTTGCCTTTGGCATGGTGGTTTTCTCGCTGACAGGAGGTTAATGCGCGTCACGTTACTCGCGCGGCGAAAAACTGGCAAGTCAGCCAATGTAAAATTGTTGCCGGTGCATGGCATTCGCGGTCTGGGACTGTTATTGTCGCGGCGAATTCCTTGCAGGAGCGCATGATGTTTTGTCGTGACCAGTGCGGTGCCTGTTGCACAGCCCCCTCAATCTCGTCCCCCATTCCTGGCATGCCGCACGGCAAGCCGGCCAACACGCGTTGCGTGCAGCTTGATGAGCAACAGCGTTGCAAAATCTTTGGTTCACCGCTGCGTCCGGCGGTCTGTGCTGGCTTACAGCCCAGCGCCGAAATGTGCGGCAGCAGCCGTGATAGCGCCATGACATTTCTGCTTAAACTGGAAGCCGAGACGGCGCCCTGAAGCACTGCTGACGCATAGCTGAAGAATTGGGCTTAATGCCGTTGGTCTGTACAGCAAAAGCATCAGCCTGCCTGCCGGTAAAAATCTTAAATCCAACATGAAGTGTGCGGAACGTCAAAAATCTGCTACTCAGATCGCGCATTTTCTTGCCTGCTGTACGTGGCTGTACCATATTCCTTGAAACGTTTCAGCGTTGTCACTCCGGCTAAGTCCGCGATGCACAGCAGATTTTTTCACCATCTAGCTGAAACGATTCAATACAGCAAGCGAGGAGAGATATGTTCCAGCTCGAAGTTCAGGCCATTCATACCGGTGCTAGCGCACAGAATAAAGAAGAGGCCATTCGTCAGGTTGCCGCTGCGTTAACCGCTGCAGGCAATGTGGCCGAAGGCTACGTTAACGGCATGCTGGCGCGCGAACAGCAAACCACCACTTTCCTGGGTAACGGCATCGCCATTCCGCACGGCACCACCGACACCCGCGACCTGGTGCTGAAAACCGGTGTCCAGGTTTATCAGTTCCCGCAGGGCGTGGATTGGGGCGAAGGGCAAACGGCGTATGTGGCGATCGGTATTGCCGCTAAATCGGATGAACACCTCGCGTTGCTGCGCCAGCTCACTCACGTATTAAGTGATGACAGCATTGCTGAACAGCTAAAAACCGCCTCGGCGGAAGATCTGCGTGCGCTGCTGATGGGCGAAAACCAGGCGGCAGAATTCAAATTCGATACCTCGCTGATTGCCGTTGATGTGGCGGCCAGCGATTTAATCACGTTACAGGCACTGAACGCCGGACGTCTGCAGGCTGCAGGCGCGGTGGACGCGTCATTTATTGCTGACGTGATTTCCCGCGCCCCGCTGAGCCTCGGTCAGGGCATCTGGCTGAGCGACAGCGCCAACGGCAATCTCGGCAGCGCAGTGGCCGTAAGCCGCGCGGCAGCGCCATTCCAGCATCAGGGCGAAAACGTCGCGCTGCTGCTGACCGTGGCGGCTAACGATCAGCGTCCGCTGGAAGTGCTGGGCTATCTCAGCAACCTGCTGCTGAGCAACAAAGCTGAACGTCTGCTGAAGGCCGATGCCGCCGGTATCCTGGCGCTGCTGACCAGCGAAGTCGATGAAGCTGCCGAGCTGCTGACCGCTGAATTCACCATCCGCAACGAACACGGTCTGCACGCGCGTCCGGGCACGGCGCTGGTGACCGTCATCAAACAGTTCAACAGCGACATCACCGTAACCAATCTCGATGGCAGCGGTAAGCCTGCTAACGGCCGCAGCCTGATGAAAGTCGTTGCGCTCGGTGTGAAAAAAGGCCATCGCCTGCGCTTCACCGCCAGCGGCGAAGATGCACAGCAGGCGCTTAACGCAATTGAAGAAGCGATCAATTCTGGTTTAGGCGAGGGGGTTGCATGAGCCGTCGTGTCGCAACAATTACCTTAAACCCGGCTTACGATCTGGTCGGATACACGCCAGAAATTGAGCGCGGCGAAGTTAACCTGGTGAAAACCACCGGCCTGCACGCGGCGGGTAAAGGCATCAACGTTGCCAAAGTGCTGAAGGATCTCGGTATCGATGTCACCGTCGGCGGTTTCCTCGGCAAAGAGAATCAGGACGGCTTTCAGCAGCTGTTCAGCGAACTCGGCATCGCCAACCGTTTTCAGGTGGTGCAGGGCCGTACGCGTATTAACGTTAAGCTGACCGAAAAAGACGGCGATGTGACCGACCTGAATTTCTCTGGCTTTGAGGTCACCGCGCAGGATTGGGAGCGCTTCACCGCCGATTCTCTGACCTGGCTCGGACAGTTCGACATGGTGTGCGTCAGCGGCAGCTTGCCAGCCGGCGTGGCACCAGAAGCGTTCACTAAATGGATGAGCGATCTGCGCACGCTGTGCCCGTGCATCATCTTCGACAGCAGCCGCGAAGCGCTGGTCGCCGGTCTGAAAGCCGCGCCGTGGCTGGTGAAACCGAACCGCCGCGAGCTGGAGATTTGGGCTGGTCGCAAACTGCCTGCGCTGCAGGACGTGATCGGTGCTGCACATGAACTGCGTGAGCAAGGTATTGCGCACGTGGTGATTTCTCTCGGTGCGGAAGGTGCGCTGTGGGTGAATGCCTCCGGCGAATGGATCGCCAAACCGCCTGCCTGCGAAGTGGTCAGCACCGTCGGTGCCGGCGATTCGATGGTCGGCGGCCTGATTTACGGCTTGCTGATGCGTGAATCCAGCGAGCACACGCTGCGTCTGGCGACGGCAGTGGCGGCGATGGCCGTCAGCCAAAGCAACGTTGGCGTGAAAGATCGTACCCAGTTGGCCGCGATGATGGCGCGCGTCGACTTACAACCCGTTAACTAACAGCAGGAGAGCGATAATGAAAACGCTGCTGATAAAAGATTCTTCACTGGGACTGGCGTCAGGACATCTGGCGCTGGAACGTTTACGCGCGACGGCGGCACAAGCTGGCCTGACGCTGACCGATAATGCCGCCGAAGCAGAATTGGTGCTGGTTGCTGGCCACAATATGCCGCACGACGCAGAGCTGGCCGGTAAATCGCTGGCGCTGGTTGATGTGCAGCAAGCGCTGCGCGATCCGCTGGCGGCAATCAATCAAGCCAAAGCGAGTGCCAAAACCTGGCAGCCTGCTGCTGCAACCGCTGCCGCGCCAGTAGCTGCGCAGAGCGCTGCTCAGAAACGCATCGTGGCGGTGACCGCCTGCCCAACCGGCGTGGCGCATACCTTTATGGCTGCTGAAGCTATTCAGGCCGAAGCGACCAAGCGTGGCTGGTGGGTGAAAGTTGAAACCCGTGGTTCAGTGGGCGCAGGCAACGCGATTACCCCAGAAGAAGTGGCGGCGGCCGATCTGGTGATCGTCGCGGCTGATATCGATGTGGATCTGGCGAAATTTGCCGGTAAGCCGATGTACCGCACCTCAACCAGTCTGGCGCTGAAGAAAACTGCGCAGGAGCTGGATAAAGCGCAGGCCGAAGCGAAAACCTATCAGCCGAGCGGCAATCAGGCTGCCAGCGCACAGGGCGACAGCAAAGAGAAAGCCGGTGCCTATCGTCACCTGCTGACTGGCGTTTCGTACATGCTGCCGATGGTGGTTGCCGGTGGTTTGAGCATCGCGCTGTCATTTGCCTTTGGTATCACCGCATTTAAAGAGCCGGGCACCTTAGCGGCGGCACTGATGCAGATCGGTGGCGGCAGCGCCTTCGCGCTGATGGTGCCGGTGTTAGCCGGTTTCATTGCCTTCTCGATTGCGGATCGTCCGGGTCTGACGCCTGGTTTGATTGGCGGTATGATCGCCACCAGCATTAACGCCGGTTTCCTGGGCGGTATCATCGCCGGTTTCATTGCCGGTTACGCCGCGAAGATGCTCAGCAGCAAAGTGAAACTGCCGCAGAGTATGGAAGCGCTGAAGCCGATTCTAATCATTCCGCTGGTGGCGAGTTTAATTACCGGTTTGCTGATGATTTACGTGGTAGGTAAGCCGGTGGCGGGCATCATGACTGGCCTGACAACCTGGCTGGCCAATATGGGTACCGCGAACGCAGTGCTGCTGGGCGCGATTCTCGGTGGCATGATGTGTACCGACATGGGCGGTCCGGTGAACAAAGTGGCCTATGCGTTTGGTGTTGGTCTGCTGAGTTCACAAACCTACGCACCGATGGCGGCCATTATGGCAGCCGGAATGGTGCCACCGCTGGCGATGGGCCTGGCGACGCTGGTTGCGCGTCGTAAGTTCAACAAAGGTCAGCAGGAAGGTGGTAAAGCGGCGTTGGTGCTTGGGCTGTGCTTCATCTCTGAAGGTGCGATTCCGTTTGCGGCGCGTGATCCAATGCGTGTGCTGCCGTGCTGTATCATTGGCGGCGCGGTAACCGGTGCGATTTCCATGGCGATTGGCGCGAAACTGATGGCACCGCACGGTGGTCTGTTCGTCCTGCTGATTCCAGGCGCGATTACCCCAGTATTGGGTTATCTGCTGGCGATTGTGATTGGTACTGCGGTAGCGGGACTTGGCTACGCCATCCTGAAAAGACCGGAAGAAGAGCTGGTTAAAGCCGCGTAATCTTCGTCAGACATAAAAAAAGGGAGCTGCGGCTCCCTTTTGTTTAATCAGATAATTAACCCTGCTGCTCCGACTTCAACCACGCAATCTCATCCTTCCAGATATCCGGATTAATGGTTTCCAGAATCATGGGAATGCCGTCAAAACGTTTATCTTTCATCAGCCAGCTAAACGCGGTTTTGCCAATATTGCCTTCGCCCAGACTGTGATGGCGGTCGACGCGACTGCCCAGCGTGCTCTTGGCATCATTCAGGTGCATGCCGCGCAGATACTGGAAACCAACGATGCGCTCAAAGTCGCTGAAGGTCTCGGCGCAGGCTTCTTCGGTACGCAGGTCGTAACCGCCCGCAAAGGCGTGGCAGGTATCAATGCACACGCCAACGCGCGACTTATCTTCCACGTGCTCAATAATGGTGGCGAGGTGCTCGAAGCGGAAACCGAGATTGCTACCCTGACCGGCGGTGTTTTCGATCACCGCCACCACGCTGCTGGTTTTATCCAGCGCGATGTTGATCGATTCGGCGATACGCTTCAGGCAGGCTTCTTCTTCAATCTGCTTCAGATGGCTGCCCGGATGGAAGTTCAGCAAGGTCAAACCCAACTGCTCGGCACGCTGCATCTCATCGAGGAAAGCCTCGCGCGATTTCTCCAGCGCTTCCATCACCGGATGGCCGAGGTTAATCAGATAGCTATCGTGCGGCAGAATCTGCGCGGAGGTGAAGTTGTAACGATCGCAGGCGGTTTTGAACGCATCGATCACTTCTCCTGACAGCGGTGCGGCTTTCCACTGGCGCTGATTTTTGGTGAACAGCGCAAAGGCTGTGGCTTCGAGTTCGTGGGCACGGATAACTGCCTGGTCCACGCCGCCTGATGCACTGACATGTGCGCCGATATATTTCATGCCGCTCTCCTGATTGGGCGATTGCTGCTGCAAAGCTGCCCATCATAGCGGATGCGGTTACGCCATGAAATGTTGCACCAGCACATTGAGTGCTCCGCCGCCGAGAATTAACCAGCCAAACATCACCAATCCCAGCAGCAAGGGTTTACAGCCAGCCTGTTTCAGGGCGCTGAAGCGCGTAGTCAAACCCAGCGCAGCCATCGCCATCGCCAGCAGCAGATTGGCCAGCTGATTCAGCGTGCTAACAATATTGGCAGGCAGCAGATGCAGCGAGTTAAACAGCGCCACCACAATAAACAGCAGCGCGAACCAGGGAAAACGAATCGCTTGTTGCTGTGCGTTGTGGCTACGCTGACGTTTCAGCCAGCTTCCCAGCATCAGCAAGAAGGGCGCTAACATCATCACGCGCAGCATTTTGGCAATCACGGCGGTGTTTTCGGCCTCGGCACCCATCGCGTGTCCTGCCGCGACAACCTGCGCCACTTCATGCAACGTCGAACCCGTGAAGATACCGAAATGTTCCGCGCTGACCGTTGGAAGCAGCGACCACAACATCGGATACAGCACGATGCCAACGGTACCAAACAGCACCACAGTCGCAACAGCCACCGCCACTTTTGACGGCGCAGCCTTGACGATAGGTTCACTCGCCAGCACCGCCGCCGCACCGCAAATGCTGCTGCCCGCCCCAATCAGCCACACGGTTTCGCGATCCATCTTCAGCAGACGAATGCCGATAAAACAGGTCAGCAGGAAAGTGGAGCTGAGAACCATCACATCAATCAATACGCCGCTAAGACCGACGTCCGCAATCTGCTGCACGGTAATACGAAAGCCATACAGGATGATGCCGAGGCGCAGCAAGCGCTGTTTCGCCAGCATTACGCCGCTGTCACAGGCGCCGGCCATCTGCGGATAAAGGGTGTTACCGAGCACGATGCCCAAAATAATCGCTAACGTCAGCGCACCGAATCCGGCCCCCGCCAACCACGACTGATTGCTTAACCACGCCGCGGTACCGGCAATCGCCACGGTCAACAGCAAACCCGGCAGCCAGTGATGTAGATGAAACGGGGTTTTATTCACGCTTAACTCAGCCATACTTTTCTCCTCGCTGGACGGCGGTGGTTCGGACGAAAACCACAATTAAAGAGCGCACATTCCGTAGCGGCGCAATTTATTGCGCGATAAATCGCGCCGCTACGGAATGTGCGATGATTTATGCCGTGTGCTTATCTCATGCTGTTCTTTACTAAGCCTGCGCTGCGCTGGTATAAAAGTAAAATTGATAATATATTTATAATTAACCAGAATAAGTAATATAAAGAGAACCGCATGCACATCACGTTGCGCCAGATTGAAGTGTTTACCGAAGTGCTGAAGAGCGGCTCGACGACGCAGGCCTCGCAGGTGCTGGCGCTGTCGCAGTCGGCGGTGAGCGCCGCGTTAGCAGATTTGGAAAACCAACTCGGTGTGCAGCTGTTTGACCGCGTCGGTAAGCGGCTGGTGGTGAATGAGCATGGCCGTTTACTCTATCCGCGTGCCGTGGGTTTGATGGAGCAGGCGGGCGAAATCGAACAGCTGTTTAAGGAAGATAACGGGGCGATTCGCCTGTTCGCCAGCAGCACCATTGGTAATTACCTGCTGCCGGGCATGATCGCCGCCTATCGCCGCGATTTCCCCGCGTTGCCGCTGGAGCTGAGCGTCGGCAACAGTCAGGATGCGATTAATGCGGTGGCGGATTTTCGCGTCGATATCGGTTTGATCGAAGGTCCGTGCCACGAGCTGGATATTATCAGCGAGCCGTGGCTGGAAGATGAGCTGGTGGTGTTTGCCGCGCCGGATGCCGCCATCCTGCAGCAGCCGATTACGCTGGAAGCGCTCGCCGCCGCGCCGTGGATTCTACGCGAGCGCGGTTCAGGCACGCGCGAGATCGTTGATTATCTGCTGCTGTCGCATCTGCCACAGTTTCAGCTCGGCATGGAGTTAGGCAATTCAGAGGCGATTAAACACGCGGTGCGTCACGGCATGGGCATCAGCTGTTTGTCGCGGCGGGTGATTGAGGATCTGCTGGAAGCCGGCACGCTGGTGGAAGTCGCGATCCCATTGCCGCGCCTGACGCGCACGCTGTATCGCATCCATCATCGACAGAAGCATGTGTCCAAAGCTTTAAGCCGTTTCCTGTCGTATTGCCGTGAATAATCACAGCGCTGATCACGCTGCGGCTAATAATTCCCGGCCGATCATGAAGGTAACTAATAACCCGACGTGAATGCTATACAGCTTGGGGCTAGCTGCTACAATCTCGCCTCATTTTTATCCAGCATAGCGTTTACACATGCATAATGACTCAAAAACAACACAACAACCTGGATTGCGCCGTGAATTAAAAGCGCGTCATCTCACCATGATCGCCATTGGTGGTTCCATCGGTACCGGCCTGTTTGTCGCCTCGGGTGCCACCATTTCTCAGGCCGGACCCGGCGGCGCGCTGCTCTCCTATGCGCTCATCGGCCTGATGGTTTACTTCCTGATGACCAGCCTCGGCGAACTCGCGGCCTTTATGCCGGTTTCTGGCTCCTTCTCCACCTACGGTTCAAAATATGTTGAAGAAGGCTTCGGCTTCGCGCTGGGCTGGAACTATTGGTACAACTGGGCGGTGACCATCGCCGTTGACCTCGTCGCCTCGCAGCTCGTCATGAACTACTGGTTCCCGGACACGCCCGGCTGGATCTGGAGCGCACTGTTCCTTGGCCTGATGTTCCTGCTCAACTACATCTCAGTCAAAGGCTTCGGCGAAGCGGAATATTGGTTCTCGCTGATCAAAGTGACCACCGTCATCATCTTTATTGTGGTTGGCGTGTTGATGATCACCGGCATCATGCGCGGCGCAGAAAACGCCGGCTGGCATAACTGGACCGTGGGCGAAGCGCCGTTCGCCGGTGGTTTTGCTGCGATGATAGGCGTGGCGATGATCGTTGGCTTCTCCTTCCAGGGCACCGAGCTGATCGGTATCGCGGCCGGTGAATCTGAGGATCCGGCGAAGAACATTCCGCGTGCGGTGCGTCAGGTATTCTGGCGAATTCTGCTGTTCTATATCTTCGCTATTCTAATCATTAGCCTGATTCTGCCGTACACCGATCCGAAGCTGCTGCATAACGATGTCACCGATATCGCCATCAGCCCGTTCACGCTGGTGTTCCAGAATGCCGGTCTGCTCTCGGCGGCAGCGGTAATGAACGCGGTGATTCTGACGGCGGTACTGTCAGCGGGTAACTCCGGCATGTACGCCTCAACGCGTATGCTGTTCAACCTGGCACGCGAAGGTAAAGCGCCACGCATTTTCGGCAAGCTGTCGAAAGGTGGCGTGCCGCGTAACGCGCTGATTGCTACCACTGTGGTGGCGGGATTGTGCTTCCTGAGCTCGAAATTTGGTAACCAGGAAGTTTACCTGTGGCTACTGAACACCTCAGGCATGACCGGTTTCATCGCTTGGTTGGGTATCGCCATCAGCCATTACCGTTTCCGTCGCGGTTATATCGCGCAGGGTCACAACCTGGCCGATTTGCCGTACCGTTCGGGCTTCTTCCCGCTGGGACCGATCTTCGCTTTCATTTTGTGTCTGATCATTACGCTGGGACAGAACTATCAGGCGTTCCTCGCTGACCGCATTGATTGGTATGGCGTGGCCGCAACCTACATTGGTCTGCCGCTGTTCCTGATTATTTGGTTGGGCTACAAGCTGACACGCGGTTCGCGCTTCGTGAAATACAGCGAGATGGAATTCCCGACGTTTAAAGAGTAGTCATACCCTTGCGCGATAAATCGCGCCGCTACGAATAAGGTGCACGTGTAGTAGCGGCGCAATTTATTGCGCGTTGTTTTGGATTTTGTTACTCAGATTGAATTGATAATTATTATCACCTGCACTATTGTGGCTGCCGTTATGATTTCGACAAGAAACGGGTAGAACAATGCGTACCACCGACGCCACGCTGCTGGCGGAAAACGGCCTCGAAACCGACACCATGACGCGTTATCGTCAGGTTCTGCGCCAGCGACTGATGTTAATTGTCGTGCTGGTGCTGGCGATATTAGCGTCAGTGATTCTTGATTTCACCCTCGGCCCGGCTGGGCTCTCCCTTGACACCTTATGGCAAACGCTGACGCATCCCGATGCGGTCGATGCGGGCACGCGCGTGATTGTCTGGGATATTCGTTTACCGTACGCCTTGATGGCGGTGGTGGTGGGCTTCTCGCTTGGCCTCGCCGGTGCAGAGATGCAAACCATCCTGAATAACCCGCTTGCCAGCCCGTTTACGCTCGGCGTTTCGTCGGCGGCGGCCTTTGGTGCGGCGCTGGCCATCGTTCTCGGTATCGGCATTCCTGGCGTGCCGGATCAGTGGTTTATCTCCGCCAACGCGTTTGTTTTTGCGCTCTTTGCCGCCTTAATGCTGGATGGCGTGACGCGCTGGACCAAAGTTTCGACCTCTGGCGTGGTGCTGTTTGGTATCGCGCTGGTGTTCACCTTCAACGCATTAGTCTCAATGATGCAGTTCATCGCCAGCGAAGATACTTTGCAGGGCCTGGTGTTCTGGACCATGGGCAGCCTCGCGCGCGCCTCGTGGGAAAAGCTCGGCGTATTAACCGCTGCTTTTGCCATCCTGATTCCGTTCTCGATGCTCAGCAGCTGGAAGCTGACCGCGCTGCGCCTCGGTGAAGATCGCGCGGTGAGTTTCGGTATCGACGTGCGCCGTCTGCGCCTGGCAACGCTGCTGCGCATCAGTATTCTCTCTGCGCTGGCGGTGGCGTTTGTCGGCCCAATTGGTTTCATCGGTCTGGTCGCGCCGCACATTGCGCGCATGATGTTTGGTGAAGATCACCGCTATTACCTGCCAGCCAGCGCGCTGGTCGGTGCGCTGGTGCTGTCGCTGGCTTCGGTGGCGTCGAAAAACCTGATTCCCGGCGTGATCATTCCGGTGGGAATTGTGACGTCGCTGGTCGGCGTGCCGTTCTTCCTCAGCATTATTCTGCGTCATCGGGGGACGGTGTAATGGAGCAGGGATTACGTCTCAAGCATTTCTCCGCCGGTTATCCGAAGCGCAAGGTGATTGACGATCTCAACGTGCCGGAACTGCCGCAGGGCAAAATCACCGTGTTGCTTGGCCCCAACGGCTGCGGCAAATCAACGCTGTTGCGCGCGCTGGCTGGCTTGGGCAAAGGGCAGGGCGAGCTGTGGCTGAACGGTGAAGAGCTGATGAGCCAGCCGTTTGCGCGCCGGGCGCAGCGTGTGGTTTATCTGCCGCAAAGTTTGCCGGCGGGCGTGCATCTGCACGTGCTGGAGTCGATTATCGTGGCGCAGCGTGCGTCGGGTGGCTTGCACAGCGCCTCGAGCGAAGCGGAGATCATGCATCTACTCGAGCAGCTTGGCATCGCGCATTTAGCCATGCGCTATCTCGATCAGCTTTCGGGCGGGCAGAAGCAGTTGGTGGGTCTGGCGCAATCGCTGATTCGCCGTCCGGAACTGTTGCTGCTGGATGAACCGCTCAGCGCGCTGGATCTTAACTACCAGTTCCACGTGATGGATCTGGTGCGTCGTGAAACCCGGTTGCGCAATATTGTGACGGTGGTGGTGGTGCACGATATCAACATCGCGCTGCGTCATGCGGATCACGCGTTGATGCTTAAGGATGGCAATCTGCTGGCGGACGGCGAGCCGTCGCAGGTGATTACGCCTGAGACGCTGGCGCAGGTGTATGGCGTGCGCGGCCGTATCGAGCACTGCTCTCGCGGCATGCCGCAGGTGATGATCGACGGGCTGGCGGAGACGTTGGTGTAGTTAGGTGCACGCTGTCCCCCATCCCGGCCTTCCCCCGCTAGCGGGGGAAGGAGACGCTGCCACATGCAGCTTCATCACTGACATGTGGCAGCATCTTCCTCCCCCATTTATGGGGGAGGACCGAGGAGGGGGACAGCCAGCACATACCCAGAGGCCAGCCAGCACCATCACACCAACAAATGCTTCGCGTGGAAACGCAGATGATCTTCCACGAAGCTGGCGATAAAGAAGTAGCTATGGTCATAACCTGGCTGAATGCGTAGCTCCAGCGGGAAACCTTGCTCACGCGCCACCGCTTCCAGTCGCTCTGGACGCAGCTGATCGGCGAGGAACTGATCGCTATCCCCTTGATCAATCAGAATCGGCAAGCGCTGTTCCACGTCGCGCATCAACAGGCAACTATCCCATTCACGCCACGTCTGACGATCTTCACCCAGGTATGCGGCAAAGGCCTTCTGGCCCCACGGCACTTCGGTAGGATTGACGATTGGCGCGAAGGCAGAAGCAGACGCAAAACGTCCGCCAAGACGCAATGCCAACACCAGCGCACCGTGACCGCCCATTGAATGACCCATCACCGACTGACGATCTCTCAGCTTAAAGTTATCCGCCACCAACTCCGGCAGCTCCGCGCTGAGGTAATCGAACATGCGGAAGTTCGCCGCCCACGGCTGCTGCGTGGCGTTGAGGTAGAAACCTGCGCCCTGGCCGAGATCGTAACCGCTGTCGTTCGCCACCTCGTCACCGCGCGGGCTGGTGTCTGGCATAATCAGCACCAAACCCAGCTGCGCAGCCACGCGCTGGGCGCCGGCTTTGGTGGTGAAGTTCTCATCGCTGCAGGTCAATCCGGCGAGAAACCACACCACTGGCGGCGGTGCGTCACTCTGCGGCGGCGGCAGAAAAATGCTGAAGGTCATCGGACAGTTCAGCACGGCCGACTGATGACGCCAGCGCTGCTGCCAGCCACCAAAAATGCGATGCTCTTCTAACAGCTCCAAAGTGGAAGCCATAACGTCTCCTGATTACTTAGTAAAATGCACCACCGTACGGATGGATTTCCCTTCATGCATCAGATCAAAGGCGTCGTTAATCTCTTCCAGTGGCAGGTTGTGGGTGATGAAATCGTTCAGGGCGAATTTACCGTCGAGGTAATCCTGCACGATGCCCGGCAACTGTGAACGGCCTTTAACGCCACCAAAAGCGGAACCACGCCATACGCGACCGGTCACCAGCTGGAATGGACGGGTAGAAATCTCCTGGCCCGCGCCAGCCACGCCGATAATCACTGATTCGCCCCAACCTTTGTGGCAGCACTCCAGCGCCGAACGCATCACGTTAACGTTACCGATGCACTCGAAGGAGAAATCGACGCCGCCGTCGGTCAGTTCAACGATCACATCCTGAATCGGCTTATCGTGATCTTTTGGGTTGATCAGATCGGTGGCACCCAGTTTGCGCGCCAGATCGAATTTACTGGTGTTGAGATCGATACCGATGATGCGACCGGCTTTCGCCATCTTCGCGCCGATAATCGCCGACAAACCAATGCCGCCGAGGCCGAAGATCGCCACGGTATCGCCTTCTTTCACTTTGGCCGTGTTCATCACCGCGCCCATGCCGGTGGTGACGCCGCAGCCCAGCAGGCACACTTCTTCCAGAGGCGCTTCTTTGCTGATCACCGCCAGCGAGATTTCCGGAACCACGGTGTATTCAGAGAAGGTTGAGGTGCCCATGTAGTGGAAAATCGGCTTGCCGTCTTTGAAGAAGCGGGTGGTGCCGTCTGGCATCAAACCTTTGCCCTGGGTGGCGCGAATCGCCTGACACAGGTTGGTTTTGCCCGAGAGACAGAACTTACACTTGCCGCACTCTGGGGTGTAAAGCGGGATCACGTGGTCGCCGACGGCCACGCTGGTCACGCCTTCACCCACCGCTTCCACCACGCCGCCGCCTTCGTGGCCGAGGATCGCCGGGAATACGCCTTCCGGATCTTGTCCCGACAAGGTGTAAGCATCGGTGTGGCACACGCCGGTGGCCACGATGCGCACCAGCACTTCACCTTTTTGCGGTGGCATCAGATCCACTTCTTCGATTTTCAGCGGTTCGCCAGCTGCCCAGGCAACGGCGGCGCGGGTTTTAATCATGTTCATGCAATTCCTCTTCCTGTAGATGCGGGGTAAGTGGCCCCGATGGTCGTGATGTCGATAAAACAGAAACTCACTCAGCAACGTGCAGCGGATGCCGCAACTCGTCGTTAACCGGGCGATCGTCAAACAGTTCAATAATCAAGTATTTCAGCGCTTCCACATTGGGTGTAAACGCATCGCGCCGCCACATCAGCCAGGTGGCGGTATCGCGGTAAGCAGGCGGTAGCGCATGTTCCTGCACGCGTGCGCGCGCCGGCATTTGTGCCAGCACCGAGGCGGGAATCATCGCCACGCCCGCGCCGCCGGCCACACACGCCACCATCGCGTGGTAAGACTGTATCTCCATCACGCTGCTCGGCGCGGTCTGGCTTTCGCGATACCAGGCTTCCAGCTTGGTGCGGTAGGAACAGCTGTTGCGGAAAGCAAACAGCGTGTCGCCTTGCACATCGCGCGCGCTGGCAATCGGCGCATGTTCCGGGCTGGTGATCAGCACCATCTGCTCATTAAAGGCAATGCAGCCGTTGAGATCGTCGTGCGCCACAGGGCCATCCACCAGCGCAGCGGCCAGCGTGCCTTCCCGCACTTTGTCGATGATTTCACCGGAAGTATTGGTGATCAGCGACAGTTCCACGGCGGGAAAACGCTGGTGATAGGCCGCCAGGAGGGCAGGGAGGCGCGTCGCGGCGGTGCTCTCCATCGAACCGAGCGCGAAGTTACCGCCCGGCTCACCGGCGCGCGCCATGTTCAGCGCTTCATCGCTCAATGCCAGGATGCGCTGCGCATAGTTAAGAAAATTGTGGCCCATCGGCGACAGGCGAATGCGTTGCTTCTCACGAATAAACAGATCAACGCCAATTTCATCTTCCAGCTGGCGCAGACGCGTGGTGAGATTAGAAGGTACGCGATGGAGTTGCTCGGCGGCACGCGCCAGCGAACCGGATTCGGCGACGGAGCAAAACATGCGGAGCTGTACTAAATCCATATTCTCTTCTCGTAAACAACTTGGTTAGTATTATTCACTTTCCGTGAGTTTAAACGTCATGCATGCTAGTGACAAGTGATAAAACATTCTGAGGTCGGTATGGCGTTTCGTGTCGCGCTTAGCGCGTTCTTAAGTTTAGTGGTTGCGATGGGGATTGGGCGATTTGCTTTCACGCCGCAGGTTCCGCTGATGATTCAGGACCATCAACTGACGCTCACCAGCGCCAGTCTGGTGGCGGCACTCAACTATCTCGGCTATCTGTTTGGCTCGTTTGATGCGATGCGCGCGCGCAACCGCGTCGAGTGGCGTTTACAGACGGGCGTGTGGGGCGCAGTGATTTTAACGCTGCTCTCGGCCTGCGTCAGCGGTCCGTGGTTACATGGCCTGATTCGTTTCCTGATTGGCTGGGCCAGCGGCTGGGCGATGGTGTTGCTGGCGGCATGGGCCAGCGACCAGCTACATCATCACGGACGTCCCGGCTTGCTGGCGGCGGTGTTTGCCGGACCCGGCACCGGCATATTTATCAGCGGCATGCTGGCGGTGGCGCTGCACGCCAGCGGTGTCAGCGCGGCCTTTGCGTGGGCGGCTTACGGTTTGCTGGCGCTGTTGTTGATTGCCGCGATTGCGCGATTCCTGCCGCGCACCGGCCAGTTACATCGCCCCGATCAAGCTGCATCGCCGCTGGTGCTGAATGGCAATCTCAAGCGCCTGGTGCTGAGTTACAGCCTCGCCGGCTTTGGCTACATTCTGCCCGCCACTTTTCTGTCGCAAATGGCGGCGGCGCGTTTTCCTGACAGCGCGTTTGCCCAGTTTGTCTGGCCGGTGTTCGGTGGCGCGGCGGTGATCGGCATCGTGTTAGGCATCCTGACGCGTCACTGGGGCAGCAGCCATCTGCGGCTGGCCATAGTGTTGTGGGCGCAGGCGCTGGGCGTTATCGCCGCGATTGTGCTGCCCGGCTTGAATGGCCTGATGCTGGGCGCAGCGCTGATCGGCGGCGGCTTCCTGTGTGTGGTGCAGCTGACGCTGCAATATGGGCGCGAGCTGGCACCGCAGCATGCGCGCTATCTTGCCGGTTTGCTCACCACCGGTTATGCGGTCGGGCAATTGGGCGGTCCGCTGCTGTCGTGGATTTCCAGCATGCTATGGCATCAGCTGGAACCCGCGCTATGGGTAGCGGGCGCCAGCTTAATCCTTGCGGGAATGCTGGTTTTACGTCGCCGTACGTGATGAAAAGCTTATCAGAATGATTACTGGATTAAGGGCGCGGAGTATTTCACAATACGCGCTCAGAATTTCCCCCGTGGGCGAAAACCCGCGGGCGCATCACCTGTCGGAGAAGAGTAAATGAGCACCTTAAGTCAGGAAGCCGCCCTGGTTCACGAAGCGCTGTTGGCGCGTGGTCTGGAAACACCGTTACGTGCCCCGGTGCGTGAAATGGATGACGCCGCGCGCAAACGCGAAATTGCCGGTCACATGACGCAAATCATGCAGCTGCTGAACCTGGATCTGGAAGATGACAGCCTGATGGAAACGCCGCACCGCATCGCTAAGATGTATGTGGATGAGATTTTCTCAGGTCTGGATTACGCCAACTTCCCGAAAATCACCGTCATCGAAAACAAGATGAAAGTGGATGAGATGGTAACGGTGCGTGATATCACGTTGACCAGCACCTGCGAACACCACTTTGTGATTATCGATGGCAAAGCCACCGTGGCGTATATCCCGAAAGAAAAAGTGATTGGCCTGTCGAAAATCAACCGTATTGTGCAGTTCTTTGCCCAGCGTCCGCAGGTGCAAGAGCGCCTGACGCAGCAAGTGCTGGTGGCGCTGCAAACGCTGCTTGGCACCAATAACGTTGCGGTGTCAATTGATGCGGTGCATTACTGCGTGAAAGCGCGTGGCGTAAAAGATGCTACCAGCGCCACCACCACCACCTCGCTGGGTGGCTTGTTCAAATCCAGCCAGAACACGCGTCAGGAGTTTTTGCGCGCGGTTCGTCACAGCTAATCTGTTTGGGCAACAACCTGTTGCCCGATTTCCTCTCTCCGTCAGGGCACTCGATGCAACGCTATCTCGCGCTGGATTTCATTCGTGGTTGCGCCATTCTCGGCATCTTGCTGCTGAACATTGTCGGCTTTGCGTTGCCATCGGCCGCCTATCTCAATCCGGCGTGGCGCGGCGAGGCTGCTACGTCTGATGCCTGGACGTGGGCGATCATGGATGGCCTGGCGCAGCTGAAATTCCTCACGCTGTTTGCCTTGCTGTTTGGTGCCGGCCTTTATATGCAGGCGCCGCGCGGCAGCCGCTGGATGTCGGCGCGTCTGACGCTGCTGGTGCTGCTCGGTTTCATTCACGGCATCTTTTTCTGGGAAGGCGACATCCTGCTGGATTATGGCCTGATTGGGCTGATTATCTGGCGCATGCTGCGTGATGTGCCTTCCGACCGCGCGTTGTTACAAACCGGCGCATTACTCTATCTGGTCGGCTGCGGCGTGCTGCTGATTTTCGGCGCGGTCTCCAGCCCCAATCCCACGCGATCCTGGCTGCCGGGTGCGGCGGATCTGCAATATGAGAGCTACTGGAAACTGCTCGGCGGCTGGGAAGCGGTGCAGAACCGGCTGGATCATCTGTCATCAGGCCTGATGGCACTGGCATCACAATATGGCTGGCAACTGGCGGGTTTGATGCTGATGGGTGCGGCATTGATGCGCAGCGGCTGGCTCAGCGGGCAATTTAGCGTGCAGCACTATCGCCGTTCGGCGGCGCTGCTGCTGACTATCGGCTGGCTGATCGCCATTCCCGGCATCGCCGCGCAGTGGATGATTGGCTGGGAATTCCGCTGGACCGGCTTTTTCCTGCAGGTGCCGCGCGATCTCGCCAGTCCGTTTATCAGCCTCGGTTATGCCGCGCTTTGCCTTGGATTCTGGCCGCAAATTGCGTCAACGCGCATCAGCTTCGCCATTCAATGCGTTGGCCGCATGGCCTTGAGCAATTACCTGTTACAGACGCTGATTTGCACCACGCTGTTCTACCGCTTTGATCTGTTCCTCAGGTTCGATCGCCTGCAGCTGCTGGCCTTTGTACCGGCCATCTGGCTGGTTAATATCCTGTTTTCCGTACTGTGGCTGCGCGTCTTCCCGCAAGGCCCAATGGAGTGGGTTTGGCGCAAACTGACGCTTCTTGCTGCGGGAAAACCTGATCCTTCCTCCTCGCTCAGATAATGATGTTCATCACAAAGGTTGCAGAATTGTATGTAACCGTTTTCATTGCTGTGACGTGATTCACGTAGTCGTTTCACATGCCCTGACAGAATAGCGCCGTTACGCGCTTGTCGCGCATTTTCAGCCTCTGTGGAACAGCTGCATGATAACGATTCGTGATGTCGCCCGTCAGGCCGGTGTGTCAGTAGCCACCGTGTCGCGTGTGCTCAACAACAGCAGTGCAGTCACCGCCGATACCCGGGAAGCCGTGCTGGCCGCCGTTGATGCGTTGGGCTATCGCCCGAACGCCAACGCGCAGGCGCTGGCCACGCAAATCAGTGACACCATTGGCGTGGTGGTGATGGATGTTTCCGATCCCTTCTTTGGCGCGCTGGTCAAAGCGGTGGATACCGTGGCGCAGCGCGTGCATAAACACGTGTTAATCAGCAACTCCTGGCATCAGGAAGAGAAAGAACGTCACGCAATTGAGGTGCTGATACGTCAACGATGTAACGCATTGGTGGTGCACGCGAAAACGCTTTCAGACGCCGAACTGACGCAGTTTATGGATCAGGTTCCCGGTATGGTATTGATTAACCGTACAATTCCCGGTTATGAACACCGCTGCGTCTGCCTGGATAACGTTACCGGCGCTCAGGTAGCCACGCGCATGTTGTTACAACAGGGACATCAACGCATCGGCTTTCTTAGTTCCAGCCACCCGATTGAGGATGTAACGCAACGACGTGAAGGCTGGCTGCAGGCCTTGTCAGAACAGGGAATCCGCCCGCAGGAGTCATGGATTGCGCATGCTGAACCTGATATGCAAGGCGGCGAAGCAGCGATGGTGGAGTTGCTGGGTCGTAACTTACATTTAACCGCGGTGTTTTCCTACAATGACGGCATGGCGGCGGGTGCATTGACCGCTTTAAAGGACAACGGCATCCAGGTTCCGCAGCATTTCTCTGTCATTGGCTTTGATGATATTCCCATCTCCCGCTACACCGATCCGCAGTTAACCACGGTCCGTTATCCTATTGTTTCTATGGCGAAACTCGCCACGGAATTAGCGCTCAAAGGTGCCGCAGGTGAGCTGGATCAGCTGGCTGTACACTGCTTTATGCCAACGCTGGTGCGTCGCCATTCTGTCGCCCAGCGGCAAATTGTGGAGTCGGTCACTAATTCAGGCGATAGCTCAGTGTAACCGTTTCCAATCTGTGATTGCATTCACAGTTAATTAACATGCCGCTCACTATGATGGCAGCGTCTTACCGGACTGAAACATCATGTAACGCTGGGAAATCCTCTTCCCAGCCGGTTTCAGTAGCCGATTGAAATAGTTCACAACACTTTTCAGGAAGCGTTTACCTACAGGGAAGTCAGGATTGCGATGGTGGCCCGGCTTTGCGTTACGCGTCCGCCCATTATCAGGTTTACAACCGACGGCGCTGTTTGCCCGCAGGCAAATAGCGCAATGAAATGCCCTACATAAAAAACCGGAGATACCATGAATAAGAAGGTTTTCACGCTCACAGCACTGGTTGCCAGCATGATGTTTGGTGCAACTGCGCACGCCGCCGATACCCGCATTGGCGTGACCATCTACAAATACGACGACAACTTCATGTCGATGGTGCGTAAGGACATTGAGAAAGAAGCAAAATCATTGGGCGGCATTCAGCTGTTGATGAATGACTCCCAAAACGACCAGTCTAAACAGAACGACCAGATTGACGTGCTGATGGCGAAAGGCGTGAAAGCGCTGGCCATCAACCTGGTGGATCCGGCTGCTGCGGCAGTGGTGATTGATAAAGCGCGTGGCAACGATGTGCCGGTGGTGTTCTTCAACAAAGAACCTAACGCCAAAGTGCTGGCCAGCTACCCGAAAGCGTATTACGTCGGTACCGACTCTAAAGAGTCAGGCATCATCCAGGGTCAGCTGATTGAGAAGCACTGGAAAGCCACGCCAGCCTGGGATCTAAACAAAGACGGTACCATCCAGTTCGTACTGCTGAAAGGCGAGCCGGGCCATCCGGATGCCGAAGCGCGTACTAAATACGTGATCGATACCCTGAACAAAGACGGCCTGAAAACGCAGCAGCTGGCGATGGATACCGCGATGTGGGATACCGCACAGGCAAAAGACAAAGTTGACGCCTGGCTCTCTGGCCCGAACGCCAACAAGATTGAAGTGATCATCGCTAATAACGATGCGATGGCGATGGGTGCGGTTGAAGCGCTGAAAGCGCACAACAAAACCAGCATTCCGGTGTTTGGTGTCGATGCACTGCCAGAAGCGCTGGCGCTGGTGAAATCAGGCGCGCTGGCCGGTACCGTGTTGAACGATGCGGAAAACCAGGCGAAAGCGACGCTGGATATTGCTAACAATCTGGCCAATGGCAAAGAGCCAACTGCAGGCACTAACTTCAAAATGGACAACAAAATCGTACGTGTTCCTTACGTACCAGTAGATAAAGAAAATCTGTCGCAGTTTGTGAAGTAATTCATCCTGGGCGCGGCATTTCGCCGCGCCTTATTGCATCTGACCAACGCTTTATTTAGCCAGGTAAATTATGGCCAGTGAGAATCCGACCACACAGCGTGAATATCTGCTGGAGATGACGAATGTCTCGAAATCATTTCCAGGAGTTAAAGCCTTAGATAATGTGAATTTAAAAGTGCGGCCGCACTCTGTTCATGCATTAATGGGCGAAAACGGCGCCGGGAAATCTACATTATTAAAATGTCTGTTTGGGATTTATAAAAAGGATACGGGGAGCATCCTGTTTCAGGGTGAGGAAATTGATTATAAGAGCTCCAAAGAAGCGCTGGAAAATGGCGTTTCCATGGTGCATCAGGAATTAAACCTGGTTCTGCAACGCAACGTCATGGATAACATGTGGCTTGGCCGTTATCCACGTAAAGGCGTGTTTGTCGATCAGGATAAAATGTATCGCGATACCAAAGCGATCTTTGATGAATTAGATATTGATATCGATCCGCGCGATAAAGTTGCCACCTTATCGGTGTCGCAGATGCAGATGATCGAAATCGCCAAAGCCTTCTCCTATGACGCCAAAATCGTCATTATGGATGAGCCGACATCATCGCTGACCGAAAAAGAAGTGAACCACTTGTTCACGATTATTCGTAAGCTGAAAGATCGTGGCTGCGGCATTGTGTATATCTCGCACAAGATGGAAGAGATATTCCAGCTGTGTGATGAGATCACCATTTTGCGTGACGGACAGTGGATCGCCACCCAGCCGCTGGAAGGTCTGGACATGGACAAAATCATCTCGATGATGGTTGGCCGTTCATTGAACCAGCGCTTCCCGGATAAAACAAACGTGCCGGGGGAAACCATTCTTGAGGTGCGCCATTTAACCTCACTGCGTCAGCCATCGATACGTGATATCTCGTTCGATCTGCGTAAAGGTGAAATTCTTGGTATTGCCGGTTTGGTGGGCGCTAAGCGTACCGACATCGTCGAAACCCTGTTTGGCATTCGCGAGAAGTCAGGCGGTACGATTAAGCTGCACGGCAAGAGTATTAATAACCACAGCGCCAACGAAGCCATTAACCACGGCTTTGCGCTGGTGACGGAAGAGCGTCGCTCCACCGGTATTTATGCGTATCTGGATATAGGCTTTAACTCGCTTATCTCCAATATTAAAAAGTATAAATCCAGCATGGGGCTGCTCGATAATAAACGCATGAAAAGCGATACCCAATGGGTCATTGATTCGATGCGCGTGAAAACGCCGGGTCATCATACGCAAATTGGTTCGCTTTCCGGTGGTAACCAACAAAAAGTGATTATTGGTCGCTGGTTATTAACGCAGCCGGAAATATTGATGCTTGATGAACCGACGCGCGGGATTGATGTGGGCGCGAAATTCGAAATCTACCAACTTATTGCCGAGTTGGCGAAGAAAGAGAAGGGCATCATTATTATCTCTTCTGAAATGCCAGAGCTGTTGGGTATTACCGATCGTATTTTAGTGATGAGTAATGGCCAGGTAGCAGGCATTGTTGATACCAAAACGACCTCGCAGAATGAAATCCTGCGTTTAGCGTCATTACACCTTTAATGAAGCAAGGGCTTTAACATGAAAGCGACTACTAAAAAGAATGCGCTAACCTGGTTAAAAGAGGGCGGCATTTACGTTGTCCTGTTTGTACTGCTGGCAATTATTATTTTCCAGGATCCAACCTTCTTAAGTTTAATGAACCTGAGTAATATTCTGACCCAATCTTCGGTGCGTATTATCATCGCACTCGGCGTGGCCGGTTTGATTGTCACCCAGGGTACCGACCTTTCAGCGGGTCGTCAGGTTGGCTTAGCGGCGGTGGTGGCAGCTACGCTGCTGCAGGCGATGGATAACGCCAACAAGGTGTTCCCGCATCTGGATACCGTGCCCATTCCGGTGGTTATCCTGACCGTGTGCATCATCGGCGGTGTGATTGGTCTGGTGAACGGGGTGATCATCGCTTACCTCAAGGTAACGCCATTTATCACCACGTTGGGCACCATGATTATCGTTTACGGTATCAACTCGCTCTATTACGACTTTGTGGGTGCATCGCCAATTGCCGGTTTCGATCCTGGCTTCTCCAAATTTGCCCAAGGCTTCCTGCGTTTTGGTGATTTCAAACTGTCGTTTATCACCTTCTACGCTGTGATTGCCATCGTCTTTGTTTGGGTGCTGTGGAATAAAACTCGCTTCGGTCGCAACATTTTCGCTATCGGTGGTAACCCGGAAGCGGCGAAAGTGTCTGGCGTGAACGTGCCGTTCAACCTGATTCTGGTGTATGCCTTGTCTGGCGTGTTCTACGCGTTCGGCGGGATGCTGGAAGCAGGCCGTATCGGCAGCGCCACCAATAACCTCGGCTTTATGTATGAGCTGGATGCGATTGCGGCTTGTGTGGTCGGCGGAGTGTCGTTTGCCGGGGGCGTGGGTTCGGTGGCGGGCGTGGTGACCGGTGTCATCATCTTCACCGTGATCAACTACGGTTTGACCTACATCGGCGTTAACCCTTACTGGCAGTACATCATCAAGGGCGGCATCATCATCTTCGCCGTGGCGCTGGATTCATTGAAGTACGCACGCAAGAAGTAGTGGATTTCCCCTCACCCCAACCTTCTCCCGCTCGCGGGAGAGGGAGCAGACCGAGTTCTAACTTAAAACCTGCATGACACGGTTCCCTCTCCCGCAGGCGGGAGAGGGCCAGGGTCAGGGAGCAAACGTCACTTCTGCAGTTTCTCTTCTAACTCCAAAAGCTGCTCCGGCGTCACCGCCGGATAACTCTGCGCATCCTCCGGCACTTCATGCACCGCAGGAATCGGCACTAACGGGCCAAGGAAGCGCGGCTCGCGCTTCATCAAATACAAATCCGCCAGCGCACCCAAACGCGCACCCACTTCGCGGAAACGCACCGACAACATGTTTTTCGGCGACGGCACCGCATAGCACTGCGCCTGAATGCCCAAATGCTGCGCGATATACAGCGCTCGCTCGCAGTGGAAGCGCTGAGTAATGATGATGAAATCGTTGGTATCGAACACTTTGCGCGTGCGCACAATCGAATCCAGCGTGCGGAAGCCAGCGTAATCCAGCACGATGTCCGACGGCGCGACGCCCGCTTTGATCAAATCGCGGCGCATGGTCATCGGTTCGTTATAGCTTTGCTGCGCATTATCACCGCTCAGCAGCAGGTAATTGACCTTGCCGCTGTTATAAGCGTTCAACGCGCCCTGAATGCGATAGAGGTAATACTGATTGATAACGCCCGTGCGGTAGTACTTCGCCGTGCCCAAGACCACGCCGACCTGACGATGTGGCAACGAGGTGACATCTTCATATATAAAGGGCGCGGTTTTCCAGCTGATCCAGCGATCCAGGCCGAGCGCGGTCGCCACCATCAGTAAGATGATGAAAAACAGACCAAAGAAAACGCGTTTAATCATGCGCGCGGGCACTCGGTTGGCAGAATTCAGAATGGATAAAGGCTACTTGAGGCGGGCGGGGGAAGCAAGTAAACGCCCGTTGGCTGACGTTTTTTTAAACGTTGCCGGATCTAAATGATCCGGCAACGGATTTATCAGATCGAAGTACGCCGATAGTTACGATACTGCGGCAGCCAGAAGTTGTTGCTGACGGCTTTCGACAATACATCTTCCGACGTCACCACCGCCACGCCCGCCAGCTGCGCGGCTTTACCCACCTCGATGGCAATCAGCTTGGAAACGCCCTGAATGTCTTTGATCTCCGGCAGAACCGGACCTTCGCCATCGTTAACCAGCGGCGAGCAGTCGGCCAATGCGCGGCTGGCGGTCATCAGCATCGAATCCGTCACGCGACTGGCGCCCGCGGCGATAACCCCCAAACCGATGCCAGGGAAAATATAGGAGTTATTGCACTGGGCGATGGGATAGGTTTTCCCTTTCCAGGTGACCGGCGAGAACGGGCTGCCGGTGGCAACAAGCGCGGCGCCGTCAGTCCAGGCGATGATGTCGGCTGGCGTCGCTTCAACGCGTGAAGTCGGGTTCGACAGCGGCATAACAATTGGACGCTTAGTGTGCTTGTGCATCTCGCGAATGATCTCTTCGGTGAACAGGCCAGGTTGGCCAGACACGCCGATCAGAATATCCGGCTTGGCGTTGCGTACCACGTCGAGCAGAGAAATGGAGTCGCTACAGGTGTCCCAATCTTTCAGGCTGTCGCTCTTCTGCACCAGCTTGCTCTGGAAATTGAGCAGGTTCGGCAGCTTGTCGGTGAGCAAACCGAAGCGATCGACCATCATCACGCGGCCACGCGCTTCATCATCGCTCAATCCTTCTGACTTCATCTGCGCGATGATCTGCTCGGCGATACCGCAACCGGCAGAACCGGCACCAAGGAACACCACTTTCTGCTCACACAGGCGGCTGCCCGCAGCGCGGCTGGCGGCGATCAGGGTGCCGACGGTCACTGCGGCGGTGCCCTGAATATCGTCGTTGAAGCAGCAGATCTCATCGCGATAGCGCTCCAGCAGCGGCATGGCGTTTTTCTGCGCGAAGTCTTCGAACTGCAACAGCACGTTCGGCCAGCGCCGATTCACCGCCTGAATAAACTCATTGACGAACTCTTCATACTCTTCGCCGGTAATACGCGGATGACGCCAGCCCATATAGAGCGGATCGTTCAACAGCTGCTGGTTGTTGGTACCGACATCCAGCACCACTGGCAAGGTATAAGCCGGGCTGATGCCGCCACACGCGGTATACAGCGACAGCTTACCGATTGGGATGCCCATGCCGCCGATACCCAAATCGCCGAGGCCGAGAATACGTTCGCCATCGGTCACCACGATCACTTTGACATTCTGCTTGGTGGCGTTCTGCAGCATGTCTTCAATGCGGTCGCGATTGTTATAAGAGATGAACACGCCACGCGCGCGACGGTAGATTTCAGAGAAGTGTTCACAGGCGGCGCCGACCGTTGGGGTGTAGATAATCGGCATCATCTCTTCCAGATGATTGTCGAGCAGGCGGTAGAACAGGGTTTCGTTGGTGTCCTGGATGTTGCGCAGATAGACGTGCTTGTCGTTGTTGTTTTTAAAATCCAGGAACTGGCGCCAGGCACGTTCTGCCTGCTCTTCGATGGTTTCTACCGCTTCGGGTAGCAGACCGTTGAGGTTAAATTCGTTACGTTCTTCGAGGGTGAAGGCGCTGCCTTTATTCAATAGCGGAAATTCCAGCAGGATCGGACCCGCATAAGGAATATACAGCGGGCGTTTACTTTCGTAGTCGAGTTCCATGCAGTGCTTGCTCCGGTTGCAGTGTTTTCTGACGTATCGCCGGGAAAAGGTAACGCCAGTCCATCTTGAAGTGAAGAGGTTCTGGCGCCCGATCCTATGAAAATTCCTGCAGATGTACAGCTTTTGTTAACAGGAGGTCACAAAAGCGGTAAAAGGATCACTAAACTGATGTTTTCGAAACTAAAGTAAGTGAGAAATCCTCACATCCTAACGCCTTAAGCGTCGCGCGGGTCGCGTCAAGCTGACTCAGCGTGCTGTCCTGACATTCCGCCAAAACCGCTTGCTGAATTGTCTCCAGCGCTTCGTTGCTCATGTTCATCAAAATCAGTGCAGCCTGCAGCGGCGGCAAGCTGGGGTTGAAGGCGGCGTTTTCCGCATAGCGACCGGTAAAGACCTTGCCGCTCTGGCTGCGCAGCGCCACGCCGCTGTAGCTTTTGCTGTATGGCGCGTGACTGTGATTGGCGGCGGTTATGGCAGCCTGTTGCAATGCATCGCCTGCAACCGCAAAACCATGATCGACCGGCGTCAGCAGACGTTCGGTGATGTTCAGATCGGCAGGGCCAAACGCATCCGGCAGGTAGTCGCCCAGCGTGCTAACCGCACGTCCCGGCAGGCTGATGCGAATCGCTGTGCCGCTGTTCAGCTCGTTCATAAACTGACGGCAATGTCCGCACGGCGTGTAGTTGACGGTAATCGCCGCCAGCTTCTCTTCACCGCGCAGCCAGGCGTGCGTAATGGCGCTCTGCTCGGCGTGCACCGTCTGCTGCAGCGGGGTATGCAGAAACTCCATGTTAGCACCGAAGTACCAGTGGCCGCTGACGCCGCGAGAAATCGCGCCGACATTAAAGTGAGACACCGTTGCCACGGCGCAGCTCGCCGCCAGCGGTAGCAGTTCCAGCGCCAGCGCATCATCATCCAGACCGGTAAGCTGTTTCAGTTGCGCGACATCCTGCGGACGCAATACGCCATGGAAATCCGGCGCATCCAGCAGCGGCTGAATCGCAGCTTGCAGCGCAGCGGGCAGGGCAGAAAAAGCAGTTAGGAATCGTGAATGCATGATGGGATGACCTCAGTTACGCGTTAGCGGCGATGCGCCGCCTGACGTTTTATATGTGATCCAAGTCGCTCTGACAATGCAAGCTGATTGGGTTGTTTCAACTTTGCGAGATCTCTCGCAAGTTTTAGCCCCACCAATGCATTAATAGCGGAAAAAGCAGCGGCGCCAGTAACGAGGTGATGATGCCGCAAATCACCAGCGCAAGGGAGCTGAACGCGCCTTCCTGATAATCGATCTCGGCTGCGCGCGCGGTACCTAACGCGTGCGATGCGTTACCAATTGCTAACCCGCGCGAGGATTTGTTTTTCACCTTAAACAGATTGAGCAGCATATGGCCAAACACCGCACCCAGCACGCCGGCGATAAGCACGCAGATGGCGCTGATGGCAGGAATACCGTGCAGCGATGCGGAGACCGCCATCGCAATTGGCGTGGTGACAGATTTCGGCATGATGGTGGCGGCAATTTCCGGCGTTGCGCCCATCCACAGCGCAATCGCGGTGCCCGACACCATTGCCGTGATGCTGCCGATGAAGCAGACGCTGATGATGGTTTTCCAGCGCGCACGAATCTGATGCATCTGCTCATACAGCGGCAACGCCAGCGCTACGACTGCCGGTTGCAGCAACTGATTGAGCAGGCTGCTGCCGGCAAAATAGCGCGTGTATGGCAGGTGAGTCAGCAGCAGAATCGGAATGACAATCGCCATCGCCACTAACAATGGATTAACGATGGAGATATTGATTTTCGCCGCCAGTTTACGCGCCAGGAAATAGGCGATCACCGTCAGCGGCAGCGACCACCATGCATCACTCATTCGGCTTCTCCTGCGGGCGCTGCAGGCGCTCTGCGCTGAGCCCGACAATCAGCAGCACCATAAAAGTACTGACAATGCATGACACCACAATCGGCCCAAACTGCGCGGTGAGGATATCGGTATAGCCCATTACACCAACGCTAATCGGCACAAACAGCAGTGCCATATAGCGAATCAGTAAATGGCATCCGGGTTTCACCCACTCAACCGGCATGATTTGCAGACCCAGCAGCAGGAATAGCAGCAGCATGCCGATGATACTGCCGGGAATGGTTATTGGGAGCAGGGCAGAAATCCCCATTCCAGCGTAAAGCGCCGCATAGATGATGACGAAGGCGCGCACATAGCGCCAACAAGCAGTGAGAACGGCAGGCATGTCAGGCTCCTGTTTTCGTAGCGCTTTATCATACGCATTAAGCGATTAGCGTGCTAGCGATCACATTGGAATGCAGATTCCAGCTTTTTCATCGCGTTATTTTCCTCCTGCAAACATGGCGTAGGGTAAGCCGATATCGCGAAAGGGAGGCGATGATGAAAGCGATTACGCGGCGGCGACAACTGCGCCAGGCAATGCCTGAAGCGGAGCATCTTTTGTGGCGTTTTTTACGTAATCGGAATTTATGCGGAGTGAGGTTTCGGCGTCAGCATCCGACTGGCGGTTATATCGTGGATTTCGCCTGTATTGAAAGGAGGGTGATAGTTGAGCTAGACGGCGGGCAGCATAACGAAGATGAAGCGAAGATTTATGATCAACAACGAACGGCTTTTTTAGAGCGAGGTGGCTGGAGAGTGATTAGATTCTGGAATCATCAGGTTTTGAAGAGTTTGATGCGGTGATGGAGGAGATATATCGGCAGTTGATGTTGCCTGAGCCCTCACCCTAGCCCTCTCCCGCCAGCGGGCGAGGGAATGGTTAGGTGGAGCAGGCTAACAAAAATGGAGTGAAAAATTAAATGGCTGCTTTGAACGGTTCCCTCTCCCGCGCGCGGGAGAGGGTTAGGGTGAGGGCAACGAAATCCGTTACTTAACCGGCATGCCCGGTACTGCGCCGCTATCAACCGACAGCACAAACAGGTCTTTGCCGCCTGGACCCGCTGACAGCACCATACCTTCGGAAATACCGAAGCGCATTTTACGCGGCGCGAGGTTGGCGACGATGACGGTCATCTTGCCGACCAGCACCGACGGATCCGGATACGCAGCGCGAATGCCAGAGAAAATCTGACGCTTCTCGCCACCCAAATCCAGCTCCAGACGCAGCAGCTTGTCAGAACCCTCAACCAGCTCCGCTTTCTCTATCAGCGCCACGCGCATATCGACCTTGGCAAAATCATCAATGGTGATGGTGTCGCCAATCGGCGCATCAGCCAGCGGACCGGTTGCTGCAGGCTTATTCGCCGCCGCCGCATCTTCTTTCGAGGCCTCAATCAGCGCGTCGACTTTGGTCATTTCGATACGGCCATACAGCGCTTTGAACGGCGCCACTTCATGATCCAGCAACGGTTGGGCAATTGCATCCCAGCTCAGTTCGCTCTGCAGGAAGGCTTCGGCACGCTCGCTCAAAGATGGCAGCACTGGCTTCAGCCAGGTCATCAAGACGCGGAACAGGTTAATGCCCATGGAGCAAATCGCCTGCAGGTCGGCATCGCGGCCTTCTTGCTTTGCTACCACCCAAGGTGCCTGCTCATCGACATAGCGGTTGGCCAGATCGGCCAGCGCCATGATTTCACGGATCGCGCGGTTATATTCGCGGCTGGCCCAGGCTTCGCCAATCTTCTCTGAGGACGCCACAAAGGTTTGATACAACGCGGGATCGGCCAGTTCACTCGCCAGTTTGCCGCCAAAGCGTTTGGTCAGGAAGCCGGCATTACGTGACGCCAGGTTCACCACTTTGTTCACCACGTCTGCGTTCACGCGCTGCACGAAATCTTCCAGATTCAGGTCGATGTCGTCGATGCGTGAAGAGAGCTTGGCTGCGTAGTAATAGCGCAGGCTATCGGCATCCAGATGCTGCAACCAGGTGCTGGCTTTAATAAAGGTGCCGCGCGATTTAGACATCTTCGCGCCGTTCACCGTCACATAACCGTGTACGAACAGGTTGGTTGGCTTGCGGAAGTTGCTGCCTTCCAGCATCGCTGGCCAGAACAGGCTGTGGAAATAGACGATGTCTTTACCGATGAAGTGATACAGCTCAGTAGTGGAATCTTTCTTCCAGAACTCGTCGAAATCGATATCACCGCGTTTGTCGCACAGGTTTTTGAATGAACCCATGTAACCGATTGGTGCATCCAGCCAGACGTAGAAGTATTTGCCCGGCGCGCCAGGGATTTCGAAGCCGAAGTAAGGCGCATCGCGGGAGATATCCCACTGCTGCAAGCCAGACTCGAACCACTCTTGCATCTTGTTAGCCACCTGCTCTTGCAGTGCGCCTGAACGCGTCCACGCCTGCAGCATCGCGCTGAAAGAGGGCAGATCAAAGAAGAAGTGCTCGGAATCGCGCAGCACCGGCGTCGCGCCAGAGACCACCGATTTCGGGTCGATCAGCTCGGTTGGGCTGTAGGTTGCGCTACACACTTCGCAGTTATCGCCATATTGATCCGGTGACTTACATTTCGGGCAGGTGCCTTTCACGAAACGGTCCGGCAGGAACATGCCTTTCTCAGGATCGTACAGCTGCGAAATGGTGCGGTTTTTAATGAAGCCGTTCTCTTTCAGGCGACCATAAATCAGCTCGGACAGTTGACGGTTTTCGTCACCGTGCGTCGAGTGATAGTTGTCGTAGCTGATATTGAAGCCAGCAAAATCCGTTTCGTGCTCCTGCTTCATCTCCGCGATCATCTGCTCCGGCGCGATGCCAAGCTGCTGAGCTTTCAGCATGATAGGCGTGCCGTGAGCGTCGTCTGCACAGATGAAGTGAACCTGGTTGCCACGCATTCGCTGGTAACGGACCCAAATGTCAGCCTGAATGTGTTCAAGCATGTGACCGAGATGGATTGAACCGTTTGCGTACGGCAGTGCGCACGTTACCAGAATTTTTTTAGCGACTTGAGTCATGTTTGCGTAGCGTTCCGTTGAAGAAAAATCGGTGTTAGATGTTAACCGAAGCACCCTCTGGCGTAAACACAGCTGGACATCCACGTCACTTTTAGCGCCTATCTGATATTATTGAACAGACACCGCCGCAATCTGGCGTGATGAATAAACAAGGAGAGGGGATGACTTCACAATCCCAGCAACATCATTCACCTGAGGCGCTGCGAGCATTGGTTATCGGCGTGTTGAGTGACTTTGAACATCCGACGCTGCAACATAACCTGACCACGCTGAAAGCCCTGCGCCATGTCGCGCTGCTGGATGACAAGCTGCATATCGAACTGGTGATGCCATTCGCGTGGGCCAGCGCTTTTGAAGAGCTGAAAGCGCAAACCAGCGCCGAACTGCTGCGCCTGACGGACGCCAGCGCCATTGACTGGCGACTGCGCCACGACATCGCCACGCTGAAGCGGGTGAAAAACCATCCGGGCGCGACCGGTGTGAAGAACATCATCGCCGTGAGTTCAGGCAAAGGTGGCGTGGGCAAATCCAGCACCGCCGTGAATATGGCGCTGGCGCTGATCGCCGAAGGGGCGCGCGTGGGAATTCTTGATGCGGATATTTACGGTCCGTCGATCCCCAACATGCTCGGCACCGAAAATCAGCGTCCGACTTCGCCGGATGGTACGCATATGGCACCGATTATGGCGCACGGACTGGCAACCAATTCGATTGGTTATCTGGTTACCGACGACAACGCCATGGTATGGCGCGGTCCAATGGCCAGCAAAGCCCTGATGCAGCTCCTCAACGAAACTCTGTGGCCTGATCTCGATTATCTGATCCTCGATATGCCGCCAGGCACCGGCGATATTCAGCTGACGCTGGCGCAAAACGTGCCGGTGACCGGCGCGTTAGTGGTCACCACGCCGCAGGACATCGCCTTGATTGATGCGCGTAAAGGGATGGTGATGTTCGAGAAAGTGAGCGTGCCGGTGCTGGGCGTGGTCGAGAACATGAGCATGCATATCTGCAGCCAATGCGGACATCACGAGCCGATTTTCGGCACCGGCGGTGCGCAGAAGCTGGTGGAAGATTACAGCACCCGTTTGCTGGCCCAGCTGCCGCTGCACATTACGCTGCGTGAAGATCTGGATGATGGCGAACCGACCGTGGTGCGCCGTCCGGACAGTGATTTCACCGCGCTCTACCGCCAACTGGCGGGTCGCGTTGCAGCGCAGCTCTATTGGCAGGGAGAAATTATCCCTGGCGATATCGCGTTCCGCGCGGTTTAACGCCGTCCATTTCCGCTGGCGCGGGTCGCCAGCGGGAAATGCATCAGCACATATTTTCCCTGCTCGCTCTCGCCAACTGCTTCGCGCCGCCAGCCATGTTTGAGATAAAAATCCATCGCTACCTGATTCTGTTGCAGGCATTTCAAGGCGCCCGTCGAGCTAAATCGCGACTGCACTTTTTCTAACAGCGCGCTGCCTACGCCTTGTCCCTGCGCATCGGGATCGACGTACAGGCTATGCAGGAAGTTGTCATTATCCAGCACCGCCGCAAACCCCACGCGATGCCCGTCCAGTTCAGCGACCAGCACGGTTTCACCCAAAATCACCGCATCGAAATCTTCTAACTGCCAATCATCGCCCTCCAGCCACGTCCAGTTATGGCGTCGCGCGGCAAGATAGAGCGTGCGCAGAAAGGGCCGATCGGCTTCGTCAAAAAAACGTATATGCACCTATTTGCTCCGTCAGTTAGGTATTTGAATAAAACTAGCAGTTTCACCGCAAAAAGATAAAGCCTGACAGAACCGCGCCCTTTTTGTGTAGAATGCCTCCGCGAGCCGCATGAAATCAGGTGTCGGCGCTTTGATAGCTTTTGGTTATCTGATTGATAACGTCTGCATATTAGAAGTTGGCCCGAAAATTCTGTAGCCTGCATCACATCTTTTAACGGAGGTCACCATGTCCATCATTAATACCAAGATCAAACCATTTAAAAACGCAGCGTTCAAAAACGGCGAATTCATCGAAGTCACCGAGAAAGACGTTGAAGGTAAATGGAGTGTTTTCTTCTTCTACCCGGCTGACTTCACCTTCGTATGCCCAACCGAACTGGGTGACGTTGCAGACCATCACGCAGAGTTCCAGAAACTGGGTGTAGATATCTACTCTGTTTCCACTGACACGCACTTTACCCACAAAGCCTGGCACGGTTCTTCAGACACCATCGCGAAAATCAAATACGCGATGATCGGTGACCCAACTGGCGCGCTGACCCGTAACTTCGAAATCATGCGCGAAGACGAAGGTCTGGCAGACCGCGGTACCTTCATCGTTGACCCGCAAGGTATCATCCAGGCGATCGAAATCACTGCAGAAGGCATTGGCCGTGACGCATCTGACCTGATCCGTAAAGTGAAAGCCGCTCAGTACGTTGCTTCTCACCCAGGTGAAGTTTGCCCGGCAAAATGGAAAGAAGGCGAAGCAACGCTGGCTCCATCACTGGACCTGGTTGGCAAAATCTAAGTTAGCTGCCATTCGATCTTTCTCTATCGGGTGCTACGGCACCCGATTTTCATGACAGGAACTCACTATGCTCGACACCAATTTAAAAACCCAACTCAAGGCTTACCTTGAGAAACTAACGAAACCGGTTGAGTTGATTGCCACATTGGATGATGGCGCCAAATCGGCAGAGATTCGCTCTCTGTTGGCCGATATCGCGGGCTTGTCAGACAAAGTCAGCTTCCGCGAAGAGAACGATCGTCCGGTGCGTAAACCCTCTTTCCTGATCACTAACCCAGGCAGCCAGAGCGGTCCGCGTTTTGCCGGTTCGCCAATGGGTCACGAATTTACTTCACTGGTTTTAGCCCTGCTGCAAACCGGTGGACACCCTTCGAAAGAAGCGCAGAGCCTGCTGGATCAGGTTGTGGCTTTGGAAGGCGACTTCCACTTCGAAACTTATTATTCCCTGTCGTGCCACAACTGTCCTGACGTGGTACAGGCGCTGAACCTGATGGCGGTGCTGAACCCGCGTATCAGCCATACCGCGATTGACGGCGGTATGTTCCAGAACGAAATCACCGAGCGCAACGTGATGGGCGTGCCGGCGGTGTTCCTCAACGGCAAAGAGTTCGGTCAGGGCCGTCTGAGCCTGGCGGAAATCGTCGGTAAAGTGGACACCAACGCCGACAAGCGCGCGGCGGAAGAGCTGAACAAACGTGAAGCCTACGAAGTATTGATCGTCGGCAGCGGCCCGGCGGGCGCAGCAGCGGCCATCTACTCGGCACGTAAAGGCATCCGTACTGGCCTGATGGGCGAGCGTTTCGGTGGTCAGGTGCTGGACACCGTAGACATTGAAAACTACATCTCCGTACCGAAAACCGAAGGCGCGAAGCTGGCCGGTTCTCTGCGTGCCCACGTTGATGATTACGATGTTGATGTGATTGATACCCAGAGCGCCATCAAGCTGATTCCTGCGGCGAAAGAGGGCGGTCTGCACGCAATTGAAACCGCATCTGGCGCAGTACTAAAATCCCGCAGCATCATCATTGCTACCGGCGCACGTTGGCGCAACATGGGCGTACCGGGCGAAGAGCAGTATCGCACCAAGGGCGTAACTTATTGCCCGCACTGCGACGGCCCACTGTTTAAAGGCAAAGGCACCGCGGTGATCGGCGGCGGTAACTCAGGCGTGGAAGCGGCAATCGATTTGGCCGGTATTGTTGAGCACGTGACGCTGCTGGAATTTGCCAGTGAAATGCGCGCCGACAAAGTGTTGCAGGACAAACTGCGCAGCCTGAAAAACGTTGATGTGATTCTGAACGCACAGACCACTGAAGTGAAAGGCGACGGCAGTAAAGTCACCAGCCTGACCTACATTGACCGTAACAATCAGAGCAGCCACGAAATCGCGCTGAGCGGCATCTTCGTGCAGATTGGTTTGCTGCCGAACACCACCTTCCTGGAAGGTGCGGTTGAGCGCAACAAGATGGGCGAAATCATCATTGATGCTAAGTGCGAAACCAGCCTGAAAGGCGTGTTTGCCGCAGGCGACTGCACCACGGTGCCGTACAAGCAGATCATCATCGCCAGCGGTGAAGGCGCGAAAGCCTCACTCAGCGCCTTTGATTATCTGATTCGCACCAAACCGGCTGAATAAGTTTTGCGATAGCCACGCAATAGCCCTGCAACGCATGTTGCGGGGCTTTTTTTTATTTGAAAAAACAATGATTAGCCTAACCAGCGTATGGCTTGCGCATCGCTAATATCGCGGTAATAGATTTTATGCAGCCGTTCGCCACAGCCTTTACATTGTGCTTCAACATGAGTTGAGAAGTAGGCTCGCCCGGTGGGAGAAATAGCGCCTTTGCGGGAAATACGGATGTTATGCCATTTGTGTGCATGCGGAATAAAGCTGAAGAATTTTAATTTCATTATCGCTACCGGAATGGAGTGGGCGGTGTTTATCTTCAAATCCGGAGCGCAATTAGGCCCGTTTTCTGGCCTAATAAATTTGATAAGTATCAAGGTGATTAAAACTTTGCTTATTTCACCGCGCTTCTGTTGCTTCCGGTGCGAATAAAAATAGATTCGCACCGGATTATTTGATCGCGGAAGGATTACAGCATTAGCGCCATAAACACGATTTCATCACTAAACCGTGCAACCTCCTGTTTCATTCTGCTCACCACCTTAAAACCTTTCTTGCGATAGATCATAGCTGCCGGGTTCGATTGCCAGACGCATAAGGTGATGCGGCGCATTTTTTGCTGTTTGGCTTGATCCTTAAGCTTTGACAAAATTTGATTGAAATAGCCTTTTCCCTGTTCCTCGGGCTGCAGCGCCACGCTGCAAATGAAGAAATCGTCCGGCTGGCGATGCTGATTCACGAAACTGTCGTAAGCCACATCCAGTGGAAAAACCTCCTGACGATAGCCATATTGCACCTTGATGTGATCGTAATCCTGAATCGGCGCAGCGTTAACGAAACCCACCATTTTTCCCTGCGGATTATAAATCACGGCAATCTGTTGCAGGAAAGGCTGGATATTTTGCCGCTGCTGTAGGGTGGTTATATCAGTGGCATAAATATTATCGACCGAGCAGTATTCCAGATAGCTGGTGGTGAAAATTAATTTCGCCATCGCGAGCTGTTCTTGCTTGTCTGTAATACTTCCCGGTTTGAAGATCAGTGGCGACACTTTCTGACCATCAATCGGCTGCCAGAAATCACCTGCTTTAATATTCTTTGCGGTAAGCGCAATTAAAAAATCGCTGAATAATGCATTCACTTTATCCAGTTGCGGATCCTGAGAGAGCACGCCGTAATAGTGATAATAGGGAATTTCAGCACGCAGCTGCGGCGCATAAGCAATTTGCAGGATATCGCATTCAGAAAGCAAAGGTACCAGTTCACCTAACTGCAGAGGATCGCTTAATTGCCAGTCGCGTTGTGCTAGCTGAGTAATCGTATGCTGATAATGCTGCTGCTCTTCACCACTCAGCGGGCGACGTTCACCGCTGAGAATATCCTCAGTCAGGCGCATGCCTTTAATCCCGCTCACGCGATGCTGCTGAACATCAAAACCCCATACGGCAAACCGGCTGAAATCCTGATGGCTGAGCTGCGTGACCTGCAATTGCTCGCACCATAACTGGTAAAAAGGTTCGAAGATGGCGCGTTCGCTTTCCGGCGTTTTTGCTGGAATTGGCTGAGGCCAGCCGCGATACACCGCACTGAGCTGCCGTTGTAAATTCTGCAACACCGGATTGTTTTGATGACTGATGATCATGCCGGTTTCATCGGTGAAGAGATTCAGCCAATTTATTTGCTGCTGTTCTGCCGTAAAATCAGGCAGTTCAGGATGACAGAGAAACAGCGTCGCAGGCTGAGCGGGAAGTGTATCGGCATCCATATAAACGCCGCCGCACCGATTGAGAATCGCCAGGCGGAAGAAGTCAGAGAGCGTAGCGTAATAGCGCTTATCATGCAGTTGCTGCAGCACATCGATCAGGGCGCCATCAAATGACTGCATCAGTGCGCTCAGGCTGTTGACCTGCACCAGCGCATCAGGCAGAAACAGCGTGCCAGCATGAAAGGGGCTATTTCCCTGCTGAGCGACGAAGCGATCCTCTGCCGCCAGATGCTGTGCATTCCACACCCATAGCGTTTGCCGGAAATCACTGCGACTGGCTTCTATCGCGCGTTGCCATTGGGCAATGGTGCGGTTGACGTTGAGTGGTGATGGTCCGCCGAGCCAGACGCGATGGAGCGTGCATTCATTACCTGTCAGTCGGCTGGTGGGCACCGCGAACATCGAAGAGAGTTCCGCAACGCACACCTCGTGCGGCTGATGTTCCACTTGCCACTGTTTAAACTGCCGTAACGCTTGTTGCCAGTCTGCTGTCGCGGGATAGGTAAAGCGCTTTTTAAGCGCGGCGAGTTGGCGTTCGTAATGAGGTAAAAACGTTTCGCGCGTCATCATCAGATTTCGCTCCCGGCTGGTTGAGCAACATAGCCTTGCGGATTCTGCGTATGCCAGCGCCATGCGTCGCGCAGCATGTCTTCGAGGCCGCGAGTTGCTTGCCAGCCCAGTTCTTTTTTCGCCTGACCGGGATCGGATAAGCAGATGGCGACATCGCCGGGACGACGCGGGCGCATATCGAGCGGCACGCTTCGGCCGCTCACCTGTTCAAACATCTGCACGATTTCCAGCACCGAGTAGCCTTGTCCGGTACCCAGGTTGTAATGGCGATAGCCCGGTTTGAGATGATTTAGCGCCTGAATATGACCTTCGGCTAAATCCATCACGTGGATGTAGTCGCGCACGCCGGTGCCGTCGGGCGTTGCATAGTCATCACCAAATACCGGCAGATGGCTTCTTAGTCCATTGGCAACCTGAAACAGATAGGGCAGCAAATTGTTGGGAATCCCTTCAGGATGCTCACCAAGCTGGCCGGAGGGATGTGCGCCGGCAGGATTGAAATAGCGCAGTGCGGTAATGGCTAACTCAGGTTGTGCATCAACCACTTCACCCATGATCTTCTCCACCATATATTTGGAGGCGCCATAAGGGTTGGTGGTATTGCCGGTATCACAGTTCTCACACAGCGGAATCTTTACCGGAATGCCATAAACCGTGGCGGATGAGCTGAAAATAAGTTTTTTCACCTGATGCTGCTTCATGGTTTCCAGCAGCATTAGCGTTCCGGCAATATTGTTTTGATAATACTTCACCGGTTTCTGCAGCGATTCATTTACCGATTTCAGCCCAGCCATATGAATAACCGCATCAATCGGCTGATGGCTAAATACCAGATTTAGATCGGCGCGGCGGCGAATATCGCCCTGATGAAACGTCATTTTCTTTCCGCTTAACGCTTCGACACGCGTTAAGGCCAGCGGTGAGCTATTACACAAATTATCCAGCACGATCACACGATGGTTTTTCTGCAGCAGGCTAAGGGCAATGTGTGAGCCAATATAGCCCGCACCGCCAGTAATTAAGACATTCATTTACGTACACTCCATGTGTTTTGTTGCGCGCAGCGGTGCGCGACGAATGAGGGTGTTTAAACATTGTCGACCTTTGTTATCAGTAGTAATGACATCACCAACAGCACACAGGCTGCCGGCCAGATGGCCAGCGGTGAGACGGTGGTGATAATTCCCTGTAAAACGCCAGCCAGCAGCACGCCGATGGACATCGAATTGGTATACAGCGTGGCCGCCATTCCCTGACGATGTTGCAGTAAATCCTGAAACCAGAACATGCCAACGGTAGCGATGATAGCGATGAAAATGGCATTGAAAATTTGCAGTAACATCAGTGGGATAAAACTTTGACTGAAGTAAATTCCCACATAAAACATCATGCCGCACAGCATGGCTGCCTGCATTTGCGTTTTCTTACCCCAGCGTTTGAGCATGCTGGCGCTGAGCAGCATGATCGGTATTTCCAGCGCCGCGGCGAGGCCAAAAAGCACGCCACTCCAGTCGGCAGACAAGGTTGGCTGCTCTGCCAGATGCAAAGGAAACGCAATCAGATAGAGTGCGCTGCAGCTCCATACCAGCAAGGTGGCAAACATCAGGAAGCAAAGGTTTTGCCCCAGCGGCTGCCGGTCCGGTTGCTTTGCAGGAGTAGCGCTTGCCAGCCGCTCGCCAGGCGGCAAGGTGACAGCCAGCAGCGTCACGCTCAGTAACAGCACGAACATGACGGCATACAGCCAGGTGAAGCCGGCCAACTGAACAATCCAGAATGCCAGCGGTGGGCCGAATACCCACGCCAGCGAAAATTGCGCGCGTAAAATGGCGCTGAAAGCATTGTCACTGCGGGTTTGCCGTGCCAGCGCGAACAGTTGCGGTATCGCCGCACTGCCGCAAGCATTGAGCAGCGAACCGAGCGAAATTAACAGCAGATAATCGCGGCAGAAGATAAACAGCAGCGCATTGAGCGCCTGTGCGAATAAGCACAAGAGCAGTAGCGGGCGACGCTGCGTGACACGATCTGAATAACGGGCAATCAGTAAGCTCATCGCAATACTGCTGAGCGCATTAACGCTGAAGAAGGCGCCGATTTTCCAGGCTGCCACGTTAAGTTCACTGGCTAGAAATAAGCTGAGCGTCGGAATGAACAGGGCGCCGCTTAAACCGGCACCCAGCGCAACAACATAAAAAGAGAAGGTTGAGTGTTTCATCGACATCCTTGTCAGTGTTCGCCCCAGGCACTCCAGCGAGGGGCAGAAAGTTTTTAAAGTGCTTCAGCGCGGCTGAAGCGTTTGCCATCCGGACTCACGCTACGCACCCAGACTTTATCGCTAGCAGTAATTGCCGGTTTAGCATGTGGTTGATAACGCTGCCAGCGCTTACCCTTATCCAGGCTGTACTCCAGCGGCAGACCCGGCAGCGCAATGTTCATGGTCAGTATGCCATTCTCGACGCGCGCCCCCGGCACCGGTAAACGGTAGTGAATACCGGCTTTATCCATCTTGCCCAACTCACGCTGGCCTAACAGATTGGCGAAACGCTGCCAGTCCTGATTGCGCTGCTGCTGGTTAACGAAGTGGGTTTCACCGCCTTTAAAGGTGCGGCCTTGCTGATAATTCAGCTCCCACTCCGCGCGATGCCAACCGCGTTCGGCCACCGACAGCAGGCGCGGGAATACCATGTAATCCATCTGCTGATCGGTACGCGTGGTTTCACTCCACAGCTGTACTGAAATGCCGTATGCGCCTGACCACGGCTTATTCGAGGTGGCATCAAAGGTCTTCCCGTCGCGATCCACCGAGGTTTCAGCGTTCTGCGGCAGGTTGTCCGGCGCGAAGCCAAACATCTTGCGCTCATCGCTGAAGCGTGTGCCCCAGTAATAGCCGCGCTCGTTAGGATTCACCTCATACGGGAAGTCCATGTAGACGTAATCCGGATTGGATATCACCACTTCATAATCTTTCAGCGTCCAGTCGTTGGCGGTGTCAAAGCCGCCCCAATAGAGCGTGTCCCAGAAGTTAACGCGTACGCGCGAAGTGGCGAAGGCGTGCGCGTCAGTGGCATCTTTCAATCCATCCTGCCAGGCCTGCATCACCGGAATGCCGTGCGCTTTCACCATCTTGCTCACTTCCAGCGCGAAGTGACTTGGCAAGTGCTCCAGATCTTCCACCTTGCCGGATTTCACCACCGCCTGGCAGACCTGAGATTTTGCCCAGGGTTTGTCCTCTTTGCTTTGGTCTAAAATGCCCGTTCCCGCTTTCGGGTTCTTAACATCGCTGTAGCCGCTACCGAGGCGAATGTTTTTCGCTTCATCACCGCCAAAGTGCCAGGTGGTCAACGGTTGGCCGGCTTCGCGGTGCATCGCCTGCACTTCACCCATCACTTTATCGACAAATCGCTTCGAGGAGTCGAGGCAAGGATTGAGATAGCTGGTGCGGTCGTACAGCTGCACGGAACGGGTATTCGAGGTATCCGTAGGATCCACCAATCGATATTCACTGGCCTGCTGCGGTTTACCCGCTTTCATCAGTTGCTGATATCGCGCCTCCATAGAGATCACCGCCGCGCGTGCATGCGCGGGCATATCGATTTCCGGGATCACTTCGATGTTGCGCGCCTGCGCATATTTGACGATCTCGATATAATCGGCGCGGCTGAAATGTCCGGTTCCGTTGTTATCCGTGAACGGACCGGAGCCCAATTGCGGCAGAAGACATTGCTGCTCAGTCAGATCGTGACAACGCTTACTGCCTACGTCGGTCAACTCTGGCAGACCGGGGATTTCGATACGCCAGGCTTCGTCATCGGTCAGGTGGAAGTGGAATTTATTCATCTTCCATGCCGCCATTTGATCGAGCATGCGCAGCACCGCTTGCTTGCTGTGGAAATTACGCGCCACATCGAGGAAGGCACCGCGATAGGCAAAGCGCGGTGCGTCTTTCGCTTCAAGCGTGGCGATAATCGGTTTACCTTCAGCCGGCACCAGCGACAGTAACGACATTAAGCCGTAGTAAACGCCAGCTTGATCGTAACCAATGATATCGGTGCCGCGCGGTGTGATGCGCAGTTGATAAGCACCGGAAACCGCCTCTGCGCCGTGGAAATGATTGACGGCGATACGGGTATGAATGTCATAACCCGCTGACTGCGGTTTGAGCCCCATCAAATCGAAACGCTGTTTAACCGCATCGGCCTGGTTGTCCGCCAATACCTCAAGATGCAAGGCAACGCCACGGCTCAGATCGACATCCGCCGCATGAACTTTTACCGAACGCGGCGTTGGGGTGATTTGTCCGCGCAGCGCGCTGGCAGGCAGTTGCACCACATCGGCATTCTTTGTGAAACGACTTTGCGGCAGCATTAGCACGTTTTTATCGTCGGCAATGCGCTTCCATTGGCCGCCAAACGGCTTAACAAAGTCGCTGAGGTTTTCGGTATCGGTGCTGGTGATAATTTTTGGCGTGGCATTGGCGGCGGTGACATACCAGCGCGGCATCACGTCGGTGATAAACAGCTGCCAGTATTCATTGACGATAGGGATCTCAATCGACTCACCCGCCGCGATACCTTTGAATTTCTCCGTCGGTTCCAGACGGGTTAAATCGCCGACGATATGGGTCATTTTGAACTGATCGTTATCCACCCGCAGCGTTTCGTGCACGTTGCTCATGTAGATTGCCCAGTTTTTACTGGTGAGCGCCGGACCGTTGTTGGTCAGCGTGATGGTAGCGGTGTTGCAGGATGCCCAATCGGCACCGAGTTTCGCGCAGTTCACGCCGTGATCGGCCGCCTGGTTGTCAGTGACCTGATACTGCACGCCGAAATGACTGATTTGATCGACGACCTGCTGATTACTGCGCGGGGATGAACTGCAGGCGGCAAGGCTCATCACGCTCAGCGCCAGTAAACTGATTTTTAACTTTTTCATGTTGTTATCCTTCTCCACGGAGGTAAGTCTCTGGCTCCTGCCAGATCGGGGTCAAAACAGGGTGAATGGCGCGACGACCATAAATTTGATGTCTTTCTCGTCCTGGAAGATGTTGCCGTAGCCGCCGCTATAGCTGGGAAGATCGCTGTGATTGTCGTAGCGGGTGTAGTGCAGTTTGAATTGGGTGTCTTTGGCGCGGCCTTGCTGGATGGTGTAAACCAGGTCGAGGCTCCACGCTGATTCTTTCAGGCGCTGATTTTGGTCGTAGAGGGGATTGGTGGAAGGCTTCGCGTCCCAACCGTAGGCGTACGATGTACCGACTTGCCAGCCAGGTAATTGCCAGTGTCCCAGATCCACCATCACACCGGCGAAGAGCGCTTTCTCACCGTTGGCGTTCCAGTCTGAGCGAGAATCCCACCACACGTCCATGCGGCCATTCGAGCTGGCGTAAGACGGCGTCATACGTTGCAGGAAGAAGCCCTGATTACCCTCGGCTTTTACCCATGTGCCTTCGAGGCGGAAATCGAACGCGCCGAGCGTGTAGCCGAACGTCAGCGCCTGCAGCCACGCGAGGCCATCGTAAACATCGTTCACCTGGCCAACGCCGCTGTTGTCACGATCCTTCGCGCCATAAAATTGATAACTGGTGCGCAGCGGTGCATCGGCCAGCGGCAGCTGATAAGAGGCTTTGGCAAAATACTGATCCATGTAATTTGCCGCCTGGCCGTAGGCGCCTTCCAGCACCAGCGCGTTTTTAAAATCGTATTTGGCACCAAAGGATTGCAGCCACGGAATCTCCGTCACGCCATCGGCTTTACGGAAGTTGTACATGTCGCGATACCACGGCGCTTTGTATTCGTCAGTCCACATCCAGGAGACGGAAAGGGCGCCGGCGTCGCTAAAATCAAAGGTGGTGCCGGCCTCAACGCCGCGATAGGTGCCGGGCAGGAAGCTCCAGTGCGGTGCCAGCAGCGTCTGCCCGGTGGGCTGCAGATAGCCTGCGCGCAGCCAGTTATCCTGCCATTTTGCCTTGATGGCGGCTTTATAGAGACTTAAGCCGCTCTTATCTCCGCTCCAGTCCTCATCCCAGCGCGTACGGGCATTGCTGAAACCAATTTCATTCGGTGCCGCCGGGCCGCCGTTGCTTAACTCCAGCGCGCCAAACGCTGCCAGATCGAGGCCGATCACCTCACCGGCGTAACCGGATGAGAAGTCGAGATTGGCATTCGCAGAGGCGTGATGCAGATTGGCATCATACTGACCGTACGAGCCTTTTTGCGGATCCATCTCTTTGCGATCGCGCTGGCGTTGCCAGTAAAACAGATTGCCAGAGAGAGTGGCGTCTTCGACAAAACCCACGGCGTGGGCGGAGGGAACCGGCACAAAAGTGCCGGCAAACAGGGCAGAGACAATGGCCGCAGAGAGCGGCGCGCGTGGAATCCGACGCATAGCAAATCCTCCGTGATGCTTCCATAAACAATTAACAAATCCGTATTGTTTCGTCATAAAACAAGTTGCCGGGGATGCTATTTTTCGCGACGCGAATTATCAATGGGATTTATTACAAAGTATGACGCAGCACGCAAAAAAGCGTCGTTTTAAGGCGTTTTATCAATAAGTTACATGAATGTGTAATTTGTTGCTTTGTGAGCCAGATTCCAGGAAAGCGGCGTTTACTTGCTTTACCCCAACTTGTTCCCTATGCTCGCCAACGTAGTTTTGACTCGGGGTGCCCCTTTAATACAGGGCTGAGATACACCCGCCGACCTGATCTGGATAATGCCAGCGTAGGGAAGTCAGATGCCTGACCGCATTCGCCTTCTTGATCGCCGGTTGGGAGCCTTATGAAACAGCCTGACCTTCTTTCCCCCGCGCAACTCGCGCACTCTCTGCAACTGCTGCGTCAGCAAGCGCCGCTGGTGCACTGCATGACCAATGACGTGGTGCAAACCTTTACTGCCAACGTGCTGCTGGCACTGCAAGCTTCGCCCGCGATGGTGATCGATCCGGAAGAAGCGGCGCAGTTTGCCGGTTTTGCCGATGCGTTGTTGATAAACGTAGGTACGCTGACGCGCGACCGTCGTGATGCGATGTGGGCGGCGGTGCAAGCGGCGCAAACCGCAGGCACGCCGTGGACGCTGGATCCGGTGGCGGTCGGCGCACTAACGCTGCGCACCGCATTCTGCCAACAGTTACTGAGCCTGCAACCGGCGGCGATTCGCGGTAACGCTTCAGAAATTCTCGCCTTGGCGCAACAGGCTAGCGGCGGACGCGGTGTCGACAGTCTGCATCAGGCCGATGCCGCGTTAAGCGCTGCCCAGCAGCTGGCGCGTGATTACCACACCGTTGTGGCGGTGACCGGTGAAGTGGATTATGTCACTGACGGCGTGCAGACATTCGCCATCCCCGGCGGCAGCCCGCTGATGACGCGCGTGGTTGGCACCGGCTGCGCGTTGACGGCGGTGGTTGCCGCCTGCACCAGCTTGCCGGGCGATCGCCTGCAGCATGTCGCTGCGGCCTGCCGCGTGATGTCGCTGACGGGTGAGCAGACAGCGCGCCAGGTCGCCGGGCCAGGCAGCTTTGCCGCTGCTTTCCTCGATACGCTGTGGACGCTGGAGGTCGAGGCATGAAACGCATCAATGCATTGACCATTGCTGGCACCGATCCGAGCGGCGGCGCAGGTATTCAGGCCGACCTCAAAGCTTTCTCCGCGCTGGGCGCGTATGGCACCAGCGTCATCACCGCGCTGGTGGCGCAGAACACCTGCGGCGTGCAGTCGGTGTATCGCATCGAACCTGATTTTGTTGGCGCACAGCTCGATTCGGTGCTGAATGATGTGCGCATTGATGCTGCGAAGATAGGCATGCTGTCCGAAACCGCGATTGTCGAGGTGGTCGCCGAGCGGCTGAAACGGGCCAGCCTGCCGTTTGTGGTGCTGGATACGGTGATGATTGCCAAAAGCGGCGATGCGCTGCTGTCGCCGGATGCGGTGGCGAGCGTGCGCGAATTGCTGCTGCCGCAGGTATCGCTGATCACACCAAACCTGCCGGAAGCCGCCGCGCTGCTGGGACGCGCGATGGCGCAGGATGAGAAAACCATGTTGCAGCAGGGCGATGCGCTGCTCGATCTTGGCTGCGAAGCGGTGCTGATGAAGGGCGGACATCTTAGCGATGCCGAAAGCCCGGACTGGCTGATTACCCGCGACGGACGTCAGCGCTTTACCGCGCCGCGCGTCAATACGCGCCACACGCACGGCACCGGATGCTCGCTTTCAGCCGCGCTGGCGGCGTTGCGTCCGCGCCATGATAGCTGGGCAGCGACGGTCGCTGAAGCCAAGGCGTGGCTGCAACAGGCGCTGCTGCACGCCGATTCGCTGGAGGTCGGTAAAGGCATTGGGCCGGTGCACCATTTCCATCAATGGTGGTAGGGCGTAACGCCAGATTGCCGCTTTTTCACTGCGCATCCGTCTGAAAAATGGAGTCAGCAATTTGCCAGCCTGGCGCTTTCCGGTCCAGGCTGTTGGGGGCGAATCGGCAACGGCCGGTTCCAATCCAGCCATTTATCAGGAGCGAACATGACGGACATCGTACAGTTATTGGGCAAAGAGGCGGATAGCCTTCTTCAACATCGCTGCATGACCATTCCAGCGGATAGCCTCTATTTACCCGGCGCGGATTATGTTGATCGCGTGATGATCGACAACAATCGTTCTCCTACCGTACTGCGCAACATGCAAACGCTGTACAACACCGGACGTTTAGCCGGCACCGGCTATTTGTCGATTTTGCCGGTCGATCAGGGCGTTGAGCACTCGGCGGGCGCATCCTTTGCGGCCAATCCAGCTTATTTCGATCCAAAAAACATTGTTGAGCTGGCGATTGAAGCTGGCTGTAACTGCGTCGCCTCTACCTACGGCGTGCTGGCTTCGGTTTCTCGTCGCTACGCGCACCGCATTCCGTTTATGGTGAAGCTGAACCACAACGAAACGCTGAGCTATCCGACGCAATACGATCAGACGTTGTACGCCAGCGTGGAACAGGCCTTTAATCTGGGCGCGGTGGCGGTTGGCGCCACCATCTACTTCGGTTCCGAACAATCACGTCGCCAGATTGAAGAGATCTCGGCGGCCTTTGAACGTGCGCACGAGCTGGGCATGGTGACGGTGCTCTGGGCCTATCTGCGTAATGATGCGTTCAAGAAAGAGGGCGTCGATTACCACGCCAGCGCCGATTTAACCGGCCAGGCCAATCATCTGGCGGCGACCATCGGTGCGGATATCGTCAAGCAGAAGATGGCGGAGAATAACGGCGGCTATAACGCGGTGAAGTTTGGTCACACCGATGAGCGCGTCTACAGCAAGCTGACGACGGAAAACCCGATAGATTTGGTGCGTTACCAGCTGGCGAACTGCTATATGGGACGCGCAGGTTTGATCAACTCCGGCGGCGCTTCTGCGGGTGAAACGGATATCGCGGAGTCGGTGCGCACGGCGGTGATCAATAAGCGTGCCGGCGGCATGGGGCTGATTCTGGGGCGCAAGGCGTTTAAGAAGACGTTGAAAGAGGGCGTGCAGCTGATTAATGCGGTGCAGGATGTGTATTTGTCGAAGGATGTGACGATTGCTTGATTGAGTGGGGTCTGTGCTCGCTGTCCCCCATCCCGGCCTTCCCCCGCGAGCGGGGGAAGGAGATGCTGCCATATGCGGCTTCAACACTTACATTTTGCAGCATCTTCCTCCCCCATTAATGGGGGAGGACCGAGGAGGGGGACAGCGAGCACTAAATCAAGGCGCCTCAAACCACTCACTATTACGCTCGGCAATCGGCGTAATGGTCAAAATCATCTCCTGCAGATGACGGCGCATTGCGCTTTCAGCTGCGTCAACATCATGCGCTTTCAAGGCGTTATAGATATCTTCATGCTGCTGAATCAAACGCTCCGGCGGTGACACTTCGCTCAGGGTCAGAAAGCGCACGCGGTCCATGGTAGCTTTGATGTTCTCCACCGTTTCCCACGCCAGCAGGCAATTAATCCCTTCAGCAATTAAGCGGTGAAACTCATCGTCCAGCCCCAGGAAAGCCTGGCTGTCATAACGTTCAGCGGCGAGACGCTGCAGCTGCAGGTTATGCTCCAGCGCCATCAATCCGGTCGCACCCATCTCCTGCGCGGCGCGGCGAACCACGGCGATCTCTACCGCTTCACGGATAAAGCGACCGTCGGCCACGCGCTGAGCGGAGATTTTGCGCACGAAGGTGCCGCGCTGCGGTAGCACCTGCACCAGTCCGGCTTCCGCCAGCTTGATAAAGGCTTCACGTACCGGCTGACGTGACACGTTAAAACGCGCCGACACTTCCTTCTCCGACAGCAGCGAGCCCGGATGAATAACGCAGGTCACAATATCTTTGCGCAGATAACGATAGATCTGCTGATTTACCGGTTCGCTGGTGGTTATGGTATAGGCAGTCGACATGCAGCAATATCCGTATTACGGCTGGCATCTGCCAGCCCGTTAAGAAAGGTTCAGTCTAATCAGCACGCTGCGTCTGCGCTACACATTTGTGCAGGCGCTTAGCCTTGTGTGACGAGGCTTTGAACGGTGGCGCGCGCGCCCTGTTTAACCAGTTGCTGATAGAGTTGAGTCACGCGTGAGACAAAGGCGGGCTGCTGCTGCAGATCGTCACCGAACACGGCGTTGAGGCTGAGCAACGCCTTAACGCGTGGCGCACCGTCCTCACTGTTGGCCACAATGTCCGCCAGCTGATCTTTCAGCGGATCGCGAATCTCAATGGCCTGACCTTGCTCATCCACGCCGCTGACGTAGCGCATCCAGCCCGCCACGCCCAGCAACACGAAATCGCACGAGGTGCCATTGCGCAGATGCCAGCGCGCGCTATCCAGCAGGCGCTGCGGCAGTTTTTGCGTGCCATCGGTGGCGATTTGATAGGTACGATGTTTGATGGCGCGATTCTCGTAACGCGCAATCAGGGAATCAGCGTAGGCTTCGAGATCGACGCCTTGCGTGCGCAGCGTCGGCGCTTGATCCTGCAACATCAACGCGCGCGCCGCCGCACGATAGCTGGCATCCGCCATGCAATCGCTGATGTGTTCATAACCGGCGAGAAAACCGAGATACGCGAGGAACGAGTGGCTGCCGTTGAGCATCCGCAGCTTCATCTCTTCGAACGGCAGCACATCGCTGACCAGCTCAGCGCCCGCGTTTTCCCACGCCGGACGTCCATTAACGAAGTTGTCTTCGATGACCCACTGGAAAAACGGTTCGGCTTCAACCGCCACCGGATCGCGGCTGCCCAAACGTTCCGCCAGCGTGTCGAACGCGGCATCGGTCATGGCCGGGACGATGCGATCAACCATGGTCGAAGGGAAGGTGATGTGCGCCTGGATATATTCAGCCAGCGCAGGGTTGTGGCGCTCGGCCAACTGGGTGATCACGTTGCGCGTGACATGACCGTTCTCTGGCATATTGTCGCAGGACATCACGCTAAACGGCGGCAAATTGCGTTCGCGGCGGCGGATAATGGCCGCCAGAATCAAGCCGGGCAGCGAACGTGGCTCACCAGGATGAGCGAGGTCGTGCACAATATCGGGATGATCGGGATTGAGCTTGCCGCTCGACGGCATGTAGCAATAACCTTTCTCGGTTACGGTCATCGAGACAATCGCCACGTCCGGCTGGCTCATCGCCTCGATCACCGCCTCAATGCCGTCGCCTTTGCCATGCAGCGCTTGCGTCACCACGCCAATCACCCGCGTGTGTAATCTCTCATCCGCCATTTCGGTTAGCGTGTAGAGCAGATCCTGCTGACGCAGCGCCTGAATCAGCGTGCCGCTGTTAAGATTCACTTCGCAATAACCCCAGTCGCTGCCCTGAGCGGCCAGCTTATCGGTCGCCAGTGCCTGATGCGCACGGTGGAAGGCACCAAAGCCGATGTGCACCATGCGGGTTTTGAGTTGGCTGCGATCGTAAGCGGGGCGTTGGACATCAGCGGGGAGGCGTTCAAGCTCTAACATAGTCATTCCTTTTAGCAAATGGGGCGCTCAGCGCCCCATGAGATTTACACTGAAACCGGTTTATTGGTGGCTTTAGGTTCACGAATCACCAGCAGTACCAGCAGCGCGCCGACGCCAGCCACCGCACCTGCGAGGATAAAGGCGCTGTCAAACTTACCGGAGTGCTGCACGATGAAGCCAGTCACCACCGGGCCGATCACACCGGACAAGCTACCAATCAGATGGATAAAGCCACTGATGCTGCCGACACGGCTTTTGTGCACCACGTCCTGCACAATCGCCCAGTAAATTGCGCCGGTGATGTAGAGGAAGAAGATGGAGATCGACATCATGATCACCGCCGAGTTGACCTCTTTTATCGTACCTGCCAGCGCCACGCAAATCGCCGCGGCGGTAAGTGAAACCACCAGCACAATTTTTCGTGAAAGCAGCAGCTTGCCGGTGATGTTGAAAATCTTATCGGAGATCCAACCACCCAGCGCCAGGCCCACGAAGCCAACAATCCACGGGATCATGGTGGTGATGCTCATCGCTTTGATATCGAGGCCGTGCGCCTGCACCAGATACGCCGGGAACCAGCTCAGGAAGAAGAACAGAATGTAGTTGTAGCAGAAGAAGGCAAAGGCGGTGACCAGAATGATCGGCTGGCGCAGATAAAAGCCTAAACCATGCGCGGCGCCGCTTGAGTCGATCACGTCGGCCGGTTCTTCGGCTTTCAGTTTTTCTACTAAGGCGCGCTCTTCTGCCGAGACGCGCTTACTTTTCGCCGGATTATCTGACGCGAAGAAGAACCACAGCGCCAGCCAGACGAAGCCAATCGCGGCGATCACTACAAACGCCGGACGCCAGCCGAACGACAGCGCCAGATAGCCAACAATCGGACCGGCAACCGCGCCACCCAGCGGTGAACCCGAGCTGAGTAAGCCCATTGCGGTGGCGGCCTGTTTTTTCGGGAACCAGCCGTTAATGGCTTTGTTCGCTGAGGCAGAGATGGGGCCTTCCGCCATGCCAAACAGCACGCGCAGAATCATCATCGACCAGAAGCCAGTCGCCATCGCGGTCAGGCCGCAGAACAGCGACCACATACCAACGGCGGTGCCGAGCACGATGGTCGGGCCAAATTTATCGGTCGCCAGGCCACCGATGAAGTTAAACAGGGCATAACCGAAGAAGAAGCTGCCGAAAATCATGCCGAACTGCTCGGCGTTGATCATCAGGTCTTTTTCCACCAGCGGTACCGTCAGAGAGAGGGCGATACGATCAAGGTAGTTGATCATAAACACCAGGAACAACAGCAGTACGAGGGTCCAGCGCAGGTTCTTAAACATAGAAACTCCGTCATCGTCATTTTTTATAGTAATAATGCCGGCGGGTAAGGGACCGGCATGGGGACACCTGGTGTGCGGGTTAACTTAACCCATTTGTAGGATCACTTTGCAGCAGGTGCGGGGATCTTTTTCGAACAGCGTCATGGCTTGCTCAACGTCTGCCAGCGGGAAATAGTGCGTCACCAGTTTCTCCGGCTGGATCTGGCCTTGCTCAATCCACTCAATCACCTGCGGGAAGCGATTGCTGTTGAGACGCGAGGTGAACAGCGACAGCTCTTTGCTGGTGAGACTTTGCTGTGTGATGCTGCACGGCTCGCCAGAAAAACCCAGTAGGCCGATACGCGCCGCCGGTGAGGCGAGGGCGGCGGCTTCTGCCAGGATCGAAGGGTGACAGGCGGCGTCGATAATCAGCGTTGGCTGCACGCCTTCCAGCTGCGCGGCGAGTGGAATCTCACTGTTGTTGAACACCTGATCGGCACCGTTTTCCTGCGCCAGCGCCAGCCGTTCTGGCAGACGATCAACCACCAATACCTGTTCAACGCCATACACGCCTTTCAGCACCTGAATGGCGGTGAGGCCCATTGGCCCGGCACCGTAAATCAGTGCCACATCGTTTGGTTGTGGTTTGAGGAAGGCGGTGATATTGGCCGCGATGGTGAAAGGTTCGACCATGCTGGCGAGTTTGTCGGGAACGCTATCCGGCAGGCGGAAGGCGTTTTTTGCTGGCGCCACGGCATATTCGCTAAAGCCACCGTCGCGGTGCACGCCAATCACCTGCAACGCTGTGCAGACGTTCGGGCGACCAATCGAGCAGGGATAGCAGTGACCGCAGCTGACCACCGGATCGACCGCCACACGTTCGCCTATTCGGCTGGCGGCAACGTCATCGCCGACCGCATCAATCAGGCCGAAGAATTCGTGACCAATCACGCGCGGATATTTAGCGAAAGGATTGTGACCGTGCCAGATATGCACGTCCGAACCGCAGATGCTGGCAAATTGCACCTTCACGCGTACTTCACCTGCAGCGGGTTGCGGCAGCGGACGCTCTGCCACTACCAGTTCACCCGGTTGCTCAATCACTACACTTTTCATCATCTACTCCAACGGATATGCAATGATGAAAAAATACGCGCACTAATACTACCATACAAGTCGGCGTTAAAGAGTTGTGAAGAGAATCACAGAGGAACAGTTACGTAGGGGCGCCATTCATGGCGACCAGGAAATCACGGCCACCTTAAATGGCGACGCTGAAATGACAAAAACCCGCTCAGGTTTCCCTGAGCGGGTTTTTTGAATTTGGCTCCTCTGACTGGACTCGAACCAGTGACATACGGATTAACAGTCCGCCGTTCTACCGACTGAACTACAGAGGAATCGTTTGAACGGGGCGCATATTATCGAGCGGCCCTCGCCTTGTCAAAACTCTTTTTCACAATTCGCTCTGACTGCTGAATAAAGCGTCAATTGCGCGCTATGAGCGGACTCAGCGCGGCAAAATCACAACTGATACAACCTCTTTTGTGACGATGATCACCATCACTATGCAAAATTACATTCTGATTTGTCGATTTTGTCAGATACCTCGCATGCATGATCACAGATATTTCATTTCGCCGTTGTCGGGGCCAAAAGCGAAACATATATTCCAGATCAACTCTTAAGCGAATGCGGGAATAGTCATGAACAAAGTCAGAATTGGAATGATTGGCAGTGGTTACATTGGTCGTTGTCACGCGATTGCTTACGCTCAGGCACCTACGGTTTTTGCCCTGAAAGGCGAGATCGTGCGTGAGATGCTGGCGGAAGTGAACCCAGAGCTGGCAGCAAAACAGGCGGCAACTTTTGGCTTTGCCCGTTCTACTGGCGACTGGCACGAGCTGGTGCGCGATCCGAACATCGATGTGGTTGATATCTGCGCGCCAAACTTCCTGCATAAAGAGATGGCGCTGGAAGCGATTCGCAACGGCAAACACGTTTACTCCGAGAAACCTTTATCGTTATCAGTGGCCGATGCGGAAGAGATGGTACAAGCAGCGCAGCAGGCGGGCGTTAAAACGCTGGTCGGCTTTAACTACATGAAAAACCCCACCAGCCAACTGGCGCGCGAAATTATCGCGCGTGGTGAAATCGGCGATGTGGTGCACTTCTACGGCACGCACAATGAAGATTATCTGGCACGGCCGGAAACGCCGCTCGATTGGCACTGCCAGAAAGCGTTGGCCGGATTAGGCGCGCTTGGCGACCTCGCTGCGCATATTGTGAATATGGCGCACTATCTGGTCGGTGATATTGAAGAAGTCAGCGGCGATATGATGACGGTGATTAAAGAGCGTCCGGATCCGAAGGATACTTCGCGCCTGCTGCCGGTGGAAAACGAGGATCAGGCCAGCGCCTTGCTGCGCTTTAAAAACGGTGCGCACGGCGTGTTTGAAACCTCGCGTATCGCCTGCGGCAGCAAAATGGGCCTGACCTATGTGGTCACCGGTACCAAAGGCACGCTGCGTTATACTCAGGAACGTATGGCCGAGCTGGAGCTGTATATTCACGATGAACCGGCAGGCCGCCAGGGTTTCAAAACCATTTTGACCGGCCCGGCGCATCCGGATTACGCCAACTTCTGCGTATCTGCCGGGCACGGCATCGGTTTCAACGATCAGAAAACCGTCGAGATTCGCGATTTAATCAATGGCATTGCCGCTGGCGATCGCATGTGGCCAGATTTCGCCGAAGGATTGCAGGTGCAGAAGGTGCTGGAAGCTGTTGCGGTTTCCGCACTGGAACGCCGCTGGATGAAAGTGTAATTACAGTTAACTGAACAACATCGTAGCGGCGCAATGTATTGCGCGCCGTTGAAAGCGCGCCGCTACGGTAATGTGCATTAAGCAAGTAACGGGCATTGCGGCGGCAAACGGCAGCTCAGTGCGCCCGCCATCACTTCAATCTCAAACTCACTTCCCGTCAGCGGTTCGCCATCCAGATTAAACGTCATCTCATGGGGTGAACGGATGGTGAGCGACTGCAGCTGCGCCGTGACGATATTCGGATTTTCATCATCACGCGTCAGCGAATGCAGCAACGTTGGCAGCAGCTCTTGCGCGGTGACGATGCTGAGGTTGAGCTGTCCATCATTGATAAGTGCATCCGGGCAGAGCTTTTGTCCGCCGCCGGCCTGACGTCCATTGCCGATGCCAATTACCAGCGCATCGCCTTGCCAGTTAAAGCCGGGGCCGCTGATTTCACAGCGATCCGGTTTCAGCGCATCGACGCGCATCAAACCATGAATAAAGTACGACACGCCGCCGAGTGCCGATTTCAGCTTTTCAGGCGTTTCGGTGGTGATGCGTGTACCAAATCCGCCGGTCGCCATATTGATAAAGTAGCGATCGCCGTTCACGCGCGCCAAATCGATAGCCGTGGCTTTTCCCACCAGCGCGAGACGTAAAGCCGGTTCCATCCCTTCAGGAATACCGACGCTGGTGGCGAAATCATTGGCGGTGCCGAGCGGTAAAATGCCCAGCGCCGGACGCTGCTGCTCGGGTAATCCCGCCAGCGCGGTCGCGATCTCATTAATGGTGCCATCACCGCCGCCAGCCACCACGGTTTCTGCCTGCAAAGCGACCGCTTCTTGTACATAACGATCGCCATCACCTTTTTCCCAGGTGACGCGCACCGCCAGATTAAAGCCTTCATCACGCAGCGTATTCACCGCAGCGCGCAAATCTTCATTACCTGCGCCTTTCCCGTTGAGGATCAGCAGCGTCAGCGGTTTGTTTTGCATTATCAGTTCCTTGATGCTAGAGACAGAGCACTGGTTATAGCATAGCTGGGGAGAGAACTTTATCGGCGGGCGACGAAAAAATCGGTGGGCGATTAAAAAAGAAAACCCGCACGGGGGAGCCGGGCGGGTGAATGAGGTGGTTCCTGGTACTACCTGCTTTTATTCTTACTCGTTAGCAGCAGGCGAGATTCTAAAGCGAGGCGAAGAAAGGGTCTGTGATCCTACTCTAACTTCGCCATTTTCTTTTCTTTATGTGCGATTTTTCCCGTGAGGATCGTAGGTGCTGTTGCCATCGGTGAAGTTACGCAGCAGCAGGGCGAAGGCGAGGTTGACCGATTTCGGGACCGGGATCCACACGCGGTGTCCATCGCCTGGCGCCACGTCCACCGCCGATCCTTTATCGTTCTGCATGGTTTCCAGCGTGCAATTAAGGTTGCCTTCGGGCGTCATGATCTCGACAGAATCCCCGAGCATAAACTTATTCTTCACCGCAATTTGCGCCCAGTCGCCGCGACGTTCGCCGGTGAATTCGCCGACAAACTGCTGGCGCTCGGAGATGGAGAAACCTTGCTGGTAGTTCTGATAGCTGTCATGGGTATGGCGACGCAGGAAACCTTCGGTGTAACCGCGATGCGCCAAACCTTCCAGCGTCTCCAGCAGAGTCGGATCGAAGGGCTTACCTGCAGCGGCATCATCAATGGCACGGCGATAAACCTGCGCGGTGCGCGCGCAGTAGTAGAAGGATTTGGTGCGGCCTTCGATTTTCAGCGAGTGCACACCCATTTGGCTAAGACGTTCAACGTGCGCCACCGCACGCAAATCTTTTGAGTTCATGATGTAGGTGCCGTGTTCATCTTCGAAGGCGCTCATCACCTCACCCGGCTTCATCTTCTCTTCCAGCAGGAACACCCGGTCGGTGGTGGCGCCGGCGCCCAAAGTCGGCTCCTGCACCTTAACCGGCTCATGGAAACCGACGATATTGCCCATCTCATCCTGCTTGCCTTCTTCCACTTTATATTCCCAGCGGCAGGCGTTGGTGCAGGTCCCTTGATTCGGATCGCGTTTGTTGAGGTAGCCCGAGAGCAGGCAGCGGCCGGAGTAAGCCATGCACAGCGCGCCGTGCACGAAGATCTCAATCTCCATTTCCGGCACCTGCTGACGGATTTCGGCAATCTCATCCAGCGATAGCTCGCGTGAAAGAATCACGCGCGTCAGCCCCATCTGCTGCCAGAATTTCACCGTGGCCCAGTTAACCGCGTTGGCCTGCACCGACAGATGAATCGGCATCTGCGGAAAGGCTTCACGCACCAGCATAATCAGGCCGGGATCGGACATGATCAGCGCGTCCGGCTGCATGGCAATGACCGGCGTCAGATCGCGGATAAAGGTTTTCAGTTTGGCGTTGTGCGGGGCGATGTTGACCACCACGTAGAATTTCTTACCGAGCGCGTGGGCTTCATTGATGCCCTGCGCCAGAATCTCGTGGGTGAATTCGTTGTTGCGCACGCGCAGGCTGTAGCGCGGTTGGCCAGCGTAGACGGCATCAGCGCCGTAGGCAAAGGCATAGCGCATATTCTTCAGCGATCCCGCTGGAGAAAGCAGTTCAGGTTTTAACATGGATTTTCTCACTGATGTCAGGTCAGCATGCCATCGTGGATGGCAGGTGCAGCGGCCGCATTATACGGCCCTGCAAAAGGTGGGGAATTGTAGGCAGGCCCGCACCCGATGTAAATTGACCTGGATCAATGTAAGCCGTTGCAGGCTACAGCAAGCGGCAGACGTCGGCTTCCCAGCGATAACCCATGCCGTACACCGCGCGGATAAACGGCTGTTCCGCATCGAGGCTTTCCAGCTTGCGGCGCAGGTTTTTGATGTGACTGTCGATGGTGCGATCGGTGACTACGCGGTAATCGTCGTAGAGATGATTAAGCAACTGCTCGCGCGAGAACACTTTTCCCGGCTCCAGCGCCAGCGTTTTCAGCAGACGAAATTCGGCGGGCGTCAGCTCCAGCTGCTGTTCACGCCAGCTGGCCTGAAAGCGGCTCTCGTCAATATGCAAAGGCGATTCCTGCTGCGCCTCTTCCGGCGAACGTTTGACGCGGCGCAAAATGGTTTTGACGCGCGCCACCACTTCACGCGGGCTGAACGGCTTGCAGATATAGTCATCCGCGCCGATTTCCAGCCCCAGCAGGCGATCAATCTCCTCAGTGCGCGCGGTCACCATGATGATCGGCAGTTCCGAGAAACGGCGAATTTCGCGGCACAGCGTTAAGCCGTCGCGGCCGGGCAGCATCAAATCCAGCAGCATCAGGTCCGGCGGCGTGTGCTGAACATAGCTCAACACCGCGTTACCGTCGGCAATGTGGTGCGTGCGATAGTTGGACGCCTGCAGATAATCAATCATCAGCTGCGCCAGTTTGGGTTCATCTTCTACTACAAGGATCAGAGGATCGCTATTTTCCGGGCTCATAAGTGGCGTCTAGTGAGGAACATACGGCAAGTTTAGCGTGATTTGCAGACCACCTAAATCAGAGTGATCCGCACTGATGCTGCCATCATGCGCTTCCACGATGTTTTTACAGATCGCCAGGCCAAGCCCAGAGCCGCCGCTGGCGCGATTGCGTGAACTTTCCGCGCGGAAAAATCGTTCAAATAATTGTGCCTGATGGGCCGGATCTACGCCCGGCGCGCTATCCGCAAACCGCAGCTGCCAGTTTTCGCCCGCCAGCTGCATCGAGAGCTGCACCGCGCCGCCGCTGTCGGTGTAACGCAGGCTGTTTTCCAGCAAATTGGTGAACAGCTGCATCAGGCGATCGGGATCGCCAAAGCTCTCCGCCTGCGCGGGTAAGGCCAGATTGAGAGCTAAGCCGCGGCTGCGATAGCGTTCGCCGAAGCTGCCGGCCACCACTTCCAGCAGAGTGACCAGATCAACCGGCTGCTTGCGATAGGCGAGGGCGCCCGCGTCAGATAATGACAGCTGATGCAGATCCTCCACCAGTTTCGTCAGCACCACCACTTCACTTTGCAATGAACTGATGGCTTCCGGCGTCAGCTTGCGCACGCCATCCTGCATCGCTTCCAGTTCACCGCGCAGAATCGCCAGCGGCGTGCGCAGTTCATGGGAGATGTCGGCCATAAAGGCGCGGCGGTTGCTTTCGTTCTTTTCCAGCGAGCTGGCAAGCTGGTTGAAGTCGCGGCCCAGTTGGCCGAGTTCATCGCTGCTGCCGACTTCAACGCGGGTAGCGAAATTGCCCGCCGCCAAATGGTGCGTGCCATCCACCAGCCGTTTTACCGGTGCCAGTAAACCGCGCGCCAGCAGCCAGGTGACCAGCGCGGCGAGTAACCCGGTCAGCGCCACAATCATCCAGCTAGTGCGTCGCTGCTGCTGATCAAAGTTGATGTCGGTGCTGCGCGTCAGACGTTCAGCCGGTGAGGCAATCACCCAGCCAACAATTTTGCCGTTGCTGGTGGTGATATTGCGCCGGGTACCTTCCGGCGGCACCGGCTGGCGCGGCCCTGACAGCACTTTGTATTGCTGATCGATAATCCAGAACTGCGTGCGCCAGCCGTGCGGCGGTAACTGATTCACGCTGCCCGGATTCTGCTCCAGCGAGCGCAAAATAGAAAAAATCAGCTTGTCATTGCTGCGCAGAAAATCCCAGCTACCGTGCTGTTCATACTGATCGGCCAGCGCATCGCTCAGCAGGGTTAAGCGCTGCTCGTTGCCTTTTTTGATGTAATCGACAAAGCCGTGCTCAAAGCTGAGCCGCACGCCCCAATGCATGGTGATGATCACCAGCATGCAGGTGGAAAAAATCGCCGCAAACAGCTTGGCACCAATGCCCCATTTTACCGGCCGCTTCATCCTTTGCTCCTGCCTCTAAGGTCAACGTTTTTACTGACATCCTTCGGTACGCGCCAGAACACCAGCGCCGGCAGCGCAATCACCAGCGCCATGCACAGATAGGTGTAAATGAAGGTTTGATGTGCCGCCGCGCTGTCGGTTACCACGCCGTGGCCAAATGCGCCCAACAGCAAACCGGCCACGGTGACGCCAATACTCATCGACAATTGCATGATCATCGACAACAACGAGTTACCGCTGGAAGCCAGATCGTCCGGCAGCTCTTTGAGCGTCAGCGTGTTCATCGAAGAGAAGCGGATGGCGTTGACCATGCCTTGCAGCAATAACACCAACGGCAGCAGCCAGATCCAGCCTAGCAGCGCCACCAGCGGGAACAGCAGCACCACCAACGCCAGCGCCAGGGTCGCGCCGACCAGCGCATTGCGATAACCAAACAGGTTGACGATACGCACCACCACGCGTTTGGTTCCCATGTTGCCGAGCACCATCGGAATCATCATCAAACCAGCGTGGAACGGACTATAGCCGAGGCCGACCTGCAGGAAAATGGGCGTCATAAACGGCAGCATGCCGCTACCGATGCGGCCGGTAAAACTGCCGATCAGGCCAATCGAATAGATGCGGTTATCAAACAGTTTCAGGCTAAACAGCGCGTTATCGTTGTTGCGGCCGTGCATCAGGTAGAACAGCAGCGAAAACACGCCTACCAGAATCAGTAAGCCGAGCAACAGCGGCGATCCGCCGGCGCTGCGCTGACCATCCAGCGCCAGCGTTAAGGTCGCCATGCCGACGGCCAGCAGCACAAAGCCGAGAAAATCGAAGCGCCGCGTCTGCATGGTGTAATTCGGCATCAGCGTCAGCGTGGCAATCGCGCCAATGATGCCAACCGGAATGTTGATCAGGAAAATCCAGTGCCAGCTGGCGTATTGCACCAGAATCCCGCCCAGCGCCGGGCCGAGCAGCGGACCAATTTGTCCCGGCGTGGTGACGAAGGTCATCGCCGACATATATTGCTCGCGCGGCACAATTTTCATCACCGTTAAGCGGCCAACCGGTACCATCATCGCACCGCCAATGCCTTGCACCACGCGCGCCATAATCAGCTCATCAAGCGTGGTGGAGAAGGCGCACAGCAGCGAGCCGATGCTGAACAGCACGATGGCGCAGAAGAAGATATTGCGCACGCCAAAACGGTCCGCCAGCCAGCCGCTGATCGGCAGCGTAATCGCTACGGTCAGCACATAGGAGACGATCACCGAGTGCATATTCAGCGGGCTGACGTTGAGATCGCGCGCCATCGACGGGATCGCGGTATTGACGATGGTGGTATCCAGCGCCTGCATAAAGAAGCCAAACGCGACGATCCACAGCTGCCAGCGCACGGTGGCGTTTTGAGGTGACATGCAGGTACCCGTTATGTCAGATCCAGTTTTCGCAGATCAGCCCATTCACGCGTGAAAATTCACGCAAATTGTTCGATACCAACGTCAGGGCGGCACTGCGGGCATGAGCGGCGATGTGAAGATCGTTCAGACCGATAGGCGTGCCATTTTTCTCAAGCTCTGCGCGGATAGCGCCATAGTGGAAAGCGGCTTTGGCATCGTAATTCAGCACATCAAGGCGTGAGACAAAATCTTCAACGGTACGTAAGTTCCGCTCTGGAAAGGCGCTCTTTTCTGAGCCATGAAACAGCTCCGCCAGGGTGATCGTCGAGATAACCATCCGGCCGACATTGGCGTTGAAACGTTCGAGCACTTCAATCGGCCGCCGCTTGATGACGTAGATAACAATATTGGTATCCAGCATGTAGCGATGCATTAAAACGCTTCCCGCTCAGATTGTTCCTGCGAAGCACGCTCATCCATAAAATCATCGCTCACCGTCGGACCGTCGAGGAAAAAACTGTCCCAGGCGTTCTCTATGGGCGTGAGGATGCGCTCCTTGCCAATCGCTCTGACGGTGACGTTTTTTACATCATCAGGAAAACGAACGTCTGCTGGAATGCGAACGTTTTGTGTCCTGTTGCTGGTGAACACGCTACCTTGTGACATATAAACCTCCACAGTAATGAACGGGTTAAAGTTTACGCTCTTCATGCTACATAGCAAGCGTATGTAGCAGGTCATTTAGCGGTTAACTGAACCTTTTTCTTACGCCGCCGCAGCTTATCCATCATCAAATAGACCACCGGCGTGGTGTAGAGCGTCAGCAGCTGGCTCATCACTAAACCCCCGGCGATGGTGATGCCGAGCGGCTGACGCAGCTCCGCGCCGTCACCGCTGGTCAGCACCAGCGGCAGTGCGCCAAACAGTGCGGCGAGCGTGGTCATCAGAATCGGGCGGAAACGCAACTGGCACGCCTGGAAAATCGCGTCGCGCGGCGACAGATTGCCGTTGCGCTCGGCATCCAGCGCAAAGTCGACCATCATGATGGCGTTCTTCTTCACGATACCGATCAGCAGCAGAATGCCGATCAGCGCAATCAGGCTGAACGGCGTGTTGAACAGCTCCAGCGCCAGCAGCGCGCCGACGCCCGCCGACGGCAGCGTGGAGAGAATGGTCAGCGGATGCACGTAGCTCTCATACAGAATGCCCAGCACGATATACACCGCCGCAATCGCCGCCAGCATCAGGTAGAGCTGATTGGATTGCGACTGCTGGAACACCTGCGCGGTGCCGGCAAAGCTGCCGCGCACGCTGGCGGGCACACCAAGCGCGGTGATGGTGCGGTCGATAGCTTCAGATGCCTGCGACAGCGATACGCCTTCCGGTAGGTTGAACGAAATAGTGGACGCCGCCGACAAACCTTCGTGGTTCACCGACAGCGGCGCGTTGGCCGGTTGCCACTTGGCAAACCAGCTCAGCGGAATCGCTTTGCCGTCGCTGTTAATCACAAACATCTGATCGAGTGAACTGATGTCCTGGGTGTAGCGCGGATCGACTTCCATCACCACTTTGTACTGATTAAGCGGCTGATAAATGGTGGAGATCTGACGCTGACCAAAGGCGTTATTCAGCAGGGCGTTAGCGGCAGACACATCAATGCCGAGCCGCGCCATGCTTTCACGGTCATAGGTCAGATTCATTTCGCTGCCGTTGTCCTGCTGATCCGAGTTGACGTCCGCTAGCTCGGGCAGGGCGGCGAACGCCTGACGGATTTTCGGCTCCCACTCGCGCAGGTCATTCAGGTTATCCGACAGCAAACTGTACTGATAGCTGGCGTTAGACTCACGTCCGCCAATGCGAATGTCCTGCACCGCGTTGAGATAGAGATTGGCGCCGGGCTCTTTCGCCAGCTTGATACGCAGCCGGGCGATCACTTCCTGCGCGCTTTCGCTGCGCTCGGAGAGCGGCTTGAGCGAGACGAACATCGAGCCGCTGTTGGTGCGTGAACCGCCGGTAAAGCCGGTGACGTTATCCACCGCCGGATCGGCTTTGATGATGTTCATGAAATCCTGCAGCTTGCCGCGCATCGCCTGGAACGAAATGCTCTGATCCGCCGAGATAAAACCTTGTAAGCGGCCGGTATCCTGTTCCGGCATAAAGGTTTTCGGGATCGAGATGAACAGCCAAACGGTGAGCGCCACGGTGCCGAGCAGCAACATCAGCACCCAAATGGCGTGATTCAGCACCCAACCCAATGAGCGCGCGTAGCCGTTTTGCACCTTCATCAGCAGCTTGCCGAAACCGCGGATGCGCGGCTGGCTGCGCTTGAACTGCGGCTTCAGCAGATAGGCGCACATCATCGGCGTCAGCGTGACCGAGATAAACAGCGAGATCAGAATCGCCACCGACAGCGTGATGGCGAACTCCGAGAAGAAGCGACCAATAATGCCGCCAATCATCAGCAGCGGCAGGAACACGGCAATCAGCGAGAGGCTCATCGACAGCACGGTAAAACCGACCTCGCGCACGCCGGTCAGCGCCGCCTGCAGCGGTTTCATGCCCGCTTCGACGTGGCGCGCAATGTTCTCCAGCACCACAATGGCGTCATCGACAACAAAACCGGTGGCGATGGTCAACGCCATCAGCGACAGGTTATTCAGGCTGAAGCCACACAGATACATGGCGGCGAAGGTGCCAATCAATGAAACTGGCACCGCAGCGGCGGGGATCAGCGTGGCGCGCCAGTCACGCAGGAAGGCAAACACCACCAGAATCACCAGCGCGACGGCGATGATCAGCGACTGCTCCACTTCATGCAGCGAGGCGCGAATCGTTGGCGAACGGTCCTGCGCAATTTGCAGATCGATGGCGGCGGGGATCACGTCGTGCAGTTCCGGCAATTCGCCACGAATGCGATCGACGGTATCGATGATGTTGGCTTCCGGCGATTTACGCACCACCAGCAGCACCGCCGCTTTACCGTTGGTCATCCCGGCGTTGCGCACATCCTGAACCGAATCCTGCACGTTAGCGACATCGCTGAGGCGCACCGCCGCACCGTTGTTGTAGTGCACCACCAGCGGCTGATATTCGCTGGCGGTTTGCAATTCTCCGTTGGTACGTAACTGCCAGCGCTGCTGCACGTCATCAATCGCGCCCTGCGGACGGCGCTGGTTGGCGTTGCTGATGGCGGTGCGCACCGCATCCAGTGATACGCCCTGGTTGAACAGCGCCTGCGGATTGAGTTCAACGCGCACCGCCGGCAGCGAACTGCCGCCGACCGTCACATCGCCCACGCCCTCAATCTGCGACAGTTTCTGCGCCAGTTGCGTTGAGGCGTAATCATACAGCTGACCGGGATTATAAATGTCTGAGGTCAGCGTCAGGATCATGATTGGCGCATCGGAAGGGTTGGCTTTGCGATAGCTGGGACGACTCGGCATGCCGGTTGGCAGCAGGCTTTGTGCGGCGTTGATCGCCGCCTGCACATCGCGCGCCGCACCGTTGATGTCGCGATCAAAATCGAACACCAGAATGATGCGCGTGCTGCCTAGCGAGCTGGTGGAGGTCATTTCGCTGACGCCCGCGATGCGCCCCAGCGAGCGCTCCAACGGCGTTGCCACCGATGCCGCCATGGTTTCCGGCGACGCACCGGGCAGCGAAGCCGAAATCAAAATCACCGGGAAATCCAGCTGTGGCAGCGGCGCCACCGGCAGCAGACGGAAGCCGAGAATACCGGCCAGCGCAATCGCCAGCGTCAGCAAAGTGGTGGCGACCGGACGATGGATAAACAGCGCGAAAAACTTCACGACTGCGCCTCCGGGCGCTTAAAGCGACGGCGCGTGGCGTGCGACAGGCGATCAAACAGCAGATAGATCACTGGCGTGGTGAACAGCGTCAGCACCTGGCTCACCACCAAACCGCCCACCATGGCGATGCCCAGCGGACGACGCAACTCCGCGCCAACGCCGGTGCTCAGCATCAGCGGCAGTGCACCGAGCAGTGCCGCCAATGTAGTCATCAGAATTGGGCGGAAACGCAGCAAGCACGCCTGATAAATCGCCTCGCGCGGCGGCATGCCTTGCTCACGTTCCGCTGCCAGCGCGAAGTCGATCATCATGATGGCGTTTTTCTTCACGATACCGATCAGCAAAATAATGCCGATAATGGCGATGATATCCAGCTCATTACCGCTCAGCATCAGCGCCAGCAGCGCGCCGACACCGGCGGTGGGCAGCGTCGAGAGAATGGTGATGGGATGGATAAAGCTCTCATACAACACGCCGAGCACGATATACATCGCCACCACCGCCGCCACAATCAGCCACACGGTGCTGGACAGCGCCGCTTCAAAGGCCAGCGTGCTGCCCTGGAACTGCGTCATCATTTCGGCGGGCATGCCCACCTGATCTTCCGCTGCGCTCACCGCTTTCACCGCATCGCCCAACGAATACCCTTCCGCGACATCAAACGAGAAGGTCGCCGACGGGAACTGGTCGAGATGGTTGATGCTGAGCGCGGCGTGGCGCTGCTCAATCTGCGCGATGGCGCTAAGCGGCACGCTGCCGCCGTCGCTGCTGGTCAAGCGAATGCCGTCCAGACTCGCCAGTCCTGGCGTGGCGTCGCTGTTCTGCTCCAGCACCACGCGATACTGATTAGCCTGGGTGTAAATGGTGGAGATTAGGCGCTGGCCAAAGGCGTTATACAGCGCGTTATCCACGTCGGCCATGCTGATGCCGAGGCGGCTGGCGCTGTCACGATCGACTCTTACAAAGGCTTCCAGACCTTGATCCTGCCAGTCGCTGCTGACGTCGCGCAGTTGCGGCAGCGTGTTAAGTTGCTCCAGCAGTTTCGGCACCCACAAACTCAGCGACTCCAGCGAACCGGATTGCAGCGTGAACTGGTACGGCGTGCGACTCGCCTGGGTATCAATGGTCAAATCCTGCACCGGCTGCAACCACAGGGAAATGCCGGGCACTTTGGCTAACGCCTGTTGCAGACGCTGCTGCATAGCCGGAATGCGATCGTTACGCTCATCCAGCGGCTTCAGGTTGATTTGCAGGCGAGCGCTGTTGAGCGCGGCATTGGTGCCATCGACGCCGACAAACGAGGTCATGCTCTGCACCGCCGGATCTTTCATGATGATCGAGGCGACATCGCGCGTGCGCTCTGCCATGTTGGCGTAAGAGACCGACTGCGGCGCCTGCAAGGTGCCCTGAATAATGCTGTTATCCTGCTGCGGGAAGAAGCCTTTGGGGATCACGATCCACAGCAACACGGTGATCAGCAAGGTGCCGAGTGCTACCGATAAGGTGATCCACGGATGCAGCAGCACGCGCGTTAAGCCGCGTCCGTAACGGGCAATAATGCGGTCAAACATCGCTTCGCTGGCCCGCGAGAAGCGGTTCTGCTTGCGCAGCGATTCAGCGCTTAACATGCGGGCGCACATCATCGGCGTCAGCGTCAGCGACACCACGGCGGAGATCAAAATCGCCACCGCCAGCGTCACGGCGAATTCGCGGAACAAGCGGCCAATCACATCGCCCATAAACAGCAGCGGAATCAGCACCGCAATCAGTGAGAAGGTGAGGGAGATAATGGTAAAGCCAATCTCGCCCGCGCCTTTCAGCGCTGCCGTCATCGGCTTTTCTCCTTTTTCGATATAGCGCGAGATGTTCTCGATCACCACGATGGCGTCATCGACCACAAATCCGGTGGCGATGGTCAGCGCCATCAGCGTCAGGTTGTTGATCGAGAAACCGAGGAAATACATCGCGGCAAAGGTGCCGACCAGCGACAGCGGCACGGCGACGGCGGGAATGAGGGTCGCCGGAACGTTACGCAGGAACAGGTAGATGATCATCACCACCAAACCCATCGCCAGCATCAGTTCGTGCTGGGTATCGCTGACCGAAGCGCGGATGTTGGTGGTGCGGTCGGTAAGCAGTTTCACCTCCACCGATTTCGGCAGCGTGGCGGTTAATCCGGGCAGCATGGCGCGAATATTATCGGCGGTGGCGATGATGTTAGCGCCGGGCTGGCGCTGCACGTTGAGCACAATCGCCTGCTGACGGTTCGCCCATGCGCCCAGCCAGCTGTTTTCGGCACCTTGTTCGATGGTCGCCACATCGCCCAGTCGCACCGGCGCGCCGTTGTTATAGCTGATGATCAGCTTGCGATAATCTTCCGCCGAGGTCATCTGATCGTTAGCGGACAGCGTAATTGAGCGCGTTGGGCCGTCGAGGCTGCCTTTCGCCGAATTGACGTTAGCGTTAGTAATGGCGGTGCGCACCGATTCGCTGGTCAGGCCGAGCGCGGCCAGCGCCTGGGTGTTCATCTTCACGCGCACCGCAGGGCGTTGCCCGCCCGACAGCGTGACTAAACCCACGCCCGAAACCTGAGAAATCTTCTGCGCCACGCGCGTTTCCACCATGTCCTGCACCTGCGTGAGCGGCATGCTGGTGGTGGTGACGGCGAGCGTCATGATCGGCGGGTCGGCCGGATTTACTTTGCTGTAGACCGGTGGATTTGGCAGATCGCTCGGCAGCAGATTGGTGGCGGAGTTGATCGCTGCCTGCACTTCCTGCTCGGCAACATCCAGTGGCAGCGTCAGCTGAAACTGCAATGTGACAACCGACGCGCCGCCCGAACTCTGCGACGCCATCTGCTTCAGGCCGGACATCTGGCCAAACTGGCGTTCCAGCGGCGCGGTAATGGAAGAGGTCACCACATCGGGAGAAGCGCCGGGATAGAGCGTAACCACCTGAATGGTCGGATAATCGACTTCAGGCAACGCGGAGACCGGCAGAAAACGGTAGCCGAGCACGCCGGCTAACAGAATGGCGATCATCAGCAGCGTGGTGGCGACCGGGCGCAGAATAAACAGGCGCGAAGGTCCACCGCTGCTGTCAGGAGGCATCACCTGCATTATTGACGCTCTCCGCGTGCGGGCTGCGCAGCGCGCGTGCTGTGGGTCGCGACGCTTTGCGGTGCCACCACTTCAACGGTGGCACCTGCCGTCAGGCGATCGAGCCCGTCGGTCACCACGCGTTCGCCTGCTTCGAGGCCCGCGCTGATCACCACTTTCTGGCTGTCCTGTAACCCAGCGGTGACGCGTTTTTTGCTCACTTTGTTATCACTGTTGACCACCCAGACAAAGTGACCGTCGTTGCTCATCTGCAACGCGGCGGTGGGGATCACCACCGCATCTTGCAAGGTGTCCACTTTCAGACGCGCATTGACAAACTGATTAGGGAACAGCGTGTCATCTTCGTTGCTGAAGCGTGCTTTGAGTTTGATGGTGCCGGTGGTGGCATCAATCTGGTTATCGAGGCTCAACAGCGTGCCGCTGGTCAGCAGCGTTTTGTTGCTGCGATCCCAGGCTTCGACGATCAGCGGCTGTCCGCTTTTCTGCGCTTTGAGGATTTGGCTGATGTTGTTCTCGGCGACGCTGAACACCACGTCAATGGGGTGCGTTTCGGTGATCACCACCAATCCGGTGGTATCGCCGGAGGTGATGTAGTTGCCTACGTCCACCTGCTTCAAGCCGACGCGTCCACCAATCGGCGCAGTAATGCGGCTGTAGGTGAGATTAAGCTGGGCGCTGGCGACGTTGCCTTCATCAGCTTTAAGGGTGCCGAGCGTTTCGCTCACCAGCGAACGTTGCGTATCGAGTTCCTGCTGCGATACCAGCGAGGTTTTCGCCAGTTTTTCATAGCGACTGAGATCGCGGCGCGCGTTGGCGAGCGTAGCCTGGTCTTTTGCCAGTTGGCCCTGCGCCTGAGTTAATGCCACCTGATAAGGGCGCGGATCGATTTCCGCCAGCAGCGCGCCAGCGGCCACTTGCTCTCCTTCCTGGAAGTGCAGCGCCATCAATTGGCCGTCAACGCGGCTGCGCACCGTAACGGTGTTGGCGGCGGTCACGGTGCCAAGGCCACTGAGGAAATACGGCACGCTTTGGGTGGTGGCAGCGGCGGCTTGCACTGGCGCTAAGGGGCGTTTGCCACCTGCGCCGCGACCACGCTGCTGCTGACCTTCGGCCTGCGGCTGTTTATTCGGTTCCGCTGGATGCTGCCACCAATAATATCCGCCCGCCAGCACGGCAATCACGGCTAAGGCCAGTAAGCTTGTTTTAATTCGACGGTTCATCAAGGCATGTGCTCTCCAGCATTTTTCGTTTTCCCCAATGCGAAATATAAAAATAGCCATTTCGCAAACGAATGATTGTAGTCGCCCGGACCGGGCAAAAATTGAAGGAAATAAGAATATCGCCCCATTGAAGGTAAGTATTCATATTCTGTAAATATTCTGCCAGCAATAGGCATAAGCGCGGCAATTTCCTTTGCTAAGCTCAATACAGACCTGTCTCGTTTGAATAAGGAGAACAAAATGAGTCAACAGAAACTCCGCCAGCTCGGCGACAGCGGTATTGAAGTTCCCCGTCTCACCTTTGGCGGCAATGTGTTTGGCTGGACGGTGGATGAGAAAACCTCATTTTCCCTGCTTGATGCGCTGGTGGAGAAGGGCTTGTTCTTCATCGATACCGCCGACGTTTATTCGCGCTGGGCGCCGGGTAATGAAGGTGGCGAATCGGAAACCATCATCGGTAAATGGCTGAAGAAAAGCGGCAAGCGCGACAGCATCGTGCTGGCCACCAAAGTCGGCATGGAGCTGTCGCCGGAGAAAACCGGCCTCAAGCCGGCTTACATTCGTCAGGCGGTAGAAGATTCGCTGCGCCGCCTGCAAACCGACGTCATCGATCTTTATCAGGCGCACCGCGATGATGACGCGACGCCGCTGCTGGACACGCTGAAAGCCTTCGATTCGCTGATCAAAGAGGGCAAAGTGCGTGCCATTGGCGCGTCTAACTATAACGCTAAACGTCTGCAGGAAGCGCTGGACGTGAGCAAGCAACATGGCCTGGCGCGCTATGAAACCCTGCAGCCGGAATACAATCTCTACGATCGCCAGGAGTATGAAAGCGGTCTGGAGCAGGTTGCGGTGAAAAATGGCCTCGGCGTGATTAACTACTATTCGCTGGCCAGCGGCTTCCTCAGCGGTAAGTACAAAAAGCCAGAGGATGCCAGCAAAAGTCAGCGCGGGCAGGGCATCGTCGACAAGTACCTGAATGAACGCGGTAAGCGCATTGTTGAAGCGCTGGAAGATGTCGCCGCCTCGCACGATGTGTCGGCAACGCAGGTGGCGCTGGCGTGGCAGATTGCCCGTCCGAGCATTACCGCCCCGATTGTCAGCGCCACGTCGCTGGAGCAGTTGGATGAGTTGGTGAAAGCCACCCAGCTCGAGCTCAGCAAGCAAGAGATCGAAGAGCTGGCGAGCGCCAGCAAACTATAAGGTTTTCAGGGACGCTGCGGCGTCCCGCTATTTTCCAGCTCTGCCTCACAAAAAATGCCATTTCCCACAAAAGATTTTCAATCATCGACAGACGTCACAATTGCGCTAACGCACTATCATCCTGCGGTAAACTGCGCACATATTTGCAAAAACTGACAAATCCTCAGCACTATCCTCTGTTCGATCCATTCCAGTAACTTCATATAAGAATAACCATCATGAACAGAAAAGAAGCAGTGCAGCATTTACCCCGCCTGGCAGCGGGAACTCTGATGTTTGCGATGCTGAGTGCATCTGCGCTGGCCGCTGATGCTTTCAGTTACGACTCTCCCTATATGTTTGGTGATTGGGGCGGTTACCGAACGCAGCTGGAAAATGACGGCATAAAATTCGACGTTAACTACACCATGGAAAGCGGCTCCAATCTGGCGGGCGGCGCCGATACCAACACCTCAATGCGCTACAGCGATCAGTGGGCGTTTGGCGCTAACTTCGACCTGGAAAAACTGCTCAACTGGCAGGATGCGCAATTCCAGATGACGATTACCGATCGTAATGGTCAGAACATTTCCGATCAGGTCGCCGATCGTCGCACCGGCATGTTGTCCTCCACTCAGGAAGTATACGGACGCGGCCAAACCTGGCGTTTAACCCAGTTCTGGTTAAGCAAAGGTCTGTTCGATAACACCGTGAACCTGAAAGCCGGTCGCGTTACCGTCGGTGAAGATTTCGATAACTTTGACAGTAAGTTCCAGAACCTGGCGTTCGGTAGCGGCCAGGCCGGTAACTGGCGTGGCGATCGCTGGTTCAACTGGCCGGTGTCCCAATGGGGCGGCCGCGTGAAGGTGAATATCACACCTGAAGTGTTCTTCCAGGTGGGCTTCTATAACCAGAACCGCGCCAACTACGATCGCGGCGACGGATTCCGTCTTGATACCAGCAACTCCGAAGGCAATCTGGTGCCGGTAGAGTTGGGCTGGAAACCGACGTTAGGCGCCGACAAGCTGCCGGGTAATTACCGTATCGGCTATTACTACTCTTCGGCTAACGGCGATAACTACGGCAGCTGGCGCGATGGGGCTTATCAAAGCCAGGATCACGCTTACGGCGGCTACGTGCTGTTGCAACAGCAGCTGACCGCGCAGGGCGGCGATGCCAGCCGTGGTTTGGGCGTCACCGTTCAAGCGGTGATGAACGACCACAAAACCTCGAAAACGGATAATTATCAGTCGGTGAGCTTCACCTGGAAAGGGCCGTTTGATGCGCGTCCGCAGGATGAGATTGGTGTGGGTGCGGCACGTATTCACGTTAACAGCGCTTACACGCGTTCGCAGCGTGAGCAGAACAACGCGAACGGTGAGACTGACTTCAATAGCCCAACCTACCTGCCGATTCAGGATGGCTCAGAGTACAACTATGAGATCTACTACAACGCGCAGCTGACCAAATGGCTGCAATTGCGTCCGAACCTGCAATATGTGGTGGCGCCGGGGGCGGTAAGTGAAGTGAAAGATGCGTTTGTGGGTGGGATCAGTGCGAACGTGAATTTCTAATCTGGCAGAATGTGTGACTTTGCCCTCTCCCTTTGGGAGAGGGCAGGGTGAGGGAATTATCTGAACATCACTTCGGCCCAGCGGGCGAGGCCGGCGGTCACCGAGGCGAAGTCATCGCCGCTGGCGATAGGCGTATCGGGCAGCGCCTGCTGTAACGCCGCACGCAACACCGGAGAACGTGCGCTACCGCCGGTGAGATAAATCACTTCCGGCTTGGTTTCGCAGGTGGCGAGCGCCAGATGCACTTGCTCCAGAATGCGTTCCAGCGGTTGATTAATCGCTTCTTCCAGCTGCGCAGCACTAATTTGCGCCTGCAATTTCGCGGCGATAAACGCCAGCGAGGCATCGGTCTCTTTCACCTCCGACAGCGCAATCTTGCTCTCTTCCGCCGCACGCACCAGACGATAGCTCAGCTTCTGCTGCCACACTTTCAGCAGGTGCGCCACTTTGTCGCTGTGTTCAGCATCGCGAATCAAATCGCGCAGCAGTTTGCCGCTGGCCGCGGAATAGAAGTCGCTTTGTGCCGGAACGTCGTTGATCGCCACCGCATTCCACCACGGCAGCGCGGGCAGCGCGGTGCCTTTTTGCGTATTGCCACCGAGCCCCAGCAGCGGCATCAGGGTTTTAAACGCCAGCATAATGTCGAGATCGTTTCCGCCCACGCGGCATCCGCTGTGGCCAAGTAAACTTTCACGGCGATCGGTTTTATGACGCCATTCCGGCCCCATCAGCAGCATCGAGCAGTCGGTGGTGCCGCCGCCGATATCGACGACTAATACGCGCGTCTCTTTCTGCAGCGTGGCTTCGAAATCGAGGCCCGCCGCCACCGGCTCAAACTGGAACTCCACATCACGAAAACCGGCGCGCTGTGCCGCACGCAGCAGAATGCCCTGCGCCTGCTGGTTAGCCTCTTCGCCGCCTAAACCCTGGAAGTTAATCGGGCGGCCAATCACCGCTTGCTCAATCGGGCGATCGAGCTGGGTTTCGCCTTGCTGACGAATGTGCAGCATCATCGCGCACACCAAATCTTCGAAGAAGGCGATCTGCTGCGGTTTCAGGCCGTTAGCGCCGAGGAAGGATTTCGGTGACTTCACGAACCACACTTCTTCGGGATCGACCATATATTGCTGCAGCGCGGTCAAACCGAACTGCACGCTGCCTGGCGTGACGTCGATATCTTCTTCGCGGTTATAGCGCAGCGCACGCTGCAATAAGGCGGTGCCTTCGCTGTCCGGCGTTGGGACCTGATGATGGCGATGCAGCCATTCGCTGATCGCTTCACGCGTTGGCGCGCAAATCATGGAGGGAAGCAGGCGCTGACCATTCTCCAGTGTCAGCAGGCGCGGCGTGCCATTATCGCTGACCGCAATTGAGCAGTTTGCTGTGCCGTAATCGAATCCGATAAACATATTTATCCCCCATGCCGGAAAAAAGGGGGCGACTTTAGCGCAGCCAGCGCGGGCTGGCAATGGGCAGACGTGGCAGATTACATCTGCACTTCCTGATAAACGTGATACTGACCACGGCCCGCGTGTTTTGCGCTGTAACAGGCGACATCGGCCTGTGACATCACCACATTGCTGATGCAGTTACGTTGATCAATTTGCGTGATGCCGGCACTCGCGCCGACGTGATAAGTCTGCTCCTGCCACATAAAGCGATATTCGCTCACGGCGGTGACGATACGCTGCACCACGTCGCGCACCTGATCCACTTCGCAATTCGGCATCAGCACGCCAAATTCGTCGCCGCCCAAACGCGCCAGCATATCGCTGCTGCGCAGATGGTGTGGCATCAGCTCTGCCAGTTCGCGCAGCAGCGCATCCCCGGCGGCATGCCCGGCGGTATCGTTCACCGCTTTGAATTTATCCAGATCGATAAATACCAAGACGTGATGGGTGTTGTTGGCCGCCGCATCGTTCACCAACTGCTTCAAACGCTGCTCGAAGCTGTGGCGATTTGGCAGCCGCGTCAGCATGTCGTGTGAAGCGCTGTAGCTCAGGCGCTTCATCACCTTACGCGATTCACTGACGTCCTGAATAACCATCACCGCGCCGATGCTGGCGCCGGTCAGGGTTTTCAGCGGCGTGATGCTGTAGTGGATCTCCACGCGCGTGCCGTCTGGTGTATGCAGCACCAGCTCTTCATCGAGTTCGGGAGAGATTTTTTCGTCCGGCAGCTGGCACAACAGCAAATTATCGACGCGCGGGCCGCTCGCGCCGCGCGTGATGTTAAGCAGTTCGGTAATGGGTACGCCTGCGGCTTTTTCCTGTGGCCAGCCGCTCAGCGTTTCGGCCACCGGATTCATAAAGGTGACGCGCATTTCATCATCGGTACTGATCACCGCTTCACCGATGGAATCGAGGGTGATCGCCATGCGCTCTTTTTCCTGGAACAGCGCTTCATTCAGCGCGCGCAGCGGCGTGATGTCCTGACAGATGCCGAGCATACGTTCAATCTGCCCATCCTGACTCAGAATGCGGTTGGCCTCAGAGCGCACGTAGCGCGGGCCTTCCGGTAGATTAATCCGGTATTCCAGCTGGAAAGCGCTGCGGCGTTCGATGGCCTGCTGCACCGCAAGCGTGGCGGTTTCCCGCTCGGCCGGATCAAGCAGATGCACCCACAGATCGTAGGTGGGCGTCTGGTGCGGACTTAAGCCAAATAGCTCATACATGCGCTTGTCCCACAACATCTCGCCGGTCAGCAGATTCCACTCCCAGACGCCAATGCCGCCAGCTTCATTGGCCAGCGTGATGCGCTCCATCAAGCGTCGATTAATCTGCTCACTCTGCTTCAATTCGGAGATATCGATAATCTGCGCGATGAAGTAGTGCGGCTGTTGCGCGGCGTCGCGCACCATCGATACCGTCAGGCGCGCCCAGACGATTTCGCCATCCTTGCGGAAATAGCGCTTCTCCATGGTGTAGGTCATGATTTCACCCGCCACCAATCGCTCCAGCTGCTGTAAATCGTTGTTGAGATCGTCGGGATGGGTGATTTGCTGGAAGGTGAGCTTTTTCAGCTCATCGGCCGGGAAACCCAGCGTCTGGCACAGCGAATGATTGACCTGCTGCCAACCGCCATTCGGCGAAACCAGCGCCATGCCAATCGCGGAGTATTCCATAGCGTTACGGAAGCGGGTTTCACTCTCGCTGATATGATGCTTCTCGCGCTGGAAGGCATCCATCACCAGCGCCATCACGTGGCTCGGCAGCAGCACCAACAGAAATGGCAGCCATGTGCTGACCTGGCCGAGCAGCATGCCGTTTTGCGCCAGGTTGACCCAGTTAAAGGCCAGCAGAATCGAGATGAAACTGGCGTTGAGGAAGAACAGCAGAAACGCTTCGAACTTGGGTAGCCGCACCGAGCACCAAAAAAGAATCACCACAATAAAAGTGAAGGGCCACGGCAGAAAACGCAGCGACAAATAGCTGGCGAGCAGCGTGACAAGCAGCGTCAGGCCGGTTTCCAACTGACGGCCTGGCGTCAAAATCTGGCGCAGCGGTTTATTTGGCCACAGCAATAACACCGGGCCAAACGCCAGCACGCCGATCACCTCAGAAATCACCCACGTCGAGAAGAAGGGCAGTGACGCATTGCTGCCCACATGCAGCATCCACAATGCCACGACGCCACCTAACAGCGGCGCAATCAGGCCGGCGCACAGGGCAAAGCGCACCCAGTCGAGTAACGAATTGAGCGGGGCGCGGCGATCGAGCAGCGCGCGCAGCATCACGCCGCCCAGAATCGCCTGCACCATATTTAAGATGGCGAACTTAATGTTGCTGAGCGCGGGGCCAATAATGATCAGATTGGCTAACGCGGTACCCAGTACGCAGGCAAGCAGCAGCAAGGGAACGTGTTTGGAGTGGGCGCGAAACACGATCACCGTCATCAGCGCGGTGGAGTACCAAAGCGGCGAAATACGGCCACTGACAACAATCAGTTCCAGGCAAAATAGCGTCAGTAGAAAAGTGAGCCCGCCAATGAGCAAGGCATTGAGCCAGGTTCGCTGTGGCCTTTCCTGTGAAGTTAGTATCTCGAGGGTCATGCAAGCATCCAGCAGCGCGCACCTGATTCACGATGGAAAATGCGCCAATCAATCACTATTTTGCATGCTAGCACATCTGTTTGAGATGTCTGCGGGGAATTCGAATTTAGTCGTTATTCACTGAATTGATTGGCCCTTTGCGCGCAAAGGGCCAAACGGGATTAGCGAAAAAGATCGGCGCGGGTAAACGGCTTTTCTAAGCCGGCAAGATTGGCAGAGAAGCGTTCGAGGAACTGTTGCGTGGTGGCGACGCGGCCGTGGCTGAGCAGCAACAGCGGCACCAGCAGCGCGACGCCAATCTGCGGCAGGCTAAAGCCCTTTAGTGAAGTGCGGCGCTGCGTCAGCAGGAATGCGGTGCTAAGCGTAAAGCCGAGCATCAGGCCCGCCAGCACTTCGCTTTTGGAGTGCGCGTGGATGACCAGGCGCGACAGGCCAACCATCAGCGGGATCAGATAGCCGATGCCAATGGTAAACAGGCGCCAGCGCGGCGACCAGCGGCCGGACATCAGCCACATCATCACCGGCCAGAGCGTGGCCGACATCGCGCTGTGGCCGCTGAAGCCGGTAAAGTTGAATCGGGCGCTGCCAATGCCAAAGCCGAGAAACAGGATTTTCGAGACGCTCACCACCAAGCCAGCCAGACCAAACGCCAGCACCCAATACCAGACGGTTTGGCGGTTGTCGCTTTTCCATGGCAAGACCAGCGCGATGATCACCGCGGTCGGGATCAGCAACATGCTGTCGCCAAAATAGGTCAGGGTTTTCCAGCTCATACTTTTCCTTGCGGCTATATTCGGAGTGCCAACGCCGGCTGCAGTGTTGGCAGATGAACAGTGTATCGATTAAGCGTCTGGCTGCAAAAGGGGATATTCTGAAAAGCCGTTGGCCCATTTCTCTGGCATCAACCCGGTGAAATACCTATAATTGCCGCCAACTAACCCTCTCATTCGGCCCGTTGCAGCTTCGGCTTAGGCAGGCTCCAGTTATCAGGTCTTAAAAAAGTATGACTGACAAGTCTCATCAGTGCGTGATCGTTGGCATCGCAGGTGCATCCGCATCCGGAAAAAGTCTTATCGCCAGCACGCTCTATCGTGAAATCCGTGACCAGGTCGGTGACGAGCATATCGGTGTGATCCCCGAAGATGCCTACTATAAAGATCAGAGCCACCTCACCATGGAAGAGAGGGTGAAAACCAACTATGACCATCCGAGTGCGATGGATCATGATCTGTTGTTGCAGCACCTGCGCGCGCTTAAAGCCGGTCAGGAAATCGAGTTGCCGGTTTACAGTTATGTTGAGCACACCCGCACCAGCGACTGTATTCATCTCAAATCGAAGAAAGTCATCATCCTCGAAGGCATCCTGCTGTTAACCGATGCGCGTCTGCGTCAGGAGATGAATTTCTCCATCTTCGTCGATACACCGCTGGATATCTGTTTGATGCGCCGCATGAAGCGCGATGTGAATGAGCGCGGTCGCTCCATGGATTCGGTGATGAGCCAGTATCAGAAGACCGTGCGTCCGATGTTCCTGCAATTTATCGAACCTTCCAAGCAGTACGCTGACATCATTGTGCCGCGCGGCGGAAAAAACCGTATCGCCATTGATATCCTCAAGGCCAAGATTAATCAGTATCTTTGACGACATGGCGTCCGCCCCGGCGTGACGCGCTGTCGTAGCCATTCGCTACACTTAATTCATGGAGTACCTGCGATGAGATTATGCGATCGCGATATTGAAGCCTGGCTGGACAACGGAAAGTTGGCGATTGAGCCGCGCCCGCCAGTGGAACGCATCAACGGCGCCACGGTGGATGTGCGCCTCGGCAATCAGTTCCGCACTTTTAGCGGTCATACGGCGGCGTTTATTGATTTGAGTGGTCCAAAGCATGAAGTCAGTGCCGCGCTGGACCGTGTGATGAGCGACGAGATTGTGCTGCCGGAAGGCGAAGCCTTTTTCCTGCATCCTGGCGAGCTGGCGCTGGCGGTAACGCTGGAATCGGTCACCATTCCTGACGATCTGGTCGGCTGGCTGGATGGCCGCTCTTCGCTGGCACGCCTGGGTTTAATGGTGCACGTCACGGCGCACCGTATCGATCCGGGCTGGCAAGGCCGCATCGTGCTGGAGTTCTATAATTCAGGCAAACTGCCGCTGGCGCTGCGTCCAGGTATGTTAATTGGTGCATTGAGCTTTGAGCCGCTGTCGGGCCCGGCTGCGCGACCGTATAACCGTCGCGAAGATGCCAAATATCGTGGTCAGCAGGGCGCGGATGCCAGCCGCATCGACAAAGACTGACTATCAGTAAGTGACCGGGGTGAGCGAGCGCAGCCAACGCAGCTGCACCTTGAATTATGACGGCAATGAGGATGTGATGAGAAGAGTGATAACTACGCTGGCCATCCTGTTAGTGGTGGTGGTAGCGGGCATGACGGCATTGGTGTTGCTGGTCAATCCCAACGACTTTCGCACCTACATGGTAAAGCAGGTAGAACAGCGCAGTGGTTATCAGCTTCAGGTAGGCGGCGATCTGCGCTGGCACGTCTGGCCGCAGCTTAGCATTCTCGCCGGACGCATGAGTCTGACCGCGCCTGGCGCGACGCAGCCGATGGTCACCGCCGATAACATGCGCCTGGATGTCCATCTCTGGCCGCTGTTGTCGCATCAGCTGAGCGTCAGCCAGGTGATGCTGAAAAACGCCATCATCCGCGTCACGCCAGACAGCGCCGCACAAAAGCCGAGCGGCGCGCCAGTGGGGCCGGGTGATGCCGAGCCAGTGAGCAGCAGCGATAACGGCTGGTCATTCACGATTGGCAAACTGCGTCTTGCCGACAGCCTGCTGATTTGGCAGCAGCCCGGCGGCGACGAATATAATTTCCGCGACCTCAATCTCAACCTCGATCAGGATGCCAGCAAGCAGGCCAGCATCAATCTGGCTACCCGGATTTCGCGTAATCAGCGCAATGTTAGCGTCAATCTCAAAGGTCAGATGAATGTGGCGCAATACCCACATCGTCTGGTCGGACAGCTGGATGAGTTGAATTACGCCATCGACGGCGCCAATCTGCCGACGCAGGGCATCAAAGGCACCTTGAGCGGGCAGGGCGAATGGAACGGTGACAATCAGCGTTTTTCCCTACAGAAGATGCAGCTCACCGCCAATGACAGCGCACTGGATGGCAGCGCCGAGGGGAGTCTGGCGCTGCCGCAGCAGCTTAATCTGGCGCTGCATGCCACCCGTTTAGACATCGACGCGTTGATGGCGAATGCACCGGTGACGGATAGCAGCGCGCCGCAGCGAGCCAATGTGGTGAGCACGCCAGTGATTGCTGAACCGCGAATGCGTGACAACAGCGACTCGCCGCTGAATCAGCTGGATTTGACGCTCAATCTCATCGCCGATAGCAGCGTGTGGCGCGGCCTGACGCTGACCAACTTGCAGATCGATGCCAGCAATCAGCAAGGTTTGATGACGCTGAGTAAGCTGCAAGGCAAATTTGGCGAAGGCCATTTCTCCGTTCCCGGTTCGGTGGATATCCGCAAACCGGTGACGCAAGTGGCATTCCAGCCTGAGCTGGATAACATCGCCATTGCGCCGCTGCTGAAAGCATTAGAACTGCCAGAAAAGCTGCAAGGCACGGTTTCACTGCAAGGCGATGTGAGCGGTGCTGGATTGAGCATTGAAGAGGCAAAACGTAACTGGCAGGGCAGTGCGGATCTGGAAGCCACTAATTTACAGCTTTCGCAGCTGAATCTGCAGCAGATGGTGCGCCGTGCGGTGGCGCGCGTCAGTAATCGTGTCACCAACGATCAACCCGACGATCAGGGCATTCAGCAGTTGAGTGGGCGCGTGAGTCTCAAGCAAGGCATCTTCAGCCTGCCGGATCTGCAGGGCGGCAACAGTCGTCTGGCGGTGCAGACCAAAGGCAATGTCGATATGGTTAAACAGCAGCTCGACGTCACCATTAATATGATGCTGCGCGGCTGGCAGGGCGACGATAAATTAGCTGCGCTGCTGAACCAGCAAACTATTCCGCTGCGTATGTACGGCGGCTGGAATAATCTGCAGTACTCGTTGCCGGTGGATGACGTGGTGCGTCAGCAACTGCAAAGCGAAGCGAAGTCGCGGCTCAATCAGTGGCTGGATCGCCAACAACCGGCGAAGCAGCCGTGACTGAAACCAGGTCGCCATTTATGGCGACCTGGTTAATTACGGTGCTATCGGCACTATCTCCACTTTCTGCACGCGGTGATTTTCTACCTGCAACGTTCGCAGCAGATAATCACCGATCTGTAACTCTTCGCCTTCCTGCGGCACATGTTGCAGGCTGTCCATCAGTAATCCTGCCAGCGTGTGGTAATTGCGCTTTTCATCAAGTGGCAGCTGCACGTAGACGGCTAAATCCTCTAACGGCATATGACCATTCGCCACCCAACCGCCGTCGGGCAGCACTTGAATATCATAGCGCGCATCGATTTTTTCCCCTTCATTCGGCAGATTGCCGGCGATGGTTTCCATCAGATCGCTCAGCGTGACCACGCCTTCCACCGAACCAAACTCATCCACCACAAAGGCGAAGTGGGTGCGCGCGTTGCGGAACTGTTCCAGCGCCTGTAATAAGGTGACGCGCTCAGGAAAGATCAACGGCTGGCGAATCAGCGAGCGTAAATCCAGTGATTTGCTGTGCAACGATTGATGCAGGAGATCAATCACGTGCACCACACCGAGCGGGTCGCGGCCCTGTTCGGTCACCAGAATACGCGTGTGTTGATTGCGATCGAGCTTCGCCATGATCTCCGCCGGATCTTCGGTGAGGTCGATATGCTCGACGTCGTGGCGCGACGTCATGATGCTATTAATCTGGCGCTGACCCAGCCCCAGCACGCGCGCAATCATGCGCCGTTCCTGACGGTTAAATAGCGCGCCCTCTTCGCTATCGCTTACCAGTGACGCGGTATCGGCGTCCAGTTCCGCACGCTGCGCCTCGCCGCGCAGAATGCGCAAAACGGCTTCTGACGTGCGCTGACGCAGTGGACGGCCGGCAGTGAGAAAGCGGCGGCGATTGAACATCGCCAACTGATTGAGTATCTCAATGACGATAGAGAAACCAATCGCCGCGTAAAGATACCCTTTCGGAATAATGAAGCCTAACCCCTCGGCCACCAGGCTGAAGCCGATCATGAGCAGGAAGCTCAGACAGAGAATCACGATGGTTGGATGGCCGTTAACGAAACGCGTCAGTGGCTTACTCGCCAGCAGCATCAGCAGAATCGCCACCGTTACAGCCGCCATCATCACCGGCAGCTCGTTGACCATGCCAACGGCGGTAATCACCGAGTCCAGCGAGAAGATGGCGTCCAGCACCACTATTTGCGCCACCACCGGCCAGAATTTAGCACCGTTCTTATTTTGACCAGTTTCCTCGTCAGCGCCTTCCAGGCGACTGTTTAACTCGGTGGTGGCCTTATAAAGAAGAAAGAAACCACCGCACAGCAGCAGCAGATCGCGGGCGCTGAAGTCGTGGTGCAACAGAGTAAACAGCGGTTGTGTCAGGGTTACCAGCCAGGAAAGTGAGGCGAGCAGCACTAAACGCGACACCAGCGCGAGAAGCAGGCCGATAATGCGCGCACGGTCGCGTTCCTTCGGCGGCAGCTTTTCGACGAGGATGGCAATGAAAACCAGGTTATCAATGCCCAACACCAGCTCCAGAACGATTAGCGTTACTAATCCTGCCCACAGCGACGGATCAATGATCCACTCCAACATGTGTTAATCACCTTAATGTCTGTGTTATGCGCTTAATCTGATGATAGTGAAACGGCGTTAAGCCTGTAAATAGCCGCTGACTCGGTCAATTGGCGGGTCAGCCATGAGAGAAGAATATCCCTGATTGCCGATTTGCACCGATAAGATGAAAGTATGGATAAAGATTGCACCTGAATGAAAGAGACAATTATTTTTTTTCAGCAGATAACCACGTGCATTTTTAATGCAGTCTATTGCGTGGTTGAGTATCGAATTAATCTGAATTTTGCAGGGGAATGGCCTGAAAGGGCTGGCATCAATACTTATCGCTGGTAGTCTTTTTCCTAAAATAGTGCAGGGAACACGGGGCCTACTTGTAAACAAGCCAGTAATAACTAGTATAGCAACGTGTTAGTAAATGTCTGCGCCAAAGTTGTTTATAGCGTGCTCCTTAGCCTCTTAATGTTGCGAACTGTGATCGCACGCGGACCACGGCCAGTAATTAGCGCAAAAATGCCGCATAAAACAAGTTGTAATTAGGATGAAAGCGGTATTGGCAGCGACAGCCAAGGGCGGTAGCGTGCCTGAATCGCCTTTCTCTTGGTTTAATGGTCTGCCACTGTGGTAAGGGAAGTCGGACTAATCTGTTGGTATTAATCACAATTCTCTTGCTTACTATTGTGAGAATTGATTTGGCCTCAGAGAATTTACCGCAGATTGCCTCAACAAATGCAGTGAATATTTCGCTCATTTATCAAACAGCGTTGAGGCATTAGGGATTAAAGAAATAATATAAAAGAGTTAACTATGCGCGATAACGAAATTACATATAAAAGTCTTCTGACAAAAATTTTACTGGCGTGCTCGGATTTAATTTGTTTCAACGCAGCATTATTTATTGCGATGGCATTGATTAATTCGTTTACCCATTCTCCACTGGCAGATATATCTGAAAAATACCTGCATTTAAAAATTGCTACGCACATTGCGCTTTCCGTTATTTGCGTGGGCTGGTTCTGGGTTCGCCTGCGTCATTATACCTATCGCAAGCCATTCTGGTTCGAGCTCAAAGAGATCTTTCGTACCATTCTTATTTTCTCTGTCATCGATTTGTCAATTTCAGCCCTTTCACAGTGGCAAATGTCGCGCTTTGTCTGGGTAGCGACCTGGATTCTTGCGTTGATTATGATTCCTTTAGCGCGCGCCATCTCTAAGCGTGTGCTGAATCATTATGGCATGTGGAAGAAGCAAACCATCATCATCGGCAGCAGCCGCAATGCCCAGGAAGCCTGGCAGGCGCTGCAGAGCGAAGAGGTGATGGGCTTCGATGTTATCGCCTTCTTCGATGTCGATAAGAGCAGCCCACAGGCCAGCATCTCAGGCGTACCTGTGCTGCACAACGAACAAGAGTTGTGGCAGCTGACCAACAGCGAAACCCAGTTCATCGTGGCGGTGGAGTTCGAACAGAGCCAGCACCGCGACCACTGGCTGAAAACCCTGGCGATGCACAATTGCCGCTCGGTTTCTGTTATTCCAACACTGCGCGGTGTACCGCTGTACGGCACCGACATGGCTTACATCTTTAGCCATGAAGTGATGATTCTGCGTGTGAATAACAATCTGGCGAAGCGCACGTCACGTTTCCTTAAGCGTGCATTCGATATCGTCGGCGCGCTGAGCATTATCCTCGCGCTGTCCCCGGCGTTGCTGGTCCTTGGATTTATGGTTGGCCGCGATGGCGGACCACCGATTTACGGTCATGAACGTGTGGGCTTAGGCGGCCGTAAGTTCAAATGCCTGAAATTCCGCTCAATGGTGATTAACTCGAAAGAGGTGCTGGAAGAGGTACTGCGTACCGATCCTGTTGCCCGCGCCGAGTGGGATAAAGATTTCAAACTGAAGAACGATCCGCGCATCACCAAAGTCGGCCATTTCATCCGTAAAACCAGTCTGGATGAGCTGCCGCAGCTGTGGAACGTGGTCCGTGGCGATATGAGCCTGGTGGGGCCGCGCCCGGTGATTGAAGATGAGCTCTGCCGTTATGCCGGTGATGTCGATTATTACCTGATGGCGAAACCAGGCATGACGGGATTGTGGCAGGTTAGCGGTCGTAACGACGTTGACTATGAAACACGCGTCTATTTCGACTCGTGGTATGTCAAGAACTGGTCGCTGTGGAATGACATCGCGATTCTGTTTAAGACGGTTGGCGTAGTGCTGAAACGCGATGGCGCCTATTGATAGACAGCGAAGCCGGGGAGGGCAGCAAGCTCCCCGGTTGAAAACTGCGGGTGCTGGGTGTGTCGTTATTAGACAGCTGCACTGATTGAGTCTGTATAACCATTTTAATTGATGTCGTCTTTAGACTCGGTGACAACATAAAACCAAGGGAGCGCATAATAATGACCCACAGTTTCAGTGTTTAACCCGTCACATTCCATTTTTGTAAGACGCTACACAGCGGGCGATTTCGCCTCTATCAATCAATAACTGATAGCGAAGAATCAGATGATAATGAAAATTAAATTGATACCTTTACTGGTATCCGCGACTTTTCTCTCCGGATGCACCATTGAGCCGGGTTCTCACCTTTCCACCAGTGGAAAAGATGTCATAGAGCAACAGGATAGCAACTATGACATCGACAAATATGTCAACGTCTTCCCGCTGACGCCGCGTCTGGTTGAACAGATGCGTCCGAAGCCGTTAGTCGCGCAGGCTAACCCGATGCTGCAAAATGAAATTCAGAGCTACGAATACCGTATCGGTGTCGGCGACGTGCTGAACGTCACGGTCTGGGATCACCCAGAGTTGACCACACCTGCCGGTCAGTACCGTAGCGCCAGCGACACCGGTAACTGGGTACAGGCAGATGGCACCATTTTCTACCCGTACATCGGTAAAGTGCGCGTAGCAGGCCGAACGGTTACCGAGATCCGCAGCGAAGTGGCGCGTCGTCTGGCGCAATACATCGAAAGTCCGCAGGTTGACGTTAACGTCGCCTCGTTCCGTTCGCAGAAAGCGTACGTCACCGGTTCGGTCACCACCTCCGGACAGCAGGCGATCACTAACGTGCCGCTGACCGTGCTGGATGCCGTCAACGCCGCCGGCGGTTTAGCGGCTGACGCTGACTGGCGCAACGTGGTGCTGACGCACAACGGCAAAGAACAACGTCTTTCGTTGCAGGCGCTAATGCAAAACGGCGACCTGAGCCAAAACCATCTGCTCTATCCGGGCGACATCCTTTACGTGCCACGTAACGACGATCTCAAAGTCTTCGTGATGGGTGAAGTGAAGCAGCAGTCAACGCTGAAGATGGACCGCAGTGGCATGACGCTGGCCGAAGCACTGGGCAACTCGCAGGGTATGGATCAGACCACCTCTGATGCCACCGGCGTGTTCGTGATTCGTCCGATTCGCGGCGCCAACCGCACCAAGATCGCCAACATCTATCAGTTGAATACCAAAGATGCGGCATCGATGGTGATGGGCACCGAATTCCAACTGGAGCCGTACGACATCGTCTATGTCACCGCGACACCAATCACCCGTTGGAACCGTGTGATTTCGGGCCTGCTGCCGACCATCGTAGGTATTGACGATGCCAGCTCCTCGGCTCTTCGTTTCCGCAACTGGTCGAACTAAGGGTTCGCCATGATTAAGTCCGTGTTAGTCGTCTGCGTCGGCAATATCTGCCGCTCCCCCACCGGGGAGCGTCTGTTCAAACGCGCGCTACCAAACATCCGGATTGCCTCCGCAGGGCTCAGCGCGCTGCAAGGCTATCCGGCGGACCAGAAAGCCCTGGCTGTGGCCGCCGAACACGGCGTGTCGCTGGAAGGGCATCAGGCTCAGCAATTAACGGCCAGCATGTGCCGTGACTATGACCTGATTCTGGTAATGGAAAAGCGCCACATTGAACAGGTGAATCGCATCGATCCAGCCGCACGCGGAAAGACCATGCTGCTTGGCCACTGGCTCAATCAGCAGGAAATTGCGGATCCGTACAAAAAAAGTCGCGAGGCCTTTGAAGAGGTCTACGGGTTACTGGAAAACGCTACCCAGAAATGGGTCAACGTATTAAGCCGATAGTTGGGAATATCCATGAATATCAAAAACAAGGTTATGACCGCGCCAAAGGAAGATTCGAATGGATGGGATCTGGCGCATCTTGTGGGACAGCTGATTGATCATCGCTGGATCATTGTTGCCGTTACCGCCTTCTTCATGCTGGTAGCCACGCTCTACACACTGTTTGCTACACCAATCTACAGCGCGGATGCGTTAGTCCAGGTTGAACAGAAGAATGCCAGCTCAGTACTGAATGAGTTAGACAGCATTCTGCCGCCAACGCCGGCGTCCGATACCGAGATTCAGATTCTTGAATCGCGCATGGTTATCGGTAAAACCGTTGACGATCTGGGTCTGGACACCGTTGTCACCCAGAACTATTTCCCGGTGATTGGTAAAGGTCTGTCGCGTTTGATGGGTAACAAGCCATCAACCGTCGCCATCTCCCGCCTGGAAATTCCACGCACCATCGATAAGCGTACCGTTGAACTGGAAGTGACCGGTCCTGACTCGTATACCGTGTCAGCGGACGGTGATGAGCTGTTCAAAGGTAAAGTTGGTCAGCTGGAAACGCACGGTGATGTGACCATGCTGGTAAGCGGCATCAATGCCGATGAAGGCACCAGCTTCAGCGTTACCAAACTGAACGAGCTGCAGGCGATTAACTCCGTGCTGGCCAACCTGACCGTTGCGGATAAAGGTAAAGACACGGGCGTGCTGGGTCTGGAGTATCTGGGTGAAGATCCGGAGCAGATCAGCAAAGTGCTGAACCAAATCGTCAATAACTATCTGCTGCAGAACGTTGAGCGTAAATCTGAGCAAGCGGAAAAAAGCCTGGAATTCCTGCGCAATCAGCTGCCGCAAGTGCGTGGCAAACTGGATGATGCCGAAGACAAGCTGAATACCTTCCGTCGCCAGAACGAGTCGGTTGACCTGTCGCTGGAAGCGAAATCGGCGCTGGATTCTTCTGTCAGCGTGCAGAGCCAGTTGAACGAACTGACCTTCCGTGAAGCCGAAGTGTCTCAGCTGTTTACTAAAGATCACCCAACCTACCGCGCGTTGCTGGAAAAACGCAAAACGCTGGAAGGTGAGCAGGCGCAGCTGAATAAAAAGATTTCTCAGATGCCACAAACGCAGCAAGAGATCTTGCGTCTGACGCGTGATGTGCAGTCTGGTCAGGAAATCTACATGCAGTTGCTGAACCGTCAGCAAGAGCTGGGTATCAGTAAAGCCAGCACCGTGGGTGATGTTCGCATCATCGATGGCGCAGCAACCGGCAACAGCCCGGTGGCACCGAAGAAACTGCTGATCATCGCGGCGAGCGTGATTCTGGGTCTGATGGTTTCTGTTGGTTTGGTGCTGCTGAAAGCGCTGCTGCATCACGGCATCGAAAATCCAGAGCAGCTGGAAGAGCTGGGCATGAACGTCTATGCCAGCGTACCGCTGTCAGAATGGCAACGTAAGAAAGATACCGAAGCACTGGCGCGTCGTGGCAACAAGGTGAAAACCGATCCCCACGAAACGCTGCTGGCGCTGGGCAATCCAACTGATCTGTCAATCGAAGCGATTCGTAGCCTGCGTACCAGCCTGCACTTCGCGATGATGGAAGCGAAAAACAACATCCTGATGATCACCGGCGCCAGCCCAGGTATTGGTAAAACCTTTATCTGTGCCAACCTGGCAACGCTGGTCGCCAAAGCGGGCCAACGTGTGCTGTTCATCGATGGTGATATGCGTCGCGGTTACACCCACGAACTGCTGTCAGCCGATAACAAATCCGGTCTGTCTAACGTGTTGTCAGGCAAAACCGAGTTCAGCCCGGCGCTGATTCAAAAAGGCCCGTACGGTTTTGACTTCCTGCCACGCGGTCAGGTGCCACCAAACCCATCTGAGCTGCTGATGCATCGTCGCATGGGTGAGCTGCTGGATTGGGCGAGCAAGAACTACGACCTGGTGTTGATTGATACGCCTCCGATTCTGGCGGTCACCGATGCGTCCATCATCGGTAAGCTGGCCGGTACGTCGCTGATGGTGGCGCGTTTCGAAACCAACACGCCGAAAGAACTGGATGTCAGCTTCAAACGCTTTGCCCAGAACGGTATTGAGATTAAAGGTGTGATCCTTAACGCCGTGGTGCGTAAAGCCGCCAACTCTTATGGTTACGGTTACGACTATTACGACTACGAGTATGGCAAACCGACCAAAAGTTAATTTGCCCGTCATTCACAGTTAATGATGAGGGTAATCCGGTGAAGAAAGGGGCGGGTTGACCGCCCCTTTTGATCGCACCGTTTGAATGACGACACGCAACGATTTACACAGGTGATTCTCTCTATAACGCCATTAAAAGCCACCGCTGGCACGAGAACTTGTGGAATTAAGGAATCACACCATGGCTCCATATTGGTATTTATCAGGGTTTTTGCTGTTGCTTGCGCTGGTCGAAATCCTGTTGAAGAAAGACGAACGCACCACCCATATTCTGACTTACCTGCTGTGCATCGCCACGGTCACGCTGATTATTTTCGCCGGTATTCGCGGTCTCGGTACCGGGATGGACGACTATCAATATCGCAGCTTCTTTGCCGACTTCGTCCGCCGTATTGAGGTCAACGGTTTTGCCAACACCGTCGCCTTCTTCCGTTATGAACCGCTAATTTTTGCTATCGCGTGGATCACCAGCCTGTTTTCACACAATGCCAGCGTGTTCCTGTTTGTGTTCAGTATTCTGGCAGTTTCAACCAATGCCATCTTCTTCAAAAAGATGTCACCGTATCCGGTGTTGGCATTGGCGCTTTACTCGGCGCATATCTTTATCAACAAAGACGTAAACCAGATTCGTTTTGGCCTGAGCTCGGCGCTGTTCCTTGGCGTGATCTGGACTATTTACCTCAAGCAATACTGGTGGGCGTTTGCCTTCTTTATTCTGTCCTTCCTCAGCCACAACACCGCAGTAATGGTGGTGACCATCATTCCGTTCCTGTTTATTCGGGAATCGCGCTGGTGGCCGGTGGCCATCATTATATTCAGTGTGCCACTTTCGGTGGTGGGCGGGACCGGCTTTATTGCCTTGATCGCCGGACATCTGGGATCGATGGGCGAGAGGGCCGCAGGCTACAGTAACGAAGCCTCGAATGCCGGTGACGGCAGCGTGGTGTCAGTCTCCAACCTGAAAAACATCATGCTGGTGTTTATCTTTGTCTACTTCATGCTGAGCAACCAGCTCAAGCGCGAACAGTACGACGTGTGGAAGCTGAACTACCTGTTGATTCTCACTTTTGCCATCGGCGGCGGCATCAGGATCTTCTTCTACAACTACTCATCGGGTGCGCGCCTGTCGAACTACCTGCTGCAGGTCGAACCGATTATTTTGACATCGCTAATCTTCCAGTCAAAACGCGTACTGAAACCCGCGATGTTTGCGATGTTCGCTTTCTTCCTTGTTTATTACCTCTACTACAACACGATCTCACTGAAGCAGGCCGTTGTGGGCTATGAAGTTGCTCGTGAATTCAAATTGTTTCATTAACCGATGAGAGGAAATATGCGGAAGACTTTACTGGCAGTTCTGATCACCTCTGCGCCGTTTCTGGCGCAGGCAGAGGATCATCCCGGCACCTTTATCATCGCCGCCTACGGTGACTCCACCACCGCCGGCGTTACCGCGTCGGGCAATCGCAATATCCTCAGTAAAAATAATGAAGTGAGTTTTTTGCAGCAGATGTTGCGTGAGAAATACGGCAACAACATTGAGGTGAAGAACCACGGCATGCCGGGTGCACAGGTTTCGGTGCTGGTTTACGACAAAGACAATACGCCGATGGATTGGTCAGAACGCATGGCGAAATCCGATGCCAACATGATTCTGATTAACTATGCCATCAACGATGCGCGCATCAACTTCTTCAAAGACAAAGGCGAGCGCATTGAAACGCCGCAAGAGTATAAGCGCATCATCACCGAGCTGGTCAAAGGCGCGAAGGCGAATAACAAGCTGGTGGTGTTACAGGAACCGAATCCCATTTGTGGCAAAGCCGAGCGCTGGAACGTCTGGCCGTATGTTTATCAGTTAAATGAAGTGGCTAAAGAGCAGCAAGTGCCGATTGTGAAGCAGTACAGCGTCATCAAGCAGAACCGTGACTGGCAATCTGAGATGTCGCCTGATTGCATTCACCCGAACGAGATGCTTTATAAGCAGAAAGCAGAAAGAACCTTCAACGTCTTAAGCAGCACTTTCGATAGCGTTTTGTCGCGGCACAGCAGCTAACCCAACTCAGATTCAGGAGCTGACATGTATGTATTAATCATGGTGCTGTCATTTTGTCTGGCGCTAATCATTCTGCGAGTATTCTCCTTCCACAAAGGCGTTTACAACAGTAGCGGTATTAAAAGTATCTCTGGTATGCGCGCGCTGCTGGCCAGCATCGTGGCGTTCTCACACTTCGCGCACTATATCTATTCGCTGGATGGTCAGTGGGTGTTCGATAAAGACTATTTTGCCTGGTTCTCCGAAGGCAACTTCTTCGTTAACTCCGGTAAATTCGGTGTACTGCTGTTCTTCATGATCTCCGCCTTCCTGTTCTATCGCTGGCTGGATAATGAAACCCTGACGCCAGGGCAGCTGACGCACAAGCTGCTGAAGTCGCGTATCCGCCGTATCGTCCCGATGTTCTGGTTCTCCGGTTTTGTCATCATCGCGGTAGGCGTGGTGCAGGGCGATCTCACTTATAGCCTCACGGCAGTAAAAGATGCCGTGCTGTGGTTGCTGTTTATTGGCAGCTATCGCATGGGTGATTTCCTGACGGCGGATGTCAACGCCGGTGTGGAATGGACGCTGCGCCTCGAATGGTTGCTGTACCTGTCGATTCCGCTGATTTACGTGCTCAACCGCGCCACCAAAGGTAAATACAAAACGCTGCTGATTCTCGGCTCGATCGGCGTGATTTTCTGCGTGGCGGTTGGCCTGCGTCTGTGGGGCAAAACCTATACCGATCCGCGTCCGGTGCTTGGCTTCGCCATGGGTTATCTGGCGTATAAGTATCGCGACATGTTTGCGCACTACAGAACCTCCAGCCTGGCCGGCTTTGCGGTGATTGTGCTGTCGCTGTTCTCGCTGTCGTTCACCAGCAACACCTTCTGGTATGTGATTTTCCTCTGCTGCCTGACGGTAATCTTCTTTATTGTCAGCAGCGGCAACGCCGTGTTTGGCATTCTGGAAAACAAAACCCTGATGTCGATTGGTGAGGTGAGTTACAGCCTGTATCTGATTCACGGTGTGGTGCTCTATTTCATCAAGCAGATCCCGGAAACGCTCTATCCGCATTCGTTCCTGTTCTACACCTTGCTTTCAACGTTGTTCTTTGTCGCCTCCTTCTATGTGGCGAAATTGACGTATCTGTTTGTCGAGAAACCGTTTATCGGCAGTAGCAACAAGAAGAAAGTGGCGATGAAGACCTCGCCGACAAATTAGGACATCACCCATTATTCTTTTGAGCCCACAAGTTATATCATTGATTTTGTAACTTTTTTAATGAGGTGCTGGCAATGCAGGAGATTCGCTTCTCAATTGTTATTCCCGCGTATAACGCGTCGAAATCGATTGTCACGACGCTAGAGTGCGTCAAAGCGCAAACCTATCGCAATTTTGAAGTCATTATTGTTGATGACAAATCGGCCGATGCGGCTGAACTGGCGCAGGTGGTACGCAGCGAACGTTATCAGGATTTGGCTATCAAACTGGAGCTGTCTGAGGTCAAACTCAACGGCGCTGGCGCCCGTAACAAAGGTATTGAGCTGGCAACCGGCGACTTTATCAGCTTCCTCGATGCCGACGATGAGTGGCATCCGGACAAGTTATTGGTGGCGAGTGAAACCATCGCCAAACTGGAAGCGCAGGGCAAATCGCGCTACGTCATCTTTAGTCAGGTGAACATCCATCAGGATGGCAGCTTCCTCAAGGTGATGCCGATGCAATCGCCCGGCAAAAACGAAACCGTGGCCGAGTATCTGTTTGGCTGTTACGGCTTTATTCAAACCAGCACCATTGTGCTGAAGCGTGAAGATGCGGCGCAGATCCAGTTTGATGCGCGCTATATTCGCCATCAGGATTATGACTTCTGCATCCGCGCTGACCGCATGGGTTACGCCTTCGTGATGATCGACAAGCCGCTGGCAACCTACCATCTGGTGACCAAATTTGGTTCCAAGCACAAAGGCGAATCGGTCAAATACTCGTTCTTCTGGCTCGATACCATGAAGCCGCATCTGACCACGCGTGACATCCATACTTACAAGGCGTTCAAGCTGCCGCTGCGCTACAAGATGGATGGTAAATCGCTGCAGGCCAGCCTCAGCTTTGCACGCTACTTCTTCCTCACCAACCGTGACAATCGCGCCTACTTCATGAATCGCTTGCTCGATAAGGTGAAGTCGCGCTTCTCGGGCAGAAGAGCCGTCTCCTGATTCACTTTTAAACACTTTCACTTGCTCCCTACACGGGGGCAATTTTTTGGTTCCTGAAACTCCGGGTAGACAAATGACAAATCATGTTGGCACCGTCGGTATTGTGATGCCGATGTATAACGCGCGAAATACCGTTCTGCGCGCGGTTGAGTCGATCATCAACCAGACCTACAGCGACTGGCATCTTTACCTGATCAACGACAAATCCACCGATGATTCACTCGCCTTGGTGCGTGAACATTGTCAGGACGCGCGTATCACCATTCTCGACAACGAGGTCAATCAGGGCGCAGCCGAAACCCGTAACGTGGGGCTGCGCGCGGCGAAAGAAGAGATCATCGCGTTTCTTGACAGCGACGACGAATGGCACCGCGAAAAACTGGCCGAACAGACGGCCGCGATCGCCGCCGGCGACGATTTCGTGATCACGCATTATCACTACAAAACCAAAACCGCTGACCACGATATCAACTACAGCAAACCCTACCTGCAGCAGGAAAACTTCGTGAAGAAGCAATATCGTGTTTGCTTCTCCTCGGTGTGTTTCCGCCGTCCTCCACAGGGCATCTTCTTCCAGCGCAAAGGCCACGAAGACTTCCTGTTCCTCTACGAATTGTTCCTCCGCTACAAACAAGCCCGCGTGATCCAGAAAACCCTGGTCAACTATTACGAGTTGGGCGATTCACTGTCGCGCAACAAAAATAAAGCGGCGAAGTGGCACCTCGAATTATTAAGAATTATCTATAAAAACAATCCGTTAAAAGTATATTACTATTATACATGGTACATGGTGAACGGGGTTCTTTTTGCCTTAAAACACCGCTAAGCGCAACGGTGATTTAGCTGCTTATATATTTTTGAGGTGGAAAGGATTGTATGAAAAAGATCGTTTTGGTGATTAAAGATGCCTACTCGTATGCGGGCACGGAAAACATCTGCAACTTTATGTCTGAGTGCCTCGGCGAGCAGCATGAAGTCACCATTTACTCGCTGGAAGGCCATGGCAAAACCTTTTATCCGTTCGAACGGGTGAAAAAAATTGTCAGCTTTGAAGGCCACAGCAACCCAATTAAAAGCGCCGTTAGCAGCATTCATCAGGAAGGCTTCGACAGCGTATTCCTGATCAGCATGGGCCGCCTGAGCGTGATGTTCGCCTTCTGGAATCTGATGGCGCTAAAGAAGAAGCGCTTCAAGGCGTATGCCTGCGAACACATCGCGATTAACTCGTTCAGCAAGCCGATTAAGCTGCTGAAGTGGCTGATGCTGCGCTATTACGACCAGGTGATCGTCCTGACCGACAAAGATCATCAGGTGTTTAACCGCTGGAATATTGCCAGCCAGCAAATCCCCAATCCGGTGGTGTACAAAGCGTTTCAACGTCAAACGCGCAGCCGTCAGGCGCTGGCGGTGGGACGTCTTGATAACCAGAAAGGCTTCGACCTGCTGCTGGATATCTGGGCCGACTTCAGCAAGAAACATCCCGAGTGGAAACTGGTGATTGCCGGTGACGGCGAACTGCGTCAGCAGCTGCACGATCAGGCTGCGGCGTTAGGTATCACTAATAGCGTTAACTTTGTCGGTAAAGTCAGCAACATCAACGATTACTACCGCGAAAGCGACATGGCGCTGATGACGTCGCGCTATGAAGGCTTGCCGCTGGTGCTGCTGGAAGCCAAATCCTGGTCGCTGCCGGTGGTGGCGTACGATTGCCCAACCGGGCCGCAGGAGATCATCAACCACGGTGAAGATGGCTTCCTGGTGCCGATGAATGACAAAACCACCTTTATCAAGCGGATGGAGCAGCTCGCCAGTGATGATGGCCTGTTCTACGCCATGAGTGAAAAAACCAAAGAAACCGCGCTCAAGTTTGACGGTAATCAGATCAAGCAGAGCTGGCTCGCCCTTGTTTAGCGACAATTATCGTGCCTCGGGAATCCTTTTTGGCCGCACAACCACGGGAATTGAAGCATGAAAAGAAGAGAAGTCTTGCAGGCCGCAGCCTCCTCGATTGTTACTGCGCTCTCAGTGAGTGCGTTTTCCAGCTACGCCGCAAAAAGTGGTCAGCCAACGTTAAAATCCGTCGATCCCGCCAGCGTACCGGCAGGCGATGTGCCGATTCTGACGCCAGAAAACGTCTATACCATGCCGCCGCAGTTCTGGCAGAACTTCGAGGGCAAACTGTGGATCGGTAAAGCGGGCAGCGATGCCAGCCAGGCCGGCAACCAGATCCCGGTGTTTCTGCGCGATGCCAATGGCAAAGTGTCACAAATCAGCCAGCCGATTGCGCTGAACAAGGGCAACTTCGCCCAGTTCATTCACGACAATGCGGCGTTGATCGCCAATCCCGCGCACTCAATGGTGGTGGAGGACGATCAGGGCCACACGCTGTTCTCCATTAGCGATGTCTCGCGCCCCAATCAAAGCAACTTCAGCCAGCGTCTGGCGCAGCCGAATGGTTACCAACTGATTGGTGAAATCCCATCGGTTGAAGAGCTGCGCAAAACCCGTCCGCTGTTTGCCGGTGCCAAAATCAAGCTGAAAAGCTGGCACGAAGGGCTGGAAGTGGGCGGCGGCGAGTTCGTCGGCACCTTCGGCGATGGCAAAGATGATGGCGGCGTGAATTTCAGCGGCAACGGTTTTACCTGGCGTCGCGTGGTGGAAGATTTTAATCGCCTGACGCTGTTTGATTTCGGTGCTATTGCCGACGGCAAAACCGACACAGCACCGGCGATCAAAGCCATGTATCAATGGTCGATTGATGCCAGCCAGCAGATTTGCGTGCAATTCCCGGCCGGCACCTTCTTTGTCTCTGAATGTGATTTCGGTGACGAAGGACGTCGCTTCTTCCGCATTTCCGGCGCGATGGTCAACTTCGGTTATTTCCCGGCGACCACGCTGGTTTCCGACGGTCGCTCCGAATTCCTGTTCCAGGTAAATGCGCGCTGGACGGAAATCTCCAACCTGAATTTCAACGGCAACACCGACAAGCGTCCAAACAAGCAAGGTTTGTTCCGCAATACCTGTCCGGGCGGCCAGTTCTTCCGTGGTGCCTGCTTGCGCTTCAATCAGGTGGGCGGCGTTTCGCTCAGCCTGCTGGATACGCTGGATTGCAAAATCGACCAGTGGTACGCCAACGCCTGTACCGGCGATGTGATTAAGGCCAGCTGGTCGGGGCAAAAGGCCGGTGCCTGGGACCACAGCACCGCGATTGAGCTCTCCAACTTCAACGCCCAGCACTGTAAAGGCGGCATGGTGTTGAATCTGCCGCGCTGCAGCCAATCCATCATCCACAACGGCTGGATTGAGCACAGCGATTTCCCTGGCGACATCTCGAACGGCCAGTGGATTGTCGATGCGCTGAGCATTGAGGATTGTAAGAACCCGCTTAACGCGCGTAACTCGCGCCTTAATATGCGCCAGACCAATCTGCAGTCGGGCAGCTGGATTGATAACTCGCTGGAAGGCGAGCGCTGGCTGAACATCTGGGAAATGGGCTCAACGCGCGTTGAATCTTACGGCGTCGCCATTGATGGCAGTCTGAAATACAACTACATCACCTCGCGCTTCCGCCTGACCAACAACAGCGATCAGCAAACCTGGTTTGAACTCGGCAACTTCTACTCGCCAACGGTGGGCGATAGCTGGGAGATCGAGGTATTTGGTCAGTCGCAGTTTAATAACGGCACCGCCAATCAGCCGCTGATGAATGTCATTGACGGTAAAGGCACCGGCGGACGCGCGGTGATTCATCTGCAGCGCAAGAAAAACAAAGCGGAAGCCAGCTGGTCAGCGGAAGGTAGCTCGCCGGTGGTGGAGGTACGTTTCGAACCGCGCACCGATACCGACACCAAAGTGTTCGTGAAGTTAGCGGGCTGGACGCCGACCACCGCTGTGCTGATCAAAAGCACCGCCAAGGATCGCTTCCTGACCGGTCGCTGCGCGCGCGTTGACGCCGTAATGGACAAAGGCGCGCCGGGCAGCGCAGCGCAACAGGCCCCGCAGCGTTTTAGCCTGCACAACGGCAAAGCCGGCGTCGGCGGTAACGAGCAGGGCGATCTGCTGCTGGCCTCGCGTGCGCTCAAGCCGGAACAGGTGGATACGCGCGAACCCAAAGGTTTCATCTCGGTGGTGATCAATGGCGAGCAGGTGGCTATGCCGTATTTCGCCGTGAAGTCATAACGCACACCGATCGTAGCGGCGCAATTTATTGCGCAATGCCAATTTCAGGTACACGCGATAAATCGCGCCGCAACGGAATGTGCATAGTTTGTAAGCAGTACTGAATAGAAATGCAATTAGCACCACTTTTTTGGGGTTTACTCCCATTGCAGTCCTTTGAATCAGAGTTCACTTTGCCAGTGCAGCTATTGGCGGCTTGTAAAAATTACAAAAATTTTTCCGGAGTTTTTTTATGAAGATTTTATTGGTAGGAAACCATACCTGTGGAAATCGTGGGGATGGCGCGATTTTACGTGGGCTGATTGATTCACTGAAATCCGCGCGCGCGGATTTAGATATCGATGTGATCAGCCGTTATCCAACAAGCTCTGGCTATTTACTGCAGCAGGATATCCAGCAGGATTCCCTGTTCCTGCACAACAGCAAGTCGGGCAAAGGGTTAGTGGGCAGCCTGAAACGCAAGGTGGCGAACCGCTTGATGCCGGACATCATGATGGCGCACCTTGGCAAAGGCGGCGTATACAAATCCTTCTCGGTGCCACCGCATCTGGCGGCGTTCACCCAAAGCCTTGCACAATATGACGCGATTATTCAGGTTGGCGGCTCGTTCTTCGTCGATCTCTACGGCGTGACCCAATTCGATCACGCGCTCTGTGCGCTGATGGCGAAAAAGCCGCTGCATATGGTCGGTCACTCGGTCGGTCCGTTCGAGAACCCGCGCGTTAATGCGCTGGCGAACTTTGTCTTTGATCGCGTTGACAGCCTGGTGCTGCGCGAAGAGGTGAGCTACGACCGCCTGAAGCAAGATGGCGTGACCACCAGCAAAGTGAAGAAGGGCGTTGATACCGCGTTCCTGGTTGAAGCGCGTGAAGTGGCCAATCCAAGCCATAACCTGCTGCACTGGCAGGCGATTATCAGCGCACGCAAAACCATTGCGATTACCGTGCGTGAACTGGCACCGTTCGACAAACGTCTCGGCGTCACGCAGAAAGAGTATGAAGCTGCCTTTGGCCGCGTGATTAACGCGATGATTGCCGAAGGTTATCAGGTGGTTGCCTTCTCTACCTGTACCGGTATTGATAGCTACGCCAAAGATGACCGCATGGTGGCGCTGACGTTGCGCGATCATGTCGAGCATCCCGAGCATTACCATGTCATCATGGACGAGTTCAACGACCTCGAACTCGGCATCCTCCTCAGCCATTGTCATCTGACCATTGGTACCCGCCTGCACTCCGCCATCATCTCCATGAACTTTGGTACGCCAGCCGTGGCCATCAACTACGAGCACAAGTCGCTCGGCGTGATGAAACAGCTTGGCCTGCCGCAGATGGCCACCGATGTGCAGAGCCTGATGGACGGTTCGCTCATTGATAAAGTGCAGACGGTGCTGGCCGACTACGACAACGTGAAACACAAAGTTGACACCGCGGTGGCGCAGGAGCGTGAGATTGGTAACCGCATTACAGCAGAAATTCTCAACGTCCTGGGGTGAAGTGATGAAGCTGACCTTTTTCACCATGCGTTTTCCTGTTGCCTCTGAGACCTTCGTGCTCAATCAGGTGACGCATTTCATCGACGCAGGCTACGACGTGGAGATTATCTCCGTGTTTCCGGGCGATATGATTAATCGCCACGCCGCGTTTGATGACTACAATTTGGCAGCGAAAACCCACTATTTACTGCCAGAAGAGAAAGTATCCAACCTTGATAAGCTGACGCAGCGTATCGGGTTGATACTGCCGAAAATCACCAAAGGCGCGTTGCTCAAGTCGCTGAATGTGCGTCGCTACGGCGCACAGGCCAGCAAACTGCTGCTGCCGGCGATTGTCGCCAACACTAAACAGCCTTACACCGCCGATGTGTTTCTGGTGCACTTCGGCTATGCCGGCGCACTGGCTAACAAGCTGCGCGAACTCGGCGTGCTGAAAGGCAAGCAGGCGACGGTGTTCCACGGCGCGGATATTTCGCGTCGTCACATTCTGGAAGAGCACAAGCTCGACTACGTCAACCTGTTCAAACAGAGCGAACTGATGCTGCCTATCAGCCACTTGTGGGAGAACAAGCTGATTGAGATGGGTTGTCCGCGCGCCAAGGTGCATGTCACGCGTATGGGTATCGAGCCGGAGAAGTTTAACTTCCGTCCGCGCGAGGCGTTCCATCAACCGCTGCGCATCGTCTCAGTGGCGCGTCTGACCGAGAAGAAAGGGTTGGATGTGGCGGTGAAAGCCAGCGAAATCCTGCGCAATAATGGCGGCCAGTTCCAGTTCACCATCATCGGTAACGGCGAGCAGGATGGCATGATGCGCGAGCACATCGCGCGCGCTGGATTGCAGGATTACGTCACCATGCCGGGCTTCAAGCCGCAGGATGAAATTCGTCAGGCGCTGAACGAGGCGGACATCTTCCTGCTGCCGTCTAAAACCGCCGCAGATGGCGATATGGAAGGCATTCCGGTGGCGCTGATGGAAGCGATGGCGGTTGGCTTGCCGGTGGTGTCGACCTATCACAGCGGCATTCCTGAGCTGATTGAGAATGACGTCAGCGGATGGCTGGTGGCCGAAAACGATCCTGACGAGCTGGCAGCGACGTTGCTGCGCCTGTCGCGTGGCGACGTGGATGTGGCACCGGTGGTCGCCGCTGCGCGGCAGAAAGTCGAAACTGAGTTCAATCAGCACATCGCTTACGGTGAGCTGGCGAAAATTCTGGAGCGCATGGTGTGAGCGGATTAAAAAAACAGGCCGTTTGGCTGTTTGGTAGTACCTGTTTTGCCGCATTGCTCCAGGTGTTACAGCTCGCCGTGCTGGCGCGCAAACTGGAAACGCACGAGCTGGGTTTACTGGCGATCATCAATGCGATTCTGGCGGTGGCGACCGTGCTGCAGGATATGGGCATGAGCAGCTATATCGTGCATCGCCAGGATATTAATCGCCGTGAGCAGAGCACCATTTACTGGGTGAACGTGTCGCTCAGTTTCTGCACCGGCTTAATTATGCTGGCGATTGCCTATCCGGTGGCGTGGTTCTATCACTTGCCGGAGCTGGTGGGCCTGATCATGCTCACCAGCCTCAACTTCCTGGTGCTGGGACATCTGTCGCAGTATCAGGCGCACTATGTGAAAACCAAACGCATGGTAACGCTGGCGAAGATTGAGATGGCCACCAAGCTGTTTGCGTTCCTGTGTACCGTGGCGATGCTGTATTACACCTCGCTTACCGTGGCCGCGGCGATTCTTGGTCTGTTCATCAACGCCTTCACGCGCATTCTTTGCATGATCTACTTCGGCGAGAAATCCTGGCGTCCGACCTGGGAGTTCGACGGCAAAACCTTCGTCAGCGCCGTGCGTTATGGCGTATATCAGCTTGGTTCGCAGACCATCAATCAGCTGCGTACCCAGGCCGATGCGCTGATCGTCGGTAAAGTGATGGGTGCGGAGATGCTGGGGATTTACTCGCTGGCAAAAGAGCTCATTCTGCAACCGCTGAAGCTGGTTTCGCCGGTGATTAACCGCCTGGCATTGCCGCGCTTCGCTGAGAAGCAGCACGATCCAGAGCAGCTGAAAAAGCTGTTCCTGAAAGGCACTTTCGTCATCATGCTGTTCAGTAGCGCGATGTATCTGGCGATTGGCATTCTTTCCCCGGTCATTGTGCGCGTGCTGTACGGCGCTTCACATGAGCAGGTTTACCATCTGATTCCGCTGATGCTGCTGTTTGGCATGCTGCGTCCGATGGGCGGCTTAACAGGCGCGATTTCGCAGGCCAACGGCCGCACCAATGTTGAGTTCTACTGGAACATTGTGGCGAGCCTGGTGGTGGTTGCGGTGCTGGCGACAACCTACATCTGGCCGAACGTGCTGTATGTGGCGCTGACGCTGTCGATCTCGCAGGTGCTGATTTCGGCCTTTGCCCATCCGTTCTTCATCAAGCCGGTGATTGGCATCCGCTTTATGCCGTATGCACGTCAGTGGGTTTCGGTGTCGGTGGTGTTTGTTGCGCTGATGATGCTGGTAAACCACTTCAACCTGTTCGTGATGCCGGAATGGTTTGAGGGCTGGCTGTAGACATCAACATCCAACCCGCGTGATGAATCGCGCCGCTACAGATGACTCAATGTTTACACGGTCCGTAGCGGCGCCATTTATGGCGCATTATCAACTCAGCTTTCAGTCAATCTCTGGTGTCGTCATCTCAAATCCTTTCACGATTTTTCAGCGGTTTAGCGCATCGGTTCCTCATTGGCATTTCGGCGTTTTTACCGGCCAAATTGGCGAATTTTGATGGTGTGACAGAGAGTTAGTGCCGGTTTTTCAGATAAAGATTATACTTGCTCGACCGGCCGATCCTGCATAATCGACCCCACGTATTCACTTCATGAAATGGAATAAATATGACCAAGCTTAAAGCAGTAATCCCCGTTGCGGGTCTCGGTATGCATATGCTTCCTGCGACGAAAGCCATTCCGAAAGAGATGCTGCCAATTGTCGACAAACCAATGATTCAATACATTGTTGACGAATGCGTCGCGGCTGGCATCAAGGAGATTGTGCTGGTCACCCATGCTTCCAAAAATGCAGTGGAAAACCACTTCGATACCACTTACGAGCTGGAAGCGCTGCTTGAAGCGCGCGTTAAACGTCAGCTGCTGAGCGAAGTGCAGTCAATCTGTCCGCCGGGCGTGACCATCATGAACGTGCGTCAGGCCAACCCGTTAGGCTTGGGCCACTCTGTGCTGTGCGCGCGTCCAATGATTGGCGACAACCCATTTGTGGTGGTGCTGCCAGACGTGCTGCTTGATGACTCCACCGCTGACCACCTGCGTTATAACCTTGCCTCGATGGTTGCTCGCTTCGAAGATACTGGCCACAGCCAGGTGCTGGCGAAACACATGCCGGGCGAAGATCTCACTGAATATGGCGTGCTGACCACCGAAGAGCCGATTGATAACCCAGGCGATATCAGCACCATCACCAGCTTTGTTGAGAAGCCAGAAGCGGGTTCTACCGACTCTGACCTGACTGCAGTTGGCCGTTATGTGCTCTCTGCGGATATCTGGGAAGAGCTGGAGCGCACTGAGCCGGGCGCATGGGGCCGCATTCAGCTGACCGATGCTATCGCCTCTCTGAGCAAGAAGAAGCCAGTTGATGTGCAGCTGCTGACCGGTACCAGCTACGACTGCGGTCGTAAACTCGGTTATATGCAGGCATTCGTCTCTTACGGCTTGCGTAACAACGATCAGGGCCGCGATTTCCGCGAATCTATTCAGAAAATCCTGGCGAAATAAGCTTTCTCATTCTCTACCGCGCCTTTAGCGCGGTTTAAAGGAGTACACATGGCTATTTTGGTAACGGGCGGAGCGGGATACATCGGCTCCCATACGGTGCTGGCGCTGTTAGAGCGCGGCGACGACGTTGTGGTCCTGGATAACCTTTGCAATGCTTCCCGCGAAGCCATCAACCGCGTGGAAAAGCTCTCAGGCAAAAAAGCGGTGTTCGTTGAAGGCGATATCCGCGATCGCGCCTGCCTGCGTGACCTGTTTGCCACTAACGATATCAGCGCTGTGATTCACTTCGCCGCACTGAAAGCCGTTGGTGAATCCACGCGCATGCCGCTGGAATATTACGAAAACAACGTGGCTGGTACCGTGGTGCTGCTGGAAGAGATGCGCGCTGCTGGCGTGTGGAACTTCATCTTCAGCTCATCTGCGACCGTTTATGGCGCCGATGCACCGGTTCCTTACGTGGAAACCACGCCAATTGGAGGCACTACCAGCCCGTATGGTACTTCGAAACTGATGATCGAATTCGTAATGCGCGATTTCGCTAAAGCCGATCCGAATTTCAAGGCCATCGCGCTGCGCTACTTCAACCCGGTTGGCGCGCATGAGTCTGGCGAAATCGGTGAAGATCCCACCGGCATTCCTAACAACCTGCTGCCGTACATCGCGCAGGTGGCGATTGGCCGTCTTGAGAAGCTGGGCGTGTTTGGCGATGATTACGACACGCCGGATGGCACCGCACAGCGCGACTACATTCACGTTGTCGACCTGGCAGAAGGGCACCTAAAAGCGCTGGACCACTTAGCCAAAGTTGAAGGCTACAAAGCTTACAACCTCGGTGGCGGCGTGGGCTTCTCCGTGCTGGAGATGATCAAGGCGTTTGAGAAAGCGTCCGGTAAGCCGATTCCGTTCGAGTTTAAGCCACGCCGTGACGGCGATCTGCCAGCGTTCTGGGCAGATGCGACACTAGCGAACAACGAACTGGACTGGCGCGTGACGCGCGGGATTGATGCCATGATGCGTGATACGTGGAACTGGCAGTCGAAGAATCCGAATGGATTTGAATAAATATTCTTGCTGTAAAACTAAAGCCTGTCTTTTGACAGGCTTTTTTGCTTTTCAATCACTGGCTTTTGTTAACCTTTAATGCTTTTTTATAAGGTGTTAAAATCAAAAAAACCAAATTTTTGCTTTCTATAGATTTGGTCATTAAGTGAGCTGGGCAGAAAAAGTGCAACGTTTCATGTTGTAGAATATCCATCCTCATAGTTTGGCTGAAAGATGTTTTAGTTGACTGGTAGCTGTAGAGCCAGGGGCGGTAGCATGTTTTCAAAAACACAAATTATGAGCAATCTATGTAGTATCAGAGTTGAAAAATGAATCGGAATATTGGATATCTTTTTGATCTTATTTCAGTTATTACTGAAAAAGAATTGAAAGTTCGCTACAAAAGCAGCATCCTCGGCTATCTTTGGTCTATTGCAAACCCTTTGTTATTTGCAATGATCTATTATTTTATCTTTAAGCTCGTAATGAGAGTACAGATACCAAATTATACCATTTTTCTCATTACCGGATTATTCCCATGGCAATGGTTCGCTAGCTCAACAAATAATTCGCTATTTGCATTTATAGCTAATGCTCAAATTATTAAGAAAACAGTGTTTCCACGTTCAGTAATTCCATTAAGTAATGTAATGATGGAGTTTCTTCATTTTCTATGTACTATCCCAGTAATTATCGTTTTTTTACTTATTTACGATATGAGACCGCACATTTCTTGGCTCTGGGGAGTACCTATCATCGCATTAGCTCAAATGATTTTTACATTTGGCCTATCTCTGATGTTGTCAACCTTGAATCTTTTTTTCCGTGATTTGGAGCGCTTCATCACATTAGGCTTAATGTTGATGTTTTACTGTACTCCTATACTTTATTCACTTGATCTCATTCCTGAACAATATCGTTCCTTTGTTGAAGGTAATCCGTTGTCTCTCCTTATTATTTGTTGGAGAGATCTGTTCATGAATGGGAATTTGGATTTATTATATATTGGTGAACTATATATATATTCTTTTGCAATGATGCTGATAGGTGGTTGGATATTTAACAAGCTTAAGTATCGTTTTGCGGAGATTTTGTAATGGCAATAGCAATTGAATTTGATAAGGTGACAAAACGCTATCCGCTTTATCATCATATTGGGTCAGGAATCAAAGAGCTGATATTCAATCCCAAAAGAGCATTAAGTTTATTATCAGGTAGAAGCTATTTAGCAATCGAGGACATTTCCTTTCAAATAAAAAAAGGAGAATCGGTTGCACTTATTGGTAGAAATGGTGCTGGTAAAAGTACATCCTTAGGGCTTGTTGCTGGAGTTATCAAACCTAGTGAAGGAAAAGTTAATGTTACAGGTCGCGTAGCATCGATGCTTGAACTAGGCGGAGGATTTCATCCTGAATTAACTGGTCGAGAAAACATCCGCTTAAATGCGACGCTGCTTGGACTGAGAAAAAAAGAAATAAATGCTAAAATTAATGAAATAATTGATTTCTCAGAATTAGGTGAATTTATCGATGAGCCTATTAGGGTCTACTCAAGTGGGATGTTGGCAAAATTGGGTTTTTCGGTGATTACGCAAGTTGATCCGGAAATACTCATTATTGACGAAGTTTTAGCTGTTGGTGATATCAGTTTCCAGAAAAAATGTATCGATGTAATCAATGAATTCAAAAAAAAAGGTGTCACCATATTATTCGTAAGTCACAGTATGGGTGATATTAGTAAAGTTTGTGATAAGGTAATTTGGATCGAAAACCATAAAATAAGAAGAATCGGTGAAAGTACGCAAGTAATCCAAGAATACAAAGAATTTATGAGCTGAGAAATAAAGATGAAAAATGTAAATGTCTTAATAGTTGGTGCTGGCCTCTCTGGTGCTGTAATTGGTAGAAAATTAGCAGATGCAGGTCTGAAAGTTACAATAATTGACGGTCGCACCCACGTTGCAGGAAATTGCTACAGCGAGAGGGATGAAAAGACTAATGTTATGGTTCATACTTATGGACCACATATATTTCATACTGACAATAAAGAAGTATGGGATTATATAACGCAGTATTGCACTATGATGCCTTATACGAATAGAGTTAAAGCTAAAGTTGGGGATCGTATTCTATCTTTGCCAATTAATTTGCATACAATTAATCAATTTTTTGGAACAACGTGTTCACCTGATGAAGCAAAAAAATTAATTGAAACTAAAGGAGATAAAAATATAAAAGAAGCGCTGACTTTTGAGGAGCAGGCTCTAAAATTTGTCGGTAAGGAACTTTACGAAGCATTTTTTAAAGGGTATACAATCAAGCAATGGGGTATGTCACCAGCTGAGTTGCCAGCCTCAATTCTTAAACGCTTACCTGTACGTTTTAATTATGACGATAACTACTTCAATCATAAATATCAGGGAATGCCAGAGAATGGATACACAGACATTGTTGAGAGAATTCTAAAACATGAAAATATCACAGTGAAATTGGAGACCAATTTTTCGAATGATGATAGAGAAAATTATAGTCATGTTTTTTTTAGTGGCGCACTTGACTCATTTTATGAATATAAATTTGGACGTTTAGGTTACCGCACTCTTGATTTTAAAAAGTTTTACCATGAAGGTGATTTTCAGGGTTGCGCAGTAATGAATTACTGCGATGAAAATGTTCCCTTTACCAGAATAACTGAGCATAAATATTTTGCTCCGTGGGAGAAGCACGAGGCAAGTGTCTGCTATCAAGAATTCAGTAGAAGCTGCACAGAGAAAGATATCCCTTATTACCCGATTCGTCAAATGGGTGAAATGGAAATGTTAAACAAATATCTTGAGCTCGCAGAACAAGAGAGAAATGTTACATTTGTTGGTCGGCTTGGAACATATAGATATTTGGATATGGATGTAACTATCGCAGAAGCTTTAAAGACAGCTGCTGTGTATTTGGAATCTGCTGATACTAAATCTTCAATGCCGGCCTTTACGGTTTCGGTAAGATGAGAATAACCGCTTTAATCGTAACTTATAATCGTCTTGATAAACTGAAAATAAGCATCGAGGCAACCTTAGCGTTGCCTTTTCAGCATATTGTAGTCGTAGACAACGACTCAAATGATGGAACATCTGACTGGCTTAATACTTTGCAGGATCCCCGGTTAAATATTATCAGAACTCCAGATAATATTGGCGGATCAGGTGGTTTTAAATATGGAGTAAGATATTTAATTCATAATGTTAACACAGATTGGGTCGTTTTTTATGATGATGATGCATGGCCTAGTAAGAGTTTTATTAAAAACTTTGAAAATTTTAATAAGCTCGATTCAGTTGTTTACTGTAGCAAAGTTATTGATAAATACAATATTATTTGTGCGATGAATATACCTTGGAAAAAAATCCCAAAGTCACTTTCGGAAAATATTGCATATTTTAAGGATAAAACTAGTTTTTGTGCTGGAGCAGATGAGCGCACAGATGTGCTGACTTTTTCATTTGTTGGATGCATAATTCCTATATCTGTTTTAGAAAAAACATATGAGCTCATAAGAGAAGATCTATTTATATATTTTGACGATGTTTTTTATTCATATCAGCTTTCATTACAAAAAATTAAAATAATTTATGAGCCATTATTAATTATTCACCATGATGTGGATTCTCAAGGTAAAAATAAATTTCCAGCATGGAAAGTATATTACTTGATGAGAAATATGATCAGGTCTCGTTTTATTTTAGGGAGTGATAGTTTTTTTTCGAACGTCGCTATTTTTCTGAGGGCGGTAAAATATTTTGAGAAATGCTACACCGCTGATAATATTCTATTATATTTAAAATATTATTTTAAAGGGGTTTGGCATGGTATTAAAAATGTTGGTGGGAAAAACCATTAGTTGGTACTGAATGAAAAAAATTTGTTATTTAATAAATTCCGATTGGTATTTTCATCTTCATTGGATAGACCGTGCACGAGAAGCCAAAAACTCTGGATTCGAAGTATTCATTTTAGCTAATTTTAGAAATGAGGAATTAGTTGAAAAACTTACAGTTGAAGGATTTAAGTGTATTGACACGCGCATAAAAGAAAGGAGTATTAATCCAATTGGTTTTATATTAGATGCAATAAGGTGCTACAAAATAATAAAAAAAATAAAACCCGATCTTTTGATATCTATTACAATAAAATGTTTGGTGATAGGTGGGATCTATTCCAAGCTAACGAAAAATCGAGTTTTGCTGAATTTTGTTGGTCTTGGGCGAATTTTTAACTCACGCTCAATAATTGACAGGGTTTTGAAAATACTTGTTAAGCCATGTATTAAATGGATTGTTAAGTATAAAAAAAGTTACTTGTGCTTCGAGCATGAATATGACAAACAAAATCTTCTGAAAGAAATAGGTTTTCAAACTGAAAGGGCATTTGTTATTAATGGTGCTGGAGTTGATTGTGATGTTTTCAAAATACAGCCTGAACCAGAAACTAAAGAAATCACCATACTATATGCAAGTCGTTTGATAAAAAGAAAAGGTTTGCCGGATTTAGTTCAGGTTATCAGTGAGCTACGTGAAGAGTTAAATATAAAAATAAATCTAAAAGTAGCTGGTATTAATGTTCCTGATGATCCTGATGCAATAAGTCATACAGCTATTAGCGAATGGCATAGAAATAATCAAATACAATGGTTGGGCAAGTCTGACGAAATCCCTAAGTTACTGGCAGCATGTCACATCGTAGCCCTGCCATCAACATATCCTGAAGGTGTCCCTCGTATATTACTTGAATCATTTGCTTCTGGAAGACCTGCTATTACATACGATATTGATGGATGTCGGAGTCTAATAACCCATAAGCTTAATGGTATTCTGGTTAGAACAGGTGATTTGGCAGAGTTTAAAGAAGGGATTCGAGAATTAATACTTAATAAAGAATTAAGGTTAATGTTAGGTATTTCTGCCAGAAAAACAGCAGTTGAGAGATACTCTTCTAAAATTATCATTAATGAAACAATTTGTCTGTACAATAATATTATGAGTGAGAACCAAAATCATGTCAGAAAATAAAACCATAGTGATGGATTTAGACAAAACCCTCACACAGGGCGGAAGCGAGGGTTATGAAGAAGAACTACCAAGGTTAGATGTTATAGACACCTTAAGAAACTACAAAAATTTGGGTTTTCGTATCGTAATTTACACAGCAAGGAATATGCGTTCATATAAAGGTAATGTGGGTTTAATTAATGTTCATACGCTTCCTAAAATAATTGAGTGGTTAGAAAAGCACGGTGTTCCTTATGATGAGATTTTTGTAGGAAAACCGTGGTGTGGGAAAGATGGCTTTTATGTTGATGACCGTGCTATTCGCCCTAGCGAGTTTGTTAATCTTAGTTATTCGGAAATAGTGAAACTTATAGAGGCGGAATAGCATGCTATTAATCTGTTCGAGTGATTATATCGAAAGTGAGTTAACATCAGAAATTGGACGTATTCCTCCTGCATTTCTACCTCTCGGTGGGAAGCGACTTTATGAGCACCAAGTTAAGAGTTGTGTAGGTGATTTTTCGAGTAAGATAATATCTCTCCCATATGATTATGAAATTCCCGATTTCGATCAAAAGAGGTTGGCAGAGTTAGGACTGGAAGTTATTCGCGTACCCAATGAGTTTACAATTGGTGAAGCCATTCAATATTGTATAAACATTTCTGGACCGCTTGGAAAAATATCAATACTTTATGGTGATACTGTTATTGAAGATGATGAAATTTATAGCCTTTCCGATGTGGTTGGTGTTTCGTATACTTCATCGAATTACCACTGGTATAACGTCGAGAAAAATAAAAACAAAGACCTTGTCTATAATGGTTATTTCAGTGTTTCCTCTGCAAAAGAATTGGTTCGCTACATTGCATTAAAAAAAGGTGATTTTCTTGAAGCACTTAATGCTTATTCCGATAATCATTTAAAAATAAAACATCATAGTGTTAGAAACTGGTATGATTTCGGACACTCCCAGACGTTTTACAAATCGCGAACCAAATTTACAACTGAAAGAGCATTTAATCATCTTACCATTGAAAATAATATTGTTGAAAAAACTAGTACTCATACAAATAAAATAACGGCAGAAGCTAAATGGTTTTCTTCAATCCCATTTTATCTGAAAATATTTACCCCTCAATATTTAGGCGATTTCAGGAGTCTTAAAAATGGCTGCCAAGGGTATAGAACCGAATATTTGAATCTTTGTTCGTTGAGTGAACTATTTGTTTTTGGTGACTTGCCGACTAAGTCTTGGGCTAGCATTTTAAATTCATGCAATGAGTATCTTAAAAAATGTATTTTAGAGAAATGGCCAAATGATTTTAATGTGGATGGTTATTTAAATTCAATCTACATTGAAAAATCTAAACATCGATTAAAAAAATATTGCCAAGAAAATAATTTCAACCCTGATCTGAAAATTACATTCAATAAAAATAAAATGCCGTCTGTTAATGAAATAATGGACAAATGTATTTCCAGAGTAATGAATTCGAATCCTGTTCCAGCAATTCTTCATGGTGATTTTTGTTTTAGTAATATATTTTTTGATTTCAGAAGCGAATCCATAAAAGTAATCGATCCTCGAGCAATGGACTTCAACGAAAAGTTCACTATTTATGGTGATCTAAGATATGATTTAGCCAAAATGTTACATTCATATATTGGCTACTATGATTGTATTATTTCTCAAAGATATGAAATTAACTTTAGTCAACATGAAATTGAATTTCAACTTGAAGAGAAAAACACATTAGATTTAGACAGTATTGCATCAATTCTTAATGTGTTAGACATTAAAAAGTATTGCGTTATTGAGATAGTCATTTTACTTTTTTTGTCTATGTTACCATTACATTATGATAGCTCAATTAGACAGAAAGCATTTTTATCGAATGCCCTCCGTTTATTTAATCTTTTAGAGGATGTTGAATGATCGTTTTTCCTATGGTTGGTATGAGCAGTCGTTTCTTCAAGGATGGCTATTTAAAACCCAAGTATATGCTTGAAGCTCACTCTAAAAATGTTTTTCACTGGGTAGTTAAAAGCTTTTTAGATAGTTCTGAAAAACTAAATGAAAAGCTTTTGTTTGTAATAAAAAAAGATTATTACGATACTGAGACATTTATTAATGATTACTTTTCATCAATTTCTTTTAATAATTATGAATGTGTAATTCTTGATGAAATGACTTCGGGTCAAGCTGAGACTGTATATTTAGGTTTAATGAACTCAACAGCTAAGCATGATGAGCCGCTTACAATCTTTAATATTGATACTATTAGAACAAAACCATTTGTTAGGCCTTTAGGTAAAGCTCAAAACTATCTCGAAGTATTCACGGGTGAGGGAGAACATTGGTCATTTGCAGCCACAGATAGTAATGGTAAAGTTATAAAAGTTTCTGAGAAGGAACGGATATCAGAATATTGCAGTGATGGTCTTTATAATTTTGATAAGGTATCTACTTTCTTAGATGTTTATAAAAATACCGAATCGGATAAGTCATTTATCGTAAACAATGAAAAGTATGTGGCACCATTATATAATAAATTAATATCCTCAGATGCTTATGTGGCTATTGATATTATTGAAATGGATGACTTGATTTTTTGTGGTGTTCCACAAGAGTATGAGGCTTTCCTTAAAATGGATTTTAAGGTGTAATCAATGATATATATTTCAATTCCTGTTCATGAAAAACCAGAAGTAATAGTAAATCAATTAGTTAATTTAAAAAAATACCTAAATGGTAAAGTAGTACTTCACTTATCATTAACGTCAAGTTTCACCAAAAATGAACTTTTGGCATTGATTTCAAAGAATGCATTAACTGATGATGTTTTAATAAACCCATCATCAGTTAAAACAGCATGGGGGAGTATTATTAATGCACATCTCAGTAATATTGACTTTTTAGAAACTATTGGGGTGGATGATTCGGATAGTGTTATATTCCACTCATCAAATGATATGTTAGTTAAGCATGGTCTTGATGATCATCTTTCTCATAAGAAAAATATTTTCCATACTCGATATGTAGATCGCAATGGTTATTGGTGGCCTACTGGGGTTGCTCTTGATAGAGATATTGAGTTCCAAAAATCGTTGGCGCGAGTTGGGAGCGGGAGAATAGTTGCCTCTCAAATCGAAGGCTCAATGTATGAGTTTGGTCTGTTGAAAGAGATCAATACTATATTAAAAAAATATTCAGTTGTCGAAAGTTCTACTGCATTTTACCCTCGTGAAGAATTCTATTTTTCTTCTTTTGCACATGCCCTTGGAGTTAAGCCATGCTCTTTCCCTTATATCTATTCTGAAGTTCATATATTTGATGCTTTGCTTTGGAAAGTGTTCGCAACTATTGATTCTTCGCCTCTGCCATCAAAAGAAAAGATAAAGCATTATATAAATCTTGTTCTTTTTAAAAGTAGGTTTTATAAAATCACTCCTAAGAAAATAAATCAAGTAATTTCAGGAAGTGTGCCAGAGCTTAGCTTTACGGATGGGGGGAATATTTGGATTCCTTATAATCAAAAAGATAAGTTATTTGGTGTTAAACGTGTTGAAAGAGAAATTAATGACAGCTTGAGGAAGTATATCACTAATGAAATCAAATAATATCTTATTCCCAATTACTTTCCCTCGCTCCTTTTCAGCAGAAGATACGTCATCCTTTTTGAGACATTCTGGAAATGTATTTGTTAAAGTTGATAGTCTTTCATTAAAAGAAAATAGCTGGATAAGCACTGATACGTATCATAACTTATTTGCTAAAAATAAAATATCCGCATTAACTGATTACTCTGACTATAAATTCCGAATTATTGGTCATGGTAATTGTATGGTTGAAGTCATTTCAATAACAAAGAATGATCACTATACATTTGAGTCATTTGTAACTTCCGTTCATTTGGAAGATAACTTTGATACTGATATTTTAGTTGAAAATAATATTCAGTGCGATGCACTTTATGTTAAAGTTACAGCAATTGATGATACTGAAATAAAAGAAATTTCTGTATGCGCTATTAATAATAAACCTAAAAATGTAAAAGTAGCATATTGTATTTGTTCATTTAATCGTGAACCCTTCGTTAAAAAATTCGTTGACGAGGTTGCCAGTAAATTTATTGGTTGCGATGATATTAAGTTTTTTATTTCAAATAATGGGCCTGATTACAATATTGAGTTCCCAAATAACTTTGAAGTAATTAAAAATAGAAATCTGGGTGGAGCTGGTGGATTTACTCGAGCAATGGTGGCCGCTATAGACCAGGGTAGTTTTACCCATGTAATTTTAGCTGATGATGATATTCATTTACATAAAGGTGTAATTGATAAGACAATTTATCTTCTGAAAGGCTTGAAGCAAGAATACAGTGATCATTTCATCTCTGGTTCAATGTTATCATTAGAGGAGAGCTGGCTTCAATATGAAAGGAACAGTCTGTTAACCGATGGTGGCTTTGTTCATTTCGGACACTTTAACGACACTCGTTCTAAAGCTGATGCTATTTCAAATGCAATCGTGATGCCTCATAAAGGATTAGCTGGTTGGTGGTATTGTGTAATTCCAGTCAAAGAAATAAAAGAATTTGATTTACCATTGCCTATTTTTGTCCGTGGTGATGACGTCGAATATTCCACGCGTTGTGCACGAAAAATAATTTCCGTAAATGGGATATGTGTCTGGCATGAACCATTTATAAAAAAATATAACGAAATAATGGAAGATTACTATTTATGCAGAAACTTAGTGCTCATTTCTTACCTTTATGATTCTAGTCATCGTAATTTGAGGAAGAAATTTATCGTTAAAAAGTTTATAAAAAACATTCTTGTTTTTGATTATGTTTCTGCTGAGTTTAACCTTTTGGCTCTTGAACATCTTGTTAACGAAGTATATTTACAAGATGCAGATACACTTCATAAAGAATTGTTTGCAGAACTAAAGAATAAAATGGAACTAATCCCAGTTTATAACGCTGATTATACTGGTTATGAAGACCGTAGGATGGGGAAGCTTAAGACTCTTCTGCTCTTAATATTACAACAGGGTTTTGGAATTTCACGCGGAACTCGTTCAACCCTCGGTGGGTTTAGAAGAAGTATCATGAATTTTACTGGTGTCAAGGAAATGCATGTATATCAAGGTTCTCAGACATATAGAATATATCGTTTCGATTATTTCAGATCTTGGTCGATACTTCTTAAATTCTTTAAAATGAATCTGATTATGCGTATTAACAATAAATCTCTAAAGATGAATGTGTTGAAGTTTAGAGAGGAAAAAAGCAAACTTTCTTCATGGCGAGAGATTTTCAGCCGGGATTAACAGATCGGTTAATTATTCTTCATTTTGATTTGACTGAATTTTCAGGATTTAGCTCACTCTGCTACATAGTAAATCGAATTTTGTATATCATGTCTGTGATTTACGTAAACTCATATTCAGGAGCGTATAATGTCTAAGCAACAAATCGGTGTTGTAGGTATGGCAGTAATGGGTCGTAATTTAGCTCTTAACATTGAGAGTCGCGGCTATACCGTATCTATCTTCAACCGTTCACGTGAAAAGACTGATGAAGTCATCGCAGAGAACCAGGGCAAGAAACTGGCGCCTTTTTACACTGTTGAAGAGTTTGTTGAATCATTGGAAAAGCCACGTCGTATCCTGTTGATGGTACAAGCTGGTGAAGCAACTGATAAGACTATTGCCTCTTTAACACCGCATCTGGATAAGGGAGATATCCTTATCGATGGTGGCAATACATTCTATAAAGATACTATTCGTCGTAATAAAGAATTATCTGATCAAGGCTTCAACTTTATCGGTACCGGAGTTTCAGGTGGTGAAGAGGGAGCTTTAAAAGGTCCTTCAATTATGCCGGGTGGTCAGAAAGAAGCTTACGAGTTGGTTGCGCCAATCCTTGATAAAATTGCTGCACGTGCTGAGGATGGTGAAGCTTGTGTAGCTTACATTGGACCAAATGGTGCTGGTCATTATGTGAAGATGGTACACAACGGTATTGAATACGGTGACATGCAGCTTATTGCTGAAGCATATGCTCTGCTTAAAGGCGCACTTGGTCTTAACAATCAAGAATTGGCTAAAACCTTCACTGAATGGAATAATGGTGAACTTAGTAGCTATCTGATTGACATCACCAAAGATATTTTCACCAAGAAAGATGAAGATGGTCAATATTTAGTTGATGTGATTCTTGATGAAGCAGCTAACAAAGGCACGGGTAAATGGACCAGCCAGAGTTCTTTGGATCTTGGTGAACCACTTTCTCTTATCACTGAATCTGTATTTGCTCGTTATTTATCGTCCTTGAAGTCTCAACGTGTTGCAGCTTCAAAAGTTCTCAGTGGCCCACAAGCTAAAGCCTTCACTGGAGATAAAGCTGAGTTTGTTGAAAAAGTTCGCCGTGCACTCTACCTTGGGAAGATTGTGTCTTATGCTCAGGGCTTTTCTCAATTGCGTGCTGCTTCCGAAGAGAACAATTGGAATCTGCATTACGGTGAGATTGCGAAGATTTTCCGAGCGGGATGCATCATTCGTGCGCAGTTCCTGCAGAAAATCACGGATGCGTATGTGACTGATGAAAATATCGCCAATCTTCTGTTGGATCCATACTTTAAGAATATTGCAGACCAATATCAGCAAGCGCTGCGTGATGTAGTGTCTTATGCGATTCAAAGTGGTATTCCAACACCTACCTTCTCGGCTGCGATTGCTTATTATGATAGTTACCGCTCAGAAGTTCTGCCAGCTAACTTGATTCAGGCTCAACGTGATTACTTCGGTGCCCATACATATAAGCGTATCGACAAAGAAGGTACATTCCACACTGAATGGTTAGATTAATAATAAAAGCCCGACGACGTCGGGCTTTATTTTAACACGGGTAGATTATGAGTTTTTTTAAACTGAAATCACTAAAGAATGGCAGCCATTGCGTGGAAAAAAATAAAGTGATGTTAGATAGAAATATTATTTATTCTTTTGGGTCTCAGTCCCATCAAAACTATGGGCAAGTTATTTTTAAGCCAAATGGCGAGCTTTATGGATATAGTAATCAAAACGAATTTTCTTGGAAAATGGATAACAACGAGCTTTGCTTGTTAAATCATATAGGAGAAGTAACTAGCCGCTTCCAATATTATAATGATTATTGGTTAGGCCATGGCGAAGGTAATAAATGGCCATTCTATCTTTTGCCGCTCATAAAATTCGAATTTTATGATAAGAACAATACATTTAATAACTCGGGTTTTTTCGTAAATAGTATACCAAAATCTGGTACGTATTTTTTAGAAGACGCATTAAAAAAGCTTGGTGTTGATTCAACCCGTCTTCATTTAACCGGGCATGATGTTGTTGATGATTTTCGCAATCTTCCTGATCATGAAATTCATGTTAATCCTGGACAAGTAAGGATTGCCTGTCCAGTTCATTATGTCACCCAAATGCTAAATGGTAGAATTGCCGTAGGACATGTAGAAGAATATGACTCAATAATAAAAATGCATCAACAGAAAGTTACAGTCTTTAATTTGCGTCGAAATCTGAGGGATGTCCTCGTCAGTCTTTATCGTTTCAAATTCAGTAAAGTCAAACCTTTTGGTGAGTTCGATTTACATTGGCGTTCTTTTAGTGAACAATCTAGGTTTGTTGGATTTTTATTGACTTATTCTCAATTTGAAATATCACATATCAAGCAAATTGGCGAGATGATGCTAATGGATAAAGATAGCATCGATTTGACCTATGAAGAAATGTGCGAAGGTGTTTTCAGTGATACCAATAAGCTCAAGCTCGAACAGGTTCGAAGTGGATTCTCAAATGATCTATCTTCGGCATTACGCTTACAGTATGGTAAGGTCAATCCAACATATTCTGGTAGCCGGTCAAACTGGCAAAGTATTTGGAATGATGATGCAGAATCATTCTTCCAGACAAGCGGTTTGGCTGATTTAAACTCTCGGTTAGGATATTGAGTTCATTAACTTTTTTGTAAGTAACCGTTCTTCCTGCTCAATATACCTTTCTTGAGATAAGAATATTGGGCAATGTTTTCAATGTATCTGTATGTTAATTCAGTGAATATTAGCATTGAAAGCAATTGGCAAATCCACATATATGATTGATCAAAGTTTAGGGATTTGTAGATGGTTATAACAATAAACCAAGACGGGATATGGCAACAATATAATGAATAACTACGGTCTGCGATTGAATTTACTATTTTAGAGTTAATGGTTGAGAAAAAGTTAATTTCTAATGAGGCAATTAAGACCATAGTCATTGAAATGATAGTCGCAGCGGTAAATTTAAATGCGCTCATACTATCAAAATAGCGTGCGCATGTTATCAATGAAAAAATAAGAATTGCTGTGACTGAAGTTTTATTGTATATGCTAGTTGAACTGAGTTTCATCTTAGCAACATCAAGACTGTTATGAATAATATAAATAACATATCCACCTAATAATGAATCGAATCTAAACATGAACATGTTTTCATTAGTAGGTATCCTGTAAAAACTATTAATAAAAATAATACTGCAGGCTATGTAAAAGCACCACTTTTTACCTAAATAAAAAAAGGAAAAAGTAAATAATATGAAATATTGCATTTCTAATGCAAGCGCCCACATATATCCAAATGCTGAGGGATGATGCCCTTCTGTAAAATTGCGTATAAAGAAAATGGATGCGAAAAATTTTTCCGTCATTACTAAAGTATTTAGCCAAACGCCATCTGTGGTAAATGAAGAAAAAATCAGAGGGATTGATATCCAAAATAACATTGCAGGGAATAATCGATAGATTTTCTTTTTAATTAATTTTACTGTTTCTCTAAGTGAGTGTTTGAAATTAACTCTCTCATTAAGGTTTATTTTAAAAAGTGTTTTGGTTAGAAAAAAACCAGCTAATACAAATAAAAGTTCTACTCCTGTCTCAGTGTCAGAATGTGATTGGATCCATTTATAAAAATGAGAGTAAGATTCTGTATATAATACCCCTGAATGAAGAAAAACTATCATTATTATTGCTATACCGCGCAGCGAATGCAGTTCTTTATTCATTTTATTACCAAGCAATGATTAGTCGAGGGGGATTAACATAACCATTACATTATGATATCAAATCAGTTGTGTTGCAATTCCTTAACACTTATATTTTTATCTTTTACCAAATAACAACATTTCAATATTCTCACATGCAGTAAATGTCTCTTTTGCCTTCAATGTACTCATTTGAAAATGCATTAGTTTACAGAACCAACAACTCCCCACGTCTCCCAGCATTCTCCCCAGCCAACCGCACCACCAACATCCCCGCCGTTACAAACTTGGTCAAATTCCTCGCATACAACACGCCACCAAACTCAGCCACCAGCGGCATCACCTGGTCAGTAATCGGATCAACAACCTCAGCCACCACTTCCCCCGCCTTAATCCACTCACCCAAATTACGTCGGTAAAACACCAATCCAGATTGCGCCGCATGGATATACTCACATCCCGCCAGCGCCGTCGCTGGATGAATCAGGGCAGGGGATTCACCCACTTCACCGGCAATATATCCGCCCTCACTCAGTGCATTGATAATCGCGTCAGCATCTTTCTCCGCCATCTCAGGCGATACATCCGCCACACCGCGGAGTTCCAGCGTCACCGGCAGCAAGCCGCGCGGCATCGGATACTCATCACCAAAACGCTCTGCCAATGTTAGCCACGGCTCACAGCAAGCCTCATCAAACGGTTCACCGCCAGATATCTGCGCCAGCAACTGCACTTCACTGCCTAACCAACGCGCCAAAGGTTCAATGTCCGGCCACGCGTGCGGCGTGGTGTAGAGGTGTGGCAGCGCATCCCAGTCACAATGCAGATCAATCATCAAATCGGCCTGGCTCGCCATACGCATCAACGTAAAGCGCTGGGCATCCAGTTCGGTGCGGGCAATGCGGTCACGATAATGGCGATCAATCGCTTCCCTGATCAGGCGTTTGTTTTCGTATTCACTTTGTGTCAGGGAATCAGCAAGTTCTTCAGCCAGCGCTTCACCCAATGCCGGGAAGCGGCGGTTAAAATCTTGTCCTGATAACGTATGGAAACGCCCCAAATGGCTACCATGCCAATGCTGTCCCATGGCTAAAGGATTCGCCACCGGCACCAATGTGATTTTGGATTTGAGTTGTCCGGCAGATTCCAGCGCCAGCAGTTTCTGTTTCAAGTACCACGCCACCGCCATGCCCGGCAGTTCATCGCCGTGCAGCGCAGCCTGAATGTAGACGCGTTGCTGTGAATCCGTACCGAAGTGGAAGCTAACAATTTCGCGTTGCGTTCCCAGCGAGGCGCTTAATAGAGGATGATGTTGTTGTTGCATAACGCTATCGATGTCCTTTATTCGTGGCACGCTTTCAGCGACGCCAGATGCATTTTCTGATGGAATTATAGTGCTGAGTGCAAAAAGGGCGGCAAAAAAGCCGCCCAAAAGATTACTGCTGGATGGAGATGTCCGTCGCGAAGTACTGTTTCTGAATTTTATCGAAAGTGCCGTTCTTCTTCAGTTCGGCAAACGCGTTATCCAGTGCGGTTTTCAGTTCGGTGTCGCCTTTACGCAGACCAATCGCGGTGCCCGGACCGATAATCGGATCCTGTACAATCGGGCCGGCCAGTTCGAAATCTTTGCCCTGCGGATGTTTCAGGAAGCCATTGGCGGCTTGAGCGGCATCTGTAAACACCACGTCAAGTCGACCCGAAATCAGGTCGCTTTCTACCTGCGCCTGATCGCCATAAGGCACAACCTGCACGCCATGCGGCTGCCATTTGGCCAACGCATAACGCTCCTGCACGGTGCCTTGTTCAACGCCCACGGTTTTGCCTTTCAGCGATTCAGCAGTTGGCAGCAAGCCAGATCCTTTACGCGCAATCAGCTGCGTATGGGTGTCGTAGAGCGGCACGGTGAAATCAATCTGCTTCAAACGTTCTTCGGTGATGCCCATATCCGACAAGATGGCGTCGAACTTACGCGCTTTCAGCGCCGGGATCATGCCATCGAACTGGCTCTCCACCCACACGCATTTTGCCTGCATCTGCTGGCACAGCGCATTGCCGAGATCGATATCAAAACCGACCAGTTTGCCCTGCGGCGTTTTGGATTCGAAAGGAGGATAGGTGGGATCAACCGCGAAACGCACCTGATCAATTTTTGCCTGCGCACCAAACGCGCAACCTGCCAGCACAGCCAGCGCCAGCGTGTGACGCAGGCGGGCGGTTAAACGAGAACTTGCCATAATATCGGTCTTCTTTTGATGTGATGTTGAGTCAGAAAGAGTACCGCTCAGGGCCTGGCAAGGCAATTAGAGGATTATTTTCATCACGTTACCATTATGCAGCACCTGATAATCCGCTACATTCAGCACCACCGATTGCTCCAGCATTCCGGCATTGAAGGCGATTTCGTCATAGCGTTCAAACAGCAGCGGATCGACCACCAGCTGTAAATCAGGATGGAAGCTAAACGGCGGAATAGCCCCGAATACGCAGCCGGTCAGCGTATTCACTTCCGCAGGCGAGGCCAGCGAAGCACGGCGACCGCCAACCGCTGCAGCAACCTTGCTGAGATCCGCTTGCTGATCGGCAGGCAGCACCGCCAGCACATGCTGTTTGATACCGTTGCCTTTCACATGACACACCAGCGCCTTCGCGCCTTGCCCTACTTCCGTGCCACGAATTGCCGCCACCGCTTCGCACTTGCCGGTCGCTTCATGCTCCATCACGCGATAGCGCGCCTGATGTTGGTCGAGCAGGGCGATCAGTTTTTCATGGGTGGTCATGGTGTTTTCCATGCTGATGAATAGCGTAGGGTGCGCATTTATGCGCGCCTGGGACATTGGTCGCCATGAATGGCGACCCTACGAAACGTTATTTATGACGCGCGCGCAGATTATTGATGATGGTGCTCAAATCCAGCTCCTGATCCTGCAGCAGCACCATCAGGTGATAAAGCAGATCCGAAGCTTCATTGGTCAGCTCGTGACGATCGTTAACCGTTGCCGCCAACGCCGTTTCCACGCCTTCTTCCCCCACTTTCTGCGCGATACGCTTGGTGCCGCTGGCGTAGAGCTTCGCGGTGTACGAACTCTCCGGATCAGCGCTTTTGCGCGAAGCCAGCAGCTGCTCGAGCTGATAGAGGAACGTCCAGTCTGGCGCAGCCGGTGAGAAGCAGCTGGAAGTGCCGAGATGGCAGGTTGGGCCAATCGGATTGGCCAGCACCAGCAGCGTGTCGTTGTCGCAGTCCGGCGTAATGCTCGCCACTTGCAGGAAGTGGCCCGAGGTTTCGCCTTTGGTCCATAAACGGTTTTTGGTGCGTGAGAAGAAGGTGACGTTGCCCTCGCTGAGGGTTTTTTGCAGCGCTTCTTCGTTCATATAACCGTGCATCAGCACTTCGCCGGAAACGTTGTGCTGGACGATAACGGGCATCATGCCCGCGGTTTTGACCCAATCCAGCCTTGCCAGTTGTTCTGCAGTTAACACGCGCGAATCTCCACACCGTTGTCGATCAGGAAGTTTTTCAACTCGCCGATATTGATAATTTGTTTGTGAAACACCGAAGCCGCCAGCGCGCCATCGACGTTCGCCTGCTCAAAGGCTTCAAGGAAGTGCGGCATGGTGCCTGCGCCGCCGGAGGCGATCAGCGGCACTTTACAGACATCGCGCACTTTCTTCAGCTGCACCAGATCGTAGCCGTTACGCACGCCATCCTGGTTCATCATGTTGAGGACGATTTCACCCGCGCCCAGCTTCTGCACTTCCTGTACCCAATCCAGAGTTTCCCACGTGGTCACTTTGGTGCGCGCTTCGTCGCCGGTGTATTGATTGACGTGATATTTGCCGCTCACTTCGTCAAACCAGGTATCGATGCCCACCACGATGCACTGCACGCCAAAGCGATCGGCCAGGCGCGTAATCAGCGTCGGATCGGCTAAGGCCGGCGAGTTGATGGAAATCTTGTCGGCACCAAACTGCAGAATGCGCGCCGCGTCTTCTTCGCTCTTAATGCCGCCCGCCACGCAGAAAGGAATATCGATCACTTCCGCTACGCGCGACACCCAGCTTTTGTCCACGACGCGGCCATCCGATGAGGCGGTGATATCGTAGAACACCAGCTCGTCCGCGCCTTCCTGCGCATAACGCTGCGCCAGCGGCACGATGTCGCCGATGATTTCGTGGTTGCGGAACTGAACGCCTTTCACCACTTGTCCGTCACGCACATCGAGACAAGGAATTATCCGTTTTGCCAGCATGCGATTGCCTCCGCCACCGTGAATTTATCTTCCAGTAACGCGCGACCAACGATCACGCCCTGTGCGCCGCTGCCGCGTAACGCCGCGATGTCATCCAGCGAACCGATGCCGCCTGAAGACTGGAAGGCGATGTCAGGGAAGGCCGCAGACACTTCTTTATACAGCGCGACGTTGGATCCGCTCAGCGTGCCGTCGCGCGAAATGTCAGTGCACAACACATGCTTAAGGCCAACCGGCTGATACCAGCCAATCACCTCTTCCAGCGTCACGCCCGCCGCTTCCTGCCAGCCGCTGATCGCCACCTCTTTGCGGTTGTTGGCATCAATGCGCACATCTAATGCCAGCACGATGGCGTCGGCGCCAAACTCGTTAAACCAGCTTTTGACTTCTTCCGGTTGCTTCACCGCGGTGGAACCGACCACCACGCGCGTGGCACCAGCTGCCAGCAGCGCCGCCACATCATCGCGATGGCGGATGCCGCCGCCGACCTGCACCGGCACGGTCACGCCGCGCAGTAAGGTGGTGAGCAGGGGAATCTGACGTTTGGCCGGATCTTTCGCGCCGGTCAAATCCACCAGATGCAGCACTTCAGCACCCTGGCGTTGGTAATCCTGTAAACGCGGCAGCGGATCGCTGCCGTAATCGCGCTGCTGGCCGTAATCGCCCTGATGCAGGCGCACCACTTTGCCGTCGATTAAATCTAATGCGGGGATAATCATCACATCTCCAGGAAATTTTTCAGCAGCTGCGCGCCGGCTTTGCCCGAACGCTCCGGGTGGAACTGCACGCCGAAGAAGTTATCTTTCTGCAGGGCAGCAGTGAACGGATAACCGTAATCGCACTGGGCGATGGTGGCGGCATTCACCGGCATGGCGTAGCTGTGCACGAAGTAGAAGTAGCTGCCATCGGGAATGTCGCGGAACAGATGATGGCCGGCTTTAGCGGTGATCTGGTTCCAGCCCATGTGCGGCAGCGGTAAATTCTGCGTATCCATCAGCGTGACGGGCTCATCAACCAGGCCGAGCGTGGTGACGCCGCCATTCTCATCGCTACCGCGACCGAGCAGCTGCATGCCGAGGCAAATACCGAGCACCGGCTGAGTACAGGCTTTGATTAAGTCGATGAGATCGCGCTCCTGCAGCTGATTCATCGCCGCCTGCGCGGTGCCCACGCCGGGCAGCAGCAGCTTGTCGGCATGCAGCACCACATCCGGGTCGCGGCTCACCTGCGGCGTATAACCGAGGCGCTCAATCGCCCACTTCACCGACGACAGGTTGGCGCAGCCGGTATCGAGGATCACCACGTTCATCACAGCACTCCTTTCGAGCTCGGCAAGGTGTTGCCTTCCACGCGAATCGCCTGGCGCAGCGTGCGGCCAAAGGCTTTAAACAGGCTTTCCACACGATGGTGATCGTTGCGGCCTTTGGTTTTCAGATGCAGCGTGCTCATCATCGCGTAGGAGAGGGAGCTGAAGAAGTGCTCAACCATCTCGGTGCTGAGATCGCCGACGCGCTGGTAGCTGAACTCGGCTTTGAATTCGATGTGCGGACGGCCGGAGATATCCAGCGCGCAGCGTGCCAGGCACTCATCCATGGGCAGCACAAAGCCGAAACGGCCGATGCCACGTTTGTCGCCCAGCGCTTTCAGCAGCGCTTCGCCGAGCGCCAGACCGGTATCTTCCACGGTGTGGTGATCGTCGATGTAGAGATCGCCTTTCACATCGATGTTCATGCGGAAACCGCCGTGCACCGCAATCTGGTCCAGCATGTGATCGAAGAAGCCGACGCCGGTGTTAATTTTGCTGCCGCCTTCACGATCCAGCCACACTTCGACTTTAATCTGCGTCTCTTTGGTGTTGCGTTGCACCAGCGCGTAACGATCGCGCTGGGTCAGGCGCGCCTGAATCGCATCCCAATCTTCGCCTTCCGCGCCGTAACGCAGGCCCTGAATGCCCATGTTCTGCGCCAGCTGGATATCGGTGAGACGATCGCCAATCACGTAGCTGTTGGCGGTATCGAGCGCACCGGCGGCCAGCCAGGCTTCCACCATTTTGGTCTTTGGCTTGCGGCAATCGCAGTTATCTTCCGGCATATGCGGGCAGATCAGGATGTCGCTGAAATTCACGCCTTGTGAGCGGAGAATCTGCATCATCAGGTTGTGTGGGCCGTCAAAATCCGCCTGCGGGAAGCTGTCGGTGCCGAGGCCATCCTGATTGGTGATCATCACCAGCTGATAGCCCGCTGCCTGCAACGCCAGCAGCGCCGGAATGGCGTTCTTCTCAAACGCCAGTTTCTCCATGCGATCCACCTGATAATCAGTGGGTGGCTCAGAAATGATGGTGCCGTCGCGGTCGATAAAAAGGATCTTCTGACTCATGCTTGCTCCACTGATAAGGCTTGCAGCGCGGCGATCAGGCGCTCGCACTCTTCACGGGTGCCGATGGAGATGCGCAGGCATCCCGCAAGGCCGGGGTTTTTATTTTGGTCGCGCAGAATAATGCCTTGATCCCACAGCGTTTTAAACACTTTTGGCGAATCAGTGAAGCGCGCCAGAATATAGTTGGTTTCACTCGGGAACACCTGCTGCACTACGCTAATCTGCGGCAACTGCTCAAACAGCCAGGCACGATTGGCGTTCAGCTCGGCAACGTGTTGACGCATCAGCGTAATGCCTTGCTCGCTCAGCGCTTGTCCAGCCACATCCGCCACCGGCGTCGCCAGCGGATAGGGCGCAATCACCTTCATCAGCAGATCGATAACTGGCTTGTTCGCGAGGGTGAAGCCGCAGCGCAAACCGGCCAGCGCAAAGGCTTTAGACAGCGTGCGCAGAATCACTAAGTGCGGATATTCCTGCAGCCAGCCCGCCAGTGTCGCGTCCGGGCAGAACTCGATATAGGCTTCATCGGCCACCACCAGCGCTTTACCGGCGGTCATCGCCAGCAGCGCGCGGATGTCATCCTGATTGATCAGGTTGCCGGTCGGATTGTTCGGGCTGCACATATAGACGACTTTCACGCCGTCGAGCTGATCAGCAATCGCCGGCAGATTCAGCTGCCAGTCATCGAGTGCCGCCACGGTGCGGTATTCAATGCCGATGGTTTCGGCGCTGACGCTATACATGCCGTAGGTTGGCGGGCAGAACAGAATCGCATCTTTGCCCGGCTCGCAAAACGCGCGCATCAGCAGTTCGATACCTTCATCCGCACCGCGGCTGACCAGAACCTGCTCCGGCGTCAAACCGGCGTAAGCGGCGTAGCGCTCAATGACAATCTTCGGCTGGCATTCCGGATAGCGGTTCAGCGTCTGCTGCGACAGCTCAAACGGCACCGGCAGCGGGAATTCGTTGGCATTCAGCCACACATCACCGTTGCCACCCAGACGACGCGCCGATTGATACGGCGTCAGCGCTCGCACATTGGCGCGCGCTAACTCTTCAATATTCAGGCTCATGCTTGCTCCTTCAGCGCGGCAACACGCAGGGTAACGGCATTTTTGTGGGCTTCCAACTGCTCGGCGGCGGCCAGCGTTTCAATCGTCGCGGCAAGATTGAGGAAGCCTTGCGGCGTCAGCTCTTGCACCGTCATACGTTTCTGGAAATCGGCCAGGCCAAGGCTGGAACAGGTCGCGGTGTAACCGTAGGTCGGCAGCACGTGGTTAGTGCCGGACGCGTAATCGCCCGCCGATTCCGGGGACCAGTCGCCAAGGAATACCGAACCGGCGCTGGTGATGCTTTCGACCAGATCGCGCGGCTGGCGCGTCTGAATGATCAGGTGCTCCGGGCCGTACAGGTTGGAGATCTCAACGCACTGCTCCAAATCGCGCAGCACAATCAGGCGGCTGCTCGCTAACGCCTGACGCGCGGTAGCCGCACGCGGCAGCTGCGCCAGTTGCTCTTCAACCGCTTGCGCCACGCCTTCGGCCAGTTGCAGCGATGGCGTCAGCAGAATCACCTGCGAATCCGGGCCGTGTTCCGCCTGCGACAGCAAATCAGATGCCACGAACCCGGGCGTGGCGCCTTCATCGGCGATCACCAGCACTTCCGATGGACCGGCCGGCATATCAATTGCCGCGCCATCTAAACGCTGGCTGACCTGACGTTTGGCTTCGGTGACATAAGCGTTGCCTGGGCCAAAAATCTTGTCCACTTTCGGCACGGTTTCGGTGCCGAAGGCGAGGGCGGCGATGGCTTGTGAACCGCCCACCTGAAACACCTCTTTCACGCCACACAGCTGTGCCGCGTAAAGAATTTCATCGGCAATTGGCGGCGGCGAGCACAGCACCACGCGACCGCAACCGGCGATGCGTGCCGGTGTCGCCAGCATCAATACGGTTGAGAACAGCGGGGCGGAACCGCCAGGAATGTACAAACCCACCGATTTCACCGGACGGGTAATCTGCTGGCAGCGCACACCAGGCTGAGTTTCCACATCCACTTCCGCCAGAATCTGTGCGTTGTGGAAGGTCTCGATATTAGCCACGGCCACGGCCATCGCCTGCTTCAGCGCGTCGTTCAGACGATCGCTGGCCGCTTGCATCTCTTCGGCGCTGACGCGCAGGTTATCCACCTGCGCTTTATCGAAGCGTGCGCTAAATTCACGCAGCGCCGCATCGCCACTCTCTTTCACTTGCACTAATACGTCGCGCACGATCTGGCTGATAGTTTCTGAAGCCGAAATCGCCGGACGCATCAGCAGCGCTTGCTGCTGCTCTGCGCTGCATTGCTGCCAATCAATGGGTGTCATCAGCGTGCTCATGGTATTACTCCAACATTTTTTCAATTGGCAGCACGAGGATCGAGCTGGCACCCAGCGACTTCAGCTTTTCCATGGTTTCCCAGAACAGCGTTTCGCTGCTCACCATGTGCATCGCCACGCGGCTCACATCACCGGCCAGCGGCAGCACGGTTGGACGCTCAGCACCCGGCAGCAGCGCAATCACTTCATCCAGGCGCTCGCTTGGCGCGTGCAGCATGATGTACTTGGATTCACGCGCTTTAATTACGCCCTGAATACGCGTCATCATTTTGTCGACCAGCTCTTGCTTAGCGGCCGGCAGTTCGCCATCGCGCTGGATCAGCACCGCTTTAGAGCGGTAGATCACTTCCACTTCGCGCAGGCCGTTCGCTTCCAGCGTGGCACCGGTTGAAACCAGGTCACAAATCGCATCGGCCAAACCCGCGCGTGGTGCGACTTCAACCGATCCGTTCAGCAGGCAAGATTTAAAGGCGACGCCTTGTTTATCGAGGTATTTCTTCAGCAGGTGTGGATAAGAGGTGGCGATGCGGGCGTTATTCAGGCATTGCGGGCCGGTGTACTCTTCATCAACCGGCATCGCCAGCGACAGGCGACAACCGCCGAAATCCAGACGACGCAGCGTGAAGTAACGCGGATCTTCGCCCTGAGCACGACGATTCAGCAGCTCCTCTTCCAGCACGTTTTCACCGACGATACCGAGATCGACCACGCCATCCATTACCAGGCCAGGGATATCGTCATCGCGCACACGCAGGATGTCGATCGGCATGTTCTCCGCAAACGCAATCAGACGCTGCTGCTGAAGGTTAATTTTGATACCGCAGCGTGCCAGCAGTTCGCGTGATTCATCACTTAAACGGCCAGATTTCTGCATAGCTATGCGAATACGGGTGTTATCTAACATGGTTCCTGTCCTCTTATTCAATCCTGTCTGAACGTGTTGGTTGGCGTTCGCCCATAAAAAAACCCCCGGAAGATGATCTTCCGGGGGCTCTCTTTGCGTTCGCACCACTGGAAGATCCTAATCGTCTCCCAGCACACATCGCCTGAAAGACTAGTCAGGGTGATGGTGATGATGGTGGTTGAACTGAACGCGTGTCATAGTAAATTCCGTTGCTGAATGAGTATTCATTTGCGTGCTGAATAACCTAACGAAGATGGTGACAATTGGCAACCCTTTTTTAACCGTCAATTTCCGGAATCTCCCGAAACAGTTTGCGCTGGTTTGGCACATCTACCCGCACTAAGATGAAGTGTGAGCCCATAGCAGGAGTGGATATGAAAAAGGTCGCGATTGTAGGTCTGGGATGGCTGGGTATGCCGCTGGCGATGGCGCTAACGGCACGCGGCTGGCAGGTCACCGGCAGTAAAACCTCGCCGGATGGCGTGGACGCCGCACGCCGCTGTGGCATCGAAGCCTTCCAGCTGGTGCTAACACCCGAACTGGAGTGTGAAGCTGAAGAGTTAGATACGCTGATGGCAGTCGATGCGCTGGTGGTGACCTTGCCTGCCAGCCGCACGGTGAAAGGCGGTGAAGATTACATGCAGGCGGTGCAGAACGTGGTGGATACCGCGCTGGCAAAGAAAGTGCCGCGCATTATTTTCACCAGTTCAACGTCAGTGTACGGCAGCGGTGAGGGCGTAATGAAAGAGAGCAGTCCGCTGCAGCCGGAAACCGTCGCCGGCAAAACGTTGATGGAGTTGGAGAACTGGCTGCACGATCTGCCCGGCACCAGCGTAGACATTGTGCGTCTCGCGGGATTAGTGGGGCCGAATCGTCATCCGGGGCGTTTCCTTGCGGGCAAAACCGGGCTGGAAAACGGCGGTCATGCGGTCAATCTGGTGCATCTCGATGATGTGGTCGATGCGATTGTCCTGTTACTGCAAACCCCGAAAGGCGGGCATGTTTACAATTTGTGTGCCTCGAAACATCCGTCGCGCGACAGTTTTTATCCTAGCGTTTCGAAGCAGTTGGGGCTTGAGCCGCCGACGTTTGTCGCTGAGCCAGTGCGTTCAAACGGCAAGGTGATTGATGGCTCGAAGATCGCGAGTGAGCTGGGGTTTGAGTATACGTATGATGACCCGATGAAAATGCCGCTGGAGTGATTTCCCCTCACCCTAACCCTCTCCCGCAGGCGGGCGAGGGAATCTTTTACTCCCTCTCCCGTGGGAGAGGGCCGGGGTGAGGGCATTAGCGCGCAGTTGATTAAACCCCAAACCGATCCCTTAACGCATACCACGCCGCTCCCATCGCGGTAAGCGGCACCTTAAACCGTCTCCCACCTGGAAACGGCAGATGCGGCAATTTTGCGAACGCATCAAATCTCTCGGCGTGCCCACGCAGCACTTCAGCAATCAGCTTCCCCGAAAGATGGGTACAGGTCACGCCGTGTCCGCTGTCGCCCTGCATAAAGAACGCATTCTTCTCCACCTGCCCAAACTGCGGCATGCGCGATAGCGTGAGCAGGAAGTTGCCGCTCCATCGGTGGCTGATTTTGATATCCCGCAACTGCGGAAAGGTGCGCAGCAGCTTGGGGCGAATCAGCGCTTCGATGTCATCCGGCTCGCGCGCACCATAAACTACGCCGCCGCCGTAGAGCAGGCGGTTATCGGCGGTGAGGCGAAAGTAGTCGAGCAGATAGTTACAATCTTCAACGCAATAATTGTTTGGCAGCAAGCCCAGCGCCTGATCGCGCGTTAGAGGTTCGGTGGTGACGATCTGCGAGCCGCACGGCATGCTTTTGCCTGTCAGGCGCGGTTCAAGCTGTGACGGCAAGTAAGCGTTACCGGCAAAAATCACGAAAGTGGCGCTGACTGCGCCCTTAGCGGTTTTTATGCGATGCGGTGCGCCATATTTCACTTCAATCGCCGCCGACTGCTCATAAATGCGCCCGCCGTGACGGCGAATCGCTTCGGCTTCGCCCAATGCGAGATTGAGCGGATGCAGATGCCCGCCGCGCTTATCGAGTAAGCCACCGACGTAGCGATCGGTCGCCACTTCGCGCCGAATACCGCGTTCGTCGAGCAGCTCCAAATCGTGATTGCCGTAGCGTGCCCAAAGGGCTTTTTGGCTGCGCAGGTGGCCCATTTGCCGCTGATTCAGTGCGGCGAAAATGCCGCCGGGACGATAGTCGCAGGCGATAGCGTAACGGTCGATGCGGTCGCGAATGATCTCCGCGCCTTCAAACATCATGCTGCCAAGCATTTGTGCGGTCTGTTTGCCGTAGCGCTGCTCAATCACATCCACGTCGCGGCTGTAGGAGTTGACGACCTGGCCGCCATTGCGGCCGCTGGCGCCAAAGCCGATTTTCGCCGCTTCAAGCAGCACCACGTCGTAACCGGCTTCGGTGAGAAACAGCGCGGATGAGAGTCCGGTAAAGCCGCCGCCAATGATGCAGACATCGCACTGCACTGACTCTTGCAGCGCCGGCCACGGCTCATGGGCGTTGGCGGTAGCGGCGTAATAACTTCCCACATGTTGCATGACATCCTCCTTAAGCGCGAAATCTTAGAAATTGGCGGGCGTATGCGCGCTAACAATGCGACACGGCTGATCTGAGGTATTGGTAAAACTGTGCGGCAAGCCGGTATCAATCACATAGCTTTCACCGCGATAGAGATGGTAACTCTGGCCGTTGACCACCAGCGTGATTTCCCCTTCCAGCACGGTGCCGGTTTCCTCGCCGGGATGGCGTAACTTCTCGCCGGTGCTGGCACCGGGTTCATAGCGCTCCAGTAGCATCGCCAGCGCGCGTCGTGCGGCACCGTTATCGATCAGCATCAGCGATACGCCAAGGCTGCCGATCTCCACGCACTCTTCCGGGCGCACAATCACCCGCGGCGTGGCATTGATTTTGGGTTCGGAGAAAAACTCTGACAGCGAAAGCCCGTAAACTTTCAGCAGCTTCTGTAAGGTGCTGACGGCCGGGCTCACTTTGTCCTGTTCAATGGTGCTAATGGCGCTGTGCGTTAAACCTGATAACTCAGCGACGCGACGCTGAGACAATCCCAACTCCTGCCGGATCTGCGATAAGCGACGTCCGGGTGCCAGAGTGGCATCATTCATGGCTGTTTTTCCTTGTGATAACAGACAGCGGCGTGGATAAAAGCCTCAAACAAACGGCGCGAGACCGGATCGCGATCGGAGTGCCATTCCGGATGCCATTGCACCGCAAGGGCAAAAGGGTGCTTTGGCAGGCTTACGGCTTCAACCAGCCCGTCGGGCGCGCGCGCTTCGATATGCAGCTGCGGACCGGTTTCGCGGATGCCTTGCCCGTGCAGCGAGTTGACCGCAAAAGGTTCGGCGCTGCCGAGCAGTTGGCTCAGCATGCCATCCACTTCTGGCTGCACGGTATGTGCCGGCGCGTATTGCTCATCCAGCGATAACGCGTCGTTTTCGCGATGCTCCTGAAACAGATGTGTCATATGCAGCTGGCGATGCAGCGCACCGCCATTAGCGACCACCAGCTCCTGCAAACCGCGACAGATACCGAACATCGGCATCTTTTTACCGATCGCATGGGTGATGAGCCCAAAGGCGAGGCGATCGCGCGCCGGATCGGCATGCGCCTCTATACCGTCTGCGCCGTAATGCCAGGGTTCAATGTTGCTGGGACTGCCGGTCAGCAAAATGCCATCCAGCACGGTCATACTGTTTTCTAATAGATGAGGTGCCTGCATCAGTTGATGCGGCAAGGGCAGCGGCACGCCACCGGCAAGCACGATAGCGTCGAGATATTTATTGTGAACCGTTTGCCCTGCGTGGCTGCCAATAAAGTTCTGGCACATCACTACGCCAATCAAGGGCTTGTCAAAAATAATGCCCATAACGTCTCCGCGTTGCTGTTCAATATTTTCGCCGAAAATGCGCGGCTGGCCTTAAAAGTGTGCAATATTTTGTCAATCTAGCAACCGATCGTTCATTCCTCAAACAGAATTGTTACATTTGCACACTTTTTGCGTTAGCGCTATGTTAGTGGAGTGGCTGTTATTTTGAGCATTGCGCGCACCAATATTAAACGGTAAAGGGCGGGTGGGATCATGACGAACCTCGTAGAAGTAGAAGACTTCACGCGGCACAGTGAAGAGAAACGAACAAGCGCGTTCCAGCTGGAGGTCAAAACCTGGCTGGAACGCCATCCTGAAACGCAGTATGTCGATATTCTTCTTAATGATTTAAATGGGGTATTTCGCGGTAAACGCATTCCCATCTCCGCATTGGCAAAACTGGAAAAAGGGTGTTACTTCCCGGCCTCGGTTTTCGCTATGGATATTCTCGGTAACACCGTCGAAGACGCCGGACTGGGTCAGTCACTGGGCGAACCCGACCACCTCTGCATGCCGGTGCCCGGCACCTTAATTCCTTCTGCCGCCGATCCCACGCACATCGCTCAGCTGTTGCTGACCATGTGTAACCAAGATGGCACTCCCTTTGACGTTGAACCCCGTAATGTTCTCAATCGGCTGTGGCAACAGCTGCGTAATCGAGGATTGTTCCCGGTGGTAGCGGTAGAGCTGGAGTTCTATCTGGTGGATAAAAAGCGTGATGCGGAGGGCTTCATTCAGCCGCCGTGTTCGCCGGGCAGTGACGAACGCAATATGCAGAGCCAGGTGTATTCGGTGGATAATCTCGATCACTTCGCCGACGTACTGCGGGACATCGACCATCTGGCCAAGCTGCAAGGCATTCCCGCCGATGGCGCGCTGGCGGAAGCCTCGCCCGGCCAGTTCGAAATCAACCTGCATCACACGCGCGACGTGCTTAAAGCCTGCGATCACGCTATTCAGCTGAAACGGCTGGTGCGTCAGGTGGCGGAAAATCACGGCATGACCGCCACTTTCATGGCCAAGCCTTACGAAGAGTACGCGGGCAGCGGCATGCATGTGCACATCAGCATGCTGGATGCCGCCGACCACAACGCCTTTGCGCTTGATGACGGCAGCGATTCACCGCTGATGAAACGCGCGCTGGCGGGCATGATCGATTTAATGCCGGCTTCGATGGCGCTGCTGGCGCCTAACGTGAACGCTTATCGCCGCTTCCTGCCGGAAGCCTATGTACCGCTGCAGGCGTCATGGGGACACAACAACCGTACGGTTGCGCTGCGTGTGCCTTGTGGCGATGCGGATAACCATCGCATCGAGTATCGCGTGGCCGGTGCGGATGCAAATCCCTATCTGGTGGTGTCAACTATTCTTGCCGGTATTTTGCACGGTCTGGATAATCAGCTACCTTTACCGCATGCGGTGCAGGGCAATGGACATGAAGCAGAAGGGCTGGCATTACCGATTCGGCAGAGCGATGCGCTGTATGAATTTGAGAATAGCTATCCGCTGCAAAAGCTGCTGGGCGAGCGTTTTAGCGGGGTGTGGCACAGCTGCAAACAGTACGAACTGATGCAGTTTGAGCGCTTAATCACCTCGACGGAAATCGACTGGATGCTCAAGAATGCCTGAGTGCCGGAAGAATTGATCTAACGTCTTGTGCCGATGGCATAAGTTGGGGCAAAATACGCGCCCTGCAAAATGAGAACTAACCGACGTTAACCGCGTCGGTTATTTTTTTGCATGATGTACTCACTGACATTCACACGAGGCCGGACACGCATCCGGATAGATAGATACTGACAAACACGCTTGTGCGTGAGATTTGAGGAAAACAAAGATGGGACTGTTTAACATTGCACCAGCGCAGGCTGGTTCTCGCTTCCGTGATGACTACGGCGCCGCGACAATCGTAAACACTAATATCACTTCTCACTGCAGCAAATTGCGCAGTAGCCCTGTAGCCCAACCGATCGCGGTTGTCGTCTGCGGGGGCCTGAACAATGTCGCTTAACACCTCTGCCGCACCTCAGCGTGCACACCTGAAAAAATCTCTGACCCTGATCCCGGTTGTCATGATGGGCCTGGCGTATATGCAGCCAATGACCCTGTTTGATACTTTCGGTATTGTGTCTGGATTGACCGACGGCCACGTCGCCACCGCTTATGCTTTCGCCCTGATCGCGATTCTGTTTACTGCCGTGAGCTACGGCAAGCTGGTACGCCGCTTCCCATCTGCGGGCTCCGCTTACACCTATGCTCAGAAGGCAATCAGTCCGCACGTCGGCTTTATGGTTGGCTGGTCATCACTGCTGGACTACTTGTTCATGCCGATGATCAACATCCTGCTGGCGAAAAGCTACTTTGAGACGCTGGTGCCGGGCATTCCGTCGTGGATTTTCGTGGTGCTGCTGGTGGCCTTTATGACCATCTCCAACCTGCGTGGAATCAAAACCGTTGCCAACTTCAACAGCGTGATCGTGGTGCTGCAGGTGGTAGTGATGGTAGTGATTACCGGCATGGTGGTTTACGGTGTGGCACACGGTGTTGGCGAGGGGACATTGACCAGCAGCAGACCATTCTGGTCTGAGAATGCGCACGTAGTCCCGATGATTACCGGTGCGACCATTCTCTGCTTCTCGTTCCTTGGCTTTGACGGTATCAGTTCGCTGTCAGAAGAGACCAAAGATGCTGAACGCACGATCCCGCGCGCGATTTTCCTCACCGCGCTGATTGGTGGTGTGATCTTTATCGGGGTTTCTTACTTCCTGCAGCTGTACTTCCCGGACATCTCGCGTTTCCAGAATCCGGACTCTTCACAGCCAGAGATCATGCTGTTCGTGGCGGGTAAAGCGCTGCAAATTGGCATCCTGATCTTCTCGGTGGTGACGGTGCTGGCATCCGGTATGGCCGCGCACGCAGGCGTTTCACGTCTGATGTACGTGATGGGCCGCGATGGCGTGTTCCCGCAGCGTTTCTTTGGCTTCGTGCACCCGAAATACCGCACGCCGTCACTGAACGTGCTGCTGGTGGGCGCGGTCGCGCTGATGGCGATCAACTTCGACCTGGTAACCGCAACTGCGCTGATTAACTTCGGTGCGCTGGTGGCGTTCACCTTTGTGAACCTGTCGGTGATTGCGCAGTTCTGGATCCGTGAGAAGCGTAACAAGACGCTGAAAGATCACATCAACTATCTGGTGCTGCCGGTGATGGGTGCCCTGACAGTCGGTGCGTTGTGGATTAACCTGGAAGAGACCTCCATGGTGCTCGGCCTGGTGTGGGCAGCGATTGGTATTATTTACCTCGCCTTTGTGACCCGCACCTTCCGCAACCCGGTTCCGCAGTTCAGCGAAGAAGTGTGATTTGATCGACGTCGCTGTCCCCCTCCTCGGTCCTCCCCCATAAATGGGGGAGGAAGATGCTGCCATATGTTAGTTCTGAAGCTGCATGTGGCAGCGTCTCCTTCCCCCGCTAGCGGGGGAAGGCCGGGATGGGGGACAGCGAGCACCGACCGGGGACAGCACGCACTATCCCGCCAACACCAACTCCCAACTCCCCGCACCTAACGCCTCGCGTCCCGCTTTACTCAACCCCGCATCGGTAATCAAGGTATCAAACCGCTCCAACGGTAACGCCAGATGCGTCGCAATCTTGTTGTACTTCGAACTGTCGCTTAACAACACGCGCTTACTACTCACATCGCTCGCCGCCAGCTTCACCGGCACCTTATCCTCATCCGGCGTAAACAGTCCGCGCGGGCCCCAGCAGGACGCGGAGATAAACGCGATATCGATCGCCAGCTGGCGCAAACTTCTGGCGGCCGCTTCACCGACGCTGGAACGGTTCTCACGACATACCGTGCCGCCGGTGTGAATCAACTTGCAGCCGCTGCTCTCCATCAGCAGGCGCGCAATCACGAAATCGTTGGTCACCACCAGCAAGTCATCACGCTCAAGCAACTCGCGCGCCAGCGCCAGTGTGGTGGTGCCGGCATCGAGATAGATGCAGCTATTACGCGGAATATGACGCGCGGCATACTGCCCAATCGCCATCTTCTCGCCGCTGTACATATTGGTTTTCGCCAGATGCGATGGCTCCGCCGCCAGGCGATCTGCTGAGCGCACGCCGCCCGAAACAGACAAGACCGCACCTTGCTCTTCCAGCTTCTGCACATCGCGACGTATCGTCATATGCGACACACCCAAGCGCTCAGTGAGCTCGGCAATACTAACCACGCCGCGTTCGCCAACCAGCGCTAAAATTTGTTGATGACGTTCAACCGGAATCACCTTGGTCTCCCTGAATTATCATTTTTTCACATTGTAGATCATCGATTCACAGCCCGCAGCACAATTTATCTTGCCGTAATCTAAGCAGAAATCCCATCTGGACTGACTTCGAAGCGCTCACCTCCGGCTGTGAATCCATGTTAATCATTGAGCAGCTAAGTTAATTTTTGTGATATCACGCACGTTTATTCGCCACTGACTGCGGCAGACTTAACATCAATGAACAAATTATCACTTAAATTAACAATGGAGGTTTGCTATGTCAGCAACCGTGAATAACATCGGCGTGATTGGTTTAGGTTCCATGGGCATGGGTGCAGCGCAGTCTTGCATCCGTGCAGGATTAAATACCTGGGGTGTTGATCTCAATCCGCAGGCGCTGGAAACCCTGCGTCAGGCCGGTGCACGTGATGCGCAAACCTCCGCTGCCCGCTTTGCCGCTGAACTCGATGCGGTGCTGCTGCTTGTGGTGAATGCCGCGCAGGTTAAAGCAATCCTGTTCGGTGAAAACGGCGTGGCGGCGCAGCTCAAGCCCGGCACCGTGGTCATGGTCTCTTCTACCATCTCTTCACAGGATGCGCAGGCGATTGAACAACAGCTGGCGCAGCATCAGTTGCTGATGCTGGATGCACCGGTTTCCGGCGGCGCAGCCAAAGCCGCAGTTGGCGAGATGACGGTAATGGCGTCCGGCAGCGATGAAGCTTTTGCCCTGCTCAAGCCCGTGCTGGATGCGGTGGCGGCGAAAGTCTATCGCGTGGGCAGCGAAATCGGTCTCGGCTCAACCGTCAAAATCATTCACCAGCTGCTGGCGGGCGTGCACATTGCCGTGGGCGCAGAAGCGATGGCGCTGGCCGCGCGCGCCGGGATCCCGCTCGACACCATGTATGACGTGGTGACCAACGCCGCCGGTAACTCATGGATGTTCGAGAACCGCATGCGTCACGTGGTGGATGGCGATTACTCGCCGAAATCAGCGGTCGATATCTTCGTTAAAGATCTCAATCTGGTGGCGGATACCGCCAAGTCGCTGCACTTCCCGCTGCCGCTGGCTTCAACTGCGCTCAATATGTTTACCGAAGCCAGCAACGCCGGCCACGGTCGTGAAGATGACAGCGCGGTGATCAAGATCTTCAGCGGCATCACGCTGCCGCAGGCGAAGGAGCAATAATCATGCGTTTAGGCGTTATTGCAGACGATTTTACCGGCGCAACCGACATCGCCAGTTTTCTGGTGCAGAACGGTTTGCCGACCATCCAGTTCAACGGCGTGCCGGAAAGTCATGACGCGCTGAGCGCGCAGGCGATTGTTATCAGCCTGAAATCACGCTCATGCCCGGCACAGCAGGCGATCGATCAGTCTCTGGCGGCGCTGCAGTGGCTGCAACAGCAGGGCTGCGATCGTTTCTATTTCAAATATTGCTCCACCTTTGACAGCACCGAGCAGGGCAATATCGGCCCGGTGACTGATGCGCTGTTGGCGGCGTTGGGCGAAACGCAAACGGTGATCTCGCCGTCGCTGCCGGTTAACGGTCGCACGGTGTATCAGGGTTATCTGTTTGTCGCCGATCAGCTGCTGTCCGAATCGGGCATGCGCCATCATCCGGTGACGCCAATGACCGACAGCAATCTGGTGCGTTTGATGACGCGTCAGGCCAAAGGCCAGGCCGCGGTGATCAACGCCGCGCAGCTCGATCAAGGTGCTGATGCGGTGCGTGCACAGCTGGATACCCTGAAAGCGCAGGGCATCAACTATGTGGTGCTGGACGCGCTGCACGAGCAGCATCTGCTGACGCAGGGCGAAGCGCTAAAACAGACGCGTCTGGTGACCGGCGGTTCTGGCCTGGCGATCGGTATCGCCCGCGCCTGGGCAACGCAGCAGCAGAACAGCGATGCTGAACAAGCGGGACGTCCACAAGGCGATCGCGCGGTGGTGATCTCAGGCTCCTGCTCGCAAATGACCAACCGTCAGGTGCAGGCGTATCGTCAGCAAGCGCCCTCGCATGAAGTGCTGGTGGAGCGCTGCCTTGATAACGCCGAAAGCTATGCGCAGGAACTCTGTGATTGGGTGGCAGCGCATCATCAGTCCGAACTGGCACCTTTGCTGTTTGCTACCGCCGATGCGCAGCAGCTGCAGGCTATTCAGCAGCAATACGGCGCAGCGCGCAGCAGTGAAGCGGTTGAGCAGCTGTTTGCCACCGTAACCCGTGAACTGAAAACCCGTGGCTGGCAGCGCTTCATCGTTGCTGGCGGTGAAACCTCGGGCGTGGTGGCACAAAGCCTTGGCGTTACCGCATTCCACATTGGCCCGATGATTTCACCGGGCGTGCCGTGGGTACGCGATATCCATCAGCCGCTGTCGCTGGCGCTGAAATCAGGCAATTTTGGCGATGAACAGTTCTTTGCCCGCGCACAACAGGAGTTTTCAGCATGACGGAACAACAAGCACGCGAAGAAATGGTACATCTTGGCGCGTCCTTCTTTCAGCGTGGTTACGCCACCGGTTCAGCGGGCAATTTGTCGCTGCTGCTGGAGGATGGCAACTTGCTGGCGACGCCAACCGGCTCCTGCCTCGGAGAGCTGCAGGCCGATCGCCTGTCGAAAGTGACGATTCAGGGCGAATGGATCTCCGGCGACAAGCCCTCGAAAGAAGTGGCTTTTCACCGCGCGCTCTACCTGAACAATCCCGCGTGCAAAGCGGTGGTGCATCTGCACAGCCACTATTTGACGGCGCTCTCCTGCCTCAACGATCTCGACACAGCAAACTGCATCCGTCCGTTCACGCCGTATGTGGTGATGCGCGTCGGCGATGTGCCGGTGGTGCCGTATTACAAGCCGGGCGATCAGCGCCTGGCAGACGATCTGGCCATTCTGGCCTCGCGCTATAACGCCTTCCTGCTGGCCAATCATGGTCCGGTGGTGGTGGGCAAATCCCTGCGCGAAGCCGCCAATAACACTGAAGAACTGGAAGAGACCGCGCGCCTGATGTTTACGCTCGGTGACCGCTCGATTCGTTATCTGACCGATAGCGAAGTCGCGGAATTGAGGAATGTTTAATGCCTAAGTTTGCAGCCAATTTATCTACGCAGTTCGGTGAGTTGCCGTTTATCGAACGCTTTGCCGCCGCGGCCAATGCCGGTTTTCGCGCCGTTGAATTCCTGTTCCCGTATGACTTTCCGGCCGAGGTGATTAAAGCCGAGCTGGAAAAACATCAGCTGGAACTGGTGCTGTTCAACACCGCCGCAGGCAACGTGCAGGCGGGCGAGTGGGGCGTTTCCGCCATTCCGGGCCGTGAACAGGAAGCGCGTGCCGATATCGATCGGGCGCTGGAGTATGCGCTGGCGCTCAACTGCCGGCAGGTGCATGTGATGGCGGCAACGGTGCCAAACGGTGCCGATCGTGCAGCCTATGAAGAGACTTTCGTGCGTAATATGCATTATGCCGCCGAGCGTTTTGCGCCGCACGGCATTCGCCTGCTGCTGGAAGCACTTAATCCAGTCACTAAACCGAATTATCTCTACGCCAGCCAGTATCAGACGCTGGCGATGATGGCGCGTATCGATCGGCCCAACGTCTTTACCCAGCTCGATCTGTTCCATGCACAGCTGGTGGACGGCAATCTGACGCATCTGATTCGTGAATACGCTGGTCGTTATCGCCATATCCAGATCGCCTCTGCGCCGCATCGCCACGAGCCGGATGAGGGCGAGATCAACTATTCCTATCTGTTCGACCTGCTGGATGAAGTGGGTTACGACGGTTGGGTGGGATGTGAATACATCCCGCGCGGCCGCACTGAAGCCGGCCTCGACTGGTTCGCGCCTTACGCTAAATAAATTTTTTTAACCACCCAGCACAGGGATTTTCAGCACTGTGCTGGGTAAGTCATACCTGAATTCGTCAATACCAGATAGAGCTGTACCCAAACTATACTAATTAAATCAGAGGATTATCATGTCTACCGCGTTGTTGTTAGCCATTGCTACCGCCAGCATTGTGATCTTGCTGCTGCTGGTGATTAAAACCAAAGTTCACCCCTTCGTGGCGCTGCTGATTGTCAGCTTGCTGGTGGCGATTGCGACCGGCATTCCAGCCGACAAAATTATGGAAACCATCTTTAGCGGGATGGGTAACTTGCTGGGGCATATCACCATTATCATCGTGCTGGGGGCGATGCTCGGCGCAGTGATTGAAGCCTCGGGCGGTGCCGAGTCGCTGGCACAACGCTTCAGTAAATCGCTGGGTATCAAGCGGACCGTGGCGGCGCTGACCATGGCGGCGTTTATCCTCGGCATTCCGGTGTTCTTCGAAGTCGGCTTTATCATCGTGATACCGCTGATTTATGGCTTCACCAAAGTGGCGCGCGTGTCACCGCTGAAGTTTGGCTTGCCGATGGCGGGCGTGATGCTGACGGTGCATGTGGCGCTGCCAACCCATCCCGGCGCGGCGGCGGCGGCGGGCATTCTGCACACTGATATGGGCTGGCTGATGATGCTCGGTATCCTGATCTCGATTCCGGTGGGTATCGTCGGTTATTACGTCGCGAAAGCGATGAACCTGCGCCAATATCATCTTTCCGTTGATGTATTAGAACAGCTGCAGCTGGCGAAGCCGGAAGGCAAGCCGAAGAACGACGCGCCAGCGCCGGGTGCACTGACCATTACCGGTCTGATTGTTGTGCCGATTCTGTTGATCGTCATGGGCACCGTCGCGCATACCACGCTGGCTGAAGGCAGCAAGCTGCGTGCGGTGATGACGGTGATCGGTACGCCAGCCATTGCGTTGCTGATTGCGCTGGGACTGGCGGCATGGCTGCTCGGCGTGCGTCGTGGCTGGAGCAAAGAGAAACTGGAAGATCTCACCGGACGTGCGATTCCCAGCTCCGCCAGCGTGATTCTGGTGGCGGGCGCGGGCGGCGCGTTTGGTAAGGTGCTGGTGGAATCGGGCGTGGGCAAAGCGCTGGCGTTGACGCTGGAAACCTTGCATCTGCCATTAGTTCCGGCGGCCTTTATTCTGTCGCTGGCGCTGCGTGCTTCGCAGGGATCGGCAACGGTGGCGATTCTGACCACCAGCGGCTTGTTAAACCAGGCGGTGGGCGATGTAACGGATATGCAGCGCGTGTTGGTGACGCTGGCGGCCTGTTTCGGCGGGTTAGGTTTGTCGCACGTCAATGATGCGGGTTTTTGGGTGGTGACGCGCTATCTGGGCTTGTCAGTGGCCGATGGCCTGAAGACCTGGACGGTATTGACGACGGTGATGGGGCTGAGCGGTTTCGCATTGACGTGGCTGGTGTGGGGGATGATTTAAGGGTTTTCCCTCACCCTAACCCTCTCCCACAGGGAGAGGGAACCGATCGAGCGCTCACGCCAGCATCTGGCAGCGTCTCCCTCTCCCTGTGGGAGAGGGCCGGGGTGAGGGCATCAAATCGCAGAGGACTATGACACCAGCTCCTGCGCATACAAATACAGCGCCTTCAGCTGCGCCATCTTCTCCGTATTCCCCTCATGCAAACTCGCCAGCGACTCCAGCTCCAGCAAGAACGCCTGCACGCGCTCGGCATTCAGCGCTTCGCGGCGATGCTGCAACCAGCGCTGCTGTTCGGCGTCATCCAGGGTGCCAGGGAAGTTGCGCGCACGGTAGCGGAACAACAATTTAGCAATGCGCTTATCGTCGAAGGTCAAATCCAGCGCCGGTAAATTTTGCGGCGGCGTCTGGCGGATGATATTCATGCCAGCGCGATCGGCATCGCTAAAGAAACCGTCATACAACTGCGCGTCAACATCATCTGACGGGGTAAACGGCTCGGCGTCGGCAAACAGCGCCACCACTTTCTCACGCACTTCCGCGTGGTCACGCAGCAGCTTGAGATTAGCGAGGCACTGCTGACGATCGATGTTGAGCCGCGCGGCATCTTCCGGACGCAGCGTGCTGGCAGGCGCCAGCACCGGACACTTATTAATGTGCACCAGCTTGATCGGCACCGCAGGCAGATCGCCTAAATCGCTGTGGCGGGTATATAAACGTTCGCGCAGTTCGTCAGATTCCAGCGTCAGCAGCGGCGACATATCACCGGCCAAATCGGCAACAATCAGCGCGTTACGGTTATCCGGATGCCACGCCAGCGGCACAATCCAGCTGGTGTTACCGCGCGCCGCACCGAACATGCCGGAGACGTGCACCAGCGGTTTCATCTGCGGGATATCAATCAGCGTCATCAGTTTCTGTTTGTTGCGATGGGTAAACAGAAACTCAAACAGCTTCGGCTGCTTCTCTTTTACCAGTTTTGCCATCGCCAGCGTGGCATAAACGTCGGACATCGCATCGTGCGCCTGTTCGTGCGCTACGCCGTTGGCCTTAGTGAGATGCTCCAGCTTGAAGCTGGGGAAGCCATCGTCATTCTCCGGCCACTCAATGCCTTCCGGACGCAGCGCGTAGCAGGCGCGCATCACATCGAGTAAATCCCAGCGCGAATTGCCGTTCTGCCAGCTCCAGCCATAGGGATCAAAGAAGTTGCGATAGAAGATATTGCGCGTCACTTCATCATCAAAACGCACATTGTTGTAACCAATCACACAGGTTTGCGGCTCGCTAAACAGGCCATGAATGCGTTCGGCAAACGCCGCCTCGGTCACGCCGCGCGCTTTGGCGGTTTGCGGCGTAATGCCGGTGATCATCACCGCTTCCGGCTGCGGCAGATAATCGTCGGCTGGCTGGCAATAAAACACCTGCGGTTCACCTACTGCATTGAATTCTTTATCGGTACGCAGGCCCGCGAACTGCGCCGGACGGTCCAGCGACGGGCTTTTACCGAAGGTTTCATAATCGTGGAATAAGAAGGTGAACTCAGAGGCGGGCACGGCGTTATCCTGGCAATGGAGAATCAACGCACAGGATAGTCGTCCATGGGTAGCAGTACAACCTCGATCATCCTCGCTGCGAGCAGGCGCGCAGCATTTATGCGCAGTTCATACTTTTTTTCAATTTATTCAGATCTGTAAGCGCTATTTGCCGTAAAACGTGCGGCGGTAAATTCATTTTTTGATTTTGAGGAAGAAGTGTTGAAAAGGCGTCTGCTGGTAACTGTATCTGGAATAATTATTTGGGCATCGTGGGCGCAGGCTGACGACAGCATGCCATTTCCCCTGACACCCCCGCCGATTGATGCGGCTTCATGGGTGTTGATGGACGCCACCACCGGACAAATTCTCACCGCTGGCAATCCGGATGAAGAGCGTAACCCGGCCAGCCTGACCAAACTGATGACCGGCTATGTCGTGGATCGCGCTATCGATCAGAATAAAATCAGCCGCGATGACAAAGTCACTATCGGCAAAGATGCGTGGGGCGCAGGCAATCCGGTGTTCAAAGGCTCCTCGCTGATGTTCCTCAAGCCGGGCGATCAGGTCACGGTGCGCGACCTGATGCGCGGCGTGATCATCGATTCTGGTAACGATGCCTGCGTAGCGCTGGCGGACCACGTGGCCGGCAGCGAAAGCAGCTTCGTCACCATGATGAACAGCTACGTGCAGAAACTCGGCCTGTCGCACACCCATTTTGAAACCGTGCACGGCCTCGATGCGCCGGGCCAGCACACCACCGCACGCGATCTGGCGGTGCTGTCGCGCGCCATCATCAGCGGCGAGCCCGATTTCTACGCCATGTACGGGGAGAAAACCCTGACGTGGAACGGCATCACCCAAAACAACCGCAACGGCTTGCTGTGGGATCAAAATCTGCACGTCGATGGGCTGAAAACCGGCCACACCGAAAGCGCCGGTTTTAACATCATCGCTTCCAACGTCGTCGGACGTCATCGCCTGATTGCGGTGATCATGGGCGGCAAGAGCCCGAAAGGGCGTGAAGATCAGGCGCGCAAGCTGCTGGTGTGGGGCCAAAACAGCTTTGATACCGTGCAACTGTTCCACGCAGGCAAAAAAATCGGTAGCGAAAACGTCTGGTACGGCAATCCGCATAAGGTCGATGTCGGCACCACGCAGGATATCTACCTGTCGCTGCCGCGCACCGAAGTGGCCAACGTGATGGCGAAATACGTTATTGATCGCAAAGATCTGGAAGCGCCGCTGAAAGCGGGCGAGCAGATTGGCGAAATTCAGGTGATGGACAAAGATAAGCAGTTGGCCAGCTATCCGCTCTACGCGCTGCAAGCGGTGGAAGAGGCAGGCATCATTACGCGCATCAGCGATTACGTGAAACAGAAACTGTAATCTGTCGCGTCTTTCCGCGTCATCATCGTCGCCGTGATGCGGCGATGATGACACAATCGCTGTTGGCGTTGCAGACCAGAAAGGTGTGCTGGTGTACGATGACATGATTTTCCGATCGCCATTCATGGCAACCGTTTTAATGCACGCACCAAACACGCTGCGTTACATCAATGTTTCTATTGAGAAAACCTGATGTAACGTCCATGTTGTATTTCAGCAAAACCTGAAAAATAATTGCGTTCGACCCTGATGATGCAGCCGTGCCCAGGGTAACATAGCGCGCAAATTTTTAGCGTTCCCGGACAACCATGTTACGCGCTGACAAGCCCATCTCGCAGATTGAGTTCTGGTTCTACCGCCACTATCGCACCGTACACGGCGTGCGTATCGCTATCGCCTTTGTGCTGTGTTTCCTGTTTGTGCGGCTCACCGACATTCCCGAAGGCACCTGGCCTCTGATTACGCTGGTGGTCGTGATGGGGCCGATTTCCACCTGGGGCAACGTGCTGCCGCGCGTGGTGCAGCGCATTAGCGGCACTTTTGCCGGTCTGATTTCTGGCCTGATCGCGCTCAAGCTTGAGCTGTTTTCACTGCCGGTGATGCTGGTGTGGTGCGCCGTTGTGATGGTGGTCTGTGGCTATCTGACGCTGGGAAAACATCCCTACATGGCGCTGCTGATCGGCATCACGCTCGGCGTGGTGGTTGGCGCACCGGCCGGGGATTTCACCATCGCCATGTGGCGCGGAGGCGATGTGATTCTCGGTTCACTGATGGCGCTGCTGTTCAGCGCCATCTGGGCGCAGCGCGCCTATACGCATTGGCGCATCCAGTTATCGGATGCGTTTATCGCCATGGCCAAACTGCATCACACCGGCTTCTCCGCCAATTTGCTGGAGAAGCCGCGGCTGAATAAACCTTTTCAGAAATTGCTGAGCAGCGTGATCAAAATGCGCGCGCTGCTGGAGCCGGCGAGTAAAGAGACGCGCATTCCGAAATCGGTGTTTGAGGCGATCCAGACCATCAATCGCAATCTGGTCAACACTATGCAGATGCAAATTGATGCATGGTGGTCGTCGCGTGAAAGCCACTTGATTATGCTCAACGCGCCTACGCTGCGCCGCACCCAGCAGATGACAGAAGACACGCTAAATGCGCTGGCCACGCTGATGGTGAAAGGCGAAACCGAGCAGATCACCGCCAACAGCCACGCGCTGGAGGAGATCACCCAGGAACTGGAGCAGCTGATTGCTAATCGCAGCGGACGTTCCGAAACCACGGCGATTTACGGCTACGTCTGGCTGAGCCTCGAACAGGCGCGTCAGCTGGAGCGTATGACCGATTTAGTGCGTCTGGCGCTGCGTAAATAGTTTTCTCAGGCAAGGACTTAATGTGAATCACCCTTTCTTTGCGCTAAGATAAGCGCCAGTCCGAATTTAGCGGTGAGAATTGCAACCCTGGCGGCCAAGCCGCTAAGCTAAACGTTATGACTATTCCGCCTGCCGACGCAGGCCTCAAGAAAGGTGCCAACATGGAAAATGCCAAGCAATCATTTCAGGACGTACTGGAGTTTGTGCGTATGTTCCGTCGTAAAAACAAACTGCAGCGCGAAATCGTGGATAACGAGAAGAAAGTCCGTGATAACCAGAAACGTGTGCTGCTGCTGGACAACCTGAGTGAATACATCAAACCCGGCATGAGCATCGAGGCGGTGCAGGAAATTATCGCCAGCATGCGTGTGGACTATGAAGACCGCGTTGATGAGTACATCATCAAAAACGCTGACCTCTCCAAAGAGCGTCGCGAGCTGTCGAAGAAGTTGAAAGCGATGGGCGAGCCAAAAGCGCAATAAATTTCCATCTACCACTCATCTTGAGGTCGTCATTTATGACGACCTTTTTATTTGGGAATAGATAACCCCAATAACTCTTCTTGCGATTTAGAGTTATTGGGGTTATCTTTTATGCTTTCAGGACGCGGAAAGGCAATGGCATGGATAGCAGATCATTAATGGCCGAGATCAAGGCCGATGGCTGGGAACTGATACGTGTGAACGGCAGCCATCACCATTTTGTCCATCCGGTAAAAAAAGGGCTGGTGACGATACCGCACCCCAAAAAGGATTTGCCGATCAAAACGGTGAAAAGTATCAGGAAACAAGCCGGACTGACTGTCCATTAATTCGAAAGAGGTGACGTATGTTTTATCCCATCGCGATTGAGGCGGGTGACCAAAGCACGGCATTTGGCGTCACGGTGCCGGATTTGCCGGGCTGTTTTTCTGCTGGAGATACGCTGGAAGCGGCGGTAACAAATGCCAAAGAGGCGATTATCGGCCATCTGGAGCTGCTGGTAGAATTAGAGCAGGACATCCCGGCGGTTTCTGAATTGAAATCGTTGATGAAAGATCCGCAATATGCAGGTTATGTTTGGGTGCTTATTGATGTGGATGTCACTCGCATTTTGGGCGGGTCCGAGAAAATCAACGTAACCTTGCCAAAACTGCTGATTGATCGCATTGACCGCTGCGTAGCAACGCATCCCGAATTCAAAACCCGTTCAGGTTTTTTGGCGCAGGTCGCGCTCGAGCGCATTGCGAAGACCCGTTCATAAGCTGCGTCAGGCACCCGTTTATGGCGACCTGGCCCGCAGTAATGGGCAATTCATATGAAACAGCGCGACGAATCGCGCTGTTTTTTTTATTCCGCCGCTAACTCCCACCACAGCTTATCCAGCGCGTAGTAGCGGTCGCGTTCCGATTCAGGCTGATTCAGGTCGCGTTTCCACGGCTTCGCCAGAATAAAGTGCAGGTTCTTCACTTCATCTTCGCGCCACATCTTACTGTGCTGGAACGGTAAGGTTTTCAGCGCATTGTATTTGTACGAAAGCGGCAGCCAGCGATCCTCGAACACTTCATTAAGCAAATCCTGCTCCGAGAACGGGTAGCGACGCAGATCGGTAATCCCCGCCACTTTCTCCTGCAGCCACGCAAACACCGCCAGATCCGGCTTCAGCACCAAAAAACCGCCGTTCAGGTAGCGATCGAGCGTGGACGGTGCCGGTTCGCCGCGATCCTGCCAGGTATAGTGACAATTCTCTGGCTGCCAGCTGGCGGGATAACTGGCGATCTTGTTGGGATTGCAGCGACAGGCGTGGCACGCTGCCAGCGCATGCTTGCCCAGATCGAGCGTAAACAGCTCATCCATGTTGCGCAGCACCAACATATCGGCATCGAGAAATACCACGCGCTCACAATCAACCAGCTCCCACGCGCGCAGCTTGCTCCACACTTCACCGAACTGCGCCGAGGCGTAATGCTGCTCCAGATCGGCGTTTGGCGTCAGCGGATCCACCGGATGGATCACACAGCCCAGCGCCTGCAACGCCTCACGCGTCTCCAGATCGATGGCGTCGGTGACCATGACAATTAGCGGCCAGCGGGTTTCGCTGCGCTTCAGCGAGCGGTGCAGCGCCTTCACGCCAATAAAATAGTCCGGCTGCGTTAACAGCGTTACCCATGCAAACATGGTTTCTCCCCTTCAAACTTAATCAAACAAAGCAGTGACATAGTCATTGCTAAAACGGCGTTGTGGATCGAGCTGGTCGCGCACCGCGCGGAAAGCGTCCCATTGCGGATAGATATCGCGCCACTGATAGCGCTGCGGATCGTAATATTTGCCCCAGTGCGGACGTCCGCCTTCGGCCGCCAGCAGCTTCTCGACTTCAGTGAGAAAATGCAGGCCATCCTGCGACAGCGAACCGTCATCAGCGTAATAAACCACAAAGCCAAAGAAGCAGGTGGCGTGCTGATACGCCGGGCTGAGCCAGCCTTCAGACGCGCCGGTACAGCGCAGAATGATCGGATAGTGCATGTGCGGATGATTCTCGGCATACCACGCTTTGATCTTGCTGATGATCTGCGGCGTTTTCTCTAGCGGCACGCCGATCTCGACGTTGATCTGCGGCACGGCAATGCCGCGACAAAATAGCTGATAGATATCGCCGCTGATGTCGGTGAAATCGCGGAAGCGCGTCACGGTGCGGAACTGTTTGCCGCCTTTGCCGTGAATCTGCGTATCGCGATGCATCTGCGCCAGCGTCTGGTCGATGGTGTCATTCAGGCTGCTGTCGGTGTCATCGCCATGCTCAATCACCTCGCGCTGATTGGCGTGCCATGCCTGCGAATCTTCAGCGCTGGCTTCGTGCGCGTTCCACACGTGCATCAGGTTGTCATCGACAAACCACCAGGCTTTGCTCATCTCATACTGCTGGTTCCATTCGATCAGATCGTTCTCCAGCGTATCGGCGGAGACGGCGAATTTGTGGCAGGTAAACAGGCGGAAAGGGCGGGTGCGCAGCGTCACGGCCGTCACAATGCCCAGGCTGCCGAGCGAAACCTGGGCGGCAGCGAAATCGGGCTCACCGCGCACAAATTCACGCACGCTGCCGTCAGCCAACACCATGCGGATGCGCAGCGCTTCATCGGCGATGGAGCTTTGTGCTAAACCCTGGCCGTGCGTGCCGGTGGCCATTGCGCCCGCCAGCGTCTGCACCGCAATCACGCCCGGCGACGAGGCCAGCATGCGATCCATCTCGGTTAAGGTGCTGTAAACCTGCTCCAGCGGCGTACCGGCGGCAAAGGTGACGCTCTCTTCGTCCTGGGCGATCACGCCGTTGAACGCGCTGAGATCCAGCAGCAAATCCTGCTCATCAACGCCCAGCATGCGGCCCGGCGACAAACGGTTGCCCAGCACGCGCACTTTGCCGCTGGCGGTGCGCAGCAGTTGTTGCAACTCCGCTTCAGTTTGCGGCTGTTGTAACTGACTACGCTGACCAACCACCGAGTTTTGCGCCCAGTTCCACAGTGCGCTGTCCCGATCGGTATTCTGCGTATGGCGTAAGGGATAAAGGTGGGGATCTTTGTTCACTACGGCGTTCCTTAGTCTGTGGTCTGTGACGGTCCCAAATTTAAAAGCGTAGACCATCAGCGCGCAGCCGCAGCCTACGAGGCTTTGCGCACATAACGCAGCGTGGCGGTGACGGCTAACTGGCGGTTGCGACGGATGCTGTCTTCCTCGCTATCGTTCGGCGTGAACAGCGTGTGAAAGGTGTAGCGATTGGAGACGTGATGCACACAAATGCTGCTCAGCAAGCGGTGCACATCCACGGTATCCAGCCCAGCAATAAACAGCCCTTGCTGTTGGCCGCGCGTCAGAATGTCATCCAGCACATCGAGTGCACTTTTGTTCAGCGCCTTGATGCGTTCGGATTGCATGATGTAGCGCCCGCGCAGCAGGTTTTCGGTACACACCAGCCGCATAAAATCCGGGTGCGAAACGTGGTAATCAAAGCTGGCTTCCACCAGTTTGGTCATCGCCAGTTCCGGTGCCATCTCGGCGAGATTAAGGCCGGTTTCATGCTGCCGAATCGCCTGATACACCTGCTCCAGCACCTCAATATAGAGCTGCTCTTTATTGCCGAAGTGATACACCACCATGCGTTTAGTGGTATGCGCGTGCTCAGCGATCTGCTCCAGCCGCGCGCCCTGCATACCAAACTCGGCGAACATTTTCAGCGCACCAGCAAGAATGCGCTTCTTAAGCCCTTCAGGGTCATTTTTTCGTTTAGGTGTGGTGTTCGACATAGCGCTTATAGTAACAAGTCCATCAAAAGGGGGGAGGATAGCACAGCCCTTTCTCGCGTGTGGCGATGCGAGCGGCGCGGCGGCTTTATGCTTTTCAGGAATAGCATTCCTGAATAAATCATAATGCAGGAATAAGCATCTGCGTATACTGCGGTCAACTGTCGTTACGACAGCTAATTTTGACTCGCGCAATTATAACGATTAGGAAGCACTTTATGCACACACGTCTGTCATCAGTAAAAAATAAATTCCTGTTAACGGCTGGCGCCTTGCTGCTGGCCAGCGCGGCGCTGTCGCCGCTGTCCATCGCGCACGCGGCGGACAAAACCTCGGTAAAAGTCGGCATTATGAGCGGCGAAGATGAAGACGTCTGGCGCGAAGTGATCAAACAGGCGGCGGCGAAAGGCTTAACGGTGAAAACCGTGATCTTCAACGATTACAACCAGCCGAACGAAGCGCTGCAAAACGGCGAAGTGGATGCCAACGCCTTCCAGCATCAGCCGTTCCTCAATAACCAAATCAAGGTCAATCACTACGACATCGTACGCGTCGGCGATACCGCCGTGTGGCCGATTGGTCTCTACTCGAAGAAAGTGAAAAGCGCCAAAGCGCTGAAAGAGGGCGCGGTGATTGGCGTGCCAAACGATCCCTCTAACGAAGCGCGCGGTCTGGTGCTGCTTGAGCAACAAGGCCTGATCAAACTGAAGCCGGGCGTCGGCATCGCGGCCACCACCGCCGATATCACCGCCAATCCGCATCATCTGAAAATCAAAGAGCTGGATTCCGGCATCATCGGCCGCTCCGTTCCTGATCTGGATGCCGCCGTCGTCAACACCGATTGGGCGCTGAAAAGTGGCCTGACCGCCGAAGATCGCATTGCGCAGGAGCCGGTAAAAGATAACCCGTACAACAACTTTATTGCGGTGAAGAAAGAGAACGTCAGCGCGCCGTGGGTGAAAACGCTGGTGGCTTCTTATCAGAACGATGCCGTGAAGACCGTGTTTGACAAGGTCTACAAAGGCACGGGCGAAACGGCCTGGTAAGGAACGATAAAGATGACGTTATTCTCAGCAGCCGAAACGCCCTTTACCGCCGTGAAACGCGGCGTGGCGGAAAGTGCCCATGACGAGGCGCAGGTGAAGTTTCGCGACAGCGGCAGCGTGGTGCGCCTGCAAGGTGTGTCACGTCGTTTTGGACAAACCCAGGCGCTGCGCGACATCTCGTTGACGGTGCAGAAAGGCGAAATCCTTGGCCTGATCGGACGCAGCGGCGCGGGGAAATCCACGCTGATCCGCTGTCTCAACGGGCTGGAACAACCTGATGAAGGCGTCATTGAAATCGAAGGCCGTAACATCACCGGCCTGTCAGAAAAACAGCTGCAAACGGTGCGCAGCCGCGTTGGCATGGTGTTCCAGCACTTCAATCTGTTATCAGCAAAAACGGTGGCGCAGAACGTCGCGCTGCCGCTGAAAATCGCCGGCATGGAAAAAGCGCAACGCCAGCAGCGCGTGGCGGAACTGCTGGCGCTGGTGGGATTGGCGGACAAAGCGCAAAGCTATCCGGCGGCGTTATCCGGCGGCCAAAAACAGCGGGTTGGCATTGCCCGCGCGCTGGCGGCCAGCCCGGCGCTGCTGCTGTGCGACGAAGCCACCTCGGCGCTCGATCCGGAAACCACGCGCTCGATTCTGGCGCTGCTCAAATCCCTGAATCAAAAACTCGGCATCACCATTTTGCTGATTACTCATGAGATGGAAGTGATCAAATCCGTGGCGCATCGCGTGGCGGTGATTGATGCCGGTGAAATCATTGAGCAAGGTCCGGTTTGGCAGGTGTTTGCGCATCCGCAATCGGCCCTGACGCGCACGCTGCTGCGCGGTTTACTGCCGCAGCTGCCGGAAAATATTGCTGCGCGCCTTAGCGATGACAAGCAAGGCGATGCCATCTACAGCGTGCACTTTGCCGGTGACGATGCGCAGGGCGATCTGCTCACCCGCTTTGCCAGCGCGCTGCCGGGCAAATTCCGCCTGCTGCAGGGCGGCATCGATCACATCCAGCACTACGCGGTGGTACGTTTCTTTATTGCGCTCCCGGCAGCCAACGTGGCCGACGAGCAACAGATTCTCAGCTGGCTGCACGCGCAGCAGGCTCAAGTAGAGTGGGTGGGTTATGTCGCCAGTCATGATTGATCTTTTACTCAATGCATTAGGTGAAACGGTATTAATGACGGTGATTTCCGGCCTGTTTTCGCTGGTGGCGGGCTTGCCGCTCGGCCTGATTCTGGTGATGACCAGCCCCGGCGGCATTGCTGAGCATCGCGGCGTGAATCGCGTGCTGGGCCTGATCATCAACAGCTTCCGCTCGCTGCCGTTCATTATTCTGCTGGTGGCGTTGATTCCCTTTACCCGTTTTCTGGTCGGCACCTCGCTCGGCACCTGGGCCGCGATTGTGCCGCTGTCGATCACCGCCACGCCGTACTTTGCGCGCGTGGCGGAAGTGTCTCTGCGTGATGTCGATCGCGGCCTGATTGATGCGGTGCGCGCCATGGGCGCCAGCAAGCTGCGTATCGTCTGGGACGTGCTGATCCCGGAAGCGCTGCCCGGCATCTTGTCGGGGTTTGTGGTTACGCTGGTGGCGCTAATTGGTGCTTCGGCCATGGCCGGCGCGATTGGCGCAGGCGGACTGGGCGATCTGGCGATCCGTTATGGCTATCAGCGCTTTGAAACCTCAGTGATGATCGCGGTGATCGCGGTGCTGATTGTGCTGGTGTGCGGCATTCAGTGGCTCGGCGACCGGTTAGTGCAGCGTATTGATAAGCGCCATTGATTATCACTGATGCGCGATAAATCGCGCCGCTACGAATACGTGCATCAACGGTAGCGGCGCAATCTATTGCGCATTTTTTTGCCAAAGGAGAATGCTCATGTCGCTGAATCCACTTCAGCTCACGCTCGAAAACAGCCTCGAACAACACAGCGCCGCTTATCTCAAGGTATCGCAGGCGATATTCCAAAATCCCGAAACCGGCAACAACGAATATTTTGCCAGTGAGCAACTCACGCAACTACTCAGCGCTGAGGGCTTTGCGGTCACGCGCAACGTCGCCGGACATGAAACGGCGTTCTACGCGGTGAAGGCCAGCGACAAACCGGGCCCCACCATCGCTTTTCTCGCGGAATATGACGCGCTGATCGGCATCGGTCACGCCTGCGGTCATAACCTGATTGGTACCACCAGCGTGGCGGCGGCCATCACGCTATCGCAGGTGCTGGATCAAACCGGCGGGCGCGTGGTGGTGTTAGGCACGCCCGCGGAAGAGGGCGGATTAGCCGGACCGGGCGGACCCAAAGGCAACGTGAAAAAGCGCTTTGTCGAAGCCGGCTACCTCAAAGATGTCGACGTGGCGCTGATGGTGCATCCTTCTGGAAAAACCCGCCTGACTGAATCCACGCTCGCCAATAACCATCTCTATTTCCACTTCTACGGCAAGCCGTCGCACGCCGCCAGCGCGCCGCATGAAGGGATCAACGCGCTGGATGCGCTGGTGCTGCTCTACAACGGCATCAGCGTGTTGCGTCAGCAACTGCCGGATGGCGTGCGCGTGCACGGCATTATCACCAACGGCGGCCAGGCCCCGAACGTGATCCCGGAATACGCCTCGGCGCATTACTACATCCGCGCGGACAGCCGCGAAGTGGTGGAATCCCTTGAGCCGCGTCTGCGTGCCATTGCTGAAGGCGTGGCGCTGGCGACCGGCGCACGCGTCGAGATTGATCATCAGGTTGGTCCGCGCGATTTCAAACTCAACGCAGCGCTGGATGCCTTGCTGCTGGAAGAGTTCACCGCGGCAGGCGAACAGGTTGATCTCTCGCCGCAGAAAAACAAAGTCTCCACCGATGCTGGCGACATCAGCCACGCGGTGCCGACGGCGCATCCGTGGCTGAAAATCGGCCCCGACGATCTGATTTTCCATACCGTGCCCTTCCGTGAAGCGGCCAACTCTGAGCGCGGCTATCAGGCGCTGCTGATTGGCGCGCGCGTGCTGGCTCGCACCGGCTTACGTCTGCTGACCGATGCGGACGCCTTAAACCATGTCAAAGCGGATTTCGCGCGACAACCATAAAGGAGAGTGTTGTGTCGCAAACCTATCGCAGAAAACTGAAAACGCTGGTCGGCGCCAGCAGTGTGATTTCCGCCGCCAATGACAGCCAGCCTGGCTTGGGCATCACGCGCGCCATCGAACTGGCGAAAATTGCCGAGCGCGAAAAAATCACCGGCCTGTTCACCGCCGATTTGCTGCAGGCCGATGCGGCCGGATTAGCGGGCACCACCGGCACGCAAGATCCGCTGATTGCGCTGGCGGCATTGAGCCAGGTCACTTCGCACATCGGTTTAATCGCTACCGTCAGCACCAGCTGGCTGCATCCGTATAATCTGGCGCGTCAGGTCGGCACGCTCGATCACATCAGCGGCGGCCGCGCGGGCTGGAACGCGGTAACGTCATCGGTTGGCGAGGAGAACTTCGGTGAAAGCCAGCTGCCGCCACCGCAGGAGCGCTACGCGCGCGCCACTGAATTTATTGAAGTGATGAACGCGCTGTATGACGCCAACGAACGCGCGGCAGTGCAGCGCACCGCCAGCGGTGGTATTCGTCTCGACCACAGCAAACTGCATCCGATTCACTATCGCGGCGACTATTTCCAGGTGGCGGGACCACTTAACGTGCCGCCGCCGCCACAGCGCCGTCCGGTGCAGTTCCAGGCGGGCCAATCCGACGCGGGCGTCACGCTCGGCGCACGTTATGCCGAAGTGATTTACACCTCGCAGCCCACGTTTGATGCGGCGCAAACCTTCGTGGCTGATGTGCAGCAGCGGGCGCGACGTTTTGGCCGCGAACATAATCCGCCGCTGATCATGAACTCGTTCCACGCCATCATTGGCGACAGCGACGCCGATGTGGCGCGCCGTCTGCGCGATAAGCATGAACGCATCAACTATGAACAGGGCAGATTACGCGTGGCCGATATGCTGGGCGGTGAGGTGGATCTGCGCGATGTGCCGCTCGACCAACCGCTGCCCGCCGCGTTGATTCCCGAACTGGCGCAGGTGCATCGTCGTCAGGGGCGCGCCGCCATTTTCCGTGGCTATGCGTTGGAAGGATTAACCCTGCGCGAGCTGATCATCAAAGCCGAAGAGACCGGCCACTGGTTTGTTGCCGGCACGCCAGAAACCCTGGCCGATGCCATCGAACAGCGCTACCGCGCCGGCGTGCTGGATGTGATTTCGCTGCATGGACTCGGCCAGCCCGATCAGCATGATTTGCTGCTCAACGGCCTGCTGCCAGAACTGCGTCGCCGCCAGCTGATCGATACCGATTATGTCGGCAACGATTTCCGCAGCAGTCTGGAGCTGGCTCCGCTGCCAAACGCTATCGATTAACCCAAACCAGGTGCGCGCTTATGCGCATCTGGTTGGCGGTCGCCATACGAAGCGCCATTTCAAGTTAAAGCTCAGTCACTGCAAGCAAGGTTACGGAAGCTGCGCCGCATTTTGTTTATCCGATCCGTCATAATCCTTTGAACTGCAAAAACAGTTTTCTATTATCGGCCTTCTTTGTTACGCACTAAGCTCCCGCCTGTACAAAATGCTTCATGACCTGAAAGAAGCGCCTTGTGTATCAGGATGGTCGCCGTTTTTTCGGCAACGCTGCCTTTGAAAACGGCTGAATCTGTCCTTCGATGGATTAAGGCTTTCTTCACGCTTTATTACGCTAAGGAAATCACAATGAATCAGATGAATAATTGTGCATCGCCTGCTGTAGATGTTATATTAAAATATAATATCAGGAGGTGCTCTATGTATACAACTCGCCTTAAAAAGGTCGGCGGATCCATCATGCTGGCGGTTCCCCCCGCCGTGCTGAAAACGCTGGAGCTGTCGATGGGCAGCGAAGTGGGTATGACTATTGATAATGGCTGCCTGATTATTGAACCCCAGAAACGGCCCCGTTATTCGCTTGAGGAACTGCTGGCGCAGTGCGATCCGCACGCCGAAATGAGTGAAGAGGATCGTGAATGGATTGATGCGCCTGCGGTGGGCAAGGAGATCCTGTAAATGGACAGAGGGGAAATCTGGCTTGTTTCACTGGATCCGATTGCCGGCCACGAGCAAAGCGGAAAACGTCCGGTGCTTATCGTATCGAAGGCATCATTTAACACGCTCACCCGGTTGCCCGTTGTTGTCCCTGTGACCAGCGGCGGAAACTTTGCTCGCGAAGCCGGTTTCACCGTTTCACTGGACGGGGCGGGAACAAAAACAACGGGCGTGATCCGCTGCGACCAGCCCAGAACCATTGATATGGGAGCCCGAAATGGTAAGCGACTGGAGCGCATACCCGACGCTGTCGTGAATGAGGTGCTGGCTCGACTGGAAGCCATTCTGAGCTGATATTTTTTATGTAACCTGAACGAGGGCGCTGTCACATACAGCGCCCTCATTTTTTATAACAACAAGTGATTAAAAAATCTTTTGCTGGTAAAAACAGTTTCTCCTTTCCCCGCCAGCGGCACTGGCGTAGTCTCCCCCTTGCTCTATGCTGTCGTAGACAGCGCCCAACGCTTCACAACCTGAAAGAACCGCCTGTTATCAGGACGCTTGATCCGTTTACCGGTGCAGACCTCTGCAAACACCGGGTCGCAGAACATCGCGACGAAGGCCCGAGTTTTAACACGATACGTCCTTTACTGCGCCAGCCTGCTAGTCTGAATTTGCACCGTGCCGGAATTCTCCTGGCTAACCTGTACCCTCAGCGCCTTTTACCTTACGGACTGCGGCCTGCATTGCCGCAAGGCTTTCCTGCTGCGTGGTCGTAAAACTGCACCAACAATAAATTTTCAGACACTGCACCAGTCCAGTGCGCCACTTTAACCGCGCAGAGCGGGAAGTGACGCACGCAGCCTTTTCGACCTGCACCAGAAAACTCAACTGCGCCAGCTCACGGCTGGATCCTGACACCGCCTTTTCAGGCCATTTAACCAAAAAGGAGAACATGAACCGATACCAGAGGGGAATCAGGACGATCCGGGGGATGACCCGCTAAGGCGGGCCGCTGCTCAGAGAGCACAACCGAAGCCCCACCACACCTCAACAGCGACCGCCCCGGCGCATAAAAAGCAAAAAGCCCGCTTAGTTTCCTAAGCGGGCTTCTCTAAATTTGGCTCCTCTGACTGGACTCGAACCAGTGACATACGGATTAACAGTCCGCCGTTCTACCGACTGAACTACAGAGGAATCGTGTGAACGAGGCGCATATTAGCGATGCCGATCCCCGTTGTCAAAGCCCGACTGCACACTTTTGGTTTAAGTGCGCGTAAAAGCAGCGGAATGCTGCTTTTCTGCCTTGAATGATCAGATTCTAAACTGCCAGCAAGATCTCACTTTAAACGCAATTCCTTTGAGATGTTAGATGCATGTCAAAGTTTTGTTATTTGCCGATTTTAAAACAATCATTTCAGTGCTTTTATGATGAAAGTTTCAAATGCAAGTTAGATGAAATAAATGAACTGCTAATCATCACTGGCGAAATGAGTTGTGACATCTGAAACGGCATTTCGAAAATAACTGGCTGATTAGTAGCAAGTTACACAGAAAAGATGCAGTAAACCGATAGCGTTAGACCAGAAGCCTTACCTCTACAACCACAAAAAAAACGCCAGCGACGTTGGGTGAATGTAAAAGATATTTTTCATTCGCGGTCTCAGCCAACCTGAGCATGTTAACGAATAAGAAGGGTTACCTATGAAATTCAAAAAAGCGTTATTAACTTCCCTGTTAGTTTGCATGTTACCTGCCGCCGTGATGGCAAAAGACCTTCAGGTAGGCGTTTCTATGGCGCTGTTCGACGACAACTTCCTCACCATTCTGCGCACCGCAATGCAGAAAGAGATGCAAAAAGACAACATCAAAGGCCAGGTTGAAGACGCCAAAGGCGACGTGGCACAGCAGCTGCAGCAGGTGCAGAACTTCATTGGTCAGGGCGTTGACGCCATCATCGTTAACCCCGTGGATACCAACGCGGTGAAACCGCTGGTGGATGCCGCAGCGAAAGCCGGCGTGCCGCTGGTGTTCGTCAACCGTAAACCGGCAGGCGAGTTGAAAGACAAAATGGCGTTTGTCGGTTCGGATTCTGAACTGGCGGGGCGTCTGCAGATGGAAGCGCTGGCTAAAAAGATGAACGGTAAAGGCAACGTGGCGATTCTGCTGGGTGACCTGGCTAACGAATCCACCCGTGAACGCACCAAAGGTGTGGAAGCGGTGGTCGCCAAATATCCGGGCATTAAAGTCGTGCAGAAACAGACGGCTAAATTCACCCGTAATGATGCGGTGGACGTGGTGAGTAACTGGCTGACCGCGGGCGATGACATTCAGGCGATTGCCTCTAACAACGATGAAATGGCAATCGGTGCGCTGCAGGCGCTGGGTAAAAACCCGAATCACATCCTGGTAGCGGGTGTGGATGGGACACCGGACGCACTGCAGATGATTAAGAACGACAAAATGGTCGCCACGGTCTTCCAGGATGCGAAAGGTCAGGGCGAAGGCGCGGTACAAACGGCGGTCAAGCTGATTAACGGCGAGAAAGTGCAGAAAGTCGTCGATATCCCGTTCCAGCTGATTACCAAAGATAACTACGAAAAATTCGCCAGTCAGAACCAGAAATAAACCGTAACCGACTCAGCCGTACGGAGGTGATGTATGACCGCTTTTGCGCTTGAAGCCGAAGGCATCAGCAAGTTCTTCCCCGGAGTGAAGGCACTCGACAATGTCTCACTGCGTATTAAACCGGGGTCGGTACATGCCCTGATGGGTGAAAATGGCGCGGGCAAATCCACTTTAATGAAATGCCTTATCGGGATGTATCGTCCCGATAAGGGCACCATTCGCATTAAAGGGGAGCCGGTGCAGTTTCAGGACACCATGGATGCGCTGCGTTCCGGCATCTCCATGATTCACCAGGAACTCAATCTGGTGCCTTACATGACCGTGGCCGAGAATATCTGGCTCGGCCGCGAACCGATGAAGTACGGCTTTGTTGACCATGGCAAGCTGAACAAACAGACGCAGGAACTGCTGAACAAGCTCAATATCCGTTTAAAAGCCGATCGTCTGGTTGGCGAGTTGAGTATTGCGTCGCAGCAGATGGTGGAAATCGCGAAAGCGGTGTCATGGAATTCGGACATCGTGATTATGGATGAACCGACCTCCGCACTGACGGAAACCGAAGTGGCGCACCTGTTCACGATCATCCGCGACCTGCGTGAGCAGGGCAAAGCCATCATCTATATCAGCCATAAGATGGATGAGATTTTCACCATTACCGATGAGATCAGTATTTTCCGTGACGGATCGTGGGTCGGCAGCAACAGCACCAGCGAATACACGCGTCAGTCACTGATTACGCAAATGGTGGGCCGTGAATTAACCCAGCTGTTCCCGAAATTCAACGGTGAAATCGGTGGGGATGTGCTGACGGTGCGCAATCTCACCTGCAAAGATCGCTTCACCGACATCAACTTCACGGTGCGCAAGGGCGAAATCCTCGGCGTAGCGGGATTGGTGGGTGCCGGACGCAGCGAAGTGATGGAAAGCCTGTTCGGCATGGAGAGTTTCGACAGCGGTGAAATCCTGATTGATGGCGTGCCGGTCAAGATCGATTCGCCGTCAACGGCGATAGAGAAGGGCATGGCGTTCCTGACCGAAGACCGTAAAAAGTCGGGGCTGTTCCTGGTGTTGTCGGTGATGGAGAACATGAGCATCGTCAACATGCCCGATTACACCCATAAAAGCGGTTTTGTCAGCCACATCAAAATGGCGCAGGACTGCATGGATCAAATTCGCAAGCTGAACATTAAAACCCCCACCATGGATCAGATCATCAATAACCTCAGCGGCGGTAACCAGCAGAAGGTGCTGATTGCCCGCTGGCTGCTGGCGCAACCGAAGATCCTGATTCTTGACGAACCCACGCGCGGTATCGACGTGGGGGCAAAAGCAGAGATTTATCGCTTGATCAGTGAACTGGCGAATCGCGGCGTGGCCATCATCATGGTGTCGTCCGAACTGCCAGAAATTCTCGGCATGAGCGACCGCGTGATGGTTATGCACGGCGGACGTATAACCGGCATCCTCGATAAAGAAGAGGCCAATCAGGAATCCATTTTGTCGTTGGCATCCGAGTGAGGCGTGAGACACCTATGAGTAACGTAAAAATTACGGCCCCGCAGGCCGCAGAACAGAGTTCTTTCTTTGGCAATTTGCGTCACAAGTTGCCAAAAGACACCGGGATTTTTGTCGTGATGGTGGGCATTGCCCTGATTTTTGAAATTGCCGGTTGGTACGTGCGTGACCAATCTTTCCTGATGAACACCAACCGCTTAGTGCTGATTATTCTGCAGGTGGCGATCATCGGTATCATCGCGGTGGGCGTGACCCAGGTCATCATCACCACCGGTATTGACCTGTCATCCGGTTCGGTTATTGCCCTCACCGCGGTGGTGGCGGCCAGTCTGGCGCAAACTTCAGACAGCCTGTCGCCGATGTATCCCTCGCTGGTGAACCTGCCTGCGGTGATTCCCATCGTCGCCGGGATTGGCGTCGGGCTGCTGTGCGGCGTAATGAACGGCGTGCTGATCACCAAAACCGGTATTCCGCCGTTCATCGCCACGCTCGGCATGATGGTGTCGGCACGCGGTCTGGCGCAGTACTACACGCAGGGTAACCCGATTAGCTTCCTGTCAGATGGCTTCACCTCCATCGGCCAGGGCGCGATGCCGGTCATTATCTTCCTGGTGGTGGCGTTCCTGTTCCACATCGCACTGAAACACACCCGCTACGGCAAATATGTCTACGCGATTGGCGGCAACATGACCTCCGCCAAAGTGTCCGGTATCAACGTTAATAAGTACCTGATCATCGTCTACACCATCGCCGGTGCGCTCTCTGGCCTGGCGGGTGTAGTGCTGGCGGCGCGCGTTAGTAGCGGCCAGTCCAGCATGGGGATGGCGTACGAACTGGATGCCATTGCCGCTGCGGTTATCGGCGGCAGCAGCCTGATGGGCGGCGTGGGCCGCATCACCGGTACGCTGATTGGTGCGGTGATTCTTGGCCTGATCAAGAGCGGCTTCACCTTTGTCGGTGTCGATGCTTACGTGCAGGACATCATCAAAGGCATCATCATCGTCGCAGCGGTTTCTATTGATATGCACAGAAACCGTAAAAAAAGATAATACGCTTCATACTTCACGCTGTAGCGGCGTTGGCTGCGAAAATTCCCCCCGGTCACATAGTTAACTATGCTCCCGGGGCTGAATTCTCTTGCCGCCTTGCTACAGCGCGAATTATTTTGCGTAGTGACATTGTGCTCGGTCGGTTCCCTCTCCCGCGCGCGAGAGAGGGTTAGGGTGAGGGACAACGCGCACCGCCGCCCACATAAGTTTTCCAACTGGCTAGCTCCATACTTCCCGCTCGTTTTTGTTCCATTCCCGCCGTTTCTGTTCACTTTCTGTGTTTTCTGCACCAAACCAGCTCATCCGGTCATCACTTTTTTGCACGCCTGACTCGCATTTTCTGCCTCATCGCGGTGCATATTGTTCAACGCTCACGCGAATCACGTCATCGCCCACGCTTATTAACTCCTTCGAGGTAATCACAAACGCTTATTTTCCGTGCCGTTAGGAAAAATCTGGCAACGCAATTTTGCATCGCGAACAAACCTGGCCTGCATATTGCAACTTCATTCCCACAAGCCAGCAGGCTGAAACACCCAACTGGGTATTCGGGGATTGACGGAGGCAACATGAATTTAAGACGACTCAAATATTTTGTAAAAATCGTCGATATCGGCAGCCTGACTCAGGCAGCAGAAGTGCTGCACATCGCGCAGCCTGCGCTTAGCCAGCAGGTAGCGACGCTGGAAAATGAACTCGATCAGCAATTGCTGATCCGCACCAAGCGCGGCGTAACGCCCACTGAAGCCGGAAAAATTCTGTATGCCCACGCTCGCACCATTCTGCGCCAGTGCGAACAGGCGCAAACGGCGGTGATCAACGCCGGCCAGGCACTGAACGGCCAGGTTTCGATTGGTTTAGCGCCGGGCACCGCCGCATCCTCGCTCACCATGCCGCTGCTGCACACGGTGCGTGAGCAGTTCCCGGATGTGCTGGTGTATCTGCATGAAAACAGCGGCACCTCGCTCAATGAAAAAGTGATGAACGGCCAGCTGGATATGGCAGTGCTGTACGACCGTGCGCCAACGGCGGGCATCAACAGCATTCCTTTAATGAAAGAAGAGCTCTATCTGGTGGGCGCAACAGCGTGCCCGGGTGCCACGGTCGATCTGGCCGATGTGGCGCAGATGAGCCTGTTCCTGCCACGCGATTACAGCGCGGTGCGTAAACGTGTCGATGAAGCGTTCTCGCTGCGCCGTCTGAGCGCGCGCATTATTGGCGAAATCGAATCCATTTCGACGCTGACGGCGGCGGTGTCCAGCGGTATGGGCGTGACGGTGCTGCCAGAATCTGCGGCGCGGGCGCTGGTGAGTTCAACCCATGCGTGGATGGCGCGCATTAACAGCCCGTCACTCAATCTGCCGCTATCGCTGAACATCTCGGCGCGTCTGCCGCTGTCGCCATCGGCGCAGGCCGTGAAGAATATTCTGCTGTCGCTGCTGAATAAGCCAGCGGTAGAGGACCGCGAATTGATGCTGGTGGGATGAGTTAAGCGCACTTTTTCCCTCACCCTAACCCTCTCCCATCAATGGGAGAGGGGACCGATCCAGCCTATATTAGCCAAATAAATCACCTCACCAACCAACCGCTCGATCAGCTCCCTCGCCCGCTTGCGGGAGAGGGCGGGGGTGAGGGCGTCCTTCAAAGCTCTCCCTTATTACTATTCCGCATAACACACCGTTTTTTATTATTTGTTGCGATGACACCAACTTCATAACATGGACGAAACAGGGGCAGGAATCAGGAGAAAAGGGTGTGAATTTCCAGCAACTTAAAATTATACGTGAAGCGGCCCGTTGCGAGTTCAACCTCACCGAAGTGGCGAATACGCTGTTTACCTCCCAATCTGGAGTCAGCCGCCATATTCGCGATCTGGAAGATGAACTGGGCGTGGAAATCTTTATTCGTCGTGGCAAGCGACTATTAGGCATGACCGAACCGGGCAAGGCGCTGTTGACCATTGCTGAGCGCATCCTTGATGAAGCGGGCAAAGTGCGCCGCTTAGCGGATGTGTTTACCAATGAAACCAGCGGCGTGCTGACCATCGCCACCACGCACACCCAGGCGCGTTACAGCCTGCCGCGCGTGATCAAAGCGTTTCGCCAGCTCTATCCCAACGTGCGCCTTGAGCTCAATCAGGGATCGCCGCAGGAGATCGTCGCCATGCTGCTGGCCGGTGAAGCCGATATCGGCATCGCCTCTGAGCAGTTAGTGAATAACAGCAGTCTAGCAGCGTTCCCATGGTTCAGCTGGCATCACTCGCTGCTGGTGCCGCACGATCATGAACTGCTACAGCAGCAGCCCATTACGCTCGCCAGCCTGAGCCGTTATCCGTTAATCACTTATCGTCAGGGCATCACCGGCCGTTCGCGGGTGGATCGTGCATTCCAGGCCGCAGGTCTGCGCCCGGATATCGTGCTCAGCGCCCAGGATTCTGACGTGGTGAAAACCTACGTGGAACTCGGTCTTGGCGTGGGGATTCTCGCCGATCAGGCGTGCGATATTTACGAAGGGGAAGATCTGGTAAAAATCGACACCCATCATCTATTCGATGCCAATACCGTGTGGCTCGGCCTGAAGCGCGGCCAGCTGCAACGCAATTACGTTTGGCAGTTCCTCGAACTCTGTAATGCCAACCTGTCGCTGGAGGAGATCAAGCGTCAGGCGCTCTCCTACGAAACCGAAAACGAACCGGCCATCGACTTCCAGATCTAAGCCAGCACGGTGCGGCGCAACCTAGCCGCACCGCCACGCAACCGCGTTCCCGCTTTCATCCCCGCCCTGAAATGTGCTAAAGACAAGGGCATTTCCCGCACATCAGGAGCAAACATGATCAGGCTACGCGCTATGACGCCACGCGACATCGATTCCGGCGTTGCCCTCACGCAGCAACTGCACTGGCCGCATCGCCGCGAAGACTGGCAGCAGGCGCTGACGTTCGGCGCAGGCACGGTAGCTGAACATCAGGGCGACTACGCCGGCAGCGCGCTAGGGTTTCGCTGGGGCGAGCAGGCGGCCACCATCGGACTCGTCATCGTCAGCCCACGCTGGCAAGGGCAGGGCATCGGCAAACAGTTGATGCTGGCGCTGCTGGAACAATTCCCTGATTACCGGCTGCGGCTGCACGCCACCGAGAGCGGCAAACCGCTGTACCAGAAACTCGGTTTTGCGGTGACGGGTCAGATCCTGCAGCATCAGACGCGCGCGCTGGCGGCGGTGCCGGCGTTAACGGTGCCAGCCGGTTTCACGCTGCGTCACGCGCTGCCCGCAGAGGCACAACCGTTGACCGCCCTCGATCACCAGGCGCACGGCCTGTGGCGCCCCGCGTTAATCACTCACCTGATTGCCGCTGCACAAACCCGGATATTGCTGGATGCGCAGCAGCGCGTGCAGGGCTTTGCCAGCCTGCGCCGTTTTGGTCACGGCTGGTCGATTGGCCCGGTGATTGCGTTGAATCTGGCGAGCGCGCAAACCTTGATTGCCGCCCTGATGCAGACGCTGCGCGGCGAGTTTGTGCGCATCGATACCGACGCCGCGTTACCGCTGGCGCAATGGCTGAAAACCCTGGGTCTTGAGCAGGTGGATGCGCCCACCATCATGGTGCGCGGCACGCCATGGGCGCCACAGCCCGGCGCGATGCAGGATTATGGGTTGATGACGCAGGCGATGGGATGATGCCGAGTGGCAAGGGGTGCGATGCCGGTGCCGTCGCGGCGGATGCTGTGTGTCGTGATCGCCGCACAACGTAGCGGCGCGATTTATCGCGCAATGCCAGCCGTTGCGCAATGCCCGAAGTTTCTGAGTGGGTAAACAACAAAAAAAGCCACCGAATTTCGGTGGCTTTCCAGACAAACCTGCAACGATCTAACCGTTAAATCAGCTCGGTTTTCACCCCCTGCTGCACCAGCAGTTCCGCGTCATCGCCGTGGCTGTAAACCTCATACTCCACGCCCGCGACCGTTACGGTTCCCTGCTGATGCTGCCATTCACTGATATCGCTGCCTTGCGGCAGAATATCTTTCAGCTGCACCACATCGCCGGCATCGCCATTGATCATCAGCTGGGTTTTGCCGTCTTCGATAAACAGATCTTTTTCGCCGTAATGCAGCAACGCATCCAGATCGATTTTCAGCGTATTATCCCCGCTGCCGCGAATATCAAAGATCTCCACCGACTGAATCTCTGCTTTGTGCTGAGATAAATCGAGCAGCTGATCTTTACCGGTTATTTGCAGGGTATCAACCTGCGTTTCAGTGCCGGTGATGGGGTGATCGGTTAATTCGTCGACGCCGTCGAGGAAGTGGACGATGTTATCACTGTTTTCGTTGACATCATCAGAGTAAACCCGAGGTTGAGGAATAGTAGTTGTGTATACGTTATCTACTAATAAATTCTCTCCCCCCTGTATGGCATGCATAGTAATTGCAACTGTATGATAAGTATCAACGGTGCCCAAAAAGTCCATATTAAAATGGAATGTTTCTCCTGGTTTAATTACTATATCTGGAAGATTTTTATTATCCAGTATAATAATTGCATCCTCAGTTCCGTTATTGAAAATATCAACTCCATAATCGGAAAAAACTCTCCCTGCAGGCCAGGCTTGGAATATCATGTATGATCTGGCCAACACTAATGAATGATTGCCAAAATAATCTGGTGCGCTGCTTGGCGTTCTTATAACATAGCTTGGACTTAAATTATCACTATGATCAAATTTAAAGATGCTATTATTCCCTAAAGACAGGTAATGACCACTTATAAGCCCTAAATTGAAACTTTCAAAATCGAGTATACCTTTTTGTCCGGAGTATTCTTTTTCAATATTCAACTCGAATGCCTGACTCCAATTTTCAGCTTCGGAATTTTTTACCTGGAATACCCAGTCCCCCCTCGCTAGGGCCGTGTCTGGCGTCCAGCTCCATTTCCCATATGTATCGGCCTTCACGCTGTAAGTTGTTTCACCCCACGTATGCTGTGCACGGATCATCACCACGCTGTCGGCCGGCGCGGTGCCGCGCAGGGTTGGCGTCTGGTCATCGGTGGTATCGCCGCTGGCGAGGCTGCCGGTCTCGGCACCTAAATCATCGAACGCGTCGGTAATGGTCGGCGCCGGGTTGTTGTACTCCAGCACAAACTTGCCGCTCCAGTCGCTCTCGGCGCCGTCGTGTCTGGCCATCGCCCGGAACTCCCAGGTGGTGTTATGGCTCAGCGCCGGCGAGGTCCACTCCCAGCTGCCGTCGGCTTTCACCACGGTGCTGCCCGCGTTTTGCCACGCGCCGTCCCACGTGCCGCTCTGGAAGTAAATCACGCTGCCGGCCACGCCGCGCCCGCGCAGGGTCGGCGTGCTGTCGTCGGTGGTGTCACCGCTGTTCAGGCTGCCGGTGACCGTGCCAAAATCGTCCCAGGCGCTGTCAATGCTCGGCTTCAGGTCCAGCGCCGGATCGACGGTGAGCGTGAAGCTGCTCCAGCCGCTCTGGCCGGCCTTCTGTACCTCGAAGGTCCAGCTGCCTTTCGCCAGCGCGGACGGGGTCCACGTCCACTTGCCTGCACTGTCCACGTTCACCGTGGTGGAGGCGTAGCTGCCGCCGTCCAGCTTGTAGCGCAGCGTGATGCTGCTGTTCGCCGGGCCGCTGCCGCGCAGGGTTGGCGTGGCGTCGTCGGTGCTGCTGCCGCTGCTCAGGCTGCCGGTGTTGGGGCCAGCGTCATCCCATGCGCTGTCGATGGTCGGGTAGCGGTCGGCGCTGGAGTCAATGTTCAGCTCATAGCTGCTCCACTCGTACTGACCCTCTTTTTTCACCTCAAAGGTCCAGTTGCCGTCGGTAAGCTCCGGCGCGGTCCACGTCCAGTTGCCGCTGGCGTCCACTTTTATGGTGCCGTCAAACATAGTGGCCAGGCGGAAGTAGCGCAGTATGAGGATGCTGTTCGCCGGGCCGGTGCCGCGCAGGGTTGGCGTGCTGTCGTCGGTGGTGCCGCCGTTGCTGATGAGGCCGGTGGTGGGGCCGACGTCATCCCAGGCGCTGTCGATGGTCGGTTTACGGTCCACGGTCGGATCGATGGTCAGCGTGAAGCTGCTCCAGCCGTTCTGGCCGGGCTTCTGCACCTCAAAGGTCCACTTGCCGCTGGCCAGCGCGGACGGCGTCCAGGTCCAGTTGCCGGCCGCATCCACGTTCACGGTGGTGGAGGCGTAGCCGCCGCTGCCGAGCTTGTAGCGCAGCGAAATCACGCTGTTCGCCGGTCCGCTGCCGTTCAGGGTTGGGGTGGCGTCGTCGGTGATGCCGCCGTTAGCGATAATGCCCTTAACGGTTCCAAAATCATCGTAGGCGCCGTTAATGGTCGCGTTACGATCCAGCGTGGGATCGACGGTGAGCGTAAAGCTGCTCCAGTCGCTCTGGCCGGTCTTCTGCACCTCAAAGGTCCAGCTGCCCTTCGCCAGCGCGGACGGGGTCCACGTCCAGTGGCCGCTGCTGTCCACGTTCACCGTGATGGAGGTGTAGCCACCGTTGCCGAGCTTATAGCGCAGCGTAATCACGCTGTTCGCCGGGCCGCTGCCGCGCAGGGTTGGGGTGGTGTCGTCGGTGCTGCTGCCGCTGCTCAGGCTGCCGGTCACCGCGCCGAAATCGTCCCAGGCGCTGTCGATGGTCGGATAGCGATCCAGGTCCGGGTCGATGGTCAGCGTGAAGCTGTTCCAGCCGCTCTGGCCGGCGTTCTGCACCTCAAAGGTCCAGCTGCCTTTCGCCAGCGTGGATGGGGTCCACGTCCAGTGGCCGGTGCTGTCCACGCTCACGGTGGTGGAGGCGTAGCTGCCGCCGTCCGTTTTGTAGCGCAGCGTGATGGTGCTGTTCGCCGGGCCGCTGCCGCGCAGGGTTGGCGTGGTGTCGTCGGTGCTGCTGCCGCTGCTTAGGCTGCCGGTCACCGGGCCGGCGTTGTCCAGCGCGTCGGTGATGGCCGGCGCCTCCGCGGCGGTGTATTTAAGGATGAACTTGCCGGTCCAGCCGCTGATGACGTCACCGTTCTGCGCCTTCGCGCGGAACTCCCAGGTGCCGTTTCTGCTCAGCGCCGGCGAGGTCCACTCCCAGCTGCCGTCGGCTTTCACCACGGTGCTGCCCGCGTCGTACCAGGCGCCGCCCGCCGTGCCGCTCTGGAAGTAAATCACGCTGCCGGCCACGCCCTTGCCGCGCAGGGTCGGCGTGCTGTCGTCGGTGCTGTCACCGCTCTTCAGGCTACCGGTGACCGCACCAAAATCGTCCCAGGCGCCGTCGATGCTCGGCTTCAGGTCCAGCGCCGGATCGACGGTGAGCGTGAAGCTGCTCCAGCCGCTCTGGCCGGCCTTCTGCACCTCGAAGGTCCAGCTGCCTTTGGCGAGCGCGGACGGGGTCCACGTCCAGTGGCCTGAATTGTCCACGTTCACCGTGGTGGAGGCGTACTCGCCCGAACCCAGCTTATAGCGCAGCGTGATGCTGCCGTTCGCCGGGCCGCTGCCGCGCAGGGTCGGCGTGGTGTCGTCGGTGCTGCTGCCGCTGCTCAGGCTGCCGGTCACCGGGC